>Ga0256839_1000020_pt1 | contig 218088 bp, 191 predicted proteins | sample 354166metaG_FD_185968 | JGI IMG/M metagenome (GOLD analysis project Ga0256839, IMG submission 185968) | Hydrothermal vent microbial communities from Mid Atlantic Ridge, Atlantic Ocean - 354-166 | ecosystem: Environmental > Aquatic > Marine > Hydrothermal vents | place: Atlantic Ocean: Mid... | reverse complement strand
AACCCGGCGACTGCTGCAAGTGCAGGTCACAAGCGACAGAGAGGGCACCTCCCAATCTGTGGAGCAACTGATGGGCAACAAACCCGAAATGCGCTTTGCCTTTATTCAGGAGAACGCGGAGTTTGCTACAAGCCTTGATGTGTGATGGTGCAGAGGTTCCCGTCTGGGCCTGCTGGAGCAACGAAACTGCACAGAAAGCTGGCTTTTTTGTGCGGCCTCGGCATGATACCACCACAATGCTCGTTAAGCTAAGGACAAGCGTCCCGTTGACTTGTCACGAACAGACGCTATTGTCCCCGCCGTCAGTGGCCACTTATTTGCCCCTTAGTTACGGCTTGGGGGCAGTTTTCATCGAAAAATTTGCGGCACGTGAGAAAAGGTCGTGTGTCGTACGCATGAATGCAATTGAACTTCAAGCCTGCACGGTGCCCTGGCATCAATGAATGAGTGGACAAATACTTGACAGATAAGTTTCATAGCCTTGGGCTAAGTGAAAAGGTTGCAGACGCCGTAATCAAGGCCGGATATACGCAGCCGACCGAAATACAGGAACAGGCCATCCCCCATGTGCTGGCCAAGCGTGACCTGATCGGAATTGCCCAGACAGGCACCGGTAAAACCGCTTCATTTGTTCTGCCCATGCTGACGCTGCTGGAAAAGGGACGGGCACGGGCGCGCATGCCGCGCACCCTTATTCTGGAGCCTACCCGTGAACTGGCAGCCCAGGTTTTTGAAAACTTCGAAAAATATGGCATCAATCACAAGCTCAGCGTTGCTCTGTTGATTGGCGGCGTTTCCTTTGATGAGCAAAACAAAATTCTGGCTCGCGGCGCAGATGTTCTTATTGCCACTCCGGGCCGCCTGCTTGACCATTTTGAACGCGGCCGCCTGCTGATGACGGGTACCGAAATATTTGTCATCGACGAAGCGGACCGTATGCTGGATATGGGGTTTATTCCTGATATTGAGCGTATTTCGGGCTTATTGCCGCCGCGCAAGCAAACCCTGTTTTTTTCGGCAACCATGCCTGAAGAAATCCGTCGCCTTTCAGAAAAATTCCTGCGCGACCCGGTTCAGGTCAGGGTCGCACGGCAGGCAACGACAGCTGAAACCATCACGCAGAAGTTGGCTAAAACCGGCAGCAAGCCTGCAGAAAAGCGCCAGACCCTTCGTGAGCAGATTGACGCTGAGAACGAATTGACCAACGCTATTGTGTTTTGCAATCGCAAGCGTGACATCGCCACCCTCGCCCGCTCACTGACCAAGCATGGCTATGATGCCGGTCCCCTGCACGGAGATATGGATCAGCGCAGCCGCATGGCCACTCTGGAAACCTTCAAACTGGGAAAGTTGAAATTTCTTATCGCAAGCGATGTTGCGGCCCGCGGACTTGATATTCCCGCAGTTTCCCACGTGTTTAACTTTGACGTGCCGACCCATCCCGAAGACTATGTACATCGCATCGGGCGGACCGGCCGGGCCGGGCGAAGCGGCACGGCAATTACACTGGTCACATCATCTGATCAGAAATATATTGATGCAATAGAAGCGCTTATCCAGAAAAAAATTGAATGGACTGACCTTTCCGTTGCAAAGCCCCCGAAAAACGCCGAGCCAGCACCAGCCAAGCAGGCATCAAAAAAACGGACGCGCACCAAAAAAACGCGCGATATTGAGTCCTCGGATCCTGAGACAAGAGTCAAACCTCTGACTGCGCAGCCAAATATTCCGGAGGAGCAGCCCTCGATTCAGCCTCGAATCAAATCTGAGAAAACGCAGGACTCCGCGCGAGCGGACACTCAAACCGCACATTCACGCGCACGCCAGCCCAAGAGTAAAAACTCCGGCCCCTTCGGTAGCGATGACAATATTCCTGCATTTCTCCTTAAATCAATGACTTAGCCATCTACTCTCAGGAATGCTTTGGAAATCTTGTTGAATTTTACGTTCTTTTAACGGGGCGGATTCAATTATTACAAGACACCACAATTGGTGAAACTTTCCAAATAAATCAGGGGGTAACGTGGCACAGGACGAATTCGAACGGGCTCTGAGTTATGCCAACTCCACTTTAGGCCTGCTCAAGCGGGGCACAATTCCGCCCTATCCGCAATTTTACGAGCTTTTTTATATCTATTCCACCGGCGTCAACAAGGCTCTGAATGAACGGATAAATGCCATATTTTCAGATACGCACCTTCCCTCTCTGGAGGTTGTGGAAAGCCTTTATAATGAATTCCTGAAAACCAACCAGATTGATGAGCGGGTCAGCAATGTGTCGGGCCAGATGAGCGAGAATATTGATTCCGTTCAACAGATTATCCGCTCAGCCAGCCAATCCGCAAAGTCCTATTCCGGCTCCCTTGAAGAAGCCAATATCTCGCTTGACAGCGAGATCAATCCAGAGGCCCTGAAACAACTCACGCAAAGCCTGCTGGCCAAAACCAGACAGATGCAGATAAATAACAAGCAACTTGAGGAACGCCTTGAGCTGTCTCGCTCTGAAATGGCACTGCTCCAGAGTGATCTGGAGGAGGTTCGCCGCGACGCAATGACTGATTCCCTGACAAACCTTAGCAATCGCAAATGCTTTGACCGGGAACTTGAGATATTGATGCAAAAAGCCAACGAAACCAGCAGCCCTCTTTGCCTCGTCATGCTGGATATTGATCATTTCAAGACCTTTAACGACACGTACGGACACCAGACCGGTGACCAGGTGTTACGTCTGGTTGCCGCCACGCTGAAAAAAAATATCAAGGGAAGAGATATTGCTGCTCGCTATGGTGGTGAGGAATTTTCGATCATTCTTCCAGGTACCAAACTCAAAGATGCCGTTGCACTATCTGACAAGATCAGAAAAGCCATTCAAGCTAAAGAACTGCTCAAGCGCTCAACCAATGAAAAACTGGGGCGGATTACAGCCTCGTTTGGCGTTGCATTGTTAGTCTCCAAAGACTCGCCTTCCACTTTTATTGAGCGAGCTGACCAGGCACTTTACATGGCAAAGCGCACGGGACGTAATAAAGTGATTGCTGAAAATGACAAGCTCATGACTTCTCAGGCTGCAGCATAGCCCTAGACAACCCGCTTCTGCACAAGGAATATTTACAAGCTTATCCGTTGGCCCGGGCCCGGGCCAGATCTTCAAGGTCGGCCGCTTCGAGCTGCACGCTTTCACCACAGCCGCAGGCACCCACCTGATTAGGGTTTGTGAAAGTAAATCCAGACGCAAGTTTTGTCGTTTCAAAATCCATCTGCGTACCAAGCAGAAACATTGTTGCCTTGGGGTCGACATAAATATCGACACCCCGGTCACGGACATGGTCATCACCCTTTATGGGCGTTTCTACATAATCCAGCGTATAGGCAACACCGGCACAGCCTGCATTTTTGACCCCGACCCGAACGCCGCATACCGGCTTGTCGGCACCGGCGATTATTTCGCGGATACGGATGGCAGCAGTTTCGGTTACGCTCATAATCTTCATTTTATCACCACCAGTTCAGAGCAACCTGAGCTTCCTCCGACATACGATCGGCAGTCCAGGGGGGATCAAATACCATGTTGACGGTCACATCCTGGACACCCTCTACACTTCGGGCGGCGTTTTCCACCCAGATGGGCATTTCCCCGGCCACAGGGCACCCCGGTGCCGTCAGTGTCATGTCGATAACCAGATTTCGGTCTTCATCAAGATCAACCTTGTAGATAAGGCCCAACTCGTAAATATCAACCGGGATTTCAGGGTCATAAACTGTCTTGATCGCTGCAATAAGGTCAGCAGTCACGCGCTCAATCTCCTCGGGTGTCAGGCTTCCCCTCTCGGATACACTGACCACAGCCTGCGTCGTGTCAGAATCCTCAACAAGAGATGTTTCGGCCTGATTTTCCTGTTCGCTCACTTTTCTATCCTTTTCAGTTCAGGCAAAAAAGGCGCTGGCCCGCTTGATGGCATCAATCAGAGCATCCACGTCGTCCTTACCGTTATATAGGGCAAATGAAGCCCGGCAGGTAGAGGTCGCGCCAAATCGTTTCAACAAAGGCTGCGCGCAATGGGTGCCAGCACGGATGGCAACTCCGTAACGGTCCATGATTGCCGAGAGGTCGTGGGCATGGATTCCCTCGATTTCAAAGGAAAAGATTGCGCCCTTGTCCTTGGCGGTTCCGATCATGCGCAGTTTGTTGATCTTTTGCAGTTCAGCCGCAGCATAGGCGCCAACGCTGTTTTCATGGGCTTCGATTTCTTCACGCCCGACATTATTGATATACTCAAGGGCCGCCCCCAGCCCGATGGCCTGAACAATCGGCGGCGTCCCGGCCTCAAAACGATGGGGCGGAGCATTGTAGGTCACATTCTCAAGGGTGACATCCTCAATCATTTCACCGCCCCCCTGATAGGGACGTATTTCACTTAGAATATCCGAACGCCCATACAAAACTCCGATTCCGGTAGGCCCATAGAGCTTGTGCCCGGTCATGATATAAAAATCCGCCCCAAGGTCCTGCACATCGACTTTGGTATGCACCGCTCCCTGAGAGCCATCCACAAGCACCCGAATGCCTTTGGCGTGTGCTATCTCGATAATCTGCTTGAGCGGTGTCACGGTGCCCAGAACGTTCGACATGTGCGTGATGGCGACAATTTTTGTGCGCGGGCTCAGGGCCTGTTCAAACGCAGTGAGATCAAAACTGCCATCGTCGGCAACATCCACCCATTTCAGAACCGCCCCCTTACGCTCCCGAAGGAAATGCCAGGGCACGATGTTGGAATGATGTTCCATGATGGAAAGAACAATCTCATCGCCCTCCCCGACACGCGGACCGGCAAAAGCCTCGGCGACCAGATTGATGGCTTCTGTCGCTGACCCCGTAAAAACAATTTCGTCAGCGCTTGTTGCATTCAGGAAGGCGCGAACGGTTTCGCGCGCGTCCTCGAATGCTTCTGTCGCCCGGTTGGAAAGCGTATGCAGGCCTCGATGCACGTTTGCATATTCGTGGGTATAAGCGCGCGTAATGCGGTCAAGAACTGCCCGAGGCTTTTGTGCAGAAGCGCCGCTATCCAGATAAACCAGCCGGTGCCCGTGAATTTTCTCCTCCAGTATGGGGAAGTCGGCGCGAACTGCTTTCAGGTCAAAACCCATTTTTTATGTACCCGCCTGCGGACGGACCAGCCATTCCTCCACGATACCACTCAGTGCTTCATTGAGTTCTTCGTCTTCAATAGGATCGAGCAGCTCCTGAACAAAGGCGCGAATGAGCATGGCTTTGGCATCATCACGGGCAATACCCCGGCTCATCAGGTAGAACAAGGATTGCGCATCCAGCTCGCCGCAGGTGGAGCCGTGCCCGCACTGAACATCATCGGCAAAAATCTCAAGCTCGGGCTTGGACAATATCTGCGCCCCTTCGGAAAGCATCAGCCCCTGCATCATCATTTTAGCATCGGTTTTCTGCGCTTTGGGGGACACGACAATGCGCCCCTGAAAGACTGCCTTTGCACTGTTACGCACCACGGACTTGAACAATTCCTGGGAAGTGGTATTGGGCACCGCGTGGTTCATATCCAGTGTTATGTCGTTGTGCTGGCCATCGTCGACCAGATTAAGTCCGGTAAAATCGCCATGAGCCCCCTCCCCGGCAAAAACACCAAACATCTGGGTGCGCGACAGGGCCGAGCCGGAATTGACCAGCAGGTTGCGCAGTTGCACGTTGGCACCGATTGCATATTCGATTGTATGGAAATGCCGGGACTGTGCAGAGGACAGGTCAACAATAATATGGGTGAGGCGGGCGCCTTCTGCCAGTTCAACCCGTGTGCCGTGGGTGCCCATGTGGGCGGAATCGGAGCCGGAAAATGTCTCAAGCACCGTGGCAGTCGCTCCGGGTGCAACTTCGATTTTAACGCTGCTGACAGCGTGAGACGCCGGGCCGGTAATGCGGTGGTCAATATGCACAACCGGGTCGACCGAGCTTTGAAGGCCGATGACCAGAGAACTTCCGGTGAGGGCCTGGTTGAGCCTGACCAGAACGTCATCGCGTTCGTTCAAGGGAGAGCCTGCAACTTCTGAAACGACAATCCCATTAGGTGGCGTGGTGGACTGCTGAATACGCCCGTTGGCAACCAGTATGCGATAGGCTCCGGGCACCCGGAATTGGGGCACGCCGACCTGCTCTGATTCTTGAGCGATGGCAGGAACATCACGCAACAGGGCTTTGAGGTCCGTATAGTGATAGGCCTCAACCCGGCGCGTGGGCAGACCGACGCTCGTCATTTCGTCGGCAGCTTGTCTGGCGCCGGCGCCAAGCAATTGCGAAATCAGCGTATTTTCAGCTTCACTCAGATGGACCGTGCGCTGAGCAGTTTTTGGTGCTGTCACTTTTCCCGCTCCCTCAGGCCGCCGCTTCGTCAAAGGCGGAATAGCCCTCTGCTTCAAGCTCCAGGGCCAGTTCCTTGCCGCCGCTTTTGACAATACGGCCATCAGAAAATACATGCACTCGGTCGGGTACGATGTGATTGAGCAGGCGTTGATAATGGGTGATCACCAGCATGGAACGCTCCGGCGAACGCAGATGGTTGACGCCTTCAGAGACCACTTTGAGTGCGTCGATATCAAGCCCGGAATCGGTCTCGTCCAGAATGCACATCTTTGGTGCCAGCAGCGCCATCTGCAGAACCTCGGCGCGCTTCTTCTCGCCCCCTGAGAACCCGACATTGAGCGCCCGCTTGAGCATGGCTGTGTCGATAGACAGGTCGCTGGCAGCGGCCCTGACAGCCTTCATGAATTCGGGCGTTTTCATCTCTTCTTCGCCGCGATTTTTGCGCTGGGCGTTCATAGCCGCCTTGAGGAAAGTCATCGTCGCAACGCCGGGAATTTCAATGGGGTATTGAAAGGCCAGAAAAAGCCCGGAAGTGGCGCGCTCATCGGCTTCCATTTCAATAATGGACTGGCCATCGAGCAGAATATCACCATCGGTGATTTCATAACCGTCATGCCCGGCAATGGCATAGGAAAGGGTTGACTTGCCCGAGCCGTTACGGCCCATAATCGCATGGACCTCACCTTTGGGCACAGTCAGGTCAACGCCCTTAAGAATGGCCTTGTCTTCAACCCGCACATGCAGATTGCGTATTTCAAGCATTGGCGTGCTCATTTGTCTTCTTCTCCGATGTCTTCGCCGTCCCAATAGTCCAGCGTGTTTTCTTTTTTTCCGATATAGACCAGATCAGCGCCAAGAAACCCCGTGTCAGGCGGCACCCTGGAAACCACCAGAAACTTTCCGCTGTCCGGCTGCTCAACCACTTCCGGGTCATGGCGGGTGGATATGGCGATCAGCTTGAGGTCGGTCTCTGATGTGTTGACTATCTGGTGAGCGGTTTTGCCATTCCCGGCAGGGGCAGCAATCACATCACCCTGCTTTATGGGCAGGTTATCTTCACCCAGCCGGTAGGTTCCCTCCCCCTCCAGCACAAGGAACAACTCCTCATTCTTATGGTGGGCATGAAAGGGATAGGCGGCCTTGCCCGGCGGAATGATCTGGTACTGGCAGCCGAGTTGCTCCGAGCCGATGACAGTGCCGATACGAGCAAGTTTTGCCTCGTATTTTGAACCCTTTTTCCAGTCGCGCAGGGGTTGCTCATGGATATTGGCAATGGGTTTCATGACCATCAGCCCACACTCCCTTCAAGGGAAATGGCAATCAGTTTCTGGCTTTCCACCATGAATTCCATGGGCAGGTTCTGTAGCACTTCGCGCACGAAGCCGTTGACAATCAGTGCCACCGCCTCTTCATCACTCAAGCCGCGCTGCTTGCAGTAGAACAATTGATCGTCAGAAATTTTCGACGTGGTGGCCTCATGCTCGAAAACCGCAGTGGCGTTGCGGCTTTCGATATAGGGCACGGTATGGGCGCCGCAGGTATCACCAATCAACAGACTGTCGCACTGGGTAAAGTTGCGGGCGCCGGATGCCCTGGCGTGAGCGGAGACCTGCCCGCGGTAGGTATTGTCGGATTTACCGGCAGCAATGCCTTTGGCAATGATAAGGCTAGAAGTGTCCTTGCCCAGATGGATCATCTTGGTGCCGCTGTCGACCTGCTGGTAACCATTGGAAACAGCGATGGAATAAAACTCGCCGCGCGAGCCGTCGCCACGCAAAATGCAGGAGGGATACTTCCAGGTGATGGCCGAACCGGTTTCCACCTGTGTCCATGAAATCTTGGAATTCCTGCCCCGGCAGTCGCCGCGCTTGGTGACAAAATTATAGATACCGCCTTTGCCGTTTTTGTCGCCGGGATACCAGTTCTGCACGGTGGAATATTTGATTTCAGCATCGTCGAGCGCGACCAGTTCAACCACAGCGGCGTGAAGCTGGTTTTCATCGCGCATGGGGGCGGTACAGCCCTCAAGATAGCTCACATAGGAGCCTTTTTCGGCAATAATCAGCGTGCGCTCAAACTGGCCAGTATTTGGCTCATTGATGCGGAAATATGTGGACAACTCCATGGGACAGCGCACACCCTCGGGCACGTAAACGAACGAGCCATCGGTAAACACCGCCGAGTTCATGGTAGCGTAAAAATTGTCGCTGACCGGTACAACGGAGGCCAGATATTTTTTAACCAGTTCGGGATAGTCACGAATGGCTTCTGATATGGGGCAGAATATCACCCCGGCCTTTGCCAGCTCCTCCTTGAAGGTGGTAACCACAGAGACGGAATCAAATATCGCGTCCACGGCAACTCTCGCGCCCTCGACGCCGGCAAGAATTTCCTGTTCTTTCAGAGGGATACCAAGCTTTTTGTATGTTTCAAGCAGATCGGGGTCGACCTCATCAAGGCTTTTGGGCCCCGACAGGCTTTTGGGGGCTGCATAATAGTGCAGGTCCTGAAAATCAATTTTCGGATAGTGCACCCGGGCCCAGGTGGGCTCTTCCATGGTCTGCCAGCGCTTAAACGCTTCCAGCCGCCAGTCGAGCATCCATTTGGGTTCGTCCTTTTTGGCAGAGATATAGCGCACAATATCTTCGTTCAACCCCTTGGGCGCCACCTCGCTCTCGATGTCGGACTGAAAGCCGTACTTGTATTTTTCGACTTCGAGTTCTTCCACATGATCAATGGTTTCTTTAATCGCTGGCATAAGCGTCTCCTGCCCGCCCTCAGGCGGCTTTTCCGTTCCGGCCCGTCTGCCGGTGATAAATTTCTGAAATTACTGTAACCGCGCACTCGATATCGCTTCGGGTTGTTGTCCAGCCCACGCTGATTCGAATGGCGCAATCGGCAAATTTTTCGGGAACCCCCATGGCCTCGAGTACAGGGGAGCGCGAGACCTTGCCCGACGAACAGGCCGAACCTGTGGAAACCGAAATTCCCTCCAGATCCAACCCCATCAGAAGCGTGGTGTTTTTTACACCCGGCAAGGCGAAGTTGCTGACACAGCCTATGCGGGAAGCATCATGGCCAAAAACTTTCAGTTCCGGACAAAGTTTTCTCAAGTTCTCTTCCAGCAGACCAATCAGGCCAGCGCCTTGGCTCTGATCAAAACTGGAAGGGAAGGCCTCGCTGGCCGCACCAAATCCTGCTATGAGCATCGCGGATTGCGTGCCGCCCCGCCGCCCCTGCTCCTGTCCGCCGCCCGGAACAAGACATACCCCATTGCAATGGGGTTTCATCAGCAGCGCTCCCACACCTGCGGGCCCGCCGATTTTGTGGCTGCTGATCGCCATCATGTCGATTGCCGAGGACGCAAAACCCATGGGCGATTTGGCAAAAGCCTGCACGGCGTCCACGAACAGGAAATGGGGCGTGGGGCCAACCATTGCCTCAATCTTTTTCAAAGGCTGTACTACGCCGGTCTCATTGTTGACCCAGTGCATTGCGACCAGAACCCGTTCGTTGTTTTGCCCGGCTTCGCTCAAGGCAGCCTCAAGCGCTTTCAGGTCGATTTCACCGGTAGAGAGCAATGCAATGGTATGCACAGGCACCCCGGATGCCTTTGCGGCACGGGAAACGGCTGCATGCTCACCTGCACTGACGATTACCTGCTCAAGCCCAAAATGGCGGACTCCGCCAACAATGGCCTGGGTTATAGCTTCGCTGGCCGAGCCGGTAAAAACGGTTTGAGACGCTTCAGCACCTGCAACCCCAGCCACCGCCTTGCGCGCTTCTTCGATAGTTCCGGCAAGCGCGCGGCCGTGAGCGTGCACCGAAGAGGGATTACCCTCCAGCGCCATGGTTCTGGTCATTGCTTTTCGCGCCTCGGCCATCAGGGGCGCAGACGCATTATGGTCAAGATAGACCTTGCTCGGGGTCATTGTTACCGCTTTGAATTCACTTTGTTTGCACTCGAATAGGAATCAATCCTTGAAATCTGCTGCCCGCCTCATCTAAAAGGCCCCAAAGCTCGTAAAATGACGCTTGAACAGCAGATTAGAATAATTCTAATCTAAGTTTGCAGCTCCTTTTGTAAGGGCCCACACCCGGTTCGTCAAGCGGCAAGCCGCGTCTGTTCGGTGGAGTATTCGCGCCGATTGCAATTGTAACGAAGTGAAAGTTGTATTCTTATGCCTGAAGTTATTTTCAATGGGCCATCGGGCCGTATAGAAGGCCGTTATCAGCCCGGCAAAGAATCCAACGCACCGGTTGCTATCATCCTGCACCCTCACCCCGAGTTTGGCGGCACGATGAACAATCCCATCATCTACAACCTTTATTATATGTTTGTGGAGCGCGGCTTTGCGACCCTGAGATTCAACTCCCGGGGGGTGGGCCGTTCGCAAGGAGTCTTCGATCACGGGCTGGGCGAACTCTCGGATGCAGCCTGCGCGCTTGACTGGCTCCAGTCCATCAATCCGGAAAGCAAAGGCGGATGGATCGCAGGGTTTTCGTTCGGTGCCTGGATTGGTATGCAGTTGCTCATGCGCCGCCCTGAGGTTGAGGGCTTTATCTCGGTCGCGCCCCCGGAAAACCTCTATGACTTTTCCTTCCTTGCGCCCTGCCCCTCCTCCGGCCTGATCATTCACGGCTCTGAGGACAAGGTTGCCCCCCCGGATTCAGTGCAGCGGCTGGTGGACAAGCTGCACACCCAGAAGGGTATCACCATTGAGCAGCAGATCGTAGAGAACGCCAACCATTTCTTCACCGACATGGGCGACGAACTGATAGAGCGCTGCGCTGAATATCTCGACAGGCGCCGGGCCGATATTGCCGCTGGTGGGGGGCGTTGACCAATCATGGCAACTTACAAATCAGACTTTATGAACGTGCTCGAACAGCGCGGCTTCATACATCAGGTATCCGACCCCGAGGGGTTGGACACCCTGTGCGCTAGCGGAACTATCACCGCCTATGTAGGTTATGACGCCACTGCAACCAGCCTGCATATCGGCAATCTGATAAGCGTCACCATGCTGTACTGGCTACAGGAGACCGGCCACCGCCCCATCACCCTGATGGGTGGCGGAACCTCAATGGTCGGTGATCCCTCGTTTCGTGACAGTCAGCGCGGCATGCTGAGTGCCGAACAGATCAATACCAATATTGAGGGAATCAAACGCATCTTCCAGCGTATTCTCTCCTATGGCGACAATCCCGGCGACGCATTGATGATCAACAATGCCGACTGGTTGATGAAGCTCAACTATGTGGAGTTCCTGCGCGATGTGGGGCGGCATTTTTCTGTCAACCGCATGCTCTCGTTCGAAAGTGTAAAGCAGCGGCTTGATCGCGAGCAGTCTTTGTCGTTCCTAGAGTTCAACTACATGATCATGCAGGGCTATGATTTTGTCGAGTTGAACCGGCGCTATGGCTGCGTGTTGCAGATGGGCGGCTCGGACCAGTGGGGCAACATCATTAATGGCGTTGATCTGGGACACCGCATGGGCACGCCCCAGCTTTATGCGCTGACCACTCCACTGCTGACCACGGCTTCTGGAGCCAAGATGGGTAAAACCGCTGATGGCGCGGTGTGGCTCAATGACAATCTTTTTTCCCCTTATGAGTTCTGGCAGTATTTTCGCAACACTGAAGACGCGGACGTGGAAAAATTCCTCAAGATTTTCACCCGCCTGCCGCTGAATGAAATCAGCCGAATTGCCAAGGCTGAAATCAACGAGGCCAAGAAAATCCTTGCCACCGAAGCCACCGCAATCGTTCATGGGCGCACAGCTGCGGAACAGGCCGAGGCAACGGCAAGGGCTACGTTTGAACAGGGCGCCCTCGACCTCTCACTACCCAGCTTCAACATTTCCAAAAGCGACCTCAATGCCGGGATCGGTATTCTGGCCGCCTGCGTCCTGACGAAACTTGCCGCGTCCAACGGGGAAGCACGCCGCCACGTCAAATCCGGCGCGCTCCGACTCAATGATAGCGTTATCAGTGACGAACGCAGGGTTGTGCGTGAGGCGGATCTGTTGCCCGAGGGAGTTATCAAGCTTTCTGTGGGCAAAAAACGCCACGTGTTGCTCAAGCCGGTTTAGCGCTGCCCGAATTCAGTCAGTTGGTGCGCTCCCGCGCCCGAAACTCAAACAGGGAGCGGAATGCGCCGGGAACCAGAATTGAGGCCGGGTTGATGGCGAATTCGGGATTGTCCAAGTCGCCGCGCACGGCGAAGGTCACGCCAATCAACCCCTCTCCGTCCCGTCCGCCCAGCAAGGGGCCGAGTATGGGTATCTGCTGGAAGGCATTGTTGAGCCCGAACAGGGGAATATAGGTCCCCACCAGATCATAGCGCCTGGTATCGGTATAAATGTAGCCACGGGCGGTACCGCCCATCTGCCCGCCATCAAGAACCGCCTCGGTAATCTCCAGCACGCCGTCTTTGCGCACAAATTCGGCGCGCCCTTCATTAAAATCAACGCGGTTCTGGCGGGCAATAGTTTCTCTGGAGCGCGGGTCGTTGCCCAGTATCTGTGCAACATTTGCTTCGTCAATCAATGAGAAATCCTTGATGCTGAAAATTCCCCGATCAGTATCCTGAGCGGTATCAGTGGACATAACGAGGCTGCCGCTACCCCCGACCAAGCGTGGATAGACACCGGTAAAGCGCAAAAGGGTGCCCAAATCATTGAAAGCAACAGACATGGCACGTCCGCCTGGAACCGGATTCGTGGTAATAGAAAGGGAATTATTTCCCCCGAACTGCGCACGAAGCACAACCCGGTTCAAGGTTTCACCTTTCAGCGACAATTGTGCATCAAGATTAAGAGCAACAGTGCGGAAAAAACCAAGCGCGCGGTCGAGTTTGGCATCCAGAACTATGGCCTGGTCAACGCTCGTGGCTCTGGGACCACCAGTCCCACCTCCCTCAAGGCTAAAAAACCTTTGCATCAAAGGCTTGAGATCCAATTGCTCCCCGCGCAGGCGCAATGAAAAGCCCTCATCAATGGGCGCGAGTGCAAGCCGGGCGCGATCACCTTCATTTATGGCAAAAGTAGGAAAATCCGCCGATATCAGGCCGTCATCCTCGTGATATTTCAGCCCTCCACGCAGGCGTACCGTGCCAAACGAGAGGTCGATGTCACCAATATCAATGATAGAACCGTCAAACCGCACCACCGCTTCAAGCGACCCTGCTTCCCCCCGGGGTTTGGACAGGCCAAGATCTGCAATGGTCAGGCTGGCATCCTTGAGGTTCACGCCAACCCTAAGCGAGCCATCGGGGAGCGGCTGGCCGGTAAAACGTACATTGCCGCCAACAAACTGGGAAACGTCAAAACCGAACTGTTTGAAATCTTCGGCGGCAAAATTTGCCGAAACCGTAATTTCCGGCGCAGTTTCCTCGGTGAGGTTTCCCTCCATATCCAAACCTACGGTCAGGCCATTGAGTTTGGTGGGGCCGCTGACCTTGTATCCATTCTCATCAACCTGAAAGGCCAACTGCCCCTCAGAGATCGTATAGGTCCCGATAGGCTCAGAGCTGGCAAAATCACTCAAGGTTCCATCAAGCGCATACGCCATTGACTGAACCTCATAATCCTGCCCCGCCAGCGCAATCTGCGCCGAAAGGGAGGTGGTAATGTTTCCAGAAAGAGCTGACAACTCAAGAGGAAGGTCCAGGTCTTCGAGCATTTCGGGCGATTGGCTTTGCGCCAATGCGAGCAATGCATCAATGGGCGCGTTGATGTTGCCGTCAAACAGGAAGGTGCTGGTATCATTGTCCCCGTAAATGATGGAGAATTCAGCACCAGAAAAATCAAGCACCCCTCCACTTGTGGGCAGCCCGGCATCGCCAAAGTCGATTGCTATATTCCCGTCCCGGACCTGAAGACGGGTTTCTCCGGCAACCTGAATGGGCTCAATGCCCTCAATGGCATCGAATACAATGTCAGAGGCAAGAATATCCACGCTCATTGCGCCATCTGGAATTGGCAGATCCTCGTGGGGTCCACCAATGGACCCAATGGGAAAGCGGAATTTCATTGCCGAGGTAATGACCTTGCCCTCAAGCACGTTCTTGACGAACCAGTCACGGGTGCTGTCCCCGATGACATAGGGCCAGATGCGCTTGAGGTCGTCTGCACGCGCGCCCTCAATGGCAACATCCAGATTGATACCAATGCCCCGAGCCAGCATGTCGATGCGCCCGGTCGTCGTCAGAATCATATCGCCGCTTGAGGCAACCATGCTCTCGATACCCAAAGCGCCATAAAGAGGCGCTGACCAGCCCACAAACTGCATGCTTTGATATGCCGTTGCCGGCGCATCCAGATCGTTAGGATGCAGATAGACATTACTTGCCGTGGTCGTCATACGCATGGTGGGACCAAAATTTTCGTCCAGTCCAAACACATAAACACCCGAAACATCTGCATAGGAGGGGCCAGCCTGAAACCGGGTTTCGCGCATTTCAAACTGCGCGTCCGGCGCTGACCATTTAACCACCATATCGTCGGTGGTAATGGGGAAATAATCATCCCTTATTCTAAGATCCATTCCCGTCATGTTGATGGAAAACTCACCACCCAGAACGCTTATGCCCTCACCGGCGGCAAAGTTGATTTCGCTTATGATGTCTCCGGTGCCGTTCATGGCAATCATGCTGCCGGGGTCATTGATGAACGGCATGACGGCCGAAAAATCCAGATTCGCCAACTGGGCGATCATGCTGACTGACCCATCCAAATTGACGCGGCGGAGTATAGAGGCGTTCATTTCCTGTCCGGCAATGACGGTTGAGAAGGTTCCATCAACATTCTGCGTGCTCGGCTGTGGACCGATATCAAGATTTATATTCTCAAAGGTACGGGTGAAACCGTAAACCGAATCAAGCATTTCCAGATTGCCATCGCGCACCAGAAACCGGGAAAAGAGTCCCTGCTCCGCGCGCTCGACGATTGAGCGCAGCCCTTGTTCGGCAGCCTCGAGATTGAAAATCAGCCAGTCATTGTCTGAACGCAGAACAAGTTCGGAGTTCGCAGAAGAATCTCCCTGCATATCCACACCTGCGGAACGGATAGTAACCTTTGGAAATGTTGCCTCCCCCTCAATAATGCGCACCACAGCACGGGGACTTTGGTGATTATCAGCAGTTTCAAACTGGGCCAGGCGGGGCCCATGCAAATCCTGGATAACCTGAAGTTTCGGCCTGACCAGAGTGATCACTGTTCCCGGCTGACCCAGCAAAACCCTGAAGGGTGAAAAACCAACTTCGAGCGCTTCCATCTCCACCCGGCCGCCGGTCGCTCTGTCCATCAGCACGACGGGGCTGAACCGGAGGGCGGGCGCGACCCCCTTCTCAAGGGTCAGAGAGATTGAGCCCAGTTCCAGATTCATGGTGTCGGGCATGGAAATCAGGACCCGCTCCCGCACCTGCCCGCCAATAAAAGGCAACGGGATGGGGGTGATGAGCAGCACCAGATAAAGAACAAGAAACAGCAGGAGCGGCAGCACAACGAACCATGATACGCCGTAGGCCACCCATCTCCGATGCGACTTTGGTTTGCGCGGTTGCTCCTCAATGCTCGAGGGCAGCTCGTTCAATTGCACACTAGTGTCCAAGTTAAACTTCGCTTTCTGGGTACGGCAGGACACCTGCCTCTTTGTTAGACATTACAGGCTGGATTAAGGCAATTGTGACATTGGGGTGCTGTGAAAGAAAAAAATTTGCAACCTCGCGCATATTCCCGCTCCTTCACTTGCCGGAAATCTCATATTCGTCGCAAAATACCGGACCGAACATGTTCATTGGTTTTGTAACACAGCGAGTGTTCGATATTTATTAACCATAACGCGCAACACTGGCTTTCAAACGAAATAGCGTATTTGAAAGAGCGTCGCGTGATAACCAGCTCTCCAACTTTTGGATCAGGGAAGTCAAACCAAAACAGGGTGCCGTCAAAACGTGAACAACCATCACGTTTCCGCGCTGGCGTAATGTATGCCATGTTCACGGTTTTGTTTCTAGGTAATGTCATTCTGGGTCTTGCTCTTTTGATGACACCCGAGATTACCGCAATTTTTGGCAACCAGGACAGATATGCCTATCAGGCCTACCAGGAGCGTATTCTGCAATTGCGCATGGAGGTGGACAGGCTGCACTCACGTCAGTACCTGCAGACTGGTAATCTCAACCTGAAGCTTCAGGAACTGATGCAGCAACAGCAAATTCTTTCAGAGCAATATCAGTATATTCGTATCCTGGCCCAGAAAGCCGACGAGTTGGGCATTGCCACTACCTCCATTGCAGGGCAATCAGGCGAAGTTGACTTTATCACAACCAGTGCGATTGAACCCGGCACTGCGAATGGAGAAGCTATAAACTTCGAAATTGTCAGCCAGGCGGTTGCCCAAATGATGGGAGATTCACGCTCCGCCCTTAACGCCATTTCAGGTGCAGCGGAGATATCAACCGGTACTATTCTTGCCGAATTGCGTGGCGTGGGCATTGAGGTGCAATTGCCTGACGCGGCGGATTTGGCCACGGGCGGCCCATTACTGCCTGCGGCGGCAAACCCGCAGGCTCCGGGGCTTGCGCAGAATGCCAATGAGGTTCTTCTGGCACTGGAGAGATTTGAATTTGCCCGTTCCGCGCTCTCTGAGGCCCCTGTTCTGCACCCATTGGAAACATCACGTCGCGTAAGTTCATATTTCGGGAATCGCCGGGATCCCTTTGGCGGGAGCAGCGCGTTTCATTCGGGGATGGACTATCCTGCCCCGCGCGGCACTTCTGTTTCAGCGGCTGGCGCGGGTAAAATAGTATGGTCCGGTCGTCGCAACGGCTACGGCATCATGGTGGAAATCGAGCATGCCAACGGTCTGATTACGCGCTATGCGCATATGTCGGAAACATTGGTTGAAAAGGGACAAATGGTTGATGCGGGAACCCAGATCGGCAAGGTAGGATCAACGGGGAGGAGCACAGGACCGCACCTGCATTTCGAGGTACGCAGAGAGGGCAACCCGGTAAACCCGGCAGATTTCCTGCGTGTGGCCGAACGACTGAAAGATTATCTGATTTAGAGCACCCCATGTTCTAGTGGAAAATAGCAAGACAATCTTCTGCACTGAAACGTTTTTTCTGTTCCTGTAACTAGATTTTAATGGTTGTCGCGCGGGATGCCCTTGCTCTGGGCAATGCGCTGATATTTTACCGCTGGTTTGAGCACTGCGCCATCTCCCAGTTGATCAACCAGAGCGCGTTGGATTTCCTGCCAAGGTGTCTGATGGTCAGGATATTGAAAGCCTCCGGCTTCAGCCAACTCCCGGTAACGGTCGGCCAACTCTTTATCTGAAATCAGGATATTGGCTTCCCCCCTGTTCAGGTCGATGCGCACCCGGTCTCCGGTGCGCAATACGGCCAGCCCTCCCCCTGCAGCAGCCTCCGGTGATGCATTGAGAATTGAAGGCGAGCCGGAGGTTCCCGACTGACGCCCATCGCCGATGCATGCAAGATCATTTATACCCTTGAGGATAAGATAATCCGGCGGGCGCATGTTGACCACTTCAGCAGCACCAGGATAGCCGATCGGCCCTGCGCCCCGCATAAAGAGGATTGAGTTTTCATCAATTTCCATACCGGGATCATCAATGCGGGCGTGATAATCTTCGGGACCATCAAAGACGACCGCCCTCCCCTCAAATGCGTTTTTGTCATCGGGATTTTCAAGGTAACGCTGACGGAATTCATCAGAAATCACGCTGGTTTTCATAATTGCGTTGTCAAAAAGGTTTCCTCTGAGCACGAGGAACCCGGCTTGTTTTTTGAGCGGAAAGTTGTGCGGCCTGATAACGTCTTCGTTTTCTGTTTCAGCATGCTTACAGTTTTCACCGATAGAGCGACCATTGACAGTAGGGGCTTTCTCAATAATTTTGCCCATGTTCATCAACTGCCTGATGATGGCAGGCACCCCCCCTGCCCGGTAAAAATCTTCGCCCAGATATTCTCCTGCCGGTTGCATATTCAGAAGTAACGGCACATCGTGGCCGTGGGTTTGCCACTCTGTGATGTCCAGCTTAACGCCAACATGACGGGCAATGGCGTTGATATGGATGGGAGCGTTGCTTGAGCCGCCAATAGCAGAATTGACCGCGATGGCGTTCAAAAAACTGTCCTTTGTCATAATGTCCGAGGGCTTGAGATCTTCTGCAACCATTTCTACGATACGTTTCCCCGTGAGATATGAAATTTCCTGCCGGTCACGGTAGGGCGCAGGAATTGCTGCGGCGCCGGGCAATTGCATACCCAGCGCCTCGGCAAGTGAATTCATGGTTGAGGCTGTGCCCATCGTATTGCAGAATCCAGCCGAGGGGGCTGAAGAAGCAACCAGTTCTATGAATTTGACATAGTCAATTTCCCCTGCGGCGAGCATCTGGCGCGCTTTCCAGACAATGGTGCCTGAACCGGTGCGCTCGCCCTTGTAATAGCCGTTCAGCATGGGCCCCACTGACAAGGAAATTGCCGGAATATTGACCGTGGCCGCCCCCATGAGCATTGCCGGGGTTGTTTTGTCACACCCGATGGTCAGAACAACACCGTCTATGGGGTAGCCATAGAGCAACTCCACCAGACCCAGATAGGTCAGGTTCCTATCCAGCCCTGCGGTTGGCCTTTTGCCGGTTTCCTGAATAGGATGCACCGGGAACTCGATGGCGATACCGCCTGCCTCCCGGATACCCTCGCGCACACGTTTGGCAAGCTCGATGTGGTGACGATTACAGGGAGAAAGGTCTGAACCGGTTTGCGCAATGCCGATTATCGGTTTGCCGGACTGCAATTCATCCTGAGAAAGACCAAAATTCATGTAGCGCTCAAGGTAGAGTGCAGTCATATCTGGATTGTCAGGATTGTCGAACCAGGCGCGGGACCGCAGTTTTGCAGCACCCGGACTTCTGCCCGCACCGACCATGGCACTTGATGCTATTCCTTGGGTCTGGCCCGTGCTATTATTTGTCTTGTCGTTTTTTTTACTCATCTCAACCCCCTGCGTCCTACCATACCAGATATATTGCAGGCACGACCGGCAAGGTAAAGGGAGGCGCTTATTTTTCCCTTGCTCTCCGTTTCCGGCGCCATATCGCCAACATTGAACCGAAAGCCAGAAAGACCGACCAATGCTGCAAACTCCCCTTTCCTCTAAACATCACATTATAGCTATTTTGCGCGGAATAAAGCCGGAGGAAATTGAGGGAGTGTGCGACGCACTGGTTGAGGCAGGTATTGGCAGAATTGAAATCACATTGAATTCGCCCACCCCTCTTAAAAGCATCAAGAAGGCAGCAGAGCTTTTTGGCGGACAAGTGCTGATTGGCGCAGGAACCGTGCTTTCCATGTCCGACGTGGACAATGTGGCCGATGCAGGCGCCCGTTTCGTGGTTTCTCCCGATACCAAGCCCGAGGTTATCAAACGCACGCAGGAGCGCAACATGGCCTCCTACCCCGGCGTATTCACGCCTACAGAGGCATTTTGCGCGCTTGGAGCCGGAGCCACCGGATTGAAGTTTTTTCCAGGTGAACTGATTGGCCCTGCAGGCATCCGGGCCATGCGCGCCGTACTGCCACCCGAAACGCCGATTTACGCTGTGGGCGGTGCCTCACCGGACAATTTTGCCGACTATTTTGCCGCCGGTTGCACCGGATTCGGGTTGGGCTCTTTTCTGTACAAAGCGGGCCGAAAACCCGAGAAAGTTCTGGCCCGCGCCCGGGAAGCTGTCAAAGCCTATGATATCAAATCAGAAGAATCCCGCACTGGATAAGCGGAGTTAGTATTGCGGGCGCCAGGGCCGATTGGTATCGACAATAGCGGGGCGTATCCAGAAGCCCTCTCCTGTCCACTTAGCCCAGTGCACACCCTGCTGCTCCAGATCGTCGCGATCAATGACCTGGGTCTGTGTCGAGCAGAATGGAGGCGCTTTCAAGCGGGTCACCACCAAATCGGCAACTTCGCAATCTTCCACAAACGCGTCTCGGCCCTTCACAAGCGCAAGCGTGAAGTTGTCGCGCCGGGCAATACAGCCAAGCGCGTCACAGCTCAGCTTTTCGCTGGTGCCGGTTATGGGTTCCAGATAGGTCTCTCCCCAGGCATTGGTGGCAAAGGTGTTGGTGCGTCCCGAAATCAGAAACAGCCCTGTCCCCTCACGCACCGCGATAGCCTGGGTGCTGTCCGCAATCATTACATCGGGTGACGGCAACCGGCCAAACACCATAAGAAGAGGAATGGCAGCAAGCAGTCCTGCAATGCGCATCCGGCCCGGAAAGAATGCAAACCAGCCCAGAGCAAAAAACCCGATCAGCAACGCAGGCGCGCCAAGAACAGGTGCAGAGACAAACCCCTCACTCAGACCGGCAACAAAATCAGCAACTGCTATAATCCGTTCAATGCCCCAGCCCATAACCTGCAAAAATACGGGCTCAATCCCCAGCGGCATCAAAAGCACCCCAATCAGCGCTGCGGGCAACACAACAAAGGCGACCATAGGAATAGCCACCATGTTGCCAAGTGCACCCAAGGGGGCTACCTGCTGAAAATGGTAAGCTGCAAAAAGCGCTGTTGCCGCACCGGCAATGACGCTGGTAAGGGCTATGCCCGCTCCAAAGCCGAATAGCTTATGAAACCAGTCCTGCCGGTTCGTTCTCTGGCGGCGATACCCCTCATAGGCGCCGACCAAGGCGGTGACCGCTGCAAAGGACAATTGAAAACTGGGGCGAAAAATTGAAGCGGGATCGATGATGATGACAAAGAGCGCAGCGAACGCCACATTTCGCATGGTCAGGGCCCGTCTACCCGCCAGCACCGCACCAAAGACCAGCAACAGCATCAGCGTGGCCCGGATAGCGGATACACTTGCTCCTGAAAGTCCAAGATAGATCACCGCAGCTGCCATACCCCCAAGGGCTGCGGTTTTTTTCACGTTTATACGCTGACCCAGACTATATGAAAATGCCAGCCCCATGCGGATGGCGGCAAACACACCTCCGGCCACCAGCGACAGATGCAGGCCGGAAATGGCCAGCACATGGGCCAGACCAGCCGCTGCAAGATTGTTGCGGATATCTTCGTCCACCTGGCCCTGATCACCGATAATCAATGCACGGGCTATGCCCGAGGCTGGCGGGGAGAGGGTTTGATCAATACGGATTCCAATAGTGTCGCGTGTTTCCTGAATGAATCGAAACAAATCGATTTTCTGCGGACTTTGCAAAACTTCAAGAGCTCCGGTTGTGCTGCCAAAAGCGCCAATGCCGTCAAAATATGCCTGAAACTGGCTATCGAAGCCTCCGGGGACCACCGGCCCTGGAACCTTGTAGAGCCGCATGGGCGCTCTTATGACTTCCCCCACACGGGGCACCTGCCCGGCCGGGATCAGAATTCTTGCACGCCTGACCGGCGGGCTGCGCCCCGCCTCAAACGGCTCAACATCTGAAATTATAAGACGAGCCCTATTAGCGTCATTGGAGTGAATGGCATCAACTTTAGCTGAATAGGTGCCATAAAACACACCCCGGATCATACCCGTTCCGAACAGGGCACCGTGAACCGGCAATAACAAGAACCCAATCCAGAAAGCGCCAATCATTACCCAGAAAGGCAGAGTTTGGCGGCGCAAGCTCCGCACCAAAACTGCGCCAAGTAGTACGGTGATCAGAGCCATGATGACAGAGGATGGCTCAAACCGCGTGGCGCGGTAGGCCAGAATGCCCACAATCAGAGCGAATGGCAGAGCGATGAGCAAGCGCCTGTTGTCCAGTGCGTGGTGCACTGAAGATGCCAGCGCCCGAAATATTTCCCGGATGTCCAGGGCGGGGATGGGGCGAGGCAAGGCACCTCTCGACAAGACCTGTCCGGGACGTTGCACAGGTGCATCGTGTTTCTTGTTTCGAGTATCAGGATCAGGAGCCACAGACGGAGCGCGATTTTCTGACATGGATCAAACTAAAAAGTGCCTCTTGCGCGTAAAAAAACCTATGCTAAACACGGCGCGGCCCTTTGACCAATTTTCTCTTGCCTGTCCCTGGAAACCCTTGTCTTTAACGTAACGGTCCCTAACGTGAAAAAACCTGTCGTCACCCGATTTGCTCCCTCGCCTACCGGTTTTCTGCATATCGGGAGCGCACGAACAGCCCTGTTCAACTGGGTTTTTGCCAGAAAACATAATGGAAAAATGCTGTTGCGGATCGAGGATACTGACCGTGCGCGCTCCACCAGAGAGGCCACACAGGCGCTGCTGGATGGCTTGAAGTGGCTGGGCCTGGAATGGGATGGAGAGGCCATTTCGCAATTCTCACGCACCGCGCGTCACGCCGAGGTCGCCAACCAGCTTGTTGCCGCAGGGAAAGCATATAAATGCTATTGTTCGACAGAAGAATTGACCCGGATGCGCGAAGAGGCCCGCGCCGAAGGCCGCCCGCCGCGCTATGATGGGCGCTGGCGCGACCGCGATGCCGCCGAGGCCCCTGCTGGAATCGCACCGGTCATACGCATCAAAGCACCAAAGTCAGGTGAAATTCTGGTGCGCGATCTGGTGCAGGGGGATGTCGCCTTCAAAGCTGAAAACCTTGATGATTTCATTATTCTGCGTTCAGATGGTACGCCTACCTATCTACTGGCTGTGGTGGTCGACGACCACGATATGAACGTGACCCACATCATTCGCGGAGATGATCATCTAACCAATGCCGCCCGGCAAAGCCTTATATTCGCGGCGATGGATTGGCCGGAGCCGGAAATGGCTCACATTCCACTTATACACGGCCCCGACGGGGCAAAACTGTCCAAACGCCACGGCGCGCTTGGCGTGGATGCCTATAGAAAAATGGGTTATTTGCCAGAAGCCCTGCGCAATTATCTGGCGAGGCTTGGCTGGGCCCATGGAGATGATGAATTTTTCACCACCGACCAGATGATTGAGTGGTTTGACCTCAGGGATGTAAACAAGGGCGCTTCGCGCTTTGATTTTGTAAAACTTGCCAATCTCAATGGCCAGCACATCCGCATAGCTGATGCACAATATCTTTATTCTGTCATGCTTGAACTTGCACTGGAACTGGAGCACGAAGTGGACCACGCTGGACTGAAGGCGAATAGCGAGACAGTGATTGCCGCCCTGCCCGACCTGCAACCGCGTGCAAAAACCGTGCTTGAACTGATAGATCTGGCGCAATTCATCTATGCAGTGCGCCCCCTTGAAATGGACGATAAGGCTGCCGGGCAACTGAATGATGAAACGCGTGCCCTTATTTCCGGCGTCGCAGCGGTTCTGGAGCCGCTTGATGACTGGAACGCCGGCGCTATTAACGCCACGGTGCGCGAATTTGCGGAAACAGAAGGGCTTAAACTGGGCAAGGTCGCCCAGCCATTGCGCGCCGCTCTGACAGGAAAAACCGTCTCGCCGGGAGTGTTTGAAGTTATGGCCCTGCTTGGTAAATCTGAAAGTCTTGCCCGACTTGGTGACCAGGCAATATGAATGTCCGATATTCAAGGGTCCATGTAAGCCCTTGAGTTGCAACGGTGAGGCAAATCATATACCTCATCACTATCGTTTTTCGCGCGGGGGCTCTTCCTTCACTTTTGGTGATTACCAGAAGCGCGCAAGCTTGAATTAAAGAAAACTGGAGGCCGGACTTATGAGCGACGAAAAAGCTAAACTGATCATTGGCGACAAAACATACGAGTTTGCCATTCTTGAGGGAACGGTTGGCCCTTCGGTTATAGATATCCGGTCTTTGTACTCTCAAACCGGACTTTTCACCTATGACCCCGGTTTCACCTCAACGGCCGCCTGTGACAGCTCCATAACCTATATTGATGGCGATAGGGGCCAGTTGCTCTATCGGGGCTATTCAATAGACCAGTTGGCCGAACAGAGCTCCTATCTTGAAGTCTGCTTTCTGCTACTCTATGGGGAACTGCCCTCAGCCGCACAGAAAAAAGATTTCGAAGAGCGCATTACGCGCCACACCATGCTGCATGAGCAGATGCATTATCTCTATAGAGGCTTCCGGCGCGATGCGCACCCGATGGCCATTGTTTGCGGTGTTGTGGGTGCAATGGCTGCATTCTACCATGACTCAACCGACATCACTGACCCCGAGCAGCGTGAACTAGCCTCTATTCGCATGATCGGGAAAATGCCAACAATTGCCGCTATGGCCTATAAATACTCCATCGGACAGCCCTTTGTGTATCCGCGCAACGATCTCTCTTATGCCGGTAATTTCCTCAATATGTGTTTTGCGGTGCCGGCCGAAAGTTATGAGGTCAACCCTATAATCGAGCGCGCCATGGATCGCATATTTACGCTTCATGCTGACCATGAACAGAATGCGTCAACCTCTACTGTTCGGCTCTCCGGTTCCTCGGACGCCAACCCCTTTGCCTGCATCGCGGCAGGTGTTGCCTGTCTTTGGGGTCCCGCGCACGGGGGAGCCAACGAAGCTGCGCTCAATATGTTGCGCGCCATCGGCACTCCGGATCGTATCCCCGAATTTGTCGCCAGGGCCAAGGATAAAAACGACCCCTTCCGTCTGATGGGCTTTGGCCATCGGGTTTACAAGAGCTATGACCCGCGCGCCCAAGTGATGCAGAAAACTGCCCGCGAAGTGCTCGATCTGTTGGGGGTTGAGAACAATCCCACACTGCAGGTCGCCCGTGAATTGGAAAAGATAGCCCTTGAGGACGAATATTTCGTAACCCGCAAGCTCTATCCGAATGTGGATTTCTACTCAGGCATTATTCTGGATGCGATCGGTTTTCCCACCTCCATGTTCACAGCAATTTTTGCCTTGTCTCGAACTGTGGGCTGGATTGCCCAGTGGAAGGAAATGATTGGCGATCCACAAAAGAAAATCGGGCGGCCGCGACAATTGTATGAAGGTGTGGAGAGACGGGAATACATTCCGCTGGCAAAGCGCTAAAAGGTGTCACCTGCAGATGAATGCCGTTATTCGGTTTGTAAACTGAGCCCCAATAGGGCCTGAAACCCTGCACTTCTGGAATTTGCCCTGCAATTTTATTCGTTGCATGAACGGACATGGGCCAGCACGCGCTCGGCGGGATCCTGGCGCGGATAATCTGCGAGGCCTGAACGCATCCTTGCGGTCAATCTCGCAAACCCCTTTAACTGTCCCGCCGCTTCTGCCGGTCTGCTCAAAAGCCTATCCGCCTGGACGAACAGGGCGTCTTCATCGGGCTTTTCAAGCAACAGTTCAGGCACAAGTCCTTCTCCCAAAATGATGTTGGGCAGGCTTATGTGCTTGATATCAAGTTGCCTGCGCACGCGTTTTTGTGCCACATCCATCACATAAGTCACAATCATCGGCACGCCGGAAAAAGCCAATTCCAGAGTGGCAGTTCCTGAAACCACCAGGGCAAACTTGGTTTGCCCGTACAAGGCGCTACGTTCATTCCGGTTAGCAAGGATACGCACCGGCACGCCCCACTTTGCGGTCGCAGCTTTCAGATATCCTTCCAGATAGTCGAGTGTGGGGATAAAAAATTCCAGTTCCGGGTATTTTTTATGGATATTTTGAGCAACCTTGCCAAACATCTTCAGATGCCTATTGAGTTCCCCAACCCGGCTACCAGGCAATAACGCCACATATCTGCGTTTTCCCGTCTCTGCACAGGCCTCATCATCTGGCAAAGCCGGGTGGCCAACAAAACTGGTTTTGGGTCCGTCAAGTTCCAGCATGATGGAGGGTTCAAATGGAAGAATTGCTAAAACCTCATCGTAGAGTTCGCGTATTCCGGCGGCGCGCTCGGGCTTGTAGACCCAGACGGTGGGCGCCACATAAAGCAGGATAGGTTTGGAAAAACCCCGTTTTCTGAGGCGGCGGGCAAGCATGTGACTGAACTCCTGAGAGTCAATGAGCACGATTATATCGGGGTCAAATTTCTCAACAGCACGCAGGCACTGATACAGCCGCCACAGCAAAAAAGGCAATCGTGTAAGCACGTCAACAAGCCCCATTACTGACAAGTCGGTCATGGGAAACAGCGAGCGCAGCCCCTGCCCCGTCATCGATTTCCCGCCGACACCTGCAATGTTCAGGGAGACTTGTTTTTTCAGGCGCGCGATCAAATCCGCCCCGATCTGGTCGCCGGATGCTTCTCCCGCAAGCAAAAACAGGCGCAGCGGCTCCATTCAAGTCTCACCAACAGCAAGAATGGAGACTCCCAGCTCATCGGCGCGCGCAAACATTTTATCCTTTTCGATAAAAAGAGTTCCTCCAGCTTCCACAACGATGATCGAGATTGAAGCTCTGCTGGCTGCCACAACCGTGTCAGGGCCAATGGCCGGCAGGTCTACAGTTTTTGGCTGATCCGGCTTTTTTGCCTTAGCCAAAATGAGGGGAGTAGAGCCATCTCCCGTCATGCCATCAGCCCTGTACTGAGATATGCGCGCAATCAAGGCATCGGTTCCGGCTATATCTTCAGCCCCTAAAATCCGTGCCCCGGCAGCTGCAACCGCCTGACCGATATCCAGCGCACCAATCTGACGGGCGCATTCCAGCGCGTGCAGGCAATGCTCCATATTGTCAGGACCGACTGGAGGTCCGGCATTCAAACCGGGTCTGGCAATGAGGTCCGGGACCAGTTCATGCACACCAATAACTTTTGCCCCCGTTGTAATTTCCAAGGCACCGATCAATCTGGAAAGCCCTCTATCGCCGCTGTTCTTTTTGTTTTTTGATTTCCGCTGCAACAGGCCAAACAGACCTTCACGTTGCTTGTCGGACACTTTAAGCCCACCCACCATGCAGATGTGAGTCGTCTTAAAGGCCCGAAGTGTCAAAATAATGCCAATGGGATTGTTCAGTGAACAGTTTACAGGCGACCAGCTGCCCAGATCAGTACGCCCGGTCAGAGAAAGCACCTGAACATCTGCTCCTGCGGACGAAGCCATGGCAAGGGCTTCTGTGACCAGTTGGCCATCCCCGGCCAGTAATGACAAACGCATTTGCACCTAGTCACCACTGGACCCGTTACGCGGCATGCAAATTGCCCGCCCGGATGCTTCGGTCAGAAAGCTCACAACGTCCTGAACAAGATTGTTGGAATCAAACAGGTCAGCGGCATCTTTAACCCTTTCGCGAAAGGTGCCCTCGGCTGAAAAAATCATGCGATAGGCAGTTCGAAGCGCGTGAATATCTTCTCGGTTAAACTTGCGTCGCTTCAAGCCCACCAGATTGAGGCCCGCGAGTCGCGCCCGGTTTCCCACTGCCATTCCATAGGGAATTACATCTCCTTCAACCATGCTTTGTGCCCCTACAAAGGCATGGGCACCCACATGCACATGCTGGCGCACAACACAAATTCCACCAAAAGTAACAAAGTCTTCGATGATTGCATGCCCTGCGATGCCTACATAATTGGCGAGGATAACATTGTTGCCCACCCGACAATCATGGGCGATGTGAGAATTTGCCATAAGGAGACAATCGTCCCCTATGCGGGTTTCCATGCCTCCACCCTGGGTGCCCGGGTTGATGGTGACATTCTCGCGAATGGTGCACCGGGCACCAATTTTGAGCCAACTGTCTTCTCCGTGATATTTAAGGTCCTGAGGAGAATGTCCAACCGAGGCAAAGGGGTAAATCTGGGTATCCTGACCTATGCGGGTATTGCCGGCGACACACACGTGTGAAATCAACTCAACATTGTCACCAAGCTCAACTCCGGCGCCCACCATGCAATAGGGGCCAATAACAACCCCTTTGCCAATGCTAGCGCTTTCATTGACAATTGCCGTCGGGTGAATTTCTGCCGAATTCAATTTCAAAACCTCAAAGCTGAAAAAACCGGGAAATACAGGTAGTTCCGCACTCACAAACCCTTTTACAAGACAGATTCAGTCTGTGGGCCCTTCAACAATCATGGCGCCAATCTCGGCTTCAGCAACAACAACATCGCCAACCATGGCCCGTGCCTGATAGCGGCCCACATTGCGTCTGCGTTGAATTTTTTTGATGTGATATTCAAGAATATCACCAGGCGCTGCAGGCTTGCGAAACTTGGCTTTATCTATGGTCAGCATATAAACAAGATGGTTTGCGCCCTTTTCGCGTTCGGCAGCGATAACGATTGCCCCGGCGGTTTGCGCCATGCCTTCGATAATCAGGACTCCTGGGAAAATGGGGTTCCCCGGAAAATGCCCCTGAAATATAGGTTCGTTAATGGAAACGTTCTTGATGCCCGTGGCGCTTATATCCCTGTCAATATTGATGATTTTATCCAGCATCAGAAACGGATAACGGTGTGGAAGACAATCAAGCAAGTCCTGAATATTCAGCGATGTCAGCTCCCGCTGCGGGTTTTCCGCCAATTGTACACTGTCCAAACTCACCGTTTACCTCCTTTTGCCAACCGGCGAACAACAGCCAGTTCTCGCCAAAAATCTCTAATATCCTGTGCAGGGGCTCCTGCCAGCATAGATTTCTCCGGCCAATCTTTGGTCACTGCCGCCCGACCATGAACAACAGAATGGGCTCCAATATTCAGGTGGCCCGAGGTACCAACCCCGCCGCCCATAAGCACACTTTCACCCACAACCGTGCCACCTGACAACCCGGTCGTAGCAGCAATAAGGCAATTGCGCCCCAATTGGCAATTGTGCCCGATTTGAACCAGATTGTCGATCTTTGTGCCTTCTCCGATAATGGTATCACTCAACGCGCCCCTATCAATTGTTGCATTGGCCCCTATGCTTACACCAGACTGAATAATGACCCGCCCGAGTTGAGGGATCTTCGTGTTGCTTTTTCCATGATCAAGCCAGCCAAATCCCTCGGTCCCTATGCGCACGCCCGAACTGATATTCACGTTGTCGCCAATCAAAGCGCACTCAATGGTGACATTGGCTCCAATTCTGGTATTGCGCCCAATGCTCACATTGGGACCAATGACAGAATTGGGACCTATCCGTGCACCCTGACCGATTTGCGCCCCTGACCCGATGACAGAATTGGTGCCTATACTGATGTCTTCTTCCAGAGCCGGAGCAGGAAGCGTTTCGTGCTCCGGGCAGATGGCAAGAAGGAACCCCGAATCCGGAAAGAGGTAATTCATCGCGCGTACAAAACACTGATGCGGGTTTTCAACATGCAGGGCTATGCTGCCCTCTGGAACCAGAGGCAGAAGCTCTTCGCTGACAAACACAGCGCCCGCATTGGTATGAGACAGTGCAGCCCCATAGGATTTTTTTGCTGCCAAGCTTAGTTGACCGGGGCCTGCAACGTCCAACTCTTCAATATCGGAAATGGTGGTTTTGCCCGCGGCAAGAGACAGGTTCAAGCTATTCTCACCGATCGCTTCAAGGATCTGGGCAAGTGTTCTGGCCCCTATCGGCCTGAAGAAACGAAAATCCACCATAATGCGTCACTCAAACAATCAGGCCGCGGCGTGAAAGCACCGCGGCCCATACAATGTTTCATGCCATAGCTGTTAGAGCAAGGTTGAAATAGTGAACTGGAATATCTGTGTGTTGTCGCCGGTATCCTGCTGTAACACATGGGCCACATCGCCTCGTAATGGCCCAAACGGAGAATTCCAGATAAGCGAAGCACCCACTGAGGCGCGAACCGGCTGGGTAGTCCCGCTGGCTACCAGGGCCGGGGCAACGGATGCCGGAACTCCACCAATATAACCCACATCCGCCCATACCGCACCGCGAAGGCCGTAATTCTCAGGCAGAACCGGGATCGGGAACTCAAGTTCGGCAGAAATTCCCGCAAACATGGTCGCACCGAGGTTTTCACCATTGGCGGCTCTCGGACCCATGCCACGTGCGGCAAAGCCACGAACCAGATTAGGTCCTTTCACGAATGCTTCCGTCGGATTTACACCTGCACCACTCAGATCATTTATAATACCGGCCTGGCCGCGAATGCTGGCAACAATTCCTGAATCCTGGATAACGGGAACAAAGTAACGGGCCTTGGCCTCTGTTCGAATGAAATTGTGATCCAGCCCCACATACTGCTGATTCAATGAGGCGATGAAGCCGCTGGTCGGGCTCAGTTGCCGATCAAGATTGTTGAAGACAAGGTTGTAACCAATGAAGGCCTTGTTCAAAGTCTGGCCATCAGTGACCACAACAGAAGCCACATGACTGGCATCAGGATTGGCGTCAACAAAGGTTTTGGTTTCAAAGCCCACTATCAAATTTGCGTTAACCTCTTCGGTGATGGGTACACCGAAGCGAAGTTGCCCACCTGTGGCATCAGAGCCAAAGAAACTCGTCGGCGTCTCATCTGAAATCCGTTTATAGACATCCACCCCGGCCGACACCTTCAGACCCATGAAACGGGGCTCGGTGAAGGAAAGGTCATAGGTCTGCCCGGCAGTTGAGGCGCCCACGGCAATTTTAAGGTACTGCCCCCGGCCAAGGAAGTTCCGCTCGGTCAGAGAGACCTCGCCAAGAACACCCTCTGTGCTGGAATATCCGGCTGTAAACCCATAGTCACCAGTGGATTTTTCAACGACAGCGATTGTCAATATTACCTTGTCCGGCGCGCTCCCCTGCTGAGTGGTGACGTTGACCGAGGAGAAAAAGTCCAACTCTTCGATAGCACCCTTGCCCCGGGTTACCATCGAACGGTTGAACGGATCACCTTCAGCAAAGTCCAACGCACGGCGAATAACGAAGTCGCGGGTTTTGGTATTGCCCAGAATATTGATGCGCTCCACATAAACCCGCGGACCCTGATCAACCAGATAAGTGACGTTGAACACCTTGTTGGTAATGTCCCGATCAAGCCGGGGGCGCACATCGGCAAAAGCAAAACCCTGCCCGGTCGCGCGATAGGCTATGTCTTCGACTGAGGTCTGCAGGTCACGCCGCGAGTAGGTATTGCCTTCATAGGTGCGGATACTGCCTTTGAGCGCCTCGGTATCCAGTCCGTTTATGCTTGTTTCCAGCCCGATCGTGCCAAAGGTGTAATACTCACCTTCTGAAATGGCGAAATTGACAAAATAGGAATTTTTCTCCGCATCAAACTCAGCGACAGCCGAGAGGACCCGCGCATCGGGGTAACCCCGGTTTGCATAAAAGAGGCGGATGAGCTCCTTGTCTGCGTTGAGCTTTTCCTCGTCCAGGCTGTCATCATTGAACAGCCAACTGAGCAGATGGGTCTCAGTGGTGTTGATGACACCCTTGAGTGTCCCTGCGCTAAAAGCATTGTTGCCGGTAAAGTTGATCGCAGCAATCCCGGATTTGTCGCCTTCATTGATAATGAACACAACCCGCATCCGCGCGTTATCAAGAATTTCTGTGCGCGATGTCACGCTAACGCTGGTATAGCCGGCCTGCTCGTAAGCAAGCTCGATGGAACGCACGTCCGCGGCCAGCCGATCGTCGGAAAACGTGCCGCGTGAGGCCAAATTCACCATGGCCACAAGCTGATCATCGGAGAAACGCTGGTTTCCTTCAAAGAGCACCGAGGAAACAATCAGGTTTTCGCTCACTGTGACGGTCAAGGTTCCACCGGAATAGCGAACACTTACATTGCTGAAAAGGCCGGTAGCATTGAGAGAGCTGATGGAAGACTGGATGGCGCTGGAGGTTGCCGCATCCCCTACCCGGATAGTGAGAAAAGAGCGAACAGTTGCATCATCGACCCGCTGATTACCACTGACATTAATGCGTGAAACTGTTTGTGCCTGTGCGGCTTCAACACCAAAAACACCAACGCCTGCTCCCGCCAGAGGGGAAAGAAGCACCAGCGCAAACGCCAAGACCATGCCACGCAGTAAATTTCGATGGATCATAATTTCCTCAACTGCCCTAAAGTAACTTACCCAAAATCAACATCACGCCGCATAGAATCACACACACGATTCCCAACGCCTACTCCATTCCGCAGTCTTACCGTTTTTTTAACCAAGAGCAAGTGCCTAGCCGGCTTTGGGTTACCAAAACATTGGCATTTTGCATAATCGCAACACCGCCAAAAAAAATCAAATTCAGAACAAGTCGTTTATCAATGTGAATACCATCAAAGTCCCCACCAGCATGAGTCCGAAACGAAAGCCTATTTCCTGCACACGTTGGCTCAATGGCCTGCCTTTGACCGCCTCTATCAAATAGTAAAGCAGGTGACCTCCATCGAGCATGGGAATTGGGAAAAGGTTGAACAATCCAATGTTTAGCGACAAAAGGGCGGTCAGGTTAAGCAGGGCAACCAAACCAAGCGTTGCCACCTGCCCTGATATCTGGGCGACTTTTACAGGTCCACCCAACTGCTCCACATCTCCCCGACCAACAAAAAAGTCAGCCAGAAATGCTCCGGTGCGCTGCACAAGAAAACTCATCTCCTCCAGCGTCATCCCCACCGCCTCAACAGGGCCGGGGCGAAAGGCAAACACATCTTCGGGATCAATACTGCGTGACACCCCGATCCGTCCGATTCTTTGTGCGTTTCCAAAACGGTCAGTAATTTCGGCAGCCTGCGGAACAACGACAATTTCCACCTCACGCCCCAGCCGATCGACAACGATAGTTACGGGGCGCTCGGGACTGGTCGCCACCAAGCGTTGAAAATCATTGAAACCACGCACGGTATAGCCATCAACGGAGATAATGCGATCGCCATTCTGGACACCCGCTTCTGCAGCAACAGAGGCAGGCAACACCTCCTGAATTACCGGTTCAACCATATAGCGGCCATAGCCGAGCAGAAGCCCATAGAGCACGAGGAAGGTAAATATGACATTGGCCGCCGGACCCGCCACGACAACAGCAATGCGTTTCCACACCGACTTTTGGGAAAACAGGCGAGAGTGAAATGCGGGATCAATATCCTTCAGGGTGGCCGGATCAGGAACACTGGCAACATTCATGTCACCCACAAAACGCACATAACCACCAAGGGGAATTGCCGACAACCGCCAGCGGGTGCCAAGCCGGTCTGTATACCCAACGAGTTCAGGCCCAAAACCTATGGAAAAGGTATGAACAGCGATGCCAGCCCAGCGCGCAACGAGATAATGTCCCAATTCGTGCACAAACACAATGACGGTCAGCACTGCCAGAAACGGCAGGATGTAGGATAAGAGCCAAAAGGCAAAATCAATCATTGTTCAATCCTGAGTTCCTGCGCCCGGCCAATTCTGGCACGCAGAGTAATTTCAAAACAACTTCAAAGTCGTGAAGGAATGCAAAATGTTTCTCCCTCACGGCAGGCAAACATCTCACCAAAGGAAAACACCCTCAGCCACCTGATCGAAGCCCATGCGCAAAGCGCCAAAAGCCAAAAGCACCAGTGCACCAAATGTCAGACTATCCAGCCGGTCCATGATCCCGCCATGTCCGGGGATGAGGTCGCTGGTATCCTTAATACGAAACCAGCGCTTTACGGCGCTTTCGCTCAAGTCGCCCAACTGTCCGGCAAGGCTGATTGATGCAGCAAGACTCAGTCCAATCCACCACGGGGCCGGTGTCACTATCACCCAGACGAGCAAACCGCTCAAGGAGCCCACCAGCAGGCCTCCGATTGCGCCGGAGCGCGTTTTACCCGGCGAAATAACCGGACTAAGTTTCGCGCCGCCAAAAATGCGCCCGGCAAAATAGGCCCCGGTATCGGTCATCCATACGCTGGCGCCGAGAAAAAAGCAGACCGCAAATCCCAAAAACCCAGTGCCTCGTATGGCTATCAGGGCAACGAGGACCAGAGAGAAAAACAGCAGGCCACCCATGCGCCAGACCATTGCCTCGCGGTGACCAGTCAACACAATAACACTCCCCATAACGCCCAGGGACAAGCCTGCCAGAAGGCCGCCCAAGGTCGCCACAATCGGCACAAGAGCCAGAACTCCGACAAGAAGATAACCCCGCACCCCGATTTTACGGGCCGTGACCATCATTTCCCACTCCCGGTACATGCCCGCAAACACTGCAGAAAGCAGAATGGCAAACCATACTCCGCCCAGCCAGACAACCACGATCGTTACCGCCAGCAACACACCGGCAGACCCGAGGCGCGGCAACAGGTCGGCCCACGACCTTTTAGGGTTTTTTTCATTGCCGGTGATGCCCTTGGGGTTCTCACTCATTGTTCTGGACCGTCGCCCCCAAACCGGCGTTGGCGTCCAGAGAATATCTCCAGCGTTTTAAGGAACAGAGATTCATCAAAATCGGGCCAGTACTCATCCAGAAATACCAGCTCAGAATAGGCGGATTGCCAGATTAGGAAATTAGAAATCCTGTTTTCGCCTCCTGTTCGCAACATCAGGTCGGGATCGGGCATGCCCCCGGTCAGCAGCATACGCGAAAACAGCTCTTCATCTATTTCCTCAGGCTTGATGCGCCCCTCCAGGACAAACTGCACAATGCGGCGGGCCGCAGCAGCTATCTCTGCTTTGCCGCCATAGTTGAAGGCGACATTGAGGTTCAGGCCAGTATTCCCCTTAGTCTCGGTTTCCACCCGAGCGATGATTTTTTGCAACCCGGCATCGAGCTCCTTGCGTTCTCCCAGAATACGGATGCGGATATTATTGCTCTTGAGTTTCTCAAGGTCCGAATCTACGAACGCGCGCATAAGTTTGAAAATAAACTCTATTTCTGACTTATCCCGCCGCCAGTTTTCTGAGCTGAAACTGAACACGGTAAGGTATGGTACCCCGTAACGCAGACAGTATTCCACCAGCCTGCGCAGTGCTTTGATACCCTCACGATGTCCCTCAGGACGGGGCCTGCCGCGCGCCTCCGCCCACCGGCGGTTGCCGTCCATCGTTACGGCGAGGTGCACTGGAACACGCAGCTTCTCCCGCGGGGCAGCGCTTCCAGTTGTGGCGGTGGGGTTTGGCATCGCCTCTCCTGGCGCAGTTCATCATGGCAAAAGTCTTTTGCTGCTAGACCTGCATGATTTCCTGCTCTTTTGCGGAAATGATTGCGTCAACTTCGGCGACCGCCGCATCCGTCGCCTTCTGCACCTTGTCGGACAGGGTATGCATTTCGTCCTGGCTCATATCACCGTCTTTTTCCAGTTTCTTGAGTTTATCCATTCCGTCCCGGCGCACATGCCTGATCGCCACGCGCGCCTGCTCGGCATATCCGCTGGCAACCTTGCTCAGTTCGCGTCGGCGCTCTTCATTGAGTTCGGGAAGCGGCACCCTGATACTGGTGCCCTCAGCAATCGGGTTGAGGCCCAGGCCACTGTCCCGAATTGCTTTCTCAACCGCCGCCGCCATGGATTTATCCCAGACCTGCACCGATATCATGCGTGATTCGGGCACCGAGACCGTTGCCACCTGATTTATGGGCATGGAGGAACCATAGGCCTCCACATTTATGGGGTCCAGCATCGAAGCGCTGGCCCTGCCAGTTCTGAGGCCCGCCAGTTCATCCTTGAGGGCACTTATGGACTTGTCCATGCGGGTTGATATTGCTTCAACCGAAAATTTCTCAACCATAATTATTCCTCACAAATCTGTTCGACTATCCGATGCGTGTGCTGATTACGCGACCATCCAGAACCCCGGACAGCCCCCCTGCACTGTCCAATGCATATACCAGTATGGGCAGTTTGTTGTCACGGGCAAGGGCAAAGGCTGCGGTGTCCATAACCTTGAGGTCCTTGAGGATAACTTCATCATGGCTCAGGCTGCTAAACCTTGAGGCTTCCGGGTTTTTTTGGGGGTCGGAGGAATACACGCCATCCACTTTCGTTCCCTTGAGCAAAATGTCGCAATCCAGTTCGATGGCCTTCAGGGCGGCAGCAGTATCAGTTGTAAAGAACGGGTTGCCGGTGCCGCCGCCACAAATCACCACTTCGCCGCGATTCAAGGCGTCTTTTGCATCCCTTGCGGTAAAAATATCGGCAACGCTGGGCATGGGAACGCTGGAAAACACGCGGGCCTTCACGCCCTGTTTCTGGATTGCCTCACCCAAGGCCAGCGAATTGATGACTGTGCCCAGCATACCCATCTGGTCACCGGTTACCCGATCTCCGCCACTGGCGGCAATCTCCAGACCGCGAAAAATATTTCCAGCACCAATGACAATAGCAATTTGCACACCCAGGCGGGCAGTTTGCGCAATCTGTCCGGCGAGATTTTCAATAAATTCGGCTTCGATGCCAAAATTTTGGTCCCCGGCAAGAACTTCACCGGAGACCTTCAAAAGTATGCGTTCGTATTTCAGGTTAGACAAAGAACCACCTCTCCGACGACCAAAGGAATCCGTCCCCGGGGAGATGTCTTACTTGGTGCCTGCAGCAGCTGCAACCTCGGTAGCGAAATCACTCTCTTCTTTTTCAATGCCGTCACCAAGGGCGAAGCGCACAAAACCGGCCAGTTTGATGGGCGCACCCGCTTCGGCTTCTGCCGCCTTAAGCGCATCACCAACTTTGGTTTCGCCATCTATGACAAACACCTGCTCAAGCAGACAGACTTCGGCATAAAATTTGCGAATGCGTCCTTCGACCATTTTTTCAATAATGGCTGCGGGCTTGCCTGAATCATTGGCCTGCTCGGTGAATACCGCACGCTCCCGGGCCACAATGGCCGGCTCGAGGTCGTCCGAGGAAACCGCAAGAGGATTGATGGCCGCCACATGCATGGCGATCTGCTTGCCAAGAGCATTCAGCACACTTTCATCGCCCTTTGATTCAAGGGCCACAAGAATACCCATCCGCCCCAGGCCATCGGCAGCGGCGTTGTGAATGTAGGAACTGACTGTTCCCTCTGCAACGCTCAGCTGTGCACTGCGCCGCAGCCCCATATTTTCGCCAATACGGGCAACGGCAGAAGTTATTTTTTCAGCCACACTGCCCTCAAAACCGGGAAAAGGGGTTGCGTTGAGAGTATCCGCATCTCTGCCGCTAGTCAGGGCCAGATCAGCAATGGCGCGCACAAGCTGCTGAAATTCCTCATTACGGGCAACAAAATCAGTTTCAGAATTGACCTCAACCACCGCGCCGGTCGCGCCGCTTGTCGCCACGCCAACAAGGCCTTCGGCAGCAACGCGGCCTGATTTTTTGGCTGCCTTGGCCAGCCCCTTGGAACGCAACCAGTCTATGGAGGCTTCGATATCGCCATCGTTTGCCTGCAATGCCTGTTTGCAATCCATCATACCGGCACCGGTCAGTTCGCGAAGTTCTTTTACCTGCGCAGCAGTAATAGCCATGAGTTCATGTCCTCTCATCTCAGGCCTTACAAAGGCCCTTTCAAATTTTGGTGGCTGGTGCGGCCCGATATATGGAGCGCACCAGAAATATTTCAAGAATGCCCCACGGAAAACCGGGAACCTATACTTCCTTGGCGAACTCTGCGGCCTGCTCAAGCCAGTTGTCGCGATCAATACGCCCCTTGAAGTTCAGAACCGCATCGACCTGCTCAACATTTTCCGTTGTAAACTCAGCTATCTGGGCAAATTTGGTAATGCCAAGGGCATGGAGTTTTTTCTCGATAACAGGACCAACACCACTGATTTTTTTCAAATCATCGGGGTCACCATCAGGCCGAGTGAACAGAGGGGGGATTTCGTCTGGAGACTTTTTGTCTGCAGTATCGTCCGAGCTCTCAGCCGCTTCCTTCTCTTTTTCTGCCGATGCAGGCGCCTCTTCCTTGCTTTCGTGCACAACGGGAGCGACAGTTGCAGGCTCTTCAACAACGGCTTGATCGGGAGCAGCTTCAACAGCCGGGGCAACGTCTTCCTGCGGCGCTTCAACAGCAGCACCCAGATCGGCCCCCAACTCACTTGAGGAACGTGCAATTCCATCAAGGGCCGCCTTGGCAATCAGCGAACAATAAAGCTCAATGGCACGCGCCGCATCATCATTGCCCGGAATAGGCAGGTCAGCCATTTCGGGATCTGAATTGGAATCAATGACCGCGATCACAGGAATACCCAGACGGCGGGCTTCCTGAATGGCAATCTGTTCTTTGTTGGTGTCAATGACAAACAGAACGTTTGGCACATTGCCCATGTCCTTGATTCCACCCAGGTCACGGTCAAGTCGCGCCTTCTCACGGTCAAGCTGCAGGCGTTCTTTTTTGGTCAAGCCGTGCATGCCCTCGGATTCCATAGCCTCAAGCTCACGCAAACGGCCAATGGATTTGGAAATGGTCTGCCAGTTGGTCAGCATACCACCGAGCCAGCGCGAATTCACAAAGTACTGAGCTGATTGGCGCGCGGCCTCCGCAACGATGGGGGCGGCCTGACGCTTGGTACCGACAAAAAGTACGCGACCACCATCGGCGACAGTGTCAGAAACCAGCTGCAATGCCTGATAAAGCAGGGGAACCGTCTGGGAAAGATCCATGATGTGGATATTGTTGCGGGTACCAAAGATGTATTTCTCCATCTTTGGGTTCCAGCGATGTTTCTGGTGTCCGAAGTGCACACCTGCTTCAAGAAGCTGACGAATCGAAAAATCTGGCAATGCCATTTGCGTATATCCTTTACCGGTTGAACCTCCACGGGGGAAATGCAACGGCCTGAGCCGCCACCGGAAGAATGCCATGAACGGCACCTGCCACCCGTGTGTGAATTTAGGGCCAAGGCCCCAGACGAGCCGCGCTATAGCCCAATCAATCCCGCCTGGCAAGCTTTGTGCACACCTCGGATGCCGGAATATTTCTCAGGCAGGCTCTGGCTCAGTCAAGAACCACGTCATTGACCCCGGCAATTGACTTAATGCCTCCAGCCACATCACGATTTAGCTGATATTTCTGAGGGAGGCGGATTTCATATTCGCGGGAATTGTCATCCGAACGCACGCGAAGCGAAACCATACCGTTGCCGCCAGCATTCAGAAGCTTCTTTACCGGTGCAAGACACTCCTTATTGTTCACATAGACTGTGAGTTCACGAGCAACCGCGTGCACTTCGGTTTCAATGGAACGGGCGCGCAACAGCCTGAGGCGCACACTATCGGGCTGGGGGTCCGCCTCTACATCAAGTATGACAGACAAACCCGGCTGCAGCAGTTCGCCAAACTGGGCAATCTGCTCTGAAAACATCACGCATTCAAAGCTCCCGGAGGGGTCGGAAAAAACCATGATTGCCATTGGCGTGCCTTTACGGGTGCGCCGGTCGTTGCGCGAAATGATGGTGCCTGCTACCCGGCCGGGTTGTTCGCCTTCCTTGGCCCGCCGTTCAAATTCAAGCCAGGGAACCACCTTTTGCTGTTCAAAGAAATCGGCATATTCGTCCAGGGGATGCCCGGACAGATGAAAGCCAATGGCTGAGTGCTCACGCTCAAGGCGCTCAGCGCAGCTCCAGCGGGTAAAGCCCGGGGCGAGAGCAATGGGCTCCGGCGCGTCGGTTGCGAACATGTCGATGATGCCCTCCGAACGGTTTCTTGCTGCACGCTGAGCCGCGCCGACGATGGACTCAACCGCCTCCATGGCCTGCTCCCGATGGGGTACAAGACAATCGAATGCCCCCGCATTTATCAGCGCCTCTATTGTGCGGCGACTAATGGTTTTGGGATCAACGCGGGCGGCAAAGTCAGCGAGATCGGCAAAGGGCGTGTTCCCCCGCGCCTGAACAATGTGCTCGGCCACCTGCCGCCCCACCCCTTTGACGGCACACAGGGAATAACGAATGACCTTGTTCTGCACGTCAAAGGCAATTTGGGAGAGGTTTACGCATGGAGGCGCGACTTCAATACCGAGCCGGGTGGCGTCGCGCTTGAACTCGGCAAGTTTATCGGTATTCCCCATATCCTGCGTCATGGAGGCCGCCAGGAACTCGTGCGGGTGATTGGCCTTCAAATAGGCGGTCTGATAGGTGATATAGGCGTAAGGGGCGGAATGAGACTTGTTGAACCCATATTCAGCGAACTTGGCGCAGGCGTCAAAAATCCTGCTGGCGATTTTTTCAGGGATACCCCGTTCCACCGCCCCGGTCACAAAACGCTCACGCTGGGCATCCATCTCGGATTTGATTTTTTTACCCATGGCCCGACGCAGCAAATCGGCCTCTGCCAGCGTATAACCGGCCAGATCGCGGCCGATCTGCTGGACCTGCTCCTGATAGGTAATGATCCCGTAGGTGGGCTCAAGAATAGGTTGCAGGGAGGGGTGCAGATATTCAACCTTCTCCTCCCCCAGCTTGCGGGCGCAATAGGTGGGAATATTCTCCATTGGGCCGGGCCGGAACAGGGCCACCAGGGCAATCAGGTCCTCAAACCGGTCGGGCTGCATATCGACCAGGGCACGGCGCATGCCCGCACTTTCCACCTGGAACACGCCAACGGTATCCCCGACCCGCAACATTTCAAAAGTGGGCATATCGTCTATGGGGATATCATCAAGGCCCAACGCGGTGCCATTCCGGTTGATCATCTTGATGGCGTAGTCAATGACTGTCAGGGTCTTGAGGCCCAGAAAGTCAAATTTGACCAGCCCGGCAGGTTCCACCCATTTCATGGAATATTGCACGACCTGCATATCAGAGCGCGGGTCGCGATAGAGCGGAGCCAGTTCCTGCAATGGGCGGTCACCAATGATGATGCCAGCAGCATGGGTTGAGGCGTGACGGTAGAGCCCCTCCAGATTTTGCGCAATTTTGAGAAGGTCCGCTACTGTTTCGTCCTCGTCGCGCATATTGCGAAGCTGGCGCTCCTGCTTGAGCGCTTCTGCGATAGTGACAGGGGCCGCCGGGTTGGCAGGAACCAATTTGCAGATTCTGTCCACCTGCCCATAGGGCATCTGCAGAACCCGTCCCACATCACGCAGCGCTGCGCGCGCCTGAAGAGAACCAAAAGTGATAATCTGGGCGACCTGCTCGCGCCCGTATTTTTTCTGGACGTAACGGATGACCTCCTCACGGCGCTCCTGGCAGAAGTCGATATCAAAATCCGGCATGGATACCCGGTCCGGATTTAGAAACCGCTCAAACAGAAGCTGATATTTGAGCGGATCAAGATCGGTGATGGTGAGCACGTAAGCGACCAATGAACCCGCTCCGGATCCCCTCCCCGGTCCCACCGGGATTTGCTGAGACTTGGCCCACTTGATAAAGTCGGCAACGATAAGAAAATATCCCGGATATTTCATATCCTGAATAACTTTCAACTCGAAGGCCAACCTCTCGTCATAGTCCTTGCGGGAGTGTCCCTCAGCCAGACCCGTTGCTTTGAGTCGACGGTCCAGCCCTTGTTTGGCCTGCCGGGTGAGTTCCGCGGCCTCTTCGCGCTGCGCCTGTTCTTCACTGGCGCCAGGCGCGACTGAAAAGTAAGGGAGAATGGGCGAACGGGTCAGCGGCCTGAAACTCACCTCTTTGGCAATTGCCACACTGTTTTCAAGCGCTTCGGGAAGGTCCGCAAAAAGCGCCTGCATTTCCTTGCGCGTCTTGAAATAGTGTTCAGGTGTCAGTCTGCGCCGTTTGGTTTGGGCCAGCACTGAACCTTCGGCTATGGCCAACAGGGCATCATGGGCTTCGTAGTCTGTTTTTGCCGGAAAAAAAGGCTCATTGGTAGCAACCAGTGCAATGTCATGGGCATAGGCGTAAGCGACAAGCTCAGGCTCCACCCGCGCTTCCCTGTCCAGACCGTGGCGTTGCAGTTCGATGTAAAAGCGTTCAGCGAACAGCGCATGTAGAAATGCAAGGCGTGCCTGGGCATAGTCATTCAAGCCATCAGCAAACAAAGGGTCAACAGCCCCCTCAGGGCCTCCACTCAGGCAGATGAGGCCTTCAACATTATCCTTGTCAAACCAAGACTGATGGAGCACCGCTGCCCCATCTTCACTTTCAAGATAGGCCCTTGAAATCAACCTAGAAAGATTTGCGAACCCGTTTTCATCACAGGCGATAAGAACGATGGCGCTTTTTCCAACCCTGCTTCGTTCGGCAGGCAATTCCTGTTCGTCTTCAAAGGCGACAGGGATTTCACAAGAGATTATGGGCTGGATACCCCTGGAAGCCGCTTTTTCTGAAAATTCCAGTGCACCGAACAGGTTGCTCGTATCGGCAACAGAAAGGGCCGGCTGGTTATCCTTGACAGCCAGTGCAAGCAGTTTGGCAATCGGTAACGCCCCTTCGAGCAACGAATAGGCCGAGTGCACATGAAGATGGATAAACCCGGGACCACTCATAGACTTTTCTCCCATACGCCACTTTACACCGACAGGTTGCCAAGCCAACGGGCGGGCAAGTGTTTGTGCACAGGTGACTTGCCAAAGCTTCAAACCGGCAGGGCAATTTTCCTTTATGAAAGGGTTCTGAGCAAATCCACCCACATCAACGCTGTGATGCTGAAGGCACCCAGAGACAGAAAGGCAAGAACATCTTTGACAAAATCGAGCATCATAACCTCCGATAACATGTTTTGGTTATGTTCTTATATGTTCCTTATTTGTTCCTGTCGAGTCACTATCTGCGACCATGGCGGAGAGCGTTAGCATTTCGTTAAAGCCCGGTCGGAACCACCATGCCGTCTTTCAGAGTTACAATCCGGTCGGCGCGCCGGGCAAGATTGTGGTCATGGGTGGCAATAACCGCGCTGGAATTGTGTTCACGGATCAAACTGATCAACGCGTCAAACACCAGGTTGGAGGTGTCCGGATCAAGATTTCCGGTAGGCTCATCAGCCAGAATAACCTTTGGGTTATTGGCGGCGGCCCGGGCGATGGCCACCCGCTGCTGCTCACCACCTGAAAGCTCGCTGGGCCGATGACTTGCCCTTGCGTCAACGTCAAGAGCTGCCAGCAGTTCCAGCGCCCGTTTTTCCGCATCGGACTTATTCACTCCGGCAATCATCTGGGGAATGGCAATGTTTTCCAGAGCGCTGAATTCGGGCAACAGATGATGGAACTGATAGACAAAACCGACGGATGTGCGCCGCAGCATGGTGCGTGCCCGATCGGAGAGTTTTGAGGTGGGCTGGCCACACAGGCTTATTTCCCCGAGCTGGGGCCTCTCCAGCAAGCCTCCCAGATGCAATAACGTCGATTTTCCGGCCCCCGATGGTGCAACCAGGGCAACCAGCTCTCCACTATTCACGCTCAGGTCCGCACCCTCAAGAATTTGCAGTTTCCTATTGCCCTCGTCATAGGCGTAAGAAACAGCGGACAGGTTCAGATTGGGTTCACTCATAGCGCAGTGCCTCCACCGGATCATACTGGGCGGCACGCAGAGCAGGATAGAGCGTTGCAAGGAAGGTCAGCAACAGAGAAAAACCGATGACGACGCCAACTTCCACCGGGTCAATACGGGTTGGCAGTGCGGAGAGGAAAAACACCTCTGGCGGGAAAATTGTGATGCCGAGCAGATCGGAAAACCACATGCGAAGATTTTCCGCATTCACTGCCAGAATGAGCCCAAGAACTGCCCCGATCACAGTCCCGGCAAACCCGATTGCGGTGCCAGTTATGCAAAAGATGCGCATTACGGAGCCGCGCGTTGCACCCATTGTGCGCAGGATAGCGATGTCGGCGGCCTTGTCTTTCACCAGCATGACCAGCGAAGAAATGATGTTGAACGCTGCAACAACCACAATCATCGACAAGATGGTGAACATCACCACGCGCTCCACCTGCAACGCTGAAAAGAATGTTGCGTTTCGCTGTTGCCAGTCGGTGAGAATCATGGGGCGCTCCACCTGTTCATAGATGCGCTCGCGCATGAGGTCGGTGGCGTCAGGGTCCTCGATAAACAATTCAAAAACCGAGGCCTCATAGATGCGCTCATAGGCAGCATCAATCTCTTCGTCGGTGGCATCAAGTGGCAGCGGATCAATTCCGGGGCGCAGAACATCCTCGAACAGTTTGAAATAGGTCTGTGCAGGCCTTAGAGGCATATAGACGTAAAAGCTGTCAAACTCGACCATACCCAGATTAAAGATCACATTCACCGGATATGAACGGATTTGGGGCGTGGTGCCGAAAGGCGTTGTCGAGCCATTGGGATTGACCAGAGTGATGGCATCGCCAAGGGAAACCCCAAGCTTCTGCGCCAGCCTGACCCCGATGGCAACACCGCCGCTTTCATCCCACTGGTCCCAGCCGCCAAAATGTGAGGCCTGAGCCAAAAACGGCAGTTTCTGGATAGTGGCATAATCCATTCCGCGCACTGTGACGCCCGAAGAATCACCACGACCGGTGGCAAGGGCCTGCCCCTCGACAAAAGCGATGGCAGTCAGAACTCCCTCCACCTCTTCAAGCTTGACGACGAGCTCCTCATAGTCAGTAAACGCCGTCTGGATGGGAAAGCCGGTAAAATGTCCGTTCAAGCCGAGGATTTTTGTCAGGAGTTCGGTGCGAAACCCATTCATCACCGACATGACAACAATCAGGGTCGCAACCCCGATAGCAACACCGCTAAGCGTTAACCCGGCAATGACAGAAATAAACGTATCACGCCGTCGCGAGCGCAGATAACGCCAGGCGAACATCCACTCAAAACGGGAAAATGGTGCCGTGCCGTTTTTCTTTTCGGCCTGTTCTGTCTGGCTCAAATTTTGTCCCGCCGTTCCGGTTCTATCAGCTCCTTCAGGCGCGTCACCACCTGGTCCAGCGCAATGGTTTCACGTTCGCCGCTTGCGCGGTGCTTGATTTCAGCCTCACCGGATTTAACCCCGCGTGGCCCGATAATGAGCTGATAGGGGATGCCAATCAGGTCGGCTGTGGAGAACTTGGCGCCCGCCCCCTCCCCGGTGTCGTCGTAAAGCGCGTCAATACCAGCGTTGCGCAATTGTTCGTAGAGACTGTCACAAGCACTGTCGCACGCCTCCTGCCCTGACTTCAGATTAAGAATAACGGCTTCGAAGGGAGCAACGCTGACCGGCCAGATTATGCCATTCTCATCATGGAAGGCTTCAATCAGAGCCGGAACAATGCGCGTCAACCCGATGCCATAGGAGCCGCAATGCACCGCCACCTCCTTGCCGTCAGGGCCGGTGACCGTTGCGTTCATGGATTCGGAATATTTAGTGCCGAAATAGAACACCTGCCCAACTTCAATGCCGCGGGCAGCCACGCGCCTGTCTTCAGGTACCTCGCGCTCAAACTCCTCCATGTCGATCATGTCTTCAGTTGCCGCATAGAGCGATGTCCAGTCATCAACGATGGGCGAGAGGTCCCCATCATAATCAACATCAAACGCAGGAATGGTTTTTTCCAGCATGTCCGCATGACAGAACACGCCGCTTTCCCCTGTGTCGGCGAGCACGATAAACTCATGGCTGAGATCGCCGCCAATGGGGCCGGTTTCCGCCTTCATGGGAATGGCAGTCAGCCCCATGCGGTGATAGGTGCGCAGGTAGGAGACGAACATTTTGTAATAGGAACGGCGCGCCTCTTCCTTGTTCATGTCAAAGGAATAAGCATCCTTCATCAGAAATTCTCTGGAGCGCATGGTACCGAAGCGCGGGCGGATTTCATCACGAAACTTCCACTGAACATGATAAAGGTTCAGCGGCAGTTGTTTGTAGGAGCGCACCGAGGCACGGAAAATATCGGTAATCACCTCTTCATTGGTCGGCCCGAACAGCATGTCCCGGTCATGCCGGTCCTTCATGCGCAACATCTCCTTGCCGTAGGCATCATAACGGCCGCTTTCGCGCCACAGGTCGGCTGACTGGATGGTGGGCATCAGCATTTCAATGGCACCAGCCCGATCTTGCTCTTCTTCAATGATGTTTTGAATTTTGCGCAAAACCTTGTAGCCAAGAGGCAGCCATGCATAAAGCCCCGAGGCCTGCTGGCGGATCATACCCGCACGCAGCATGAGCCGGTGCGAAACGATCTCTGCATCTTTAGGGACTTCCTTTAGAACGGGCAGAAAATATCGGGATAATCGCATGCTGAAATTTATAACTCCGACTCACCAAAAAAAGTTTGTGCCAGTCAAAGCGCACACCGGTCAACCATGCAAGCCTTTCAGCCACATTTGGATCGGTTAACCTTGTCGAAACGGCGACCAAATCTTGCGACATCTTCACCAAATCGTGAAAATTGATGTGACTCCGAGCACATGAGTTGTTACTAACGCGATATAATAATGAAGGCGATGAGATATCGCCGTACGCTGACATAGTCTAGGGAGGAGCGTTGGCTGCAAAACATCTGAGATGTTTTTTAACCAGCGAATTGTCGCGGAACTTAGCAATACAGGGCTTTGGCCCTGTTTTTTTTGCCTAGGATCCGGGCCCTGACACTTTGAAGGAAATTAGCGCCAATATTCCTGAAGTACGGGATTGGACAACGCCCAAAGCGCCAAAGCCATAACAACAGCTGCAAGCACGGTGTTGGCAAGGAGTCTCAGGGCCATGTGTGAGCGGCGCGGCGCGCCTGCCTCACTCCCCGGCACCACGGTGCCCGTATCTGACTGGGTACGCACACCCAACGGCAAAATCAGAAAAAGACACAACCACCAAAGGACAAAATAGACCGCAATCAGCGAACCAATGGGCATGGGTTTGTTTCCTTGTTACCGGGCCGGAGACTATGCCCCGGCTGGCAGACTGCCGCACAACTTCCTGGAACGTGATAGCCGGTGAACTGCATTTTGGCAATCAAACGCTCAAATCTGGTGTAACATTATTTTTACATTGGGCTTGCGACCCCACCAGGCATTGAGTTCACCACGCACCGCCTGTCGGATGGCTTCGGACAGGGCGTCCACATTTCGGCGGCGCCTTTTCGGCATGCCGGAAAACACCCCAGCAATGGCTTTGTCGATGACTTCTCGACAGCTTTCATATTCCCCACCTATATCAGGCAGACCTTCAACAAAAACTTCGTAATCCGAGCGTAAATTTCCCTCCGAACCAACGCATAGCGAAACCACAACCATGCCTCCAAAAGACAGGCGCACCCGGCCTTTGACACCGCTCTGTTCAGGCACGCACAAAATGTCCGCCTCCAGATAGAGCTCACCCACCGGCACTTCGGCGCGCGAGACTTCAGGCTCGGGGAAAAGGCGCACCATATCCCCGTTACGCACCCGCATCACATGGGGTATTTGCTCGGCCTCCCCCAGTTCAGCATGTCCGTTCAAGTGCGCTGCCTCCCCGTGCACCGGCACCAGAACATCGGGCTTGAGCCATGAATAGAGCTTGCGTAACTCGTCGCGCCTTGGGTGGCCGGTAACGTGCACCAGTTCATCAGAGTTGGTAATTACCTCAACGCCCATTTCCATGAGCCGGTTCTGGATGTCGATGACTTCGCGTTCATTGCCCGGAATTGACCAGGAGGAAAAAATCATCCTGTCGCCCTTATCAAGACTGATGGCGGGGTGGGTGTCGCGCGATATGCGGGCAATGGCGGCACGTGGCTCCCCCTGACTTCCGGTACACAAAAGCACCACCTTGTTGCGTGGCAGGTGTTTGAATTCATTGTGGTCCAGAAATGGTGCAATGTCGTCCAGCATGCCCAGTTCGCGCCCGATGGTGGCAATCCGATGCAGCGAGCGCCCCGACAGAACCACCTGCCGCCCCGCTTTTTCAGCCGCTTTGGCCACCGAAACCAGCCGCCCCAGATTGGAGGCAAAACTGGTGACAGCCACGCGGTGAGGTGCTTCGGCAATCAGCTTTTCAAGTGTCCTGGCCACATCCTGCTCAGAGGGGCTGGTGCCTTCCTTGAGCGCATTGGTGCTGTCGCAGATGAGAGCCAGCGAACCCTCCTGCCTTCCGATTTTTTTGAACCGTTCCACATCTGTGGGCGGACCCGAGACGGGGTCATCATCAAGTTTGAAATCCCCCGAATGCAGAACCCGCCCGGCAGGAGTTGAAATAAGCAGCGAGCAGCTTTCAGGAATGGAGTGGGCGACTTCAATAGCCTCTACCTTGAAGGGGCCCACATCAAACGGGGTGCCCGGCGCAATAATCCTGAGGTCCACGGTCTCGGCAATGCCTTCCATGGCGCGCTTGGCCTTGAGCATGGCAGCGGTAAAGGGAGTGGCAAACACCGGCTTTTCAAAGACCGGCCACAGGTCCATTACCGCCCCGTAGTGATCTTCGTGGGCGTGGGTAAGCACCAGCCCGACAACATTGTCGCCCTGCTCTTCCAGAAAAGCGGGGTCGGCCAGAATAAGGTCAATTCCGGGCTGACGCGGCCCCGCAAATGTCACCCCGCAGTCCACCACCAGCCATTGGCGATTATTCTCAGAGCCAAAGCCATAGGCAGCCATGTTCATGCCTATTTCCCCCACCCCGCCAAGGGGCACAAATACCAGTTCATCCATGCTCATATCGCCCTGCAATCTTTCTCAATCAAAATCCTGACCCTCAAAATGAAACGTCCCCGGCAGTTACCGGAATGCGGTTTCCCGACATAGTGTGCACAATCAGCCTGCCTTCGTCGTCGATGGTTTCAAAGATGCCTGTTATTTCGCCCTGTGGCGCGGCCACGCGAACGGGTTCACCAATGCCGGTAGCACAACTGCGCCATTCGCACAGGATATCTGCCTGACCGGTTTTTCCTGAATAGATGTTCAGGCACTCGGCCCAATGAGTGCTGAGAACTGAAAAAACTATTTCAGGCGAAACGCTCAGCCCCATATCATGCAATGAAGTCGTTGCGTATGGCAGTCCCTCCGGCGAATGAGCCACGTTTATGCCAAACCCCACGACTAGCGCCATCTGTTTTGAGGACAGTGTTTGCGCTTCCAGCAGGATCCCCCCAAGCTTGGCCCCCTTGTACAACAGATCATTGGGCCATTTCAGCTTAACCCGCTCGTCCCCTGTGGATTGAAACTCCCAGATGGTGCGCGCAACTGCAACCCCGGCGACAAACCCTGTCAGGGCGGCCTCCCTGGTTCCAGCCTCCATGTGCATCAAAACAGAGGCGGCAAGGTTTCCCTTTGCACACTGCCAGAGGCGGCCTCTGCGCCCCCGCCCCTTTGTCTGCTCGCGGGCAACAACCCAAAGCCTGTCGGGGGCGCCGTCACGGGCGTGTTGCATCGCAAGTGAATTCGTTGAGGCAACGGTTTCCAGACCGGCAAGCCTGTATCCGGCAGCGGTTGCGTCTGGCGAGAGTGAAAATCCGGCCTGGGGATCCCTCACCTCTAAAAAAGGCTTCCCGCAGCGACGTTGGCAAAATCAACAAGCGTGCGGCCAACGGTCAGATAATAGGAGATTACCAGAAACCCGGTGATGCCCATCACAAAAGCCAACTCACCCGGAATTGGCACAAATTCCTGTTCCGGCGCATCAAAGTACATGGTTTTGACCACCCGCAGATAATAAAAGGCGCTGATGGCGCTGGCCAAAACGCCGATAACCGCAAGCACGAACAATTGCGCTTCAATCGCGGCAAGAAACACATGCCACTTGGCGAAGAACCCGGCCAGCGGCGGCAGGCCGATGAGCGAAAACATCATGATTGCGATTATCGCCGCGACATAGGGCCGGGTCTGGGCCAACCCGGCCAAATCGGAGATATTGCGCACATAACCATTATTGCTCTTGAGCGACAGGATGCAGGCGAACAGACCGATATTCATGGTCAGGTAAATTGCCATATAGATAGCCACGCCTTCAATGCCCACCAGATTGCCCGCGGAAAGACCCACCAGCGCAAAGCCCATATGCCCGATAGCTGAATAGGCAATCATGCGAATGAGATTCTTTTGCCCGATACCGGCAAAGGCAGCCAAGACCATCGAGGCGATGGAGAGGAAAATTATGATCTGCTGCCAATCTTTCGCCAACGGTTCAAAACTGTCCATGACCAGACGAATGAGCAGCGCCATTGCCGCGACCTTGGGGGCAGTCGCAAAAAACGCAGTCACCGGCGTTGGCGCGCCCTCATAAACGTCTGGCGTCCACATATGGAAGGGCACCGCAGAAACCTTGAATGCCAGCCCGGCGAGCAGGAATGCCAGTCCGAATATCACACCAACAGAGCGATCGCTGAGCAGGATGACTTCTGCGATTTTGTCAAGCTGTGTCTGCCCGGTAAATCCATAGATCAACGAGGCTCCGTAAAGCAGCATTCCCGAGGACAGTGCTCCAAGGACAAAATATTTCAGCCCCGCCTCGGTGGCGCGCGCACTTTCACGCTTCATCGCCGCAAGAATGTAGAGCGAGAGCGCCTGCAACTCGATGCCGATATAGAGAACCATCAAATCGTTGGCCGAAACCATGACCATCATGCCCAGGGTCGCCAGCACCACCAGCACCGCATATTCAAATTTGGCAATGCCATTATCCACGGCATTGGAGACCGAAAGCACCAGCGCAAAGGCTGATCCGGCCAGCACCAGCGCCTTCATATAGCGGGCAAAATCGTCTTGAATGAAACCGCCGTTGAACAAAACGCCCGTTGCAGGTTGAATGATGACAAGCACTGTAACCGCCAGCAGCATGCCAATGGCAACACCGACCAGGCGGGCGCTGGCATTTTTGATAAACACCCCGGCCATGAGCAGAACGACCGCTCCAATCGCCAGAAACAGCTCAGGGTAGGCGGGGGCCAGGCTGGCAAAACTGATGAGATCGGAATCCATTTCCATCCCCTAGTTCGTTACGGCATCGATGGGCACAACTGTGCTTATGACGCTTTGATATTGGGTCACCAGCGCATCAACTGAAGCCGCTGTCGCGTCCAGAATTGGTGCCGGGTAAAATCCAAAAAAAATGGTGAGAATAATCAGTGGCGCCATGACGGCCACTTCACGCCGGTCCAGATCAAGAATGGCCCTGAGAGCTTCTTTCTCCAGCGCACCAAATATGACCCGGCGATAGAGCCACAGCGCATAGGCAGCGGACAGGATAACCCCGAGCAAAGCACCAAACGCCACCCAGGTGTTAATCTGGAAAATGCCGAACAGGATCAAAAACTCTCCGATAAACCCGGAGGTACCCGGAAGTCCGATATTGGCCATGGTGAATATCATAAAGACAACCGCATATTTGGGCATGCGTTCGACCAGGCCTCCATAGGCGGATATCTCGCGGGTATGCATTCGGTCATAAATCACTCCCACGCTCAAAAACAGTGCCGCCGAAATGATGCCGTGACTGAGCATCTGAAAAATCGCGCCCTGCACACCGTAAACATTGCCCACAAAAATACCGATAGTGACAAAACCCATGTGGGCCACCGAAGAATAGGCAATAAGTTTTTTGATATCATCCTGAACCAGGGCGATGACCGAGGTAATTATGATGGCGGCTACCGAAAGCACATAGACAAAGTTAGTGAAATAGAGCGAAGCGTCCGGGAACATGGGCAGTGAAAAACGCAAGAACCCATAGCCCCCCATCTTCAACAGGATGGCCGCCAGAATGACAGAGCCGGCGGTGGGTGCTTCCACGTGGGCTTCAGGCAGCCAGCGGTGGAACGGCCACATGGGCAGTTTGACGGCGAACGAAGCAAAGAATGCCAGCCAGAGCCAATATTGCATATCCACGGGGAAGTCAGTTTTGAGCAGAACCCGGATATCCAGCGTACCTGCGTACCAGTACATGGCCATCATTGCCAGCAGCATCAGAACCGAGCCGACAAAGGTGTAGAAGAAAAACTTGTAGGAGGCCTGAACCCGTTTTTTGCCACCCCAGACCCCGATAATCAGGAACATGGGGATGAGGCCACCCTCGAAAAATACATAGAACATGGCCAGGTCAAGAGTTGCAAACACCCCGATCATCAGCGTTTCCAGGATCAGGAACGCAATCATATATTCGCGCACCCGGATTTTTACCGAACCCCAGGCGGAAAGGATGCACAGGGGCATCAGAAAAGCGGTGAGCACAATAAACAGGATGGAAACGCCATCCACGCCCATGCGATAGCCGATAACATCGCCCATCCAGGGATAATCCTGAACGAACTGGAAGTCGGCGCTTGTGGGATCAAACATCGCCCACATCACCAGCGAAAACACAAAAGTTATGGCAGTTGTGACCAGCGCGATGCGGCGCATATTGTTCAGCGCAAGCTCATCATTGCCCGGCACAATGAGAACAAACAGGGCGCCAAGCAGCGGTAGAAAGGTCAGTATGGTGAGGATATTGGCCGAAATAATCATCCAAGAAGTCCCCCTGCGGCAATGGCCCAGGTCAGAAGTGCGGCAACGCCTATGAGCATGGCAAAGGCATAATGGTAGATGTAGCCGGACTGGAGTTTGACCACCCGCGCGGTAACATCTTTCACCCGTGCGCCAAGCCCCTCGACAATGCCCTGATCGATAATCCGGTCGTCCAGCCCCTTCCATAACAGACGCCCAAGCCACATGGTCGGGCGTACGAAAATGGCATCATAAAGCTCATCAAAATACCATTTATTGAGCAGGAACCGGTAGAGATAGGCGTGCTGATTTGCCAGGCGCCGCGGCGCATCCGGTCGGCGGATATACATGTACCAGGCAATGACAAACCCAAGAGCCATTGCGATGGTGGCTGACCACTTGACCAGCGTTGGTACATGATGCGCGTCATCAATAATCTGCTCATTGACAACGAGCGAGCCGGCAAAAAACTGCACAATGGAATCGAAATCACCAAAGAACACTTTGTAGAACACCACGCCTGAAAGTATGGCACCCGCAGCAAGAAGGTAGAGAGGCACCATCATCACATTGGGGCTTTCGTGGGCGTGGGCCATAACCTCCTGAGAAGCTCGGGGCTTGCCGTGGAATGTCAGGTGGATGAGACGCCATGAATAAAACGAGGTAAACAGGGCAGCGATAACAAGCGACCAATAGGCAAACTGGCCGTTATATCCACCAAGGGCATAGGCCGCCTCGATGATTGCGTCCTTGGAAAAGAACCCGGCAAAACCGATCGAAGTGCCCGGAATTCCCACTCCGGTGAGCGCCAGCGTGCCGATGATCATCATCAGATAGGTTTTTGGAATGATACGGGAAATGCCGCCCATTTTGCGCATGTCCTGTTCGTGGTGCATGGCGTGAATGACAGCCCCTGCCCCCAGGAACAAAAGCGCCTTGAAAAAGGCGTGGGTGAACAGGTGGAAAATCCCGGCCGTATAGGCCCCTGCCCCCAGCGCCACAAACATATAGCCAAGCTGGGACATGGTCGAATAGGCAACAACCCGCTTAATGTCGTTTTGCACCAGACCGATGGTTGCGGCAAAAAATGCGGTGACCGCCCCCACATAAAGCACCACCGTCATGGAGATGGGGGCCGCTTCAAACATGGGGGACAGACGGGCCACCATAAACACACCGGCGGTGACCATGGTCGCCGCATGGATGAGCGCGGAGACCGGGGTCGGACCCTCCATGGCGTCGGGCAACCAGGTGTGCAGCAAAAACTGGGCTGACTTGCCCATGGCACCCATGAACAGCAACAGGGTGACAACAGTCAGGGCATCCCACTCGCCCCACAGGAAGGAGATAGTTGTGCCCTGCACCGCTTCAATGGAGCGAAAAGCACTGTCAAAATCCAGATGCCCCAACACCAGAAAGGCGCCGAATATGCCCAAGGCAAAACCGAAATCACCAATCCGGTTGACCACAAAGGCCTTGATGGCGGCGGCATTGGCGGCGGGTTTTTTGTACCAGAAACCGATGAGCAGATAGGAGGCAAGCCCCACCCCTTCCCAGCCGAAGAACATTTGCAGGAAGTTGTCGGCTGTCACCAGCATCAGCATGGCAAAGGTGAACAGGGAGAGATAGGCAAAAAAGCGCGAGCGCGAGGGGTCGTCAGCCATGTAGCCGATGGAATAGATGTGAACGAGAGCGGAAACGCTGGTAACCACCACCAGCATTACCGCAGTCAGCGTATCGACACGCAATACCCAGCGAATGTCCAGCTCCCCGGACTGTATCCAGCGGAAAATCTCGACCTTGGTGGGGTCGGCCATCGGGCCTGCCTCACCGCCAAAACCAACCTGAAAAAACACGATCCACGACAGAATTGCGGCAACAACCAGCAAGCTGGAGGTAATGATTTCGGAATAGCGGTCACCGATGCTGCCCCCGAAAAAGCCAGCTATCAGCGCCCCGACAAGCGGGAAAAAGACAATTGCCTCAATCATTGCCCCTAACCCTTCATCATGTTGACATCATCAACCGCGATGGAGCCGCGATTTCTGAAAAAGACCACAAGGATGGCAAGACCTATCGCCGCTTCGGCCGCAGCAACCGTCAGGATGAGCAAGGCAAACACCTGTCCCGCCAAATCATTGAGATGCGCACTAAAGCCGACAAAATTGATGTTGACCGCCAATAGAATAAGCTCAATGGACATCAGAATGATGATGACATTTTTGCGGTTGAGGAAGATACCAACGACCCCAAGCGTAAAAAGGATTGCGCCAACGGTCAGGAAATGACTTAGTCCGATTACCGGTTCCATTGTTATAATCCCTCACCGCTTTTGACCTTGACCACCTTGATGGCAGTCTTTGGGTTGCGCGCCACCTGCTCGCCGATATCCTGGCGTTTGACGCCTTTTCTGTGATGCAGTGTGAGAACAATTGCCCCGATCATGGCCACCAGCAAAATCAGCCCCGCGCCCTGAAACAGGAACACATAGCGGGTGTAAAGCACTTCACCCAGCGCCTGAGTATTTGAAACAGCGTTATTGATGGGCATGGCACTGCCTGCGGCCAGTTCCGGGGAGACAAATGTGCTGCCCGCCACCATCAGCAGTTCTATCAGCAGGATGACCCCGACAATCACGCCAACGGGCATATATTGCAGCGCCCCGCGCTTGAAGTCGGCAAAATCCACGTCCAGCATCATCACCACGAACAGGAAAAGCACCATGACCGCGCCCACATAGACAATGATGAGAATCATCGCCAGAAACTCGGCACCCGCCAGCATGAAAATACCCGCAGCATTGATGAAGGCCAGAATGAGAAACAGTACCGAGTGCACCGGATTGCGCGAAGAAATCACCATTACGGCCGAGGCAATGGCTATGCCTGAAAAAATGTAGAAGAAAAATACCGGCAGGGTCATTTTTCTCTCCTCACAATTCTAATTTCTTTCTGCTGGCACATGCGGCCTTCTTCTTTCTATGTTTGTCGTGCTGGTCGAAGCGCAAAACCGGTATCCACTTTTGCTGCCGGCACTCCTATCTGTAGGGCGCATCAACTGAGATATTGCGCGCAAGTTCACGCTCCCAGCGGTCGCCATTGGCCAGAAGCTTTTCCTTGGAAAAATAGAGCTCCTCGCGGGTTTCGGTGGCAAATTCAAAATTGGGGCCTTCAACGATGGCATCCACCGGGCAGGCCTCCTGGCAAAAGCCGCAATAGATACATTTGACCATGTCGATGTCATAGCGGATTGTGCGTCTTGTGCCGTCATTCTGGCGTGGCCCCGCTTCAATGGTGATGGCCTGGGCCGGGCAGATGGCCTCGCACAGCTTGCAGGCAATGCAGCGCTCTTCGCCGTTGGGGTAGCGCCTCAGGGCATGTTCACCGCGAAAACGGGGAGAAACCTCGCCCTTCTCGAACGGATAGTTGATGGTCACCTTGGGCGAGAAAAAATAGCGCATGGACATCAGGAATGCGCTCACGAACTCTCTGAGCAGAAGTGAATTTATGAATTGAAGCGCTCTCATGCCACACCCCCGTTCCAGCCCCAGCCGGTGATTTGCAACACCAGCGCGACCACAAAAATCATGGCAATGGAGATGGGTAGAAACACTTTCCACCCCAGACGCATCAACTGGTCATAACGATAGCGGGGCACAAAAACCTTGACCATGGAGAACATGAAAAACACCATCGAGGCCTTGATGGTGAACCAGACGACCCCGGGCAACCAGGTGAAGGGCGCTATTTCAAGCGGCGCGGCCCAACCGCCCAGAAACAGGATAGTGGTCATGGCGCACATGAGCATGATGGCCACATATTCCCCCAGCATGTACATCATGTAAGGGGTAGAGCCATATTCAACCATGAACCCGGCAACCAGTTCGCTCTCGGCCTCGGGCAGGTCAAACGGAGGACGGTTGGTTTCGGCCAGCGCCGAGATGAAAAAGATGATGAACATGGGGAACAGGGGCAGCCAGAACCAGTTCAAAAAGTTCATCCAGGGAACACCCAGCGCATGGGCCAGACCCATCTCCTGTTGGGCGACAACAATGTCGGAAAGGTTCAGCGAACCCACAATCAGCAAAACGGTGACGATGACAAAGCCGATGGACACCTCATAGGACACCATCTGCGCCGCCGAGCGCAGCGCGCCAAGGAACGGATATTTGGAGTTCGAGGCCCAGCCGCCAATGATGATGCCGTAAACGGAGAGCGAGGATATGGCCAGAACGAACAGAATGCCCACATTGAGGTCGCTCAATGCCCAACCCGCATCAACCGGAATGACCACCCATGCTGTAAGGGCCAGCAGCACGGTAATGAGCGGGGCGAGCAGGAACAAAACCTTGTCCGCGCCGGCCGGAATAATCGGCTCCTTGAACACAAATTTGAGCAGGTCGGCAAAACTCTGGAGCAGGCCGAAGGCGCCCACCACATTGGGGCCCCGCCTGATATGGACAGCGGCCCAGATTTTGCGGTCAGCCAGCAGCACATAGGCGGTGATTACAAGAAGAACCACCAGCATCAGCAGGGCCTTCCACACAAAGCCGATGGAGGCGCCCCACCCCAGAAAGGGAATGCCAACCAGATAATCCAGGGCCATCAAAATCCAGTCAATCATGGTCCTACTCCGCTGCCTTGAGCATGCCTTGCGCCAATTGGGCGCATTCACCCATAACCGCCGAGGCACGCGCAATCGGGTTGGTGAGATAAAAATCCTCAATCGGCGAGGCAAACGACAGTTTGTGGGTTGCTTTCACGGGTTTTGCCAGCGCCCTGAGCGCTTCGACACTGCCCGGCTCGATATGGTCGATGCGCGCCAGATGCGGATGTTGCTGGTAGAGAGCGGCGCGCAGCTCGGTCAAAGAATTATAGGGAAGCGTTTTTTTGAGGTGCGCGGAAAGCGCCCGGATAATCGCCCAGTCCTCTTTGGCCTCACCTGGCGGGAACACGGCGCGGGTCGTGATCTGAACACGGCCTTCCGTATTCACATAGGTTGCACTTTTTTCAGTATAGGTTGCCGCGGGCAGGATGACATCGGCCCGGTGCGCCCCGGCGTCCCCGTGGGAGCCGATATAGACGACCATCGCTTCACCAAGCGCCGACATGTCATATTCATCGGCCCCAAGAAGAAACATCAACTCAATATCGCCGCTGGCGCACAGGTCAATCTGGTCGGCGGAGCAAACGCCCCCTGCTTGCGGCACAAAGCCTATATCCAGCCCGCCAACGCGCCCTGCACCATTGTGCAAAACGCCAAAGCCGTTCCACTCGGCACTCAGCGCACCGCAATCCTGAGCAATTTTTGACGCCAGCGCCATCACATCACGTCCGGCCTGTTTTCCGGCGGCATTTTGCGAGAGTGCACCCTCCCCTATGATAATCAGCGGACGTTCGGCATTTTTAAGCTTTTTGGCAAATCTGGAGGAGCCGTCGGCAATTGATTGCAGGGCGGCAAAATCATCCCCCAGATATTGATAATCATAGGTCAGGTCAGCGCGGTCGCCGATAAGACCGATAGCCAGGCCGTTGGCGCGCCAGCTCTTGCGAATGCGGGCATTGACCAGCGAGGCCTCGCGGCGTGGATTGGCTCCGATGATAAGAAGCGCATCAGCCTGCTCAATCCCGGCAATGGCGGGGTTGAAGATATAGGCGGCACGGTCCATGCCGGGGTCAATGGCGGACATGGCCGGGCGGCAATCCATATGCCCCGAGCCCAGCGAAGCGATGAGCTGTTTGAGAGCGAACATCTCTTCAACACCTGCAAGGTCGCCGGCGATGGCGCCCACCTTGTTGCCTGCCTTCCTGGCGGCACGGGCGATGGTTTTGAAAGCCTCGTCCCAGCTTGCTTCCTCCAGCCTGCCCTTTTTGCGCACATAGGGGCGGTCCAGACGCTGGGATTTCAATCCGTCCCAGATGAAGCGGGTTTTGTCCGAAATCCACTCTTCATTGATGTCCTCGTTTATGCGGGGCAAAACCCGCATCACTTCGCGACCCCGTGCGTCCACCCGAATGTTGGAGCCCACCGCATCCATTACGTCAATGGTTTCGGTTTTGGTGAGTTCCCAGGGCCTTGCGGTAAATTCATAAGGGCGCGAAGTCAGCGCACCCACCGGGCACAAGTCGATGACATTGCCCTGCAATTCGCTGCTCATGGCCCGTTCAAGATAGGTGGTGATTTCAGCGTCCTCACCGCGCCCCACAAGCCCGAGTTCGGAAATACCGGCCACTTCGGTGGTAAAGCGCACGCAGCGGGTGCAATGAATGCACCGGGTCATGATGGTTTTGACCAGTGGCCCTATATATTTGTTTTCCACGGCGCGCTTGCTTTCGGTGTAACGGGAGGCCTCAATTCCGTAGGCCATCGCCTGATCCTGAAGATCGCACTCCCCCCCCTGATCGCAGATGGGGCAATCCAGCGGATGGTTGATAAGCAGAAACTCCATCACCCCTTCGCGGGCCTTTTTAACCATCGGGGTGTTGGTGAACATTTCGGGGGGTTCGCCATCAGGGCCGGGACGCAAATCCTTTACCCCCAGCGCACAACTGGCCTGGGGCTTGGGCGGGCCGCCCTTCACCTCAACCAGACACATGCGGCAGTTCCCAGCGACGGAGAGGCGCTCGTGATAACAAAAACGCGGTATTTCAGCGCCAGCAGCTTCAGCCGCCTGCATCAGCGTGAAGTGGTCGGGCACTTCGATCAGTTCGCCATCAACCTTGATTTGCGCCATAGCTCAAATCCGCCCTTATTCAGCCGCGATCGAGGGCACGGCGCCCTCGGCATCGGAATTGTAGGAATAGGCGTCGATACGCGCCTCGATGACGGGGCGGAAATTTTTGATCAGGCCCTGAATGGGCCAGGCCGCCGCGTCCCCGAGTGCGCATATCGTATGCCCTTCAATCTGTTTGGTTACATCGAGCAACATATCGATTTCGCGCTTCTGGGCCCGCCCCTCGACCATGCGCTCCATCACCCGCATCATCCAGCCGGTGCCCTCACGGCACGGAGTGCACTGGCCGCAGCTTTCATGCTTATAGAATACCGAAAGACGCCAGATGGCCTTGATGATGTCTGTAGAATTATCCATCACGATAACCGCCGCCGTACCCAGCGAGGAGCCAACCTCGCGCAAACCGTCAAAATCCATAATCGCATCGGATATTTTGGCACCCGGTACACACGGCACCGAAGAGCCGCCCGGAATAACTGCCAGCAGATTATCCCAGCCTCCGCGAATGCCCCCGCAATGCTTTTCGATAAGCTCGCGAAAGGGAATGCCCATTTCTTCTTCGACGGTGGCAGGATTGTTCACGTGACCCGAGATGCAGAACAGTTTGGTGCCTGTGTTGTTTTCCCGTCCCATTCCGGCAAACCAGGCCCCGCCCCGGCGCAGAATTTCAGGCACGGCGGCAATGGATTCCACATTGTTGACCGTGGTGGGATTGCCATAAACGCCCATGCCGGCGGGAAAGGGAGGTTTTAAGCGCGGCTGCCCCTTTTTGCCCTCAAGGCTCTCCATCAGCGCGGTTTCCTCGCCGCAAATATAGGCCCCGGCCCCATGGTGCACAATAATGTCCAGGTCCCAGCCGTGCACATTGTTCTTGCCGATGAGTTTTGCCTCATAGGCTTCTTCCACGGCCCGCTCAAAAGCCAGTCGCTCGCGGATGAACTCGCCCCGGATATAGACGAATACCAGATGGGCATCCATGGCGCGCGCCGCCAGCACGCATCCTTCAATCAGAATGTGGGGGTCGTGGCGCAAAATTTCGCGATCCTTGCAGGTGCCCGGCTCGCTTTCATCGGCATTGACCAGCAGATAATGGGGCCGCCCGTCGCTCTGCTTGGGCATAAAGCTCCATTTGAGCCCGGTGGGGAAACCAGCCCCGCCTCGTCCACGCAAGCCCGAGGCTTTGACCTGATCGGTAATCCAGTCGCGCCCCTGTTCGACGAACCCCTTTGTGCCTGACCAGCTTCCACGGGCCAAAGCGCCCTTCAACCCGGCGTCGCCCTGCCCGTAGAGGTTGGTAAAAATGCGATCCTTGTCGTGCAGCATCTTTTGTTTCCTCTAGCCCGGCTTTTTGGCGGTTGGTTTTTTAACGCTCGGAGCCTTGCCGAATATGCGCGCATATTCCTCCGGGCCAATGGCTAGCGCGGCGGCCTGCTTGATCCATTGATCGCGATCAATGCGGCCCTTGAAACTCAGGGCCTCATCGAGAGCCTCAATATCGGAGCGACTGAATTTTGCCACCTGATCAAAGCGGGTGACACCAAAAGCATTGAGTTTTTTCTCAAGAACCGGACCAACCCCGGAAATCATTTTCAGGTCGTCAGCCGCCCCTTCAGGTTTGACAAATAATGCGCCCTTGGCGGGTTTGACGGCTTTGCCCGCCAGCTTGGGTGCGGCTTTTGTTTTTTCCGGCCTGGCTTTTGTCGGGCCAGTGGAGGTGGGTTTTGCAAGTTTCACGGGCTTGCGCTGAGGGACCTCAAGCAGTGTGGTCATGCCCGAGAGTGGCGCGGAATAGGTCCGTCCGTTCTGGGGGCCGGTCGGCACCTTGTCCCCCTCTCCCGCCTCGAACGCATCGATGATTTCTTCAAGCCGGTCCGGGGTCAGATCTTCATAGGTATCATGACCAATTGCCACCATGGGCGCGTTGACGCAGGCCCCCAGACATTCGACCTCTTCCCAGCTCAGCGTGCCGTCGGCATTGGTCTGATGGGCCTGAGCGTTGATTTTATTCTGGCAGACTTTGCGTAAATCCTCGGCGCCGCGCAGCATGCACGGGGTGGTGCCGCAGACCTGCACATGGGCGCGCGTGCCCACGGGCTGCAACTGGAACTGGGTGTAAAAGGTTGCAACCTCCAGCACCCGGATAAGCGGCATGTTGAGCATTTTTGCGATTTTTTCGATCGCGGCCCGGCTGACCCAGCTTTCCTGATCCTGCGCCCGCATCAACAGCGGAATGACCGCTGATTGCTCACGCCCTTTTGGATAAAGCGCAATGCGGGCTTTGGCCCAGGCGGCATTTTCTTTGTTAAAGGCGAAACTTTTGGGCTGAAGGGCATCTTCTGCAAGGCGACGAACGGACATCAGCGGTCAATCTCCCCGAATACGACATCAAGAGACCCAAGCACGGCGGCAACATCGGCCAGCAGGTGCCCGCGGCACAAGAAATCCATTGCCGACAGGTGCGCATAGCTGGGGGCTTTAATCTTGCAGCGATAGGGTTTGTTGGAGCCATCAGAAACCAGATAGACGCCAAACTCACCTTTTGGTGCCTCCACCGCACAATAGGTTTCACCCTCGGGCACCTTGAAACCCTCGGTGTAAAGTTTGAAGTGTTGGATCAGCCCTTCCATGGACTGTTTCATTTCGGAGCGTTTTGGCGGCACAACCTTGGTATCGGTGGAGGCGACCGGCCCCTTGCCTTCCGGTGCATTCAGCTTGTCGATGCACTGGCGCATGATACGGACCGCCTGACGCATTTCTTCCATGCGGATCAGATAGCGGTCGTAATTGTCACCGTTCTTGCCGATGGGAATGTCAAATTCCATTTCATCATAACAATCGTAGGGCTGACTTTTGCGCAAATCCCATGCGGCGCCCGAGCCGCGCACCATGACCCCGGAAAAGCCCCATTCCCAGGCCTCTTCCAGCGTAACCACGCCGATATCAACGTTGCGCTGTTTGAAAATACGGTTTCCGGTAAGCAGGCCTTCGATATCGTCCAGAACCTTCAAAAACGGATCACAGAACGCCTCGATATCGTCAATCAGATCCTGGGGCAGATCCTGATGAACACCGCCGGGGCGGATATAGGCGGCGTGAAAACGGCTGCCCGAAGCACGCTCGTAAAAAACCAGCAGTTTTTCACGCTCTTCAAAGCCCCAGACCGGCGGTGTCAACGCACCCACATCAAGGGCCTGGGTGGTGATATTGAGCATATGGGAGAGAATGCGCCCGATTTCGCAATAGAGCACCCGGATGAGTTGACCGCGCCGGGGCACTTCAATGCCCAGCATTTTTTCAACCGTCAGAGCAAATGCATGCTCCTGATTCATTGGCGCCACATAGTCGAGCCGATCAAAATAGGGCAGCGCCTGCAAATAGGTCTTGCTTTCAATGAGCTTTTCGGTTCCCCGGTGCAACAGCCCCACATGGGGGTCGCAACGCTCAACGACCTCGCCGTCCAACTCAAGCACCAGACGTAAAACACCGTGTGCTGCAGGGTGCTGGGGGCCGAAGTTGATGGTGAAGTTTTTCAACTCAGCTTCGCTCATTTTTATCCCCTCCCCTCTTTCACGCTTTTTCGTCGCCGGGCAGCACATATTCAGTGCCTTCCCAGGGAGAGAGATAGTCAAATGAGCGGAATTCCTGTGCAAGTTTTACCGGCTCATACACAACTTTTTTACGCGCCTCGTCATAGCGCAGTTCCACATATCCCGATGTCGGGAAATCCTTGCGCAGGGGGTATCCGTCAAACCCGTAATCCGTGAGCAGGCGGCGCAAATCGGGGTGCCCGGTAAATAATATCCCGAACATGTCATAGGCTTCACGCTCATACCACAATGCTCCAGGGAATATCTCGGTTAGCGAAGCAATCGGTGTTTCCTCGTCGGTGGTAGTTTTGATACGAATACGCAGATTCCGCGTGGGGCTGAGCAGGTGATAGACCACTTCAAAGCGTTCGGCCCGACCCGGATAATCCACTCCGCAAATGTCAACCAGAGAGACAAACCGCAATTGGGTGTTGTCGCGCAGAAAGCGGATGGTTTCCACAATCAGGTCGCGATGCACCGAAATAGTCAGATCACCCCAGGCAATTACTTGCTCGTCGATTTTGTCGGCCAGCTTGAGCGCGATATAATCACCAATCTCACCGAGAGCCTCGTTGTTCACTGGGCTTTTGCCTGCATTTGCCGCTGACATGGTTATTATCTTTCAATGGTGCCGGTGCGGCGAATTTTTTTCTGTAAAAGCAAAACGCCATAAAGCAGCGCCTCAGCCGTTGGGGGGCATCCGGGCACGTAGATATCCACCGGCACAATCCGATCACATCCCCGCACCACAGAATAGGAATAATAATAGTAACCACCACCATTGGCACACGAACCCATGGAAATCACATAACGAGGCTCGGGCATCTGGTCGTAAACCTTGCGCAGAGCCGGAGCCATTTTATTGGTGAGTGTGCCTGAAATGATCATCACGTCGGACTGACGGGGGGAGCCGCGCGGAGCAAAGCCAAATCTTTCCGCATCATAACGGGGCATGGCCAACTGCATCATTTCAATGGCGCAACAGGCCAGACCGAACGACATCCACATCAGCGAGCCAGTACGGGCCCAATTGATGAGTTCGTCGGTGCTCGTGACCAGAAACCCCTTGTCGGCCAACTCATCACTCATTTCGACGAAATAGGGCTCGTTCGCCCCCACCGGTTTGCCCGTGTTGGGGTCGATTATGCCGCGAGGTCTTGGCGCGACCAGGGTATTGTCAGGTTCGCCTAATCCCATTCCAGAGCTCCTTTACGCCACTCATAAATGAAGCCGACAGTCAAAATTCCAAGGAATATCATCATGGACCAGAAGCCAAACCAACCCACCTCTTTGAAGGCAACCGCCCATGGAAATAGAAAAGCGACCTCAAGGTCAAAAATAATGAACAGGATAGCCACGAGATAAAACCGCACATCAAATTTCATGCGCGCATCGTCAAAAGCTTCGAACCCACACTCATAGGCCGAAACCTTTTCGGGGTCAGGCCTTTTTACAGCTATGACGAAGGGGGCAACCAGCAAAGCCAGTCCGATAACGGCGCTGAGCGCCAGAAAAATGATTATGGGCAGATAGTCAAAGAGCAGATCGTTCATTGTTTCGCCCTGCATTATGAGGCCCTGCTTGCTATTGAGGCAGCGCAGCAATCCTTAGCATTGAGTTGAGTGATTTGCACCAACACCTGCCAAAAGAATTTTTGCGACACCGGACAGTGTTGGTCTTTCGCTTAGCTTAGCCCCAGCACTCTTTCAAGAGGCATCGCAGCACTTCGCCACTGATTTAACAAAACGTCGCACCCGGGTGGCAAATTTGCCAGTACCAAAACCAAAAAAAAGACCCCGCAAGCGGGGCCTTCTCAAGTGATTTTTGACCAGCAGGTCTTATTGCATACGCCACAAGAGGCCAACCGTGCCTTTTACCGCATCGGGAGCGGTTCCCCATCCTCCCAGAGCCAGAAGCTCTCCACGCACGCTGAGCGAATCATAGGCAGCAACTTCCACACCACCGCCGAATGCGTAAACACCCTGACCAGAAGCAACCCCGAGTCCACTGGCACCATAAACCATAAAGTCATCAGAGGGGGCAAAACCAACACGGCCCAAGGCCAGAGCATCAAAAGCGGTGGCTGTTGTGCCAAAATTTGCCGTTCCCTGAACTTCAAACCCGCCCAGAACCGAGTCGGTGATATAGAAATTCACACCAACCGCAGCGCCAAGGCTGATAGCGTTGGTATCGGGAGCAGTCAGATAATTCGACGTTCCATCGAAAAAACCACCGAGAAGAACCCCGGCATAAAACCCCTCAAAACCGACCCCGCCATAACCGGCATAAGGATCGCTAAGCGACTGAGAAAAGGCACCGGTCGTCAACGCGAAAGTCGCGGCAACGCCAAGCATAAGTGAACGGGCGCGCATCATTTTCAACTCCTGAGGTTCAATATCAGCTGTATTTAATAGTGGTTAGTCGCAAACGGATTGCAAGCACATCGGGGCAGGAACACCACATTTCCTGCCAAGTGGTAATTATTTAGTCAAATAAGCGGCGATTTTTAGACGGAACGTTTCAAAACGACACACCACACAGGCGGAGGCAACAAGAAAACAAGACGGGAAGTGGCGGGAGTGACGGGACTCGAACCCGCGGCCTCCGGCGTGACAGGCCGGCGCTCTAACCAACTGAGCTACACCCCCCAATGGTCCGGGAACGAGTGCCCGAGAGGTTGCGCCGGTTTAGCGATTGTGCCCTTCGCTTGTCAAGCTGTTTAAGGGCACCCACCCACCGAACCGGCATCATGGCTGACATCAGGTTGAAAAGCCGCCGGACCGTAGATTCAAAAACTCCTGTAACCAGTTCAACCAGGAACTTATTCCGCTGTTTCTTCTGGCGATTTGGTGGCGGCTTTTTTTGTCCCGGCAGGTTTCGGTTTTGCTGATTCTTTACTGATCTTGTCGTGTTCGGCCGCCAGTTCTGCAGTCTTTGCCAGATATTCAGGGGAGACCAGCCCGGCTGAAATTATCAGCTTGGCTGCATCCTCGGTGCCCATATCCAGTATTTTGAGTTCCTTACGTGGAATAAAAAGTAAAAAGCCGGAGGTGGGGTTTGGTGTGGTGGGCAGGAAACAGCCATAAACCTCTTCCCCGTCGACCTTTTCCTTGATTTCCCCTTTGGCCGGCGTTGATATGAGCACAATGGCCCACAGGCCCGGGCGCGGATATTGAATGAGACCCACTTGCTTGAAACTCTGTTCGCTCTGGTTGACTACCGTTTCAAATATCTGCTTCAGGCCGCGGTAAAGCGAGGAGACCACTGGCAGGCGATTAAGAACCCGCTCACCAAACTGCACCATTGAGCGGCCCACCAGGTTGGCAGCCAGAAATCCAAGCAAGGTAAGTGCAATCACCCCTACCAGAAGACCGAATCCGGGCACGATTATGGGCAGGTAATTGTCCGGGTTATATTGAGGGGGGATAAGCGGCTTGACCAGAGAATCAACCAGACCAATAACCCACCACGCCACATAAAGTGTGATGCCAATCGGCCCGGCAATGACCAGCCCGGTCAGGAACCAATTGGTTATTGTACGCCCCATGTGCCGACGCCGGGCCCCTCGAGCACGCCGGGGCTTGGACTTGTCCTTTCTCGTCACAATAAATGGACTCCGTTTGCTTTGAGGGGCATGAGCGCTACATTTCGCTCCCCTTGGCCACTGAATATAGGCGCGTGCAGGTCGCTCGCCAAGCGCCCAGCCATTGAATAAGTTGTTGCTGGTTAAAATATAGGTATTTCACAGTTTGGGCTTTTTTACTCCACCGTAACTGACTTGGCCAGGTTTCTTGGCTGGTCTACATCGGTCCCCAGAGTAATTGCCGTATGATAGGCCAGAAGTTGCACCGGAACTGTCGCCAGAACAGGCGCTACAAACGGATGAACTTCGGGTACAAGAATTACCTCGTCAACTTCTCCTCCGGCCTGACTGAGCCCGTTTTTGTCAGTTATCAGGATAATCTGCCCGCCCCGGGCCGCCGCTTCATGCAGATTGGAAAGAGTTTTTTCCATCAACGCATCACTGGGGGCTACGACAATGACAGGCATCTGCTCATCAATCAAAGCAATGGGCCCGTGCTTCAGTTCTCCGGCTGCATAACCTTCGGCATGAATGTAGGACAATTCCTTGAGTTTGAGCGCTCCTTCCATGGCGATGGGAAACATTACCCCCCGCCCCAGATAAAGCACGTCTGTGGCCTTGGAAAGTTTCCGGACCAGTTCTACCACCTCACTTTCAGTGGAGAGCACCTCAGACACTGCGCTGGGCAGATGAACCAGGGCGGCCACCAGTTCGCGTTCGTTTTCTTCGCTTAAAACACCACGGGCCCGCCCGGCGGCGATGGCCAGACAGGCCATGGCACTAAGTTGGGCTGTTGTTGCTTTTGTGGAGGCCACCGCTATCTCAGGCCCGCAAAGAATGGGAAACACCACATCGGATTCCCGGGCGATCGTGGATTCGATGACATTGACTACCGCGGCAATATGCTGGCCCTGCCCTGCACAATAGCGCAGGGCTGCCAGTGTGTCCGCAGTTTCCCCCGACTGGGAGATAAAAAGGGACAGGCCGCCTTTCTCAAGGGGCGGTTCGCGATAGCGAAATTCTGACGCGATATCTACATCCACCGGCAGGCGGGCATATTTTTCGAACCAGTATTTAGCCACGCAGGCCACATTGTAAGCCGTACCGCAGGCGCTTATGGTCAGGCGCGAGAGGCGGGCAAAATCAAAGGGCAGTTCCTCGCGAATGGAAACCAATCCCTTTGCCATGTCCAGATAGTGCCCCAGCGTGTGGGAGATGGTTTCGGGCTGCTCGAATATCTCCTTGGCCATGAAGTGGCGATGATTGCCCTTATCAACAATTGAGGCAGAAGCCGCCGAGAGTGTTGTTTCGCGCTCAACAATCCTGTCGGAACTATCGCGAATGGTGACTTCGTCCGGGGTCAGCACTGCCCAGTCGCCCTCTTCAAGATAAGTTATCCGGTTGGTAAAAGGCGCAAGCGCAAAGGCGTCCGAGCCCAGATAAACCTCGCCCCCTCCATGACCGATGGCTAAAGGGGAGCCCTTGCGGGCGGCGATGAGTAATTGATCCTCACCGGCGAACAAAAAAGCCAGTGCAAACGCACCGCGCAGGCGTTTGAGCACACCTCCCACCGCCTCGGTGGGTCCGAATCCCCGCCCCATCTCGCGACTGACCAGCAGCGCCACCATTTCGGTGTCGGTATCGGTTGTGGTCAGGTAACCGTCTTCTTCCAGATCAGCACGCAGGTCGCGGTAGTTCTCGATAATGCCATTGTGAACGACTGCAACTTTTCCGGCCGCATGCGGGTGGGCATTGTTTTGGGTTGGCGCGCCGTGCGTCGCCCAACGGGTGTGCCCAATCCCGATATTTCCATTCAGAGGCTCAATATTCAGCAGGGCCTGCAGATTTTCCAGTTTGCCCTCGGCGCGCCGACGCTCCAGGCCATTCTCATTGCACACGGCGATTCCGGCACTGTCATAGCCACGGTATTCAAGCCGTTTCAGCCCATCCAGCAAACGATCTGCCACCGGCCCGGTGCCGATGATGCCAACGATTCCACACATTCAGTTCTGGTCTTTCTTAGCTTTTTCTTTCAGGTTCCGAACCTTCTTGCGCAACCGCGACGCACCCTCGGGCTTGTTCACCTGAGCGGCGCGTGTCAAGGCCAATTCATCGGCCCCCACATCCTCAGTAATGATGCTGCCCGCACCGATCACCGCGTTCGGACCAATGGCGACTGGCGCCACAAGTGCGCTGTTTGACCCAATAAAAGCGCCGGCCTCTATATTGGTAAAATGCTTGTTCACACCGTCATAATTGCAGGTGATGGTGCCCGCCCCTACATTAACGTCGGGACCAAGCCTTGCATCCCCCACATAGGAGAGATGGTTGACTTTGGCCCCCTCCCCGACTTCGGCATTCTTCAATTCAACAAAATTGCCGATTTTGGCCCTTTCCGCCAGATTTGTTCCGGGACGCAGCCGGGCAAACGGGCCAATGACGGCTCCCCGGGAAATGTCTGCGCCTTCAATATGAGAAAATGCCTTTATATGTACATTTTCACCAACATTAACCCCGGGACCAAAAAACACGTTGGGCTCAATGGTCACATCCCGGGCAATTTTCGTGTCATAGGAGAAATAGATGCTTGATGGGTCCTGCAGTGTGACGCCGCTGTCCATCATTCGCTGGCGGATGTGCTGCTGATACATATGCTCGGCCTGTGCAAGCTGGAAACGCGAGTTCACCCCCACCACATCGTCAGCGGGCGCAACCGCAAAGCCGACTCTGTATCCCGCCTCATTGGCCAGCGCGACCAGATCCCCCAGATAATATTCGGATTGCACATTGTCGTTTGAGACTTTGTCTATGGTCTGCCGAAACACTTCTGCCCTGAAGGCCAGAATACAGGCATTGCACAAGCGTACCTGCCTCTCGGCGACGTTGGCATCCCTGTGCTCGCGGATGTCCAGCAACCTCTCGCCATCGGTGAGAAAACGACCATACCCGGTTGGATCCTCGGGTTCGAATCCCAGAATGGCCACGTCCCACCCCTCGTCCAGCCTGTTGGTGACAAGGCGAAAAATATCTCCGTGCAACAGCGGATGGTCACCGTAAACCAGGGCAGTGTAACCTTGTGCTTTTTCCCATACGGGCCGCGCCATTTTTGCCGCGTGCGCTGTTCCCAGGCGCTCCTTCTGCTCAAAAAACAGAGCATCAGGCGCAATTTTATTGATCGCCTTTCTAACCTCGTCCTGCCCCGGCGCCGTGATTGCTGCAATGGTCTTTGAGCCCGCATCAAGCGCTGCGCGTGTCACATGTCCTACGATGGGCAGGCCTGCAACCGGATGCAAAAGCTTGGGCATGCTGGAGAGCATGCGCGTGCCATCGCCCGCCGCAAGGATTATTGTTGTTAGTTCCGCCATACAGCCCCCAAAAATTCCGAACACGTCAACACGCTTTCAGGCAGATTTATGGCACAAGCATGTTGGCAAACCAATTATGTAAGCTTTGATGGTAAACTGGTTAAACTTGCAATGATTCGTTGTGTGGGGGCGAGTTTGGCAAACAGGAAAAACAATTTCAGGCAGTCTGACGTGACTTTCTGGGGCATGGGTGCTCTGGCGTTTGGTGCGCTTGCAATTCTCAGCGCCTCGCTGAGCGCCGTTTTGCCCCAGAGCCTCTGGGTTGGCTTGCACGCCAATCGGCTGGAAGGGGGAAGCCTCAATCAACTGCGCGCCGAAGTGAGCAGATTGCGCGACCAACAATTGCAAATGCACCGCCAGGCTACCCAGTTGCGCACCCGACTTGCCATGACTGAACGGAACCGCGGTGAAATGGTGCAAAGGGTAGGTGCTCTTGAATCTTCCATCCCCATGCTGCTGGAGGTTGTGCCCCCGGGTGTCGAAATTGACCGCTCCACATTTACCGCCTCTATTGGTGAGCCTGAAAATGAAACCATCAGTTTTGAGGCTGAAGGGGGCAGCGTTACACTCAGCCAACGCCCCATGTTTGAAAGCGCGGTGCCGGAAATCCCTGTTGTTCAGCCCTTGCCCCAGCCTCTCTCGTCATTAGCAGGCCCTCCCGAAACAGCGGAGCCAAGCATCAGCACGGATAGCGCAACAGGGGATTCCATGTCACCGAAAAACCTCTCCGCGACACTTCAGCAAGGTGGAGCCGACAAAATTCTGCCCATGGAATCTACCTCAGAGGGCAGGGCAGAATTGATGCAAACTGAATTTGGAATCTCTATCGGCAAGGCGGTCACGCCCGAAAATGCGGAAGCGCAATGGGCAGACCTATCAAATAAGATAGGTACCCTTTTGCTGGGATTGACCCCGGCTGTCTCGGACCCGCTGGGAGATGGATCAAACCATATTGTGCTTGGTCCCATCAAGGACTATTCCGAGGCTGAAATGCTGTGTCTTCGCATCACCCGCGTGGGCATTGAATGCCTGCCCGTGCAGTTTGAAAACTCGCGGCGCCTGAACGTCCGTTAAGCTTGGTGCCGTATTATCCGCGTACGCACCATTTGGTGTTGACAGACCCCGGTCAATGGCTATGTTCCGCCGCACCAAAGCAAGCGCCCGTAGCTCAGTGGTAGAGCATCCGACTTTTAATCGGACGGTCGAAAGTTCGAATCTTTCCGGGCGTACCATTTTCATAAAACCCAGATTTCGCCTCCCACCTATTTTACGAATACCCTCGTGGTATTTTGTTATGGGATTGCGTCAGCAGTTCCCAAATGGACGGCGGGGAATCTCTCTTTTTTGCTTCCTCATTGCAGTCGCCCGGGAACTGCTCTTTTAAGAAATACAACCCTTTAAAAAATAGACACCTCTCTCGCATTGCATTTCAATGTTTTCCTGTGGCAAACACAGCCCGACCAAGCCCACTTCCGTGTCTGTCTTTCCAAGGATATAAATGCTTATGCCCCCCAACTCCTCCCCCATTTCTGAACTCTATGTCTCCCATGACAGTGCGCAAAAGCTAAAACTTGAGGCAGCCGAACTGGCCAGTTGGGACCTCAGTGCCCGCCAGATATGTGACCTGGAGCTGTTGATGAATGGCGGCTTCAGCCCTCTGAGAGGATTTCTGGGACAGGAGGACTATGAGAGCGTAGTGAAAAGCATGCGGCTTGCCGATGGCACGCTTTGGCCGATGCCAATTACGCTGGATATATCGGACGAGTTTGCCAAGACTGTTGAGGTCGGACAGGATATCGCCCTGAGGGATCCCGAGGGTGTCATTCTGGCCATCCTCTCGATTTCGGACAAGTTTGTACCCGACAAATCACGCGAGGCCGAACTGGTTTTTGGCAGTGATGATCAGGCGCATCCGGCAGTAAAATATCTGCACAACACAGCAGGAAACACCTATCTGGGCGGCGCCATCACCGGATTGCAGCAGCCAATTCACTATGACTTTCGCGCCCGGCGTGACACACCCAATGAATTACGAGCCTATTTCCGCAAACTGGGCTGGAACAAGGTCGTTGCCTTCCAGACCCGCAACCCGTTGCACCGCGCCCATCAGGAATTGACCTTCCGGGCGGCAAAAGAGGCCCAGGCCAATTTGCTGATCCATCCAGTCGTTGGTCTGACCAAGCCGGGCGATATCGACCATTTTACCCGCGTCAGATGCTATGAAGCGGTGCTTGACCAATATCCCTCAGCCACCACGACCATGAGCCTTCTCAACCTGGCCATGCGCATGGCGGGACCACGCGAAGCCGTCTGGCATGGCCTGATCCGCAAGAACCACGGCTGCACTCATTTCATCGTTGGGCGCGACCACGCGGGCCCCGGAAAAAACAGCCAGGGCGAGGATTTTTACGGTCCCTATGATGCTCAGGACCTGTTCCGTGAGCACCAGCAGGAAATGGGCATTGAGATGGTGCCCTTCAAGCATATGGTCTATGTACGCGAGCGTGCCCAGTATGAACCGGCAGACGAGGTTGAAGAAGGTGTCACCGTTCTGAACATCTCAGGTACCGAGTTGCGCCGGCGCCTGACCGAGGGACTGGAAATTCCCGACTGGTTCTCCTTCCCCGCCGTGGTGAAGGAGTTACGACGAACCCGACCTCCACGTTCCAAGCAGGGGTTTTCGGTGTTTTTTACCGGCTTTTCCGGCTCAGGAAAATCGACCATTGCCAATGCCCTGGTGGTCAAGCTCATGGAAATGGGAGGACGCCCGGTTACCCTGCTCGATGGAGACATAGTGCGAAAAAACCTTTCGTCTGAACTTGGGTTTTCTCCCGAGCACCGCGACCTGAATATCCGGCGCATTGGCTATGTGGCCAGTGAAATCACCAAGAATGGCGGCATCGCCATTTGCGCACCAATTGCCCCCTATGCCAAGACAAGGCAGGCGGTGCGCGAGGATATCGAGGCGTTCGGAGCATTTCTTGAGGTGCATGTGGCCACATCGATAGAAGAGTGCGAGCGCCGCGATCGCAAGGGGCTTTACAAGCTGGCCCGGGAGGGGAAAATCAAGTCCTTTACCGGCATTTCCGACCCCTATGAAGTGCCCGAAAACCCCGAACTCCGGCTTGAAACGGAAAACGAGGATGTGGACAATTGTGCCCATCAGGTAATCCTGAAACTCGAACAGATGGGGCTGATCGCGGGATGAGGCCCGCGCCTGCTGTCCGGTTTGCATATGATTTTTTGACCAAGTGGTAAAACTCGTGCACTATGCGAGAGAATCCAAAAAACAAAAACCAAACAGGAGGAACACCAAATGAAACTTCCCACTTTTCTGACCCGCAGGACGCTTCTTGCCGGGGCCGCTGCATTAGGGCTGCTTATGTCCAGCGGGGCTGCGTTTGCCCAAGCCATCAAGGTCGCCGGCATTTACACGCTTCCTGTCGAACAGCAGTGGATTAGCCGCATTCATCTGGCACTTGTTGCCGCCGAGGAGCGCGGGGACATAGATTATGAATGGTCTGAGAATGTTGCCAATACCGACTATGAGCGGGTCATGCGCGAATATGCCGAACAGGGTGTTGACCTGATCGTGGGGGAAGTCTTTGGACTTGAGCGTGCTTCACGCACGGTTGCCGCCGACTACCCCGAAACCGCGTTTCTAATGGGGTCCTCTTTTGCTCCGCAGGCTCCCAATTTTTCCACCTTCGACAACTATATCCATGAGCCCGCCTATCTTTCGGGCCTGATTGCAGGCGCTGCTACAAAAAGCAATGTCATCGGCATGGTGGGCGGTTATGCCATTCCCGAGGTGAACCGGCTGATGAACGCCTTCATGGACGGCGCCCGTGAAGTCAACCCTGATGTCAAGTTCCTCGTGAACTTCATTGACAGCTGGTACGACCCCCCCAAGGCCAAGGAAAGCGCCTTTGCCATGATGGACGCCGGGGCCGATGTTATGTATGCGGAGCGCTTTGGCGTATCGGATGCGGCAGTTGAGCGTGGCGTCAAGGCCATCGGCAACGTTATCGACACATCTGCTGACTATCCAAACACCATTCTGGCTTCGGCCATCTGGCACATGGAAGCAACGATTGATACCGCTGTTGCAAACGTCAAGGCAGGCACCTATGAAGCCGATGAGTATGGTCAGTACAGCTTCATGGAATATGGGGGCGGTTCACTGGTGATGGACACTTCCCTGATAGCTCCGGAAACGGTTGAACTGGTCAACGCAAAAACCGCCGCCATCCTTGATGGTTCCTTTACGGTGACCATCAATGACGAAGAGCCGGTCTCGGACGAATAGAACAGGCGCGGAGCCGGGTTCGCCCGGCTCCCTTTTCCCTTCAATGAAAAAAGACCTTGTTCTTTCGCTCAACAAGCTTTCCAAACGCTTTGGCAAGGTCATCGCCAACGACGCGGTAAGCATTGAACTGCACCGCGGTGAGGTTCTGGCCCTGCTGGGTGAAAACGGCGCGGGCAAAACCACGCTGATGAATATGCTGTTCGGTCACTATCTGCCCGATAGCGGCAGTGTCGAGGTTGCCGATTCCTCAGGGAATATGCACCCCCTGCCCCTTGGTAATCCGCAGGCAGCGCTTGCCGCAGGTATCGGCATGGTGCACCAGCATTTCGCCCTGGCTGAGAATCTCACAGCACTGGACAATATTCTTCTGGGGTCGGAAAAACTGTTTTCGCTTGGCCGCAACACTTCCGCGGCCCGGGCCAAAATCAATGGTATTATGGAACGCACCGGCCTCACCGCACCGCTGGACGAATTGGTGGGCAGGCTCTCCGTGGGCGAGCGTCAGCGGGTGGAACTGCTGAAAGCTCTTTATCGCGACGCGCGCATTCTGGTACTGGACGAGCCAACCGCCGTGCTGACACCCCAGGAAGCTGATGCACTTTTCAAGAATATCGGGGCAATGACCAAAGAGGGCCTCTCGGTTATTTTCATCTCCCACAAATTGCGCGAAGTACTGGCCTTTTCCCACCGAATTGCCGTATTGCGTCACGGCAAAAAAGTCGGCGAAATGGAAACTGCCAAAGCCGACCAGCGCTCAATTGCGCGCATGATGGTGGGCGAGGACTCGCCCGTCACCAAACGTGAAAAACTGGACCCGGGAAAGCCGGTTCTGCATTTGAATGCTGTCAGGGTTACCGGAAAAAGTGCCCGCAATTCCCTGCACGGCGTTGACCTCACCGTCAACGCCCACGAGATTGTGGGCATTGCCGGGGTTTCGGGCAATGGCCAGAACGCCCTGGCCATGCTGGTTTCCGGACTGGTGTCTCCTGATGAGGGGGAGTTGAGCGTCGAAGATAATATTATCACCCGCTTCAACCCCGCGGCGTTTATCAAAGCTGGTATCGGGCGTATCCCCGAAGACCGCCACCACCACGGTGTTGTTGGAGCCATGAGCGTTGCCGAGAACCTCGTCATTGAACGCCTCGATGACACCGAGGTGCAAAACAGGGGCTTCCTGCGCTCAGGAGCCATTGGCGCAATCGCGGAAAAGCTCAGCAAGAATTATGACGTTCGCGGCCCCGGAGCCGAGGCCCCTGCCCGGCTATTGTCCGGGGGCAACATCCAGAAGCTCATTCTGGCGCGGGTATTTGAATGTGCGCCAAAACTCATTCTGGCCAACCAGCCCACGCGCGGACTTGACCTGGGCGCGGCAAACGAAGTCAGCCGCCGGTTGCTTGAAGCCCGGGGCCGGGGCGCCGGAGTTTTGCTGATTTCGGAGGATCTGGACGAAATCCTGGCGCTCTCAGACCGCGTTATGGTTATCCATGATGGCCGCATAAACGCAGCCAACACCACCGACAGACAGGCCATCGGCATGATGATGGCGGGAGAAGCCGCATGATCCGGATCGAGCCACGCGAAACCACTTCGCGCCTGTGGAACATAGGTGTTCCCATTCTTTCGGCGGTAATAGCGCTGGGATTTGCCGCCATTCCTCTCGCTCTGGCCGGGGCAAATATTGCTGAGGCCTATTATCAGATGGGGCGTGGAGTATTCGGCTCGGTGTTTGCGTTTACCGAAATGCTCACCCGGGCCACGCCGCTGATATTTACCGGCCTTGCTGCAACTCTTGCCTTTCGCGCCAAGCTCTGGAACATCGGTGCAGAAGGGCAGCTCTATCTGGGAGCCATGGCCGCGGTGGTCGTTGGCACGGGCGCAATTGATGCGCCCGCTATTGTTCTTGTGCCCATTGTTCTGCTTGCCGGAGCCGCCGCCGGAGCCGCTGGAATGGCCGGACCCGCCTATCTGAAAAACCGTTTTGGTGCCGATGAAGTGGTAACAACGCTTCTGCTCAACTTCGTTATTCTGATTTTCCTGCAAATGATGCTCGAAGGCCCCCTTAAAGACCCCATGAGTCTGGGCTGGCCCCAGTCCGAACCGATTGTTGACAATGCCGCCCTGCCCCGGTTGCTCGACCGGATGCGTATCCATGCCGGGCTTATTCTGGCACTGGTCGTGGCGGTTATTTCCCACATCATGCTTTCCAAAAGTGTCTGGGGGTTCAAGCTGCGGGCCGTGGGAGAAAACGCTGCTGCCGCCCTGCACGCAGGTATTGGCGTCAAGCGCTCCCTGATGGGGGCAGCCATTGTTTCAGGCGCTGTTGCCGGGCTTGCCGGGGTCAGCGAAGTCGCGGGCCTCAAGGGTTATCTCACCGCCGACCTTTCCCCCGGCTTCGGGTTCACCGGCATTGTGGTGGCCATGCTGGCTGGACTGTCCCCCATCGGGGTGGTCATCTCGGCAGTATTTATCGCCTCGGTGTTTGTGGGGGCTGACAGCATGAGTCGGGCCATGGGCGTTTCCAGTTTTCTGGCCGACCTTGTGGTCTCCCTTTCTCTGATTTGTGTGCTCATCGGCGGTTTTGTCTCAAATTACCGTTTTGTGCGCACCGCAAAAAGGGCCGCATAATGGAAGCTCTGGAAATCTTTCTCAATGTGAACTTCTGGGCCGCTTCCTTAAGGATTGCCTCACCGCTGATATTCGGCGTCCTTGGTGCTCTTATCTGCGAACGGGCCGGTGTGCTCAATCTGGGGATTGAGGGCATATTTGTTGCTGGGGCCATGGCCGGCTGGATGGCGGTCTGGCTCGGCGCGGGGCTTTGGGGTGGAGTTGCTGTTGCCGCTTTTGCCGGAGCGTTTTTTGGCCTCATCCACGCCATCCTGACCATTCCTTTGGGCCTCTCTCAACATGTCTCGGGACTGGGGGTGACCATGCTGGCAACTTCCGCCAGTTATTTCACCTATCGCACCGCCCTGCCCGATGTATCCTCCCCCCCGCGCATCGTACCCTTTCAGCCGCTTGATATTCCCATCCTCTCAGACCTGCCATTCCTGGGGCCCGTGCTGTTTCAGCAAACCGCCATGACCTGGCTGGCCATCATTCTGGTCGGCGTGGTCTGGTGGGTGTTGAACCGCACACCCCTGGGGCTGGCCGTCCGGGCGGTGGGCGACAACCCCGATGCAGTCGATGCGCAAGGTCTGTCGGTCTATGGCTTGCGCATCGGGGCTGTTGTCGTGGGCTCGTCTCTTATGGCGCTGGGAGGTGCCTTCCTTACCATGTCCGCGTTTGATGCGTTTTTCTTTGGCATGATAAACGGGCGGGGCTGGATTGCTATTGCACTGGTGATTTTTGCCAGCTGGCGTCCGGGCAAGGCCCTGCTGGGCGCGCTTTTATTTGGCGCCTTCGATGCCTTTCAGGTGCGCCTGCAAACCCAGGTCGGGGCCTTTGTGCCCTCCCAGATATTCCTGATGGCACCCTATGTGCTTTCAATAATCGCGCTGGTGTTGCTGGCGCGAGGCGCCGACTACCCGCGCGCCCTGCTCAAGCCGTGGTTCAAGGGTCAAAGATAGGAACGCTTTGCGATGTTCGACCTGCTCATTAAAAACGCTGCCCTGCCCGACGGCCGGAACGGCATCGACATTGCATGCGCCGGCGGTATCATCAAGGCCATTGAGCCCGGAATTTCCGCCGAAGCAAAAACCTCCATCGACGCCGCCGGTCAACTGGTTTCGCCACCCTTTATTGACCCCCATTTCCATATGGATGCCACCCTTTCCCTTGGCACCCCGCGCCTGAATGTTTCGGGCACCCTGCTTGAGGGCATTGCCTTGTGGGGCGAACTCAAACCTGTGCAGAGTGTTGATGATATCATTGAGCGGGCGCTCAGATATTGCGACCTTGCAGCCTCCACGGGCATTGGTGCCATTCGCTCCCATGTGGATGTTTGCGACGATGAACTCAAAGGGGTGACTGCTCTGCTAGAAGTGCGCAGGCTTGTTGCCCCCTATCTGGACTTGCAACTGGTGGCTTTCCCTCAAGACGGCCTGCTCCGCTCCAAAACTGCTGAGAAAAACCTGCTTCGCTCCCTTGATATGGGGGTCGATATTGTCGGGGGCATCCCCCATTTCGAGCGCACCATGGCCGATGGCGCCGCCTCAGTTCGGCGCCTGTGCGAGATTGCAGAAAAACGCGGCCTGATGGTCGATATGCATTGCGACGAGAGCGACGACCCGCTCAGCCGCCACGTGGAAACGTTAGCGTTTGAAACAACCCGCCTTGGCCTTGAGGGGCGCGTCACCGGCTCCCACCTCACCTCCATGCATTCCATGGACAATTATTATGTATCCAAACTCATTGCGCTGATGGCTGAGGCGCGCCTGCATGTGATTGCCAACCCGCTGATAAATATCATGCTTCAGGGCCGCCATGACACCTATCCCAAGCGCCGCGGACAAACGCGGGTGCCCGAGCTCAGGGACGCGGGGATGAACGTTGCGTTCGGTGCTGATTGTGTCATGGACCCCTGGTATTCGCTGGGGCGGGCCGACATGCTGGATGTCGCCCATATGGGCCTGCATGTGGGGCAATTGTCGAGCCGTGCTGACATGGAATGGTGCTTTGAAGCGGTGACCACCAATCCGGCAAAAATCATGGGGTTGGAAGGCTATGGCGTTGAGGTCGGCTGCAAAGCCCATATGGTGCTGTTGCAGGCCAAAGACCCCATTGAAGCCATCCGCCTGCGCGCGACCCGGCTGGCGGTTGTTCGCAACGGCGAAATCATTGCCCAAACTGCACCCGATCTGAGGGAGCTAAATCTGCCCGGCCGCCCCCAACGGCTCGACCCGGCGGATTACGCACCAAAAGCAAAAGGCTGACTGGCAATTGGAGTTTCGGGCGAAGCTGGAGACTTCAGGCCGCAGAAGTGGATACCGAATTGCGCACATTGACGAAACGCAGGGTTCTTTGCGCGATGCCCACATCAACATCCTCGTAGGCCAGCGCCAATTCGTCAGCTTTGGATGAAGGCAGGCTGAGGCGGGCATAGCGCATTCTGGCCAGGTCGTGGAATGCTTCGCGCCCCATATTGAGCGCTTTGCACAGCAGGACAATCCCCTGCCCGTTAATCTTCAGCAAACTACTGGCCACCTGTTCTTCGGGAATTTTTGAAAGCCTGGATATCACCATTGCAATATCCATAGGACGGTCCTGGGAGGAAAGGTAGCTGATGATGCTGTCGAGGCTGCGCTCACCCGCTTTATGCTGCTCAAGCAGCTTTATTGTGTCGATCCGTTTCGCCTTGTTTTCTATGGTTTTGATTGAGGTATCGTGAACCGCCTGTCCGATCAATGCCTCAAGTTCGCCGGTATCATCTTCCAGCAGCCCCATCAGCTTTTGCTGTGCATGGGGAGGAAGCAAGGGCAAAACATTTTTTGCGGCAGCCAGCGACATGTCCTTGCGGCTGGCAAGATTGGCCTGGATTTGCTCATCGTCCGCGGCCTGTTCGGCGATGGAGCCAAAACCCCAATCAGAAATCGGGGCATTCTGGTTTCCTGAAATCGCGCGAAGCACCTCACATTCGCCGTGTTTAATCAATTCGTCGGTTATTTCGACATTCAGGTCCGAACGCCTTGAAATGCTAACACGATGCTCGGTTCCCTTTGAGCCAACAAGGGACATCAAATCATCGGAGGTCAGGTTTGGAGAATTTTCCAGCATGGGCCGGGCAATGGAAATTTCCTCATTGGCCAGCTGCAAAGCGATGTCACGGGGTGTATTTTCATCACGGGAAAGCTTTTCTGAAAGCGTCGCCTGTGATGTCGCATCAGACCTTTCAAGAAGCTTGGCCATGACTTCACCAAAAAGGTGAATCTCTCTTTCGCTATAGCGTTCAGAGCCTTCCACAAAGTGATCAGCGACCCGCCCCATCAATTCGCGGCGCTTTTCGCTCGACTTTTCCCGGGCAAGTCCAACCAGATCTTCAAGCATCTTTACTGCCCTTATAAGCTTTTATAAAAAGAACAATTCAGGTCATCATGTTCATCAAAATTTTCATTCAATACAACAATAAAACCATCTTCTCATTAAGGAAAACTGAAACCCTCGACAGAGCTCCCCAAAACAGGTGAACAGTTCCTTTATTATTTTCCTTGTTTTTCTTGAAAACGACGATAGCTGGAGAGCAATCCTTCAGTGGATGCATCGTTTGCAGCTTTTCTACGGGCAGTTTTGTTCTGGACAGCGGGCAGCAGGTTTTTGGCAAGTTGCTTGCCCAATTCCACTCCCCACTGGTCAAAAGAATTGATATTCCAGATCACTCCCTGCACGAAGGTCTTGTGCTCATAAAGCGCAATCAGTTTTCCCAAAGTCGCCGGGTCGAGCTGGCGATAAAGCAACGTGGTGGAGGGCCGGTTTCCCGGAAAAACCTTGTGGGGCGCAAGTTGTTCGGTCTGCTCCACGCTGAGCCCGTCAGCTACAAGTTCAGCCCGCACCTCATCAATTGTTTTGCCCAGCATCAATGCCTGAGACTGGGCAAAACAATTGGCCACCAGCTTGGCGTGGTGAGGGGACATATCTTCCTGCGGGTTGGCGGCAAGCAGAAAGTCGCAGGGAATGATGTCTGTGCCCTGGTGGATAAGCTGGTAGAAGGCATGCTGGCCGTTGGTGCCCGGCTCGCCCCAGACAATGGGGCCGGTGCCAAGAGTGGCTGCGCTGCCATCCAGCTGCGTGCTCTTGCCGTTGCTTTCCATATCCAGTTGCTGCAGATAGGCGGGAAAGCGCGCCAACCGCTGATCATAGGGTAATATGGCCTGGGTGGAAAAACCCCAGACATTGCGGTGCCAGACACCCAGAAGCGCCAGTATCACCGGTAAATTGCTCTCAAGAGCCGTTTCCAGAAAATGGCGGTCCATCTCCGCTGCCCCAGCCAGAAAGGCAGTGAAATTTTCATAGCCGATGGCAAGCGCCACCGGCAGCCCGATGGAGGACCAGACAGAATAACGCCCCCCCACCCAGTCCCAGAAGCCGAATATCCGGTTTTCGTTGATGCCGAAATTTATGCAGGCGGCAATATTGGTGGAGACCGCCACGAAATGGGCGATCACCGCTCCCTCCCCCAGCTTATCAGCCAGCCATTGGCGGGCTGAGGCGGCATTGGTCATGGTTTCGTCGGTGGTGAAGGTTTTTGAAGCAATGATGAACAGGGTGCGGGCCGGATTGAGCCCGGCCAATGTATCGGCGATATCGGCGCCATCGACGTTCGAGACAAAGTGCACCCGCAAATCTTTACGCCCGAAGGGAGACAAAGCCCTTGTGACCATGGCGGGACCAAGGTCAGAGCCACCAATGCCGATATTCACGATATCGGTGATTTTTTCTCCGCTGGAGCCAGTTATGGTGCCATTGCGCACGTTTTCGGAAAATTCCCGGATGACCCCGAGCACCTGACGTACATCACCCATCACATCGCGCCCGTCAAATTTGACCGGTTTGTCACCCTGATAGCGCAGGGCCATGTGCAGAACTGCCCGGTTCTCGGTGGAGTTGATGCGCTCTCCAGCCCACATGGCATTGCGCTTTTCTTCAACGCTGGAGCTGCGGGCCAGCGCAAAAAGAGATGACATAACATCAGTATCTACACGGTTTTTCGAGTAATCTATCAGGATGTCGCAGGCGGACGCCGAAAAGGTTTTGAACCGGTCTGCATCAGAAGAAAACATATGACGCATGGAAATCCTGCCCATGCGCTTCTTGTGTTCAATCAGTTCATCAAGCGCAGTCTCCAGCGGAATCCGTGTCACAATTTCTACCCTCTGCTAAAGTTCGGAAATATCCCCTTTGGCCCAATCCTGCCGCGTTTCGGCAGCGAAATCTTCAAACCGGCCAAGTTCAATGGCTTTACGCATACCCGCCATCAGCTCCTGATAATAGGCCAGATTTATCTGGGACAAAATCATGGCGCCCAGAATCTCTTCGCTTTTGACCAGATGGTTCAGATAGGCGCGGGAAAACCGGCGGCAATTCGGGTTGGAAGATTGTTCATCCAGGGGCCTTGGGTCTTCTTTGTGCCGGGCATTCTTGAGGTTGACCACACCAAAGCGGGTAAAGGCGTGACCATGCCTGCCCACTCTTGTGGGGTGCACGCAATCAAACATATCAATACCCCGTGCCACCGCCCCCAGCAGGTCGTCGGGCTTGCCGACCCCCATGAGATAGCGGGGTTTGTCTGAAGGCAGATGCGGCGTGATTTCGTTCAAAACCTTGAACATCACCTCCTGAGGTTCGCCCACCGCCAGCCCTCCCACAGCGTAACCGTCAAAACCAATATCAGTCAGCCCGGCAGCGGATTGCGCCCGCAGGATTGCGTCGTCTCCACCCTGCACGATGCCAAACAATGCCCGGTCTTTTGCGTTTGCAAATGCCGTTTTGCTGCGCTCGGCCCAGCGCAGGGACAATTGCATGGCGCGTTCCATTTCCTCATGCTCCGCCGGCAGCCGGATACATTCATCGAGCTGCATGACAATATCAGAATCCAGCTTTGTCTGGATGTCGATGGAACGCTCCGGGGTCAGTTCATAGGCAGCCCCATCAATGTGGGAGCGGAAAGTCACGCCATTTTCGTCCAGCTTGCGCAACTGGGCCAGGGACATGACCTGAAAACCACCAGAATCGGTGAGAATGGGCAGTTCCCAGTCCATGAAAGTGTGCAGGCCACCCAAACTCTCAACCTGTTCGGCACCGGGACGGAGCATCAGATGATAGGTGTTACCCAGCAGAATTTCCGCGCCGGTTTGGCGCACCTGTTCGGGATACATAGCCTTGACCGTCGCGGCTGTGCCCACCGGCATGAAGGCCGGCGTCTGGATACTACCACGCGGCGTGCTGATGGCCCCGCGCCGCGCCAGCCCGTCACTGGAAGAAACAGCAAACGAAAAGGCACTCATGTCTGCTCCCCCGCGCGTTCAAGCAAAGAGGCGTCGCCGTAGGAATAAAAGCGATATTCCTTGTTGATTGCGTGGGCATAGGCACGCTTCATAGTATCCATGCCTGAGAATGCAGAAACCAGCATAAACAGGGTCGAGCGCGGCAGGTGAAAATTTGTCATCAACATATCCACCACATTGAACCGGAAGCCGGGCGTAATGAAAATATCTGTATCCCCGCAGAATGCCTCCAGCGTGCCGGTTCGCTGGCTGGCGGCCTCAAGCAGGCGCAAGCTTGTGGTGCCCACCGCAATCACACGCCTTCCAGCGCGCTTTGCCTCCGCCAGGCGCTCCACTGATGCTGCGCTTATCTCTCCCCATTCAGCGTGCATTTTGTGGTCTTTGGTGTCATCCGCTTTCATGGGCAAAAAGGTTCCCGCTCCCACGTGCAGGGTGACGTGCTCAATGGCAACGCCGCGCTTTTCCAGTCCGGCCAGCAACTCACTGGTAAAGTGCAACCCGGCAGTGGGCGCGGCAACCGCGCCGTCATGGGCCGCATAGACGGTCTGATAATCCTCATCGTCCCGTGGTTCGGCCTTGCGCCTGGCACCAATATAGGGAGGTAAAGGCATGGCGCCCTGGGACTTTATGGCTTCGTCCAGATAGGCCCCGGCAAGGTCGAATGCAAGCGTTACCTGCCCACCCGTTGCAACGCCTTCAACTCTGGCCTCCAGTTTTTGCGCGGCGCAGGCCCGATCTTTTGCATGCCCGAAAACCACCTGGTCACCAATTTTCAAACGCTTGGCGGGACGGGCAAAGGCCAGCCAGCTGGAAGGCCCTTGCCGTTTGTGCAGGTTGAAGGAAACTTTTGCCTGAAATTCTCCACGCCAGCGAATGCCGGTTAATTCGGCAGGCAGGACTTTTGTGTCGTTGACCACCAATACATCTCCAGGCCGGAGTATCTGGAGCAGATCGGCAACCCCCCTGTCGTGCAACTCGCCACTATGGTCAACATGGAGCATGCGGGCACTGTCACGGGGTATTGCCGGGTGCAGGGCTATCAGTTTCTCCGGCAGGTCGAAGTCGAACTCGTCAACACGCATCAGGGGCCGGAGCAGCTCACGGCAAAAACCCCTGCTTCAGCAACCTGCAGGGTTCCGGCTGCAACCTGCTCATCATCCTGAGCGGCTGTAAACAGGCGCAGCCTGGCGACAATCACTTCAAAGTTCTTGTCGGACAGGTCGAGCAAAATCCGGTCGTTTTCAATGAAGCTCTGGGCGATTGCAACGGGATTGTCATAAGGGGCTGAAGTGGACCAGAGCTTGTTCCCCACATAAAAATCAGCCCCTACAATAACCGCCCCTGCCCCCGAGCCAATGGTCAGATTTATACCTGCATCTTCATTCACAGCCTGACAAAACACCGAAGAGGTCGCGCTTGCGCCGGAAGTGGCCGCCAGAAAAATTGTCAGACTGGCAACCAGTTTTTTCATTTGTCCGCTGCCACTTTCATAGAAATGATTTTGTCCGGGTTGGCCACCGGCTCGCCACGTTCAATTTTATCCACATTGTCCATACCTTCGATAACCTGTCCCCAGACAGTATATTGCCCGTTAAGGAATGGAGCTTCCTCAAAGCAGATGAAAAACTGGGAGTTTGCACTATCGGGGCTGGCGCTGCGGGCCATGGAACAGGTTCCGCGCACATGCTTCTCGCCGTTGAATTCTGCAACGAGGTCAGGCTTATCCGAGCCGCCGGTTCCTGTGCCGTGGGGGCAACCAACCTGAGCCATAAAGCCATCAATCACCCGGTGAAAAACAATGCCGTCATAAAATCCTTCCCGCGCCAGAGCTTTGATTTGCTCCACATGTTTTGGCGCAAGGTCGGGACGCAGTCCGATAGTGATGTCGCCCTTGGTGGTTTCCACAATAAGGGTGTTTTCCGGGTCAGTCATTTGTTCAATCCTAGTTTTCTAATGGAACTTTTTAGATTTTGGTCGGTGATCAGATGGCATCAACAACACGCATGGAAATTATAGAATCCGGGTCGTCCACCTGCCCGTTGGCCCGCTCGGAACCCTTCTTGATTTCATCCACATATTCCATGCCTTCAATGACCTCACCGATGACGGTATATTGTCCGTTGAGGAATCCGGCATCATCATAAACGATGAAAAACTGCGAATTGGCGCTGTCCGGGCTTTGTGAGCGCGCCATGCCAACAATTCCGCGCACAAAAGGTGTATCAGTAAATTCTGCGGCAATGTCAGGCAAATCGGAGCCTCCCATGCCGGTGCCGGTGGGGTCGCCGGTCTGGGCCATAAAACCATCAATTACCCGATGAAAGACAATTCCGTCGTAAAAACCCTGATTGGTCAGTTCCACAATCTGGGCCACATGTTTTGGCGCAAGGTCAGGGCGCATCTGAATTGTGACAGTACCACTGGCCAGTTCCAGTTCAATCAACGGCATCTCACCATCATAGGCAAGGGGGAGTGCCGCCTGAGTTCTCTCCACCTCGGGGGTATCCCAATAGCGTGGTTCAGGACTGCCCCAGGGCGAATAGCGCACAAACAGAATTGCGGCGAAAATCACAACGAACAGGGCCACCAGAATTTGAATGGCGCGTTCCCGGGGGTCTTTTTTGGCGCTCATAGTTTGTTCAATGCTTCCAGCACAATGGAGGGAACAAAGGCTGAAACATCGCCGTCCATGGCTGCAATCTGGCGTACCAGCGTTGCCGATATATGCCGGACATGGGGGCTTGAGGGAACAAAAACCGTCTGCAGATCGGGGGCCATCTGTGCGTTCATGCCCACCATCTGCATTTCATAATTATAGTCGGTGGTATCGCGCAAACCCCGGATAATCAGCTTGGCATCCAGAGAACGCGCCTTGTGCACCATCAGGCCTTCAAACTCGACGATTTTCACATCGGTCTGAGTGCGCCGGGCGATGGGCTCGACTGTGTGCTCGAGCAGCGTGATGCGATCAGAGTCCGACAAAAGTGGTGTTTTGCCAACCTGCATACCCACCCCCACATAAAGGGTGTCCACGAGACGACAGGCCCGCTCGATGACATCGAGGTGGCCATTGGTGACTGGATCAAACGATCCGGGATAAAAACCAGTGAGTCTTTTCATAATTTTTGCTTTTGTCACGCCTTTTGAAGAGATGCAAGCCGATGCAGGATTTGTTGAGTGACCAATATCTTCTGGGGGAAATTCCCCCGAAACTCAAGGCTGCTGCCTATGCCTTTTTCTGGGTTGCCAGCCATACTCCGCCAAGCATCAAAAACATGCCCGAAATACGGGAGAGAATACGCACACGCGCACCACTCAACACCCCTCCGAGCGACCCGGCCAAAACTGCGTAAATACTGTCGGAAATCGTGGCCACGACAAAAAATATCAACCCCAGTTGCATAAGGGACAAAAATGCCGGTTCGCCGGACGATACAAATTGGGGAATAAATGCCCCAAAGAACAACAGGGTTTTGGGGTTGGCCCACATGACAACAAACCCGCGCAACGCCAGCCTGAAATGGCTTTGCGATGCGACTTTTATGTTTGCGTCCAACCTGCCGGACGAGGTCAACATGCCAAAGCCCAGATAAATCAGATAGAGCGCCCCGGCTATCTTGATCCAGTCAAAGGCCCAGCCCATGAAACCAAGCAGCGTTTCAAAGCCGAACGCCACCACAAAAACCATGCTTAGAATGCCAATTGAAGTGCCCGCGACCGTCGCCATTCCCCCAAGAACACCCCATTGCAGTGAAGTGGCAACAATCAGGGTAACACTGGGCCCCGGTACAATCGCCAGCACAAAGCTGGCAAAGGCAAAAGCAACAAGGGTGGTTGCATCCAACATGAAATCATCTCCGCGGATCGGGGTTAGGTCACGGACCTAGAGCGCTTCCGGGCCAAGCGTCTGAACAATCAGACGTGAAAGCCACAAAACAAGTCCTATTTTGTTCGGGATCCTATGTAGGGGCATCGGGGTCCTGATCTGTTTCACTCCCCTCGCCCTCTTCTTCGTCCTCTGGCTCGGGTTCGCTGATGCGTTCCACCGAGACGACATTCTCGTTCTCAGCCGTGTCGAGAACAATCACCCCTTGCGTGGCGCGTCCGGCCAGGCGGATGCCCTGCACCGGCACTCGAATGAGCTTTCCGCCATCGGTGACCAGCATGATCTGATCGTCGTTCTCAACGGGGAATGATGCAACAATTGGCCCGGTTTTGGCAGTAACTGCCATGGCCGTAATGCCCTTGCCGCCGCGCCCGGTAACCCGGTATTCAAAACTTGAGGAACGCTTGCCAAAACCGCTCTGGGATATGGCCAACACGATCTGCTCGGCCGCGCTCATTTGCGCATAACGCTCAGAGGACAAGCCGTTGGCAGCAGCCTCGGTTTCTTGTTCGTCAGCATGGCTTTCCACCTCCCCGCGCATGGCCCGGCTCATTTTGATATAAGCTGTGCGCTCCTCGGGAGTGGCAACAAACTGGCGCAAAATGGCCATGGAAATCACATGATCGCCTTCGGCCAGCCTGATGCCGCGCACGCCGATGGAATTTCGCCCCACAAACAGACGAACATCACCGGCGCCAAAGCGAATGGCCTGCCCCAAAGAGGTGGTCAACAACACATCATCGGTTGCCGAACATGTTTCCACACCGACGATACCATCGCCCTCTTCGAGCTTCATGGCGATCTTGCCGTTGGCGCGCACCTCGGCGAAATCGGCCAGAGAGTTGCGGCGCACGGTGCCACGCGTGGTTGCAAACATAATGTCCAGTTCGCTCCAGCTGCCCTCGTCTTCTGGCAGGGGCATTATGGAGGTGATGCGTTCGCCCTCGGAAAGGGGAAGCAGGTTAATCAGGGCCTTGCCACGGGCCTGGGGCGCCGCCTGGGGCAGACGCCAGACCTTGAGCTTGTAGGCAATGCCGCGAGAGGAAAAGAAAAGAACCGGCGTGTGGGTGTTGGCCACAAACAGGCGTGCGACAAAATCCTCATCTCTTGTAGACATGCCCGCCCGGCCCTTGCCGCCGCGACGCTGGGCCCGGTAGGTGGAGAGCGGGACCCGTTTGATGTAGCCGGCGTGGGAAACCGTCACCACCATATCCTCGCGGGCAATGAAATCCTCGTCATCCATATCGGCAGCATGGTCAGTGATTTCTGTCCGGCGGGGGGTTGAAAACTGATCGCGTACGCTCTCAAGCTCTCCGCGCACGATGGCCATGACGCGCTCTTTGGAGCGCAAAATTTCAAGATAGTCGGATATCTGCTCACCTAACCCGTTCAACTCATCGCTGATTTCGTCGCGACCAAGCGCCGTCAGTCGGGCAAGACGCAAGTCGAGGATGGCACGGGCCTGCTCTTCGGAGAGGCGGAAAGTGCCGTCACTGCCTACCTTGTGGCGCAGGTCGTCGATCAGGCGGATAAGCGGCTCCACGTCGCCCACCGGCCAGTCCCGCGCCAGCAGCTGTTCACGGGCAGAAGCGGGGTTGGGTGCTTTGCGAATAAGGGCAATCACCTCATCGACATTGGCAACAGCCACTGCCAGACCCACAAGGACGTGGGCCCGATCCCGCGCTTTATTGAGCAGGAACTTTGCCCGGCGGCTGACAACGGTTTCACGGAATTCAAGAAAAGCACTCAATATTTGGCGCAATCCCATCAACTCGGGCTTGCCCCCGGTCAGCGCCACAAAATTACAGCCGAATGAGGATTGCAGAGCGGTATAGCGATAGAGCTGGTTCAACACCACATCAGCAAAGGCGTCGCGCTTGATCTCAATCACAACCCGCATACCGTGCCGGTCGCTTTCATCACGAATATCGGAAATACCTTCCACCCGTTTATCACGCACCAGCTCGGCAATTTTTTCAATCATCGTTGCCTTGTTCACCTGATAGGGAATTTCGGTGATGATCAGGGCTTCACGCTCTTTGCGGATTTCTTCGATCTCGACCCTGCCCCGCATCAAAACTGAACCACGCCCGGTCTCATAAGCCGATCTGATGCCTGCCCGACCTAAAATTATCCCTCCGGTGGGGAAATCTGGCCCCGGCATGATTTCAATCAAATCGTCGATGGAAATGTCAGGGTTCTCAAGCACCGCCAAAGCGGCGTTGATGACTTCCTCAAGATTGTGGGGCGGGATATTGGTAGCCATGCCAACGGCAATACCCCCTGCCCCATTAACCAGAATATTGGGAAATCTGGCGGGCAAAACCGAGGGTTCCGTTTCAGAATTGTCGTAGTTCTCCCGAAAATCAACCGTGTCCTTATCCAGATCATCCAGAAGCGACAGGGTGACTTTTTTCATGCGTACTTCGGTGTAACGCATGGCGGCGGGCATATCTCCGTCGACCGAACCAAAATTACCCTGTCCGTCAATCAAGGGCACACGCAAGGAGAATGTCTGCGCCATGCGCACCAGTGACATATAAACCGCCGCATCGCCATGAGGGTGATATTTACCGATGACATCACCAACCACACGCGCCGACTTGCGATAGGGTTTGTTCCACTCATAGCCATTCTCGTGCATCGAATAGAGGATGCGTCTGTGCACGGGTTTCAGGCCGTCGCGCACATCGGGCAGAGCCCGCGAGACAATGACGCTCATGGCATAATCCAGATAGGATTTGCGCATTTCGTCAGCGATGGAAATGGGAACAATGTCGCTGGAGCCCTCAGCGGCTCTGTTCTGCTCTGGCGTATCTGTCACTTAGTGTTTTGTCCTGAAATTTCTCATGGGGCTTTATAGGTGATTCCATATCGCCACGCCACGTTTGTTAAGAGTATCCCGGAGCAAGGGAAGCAGGGAAATTGTCCTTTTTGCCTTAATATTCTTCTTTCCGAAAGCCCCCAATTGAGCTCCACTGTCATAAAACTGATAATATCTGGACGAAATGGCGCACAGCCATTAGTAATTCCTCCGTCATTTGTGAGGGAGAATGATTCTTGTCCATCGGTTTTGGTATTGAACGCCTGGGATTGATTGCACTTAAGTATCCCAAGGCCGCAGGCCTTATTGTGCTGGCCTTTACGGTTCTTTGCATTTCGGTTCTGCCCCGCGCCTCTGTTGATGGTGACCTGCTTCGGGTCTACAAGAACTCTGGCGAGATGTACGACCGCTATGCGGATCTTGGCGCTACTTTTGGCACCTTTGATAATGACGCCTATATTCTGGTGAAATCCGACCAGATGACTGACCCGGAGGTTATTGAGACCCTGCGCGAGCTGGCGTTTGACCTGGAGTTGACCGACTACGCCGTGGGCACGCTTTCCCCGTTCTCGCTGCGCAAACCAGCCGACGACAGTCAGACGCTTCCGGCAGTGCCCGAAAACATGGCAACGCCTGAAATTGTCGCGCAGGAACTGACGGCTCTCAGGGGCAATGACCCCATCATGCGCAATCTGATTGTTGAGGACCTGACCGGGATGGTCATGATCATGTTCCCCGATCAGGAACTGACGCAAGGAGCAGGCGAAAAAGAGATGATCGCCTCTTTGCGCGAACTGGTGGAGTTTTATCAGTCTGACAAGATTCAGTTAGAACTCACGGGCGCACCCATCTGGAAAACAGAAATGCTTGACGCCAGCATTGAGGACCAGATCAAGTTCTCCGTATATGGCGTCATTATTGGCTTTTTGACTGCTCTCATCAGCTTTCGTTCCTTCTGGGGGGCGGTTCTTGCCACCCTGACACCGTTTGTTTCGGTGATCTGGGTCATGGGCGTGATTATCATGCTGTTTGGCTCTTTCACCTTTCTGACCAATATTGTGACTACGCTGGTGCTGGTGATTGCCTTTGCGGAAAGCATGTTTTTCTGCTTCTCCTGGCTTCGCTTGTGGCGGGACGGAATGGAACCAAACGAAGCCGTTCGCCAGACCGTATTGCGGGTCAGTCCGGCCTGTGCCCTGACTACAATCACGACCATGATCGCATTTGCTTCCCTGGGCCTGACACAGGGCCAGGGCATTCAGGAATTCGCGCTTTCGGGCATGATTGCTGTCGTTGTCGCCTACGTCACGCTGGTGACCTTCCTGCCGCTTGCACTTAAACTTGCAATCAGACTCGGCTTCAAGTCTCCACGCAAACCCAGCGCCGCGCTAACAGCTCCCATTCCGGTGGTCAAAAAGCTGGTCCACCGGTTCACAAAACCGCTGGCCATATTTGGCGTAGTGGCAACAGTGCTGTTGTTCTATCCCCACATGGATCTGGAACCGCAATTCTCGTTTCAGGACTTTTTACCAGCAGATTCCAGTTCGCTGGAGGTTGCTGAGGCGATTGACACCGGGGTGGGCGGGGTTTCGCCCATCTATATTCGCATTCCTCTGGAGTTTGGCCTCGAATCGGTAGCAGACGCCGACTACGAAAAAATTGTTAGGGTCCATGAAATCCTTGAGAGCAATATCGGCAAGGGCAAAGTCATCTCTGCAGCGAGCTTCGGCCATTATGCAGACTCGGGGTTCACCCGGGCCCAGATTTTCAACGCTGTCGGGCCGTTTCTGAAAAGGCGGTTTGTCACTGATGACGGCAAGCACGCTCTGGTGACCGGCTTCCTGCCCACGATTATTGAATCCGACGAATTACGCGATTTCGTGAACAGAACCGATCAGCAATTGCGCGACGCCGGTTTGGGGGATGCGCAAGTCTCGGGCTTTCGGGTGCTTACATCTTTTGCGTCCATGGACATGATTCGTTCAATGCAGCAGGGGCTCACCCTTGCGGTTTTTATATCTATCTTTGTCATTGGCTTTGCGTTCAGGTCGTGGAAAATCGCCCTGTTTTCCTTTGTGCCCAATATTCTGCCGATTCTGGGCACCGAGCTTTACCTGTGGGTCTCAGGGGCCGGACTGCAACTGACTACGGTCATTGCGCTTACCATTGCCTTTGGTATCGCTGTTGATGATACCATTCACTTTCTTGCCAACTACAAACGGGCCCGTGACAATGGTCTTGAGCATGTTCCAGCGGTTAATCGCGCTCTTGATCGCGTGGGACCCGCTTTGATTGCCACGACTTTCATTCTATGTGCAGGCACGTTTATTGTGGTGTTTTCGGCTCTGCCGCAAGTTGCCTTATTTGGAACACTAACGGTGCTCACGCTCCTGCTCGCTTTGGTTGGTGATTTGATTATACTTCCAGCCATGCTTCTCGCCGGGGGGCGCTTCTTTAACTCTCTTGGAGGCCTTAAAAAATGACGACGACAAATACTATCCGCAATCTGATTGTTGCAGGCGCCCTCGCTGCGACCGGCCTGTCTTTTGCTTCCCCCGTTCTTGCCGCACCAGCGGATCTGGAACTCATCCAGTCCTATGTAGGCAACTGGCGGGGCACCGGAACACTCAACAACGCCGGTCAGCCCGGTGAGTCCGTGAGGTGCCGGCTGAACATCACAAGGTCCAATGCCGAAAAAATAAACTTCAGCGGGCGCTGTGCAATTGCGGGAACCACCTTGTCTATGGCTGGCACCATGGCCTATATCTCTGCCGCCAATCGCTATGAAGCAATCATGACCTCAAATACAAGCTTCAAGGGAGTAGCAATCGGCACTCGGCGCGGTTCAAATGTCACTTTCAACCTGCAAAGTGTAGATGACAATGGTGAGACTTCACGGGTGCGGGCCGGATTCGGCCTTACCGGTGACACGATCAATGTTGATTTCGAAGTGACAAACGCCGACGGGACAAAAATTGTTGCTGACATACCGTTTGACCGTAACTAGGGTCAGGGTCGGGGGATCAGAACTCTTGCGGAACAGGTGATTATTCGTTCCAGAAGTGCATGGCGCGCAACAGAGATTTGTTCCCTGTCCAATTGCATGGGGTTTCAGCCACAAAACAAAAAAGACGGCTTTTGCAGCCGTCTTTTTTCTATTTCAAGCTGCTGCTCATTCAGCGGGGACTGTCAGCACCATCTCAATTCCGCCCAACTCGTGAACGCTGTCACGTCCTCTAATGGTGACCTCTCTCAGATCCGGGTCAAGAGTAACGCCCGAAATTGAACGGGTGAATGGCTGCTCTTCCACATGGGGGTGCACCAATATACGCACGGCCAGAACATTGCCTTGAGCATCGACAATCTCGAACGCATCAGCATAGTGCTCCCAGCCAGTGTCGGCGTGAGCGAGGGTCACGTCAAAGCGATATGTTCCATCGGCAGCGCGTACAATGCCTGCATCAACCACATCCGCCTCGCCACCCAGCGCAGACACAGTGGCGCCAACGACTGGAAAAAAGAAAAAAGCTAATGCAAGGCAGTTCCTAGAACGGAATGTCGTCATCTGTATTGCCACCTTCAAATGCGGGTGCTGTGGAGGCGGGCTTACTCATGCCTCCGCTGGAGGGTCTGGAGCCAGAAAAGCCCCCTTCTTCTGAGCTGCGACTGTCAAGCATTGTCAGGTTTGAATTAAATCCCTGCAACACAACTTCTGTTGAATAGCGGTCATTGCCATCCTTGTCCTGCCACTTGCGGGTCTGCAATTGCCCCTCGATATAGACCTTGGATCCCTTGCGCAGATATTGTTCGGCAACCCGGACAAGCCCCTCGTTGAAAATGGCCACCGTGTGCCACTCGGTTTTTTCCCGCTGCTCCCCGGTGTTGCGGTCTTTCCAGCGTTCTGATGTGGCAATACGCAGATTGCAGACCTTGCCACCATTCTGGAAGGTACGCACCTCGGGATCCGCCCCCAGATTTCCCAAAAGAATAACCTTGTTTACGCTGCCTGCCATCTTCTTGCCCTTTCCGGCCAATCGGGCCGTTTTTCCCTGTGTTTGCCTTCAAGGCCATACTAGCCCACCTCGACCGCCCCTTGTCTCGCCTCTTTCGCAAAACATCCACAGAACCTTTGACACTTAGCTGTGTTCTTATTATGTTCCCGGATTGTGTCAAGCAATAGCCGACAAAATCTGTAACTGGAGCCTGTGCGCAAGCAAATTTTCTTGAGATACCTTCGCAAAACCGCATATAGTTTGCTCAGGGAGACAGGTAGCTGCCCCAGGGTCTCACCCGTGCAGGCAGCATCAAGCGAATTATGAATATAAACGAAAAACCGCCCACAGCCCCGCACTCTTTGCTCGCCACCAGGTGGGCGAACACCATTCGCTATTCCATGATGAACCTGTTTATCCTGAGCGGTATGGTAACCATGGCGCTGGGCGGATGGTGGTTGTGGCTCGGGCTGGGCACAACGCTGGTGCTGGTCAATATCGTTGACGAATTGCTTGGTGATGCTGGAAATATCGAGGCCATGCCCCCCAAGTGGTATATGAACCTGATGTTGTGGCTGACATGGCCTTTGCTGTTCGTGATGACACTCATATGCCTCAACACCGTCGGCCCCGGCTTTGCCTCTATTGACAGGATTTTGAACTGGCTTGGTTTTGACCCTGTCGGTGCACGCCAGAACACTGGTTTTGTCACCGGAACCGGCGGTCTTGTGAGCCTTGGCATGTTTTACGGACTGGGCGGGGTTAACGTGGCCCATGAACTGGTGCACCGCACCAAGAGCACGTTTGATATGGTGCTTGGACGCTGGCTTTTGGCTTTCACCTGGGACACAGGCTTTTCCATTGAGCATGTTTACGGGCATCATCGCCATGTGGGCACCCCCAAAGACCCCGCAACGGCCCGGCGGGGTGAGTATATCTTTGCCTTTGTTGTGCGTTCGGCTGTGGGCCAGTTTCTTTCTGCCATGCGGTTTGAAAATGAACGCCTGAAGCGCCGGGGGCTTGCCAATAATCTGTGGAACAACGTATTCTGGCGCGGTCAACTGATGAGCCTTTGTGTGATTGCCCTTTTTACCTTCATGGTCGGACCCTTCGGGTTTGCCTATGCAGCTCTGGCCGCTTTTGTCGGGAAAATCTATCTCGAAATCGTCAATTATATCGAACATTACGGCCTGGTTCGTGTTCCGGGAAGCCGGGTGGAAGACCGCCATTCGTGGGATTCTCACAGACGCCTGTCCACCGGTCTTACCTACAACCTGCCCCTGCACTCAAATCACCACAAGTTCGCAACCAAACCCTTCTGGGAATTGCAGCAGGCCCATGACAAGGCACCACTGTGGCCAATGGGTTATGTGGCGATGATTCTATGCTCCTTCTTCCCCCCGCTGTGGAAGAGGGTGAGCGAGCCGTTGCTCAAGGACTGGGATCAGCGGCTGGCCAGTGAGCAAGAACGCGAAATCCTGCGTGCAACAGGTGAACTTCGCGGATAAAGCGCTTGACGAAAGCGTCAGTTGTTCTATCTATGTTCCTCTGGAATTGCGAATGCAAGAAGAACTGTGAATTCGCAAGACTCCGACTGCGTCATATCCGTATTCAAGGCAGGCCCCATGAGCCAATCAAACGCTAGCAACAAAGAGATTATTGTTCGCGGCGCCAAGGAGCATAATCTCAAATCCGTTGATGTGTCCCTGCCCCGAGACAAGCTGATTGTAATGACCGGTCTTTCAGGTTCGGGCAAGTCCTCACTGGCATTTGACACCATCTATGCCGAAGGCCAGCGCCGCTATGTAGAAAGTCTTTCCGCCTATGCGCGCCAGTTTCTGGAAATGATGCAAAAGCCCGATGTCGAACAGATTGAAGGGCTGAGCCCGGCAATTTCCATCGAACAGAAAACCACTTCGAAGAATCCACGCTCCACCGTGGGCACGGTCACCGAAATCTACGACTATCTGCGTTTGTTGTTTGCCCGGGTGGGAGTGCCTTATTCTCCCGCTACCGGTCTGCCCATCGAGAGCCAGACCATCAGCCAGATGGTTGACCGGCTCATGGCCCTTGATGAAGGAACGCGACTCTATCTGCTGGCTCCCATCGTGCGCGGGCGCAAGGGCGAATACCGCAAAGAGCTGGCCGAATTGATGAAAAAAGGTTTTCAGAGAGTCAAGATTGACGGCGAGTTTTTCGAAATCGAAGACGCGCCAGTGCTGGACAAAAAATTCAAGCATGATGTGGAGGTGGTTGTTGACAGGCTCGTTGTCAGCGGTGAAATCGCCGGACGGCTTGCTGACAGTCTGGAAACCGCACTGGGGCTGGCCGACGGCATTGCCATAGCTGAGTTTGCTGAGGAGAAAGAACAGGACGGCTCGCCCAGGCAGGTCGTGTTCTCACAGAAATTTGCCTGCCCGGTCTCCGGTTTTACCATCGCTGAAATCGAGCCGCGCCTGTTTTCATTCAACAACCCTTTTGGGGCCTGCCCCACCTGTGACGGACTTGGCTCGGAGTTGAAAATAGACCCCAACCTGGTGGTCACCGACCCCACGCTGACACTAGGTTCCGGAGCCATTGTGCCTTGGTCGCGCACCTCCGCCCCCTATTATCAACAGACTTTGAAAGCCCTGTGCGCGCATTACAAGGGGTCGCTGGAAACCCGCTGGTGCGACCTTGGTGATGAATTACAACATGCAATACTTTATGGTAGCGGCAAAACAGTCATCAATTTCGTTTACGATGACGGATTGCGCACCTATAAAACCTCCAAGCCCTTTGAGGGGATAATTGGCAATCTTGAACGCCGTTTCCGCGAAACGGAATCCTCGGGCATGCGCGAGGAAATCGGACGTTACATGAGCAAGGCCCCTTGCGAGATTTGCGCAGGCCAACGCCTGAAGCCCGAAGCGCTGGCGGTCAAAATTGACGGACTGCACATCTCCGAGGTCGCTGACAAATCCATCAGCGCTGCCGCCCAGTGGTTTGCCTCCCTGCCCAAGAGCCTGAACAAACAACAAATGGCCATTGGCGAGCGCATTCTAAAAGAAATACGCGACCGGCTGAAATTTCTCAATGATGTAGGCCTGGACTATCTCACACTGTCACGTGGCTCAGGCTCGCTTTCAGGGGGCGAGAGCCAGCGCATCCGGCTGGCCTCCCAGATTGGTTCCGGCCTCACAGGCGTTCTTTATGTGCTGGACGAGCCTTCCATCGGCCTGCATCAGCGCGACAATGCCCGCCTGCTTGAAACGCTCAGGAGATTGCGCGACCTGGGCAATACGGTGATTGTGGTCGAGCATGACGAGGATGCCATCATGAGCGCCGACCATGTGGTCGATATCGGACCCGGTGCTGGCATCCATGGTGGCGAAATCGTGGCCCAGGGCAAGCCCGCTGACATCCTTGCCAGCGAGGACAGCCTCACCGGGAAATACCTCTCCGGCGAGCTTTCCATTCCCATCCCCGCGGAGCGCAGAAACCCCTCCAAAACCCGCCGCCTGAAACTCAAAAATGCGACCGGCAACAATTTGAAAAACGTGTCCGTTGATATTCCTCTGGGCCAGTTCATTGCCATAACGGGGGTTTCTGGTGGAGGCAAATCCACTCTGATGATTGATACGCTTTATGCGGCCATTGCCCGGCGTCTCAACGGTGCCCGCCTCAATCCCGCGCCTCATGATGAACTGAGCGGACTTGAGTTTCTGGACAAGGTTATCGACATTGACCAAAGCCCCATCGGGCGTACACCGCGTTCCAACCCCGCCACTTACACCGGGGCGTTTACGCCCATTCGCGAGTGGTTTGCCGGGCTGCCCGAAGCCAAGGCGCGCGGATACGGGCCAGGGCGCTTCTCCTTCAACGTCAAGGGGGGGCGATGCGAGGCCTGCAAGGGCGACGGGTTGATAAAAATCGAGATGCACTTTTTGCCCGACGTTTATGTCACTTGCGACGTGTGCCAGGGCAAGAGATACAACCGCGAAACGCTGAGTGTTCTGTTCAAGGGCAAGTCCATTTCAGATGTGCTTCAGCTTACCGTAGACGAGGGTGTGGAATTCTTTTCGGCCGTACCCTCAATCCGCGATAAAATGCTTACCCTGCAAAAGGTCGGTCTTGGTTATGTCAAAGTCGGCCAGCCCGCCACCACCCTGTCCGGGGGCGAAGCGCAGCGGGTCAAGTTGAGCCGGGAACTTTCAAAACGCGCCACCGGGCGCACACTCTATATGCTGGACGAGCCCACCACCGGCCTGCACTTCCACGATGTGGCCAAGCTGCTCGACGTGCTGCACGAACTGGTGGCAACGGGTAATACGGTAGTGGTCATAGAGCACAATCTGGAGGTTATCAAAACTGCCGACTGGGTGATTGACCTGGGACCGGAGGGTGGAGACGGCGGTGGTGAAATTGTTGCCGTGGGCACGCCTGAAGAAATTGCGGATTGCCCGCAATCCTACACCGGCAGTTTTTTGAAACCCGTGCTTGAGCGCCGCGACACAGGGCGGCGTGACGCGGCCCAATAGAACACCAATGCCGGTAACCTTTTGTTAATCAGCCCTGCGGTTATTGCATAGCGGTATTGAGAAAAAGACCCCTGCTCATTGGGGAAAATTCTCCCTAGATATCCTCCTGTAAACACCAACAAGAGGAGCTTCATTATGGGCATTCTTAAATCTATCCAGAAATGGTCCGCCTACCACCGCACATACCGCGATCTCAATGCGCTCGACGCCCGTTCGCTTGACGACATCGGCATCAACCGCGGTGACATTCATCGCCTGGCCCAGGAATATGCAAATCGCATCTAATGCCGGCATGACCGGAACCCGCGACTGCCCGGCAAACCGAACACCCGCTTCAAATTATTGAACGCGGGTGTTTTTGTATCTGTTGCACCTACAATGCGCACCTGTTAAGCGCCGGTCATGGATAGTTCAGAGCACATTCACATTGTCGGAGGCGGACTTGCCGGTTGCGAAGCCGCCTGGCAGGCAGTGCAAGCTGGCGCAAAAGTCATACTTCACGAAATGCGTCCGCAACGCGGTACCCCGGCCCACATCACCTCCGATCTGGCCGAGCTTGTTTGCTCAAACTCCCTGCGTTCCGACGATTTCCAATATAATGCGGTGGGCCTGCTGCACGAGGAAATGCGGCGCTGCAATTCATTGATTATGCGCGCCGCCGACACCAACGCCCTGCCCGCCGGTGGAGCGCTGGCCGTTGACCGGGCCGGATTTTCTTCCCACATTCTTGAGGCACTTGAAGCCAGTCCCAACGTGGACATCAGGCGTGAGGAAATCACCGGACTGCCCCCTGCGGAGTGGCGCCATGTCATCATTGCATCGGGGCCCCTCACCTCTGAACCGCTGGCCAAAGCCATACAGAAGCTTACCGGCGAAGATGCGCTGGCTTTTTTTGACGCCATCGCCCCCATCATTCACGCCGATTCCATCGATCACGACATCGTCTGGGCCCAATCACGCTACGACAAGGTCGGACCATCGGGCACCGGCGCTGACTATCTCAACTGCCCCCTGAACGAGGAACAGTACAACGCCTTTGTTGATGCTCTGCTCGCTTCGGAAAGCCACAAGTTCCACGACTGGGAAAATGTGCCCTATTTTGATGGCTGCCTGCCTATCGAGGAAATGGCAGCCCGGGGACGGGAGACCCTGCGCTTTGGCCCCATGAAACCGGTCGGTCTGACCAACCCCCGTGACCCGGATAACAAGCCTTATGCCATCGTCCAGTTACGGCAGGATAATTCGCTGGGCACGCTGTGGAACATGGTCGGTTTTCAGACCAAACTGAAATATGGTAATCAGGCAGAAATTTTCCGCATGATCCCCGGTCTGCAAAATGCCGAGTTCGCCCGCCTTGGCGGCCTGCATCACAACACGTTCCTTAATTCTCCCAAAGTACTCACCTCTGACCTGCGCCTCAAAGCTCAGCCGCGCCTGCGCTTTGCCGGACAGATGACCGGGGTTGAAGGCTATGTGGAAAGTGCCGCAATCGGGCTGATTGCCGGAAGACTGGCGGCGGCGGATTCTCTGGGAAGAAAAGCACCCCTGCCACCGGCAACCACCGCCCATGGTGCATTGCTCAACCATATAACCGGTGGTCATCTTGAGGACGAGGGCGCGAAACTGCGCAGCTTCCAGCCCATGAACATCAATTTTGGCCTGTTCCCGGATATAGAAGTCAAAAAACCCGAGGGCGTAAAACGCTGGAAAAAGTCCGAGCGCAAAAAAATCAAAAAGAAGGCTGTTTCAGACCGCGCCCTTGCTGCAATCCAGAGTTGGGCAGCCGGCAAATAAACTACTTGGGGTCCTGATCCTAATCTGTCACAGTCTCCGGCCTTTTGTCGCTGAACAGACTGGCCCGGATGTTAACCAAATCCCAGCTGGCCTCGGTCCCCCCACGCGTGAGAAAACCAACCTCCTCAACCAGCAGAACGAAGGCAATTCCTGCCACCTCAAACATAAGAAGCGGCTGTACAATTACCTCCTCCTGCTGTTCGCCCTTCCAGGACAGCAAATCCAGAATCAGTTCATCGGCTGCGCCGTCAGCAACGTGCAATCCCTCATCACTCATTCTGAATGTCAGCCCCCCAAGATTCTGACGCTCGCCCCGGCCCAATTCAACAATCCCCAGGGCGAAAGGGGTTTGGGAAACGTCTGTTGCCTGCGAGGGCGCGCGCACCATGTGCAACCAGCGCTCTGCCCCGGTTTCAAAACCCGACGAATTGAGTTCGAGCGCGGCCATGGCTGCGCTGGAATTGTTTAACTGATTTTCGTCCAGACTTATGCCCTGCAGGGCCAGGGTGCGGGCCAGCAATGCCCTGCCGCCCTCAAAATCACTCAGGTAATCAATCGCGCCGGCGGCTGCCTTGCCGCCCTCTTCGCTCCACTCATAAGACCCCCCCATAGACTGTGTGACCGGCGTCGCGTTGTGGATTGCGGCTTCCAGCCGCATGTTCTGATGCAGCAAAGGCAGATTGACAAAATTCCATGGGCCAACGCTCAACACCAGAATTATCGCCCCGGCCAAACCGGGTATCAACCGGATGTCGGCAAACCTGCGGGTCAGAAACACCAGCGTCAACAAACCAGCCCACAGGCCTCCCGCCAAAAGCCCCATGCGCAACTCGGTCAGCCCATAAGCATCTATCCGCACGGATACTCCGGCAAAATACAATATGAGCGGAACCAGCGTCAGCCAGAACCACCAGCGCCGGAATTGTTTTACCAGCCACCGCTCATGCATGAATTTTGGGTGCAAAACCAGCCAGGTGGCGGCTCCAACAATGATAAAGCCAAGCACCATCCAGCCCAGCATGCCCTCAGGCAACGAAAGTGTCACCACGATCTGCACGGCATAGGCCAGCAGGATCAGCGCATAGATGAACAGAAACGGCGCCAGAATAAACTGGCCCAGAAACCCGATGGCGCGGGAGAGGAAATCGGGTTCATCCATTTCTTTGGGGGAATAGTCGCTCAAGTCGGGAAGTGTGGAAAGCCAGTAAACCGGCGTCAGAAACAACCCTGTGAAGGGAAGCAGAAATTGATAGATAAACTCACCAATCTCCAGCCCGAATAATGTGGCAAGCGAACGCTCGACCGCGATCAGCCCCAGCGAAACAAGCCCAAAGGCCACACCAGCGATAACTGCCGTCGCAATGGCACGATGGTTGACCCACCAGAAAAGGTTCTGAATGTCGGCGCGTTCATCTCCCTTTCCCCAGTGGGTTACCGGGGAGATGGAAAGCCAGAACAGCCCGATGACCGGCAGCAGAGGCGAAATCAGAAATCTGGTGCCTGAAATCTGCAGGAGGGCAACAGAAGCCAGGGGCAGGACATAGGCAAGAATGAGGATAGCGGCCCTGGCATTTGGCCTGCTCTCAGCGAAAAGCACACCTGCGGCAGCAAATATGGCACCAGTGAACAGGCCGGCCGCAAGCTTGAACCAGGTTTCCAAGGAATCCGATATCAAGGCGGTGGACAGGGAAATCACCAATATTGTGCCAAGAGCCGCCAGAAGAACAGCAAGAGGAAACCTGCGCAAAGTTGCATCCACGTCAGGTGCAAATTTTTCAAGCCAATATTGCATAAGCACCGGGTCCCATTGGTTCAGTTGCGCAATGCCCACCACACCAGTTTTGCTATTTTTTGCCAGTTGGAAATATCGGGCGGCGTAACGAAGGGAATGGTCTCAAATTCTGCCAATCGTTCCAACTGCCCCTCGAGCAAGGAGACATGCGCAAAAGCCGGCCTCACGTTCCGCGGCAGCGCGCTAATGCCCCGCCGGGCTAACGTCAGATGCTCTTTTGCAATTTGACGCAGCTCTTTGGTTGCTTTTATCATTTGGGGACTTGCTTCACCGGCAAAAATACTGGCTTCACTTACTCCATGTTCCGAAAACACTGACCAGGGCAGAAATATTTTTCCCGCGTTAGCCGTTTGCCCCAGACTACGCAAATGACCGATAAGAGCATGGGCGACCCCCAAATGTCCGGCTGCATCAGCAGCCCCCGCGTCATTGCCTTTATTAAGAATAAGCGTTGTGAGCTGATAAAGGATTGAATTGGTTTCTCCCGCATATCCCTCAAATGCGTTCAGGTTGGGCATGGGATCGTGGTAGAGGTCAAAGCGGCGTGCCGCCAGAAGTCGGCGCAATGGCCCGGTTGGCAGATCGACCTTGTTGATGGTGCCAAGCAAGGCCGCGGCCAGCGGGTTTTGCTGCGCCGCACCATGCTCACTCCCGGCGAGGAAATCCATCCACCATTGCAGCCGAACTTCCCCCGGCGCAGGTTCTGAGACCCTTTGTGCTATCAGCGCCACATCGGCGTTGAACGCATATAGCGCCTGCACATCATTTCGGACGGCTTCGGGCACCACTAAAGTTGCAAAATAGCGTTCAGAGTCGTGGGTTTTCAGAAAACCTGCAACATAGGCTGCATTTTCACTCATCGGGAACGGCCGGCATCAGGTTTTGCGCGCTCTACAGCAATCAGGGCGGCCCCAACTGCACGCCCTTCGGCGAACATGATATTATAGGTGCTCACGGCACTGCCGGTCCCAACAGCCTCAACGATGACTTCATGGTCCCGAAAGGCCTGCCGCAGCGCAGGATCAAGAAACAAAACATCTTCACCCATACCGATGAACAGCACGTCTATCTCGCCTGCAAGAGCAAAGACCGGCGCCAGCGTTGTGATGTTCAACTGGTCAGGAGCAGCTACATCCCAGGCATGCATTCCCGTTGGCAGACAGAGCAACGAGCCCCTGTGCGACATCTCAGAAAAACGGAATCCGCCATTTCCGTACGCATCAATTGAACTCTGGTAAGGATAATGTCCGTCCCGCTGCACGCAATAACGCCCTTAAATCCATATGAATTATACTGATGCGCCATCACTGCGCTTCTCAACAGCCTGTTTTTCAGCTTTCTCACGAGTTTTCAACCCGAAGAATATCAGAATTGGTGCAGCAATGAATACCGAGGAATAGGTGCCAACAAGCACACCCCAGGTCATGGAGATGGTAAAGCCACGGATGACTTCCCCCCCAAAAAACACCAGAGCCAGCAATGCCAATATTGTGGTTATGGAGGTGAGCATTGTCCTTGAAAGCATGGAGTTTATAGACAAATCAATTAGCTCTGAGACCTTGAGTTTTCTGAATTTTCGCAGATATTCGCGCACACGGTCGTAGACAACCACCGTGTCATTGAGCGAATAACCGACGATTGTCAGAATTGCCGCGATCGAAGAAAGGTTGAATTCAAAGCCTACCAGTGAATAAAGCCCGATGGTCAGGATAACGTCGTGAACCAGTGCTATGACCGCCCCGATGGCAAATTGCCATTCAAAGCGGAACCAGATGTAGAGCAGTACCGCAAAAATCGCGACCAGCACTGCAATGGTGCCGGCGATGGCAAGCTCTCCTGAAACCGTTGGCCCAACCACTTCAACCCGCCTGATGTCGTAATCCTGCGAAAGCGCGTCGGTCACCAGCCTCACCGCATCCTGCTGCGCAGTGTCGCCACCCTCCTGGGCTTCAACCCGGATCAACACGTCTTCAGGGGTGCCAAAACCCTGTACCTGCACATCTCCAAGCCCCAAATCACCAAGGCGATCACGAATATCGGCTATGTCAGCCTCCCCTTGAAGCGCCTGAACCTCAACGGAGGACCCACCCTTGAAGTCGATACCAAGGTTGAGGCCCTGAAAACCAAACAGGCCCATGGATGCAACCATGGCGACAGCCGAAAGGCCGATGGCAATTTTTTTCCAGGACATGAAGGGGATTTTGGTTCCCTGCGGGATGGGGCTTATCAGTTGCACTTTAAGCGTTTTTGGCCGCCGCCACGCATACCAGCGCCCGATGGTGAACTGGGTTACAAAATAGGCTGTGAACATGGTTGTCAGAATGCCCAGAGCCAAAGTAATCGCAAAACCCTGAATGGGACCGGAGCCGAGGAAAAACAGCACGGCGGCAGCAATGAAAGTGGTTACATTGGCATCAATGATTGTGCTCATGGCGCGTTTGAACCCAGCTTCAAGGGCCTGATGTACACTCCTGCCCCCAACCATTTCCTCTCGAATGCGTTCGAAAATCAGAACGTTGGCGTCAACCGCCATGCCCACGGTCAGCACAATGCCTGCAATGCCGGGTAAAGTCAGCGTTGCCCCCAGCATGGATAGCGCGCCCAGCACCAGCACAACATTGAGTATGAGAGAGATATTGGCAAACAGGCCGAACTTTCCGTAAGCCAGTACCATGAATACGATAACGGCAGCAGCGCCGAACAGGCCGGCAAGCAGACCGGCCTGAACCGAATCTGCCCCAAGACTTGGACCAACCGAGCGCTCTTCAATAATATCAAGCGTTGCCGGCAACGCTCCGGCGCGAAGGAGTACAGCCAGGTCGTTGGCACTTTCGGGCGTAAAAGTGCCCGAAATCTGCCCGGACCCTCCGGTGATGGCCGTCTGGATAACCGGCGCGGTTATCACCTGATTATCCAATACAATGGCAAAGCGCTGACCGACATTGGCTGAAGTTATCTCGCCAAAAATTATCGAGCCGCGTGTATCAAAGCGAAATGAGACGATGGACTGGCCGGTCTGCGCATCAAATCCGGGTTGCGCATCAACAAGAGACTCCCCACCAAGCGCCACCTCCTCGAACAACAATTCATCAATACCATCGACACTGGGCACAATGACAGTTCCGGGGGGCAATCCCTGCGCCTGTGCCTGCCCGGCTGTGATGGTGGGGTGCACCATGTGGAAGGTCAGGCGGGCAGTTTGCGAAATCAGGTCTTTAAGGCGCTGAGAATCATCGAATCCGGGAACCTGGACCAGAATGCGATCCGTACCCTGACGCTGGATTGTCGGCTCTGTTGTTCCCAGTTCATCAATCCGTCGGCGAATGACTTCAATCGACTGCGTAACCAGGGAAGACATGCGCTCGTTGATCCCCGCATCTGTCAGGGCGACAATGATTTTGTCGTCCCCTGAGACAGAAATGTCCAGCTCCCGGACGCCACCGACCGAAAAGACGGAATTGCTGACCACGGTGTCAATCACCCTGAGAGCTTCCCGGGCCTGCTCAAGCTGGGCGGGATCGCTCAGGGTGATAGTGAGGCGTGCACCATCCGTTGCAATCAGGTGACCAATGCCGTTTTCATTGGCGAGAACCCTACGTATCTCGCGCCGCAGATCGCGCAGACGCTCCCCGATTATGTCCTCCCGATTGACCTGCATCAGCAAGTGCGAGCCACCCTGCAAATCAAGCCCGAGCACAATCTCCTGCTTGGGCATCCAGTCCGGAAGAGAATTCACGAAAGACTTGGGGGCAAAACTTGGCAGCGCAAACAATATGCCCATCATGGCAACAATAGCTATTATCGCAGTGCGCAGGGGCGAAAACTGAAGCATAATCTATCCTTGGAACCAAAAGAGCCTTGCCCACTCATGCAAGGCATAGCTGGAGCGCTGTCTATTTTTTTTCTGTGTTGTCATTAACCGGCTCGGGCTTGGAGCGCACATCGGTAATCATCGTGCGCACAATCTTGACCTTCACACCATCGGCAATCTCAACATCAAGGTCCATGCTGTCGTCTTTCACCCGCACCACTTTGGCTACCAGTCCGCCATTGGTGACAATCGTGTCACCCCGACGCACTGCGGCCAGCATGGCTTTGTGCTCTTTGGCCCGTTTTTGCTGGGGCCGAAATATAAAAAACCAGAAAATGATGATCAGCAGGATGATTGGAAAAAATGACGACAACAAATCAGCGGTACCACCACCGGCGGCCTGGGCATAAGCGGGGGAAACAAACATAGAAACAGACTCCTTGTGACGCATGCGATTGAGCAGGCGGTTGGCTTGTCAAAGCCCTTGTGAATATCCCATATAGGATGTCTTGGTGGCAGATGGCAGTCCCATCACCTTCAAAATCGCGCGGACTATACAAGCGGCCCTGACTGAATGCAAAGGCATTTGGAAGCTAAAACTCCAGAAGGAAACGAATTTTGAGCGAAAAAGAAATGCTGGCGAACATAGCACGCGCGATTGAAGAGCTGACCAGTACAATCAGACAGGCATCAGAACCCTGCAAGGCCCCCGACATCAAATTGTGCAAGGCCAATGCTTATCATTGGGACGCCAGATTGCAAGCTCTGTTGCCGGTCGAAAATGTTTCGCATGTCCCCCTGTCATTATTACGGGGTATCAATGATATACGCCACCTTCTTGAACAGAATACCCTGCAATTTGCCCGTGCGCACTCCGCAAACAACGCCCTGCTTTGGGGGGCCCGCGGCATGGGGAAAAGCTCACTGGTCAAGGCCCTGCATGCCGACATTGTCGAGCGCACCGACAAAGAACTGAAACGGCTTGTCCTCGTTGAAATCAACAGAGAGGATATTACCAGCCTGCCTGTTCTGATGCGTGCAATTTCTCCCCTGCCCGCGCAGTTCATAATTTTTTGCGATGACCTGAGTTTTGACACCGGGGAAGCAACCTACAAATCCCTAAAAACGATTCTGGACGGTGGACTGGAGGGGCGTCCGGAAAATACTCTGTTTTACGCTACCTCCAACCGCCGCCATCTGATGCCACGGGACATGATTGAAAATGAGCGCTCCACATCCATCAGCCCCGGCGAGGCGGTGCATGAAAAAATTTCTCTTTCCGACAGGTTCGGCCTGTGGCTTGGGTTTCACAACTGCTCGCAGGATGACTATCTTGAGATGATTGCGGGCTATGTGGAGCATTATGGCATTGCAATTGATCCCGCAGAACTCAAGGCGCGCGCTGTTGCTTGGGCGGCAGCCCGCGGCTCGCGTTCAGGGCGGGTCGCTATCCAGTTCATCCGCCAACTGGCCGGAGAAAAAGGCCAGGCGATTTAGCAGGTTTCCCCCCTTGCATCGCCTGGCCTCTTTTGCCTGCACTCGAATTTATCAAGAGAGCCCTTTTCAGGCTCTTTCGTTAGTTGGCCAGAAGCGGCATGGGATCGACTGGCGTCGCGCCCCGGCGCAATTCAAAGTGCAGTTGTGGGCGATTAACAGAACCGGTCATGCCAATGGTGCCAATCTGATCGCCGCGATTGACCACGTCGTTCTTGGCAACGGTGATGTCCTTCATGTGGGCGTAGGCAGACACAAATCCGTTAGGATGGCGCACAAGAATGAGATTTCCATACCCCTCAACGCCATTACCCACGTAAAGTACGGTTCCATTTTCCGCAGCGCGTACCGCAGCCCCTTCTGGAGCTTCAATATTGATACCGGTGCGGCGTGAATCTTCAAAGTCGACAATGACACGTCCGGTTACAGGCCAGCGGAAATCGTCAGCATTTGGAGCAACCTGAGTGACAGCGGCCACCTGCACAGGCGCGTTGACAGGTTGGGATGCCGCCTCTGGCTCCGAATTCTGTTGGGCCGGTGCAACCGAGGCCGTCGCAATATCATCCTGAACCTGAGAAGTGCCGGGTGAGGCCACCAAGTCGCTGCGCCCCGGAATAACAAGTTTCTGGCCCACATAAATCTGGTCGGGAGCGGAAAGATTATTGGCCCTGACAATCGCATCGGTGGAAATGTCATAGCGGCGGGCAATTGAATAAAGAGACTCTCCGGTTTCAACGGCATGCTCAAAGGCTCCACCGCGCGCCGTTGTGAGGGGTGCAGGGGTTGAGCTCACCGGAACTGTGGAAGCAACCTGGGGGACGGGGTTATCCTGAAACAGCGGAGTGGCAAGGGCTTGAGCGGGCATGGTTTGTTGGCTCCCAACTTGAGGTGATTGCGGCAGGGACGCGACAGGAGGAAGTTCCTGAGCGACAACAGGTGTAGTCCCGCCGGGCAAAGGTGGCATCAGTTGAGAAGAAGATACACCTGCCGTCACAGGATTACCTGCAGAAAGTGGCATGCCGACCTCTGCGGGGGGAAGATAAGGACTGCCCGCTGCCGGCACCGCCTCTAACGCACCAGGCATCGGCTGCGTAAGGTTTCCCGGTGCTGCGGGTGCAATAGACCCGGTTACCAGCGAGCTGTCTGAAAGTGCCCCCAAAGAAGAACAGCCTGAAAGCACAAGCGTTCCAACCAGCACTCCCGCAATTGCGAGATGGTTTTTCAACGTAATTCCGTTTGCACGGCTACTCATGTGATTACTCATACTCAACTAAACAACTGGCATGAGATTAGGCCGCGTTAGGTAAATAGCGCCTTAAAATACGTAAAATTTGAAATAAACCGTTACAAAACCAACTTCCAACGTCCTCTTTGGAACTGATAGTGATGTGCCTACGCTCCAGCCAGAGCAATTTTTCCCTGAAGCCGGCTGATATCATCCATGTCCGACTGAACCAGCGTGAGCGGGGTTATCGTGATTGCATTTTCCATGCTGAGTACATGGAAGTCATGCCCTGGATCCATCGGAGTCGGGGTCTCTGGAATAGATACAAAAAACTTGCCTGCATTCTTGCTCGGGTAGTGCTTGAAGGCCGACCGCTCAAAGCGTTGATGGGGCACAATTTCAACGCCACTCACTTCTTTTGCGCTACAGACCGGAAAATTGATGTTGTAATAGGTGTCACGACCACCGGCGTTGGCAATCAGCTTTTCAAGCAGGTCCGCGCCATGCACCAGAACACACTCCCAGGAAATATCAAGCTGGTTTTCATAGTCGATGGCCTGGGACAGGGCAATACCCAGCGCGCCCTGCAGAGCCCCTTCCCGCGCAGCGGCAGCGGTGCCCGAGCAGTGGATGATATCACCCATGTTTTGTCCGTGATTTATCCCGGAAAGCACAATATCGGGCAGATGGTCCTTAAGCACATGGGTGCAACCTATAACAACACAATCTGCCGGAGTGCCATCGACCGAAAAACGGCGCTCACCGTGTTGAGTCAGGGCCATCTCGGTACCCAGAGTGAACCTGTGACCGGCGCCGGACTGATTGCCGCCAGGAGCCACAACCCAGACATCATTGCTGAGCTTGCGGGCAATATCCGTCAGCATAGCCAAACCGGGTGCGTCAATGCCATCATCGTTTGAAATCAGTATGCGGGGGTTTTGTTTCATGGTTTTGCGCCAATTTGTTCCAGACCGCCCATATAACGCTGGAGCGGTTCAGGAACTGAAATCGAGCCGTCGGCATTCTGGTAGTTTTCCATGACCGCAATCAGTATCCGCCCCACCGCAACCCCGGAACCGTTGAGGGTGTGCACAAACTGCACATCGCCATTTTCATCACGATAACGGGCATTCATGCGTCTGGCCTGCCAGTCCCCGGCAGTCGAGACAGATGCAACCTCGCGATAGGTATTTTGACCCGGCATCCAGGCTTCAATATCATAGGTCCGGCGCATGGAATCTCCGGTATCCCCAGAGCACAGGCGTACGGTGCGATAAGGAATTGCAAGGCGTTCGAATACCTGTTGTGAGCACTTCAACAGCCGTTCATGCTCCTCCTCGGACTTGTCCGGGGTGGTTATGGCCACCATCTCCACCTTGGAGAACTGGTGCTGGCGCAACATGCCTTTTGTATCCCGGCCCGAGGAGCCCGCCTCGGAGCGAAAACACTGGGACAGGCTGGAAAAACGCAAGGGCAGTTCCTCACGGCTCAATATCTGTTCCCGCACCAGATTGGTCAGGGTGACTTCCTGGGTCGGCACGAGCCAGCGCCCATCAGTGGTCTGGAATGAATCCTCGGCAAATTTAGGCAATTGGCCGGTACCAATCAGGGCGTCGGAGCGCACCAGCAACGGTGCTGAAATTTCCTCGAACCCGTGGTGAATGGTATGAAGGTTAAGCATGAAATTGCCCAGAGCCCGCTCCAGCAACGCCAATTGCCCCTTAAGAACCACAAAGCGCGCACCCGACATCCGGGATGCCGCTTCAAAGTCCATCAGACCCAGTGCCTCGCCTAGTTCATAATGCTCTTTGGGCGAAAAATCGAAAGCTGTGGGCTCCATGAAACGGCTGATTTCAACATTGTCGTTTTCATCCGCACCATCAGGAACGTCATCTGCGAGCAGATTGGGCAATACCAGCAAGGCCTGATGCAGAGCTTCACTTTCAGCCCGCGCCCGTTCTTCACCTTTCTGCACTTTGGATTTGAGGTCTGCGACCTCTGCCATCAGCAGCTTTGCAGCTTCCTCTTCCCCCTCTGCCTTGGCCTTTCCTATCAGCTTTGAAGAGGCGTTGCGCTTTTCCTGCCACTCATTCAGACGTTGAATTGTTGCCCGGCGCGCGTCATCCAATTCCAGCAATTTTGCCGCCTGCGGGGCAAGACCGCGGCGAGCCATTCCGGCATCAAAACTTTCGGGGCTGGCGCGTATCCATTTAATATCAAACATAGTCTTACCCGCTCCCTTTACGGCACCGGCTCCTCGAAAATGATTTTAACACCCGCCAGGGTGCGATTGCTCTGATAAACTAGCTGGTAGGCTGCGTTTCGTTGTGTTTTTCCCGTGACCTCTCAACCAACCATACCGACAGAATAGAAAGTTCGTAGAGCAGCAGCATGGGCAGGGCAAGGCCGAGTTGCGAAATCGGGTCGGGCGGTGTCAAAAACGCAGCAACAACCAGCACCGCGACAAAGGCGTATTTGCGCCAGGATTTGAGCTGTTTTGTCTCAACAATTCCAATGCGCGCAAGCAATGTGAGGATGACGGGAAGCTGAAAGCAGACGCCAAAGGCCAGTGTCAGGGTCATGATAAGACTCAGATATTCGCTGACCCGTGGTAGCATTTCAATGGTCACCACATCAGGCCCGCCCGCCTGCATAGAGAGAAAAAACCTTAGAGCCAATGGCATGACCCCGTAGAACATCACGGCAGCGCCGATAAGAAAAAACACCGGCGTGGCCACCAGATAGGGTAAAAAGGCGCCCCGCTCATTTTTGTATAGTCCAGGCGCAACAAAAGCATAAATCTGCCCGGCCAGTATGGGAAAAGCCAGAAAAACCGCACCAAACAGTGCCAGTTTAAGCTTGGTGAAAAAGAATTCCTGAGGGGCGGTAAAAATCAGACGCACGTCTTCCACGCCACCGGAAGCAGTTTTGAACGGCTCAAGCAGAAAGTCAAAAATCTGATCAGCAAAGATAAAACACACTACAAAAAGTACAGCAATTGCGAGCATCGAATAAATCAACCGCTGGCGCAGTTCCGTCAGGTGCTCAATCAGCGTGGCCTCGGTTCCAGCCAACTCGTCAGGCGTTTCAGTCTGCCCTGTCAGCTCAACCTTGGACACGCCGGGCTCCTTGGGTGCATCGGTTTCTTTTGCCATCAGTTTCTATCACCTGCCCGGGGCTTGGAAGCCGCAGACTTGCGGGTAGTGCGCTTTTTCGTTGCGGGTTTACCCATAGCGGCTTTGGCCGGTTTTGTACCATTGGTTTTAGCAGGTTTCGACTTGGCGACCGCAGCTTTTGCGGCACGCGGTTTTCTGCTGCTCTTGCTTGCGGCAGCTTTGGGCTTTGCCCTCGTGTTTCTTTTTACGGCAGATTTTGTGGCCGCTGGTGTTGTTTTGGAAGAAGCCGAGACCTTTTCTGCAGAAGATTTTTTTTGCGCTTTTGAGGCTTTGGTTACGGCCGCAGCAATGCTGGCCCTGGCCGCAGCCCCATTCTCTTCAAGCGTTTCCCCCATTCCGGCGGCAGCGCGTATTTCATCCACCACGCTTTCCGCACTGGGATCGGAGGGCACAATTTTGCCACTGGGCACGACCTCCCCAGTTTCGGTGATGGAGTTGAACTCTTTCTCGATACTGGCGCGGGTTTCGCTCAGCGGCGCAGAAATGGATTTCTTGATGTCCCGGATTTCATCAACTGCTGTGATCTTGTTGAGTTCAGACTTGAATTCATTGCCCATCCTGCGCACGGAGCCAACAGCCTTGCCAATCTGGCGCAGCATAGCAGGAAGGTCGCGCGGCCCCACCACAATCAGGGCAATCGCCGCGACCAGCATCATTTCGGTCCAGCCAATACTCAACATTAGAGCACGCCCTCACTTAAGCAACTCTCTTTGCCGGAGGCTGTTGGCGTGGTTTGTCAAAAACACGCCCGGCCTCATTTAGACCGTCTCAGGCTTTAATGAAACCAAAACAGCAATCCAGCCTATTGTTTATGCCACGTCATTTGCCCGATAACCGGTACACACTGAATCGATGACACGCTTTAGGCGTCAGTGCTTTTTTCTGCGCTTTCGGACTTCACGGCATCAGCTGGCTTTTCTTCAACAGCCTTGCTATTATCGCTCAATCCGCGCTGAAACGCTTTGATTCCAGAAGCGACTTCACCCATCATGCCTGCAATTTTTCCGCGCCCGAACAGCAGCAGAACAGCTATCACGATAATGAGTATGCCCCAGGGTCCTGGATTCATTTTTCTTCTCCGTTTACGAACCCACCTACTCAGGTTCGCTTTTGTGTTGCATAGATATGGCTATTCCACGCCAAAAACAAGCACATGCTCAGGATTGAGGGTCAAGAATATGTCGTTTCCGGGTTGCAAACGGTAATTTGATCGCCGCCGAATGCGGATCGGGCCGTCAATGCCCTGCACCAGCACCTCATAAATATCCACCCCCAGGGCCTCGCGTTTGGATAAAATCCGCGCCGGAATGCCCTTCCCGTCTTTTGCGATATCCAGTGCCCCGACTGACCTTAACCCTATGAGTACTTTTTCCCCATCTGCCCTGCCCACCACTGGAATATTTCCCAGGGGAGTGCTGGCTGCGCCATTCTTCACAACCGCCCTTATTTCGGTCAGCGCCGAAAAAAACCGGGCCACATCAATATCAACCGGTGCGTCATAGATGGCCGAACTGGTATCTATTTGCACCACCTTGCCATCGCGAAGCAGGGCGATTCTATCCCCCACCATCATGGCCTCCTCGGGGTCATGAGTGACGATGATGGTTGTTGCGCGGGTTTCCCTCAAAATCGCAAGAGTCTCAGCCCGCACGCTTTCGCGAAGTCGTGTATCCAGACTGGAAAAAGGTTCATCAAGCATTAGAATGCCAGGGCGCGGCGCAAACGCCCGCGCCAGTGCCAGCCTCTGCTGCTGACCTCCTGAGAGCATGTGCGGAAAATCCCTTTCCCGATCTGCCAGCCCCACACGGGCAAGGGAAGCCTTTGCCTGCGTGCGGGCCTCCGAGCGACCAAGCCTGCCGAGGCCAAAACAAACATTTTGCAACACATCCATGTGCGGAAAGAGTGCAAAATCCTGAAACATCATCCCGATGCCGCGCTGTTGCGGCTCAAGATTGACCTGGCTTGAGGAAACTATGGTGTCATTTACACAAATTTCTCCCCCATGAACGGGCTGAATGCCTGCAGCGGCACGCAATACAGTTGATTTTCCCGACCCGGATTCGCCCAGAAGACAGATTATCTCGCCCGGCGAGACACTCAAATCCATCTCTTTCAAAACCCTGCGCCCTCCGATGCGCACGTCCACAGCATTAAAACTCAACGCCGCAGCAAAGCTGACGCCAGCGGTGCCGCGTGGGCCCCATTGTGGCTGGGCCGGTACCTCTTTGGTAGTCTTGCTGCTCATATCAGGTATGCCAGAGGGTTCTTCATTCGGAGGGCTTTGCCGGGCCGCCCCGGGAAAGCACCGCCAGAACTTCGGGATCGTCGTCCTCCAGGGCATCTTCGTCATCGCGCAGATCCCCGTCATAGGGAAGCGGAATTTGCATATCCGCAGGGAGGCGGTTCGACAAAAGCCCCGAACCTTTCAGTTCTTCCATTCCGGGAAGGTCCCCGAGACTCTCCAGACTGAAATGATCGAGAAAATCTTCAGTCGTGCCATAGGTCACGGGGCGCCCGGGTGTGCGTCGCCTTCCCCGCATGCGCACCCAGCCGGCCTCCATAAGTAAATCAAGGGTTCCGCGACCAGCAGCCACTCCTCGTATCTCTTCCATTTCAGCTCTGGTTACGGGTTGATGATAGGCAATTATGGCCAGCGTTTCGAGAGCGGCACGTGACATGGAGCGCGTTTCAGTCTGCTCCCGACGCAGCAAAAAACCCAAGTCCTGCGCAGTGCGAAATGCCCATTTATCGCCCCGCTGAACAAGACTGACACCCCGAGTGGAATAGGCTTCTTGCAGGTCGGTCAGCAAAGCCTCAACTGCTGCACCTTCCGATAAAAATGGTATGAGTTCAGCGGTTGACATGGGTTCGCTCGAGGCAAAAAGCAAAGCCTCAAGAACCCGTAGATTGCGCGCCCGAATGTCTGCTCCACCACCCGAATCTTTTACAGATTTGACGTTCTTTGACTGCTCCGGTCTGTTTTGGCCGTTCGGATGGTTCATGTTTCTTCTAGGCTCTGTTGAATGCAGAGGGGGATCAGGCGTTCCTTTTGTCTGATTTTCGGCGCCGTATCAACAAGGGACCAAAAGTCAGCGATTGACGCATTTCTATTTGCCCTTCGCGAACAAGTTCCAGAGAGGCGCTGAAACTTGAAGCAAGAACAGTCGCGCGGTCTTCAGGTTCCACCAGATATTGAGCCAGATAGGTATCAAACGCCGCCCACTCACCCTCCTCACCGATCAGCCGTTCCAGAATTTTCCGCGCTTCCTTAAGAGACCACACGGTGCGCGCACCAAGTGCATAATCAACGACAATGCCGCGCTCACGCAACCCCGTGTAGGCCTTTAACAAGGCAAACAAATCCACCTTCCAGACCTGATGTCTGGCGATATCCACTGGTTCGGGATCACCACGACCAAATACCTGGACGCCAAGTCGCGGACGGTTCATCAATTGCTCGGAAGCGCGGCGCATGGCTTCCAGGCGTTTGAGGCGAAACTGCAGGAGGGCCGCCATCATTTCGCCGCTGGGTTCTTCATCGCCCGGGACCTGAGGCACCATCAGCCGACTTTTCAGATAGGCAAGCCAAGCTGCCATAACCAGATAATCAGCAGCAATCTCTATGCGTTTTTTGCGAACTCTTTCAATAAATTCCAAATATTGCTCAGCCAGAGCTAAAACAGATATATTGGCGAGATCAAGCTTTTGTCGGCGCGCCAGTTCAAGCAAAAGATCAAGCGGGCCCTCGAAGCCCTCCACATCCACATAGAGAACCTCTGCATCGGGCGCATCTGCTCCAGCCCGCTCCGTCTGGGGATCTTGTGCAAACCAGTCCTGTTCATCAGCTACGCCCATGGACCGCATGACTCTGTTCTTGAATATCAGGGCGCACAGCTTCGCCATTCACCGTGACAGCGTCAAGACGCTCCCGGGTTAACTCCCCAGAAAGCCGGTCTCTTGAGCCAATTCCAAGCTAGTTGTTGCGCGGAAAGCAATCGCCGCCAGCATTTTGAATGGCATTACATACGGAACTGGCTTCTGCCGCTGACGCTGTTGGCAGCAACACCCGGTAAAATATGCCCCGATCTCCAAGGTCCACCCGACGCACCTCCAGCCGGCCCCCGCGAAGCGCAGAAGCATAACGCGCCTGCATGTTAGCCGCTGTTTCCTGTGCCACGCCCTGTTCCCGGAACGAAGCAATTTGCACAAAATTCGTTGGATTGGAAACTGGCTGCAAGGTCTGGGCTGTAGCGGGCTGTGTGGTTGCAGAAACGTTCACGGGAGACGGCGCAACAGCATCAGAAGCAATTGAAGCGATCAGATCAACGGTTCCACCTCCGTTTGTTGCAACAGGGTTTTGAGTATTCACGCCCGACGAGCGCGCAACACTGTTTACAGCAAGGCGGCTCTGACGCTCCGGTTCGCTCAGCCGTACCTCTGGAAAGGGAACTGTTGATCCGTCCACGGCAAAGGTCTGCTGACCAAGCAGAGAACCCGCCCCTCCGGGGCTGCCCGTCAAGTCAGGGCTTGCAGGCAAAGCGGAGACAGTTGTTCCCGCCAGTTCGGTATTGACGGCCCCCGCGGGCAGTTCAGGAAGGTTTGGTTGAGCGACCGGCAGCACTTCACTTCCAGCAACCGCGTCATCACCACTGATAATGGTGCCATCAGGCCTGACAGTCACTGTGCGCACGCGCCGATTGGCAAGTCCCGCCTCTGTATTATCAACCGTAATTACCTGGCGCACTTCACTGCCGGTTGCACCATCGGTCTGATCGCGTGAAACAAGGCGTTGCTCAGATTCGGGGACCAAATTGCCTTCGATCCCATTGAAAACCACGGATTGGTTGTCCCCACCAGCCTGCTGGCCGGTCGGCGTCTCCTTGGCGGGCGAGCCGTCAGCGAGCAAGAGGGGCGCCTCTCCATCGGCACCGCCAGAATTGAGCATAAAATAACCGGCAATGCCGGCGCTCACCAGCACCAAAACCGCAGCAGACGGTACCAGATAGCGCTTGATGGCAGAGGATTTTTCGGGCTGGTAATCGGCACCGGCGAGCAATGCCTCCTGGGGCGACGCCTGCGCAGGTCGTCCAAGTGCCTCGGGGCCTGTTGCGTCCTCGGGAAGTGAGGGGGTTCCGGGCGAAGCTGCGCCCATGGCCTGCAGAATGGCAGCCTCAGCTGCGCCAACATTACCGCCCTGCGGGGCAGATGCAGATGATGGAGTTGGCGGCGGCGCAATGGATTCTGCCTGGGGCTGTGCGCTGGTATTCTGCGAAACTGAAGGGGCTTGCACCGGCTTTTCCACGGCGTTCTGGGCCGAACTATCTTCGGGGAAGTCCACATGTACTGCATTGCCGATCAGGTGCTCGATTTCATCAAGCGCGTCTGGCTTGGACGGGCTGCCCTGATGGACTGGCGCAGGTGTGGGTGTGGGTGTGGGTGTGGGTGTGGGTGTGGGTGTGGGTGTGGGTGTGGGTGTGGGAAAGGCCGGTGCGGGTTCGGTGGGTTTTCCACCCAGGCCAAAAACCGGTGGAACCCTGAAGCCATCTCCTGCATTACGGGCTTCGGACTCTGCCTGTAAACTACTGCGCTGCGTGGTTCTTGGGGGCGGCTCTGGTGCTGCTATTTTCTGAGGCGCAGGCTGAGACTGGCTGCGAATAAGATCTGCAATAGGATCGTGCAACGGCTCACTTTGAGCTGCGGCGCCAAAAGCGGAGGGCGCAGTCGGAGCAGCAGGGGGAGTCGGGGCTGCAACGGATTCTGGCACATTCGGAGTGCCTGGCGCCGATAAATCAGGCGCGCGCGCGGGCTGAGCTGTCACTGCGGGTGAAGGCGGCGAATTCGGCTTGGGCATGGGGTTTTGCCCAGCATTGCCCTGCGACCCCGGCCCTGCGTTGCCCAACTCAAACTTAAAGGCTGATTTTTGTTCAGCCTCGGGGGCATCCGGTGTGCCGGGCGAACCAGTGGAAAACGGCACAGGCGAACTCGGCGCATCCTGTCCCGCGGAGCCAGGCACGGCACCAAAGCCCTGGAGGGGGGCAGACGCGGGCGCTGGAGCTGGAGCTACGGGTGCCTGAGGTGCAGGGGGCGCACTCTGCGGAGATGTTTTGCTGTGTTGAACCGAGCCGTGCTCGAGGGTCGGGGCTTGAGTGGCCTGCCCGACCGAGCTATGTCCGCCCGCAGGTGCGCCTCCGGGGGAGCGCTGCATTCCACCATTGTCACGGCTTGCACCACCCTGGGTTTTTTCCCGGGCACCGGCGGCCATCATCCGCGCCATTTCTTCAATGAGGTCGTCGGCATCACCGACTTTGCCGGACGGGTTCGACGGTTTTGCCGTATCCATAACCCGATCCTCCTTATTCTAGATGTCCATCACTTAAGACAATGCTTATGTTCAGCGAACAAACAGCACACCAATGTGCCTGAATTATGAAAGTTCACGAGGCGCGGAAACACCCAGCAGCCCCAATCCACGGCCTAAAACCTGACGCACACCGAAAACCATAGCGAGTCGGGCCAGGGTCAGTTTCGGGTCTTTGTCGTTAACAAAGCGTAACTGCGGGTCTTTTTTACCCTTTGCCCAAAATGCGTGGAAGGCTCCAGCCAGATCATGAAGATAAAATGTAACCCGGTGCGGTTCGTGGGCCCGAGCCGCGGATGCCAAAAGCCTTGGCCACTGCGCCAGCATTTGCAACAATTCCAGTTCGGCCTCGCTCCAAAGCATTGTCAGATCGGCATTATTCAGCGATTCATCGCTCAAATCCAACTCCGGCATATCGCGGACGGCAATTCTGGCCACCGAACATGCTCTTGCATGAGCATATTGCACATAAAACACCGGATTGTCGCGCGTCTGCTCCTTTACTTTGGCAAAATCAAAATCCATGGTGGCTTCATTGCGCCGGAACAGCAACATGAAACGCACTGCATCCCGCCCCACTTCACCAACCACATCAGCAACTGTCACCAGGTCCCCGGAACGTTTTGACATTTTGAAGGGTTTGCCATCGCGCAGGAGACGCACAATCTGACAAATCTTGACATCAATGGATGCCTCACCACCGGAAACCGCCTTCACCGCAGCCTGCAGGCGCTTTGTATAACCCGAGTGGTCCGCGCCAAGCACGATAATCTGGTCGTTAAAACCCCGCAGGAATTTATCCCGATGGTAGGCAATATCAGCTGCAAAATAGGTGTAGGAACCATCTGACTTTATCAGCGGCCGGTCGGTATCGTCTCCAAAGTCTTTTGCCCGGAACAAAGTCTGCTCTCTATCTTCCCAGTCTTCGGGCGCCTTGCCTTTTGGTGGATCAAGGCGGCCCTCATAGATCAAGCCACGAGAGCGCAACCAATCCAGTGTCTCAGCAATCTTACCGTTTTTCCCATGGAGAGTTTTTTCGGAAAAAAAGAAATCGTGGACAACGCCGAGGTCAGCCAGGTCCGCACGGATAAGTTCCAGCATTGCGTCAAGAACCTTGTCCCGGAAGGTTTCCAGCCACTCACTTTCAGGCTGACCCAGAAATTTCTCGCCAAATTCTTCCGCCAGCGCTTTACCTACAGGCACCAGATAATCGCCGGGATAGAGCCCTTGCGGAATATCGCCGATTTTTTCCCCCAGCGCTTCACGATAGCGCAGGAAGGCCGAGCGGGCCAAAACGTCAACCTGCGAACCCGCATCGTTGATATAATATTCCCGCGTGACCTCATAACCACAAAAATCCAACAAAGAGGCCAGCGCATCACCGAAAACAGCTCCCCTTGTGTGGCCCACATGCATGGGGCCTGTGGGGTTTGTCGAAACAAACTCCACATTGACCTTTTTGCCGCCCCCCACTGCTGATCGGCCAAAATCACTCTTCAGTTTCAATACTGCGCCAAGCACCCCCTGCCAAACGCAAGGGGAAAGCCGAAGATTCAAAAATCCGGGACCTGCTACATCAACTGTGGTGATATCGGGGTCCTGCCGCAGGGATTCTGCCAGTGCTTCAGCAACCTCCCGCGGATTTTGCTTGAGCGCTTTGGCGGTCACCATTGCCATATTGGAAGACAAATCACCGTGGGCGGGGTCGCGTGGCGGCTCAACTGTCGCGCGCGCCAGCAGTGTCCGGGCATCGCTATTATCCGGGTAAAGTTCAACAAACGCAGCGTCAATCCGCTTTGCAAAACTAGCAAAAATATCCATAATCTGTCCTATGATTTCAAGGCTCGCTGGCGTTAGCTGAAATCTGGCCGAGCGTCAAACAAGCGCTCATATTCATCCAGTGCGTAAGGGTCGGTCATCCCGGCGATAAAATCGGAAACCACCCGCGCCCGATCGTGCTCTCTTATGGCTTTATCAGCACTTCTCTGCCAGTCATCCGGCAAGTCCCCTTGGGTAAAATAGTGGCTAAAAAGGTCTGTAATCAGTTTTTCGGAAATACCAACCGGCTTCATGACAACAGGTGCACGATAAACCCGGGCGAACAAGAATTCCTTCAGAATCCTCTCACTCTTTTGAACCTTTTCCGAAAAAGAAATCAGGGTCCGGCCCGCTTTTCGCACTTCACTGGGAGACTTTGGCGCAAGAGCGGCAATGTTTTTGCGGCTGGCAGTGATAACATCCTCAATCAATCCGGTAATCAGGCGGCGTTGCACCTCGTGAGTTTGGCGTGAAATATCCAGGGAAGGCCAGAGCGCCTGCACTTCGCGAACAATTTTCCCGGCCAGTTCAACACTTCCAAGGTCCCCAAGACTGATAACCCCGGCGCGCACGGCATCATCAATGTCATGGGCGTCATAGGCAATGTCATCAGCAATTGCGGCAACCTGAGCCTCAAGGGAAGCATGGGAATTCATTTCAAGATCGAAACTCTGTGGCAGAAAGTCGGGTTTTTTACCCGTTACCGGCCCGTTGTGCTTGAAAATCCCTTCCAGCGTTTCCCATGTCAGGTTCATGCCGTCATGTTCAGCGTAGCGGTTCTCCAGCACGCATACCGTACGCAGAGCCTGAAGATTATGATCAAAACCACCCCACTCAGCCATTGCCTTGTTCAGTGCCCTCTCCCCGGCGTGGCCAAAAGGCGTGTGTCCCAGATCGTGAGCCAGGGCAATGGCCTCGGCCAGGTCTTCGTTTAGTCCCAAAGCACGGGCAAGGGAGCGCGCTATCTGGGAAACCTCGAGCGTGTGGGTAAGGCGGGTGCGAAAATGCTGCCCCTCATGATGCAAAAACACTTGGGTTTTGTATTGCAGACGCCGAAACGCAGTCGAGTGGATAATACGATCGCGATCCCGTTGATATTGAGAACGGGTAAGGCTGGGCGTTGTTTCAAACAACCTCCCCCGACTCAGTGCCGGGTCAGAGGCAAAAGCGGCCAATTCCACATTACTCATCCGCACCCCTTCCCTTTGTTCAGACCAGCGCCTATTTTGACATGACAGCCACGCCAATATGAGAATGCGAGTTAAATCCGTATGAATGATACTGCACTTCAATCCTCTAGCGTTGAATTAACACAGCGCGCGGGCAAACAGATTGCAAAAATTCTTGGCGCCGAGCCAGAGGGCACGGTGTTGCGCATTGCCGTTTCGGGCGGCGGGTGTTCGGGTTTTCAGTATGAGTATAACCTAGTTCAGGAAACCCCGGCTGAAGACGACACCGTACTGGAATGCATGGGCGCGACAGTGCTTATCGATTCCCTGAGCCTGGAGTTTATGGGCGGTGCAAAAATCGACTATGTGGACGACCTGGTGGGACAGGCGTTCAAAATCGACAATCCCAATACCGTTGCCTCATGCGGATGCGGCAACAGTTTTACCGTCTAGACTCAAGAGAAAGGACCCGCCGACGGCGCGCCCTTCTCCTTTGTTTCAGGTGCAAGACTGCACTCTAACTCTTTTCATGAGCGTGCTGTTCTTCCTATAATCAGCACCCCTTTGCTGCGGATGTGCTCTAACCCTCTTTTTCTTCGGGCAGCAGAAGATTCAGAACAATCGCCAGAATTGCGGCCGGCAACAGGCCGGTGCTCAACAGCAATTGTGCCGTACCGCCCAGGAACTTGAGGGCATCAGGCACCTGTTGCAGCCCAAGACCCAATGAGAGCGACACCGCAAAGATCAACATGTTGCGGCGGTTCCATTTCACGTCAGAGAGCATATTGACCCCGGCAGCGGCCACCATGCCGAACATGATAATCACGCCGCCGCCCAAAACCGGAAAGGGAATGGTGTTGATGACTGCGCCGACCTTGGGCACCAGTCCGGCAAGGATAAGAAATAGCGCTCCGATGGTCACAACCCCACGACTCATCACACCGGTCATGGCCACAAGGCCCACGTTCTGACTGAATGAGGTGTTGGGCAGCCCCCCAAACACACCGGCAATCGCCGTGCCCAGACCGTCAGCAAAGGTCGCGCCGGTAATTTCCTTGTCTGTTGCCTCACGCCCGGCACCGCCCCTGGTTATGCCCGAAGTGTCACCCACGGTTTCTATGGCAGAAACAAACGCCATCAGACACATGCCGATGATAATGCCCCAGTCGAGACTAAAACCAAACTTGAATGGTTGCGGAAGGGCAAAGATTGCTGCACTGTCAACTCCGGCAAAACTTACTGCGCCCATGGCCATGGCAACAAGATAGCCGGCAATGAGGCCAATCAGAACTGCCGCAATTGATATAAAACCCTTGGTGGTAAACTTGATTGCCAGCGTGACGACAATCACAACACCGGCCATAATCCAGTTATTCAGACCGCCCCACTCGGGTTTTGACTTGTTGAAGTCCCCTGCGCCACCAGCTGCATATTCAATGCCAACCTTAACCAGCAGAAGGCCGATGAGGAGCACGATCAGGCCAGTAACGAGCGGCGGCAGAGCAAAACGGATTTTTTTGATAAAAAAACCGAGGCAGAAGTGGAATATTCCCCCGATCAAGACCCCGGTCATCAGCCCGGCCATGCCCCCGACCCCAGCTCCGGCAACGGCCGGTATCATCACCGGCAGGAAGGCAAAGCTGGTTCCCTGCACGATGGGAAGTTTTGCGCCAACCGGACCGATGGAGATGGTCTGGAAGAGAGTGGCGACACCCGCAAACAGCATCGACATCTGAATCATATAAACAACAGCAGGAATATCGGCGTTAGGTGAGCCGAACCCGAACCCGGCTACGCCTGCTATAATGATCGCCGGAGTTATATTCGAGGCAAACATCGCCATAACATGCTGAAACCCCAGTGGAACCGCCTGTATCAGTGGCGGTGTATAGTTGGGATCCCTCAGCTTTTCTTTGAGGTCTTCAGTTGCATCCGTCATTGCGTCCCTCCAATTGTTGCAACGCTAAATGTTGTGCCGCAGAATCGCTGCGTACCCTGCGACAATAAGCCCCGTGAGGCGTATCCGGCAGTACAATCAACACAACATGTGGAAAAGGGCACGCCCGCCTTAGGGGCAGTGCCCCAAGCAAAGGGTGCCTCCTGACATGAGGTTATTCAGGTGTTCAGCGCGAAACGGGGCCTGGTTTACTGCCGCATGAGACAGAGACGTTTGGCCACCGCATTCTCAATGGCATTGCAATCAGTGCTCACAGCCAAATTAATGCCACCGCCACGAAAGGGCGGTTGATACTCGCTGCTCAAGCCGGTCAGCACACATTGGGACTGCTCCCAGCCGGACGGGAATGCCTGCAAATCAACCTGATTCCATTTTGGGTGACCGTTTTGACGAAGGGCATCCATATTCTGATTTATCAGATAGGTGATTTCAGATACCGCGTCGCATGAAGCTTTAAAATAAGCATTTCGAGCGGGGTCGAACTCGTAGGTCATCAGAACAGCGCGCACGGCAGCAGTCATAACGTCCTCAGTCTGCCAAGGGTAGGTTCCCGCACGAATGGTTGTGATGCCGTAATAGTCCCCGACTCTTGTTCCGGGCACGGTGACCAGTTTCAGGTCATCATTGGGGCTGGTCTCGCTCAACAGACGGGTCGGCACACCTGCCACATAGACAAAGGCCTCGATACTGCCCGCGCGCAATTGTTCAAGAGCCTCCCCGGCTGAAATTCCCACCGAATTACGCGGCCGGATATTCTCAATCTCGAACAGGAAGGTTGCTGTCAGGTTGGTGCCTGAATTGGGGGCGCCAACCCCCACGACCCTGCCATTCAAATCGGCTATGGTATTGATGCCGGTGCGCGTTGTGGTAACGATGTGCACTTCTTCTTTGTAAAGAGGAAATACGATTCTTGTGTTTCTGAGGATAGAGCGCATCTCGGCGTCTTCAGCACGGAAAGTACGGATAAAATCGAGCACATCACTTTGCACAATGCCAAACTGGGTACGCGGCCTGGATTTTACGGCAGCAATATTTTCCATCGACCCTGCTGATTCAACGACAATAACACCTTCTCGCCCGGCCTGCTCAGCCAAAGCCGCAATGTCTTTGCCGATCTGGATGTAGGTGCCGGTGGCACCCCCGGTCATTATGTTGACCTCCAGATCCTCCAGAGCTTGCGGATCCGCAACAACTCCAAGAGTAGTAAAGAGAAAAAAACCAAGCGAGAGCGCCGGGCCGACGATACTCTTATTCCAATTCATGACAAAACCTCTAGTTTTGCCCCCGCACCATGACCTGGCATCTGATGTAGGTGTCAAAAACATGGCAATTGTTAGCCTCGTCGTAAAAATTGTATTCAAATTTGGCTCAACAGCAGGGTTCCTGCCTGCAAAAGGAAAGCAAAACGGGAAAAAACAACACATGCGTTGCGTCTTGGGACCCAGCGCCTAAAGTCGCAGTGCTCAGAGTCGCAAACGGCGGCGGCTCCAATCATTGAGGTTCTCAGCCATGCGCATTGTCACCTGGAACATAAACGGCATTAAAGCCCGTCTGCCGGTAATCACGGAATGGCTGTCACAGCAAAAGCCGGATATTCTGTGTTTGCAGGAAATAAAATCCGTCGATGAGAACTTTCCCCGCGAAGCCATCGAGTCTTTGGGCTATAACATTGAGACCCACGGGCAGAAGGGTTTCAATGGAGTCGCCATTCTCTCTCTCCAGCCATTTGACGAAGTGCATCGTGGCCTTCCGGGGAACGAAGAGGATATGCAGGCGCGACTGATAGAGGGCGTGTTTTCAACAGAGAGGGGGGCAGTACGTGTGTGCAACATCTACCTGCCCAACGGCAACCCAGTAGAAAGTGAAAAATTTCCTTATAAACTCAACTGGATGGACCGCCTGCAAGATTTTGTTCAGTCAAGACTTGAATACGAAGAGCGTTTTATCCTGCTTGGTGATTTCAATCTCATCCCGGAGAAAATTGATTGCCACGACCCGGAAGCCTGGTGGGGGGACGCGCTTTATCGGCCCGAAAGCCTTGCGAAATTCCGTAAACTCCACAATCTTGGTCTGACCGATGCGCTGCGCGCGGTGACAGAAGCGCCATCATATACGTTCTGGGACTTTCAGTCCGGTGCCTGGCGGCGCAACAATGGCGTCCGCATCGACCATCTTATGCTGTCCCCTCAGGCTGCGGATCAACTGGAGGGGGTCATCGTTCACAAAGAATTGCGGGGCTGGGACAAGCCTTCCGACCATGTTGCGGTCGAGGGAAGGTTTTCATTTTAACAGCGACGTTGGACCAAAATCAAATCCAGTCAGGGTTGGAGCCCACTAATTTTAGTTGGTGAGTATTCACTGCGCACAATGTTTGCCGCTTCAATCGCCTGTGAACGCTGCTCGGGGGTTGCAATTGCCACCGCCCGGATCAGAAGCTCATTTACCCAAACTTCGTCATCAGTTCCGGCTGTTGCCTCACGAGCCAGTGTTAGCCACATCAACCCTTCCACCGGTGCCGGGTCAATGCCATCACCATTGAACAGCAAATCGCCAAGCACCGCTTGTGCTCCAAAATGTCCTTTGTGAGCAGCCAGCGACAACCAGCGGGCGCTTTGCAATGTGTTCTTGCCAGACTCTCTTTCGTCCAGATAGAGCAGACCAACCCGGTATTGGGCATCGGGGTCACCAAAATAGGAAGCGGCGTGAAACAATAATGCCCGGGATTGGGCCTGATTTGCCTCAATGCCCGCGTCAGGCAGGCCCACCCGGTAATAGTCACCAACCTTGATGAAGGAGCGAGCCACGATATCAGCTTCAATTGAACGCGGCGGAGTGTCGGCATTCTCATTGGCAATCTGGGAGAAGTAGGCAAAAGCACGGGCCTGATCCTGCTCCACACCGATGCCGCTCTCATACATTTCTCCCAGACGCCACAGGGCCAGCGGCTGGCCGGCTGCTGCTGCCCCCTCAAGAATGGCTATCATGTCATCCCCCGACACGCCCGCACCTGTTGTCTCAAAAAGGCCCCCCATCTGCCGGGGCGCTTCGCTGGCCTTGCCAGTCTGTTGTGCGGACACCGACACATTTACTGCCAGCAAAAAAGCCAGAGCAAAAAATGCCCTTGTCCAGGCACTGCAAAAGGTGTGCAAAGCACTAGATGTCTGCATAACAGGATTTTTCACCTTTGGCTCCTGGGTGGGTAAGCGCGCCCTGACGTGCATCACCAACAATCTGGGCGTATTTCCAGATGGCGCCGGAACCGAAATTTTCCTTGCGGGGTTTCCAGTTTTTGCGCCGGTTTTCCAGCTCCTCATCGCTCAGGTCAACCTCAATGGTGCCCTCAATCGCGTCCAATGTGATGATGTCGCCGTTTTTAACCAGTGCAATAGGCCCGCCCTTGGCAGCTTCTGGCCCCACATGGCCAACACAAAACCCGCGGGTTGCACCCGAAAAGCGCCCATCGGTAATAAGCGCAACCTTGTCGCCGGAACCCTGCCCATAAAGCGCGGCAGTTGTTGCCAGCATTTCGCGCATGCCTGGCCCGCCAACCGGTCCTTCATAACGAATGACAAACACATCACCCTCATTGTAGGCGCGGTTTGACACAGCTTCAAAACACTCTTCCTCATTATCAAAACACAATGCCGGCCCGGAAAACTTCAGTTCCTTCATGCCGGCAATCTTTACGATTGCTCCATCCGGCGCCAGATTTCCTTTAAGCGTGACGACGCCGCCATTCGGGGTAATTGGATTGTTTGCAGGACGTACCACGTCCTGATTGTCATTCCACTTCACGCTTTCCATGTTTTCAGCCATCGTACGGCCGGTGACCGTCATGCAGTCGCCGTGCAAATAGCCATTGTCGAGCAGGGTTTTCATCAGAATCGGAATCCCCCCCGCTTCAAACATATCCTTGGCCACATATTTTCCGCCCGGTTTCAAGTCGGCGATATAGGGAGTCTTCTTGAAAATCTCACCCACATCAAACAGATCAAATTCAATGCCGCATTCGCTTGCAATTGCGGGCAGGTGCAGAGCGGCGTTTGTGGAGCCACCGGAAGCGGCAACTACGGTTGCCGCATTTTCAAGTGCTTTGCGGGTAACAATATCGCGCGGACGAATGTTGAGTTTCAACAATTCCATCACCTGCTCGCCAGCAGTCATGCAAAACTGGTCGCGGATTTCATAAGGAGCCGGAGCGCCGGCCGAATAGGGCAAAGCCAAACCAATAGCTTCGGAAACCGTGGCCATGGTATTGGCGGTGAACTGCGCACCACAGGCACCAGCCGACGGGCAGGCAACAGTTTCGAGCTCTTCCAGATCCTCGTCAGACATATCACCAACGGAATGGCGGCCGACGGCCTCAAAAACATCCTGCACAGTTACCGGTTGCCCGCGAAAGTTACCGGGAAGGATCGAGCCACCGTAAATAAAGATCGAGGGCACATTCAGACGACACATGGACATCATCATGCCGGGCAGAGATTTATCACAACCCGCAACGCCAACCAGTGCATCATAACAATGGCCGCGCATGGTCAATTCGACTGAATCGGCGATAACATCGCGTGAAACCAGAGACGACTTCATGCCCTCGTGACCCATAGCAATGCCATCGGTTACGGTAATAGTGGTGAACTCACGCGGTGTGCCCTGAGCCGAGGCAACCCCTTTTTTTACAGCCTGGGCCTGACGCATCAGTGCGATATTGCAGGGAGCGGCTTCATTCCAGCAGGTGGCAACACCAACAAACGGCTGATGAATCTGGTTTGAAGTCAGCCCCATGGCATAATAATAGGAGCGGTGCGGCGCCCGTTGTGGCCCTTCGGTGACGTGGCGTGATGGCAGTCGCGATTTGTCGATGTTCAACTCAATCATATTTCAGTATTCCCCAAACTATTTTTCCGTCGACCTCGTCAGGCCGCTTCTGATTTTCCGCCTAAAATCGTCACCCCCTGAACAGTCTCAGAGTAAACCGACGCAGATTGCGGGTCTATCAGGGCCGAGGCCCTGCACTTCACTAGAAACCCCAGAAGCACAGCACCCGATTACACAGCACAATACGAAGAAGGTTTTTCATCAGCATTTTAGGTAAGATTGTGGCCAAGCCCCGTTCGCATCGAACAAAGCACACAGAACGTAACTTGTTTCTGAAATGTTGCATAAACAACACTTAAAATCGTCCAGGGTCCAGACCCCGGGTCGTATTGACCCTAACTTAATCGTTCCAGAGCCAGTGTCAGCCGGGCACTGCGATCCTGCGCTTCCTGGAGACGTTCTTTCTGCTCCGCAACAACTTCGGCTGGTGCCTTGGCGAGGAACTGCTCATTGCCCAGTTTTTTGTCGAGTTTTGCTGCTTCGTTTTCAAGCGCGGCAATTTCTTTGGCCAGTCGGGCTTTTTCCGCATCCAGGTCGATAATATCCCCCAGCGGCAGGGCAAAAGTAGCCTCGTCCATAATAAGTTGTGCCGACCCCTTTGGCACCACTTCAGAAAAGCTCATCTCGCTGAGCCGGGCCAGCCGGATGATGGCGTCCCGATGGGTTTTTATTCGCGCAAGAGTTGCTTCACCCGCACCGGTAATTTTCAGAGGAATTTTTGCACCAGCCGGAACATTCATTTCGGCGCGCAGGGAGCGGATGCCCGAAATCACCCCGACCAGCCAGTTCAGTTCAGAATCGGACTGGGCATGTTCCAGACCATCCAGTTCGGGCCAGTCGGCCAGAATAAGCATCGTTTTGCGCGCCGGACCGGTTTTGGCGGTTTCAGCCCACAATTCTTCGGTGACAAAAGGCATGAAGGGATGCAGGAGTTTCAGGATCTGGTCCAACACGAAGGCGGCGGTTGCCCGCGTTTCGGTCTTTGCCGCTTCGTTGTCGCCCATGAAGGTTGGTTTGGCCAACTCGATATACCAGTCACAGAACGTGCCCCAGACAAAATCATAAGCAGCATTGGCCGCTTCATTGAAGCGGTGCTCCTCAATAGCTCTGGTGACTGAGGCAACCGTGCGTGCAGTGGAACCTAAAATCCAGTGGTTTAGCGGCGCGGTCACCGCTGCGGGGTCATACTCTGCCACACGCCGGCACTCATTCATTTCCAGAAAGCGCGCCGCGTTCCACAGCTTGGTGACAAAGTTCCTGTACCCGGCGACCCGGGACATGGAGAGCTTGAGCTCGGCCCCCTGCGCCGCCATCGCCGCAAAGGTAAAGCGGCTGGCATCGGCCCCGTATTCATCGACCAGGTCAAGCGGGTTGATGACGTTGCCCTTGACCTTGCTCATCTTCTGGCCCTTTTCGTCGCGGACCAGAGCGTGCATATAGACGGTGTGGAAGGGCTCCTTGCCCATGAATTCGATACCCAACATCATCATCCGCGCCACCCAGAAAAAGATGATATCAAAGCCGGTGAGCACAACATCGGTGGGGTAATAGCGTTTCAGTTCCTCGGTCTCTTCGGGCCAGCCCATGGTGGAAAACGGCCACAGGGCCGAGGAGAACCAAGTGTCGAGCACGTCGGGATCGCGGTGCAGTTCCGTCACTGCTCCATAGTGCTGTTCGGCCTCCGCCATCACCTCTTGTTCGCTCAAGCCGACAAACGCCGTGCCATCGGGCCCATACCAGGCCGGTATCTGGTGCCCCCACCAGAGCTGGCGCGAGATACACCAGGGTTTGATGTTCTCCAGCCAGTTGAAATAGGTCTTTTCGTATTTTTGCGGCACAAATTTTGTGCGCCCCTCGCGCACCGAGGCAATCGCCGGCTTGGCCAGAACGTCAGCTTTCACCCACCACTGGTCGGTCAGATAAGGCTCGATGACGACCAGCTTGGTCTTTTCGTCATAGGGCACCATGATTTTCTTTTTTTCGACCCGGTCCAGAGCGCCGATGGCTTCCAGGTCGGTAAGAACCTGCTTGCGCGCGTCAAAGCGGTCCATGCCCTGATAGGCAAGGGGTGTATTTTTGTTCAGGGTTGCGTCAGCATTGAAGATGTTGATCTGCTCCAGATCGTGGCGCTGGCCGACCTCAAAATCGTTGAAATCATGGGCCGGCGTGATTTTCACCGCGCCCGAGCCCTGCTCCGGGTCGGCATGTTCGTCGGCAACAATTGGGATGCGCCGACCGACCAGCGGCAGGTCGACAAAACAGCCGATCAGATGCTGATAGCGGCTGTCCTCGGGGTTCACCGCAACTGCTGTGTCCCCGAGCATGGTTTCGGGCCTCGTAGTGGCAACCACAATATAGGAGCGGGTTTCAAAACCGTCCGGATCTCCATCCTCGGGCAACCAGTCGCGACGGGTTGTTTCACCCTCTTCGCCCTGCACTTCCATATAAGGGTGCTCATAGGTTTCCCCTTCGGCCAGCGGATAACGCAAGTGCCACATCTGGCCCTTGACCTCGAGGTTTTCCACCTCAAGATCCGAGACCGCGGTTTGCAGGCCGGGGTGCCAGTTCACCAGCCTTTTGTCCCGGTAGATCAGCCCCTTGTTGTAGAGATCAACGAAAACCTTGATGACGGCGCGCACCATCTGCTCGTCCGCACGCCCGTGTTCGCCAAGGGTAAAGCGCTCGCGGCTCCAGTCGCAGGACGCCCCGAGGCGGCGCAACTGGTTGAGAATGGCCCCGCCACTCTCGTTTTTCCATTCCCAGACTTTTTCGAGAAATTTTTCACGCCCCATTTCGCGCCGCGAGGGTTCCTGCCGCTCCATCAACTGGCGCTCGACAATCATCTGCGTGGCGATGCCTGCATGGTCAAGCCCAGGCTGCCACAACACGTCCTTGCCCCGCATGCGTTCAAAGCGGATCAGAATATCCTGAAGCGTATTGTTCAGCGCATGCCCGAGATGCAACGAGCCGGTGACGTTGGGCGGTGGAATGACGATGGAATAGCCCGGCGCACCCGGCTTTGCCCCGGCTCCCGCCCTGAACGCCCCTGCATCAATCCATGACTGATAGATGCGCTGCTCGACATTTTCTGCTTTGTATTTTTTTTCGATCATTTCAGAGCGCTCACGTTAGTGCGGCCCGCCATTGCAGGCGAGCCGTAAGAAATATGTTCTACTCTTTGTAAAGCCAAGCCGTGATGCCAAGTCAACAGCCCGGCGACCAAAAGTCAGAGGGTTTCTGCCGCTATTCGCCGCGTGAGACGCGCTCAATTTCTTTTTCGACCATGCGTTCAACGGTTGCGGGCAGATGTTCATCCAGCCATTCCTTGAGCATGGGGCGCAGCATATCGCGCACCATGGACTCCAGGGTAAGATCCGCACCGCCAATGGAAAGAGAATTCAACTTTGCAAACGTGTGGCGCACAGCTGCATCCGTAGTCGGTGCCAGAAGCTTGTTTGCCATGTCTGTGCTCAATTCCGGATCAGGCATCGCAGAAACCGGTGCAGGTTCGGCCTGCACGTCCTCTTCCACCATCTCTTCAGGAGTTTCTTCCACGTCAAAAGCTATGTCGTCTGCGACAACCAATTCGACTTCTTCTGCCGGACTTTCCTCAACCGGCGCCTCGGGCTCAGCAGGTGCAACTGTCTCCGCTCCAGCGGATACCGGGTTAAAATCAACTTCGGGCAGTTCCTCAAGGGCTTGAGGTTCGGCAACCATCTGCTCTGCGGAAAGCTCTAAAGGCTCTTCTTCAGTTGAAGCCGCCGGAGCCTCCTCACTTGCTGCAAGAGCCACCATTTCCGCATCCGCCTCAACTTCGCTGGGTACGGCGGGTGCTTCTGTTTCTTCAACAGCGCCTCCCTCGGGCGCATCATCGTCAGCAATAATCTGACGGATCGACGACAGGATTTCGTCCATTGAGGGATCTTTGGCAGCCGGCTTATTCATGTTTGCCCCTTAATAAGCTCTTGATACTAAACAACAAAACAAATCATACTCGTCTTTCGGGCAACCATGAGCCCCTGATTCGCTTGCACATACTGTACTCCGGCTTGCGTCAAGGCAAAATGGCATCACTTACGATGTCCACGGTTTAGTTGGATTGAAAAAACAGCGTCGCCCCGACAAAGCACGCAACAGGCAGTGCCCTGCCTCCTGAACAGGCCGATGATACTTATTACAGTAGCGGAGCTGTTTGAGAATATCGCTTCTGTTGTACCAGAAGTCAGTTGACCGGAAGACTACGCAGGTCAGCCCAGACATCCTCAACCGATTCAACATAGCCTTGTGCCGAGCGAATTTGAACCTGCAGGCCCAAATCAACTGCAGAGAGCCGTCCTATCGAAGACAATAGTGTAAAGCCCGCCACCAGTTTTGAGTTTTGCGCTGAAATCAGCTGTTCGCGCGCATTCGTCAGGTCGGACCTTGCATTCAACACATCAAGTGTTGTGCTCTGACCCACATTGCGCTCCTCAATTACTCCGGCCAGAACCGCTTCGCTGGCCCGCACGGAGGATTGCGCGGAAGTAATTTGCGCGTTGGAATTTTCCAGCCCGTTCCAGGATGAAACCACTGTCTCCCGAATCTGGTCCCGCGCCACCAGAGCATCAAGCTCCGACTTGATTTGATTGAGATTTGCCTGCCGCAGCGAAGCGCCCATGGCACCACCGGAATAGAGTGGAATGGACAGGGTCAGCCGGATAGAGCCGCTCATGCCGGTAGTTGTTCCGCCAAAGCACTGAACGGCGCAAATCGTGCCGATCAAGTCGAGTGTCGGGCCAAAGGCAGCCCGGGCGGCGTCAGCTCCTGCCTGCGAGGCGCGCAGCTGCGCCAGCGCACTCAGTATGGCGGGGTGCTGGGTATCGGCAAGAGCAAGGGCCTCGCTAAGCGAGCGCGGCAGTGCGCTGAAGAAGTCAAATCCTGAACTCAGATTTTGCGGGGGCCGCCCCACCCAGCGCTGATAACTCGCCTGGGAAACCTGCAGGCTGGCAACCCCGTTGCGATAGGATGCAACGCTTGAAGCGAGCCGCGCTTCAGCCTGGGAAACCTCTATTCGTGTCCCCTCCCCGATATTCAGACGGTCCTGCGCTGACTTCACCTGAGCCTGAAAAAACGCCACATTATCAGCCCGGAGCTGAACCAGTTGGGTGTCACGCAGGACATTGAAATAAGCGTTTGCGGCCGAGAGCAGCACATTCTGCTCAGCATTGCGCAAGGATTGCGCTGCAACCACGGTAAAGGCACGTGCCTGCTCCACCTGAGCATCAGTGCGCAGATTATCGAACAGGGTCTGCCTATAGGTCATCCCGATATTGAAGGATTGTGAATCCGAAGCGCTCCCCCCCACAACTGACCAGTTATAGGCATAGTCTGCAGTCGCACTGATCGAAGGGAGTTTCCCTGACCGGCGGATAGCAATATCTTCGGCGGCAGTCTTCACGCTGATGAGAGCCGAGGCAATATTGGGGTTGCTGGCATAGGCGCTGCTCAGGGCCTCACGCAGCGTTTCAGCCTGCCCCAATGAAGTGGAACATGCCAAAAGCACCGCAGTAGCGCCTACGCGCAAAAATATCTTAAGTTTCATGCCAACGCCTCCAATGGCACTACAATAGGCACGCCCTGCCCCTGGCACAACCATTGCGTCCTTAAATATTATTAATCTTGGAGATGCAGCTATATCAGGACAACAAATGACGTTTGAAGCGTTGTGAGAATACAACAGTATTGACCCGCCCGTCCAGGCTCAGGGCCCTACAGGCTGAACGCTGGTTCCGGGAACAGTTCGGTAAGGGGAGGAAGACTGGCATTGAATGCCTCAACCCGTGCAATTTCACCCTCGCCCTTGATATGAAGCACGGCTGTTGCGCTTGCTCCATCTCCATAAAGCGCAACCAGACGCCCCCCAACGCGCAACTGGTCAAAAAGCGCCTGTGGCACTATGCCGACCGCCCCTTCAATTATCACCACATCAAAAGGTGCTTCTGCGGGGGCCCCTTTTTTCAGAGAGGCTTTGATAACAGCAGCATTGCCGATATCCAGACCGGCCAATATCTGATTGGCTTGAGCAACCATAGCCTCATCGGTCTCAATCGCCACAACCGAATTAGCCAGATGGGCGATAACCGCAGTCGAATATCCTGTCCCGCACGCCACATCCAGAACAATGTCATCCTGTTCGATTTCGGCCAGTTCAATCATTTTCCCTAGTACAACGGGTGATGCCATGTAGCGTCCGACAGCCCCCTCAAGCCTGTGATCCATATCCAGATAGGCAATAGCCTTGCGCCCCTCATCAAGGAATTCCTCCCGGGGAACGCTTCCCATGGCCTTGAGAACCCGTGCGCTCAGCACGCCCGAAGTTCGCAACTGGCCTTCAACCATTGCTTTGCGTGTTTCTGCAAAATCAATCATTGTGCTGTCTTTCTTTGAAGAGAAACCGGCTCGTGAAAAGCTTTTAGGCTCTTTACGTACCAAAGGCCAAGGGCTCAACATGTCGCAAGACAAACATTATCACCCCATGTGCAAAACATCTCACAGGACGGGCATCCGCCGACAGGTTGCGGCAAACCTCTGCCAGTTCTTTTTATCTCTTGGTGTCCATGCCGATTCTGCAATGGCACTGAGGCGCGGGAAGACCATGTGATTGAACAATTCACGCGACACCAGGTTTTCGCTCCAGATACACCCCTGAATGCCCTTGAGTTTATGCGACAGTGGCTCGGGAAACTCCCCGGCCGCCTCGTATTCATAGGTTAGCTTAGGGGGAACCTTGCGCGCCGCCCAGTTCAACCCCGGCTCCTGCCAGTCTTCAGATTGCACCATGTCCAGATAATAGGCCTGCCCCGGCGTCATCACGACGTCGTAACCCTGCTCTGCCAGTTCCGGGCCAAGCTCCGCCTTTTGCCAGGCCATCAGCAGAGTGCCCTCCGGGTCCACCCCTCCTCCATGAGAAACCTCATCCCAGCCCGAGAGTTGTTTGCCCATACCGCTCAGCATGGTTTTAACCCGGCGAAGCAGATAGGCTTGTAACTCAGGAGTTCCACCAAGCCTTTCTTTCGCCATCAAATCTTTTGCTTTGGGCGAGGCCAGCCAGGCCCCCGGAGCAACCTCGTCACCACCCACATGAATGTAAGGGAAGGGAAACAGTTGAGCGACTTCTGAAAACACTTTTTCCAGAAACTCAAATGTCTGGGGAAGGCCGGGGTTGATTGAATTGTTGGAATATCCCTGCACCGAAAAATAACTCTCCGGTGCTTCCTGCCCGTCAGTCAGATCAGGAAGCGCAGCAAGCAGCGCAGTACAGTGGCCCGGAATATCAATTTCAGGCATAATATCTACATTTATGCGCTTGGCCTTTGCGACAAGTTCACGCACCTCTTGCTGGGTATAGTGCCCGGCTGTAGTGCGTGCGCCGGTGCCAAGTTGTGCCGTCATTATTTCATCGGGCCCGCGTCGTGCGCCAATTTCGGTTAACTCAGGATAGGCTTTAATCTCAAGCCGCCAGCCTTCATCATCAGTCAAGTGCCAATGAAGCACGTTGAGCTTGTTCCAGGCCAGAATATCAATGAAGCGAGCTACGGATGCCAGCGGGTAAACTTGACGCGAGACATCCAGATGACAGCCCCGCCACTGGTAACGCGGCGCATCCTCGATATTGCCCGAGGCAGGGAAGCTGAATTTCTCCGGCTCCCTGTGAGAGGCCATGAGCATCTGCACCAGAGTAACAAGACCATAAATGGTTCCGGCGTGCCCGGCACTGGCCAACTTTACTTCGTCTACCGAAAAACTCAGGGTATACCCCTCCCCGGCGAGATCAGAATTTTCCTCAAACCGGATGGGCCTCCCCCCGGTCACAGCACACAGAGAAAAAGGCTGCGCTTCTGCAGGAAACAGTCTGGCAGCGAGTTCTGAGATCTCGGACAGGGCCGCGATCTTATCGGTGCTGCTGCCATCCTGCGCAAAGAGCGCAACAGGGGGCGCGCCAAAACCCATGGCCGAAAATTTTTTGGGCCAGGGCAGGATTGAAACGGGAAATTCCAGTTCCCCCTCCGGCACCAATTCCGGGGTGAAGGTTGCCGGACTGTCAGAAGGCAAAAAGGGGCCCAACGCAATGTCATGGCGTGAACCATCGGCAAGCGTGATATAGGCGGTACTCACCCCGTCCGTCCGATGCCGGGCGGGGCGGGTCAGTCCGCCCACGCCAAAGCGCCAACTCTTACCAGGAGCAATCGCTTTTCCATCGACCGGCATCATTTCGTGCAGGTTGGCGTTGCGCCTGAGCAGGGTGGCGTTCTCGCATTTGGAGGCGTCTTCAATACGCGTCAGGCTGGTGTAGGACAGCCGGAAGTCCGCAAGCGACGCATCGCCAAGATTGAACAGCTCAAATTCCAGCCGCCCCTCTTCCAGGGTGATGCTGGTCCAGCGCGCCTCAAGGCGGCAGTGAATTTCGTTCATCAGTCAGGCTCCCAAAACTGGAATGAAAAGTTCAATAATCATCGGACTGGCTGAACAGGCCTGCCAGCTCCGCCTGCCCCGCCATCAGTCCACAATCCACCGGCAGGCAGACGCCGGTAATGGCGCTGGCTTTGTCGCTGGCAAGAAACGCAACGGCATTGGCCACATCGGTGGTCAGGGAAATGCGCCCCAGCGGGCACGGTCGGCTGGCGCGCTTGAATATATCGGGGTCGTTTTTTGCCCGTTCTTCCCAGGCTTCCGTGCGCACGGTCCCCGGAGCCACGGCGTTGGCACGCACGCCGAACTGGCCATATTCAACAGCAATCATCCGGGTAAAGTGGATGAGCCCAGCCTTGGCTGCGCTATAGGCAGGGTGCCCGAAGGTGCCCAGTCCATTGACCGAGGCAATATTGATTACACAGCCAGAACTTGCCTTCAAATCCTCTGCCAGCGCACCAAAGCAAATAAACGCTCCATTCAGGTTCAGGTCGGTGTCTTCCTTCCAGCGTTTGACGCTCATTGACTGCAAGGAAGGTTCCCTCACCCCGCCCGCATTATTGATCAGCACCGTAACCGTCCCCTTGCTGCGGGCAATTTTTGCCATTTCAATTGCTGAATGCTCATCAGTGATGTCACAGGTCACCGGAAAAACCCGACCTCCCTCCGGGTCCAAAACCAAGGCAGCGTCTTCCGACGCCCTGGTGCTGATATCGGCAGCAATCACCTGATGGCCTGCCCTCAGCATTTCTTTGGCGATGGCCTTGCCGATGTCTCCGCCAATCCCGGTAATCACGGCTACAGAATTTTGTGCAGTTTGCGCTTGCTGTTCCACGGCTAAATTAGTCCCCCAACGGCTCACTGTCGTCATTGTCGCGATGTGCGACCACCTGAAACTTTATCCGGCGCAGTTTTTCCTGCGCCCCGCCCTCAACCCGCATGGCCACCAGCGTGGCCAGTATGTCCACCATAGCCAGGAACACGAAACGAACCGCGGTTGGCTTGAGAATGTTCAATCCCTCGCGCAAATCTATGGGCAGGGTGATGTCTGCCATTTCGGCCAGAGGGCTGCCCGGCCGGGTCAGGGCCACGGTGAACACCTTGTAGTCGCGGGCCACCTTCATGGTGCGGACCAACTCTTCATTGCGGCCCGAAATCGAAGAGGCAATGATAATATCTTCAGGACTGGCTGCTGAGGCCATCATCAACTGCATTGTGTGGTCAGAGCTTGCGGTGACCCTCAGCCCGAAACGAAACAGCCGGTTCTGCACTTCGCTGGCCACCATCGAAGAATTACCACCCGAGCCGAAGGCATAAACCATCGAAGAATTGCAGATGCGCTCAGCAACCTCTTGCAATTCCATAATGTTTGTACTTTCGTGCAGGCTGTGCAGCGCCTTTTGCGCGCGGGTCACAATATCCTCGACTACATCACTTGCTGAAAGGGGTGGCGTTTCCGGTGTCAGGTAGCGGGTTCCCACAAATGTCGTCTGAGCCAGCCTCACCTTGAATTCCGAATAGGACTGGCACCCCAGCCGACGGCAAAACCGGGTAACCGTGGGAGGCGAAACCTTGGCGCGGTGCGCCAGTTCGGTGATTGAGGCATTGGTGGCAAATTCAGTGTCGGTAAACAGGATATCGGCGATACGCTGTTCGGAACGCGAAAACCCTTCCACTTCGTTTTGCAGGGTTCCAAGAATATCCATTTCACTTCACTTTCGTTGTGGCTAAAAGTAGCCGCCTCGATCCTGACCGCCCAAGGTTTTCTTTCTTTAAGCTTCAGGCGCTTTATAACAGACGCAATCAATCTCGACTTTGCCGTCAATCATCAGCCGGGACTGCACGCAGGCACGCGCCGGGGGATGCTCACCAAAATATTCCTTGTAAACACCATTAAAGGACCAGAAGTCTCGCGGGTCGTCGAGCCAAACCCCCACGCGAACGATGTGCTCGGTGCCGTATCCCGCCTCTTCAAGAATTGCCAAAAGGTTCTCAATGGTGACGCGGGTTTGCTCGACAATGGAACCGGGCACAATCTCTCCGTTTTTCATGGCGACCTGCCCTGAAACATAAAGCCAGCCATCGGCCTCAACCGCTCGCGCAAAAGGCAGATTCTGCCCCCCCGCCCCGGACTTTTCCGCCCCATATCGTTTGATATCGCTCACAACCTCTTCCTCCCGCTTATTTTGTTGCTATGATGAAAATATTTTTCTTACTTCATTGACAATCGAACAGAATAATCGGAACTTTTCCAGAATAAAGTGACATGGATGTAATTTTTTTGCGATGCGCGCCCATTTTTTCATTCCTTTTTCCTCTGATGGCCCGGGCCGCTGTGCAATCCGGGATGTTTTGACAAAACACGGTGCTAACGCCTTTCCGGCCACTGCTTTTTCGCGGGGCAGGAATAAATTCATCAAAGAAAGTTTTCTCAGCGTTGACCGCATAAACACCGGCAATTCCAACGACCGGAATCTTGTTTTTTCCACCCATGGACTCATCGGACAGTTAATGGCCGGGAGGCGTACTGAGCGTTGAAGATTTTCACTGCCGTTCTGGCGACCGAAACCAATACATTTTCTCCCATATGTATTGACCAACGCGCGTTTGAGGCATCGCTCTATGCCCCTCCCGGAACCCACCCGGATACGCCAACCCTGTGCTCGGCTCCCATTACGGTGGGTCGCAAGGTTGCTACTTTGAAAAACTGGCACCTTGTCGAAGGTACCGCGGCCTGGGCCGACCCGGCCGGCCTTGTCAACAGGGAAACCTACGAAACCCTGCGTGACGAGATTCTTGACCAGTTGCGGGCCGCCATGCCGGTGGATGGCGTCGTTCTGGGCCTGCACGGCGCCATGGTTGCCGCCGGATATGATGACCCGGAAGGGGATTTCCTCGCGCGCATCCGTAGCATTGTCGGCAAGGATACTCTGGTCTGTGCCGAACTCGACCCCCATAGCCACCTCACCGCAAAACGCCTTGCAGCGGCTGATTTTTTTGTTGCCTTCAAAGAGTTTCCCCATACAGACTTTGTCGAACAGGCCGAGAACCTGTGGCACCTTGCAGGGGAGACTCTTGTTGGCAACATCAAGCCCGCGATGTCGAGCTTTGACTGTAAAATGATTGATATATTTCCCACCTCGCGCCAGCCCATGCGCGGCTTCGTTGAAAGAATGAAGGCGCTTGAAAAATCAGACCCCGACATTCTCTCCATATCCGCCATTCACGGCTTTATGGCCGGGGACGTGCCTGAAATGGGCACCCACATAATTGTCGTGACCAATGCTCAAAAGGAAAAAGGGGACCGCCTGGCGAAGAAGCTTGGCTTGGAACTGTTCGCCCTGCGGGGCAAGAGCCTGTTTCCCCTGCTTTGCCCTGCTGAAGCGGTTTGCGAAGCGATTGCCCAACCGGCGCATCCGGTGGTAATCGCTGATGTCTGGGATAATCCAGGGGGCGGAACAGCAGGTGATGCCACCGTCATTCTTGAAGAAATTCTTTCTCAGAAAGCTACAAACATTGCCTTTGGCTCTATCTGGGACCCGGTTGCCGTTCAAATCTGCATCGCCGCGGGGGAAGGCGCGGAAATTCCCCTCAGGTTTGGGGCAAAATCGGCACCCGGCACCGGCAACCCGGTTGATGCACGCGTGCGGGTTAAAAAAATAGTACACGATGCACACATGCGTTTTGGTCAGTCCAGCGTCCCTTTTGGCAATGCAGTGGTGGTTGAGTTCGACGACATTGAAGTGGTGCTGAACTCAACCCGCGCCCAGTGTTTTGATGCCAGTCTGTTTGAAGTGATGGGCATCGAGCCGGCCTCAAAAGACGTACTCGTCATCAAATCAACCAACCATTTTTTCGATTCTTTTGATAATATTGCCTCCAGAATTATCTATTGTTCGGCGGGAACCCCCTATCCCACCGACCCCAAGACCACCCGATACCTCAAGGCTCCCAAAGATATCTGGCCTCTGGTTGATGACCCCCACGCCAAAGCCGGGTAATGTTGGCCAATCATCTGACACCGGAGGCGAAAAAATGCCCTACACAGCCAAAATCGGACAATCCATCAACACGCTCTCGACACCGGTGCCGGTGATTGATGAGAATATCGTTGCCGGAAATATCGCCCGCGTTCAAACTTACATGAACAAAATCGGCCGTTCGTTCCGCCCCCATATCAAAACCCATAAAATTCCTGATATTGCTAAAGCCCAGTTGGACGCCGGCGCGCGCGGCATCAACTGCCAGAAGGTTTCAGAAGCTGAGGTCTTTGCCGATGCCGGTTTTGATGACATCCTCATCACCTATAATATTTTAGGCGAAGAAAAGCTTTCAGCCCTTTATGCACTCAATAAAAAAACTAAAGTGAGTGTCTGCGTTGATAGTGAAACCACCATTGAGGGACTGACGAAAACTTTTTCGCCCGAAAGGCCACTTTCCGTTCTTATAGAATGCGATACCGGGGCAAGCAGATGCGGCGTCCAGTCCCCTGAGCAGGCGCTTGTTCTGGCACAAAAAATCGCCGCCAGTCCGGGGCTGAAATTTAGCGGGCTGATGACCTATCCCAAGCCTCACAGTGAGGCTCAGAGCGAGAAGTATCTGGCCCAAACGCTGGTTTTGCTCACCGGTGCCGGGCTTGATTGCCCCACCATCTCTTATGGGGGCACGCCGAGCCTGTTCAACTCTCATCAGGTGCCCAGCGCCACCGAGCACCGCGCGGGTACCTATGTCTATAATGACCGAGCCATGGCACGCAGCGGGCACTGCAAGCTTGAGGATTGCGCCATGAACGTTCTGTCAACAATTGTGTCACGCCCCACCCCCGACCGCGCCATCATTGATGCAGGTTCCAAGGGGCTGACCTCGGACCTTCTGGGTTTTGACGATTTTGGATTGATTACCGAATACCCGGAGGCAAAAATCGTCGAGCTTTCCGAAGAACACGGCTCTGTAGATTTAAGCGCATGCACCGGCAAACGCCCCGAGGTCGGCGAAAAAATCCGCATCATCCCCAACCACACCTGTGTGATTTCGAATCTGTTCGACCGGGTGGTATTTCACGCCGGGGGCAAGGTCACCCGCCTTGAGACTATTGCCGCGCGCGGGCGCGTCTGGTAACTCCCCTGTTTTGGCTTATTTGTGGGTCAACAGGCTTTCGTCAATGGCCGAGAGTTCGTTTGTTCTGGTGAGCGCGTCACCTTTATCATCAAACAAATGGCAGTTTTCAGCGTCAACGCCGATACTGCTGGATTTGCCGACCTCCACCGGTGCGCTTCCGGGCAACAGGCAACTGATATACTCTCCCCCCTCATCCATATTTGCATAAACAACTGTATGAATACCCAGCCGCTCAATCACTGAAGGTGTTATAGAGATATTGGCTTCCCCTCCATCAAGACGGGCGTGCTCCGGGCGCAGGCCCAGCGTGAGCTTTTTGCCCTTGAGCCCTTCTCTGGGGACTACGGGCACCAGAAGTTCAGCACCATCTGCAAATCGCACTTTTGTGCCTTTTTTGTCGCTGCCAAGGCAGTCCACACTCAAAAAATTCATCTTGGGATTGCCGATAAAGCCGGCAACAAAAATATTCTCGGGCCGGTGATAAAGCTCCAGCGGCGTGCCCACCTGTGCAATGACCCCATCGTCCAGAACCACAATGCGGTCAGCCATGGTCATGGCCTCAACCTGATCGTGGGTAACGTAAATCATGGTTGCGTCAAGCTCATTGTGCAGCTTGGCCAGTTCCACCCGCATTTCAGCTCTGAGGGCCGCATCCAGGTTGGATAAAGGCTCATCGAACAAAAACACCGAGGGCTGACGCACAATGGCGCGCCCGATAGCCACACGCTGGCGCTGCCCCCCGGAAAGCTGACCGGGTTTGTGTTTCAAGCGATCATCAAGTTTGAGAATACCCGAAGCCTCGCTTACCTTGGCTTCCACCTCAGCCTGGGGGAGTTTCTCAACCCGCAAAGGAAAGGCAATATTTTCAAAAACTGTCATATGCGGATAAAGCGCATAGGACTGGAACACCATGGCGATGCCACGCTTGACCGGCGCCAGATCGTTGACGATTTTTCCCTCTATCTCCACATTGCCGGCTGTGATTTCCTCAAGCCCGGCAATCATGCGCAAAAGCGTGGACTTGCCGCATCCCGAAGGGCCGACAAACACCACAAATTCCCCGTGGGGTACATCAAGCGAAACCCCTTTGATAACTTCAATGCTGCCAAAGGACTTGCGTACATTGTCAAGCTTGAGCTGGCCCATATACTGAATTCCTTGTTTTATACAGGATCGGACCCCGGCTCAACGTCCGGGGCCCGACAAATTTTACTTGTAGTCTTCCAGAAGATCTGCAGCATCTGCAATGGCATCTTCCGCCGACGCCTCACCCAGAATAACCGACTGAATGGCCTCGTTGATTGCATCCTGCAAACCAACATAGTCAGTCACAAACGGCTCGGGACCACCGGTGGCAATTGCGTCAAGGAAGGCGTTCCATGTGGGATCTTCATCCCTGATGGCCTGAACGCCGGGCAGGTCACGCAAAGGTGTCAGGCCCGAAGCAAGCTCAAACTCAAGCTGATTGTCGGGGCTGGTCAGCCACTTGGTCAGCGAAAGCGCCTGCTCTTCAACTCCGGTTCCTTTGAATACTGCAAGGGAATCTGTGATCAGAAGCGTTCCCGGGCCGCCCTGGGGACCTACGGGAATGGGAGCAACGCCCCAATTCACATCACCGATGAGGCGACGTTCCCAAGGGCCGGAAATCATCATGCCAATCTGGCCTTCGATGAACAGCGGGCGCAGTTTACCCCGATCATAGGCGATGGGGCCGGGCTGAGCCACTTCGGCCAGCGCTGCATACATTTTGAGCGCTTCGACATTGTTGGGTGAGTTGAAGACAATCTCGCCGTCCGAGTTGATGACTTCACCACCGTTTGTGTACACATAGTTCATGAACTGGTGCATGGTGTTGTCAAAGGAAGCGGCGGCAATGCCCATACCGTTGGCGTCAGTATTTTCATTGATTGCCGTTGCTGCTGCCAACCACTCGTCCCACGTCGTGGGCGGGGATTCAGGGTCAAGGCCAGCTTCTGCGAACAGGTCCTTGTTCCAGTAGAGGGCTTTGGTCGAGAAGGCGATGGGTGCCCCCCAGACTTGGCCATTTGCTGTAATCGTACCCAGAACCGGGTCAGCGTAGGTCGCTTTTTCCTCGTCCGTCATGTCGATGGCAACGATCAGGTCATTGGCTGAAAGCTGCTTGAGGGTACGCGAGCCCATATAGGCAAGCGCAGGCGCGTCACCGGCTGAAGCCAGCGTGGTGGATTTTTCCTGGCACTGTCCCCAGGGAACGAATTCCCGGTCAACCTTGTAGCCTGGATTTGCGGCTTCCCACTCAGCGATGAGGCGGGTGTGCACGGCGTTACCACCACCCTGATCGTCACCGCAGTTGATAAAGTGCACGCGTGTTTCCTGTCCAAAAGCTGTTCCCAGCCCGGACAAAACCATCGCGCCACCCAAAAGAATTGGCGTAAGTTTCATTCTACTCTCCCTAAAAATTGCCATTTTCCTGATCCTACTCCTTGAGCGCACCGGCGGTCAGACCGGAAACGATGTATTTCTGGAGGAAGATGTAAACGATCAGCACTGGCAAGATGCCGACCAGACTTGCGGCCATCAGCTCATTCCAGACAACGGTCTGACGACCGAAGAACTGGAACAGACCAACTGGCAAGGGGTTGAGCTCGTTGACGGAGTTAAATGTCAGAGCAAAGAGAAATTGCTGCGCGTATGCCCCGATAAAGGTGGCGATGGCGACCACGACAATGCCAGGCATGGCGATGGGCAATATGACCCGGCGCAACGTGTAAAGCCGGGAGGCACCATCGGCCCAGGCCGCTTCCTCCAGCTCTTTGGGGATTTTCATCAGGTAGGAACGCAACAACCAGATACCGGTGGGTATAGAGAAGGCTACCCCCGGGGTAATCATGGCGAAATAGGTGTTGAGCAGGCCCATCTGCTGCATCACTTTGTAAAGCGGGATGAGCAACACAGCGCCGGACACCATATTGATGGCCAGGAATGCCGTGAGCATGCCATCGCGGCCCTTGAATTCGAAGCGGGCAAAAGCATAGGCCGCCGGAATAACCGCCATCAGGGCAAAGAAGGTCACGGCCGCAGCGATCATGAATGAATTGAACATATAAAGCCACAGGAGCGGCACGCTGCTCCACATGGAGAAGTAAGATTCAAACGACATTTCGTCGGTGATGAATCTGTAGGGAATTGAGAATATGGACGTTATCGGGCGCAGGGACACCATGAAGGCTTCAAGAAACGGTGCCAGAATGAAGGTCAGAAACACCGCCATTCCGCAATAGATCAGAACCAGTTCCCACCAGCGGTACTTGTTAATCATTTCCCACCTCCTTCTTGGCGATCCTTGAAATCATCAGGAAGTAGAACCCTGCAAACAAGGTCAGGAACAAGACAATCATCACCGCGCGTGCAGACCCCTCCCCGTACTTGAACCGGGATATGGCCGTTTTGTAGGTATCAATGATCATGGTTGTAGTGGCATCGCGCGGTCCTCCTTCGGTCAATATCCAGATGATATCGAAGGAGTTGAACGTCCATATTGCTGACAGAAGCGACATGGTGGCCACCGCCGGCATAATCAGAGGCAGTGTAATGCGCCGGAAGCGGTAGAAGCGGCCTGCCCCGTCAACCCAGGCGGCTTCAAGCAGGTCGGGGCGCACCCCTTGCATGGCCGCAAGCAAATAGATTGTGACCAGGGGTGTTCCGATCCACACATCGGTGACAATGGTCGAAAAAAACGCAGAATTTCTAAAGGCCAGAAATTCCATAGGCTCGGCAATCAGACCGAAGCGCTGAAGCAGGCCCGAGATCATGCCGAACTGGCCGTTATACATCCAGCTCCAGATGAAAACGCCAATGGCGATAGGCACAATCCAAGGCGGCATAACCAGAACCCGGAACAGATTACGCCCCGGAACCGCGGCATTGAGTAGTGCCGCCCCGGCAATGCCAATAATCATTTTCAGACTGACTGAAACACCCATCCAATAGAAGGTGCGAAAAATTGTTTCGGGAAATTTGCGGGCAAACATCTTCTCATAGTTTTCAAGCCCGACGTAATTCTCAGTAAGCTTCAGTGAAGCGTCAGTAAACGAAAGGCGGATGGTTTCCACCACGGGCCAGGCAACAATGAGCAAAGTAACAATCAGTGCCGGCACCAACAACAGATAGGGAAAATAGTCTGTTTTTTTTACGTTTGCTGCCATTTTTCCTACACCAGCCCGAAGCTGTCGAATTTGGCCCAGGTCTTAGACATATCAATGACGGCACGGGAATTGCGCGCCTCGTCCATCTTGATGGCAGTCAATCCGGCAGCCAATCCGTCAACAATGGAAACCGGAAGGGACTTTCCCTCGATGTAGTGGGCAAATATATCTGCGATCATGTTTTCATCCGCTCCATAGTGGAACGACAGATCTGAAACCTCGTAAGACTTATCAACGAGCTTGGCGGAAGTGCGTGCATCATGGACGCGGAAGAAATTGCGTACGAAGTCCCCCTCGGCCATTCCCTGCGAACCCATTACGCAAAACCGCCGAAATTCGTCCGGAACATTGAGGTTTGTGTGAAAACAAAGGTTTTCTCCGCCCTCAAATTCAACAATTGCGGTCTGGTAGTCGATAATGTCCCCTTCGCTGTCAAAGACCTTGTCTGAAGCCATCCAGCCACCGGGTTTGCGGTAGTAGACTTCATCATCGTTGATGCCCATCTTTTCCGGCGCATTCTCGGGAACAAAGCTTTTACGTCCCCCGAAACTGGCAATTCTGAGCGCCCGGCTGCCCACAAGGCCCTGGTAGAGGTCGATGTCATGGCAACACTTTTCCAGCATAAAACCGCCCGAATAGCCGCTCTCCCGCCGCCAGTCTCGCATAAAAAATGCCCCGTGATAGGGCGCAATATGTTCGGAAGCTTCAATGGAAACGATGGTGCCGAGCTGCCCTTTGTCCCGGGCGGCAACCAGGTCACGATAAAGCGGCGCATAGCGCAGAACCAGCCCGATGCTCACGCTGTCCGCCCCCCCGTACTGGCGCAACAGGGCAAGCAGCTCCATTGTGTCCTCTTCACTGGTTACAACGGGCTTTTCAGTAAAAACCCTGACCCCAAGATCCAGTGCCTGGCGGATATGCTCCAGATGCATCAGGTTGGGCGAACCCACCATTATCAGATCAGGGTTTTGTGCCGAAACCAAATCTGAAATTGTCTCATAAGAGGGGCCGGATTCAATATTCCCGTCTGTCAGGATGTTCAGCCCGAAGGGGGTTGGATCCACATAGCCAACAAAGCGGGCGGCAGGCACAATCTGATCAATAACGCGCGCCAGATAGCCCAGCCGGAATCCCAAGCCAACAATACCAACCTTCATGAGCTCTCCCCGCAACGACTTTGCGCCGTTATGTAAATTTTTTCAAAGTTTGTCCCAGCCTCAGAATATTGTCAACATGAAAGTCCACATACACCCGGTATTGTGAAATTTTTTTTCATAGCTTGGCAAATATTGGAGAAAACCCCAATTGGTCTTGTGGTTAAGAATACCAATTCTTCTTGACTTTGCAGGTCAGGCCAGCCTGTTCAGCCTCGCTGCCATATTGCGCACCATATTTTCGTTCGTCGTTTGCCCGCGCTCTGCATCAGCAAAGCCAAAACGAGCCAATTCGGCAGAACCCGGAGGCGCTACCGACCGGCATGAAGCGTGTATCTGCTCCAGCCCTGTTGTTTGTATCAGTTCTTCAACATTGCCCGGGCTAATGCCGCCCGCACCAAGGATTTCAATGCGCGCCCCTGCCTGCTCCACCAACATGGCCAGAAGGTTGCACCCGGCGAGGGCACTTACTTCCTGACCTGAAGTCAGTATCCGCTGGAACCCCAGATCAATAACGCGTTCAAGCGCACTGAAGGGATCAGGCGTCAAATCAAACACCCGGTTAAGGCACACTTCCATATTCCCGGCAGCGGTGCGCAGCCTTTCAAGCGCAACAAGGTCCAGACTGCCATCAACGGCTGCGGCGCCGATAACGACTCCTGCACAATGGTGCTTTGCGGCGAAGCCAATGTCGCGCTCCATGATTTCCAATTCGCAGGAACCATAAATGAAGTCCCCGGAACGCGGCCGGACAAGCACCATGGCAGGGATTTTCAAACCGGCAGCAAATTCGATCATGCCGGCACTCGGGGTGAGACCGCCGGAGCCAAGCGCGCTGCACAACTCCACCCGGCCCGCGCCCCCCGCCTGAGCTGCCAACAACCCGGCGCAATCCTCAACGCAGACTTCAAGCAGCTTCCCCGGCGGCTTCCCGTTTCGACTTTGCACCTCAAGCCCGGCGCTATTCATTCGGCCAGCTCTTTACCGGACAAAGCTTGACGAAGGTCTTCTCCGGCAAGCGCGGCGCCAATCAATCCGCCATCCTGCGCATGTTTCCCCGGAACGACCAATGGCTGAACATAATCCGCCAGAGTCAAAGCACGCACCCGGCGGTCAATCAGGGAAACCAGCTCCACGGAGTGCGACAGCCCTCCGCCAACAGGAACAATGGAAGCGCCGAATGTATTCACGACAACGCTCAGCGCTCTTGAAACATGCTCAACCAGAACCTTCACACTCAGCGCAGCTTCAGATTCCCCATTTAGCCAGCGCGCAATAATATCGGTACTTCCCGCCTGCTCGGCATGAATAGCCCAGTGCAGCCGTTCCAGCCCGCGAGCGCCGCCAACGGTGTCGAGGCAACCCACTCCCCCGCAGGCACAGCGCATGCGCTTGAGCGGCTCAATCAGCCCCCCCGCCCCGGGGTCAACAGAGGGCCCATGCCCCCACTCTCCGCCGAACCCACCAAAACCTGAGAGCAGGTCGCCATTGAACACCATCCCGCCGCCAACGCCACTGCCCAGAATGATACAAAACACATTAGTATGTCCGCGCCCGGCACCAAGACGCGCCTCGGCAAGCGCAAAACAATCCGCATCGTTGGAAATGACCACCGGCAGACCCAGCTTTTTTTCCAGATCCCCTTTCAGTCTGCGATCGTTCAGGCAGGGAATATTGGCAACCGAGGTCAGTTGTGAATTGGGATTGATAATCCCGGCCAGTGAAATTGAAACGAGCGGAGCAAAGCTGGCGGGCATGCTCCTGATAGAAGACACCAAAACCTCAACGAGTTCGTCAAAGGAGTTCAACGGCGTCGGCACACGCCCACTCTCTGTCACAAGCCCTGCGGCATCCGGAACTCCGAACTTTATGAATGAGCCGCCGATGTCAAAACAGTAGACCATGATTGTTCGGCTCGGACTGAGCGCAAAAAGCCTCCCTGGCGGACCTGTATGTCCGACTGCTCATATCGGTCAGCTGGATAAAATCCAAGCCTTGAAATAGTAGTTCCTCATGAAAACTTTCGTGTATTCACGCAGAGCCAAGCATTAGGGAAAGACTGTAACTCATTGCAAAACAATCCTGTTTTTCTCAATCAATCACCCATGAAAATGTCAGCGCGCATGACAGCAAATAAAATGCCGGAAATGAACGTCTTTGCCTGTTTTGCATCTCCTCAGGCAAATTTGCGCAAGGGCCCGCGCTGCTTTTGACGCAATATCATTGTTTGGAACAATCGCGCCCTTGCCTCGCGACAATGTTTGAAATAACAAGCCTTCTGTTGAGGCCACGTGGCGGAGTGGTTACGCAGCGGATTGCAAATCCGTGTACTCCGGTTCGATTCCGGACGTGGCCTCCACATATCAGACCCAACGGTTTGCGCCGGTCTCCCATTATCCGGAGGATCAGCCGCCCTGTCCCTCAACATGAAACCCTGAACGAGATGCCAGCAACCACACGCCAGGAACAACAGACCGAAGGCAAGCAAGCTGATATTCTTGGCGTTATTCTGGCAGGGGGAAATGCCACGAGGCTGGGTCAGGCCCTGAAATCAGGGATTCTTGTTCGCGGCCAAAGCCTGCTTGAACGGGTGGAAAGCGCCATAAGAGACGATTGCACACACATTCTTCTCTCGGTGGGCAAGCATCAGAAAAACCAATTTCACTCGGCACCGAATTTCATAGCACTCAGTGATTCAGGCAATGGCCCGGCTGCCGCCCTTATAGAAATGGCCGCCTTTGCCCTTTCAGAGCTCCCCCAAACACAATTTCTGCTGACTGTGGCTGTCGACACGCCCTTTTTTCCATCTGACTTTGCAGCACGGGCCCGCCAGATACTGACACCGCAACTGGATGTGGTTGTCGCCACTTTTGGCGATCAGGTTTACCCCACCAATGCTCTTTGGCGTCTGTCCAGCTTTTCTCCAAAGACCCACGAAAGAAGAAACCCATCACACCGCGCTCTTTTTTCTCTTCTTGACAGGCGCGAATGGGCCCGGCTGGATTATTCCTCCCTTCAGTCAGACAATCCGTTTGTCAACATTAATACCCCGGCTGACCTGATTGCCTGCAACAGACAGGCAGAGCTTGAAGCCAGCTCTTAGAGCATCGCGCTATATCCAAATTTACTGTCAAACAGGTCTTGGCAAAGCCAAACAAAAACGCTACACGGTGCCGACCTTGATTTCGGGTGCCATTCTTCAGGTATTCCCCGGTAGCTCAGTTGGTAGAGCGAGCGGCTGTTAACCGCTTTGTCGCAAGTTCGAGTCTTGCCCGGGGAGCCAATGCCTTTCAATACACGCAGGAGTGGAAGGCAGTTGCCTTGACTGCATATTTGCTGGCAAGTTCCTCCCCTTGTGTAAAAAGTCCCCGAAGGCATCCTCTTGCCGCTACCTGTGGGCTTGTCCTCCCGTTTTATCAGGGCCTTTTGCAGGGCCTTTTACAGAGCTCAGCCCCAAAGTGGTTTTTGTTTTGGTGGTTGCCTAATCAAAGCGAAAAACAAGTGCTGCTTTCTGCTCCATGCTGTTATTTCGGCAGATCGCAAAACCGTTCATACCGGGCCGCAAGAACGCCATTAAGCTGAGGGTCAGGCTCAATGCTCATGGCGTTTGCCGGTTTGCGCGACAGGGCTTCGTCGACCGAAAAATCGCCGGATGCAACGCTGCCCAGCCGCGCCGCGCCGATGGCCGCTGAGGCACTGCTTGCCCCCGGCACCTGGATACTCGTCTCAAACAGTGTGGCGATGAGTTGAACCCAGAGCCGGTTTTTCGAGCCGCCGCCAACGGCTGTTATACTGTTTAGCGGCACCCCGGCCTCTTTCTGAGCCTTGAGGCAGTCAAAAAACTGGAAGGCCACACCCTCCATTACCGCATAGGCAAGCGCCGGGGCATCCGTGAGCGAGGTCATGCCTGATATGGCAGCCCCTGCATCGGGCCGATTATCGGGGGTTCTGATGCCAGTCAGGGAGGGGCGCATGACGGGGGCGCTTTTTATCCCCTGCTCTGCAACCATATCATCGACCAACGCCGCCAGTTGCAGAACCTCTATCCGACTGAGTAAGGCAAGCCATTCCAAAGACTGGGTGGCGCTCATGACAACACCCATGGAGAGATAAGTGTCCGGCGCGCCGTGGGGGTTGGTCAGAACTGCCGACTGGGGAGCCGGATGGAAGCCTCCGTCAACAGCGCACAGCACCCCCGATGTGCCAAGAGTGACCACAGCATCCCCGGCGATGGTTGCCCCCACCCCGAGCGCACAGGCCATGTTGTCCCCTGCCCCGGTTGCCACCGGCACCGGCTTTGAAAACCCCCAGCGCCTTTGCAGTTCAGGACGAAGCGTACCCGCCGCCTCGTGGGATGCCACAAGCACCGGCAGGCGCTCGAGGCTCCACCCGGCGGCTCTGGCAAGCTCCTCGTCCCAGGAACGGCTTTTGCAATCCAGCAGCAGCGTACCGGCAGCATCCGAAAGATCGCTGGCCCGCTCCCCCGTCAGGCACAGGCGCACATAATCCTTGGGCAGAATCAGCACTTCGGCCTGCTCCAGCGCTTGAGGAACATGCTTGGCCAGCCACAGGAGTTTGGGCGCGGTCAGGCCCGGATCGGGATTGCCCCCGGTCCGCATCCCCATATCGGGAACCGCAGCGAGCATTTCCCCACATTCGGCCAGTGCCCGCTGATCATTCCACAGGATCGAAGTGTGGGTCGGCTGGTCATTTTTGTTCAGAAGCACTGAACCAAGCATCTGACCTGAAAGACCGATGCTCCTTGCCTGAGCCATCAGTTCGGGGTGATTTGCGCTCAACCGGTCGAACACATCGCAGGTCGCCTGCCACCACAGGTCCGGGTGTTGCTGGCTCCAGCCCGGGTGGGGACGATCAACTTTGATACTGACAGAGGCGTCGGCATGGATTTTGTCAGCGCCGTCGGCAAGTACGACCCTGACGCCGGACGTGCCCATGTCAATGCCAGCGTAGAGTGTCATCTAAAACATTACCTCAAAGCAGGGAGCGGGCGGTTTCTTCGTCGGTGACCAGAGTGTTTACAAAACCCCGGTTCAGGGAAGCCTGCATAATCGCCACCTTATGCGCTCCACCGGCAGCCAGAATGGTATCGGGAATATTGTGCAGGTCGTCCAGTTCAACGCCGATCAGGCGCCCGTTGATGGGGTGGTCGACCAGGTTGCCGTCACGGTCGAGCATATAGCCCAGAATATCCCCCACCGCCCCGGCTTCAGAGAGTTCCTTGGCGCTGAACTCCGAAGGAAGGCCATCACGAATGAGCAGGGACTGGGCCATGTCACCCGCCGCCATGGCCAGCGCGTCAGCACTGCGGATTTTTTCAATCACATGCTTGAACACATCCTGGGCGATCAGCACGTCACGGCTCTCGGCCGATCCGGCATAGATGGGGGCGGTGAAATAGGAATGGTCGGCGTTGCACAATTCAGCCAGCCTCTGGGTAATCTCATAGGAATTGAGCTCGGACCCCTTGGTCAGGCCACCCATCACCGAAACGATTTCGAGGTCGGGGCGGTTGATAGGTTCCATGTGACGGGTGGCCAGATTAAGCGTGTTGCCCCAACTCATGCCAAACAGGCGCACCGACGGGCGCATCAGCAGAGCGCTCAGATGATGGCCCAGGGCAATGCCGACGATGGTGCGAACAGCGGCGGGGTCTTCAGGAGTGGGCACGATGCGGGCATCACGCAGGCTGTAGCGCTCCACCAGAGCGACTTCGAGTTCTGCGCAAGGGGCATAGATGGAATTGATCGACACCCGCACAATGCCACGGCGGCGCGCTTCGGCCAGCGACTTGTTCACCCGCAATCGGGTGATACCAAACCGTTCAGCCGCCGCCGCCTGGGTAATTCCCTCGATTTCACAGGCCCAGGCGATGCGCACCAGCAAACGTTCTTCCTCGTCAATCCTTAAAGAACTCGAAGGCCGGGCCAATCATTCGCCCCCGTAAATGCTGACGTTCCTGTTCATTTCACCGCCCCCATGGTCAGACCGCGCACCAGATGCTTGGACGCAATCAGCGCGAATATCAGCACCGGTATCACGATCAGGGTCGAGGTGGCCATGATTTTTCCGTAAGGCAGATTATAGCCCTCCATGAAACTTACCGCCATTGCCGGAGCGGTCTTGGCGTTGGTGCGGGTCAGAACCAGTGCAAACATCAACTCGTTCCACGAAAAAATGAAGGAAAATATCCCCGACACCGCAACGCCGGGCATGGCCAGAGGCAGGCAGATGGAGCGGAAAATACGCCACTGGGAAGCCCCTTCAAGCGAGGCGGCTTCATCAAGCTCAAAGGGTATGGAACGGAACTGGTCGGTACATATCCAGATAACAATGGGCAGATTGAAGGTCAGATAAATCAGAATGAGAGTGATGTGTTTGTCCAGCATTCCCAGATTGCGCACAATCAGGAAAAACGGCAGAGCCAGCACAATGGGCGAGATCATGCGGTTGGTGATGAACCAGAACCACAGGTCTTTTTTGCCGCGAAACTCAAACCGGGCCAGCGCATAGGCTGCCGGCAGGCCCAGCATGATGGCCAGCGCCGTTGTTGAAACCGCAACAATCAGCGAGTTGATGAGCGTGCGCATAACCCCGTCGTCGAACAACACGGTCAGATAATTGGAGAAAGTCGGCTGGAACAGCCAGACCGGCGGACTTTCAAGTGCCAGCACCTGGGTTTTGAGCGAAGTAGTCACCATCCAGTAGAAGGGGAACACGCAGAACAGGATGATGACCAGCATCAGGGCTATCTGGGCGCCCAGCGAACGCGATTTACCTGATGTCGCTGCCATCTCAGACCTCCTTGTAAAACGCTTTGATGTAGAACTGGGCCAGAATAATAGTGATGATCAGCAGGATGATGGCCTGGGCAGAGGCCACCCCCTGATCAAAGGCGCGGAAACCCACGCGCTGGATCATCAGCGAAATCAACTCGGTGGAGGAGCCCGGCCCTCCCCGTGTCAGGGTGAACACCATGTCGAAAAGCTTGAGCGTGTCGGCGGTGCGCAAAATCAGTACCGCAACAAGTCCGGGCATCAGAAACGGCAATTGCACATGGAGCAAAACGGTCCACCAGCTTTTGGTTTCAAGGCGCGCCGCTTCTTCCACCTCGCCGGGCACGGTGGTCAGACCGGCAAGCAGAACAAGCGCCACAAACGGTGTCCACTGCCAGACATCCCAGAAAATTATCATGGCAAAAGCGTTGAACGGGTCGCCAATCCAGTTGACCGGCGCAATTCCCAGAAATCCGATCAGCTGGTTGACCACGCCGAATTTGAGGTTGAACATCACCTGCCCCAGAAGGCCGACCACCGCATAGGTGGTTGCCATGGGCAAAACCAGCGACAGCCGTGTGAGCAAGCGAAGAAACCCCAGACCCGGCGCGTGCAGAATAAGCGCAATGCCAAGACCGATGGCAATCTGGAGCGGCAGCGCAATAATGAGCATGGTGAAAGTGCGGCCCATAGCTTCCCAGAACACGGGGTCCGTCAAAACGCTTGAATAGTTCTCAAACCAGATGAAGCGCACATTCCTGAGCTTGGTCAGGTTGAAAAAGTGCAGGCTGGTATAAAACGCATAGAGCAGCGGCACGATGCCTACCACGGCCAGCGTGATAACCGCAGGGGCGAGAAATCCAAAAATAGTTCTGCGCGGTGTCTTAGCAGGCATCTGGTTACACCCTGAACTTCAAAAAACCGGGGGCACCTTAGGAGGCGCCCCCGAGAGTTTGCGGAGGAAACCTGCTTACTGGGCCAGGGGCTTGTCGCCCGAATAATAGCCAGCTTCTTCAAGAACAGCTTCCATGCGTTCGCCGAGAATTTTGGCGCCTTCTTCGGTGGTTACTTCACCAAGCATCATCTTGGTACCCCACTCCTGGACAATCTCGGTGATTTCAGGCCATTCAGCAAACCGGGGCCGGAACTCGGGCACGCCGTCCTGCCAGCTTTCAACCAGCGCGGGCACGAAATCATAGGCTTCGGCCACACCGTCCATTTCATAGACGGACTGACGGGCCGGCACACCACCACGCTCAAGATATTCGCGGGCGTTGGCTTTGGATGTCACCCACTGGATGAACAGCCAGGCAGCGGCCTGTTCGTTTTCATCGGCCTGGGAGGCAACAGCCAGCGAGAAGCCGCCAAGGGCGGGCTTGCGACCGGCAGGGCCCATGGGCTCAGGCGCAATTTTCATGCAGTCGACCACTTTGGACGTTTCGGGGTTTTTCAGCGATGAATAAAAGGCCGACCATTCGGTAATCATGGCCACATCCCCTTGCGCAAAGGCGTTGACCGCCTCGGCGTGATCGTAGGATACAATGCCTTCGGGCATATACTGCATCAGATCCTGACGAAATTTCAGACCAGCCTGGCTTTCTTCGGAAAGCAGGTTGGAACGGAAGTTTTCGTCAAGGAAGGAGCCGCCAAAGGGCCATAGCATGCGGGCAAAACTGTCGGCGGACTGGGTTTCGTTACGCTTGGACTGAAGCGCAAAGGCATATTTGCCATCCTTGGTCAGAGCGGGGCCGTAAACGTCCTTCAACTCGGCCCAGGTCTCTGGCGGCCCGTCAAATCCGGCTTCTTCAAGCATGCATGAATTATAGAACAGCAAGCCCGAATAATTGTCGAAAGGCAGGCCGTAAACTTCACCGTTCCAGCCGCCAAAGGCGTTCAGAACCAGCGGGAAGAAGTCATCCATATCCAGCTCGGGGTCGGCAAGGTCGGGGTTTGAGGTAAACTTGGAGACGGGAACAATCCACTCGTTTTCAGCGAAGTTGCCGATCCACACCAGATCAATGAGCGCGATGTCAAAATCGCCGTTGGCAACAAAGTCACGCACCTGCTGGCCCAGCGCGTTCTCATAAGGATGCTTGACGATGTTCACCTTGATGCCGGTCTGAGCTTCAAACTCGGGCAACATGGCTTCTGCGGCCTCATAACCGGGCCGAAGCAGGAACACAACGTCAACAGTGGTGCCCGCATAGGGTTCCGCCGCCTTCTCCAGTGTCCACTCTGAAGCCTGAGCGGCCCCGAGCGTCAGACCGGCCGTCAGGGCCAGTGTGCTTGCACAGGTTCTAAATTTCATTTTTTCCTCCCTTTAGAATGTTAGGATTGACATTCATTTGTATAGTGGTCAATACATATGTAACGAATTAGCCTTCTGTCAACATAATTCTGACATTGGGCGAATGCCGGATCGTTTAAGGCCGCAAAAAAATGGGCTGTTGTGGAGAGTATCATTGGCTGAAGTCACACTTGAAAATGTCAACAAATCATACAGTGGAGTTCCAGCTCTCGCCGATGTGTCCCTGTCGATAGCAGACGGCGCTTTTATGGTTTTTGTCGGACCCTCGGGTTGCGGCAAATCCACCCTGCTGCGCTCTATTGCAGGGCTTGAAGGCATAGAATCGGGGAAAATTTTTATCGGCGGACAGGACGTCACCGAGACCGCCCCTTCCGAGCGCGATGTGGCCATGGTCTTTCAGTCCTATGCGCTTTATCCGCACATGAGCGTGCGCCAGAACGTCGAGTTCGGGATGAAGGTCAACAAGGTGCCGCGTGAAGAGCGCGAAAAACGCATCGCCGAGGCCGGCCGCATCCTTCAGTTGGAAGAATATCTGGACCGCAAGCCCTCCCAGCTTTCGGGCGGCCAGCGCCAGCGCGTGGCCATCGGGCGCGCCATTGTGAAAGATCCCAAGGTTTTTTTGTTTGATGAGCCGCTTTCCAATCTGGATGCAAAACTGCGCATTCAGATGCGCATCGAGCTTGAAGCCCTGCACAAGCAACTCGGCGCCACCATGATTTATGTGACCCACGATCAGGTCGAGGCCATGACCATGGCAGATACCATCGTGGTGCTCAATGAGGGGCGGGTCGAACAGGTTGGCGCCCCCCTTGACCTTTATCATCACCCCCGAACAGAGTTTGTTGCCGGGTTCATCGGCTCCCCGGCCATGAATTTCCTCGACCGTGAGCAACTGGGCAAAAAAGGCGCAGAACAGCTGGACAAAAGAACCGTTCGCATCGGCATTCGCCCCGAACATGTGCAGATTACCGAGGCAGGCAAGGGTGCGCTTGACGTCAGTGTCGCGGTAAAAGAGCAGTTGGGTGGCGAAAGCTATCTTTATGTGCGGGACGGGACGTCTGAAAATATCGTGGTCAAAACGGACGGTGATGACAAGACGCCCTCCGGTGCCAACATCGGCCTTATCTTTCCAAAAGAGCGCCTCCACCAGTTCGACAGTTCCGGCCTGTCCATCGCGCAAAGCTGAGGGGGAGCGCCGCGATGTCTGACTGGCAAGCAGGGATGAAACAGATCGTAGAGCCGGCGGTAGAACAATCTGCAACCATCAGGGAACTGCTGGTCGAGCGCGGCGCGATCACCAGCACCGGGGCGCTGGTGCGCAGAAACTTTGAGGGCAATATAATCGTGCTGTTTGCCGACGAGGCCGGATTTGGTGCTGGCGGGGCCAACGCTGTGCAAAGCCTTAAGGCAGAGGGCTTTGAGGTCACCACGCACATCATCCCGACCCACCCCCTGCCCAAGGCCAGCGTTGAGCTGGCAGAAACATTCCGTCCGCTGCTCTCCCGGCCCGGCACCATTCCTGTGGCGCACGGCTCCGGGGTCATCAACGACCTAGTCAAATATGCCGCTTTTTTTGAAGGCCTGCCCTATTTATCCATCGCCACTGCCGCATCCATGGATGGTTACGCCTCGGCCGGTGCTCCACTGGTCAAGGACGGGTTCAAGATTACCATTCCCACTAGCGCGCCACGAGCCATTCTGGCCGATCTTGATATTATCGCGTCCGCCCCCCGGGCAATGACAAGCTGGGGCTACGGGGACCTTGCGGGCAAGGTTCCTGCCGGTGGCGACTGGATCTTGGCTGATGCGCTGGGGGTTGAGCCTCTGGACGAGCTGGCCTGGCCACTGGTTCAAGACCATCTCCGAAACTGGCTGGCTAACCCTGCCGCTTTGGCCAGAGGTGACTTTTCCGCCGTCGCCCGCCTGTTCGCTGGCCTTAGTGTTGTGGGGCTGGCCATGGAATTTCACGGCTCCTCGCGCCCTGCTTCAGGTGCTGACCACCAGATTGCCCATCTGTGGGAAATGGAGGGACTGCAATTTGACGGGCAAAACATATCGCACGGTGCCTGCGTTGCTGTGGGCTGCATGACGACCCTTGCCATGTATGACTGGCTGATCGAACAGGATTTAGGAAAACTTGACCCTGCGGGAATCGTTGCATCCGCCCCCACGCTTGAGGACAAATATGCAAGCATCGAGGCAGCTTTCGCTGACCCACAGATTGTTGCCCGCGCCAAGGTTGAAACAAAAGCAAAGCACCTTTCTTCCGGAGCGCTTGAGAAGCGGCTGGAGGGTCTTGTTTCCCTGTGGCCCGCCCTGCAATCGCGCCTCAAGAGCCATATGATGCGCGCGCCGGAAATGGCCGACCTGCTGCGTGCCGCCGGAGCGCCGGTGGACGCCTCCGATATCGGGCTCAGCCCCGAACACCTCCGCCAGACATTTCTGGCCAGTCGCTTTATCCGTTCACGCTATACCCTGCCCGACCTGTTAGAAGAAACTGGTCTTTTGGAAAGGGCGGTTGAAGCTGTTATCGTGCCGCGCATGTTTGCTGCGGAATAGCGGGGAGAAGCGATATGGATTTTTTGGGGCTGGGAGCCGGTGCGAGCGCAGAAATCGCCGATTGCATTGCAAAAATTGACCCTGCTCAGGTTGAAGCCATGGTGTGGACTATCGCCAAAGCCAAGCGTATCGCCCTTTATGGGGTGGGGCGCGAAGGGCTGATGATGAAAGCCCTTGCCATGCGGCTTTATCACCTGGGACTTGATGCCCATGTGGTGGGCGACATGAACACCCCTCCCCTTGGTACGGGTGATCTTTTGGTTGTCAGCGCCGGGCCGGGCATGTTTTCAACCGTTGCCGCACTGGTAGGTGTCGCCAGAGAGGCGGGAGCTTCCACCGCCTGTTTTACCGCCCAGCCCGATGCACAAGTGCCCCTGATGTGCGATGATGTTCTGGTACTTCCGGCCCAGACCATGGCTGATGACAGCGGCGACAATATTTCCATCCTGCCCATGGGCTCGCTTTATGAGGGGGTACAGTTTCTTGCCTATGAAATTCTGGTGCTGATGCTGGCCCAGCATTTGAACGTCAGCCCATCCGCCATGCGGGCCAGGCACACAAATCTGGAGTAGAAAAAATGGCTGAATGGCACAAGCGATTTTCTCTTGAGGGACGCACCGCTTTTGTTACCGGTGCCTCAAGGGGCATTGGTGCAGAAATCTGCCGTGTTTATGCCGATGCGGGGGCGGATATTGTCGCTGTGGCCCGAGACGCAGAAGCGCTTGAAACCGTAGCCGAAGAGGTCAGGGCCAAGGGCAAAAAATGCCTGACCCTCACCGCCGACCTGGCCAGCACTGACGGTCCCGGCGCAGCGGCCAAAGCAGCGCTTGAACAGGTGGATGCTATCGACATTCTGGTCAATTCCGCAGGTATCGCGCTGGTCAACCCCGCTCTTGAATTATCGCTTGAGCAGTGGGACCGGACCATGGCGGTAAACCTGCGCGCACCGTTTCTGCTCTCTCAGGCGCTGGCCCCAAAAATGATTGCGCAGCGCTGGGGCAAGATTATCAACATTTCCTCCCAGACCGGCGTTATCGCCCTCAAGGACCATGCAGCCTATGCCACATCCAAAGGCGCGCTCAACGCCTTGACCAAATCGCTGATGGCAGAATGGGCCGAGCACAATATTCAGGTCAATGCCATCTGCCCCACGGTGGTGCTGACCCCCATGGGCAGGGAATTATGGAGCCCACCGGAAAAAAGCGAACCGTTTCTGGAGAAAACGCCCCTGGGACGCTTTGGCGAACCGGTGGAAATTGCCGACCTGGCGCTCTATCTGGCTTCCCCGGCGGCTGAACTGGTCAACGGCTCGGTGATTATGATCGAGGGTGGTTTTTCGTCGGTCTGATATTTTGTCAGCGGCGGTGCCAGTGCACACCGGCGGGCGGTATCTCTGTTCCCTCAAAGCTGACGGGTTCGGCTCCATAGTTGAATACGAAGCGCACCGGTCCGCTGTTGCGCACCCGGATATGGTCGGGCAAATCCAGTGTTGCGACATTTTCCTGGTTGCAGAGATTTTTCAGCATTCGGTTAAGCGCTATCTGGTCGGGCCAGCCCGCCAGATAAAAACGATCGCCATCGCCAACCAGCGCAGGAGCGCCCCCGCTGGTCAGTTCAAGCGGCTTCAGCGAGGTTTCCAGTTTTTCTGCCCAATGGATAAAGGCCCCTCCTCCGGCCAACGACACTTCCGCGCCGGGTCGCAGGCTCTCAACATATTCGACCCTGCAATCCAGCCCCGAAATGTCGGGGGGCAGAGCGGGGGGGATTTGCATCGTGCCAACCTTGGCCCCGGTGCGCGGTCCGGAAAGTATGGTGCCGCCAAAAGCCGCCATTGCCTTTTTCAGGCCAGCGCTCAGGCTCATCAGTCCCGGCATCAGAACCAGCTTGTAGTCGCCCAGATTGGCGTCATCAGGCGATAAAATGTCGATGGACAGGCCCAACCTTCTCAGAGCGCGATAAAAATCAAACACCAGAGCAAAATAATCAAAGCTCTTGCCCTGGGGCTGAATGCTCCAGCCCCAGGCCGATTGGTAGTCAAACACCAGCGCCACATCGGCTCGCCCGCAGGCAGTTTCAGGCAGTTCTGCCAGTTCTCGGGCAACCTGTGCCGCCTCCCCCAAGGCCGGTGCCGGTTCGCTGTCGGGGCGCAGCAGGCCCGCGTGCATCTGCTCCTGAGCGTACGGGGCCTGACGCCAGCGGAAATAGCACACGGTTTCCGCGCCATGGGCAAAAGCCTCCCACGTCCACAATCGCACCATTCCGAGCAATGGAGCGGGGTTGAACGGCGCCCAGTTCACCGGACCGGGCTGTTGTTCCATAACCCACCAGCGCCCCGATCCCACCCGGCGATAAAGGTCGTGGTGGAAAGCCTGAAAGTCAGGGTCCCCCTGACGCATGAAGCGCTGTTTCCAGTTCTCCCCTTCATCGGAGCGGTCCTCCAGAAAACCAAGGGGATAGGAATCCCAACTGGCAATATCCAGGTCGGCCCCCACCGCAAAGTGGTCAAACTCAACGGTCCGGCCCATGTAATTATGTATCAGGGGCTTGTCGGTGAACTGGCGCAAAATGTCGGTCTGTACCCGGTTGAACGCTACCACCTGCTCAGAACTGTAACGCATAAAATCCAGCACATGGGCCGGATTGGGCTGGGTGACCGTAAGGTTGGGCAGGTCAATTTCATCGAACTCACCATATTCCATGGACCAGAACACGTTGCCCCAGGCTTTGTTCAGAGCCTCGGGCGACTGGTACCTCTGAGCCAGCCAGTCCCGAAACCCACGCAATGCGGAGCGGGAATAGGACAGAACCGTATCGTGACAGCCATATTCATTGTCGGTCTGCCAAGCTGCCACATGGGGGTTTTTGCCATAACGCTCGCCAAGTTTTTGCACAATGCGTGCGCACTCGTGCCGGTAGCCCAGATGAGAAAAACAATAGTGCCGCCGGGAGCCGAATTTTCGCAAATTCCCACTCGCATCGACCCCCAGCATGTCGGGGTGCTTATCCAGCATCCAGCGCGGCGGCGTAGCCGTGGGCGTGCCAATAATAACTTTAAGCCCGGCACAACCAAGCGTCTGGATTGCCTCATCCATCCAGGCCCAGTCGAACTCACCCGGTTTTGGTTCGATGCGGCTCCAGGCAAACTCGCCAATACGCACCCATTGCAGGCCGGTTTGTGCCATCAGAACGGCGTCTTTTGCCCAGAGTGCCCGGGGCCAGTGCTCGGGATAATAGCAGACACCAAGAGCGCGGATTTTGTCCGGTGTTTCAACCATCCCTGGCCGCCTCCAGCGCGTATGGCGCATTCAGAAGTTGAGAGGCAGCACTTCTCAAACCAGCAAGGGTCATGGCTTCAACGTCGTAGCCGGTGCAAGTCGCTCCTTGCAGCTTCAGCGCCTCATGATAGATATGCGCCAAAGCATCGGTTCCCAGAACAGCCACATTCCGACCATCCCAGTAGGCCTTGCTTCCCCCAAGTTCCAGGCCAATCAGAAGCCCGGAAAGCCGGGCGCGGGCCTCCATTCTGGAAAGGTCCGAAATCAGCGATTGCGCTCGGATGGAAAACAGGTGTTCGGCCACTTTTTCCGGCTCGGCAATGGAGGATTCAAGCGCATCCCGGAACGCCTGACCGTCCCAGCCTCCGGCACCAACCGAGTGGCGCAAAACCGACTTTTCCGCCAGCAGGGAAAACAACTCTCCCGTGAGATAGGTTGAAAACATGCATATCTTTTTGTCTTTTATGCGCACCCATTTTGTGTGTGTTCCAGGCAGGCAGACCACACCGGAAAAATCCGGATCGCCAGCCAAGAGCCCCGCTATCTGGGTTTCTTCTCCCCGCATCACGTCAGCGGGTTCGTGTTGAGCAATGCCTGGTATGATGTGGATGCTTATGCGCTGGTCCTGTGCCTCTACATATGTCAGTTGCCCTGCGGCGATGGGAAATGTCGGCGCCACCCGGTAGGGCGCTTCGACCCAGCCCTGGCGCGAGCCGACCATGCCGCAACAGACAACGGGAATATTTTTGTTATCGGCAAGCCAGGGGCCAATAAGTGCAAGCAGGGCCGGTTCAAAGTCACTTCGGGACAGGCCACCCATACCGCTGTTGGAAGCGCTTCGCGCCAGAACCGCCCCATCGGCGGTCATGGCCCATGCGCGCAGGCGGGAAGTGCCCCAGTCCACACCTACCCAGCGGGTTGAGAAAGCATCACTCATCCGGTTACAACCACGCCCCCGTCAATGACAAGAGCCTGTCCGGTCATCATCCGGGAGGTTTTGGAGGCGAGAAATAATGTGGCATCGACAATGTCGCGGGAATTCAGGTGTTCCTTTAAGCATTGCCGTTCCATATGCGCTGCCAGCCCTTCCTCTGTAGCCCAGAGTTTCAATTGTCTTTCAGTCAAAACCCATCCCGGCATCAGCGCGTTGACCCGGATATTGTCAGGGCCCAATTCACGGGCCAACCCCCGCGTCAGGCCGGTTATCGCGGCCTTGGAGGTCATATAAGCAGGAAAGCCGGCAAGCCCCATCATGTAGGAAATGGACGAGAAATTGATAATTGAGCCGCCTCCGTTCCTCCTCATGGCCGGAGCCACCGCCTGGGCGGTGAAAAAATGGGGCCTGAGGTTGACGTTCATCGCCGCGTCCCATTGTTCGGGCGTATATTCATCCAGCGTGTGGCGCGTATCGTTTGCCGCATTGTTCACCAGAACTGAAATGTCGCCGTTTTCTTCCGCCGCCTGTTTTATGGCTGTCTGAAGTGCTGTAATATCGGTGATGTCGCAGGGAATAAAAAACGGCTTCCTCCCGTGTTTATCGCCCATCTCAGCGACAAATTCCGCGCTATCCGAGCGCTGGACAAAGGCCACCCTGGCCCCCTGCTCCAGAAACCCTTCAGTGAGCGCCGCCCCTATTCCTGAACCACCACCGGTAATAAAAACACTCAGTCCCTGAAGGTCGTGGAATGTTGCAAATCTGGTCATCAACGAGCACCTCCTTTGTCCGGCGCAAACGGGTTCTGCGCACCGACATCCAGCGTTGCGCGTCAACGCAATGGGGTCAAGGCTCCTCCAATCCCACGCATCAACATGCTGAAGCCAGGGTTCTACTTGTCGAACAGACGATCATGCAGTTCATCGGCCAGTTCCAGAGGCTCGGCCTCACCGCCGTGCAGGATGAGGTCAGCACGTTCCGGCGCTTCAAAGGGCGAATCAAGGCCGGTAAAATTCTTGATTTCACCCTTGCGGGCACGAGCATAAAGCCCTTTGGGGTCGCGGGCCTCACAAACCTCAAGCGAAGTATCGACAAACACCTCAAGAAACTTGATATCTCCTGCAATTTCACGCGCAATCCGACGCTCATTTCTGAAGGGTGAAATGAACGACACCAGCACAATCAGCCCGGCGTCCGCCATCAGCCTGGCTACTTCAGCCACCCGGCGAATATTCTCGATGCGCGCAGAATCGGTGAAGCCCAGGTCCTTGTTCAGTCCGTGACGCACATTGTCACCATCCAGAATGTAACAATGTTTGCCCTCGGCGGTGAGCCGCTTTTCCACCAGATTGGCAATGGTTGATTTGCCCGACCCTGAAAGCCCGGTAAACCACACGATCTGGGGCTCCTGGCCCTTCTGTTCGGCGCGCACCTTCCGGTTAACATCGAAATTGTGATAGGTGATGTTTTCGCCCCGACGCAGGCCGAAATCAATCACCCCCGCACCAAGGGTTGAATTGCTAATCCGGTCGATGAGAATAAAACCGCCGGTCTGCCGGTTGGTACCATAGGCGTCAAAGGCAATCGGCTTGTCGGTGGCAATGGTTATGGTGCCCACTTCGTTGGCTTCAAGGCGTCTGGCCGGATGCTTTTCCAACGTATTGACATCGGTCTTGTGTTTTATCGCTGTAATCGTTGCCGGCACCATTTGCGCACCGGTTTTGAGAAGATAGGAACGCCCGGCAAAAGCGGGTTCATCCTGCATCCAGACGACGCGAGCCTGAAACTGGTTGGAAAACTCGGGCGTTTCACCGGGGTGGGACAGCACATCGCCGCGCGAAATATCCACCTCCCGGTCGAGCACCAGTGTCACCGCCTGCCCGGCAACCGCCTTGGTGTGCTCCGCGTCCATGGTGACGATGCGTGAAATTTTTGCCGGTTTGCGGGATGAGGCAACCAGCACATCATCGCCTACCCTGACCACGCCACCGGCAACAGTGCCGGAAAAGCCGCGAAAATCCAGACTGGCCCGGTTTACCCATTGCACGGGAAATCGCATCTGACCCTGAGAGCGGTCCACGCCAACCTCAACCTGTTCCAGATAGGGCACAAGCTGGGGTCCCTCATACCAGGGCGTTGCCTCACTGCGTGAAGCAATATTGTCGCCTTTCAAGGCAGAGACCGGAATCGCCTCAAGGCTGTCAAAACCCAGCCGTGCGGCAAATTCGCGATATTCGCTTTCGATTTTTTCAAAAACCGCTTGATCATAGTCAACCAGGTCAATTTTGTTGACCACCAGCACCACATGGCGCACCCCGATCAGTGACAGAATGAAACTGTGGCGTCGGGTCTGGGTCAACAGACCTTTGCGCGCGTCCACCAGCACTATCGCCAGATCGGAATTGGAGGCACCTGTTGCCATGTTGCGGGTATATTGCTCGTGACCGGGCGTGTCGGCGACAATGAACTTGCGCTGGTCGGTGGTGAAAAACCGATAGGCCACGTCAATGGTGATGCCCTGCTCGCGCTCGGCGCTCAAACCATCCACCAGCAGCGAAAAATCAATTCCCTCGTCGCCGGTGGTGCGGTTTTTGCTTTCATTTTTCAGGCTTGCCAACTGATCGTCCAGAATAAGCTGGCAATCATAGAGCAAGCGGCCAATGAGGGTGGATTTGCCATCATCAACGCTTCCGCAGGTCATAAACCTGAGCAGGCTCTTGTGAGTTTGCTGTTCCAGCCAGAGGTCTAAATCTGCGCTGGATTTCGCTGAAGTTGCTGACATGGTCATTAAAAATAACCCTCTTGTTTCTTCTTTTCCATGGAGCCGGACTGATCGGCGTCAATCAGGCGGCCGTCGCGTTCCGAAGTGCGGCTGGCCTGCATTTCCATGATGATTTCGGGCAGGGTTCTGGCTTCGCTTTCAATGGCGCCGGTCAGGGGATAACAGCCCAGCGTGCGGAATCGCACCATTTTGGTAATCGGGGCCTCGCCCGCCTCGAACCGGAAGCGCTCGTCATCAACCATTATCCAGGTGCCTCCCCGCTTGACCACCGGGCGCGGCGCAGCAAAATAAAGCGGCACAATGGGAATGCCCTCAGCATAAATATAGGTCCAGATATCCAGTTCGGTCCAGTTGGACAGAGGGAACACCCGCATGCTTTCGCCGGGATTGATCCGCGTGTTGAACGCCCGCCACAGTTCTGGCCGCTGGTTTTTCGGGTCCCAGGCGTGGGCAGTGTTGCGGTGAGAGAACACCCGCTCCTTGGCGCGGGATTTTTCCTCGTCCCGGCGCGCACCACCGATGGCCGCATCATATTTGCCCGCATTCAGCGCCTGTCGCAAGGCCACGGTTTTCATAATGTCCGTATAGCGGGCCGAACCATGATCGAAGGGGTTGATTTTATCCCGCGCGCCTTCGGCATTGGTATGGACCCGAAGGTCAAAATCATAATCCCTTGCCGTCTGGTCGCGAAAGGCGATCATCTCGCGAAATTTCCAGGTGGTATCCACGTGCAGCGAGGGGAAGGGAATGCGCGACGGAGCGAAGGCCTTGCGTGCCAGATGCAACAGCACACTGGAATCCTTGCCAACCGAGTACATCATCACCGGGCGCTCGAAGCTGGCCGCGACTTCGCGCATAATTTCTATGCTCTCAGCCTCGAGCATTTCGAGGTGAGTCAAACTATTCTGGGAAAGGGTCATTTCAATTCAATCTGAGGGGAGACTGCGAGGGGGATACAGATTTAGCACCTTCAGGACAAGTAAATTCGTATGGCTTTTTAGTGGGATTGGAATAAAGGCATTGCCGGACCCATGACATCATATCAAAGCGATATATTTTCTGCTAACGGGACACAATCAGGTGCGTTCAGCCAAGGAACAAGGCAAAAAGGTAAAATCTCTTCAATCCACAAACGCTGACTTGCGCGCCGGCCCGGCCAGGCCTTAGAGTCAGGATCCGTATCCCTTCAAAACGGACGAGAACAAGATGGATAACTCCTCCGATGTCACCGCCCTCATCGGCAACACCCCCCTCATCCGCCTCAAGGCCGCCTCTGAAGAGACGGGGTGCGAAATTTGGGGCAAGGCGGAGTTTTTGAACCCCGGACAATCGGTCAAAGACCGCGCGGCGCTTTACATTATCCGCAAAGCCATTGCTGATGGTTCGCTTCGCCCCGGCGGCACCATTGTCGAGGGGACAGCGGGCAATACCGGCATTGGCCTGTCGCTGGTGGGTAATGCCATGGGATATAAGACGGTCATCGTCATTCCTGAAACACAGACCGAAGAAAAAAAGGACGCAATCCGCCTTATGGGCGCTGAACTCATCGAAGTTCCGGCCAAGCCTTACAGAAACCCCAACAATTTTGTGCGGTTTTCCGAACGGCTGACCCAAAAGCTGGCGGCAGAACTTCCCGATGGAGCGATATGGGCCAACCAGTTCGACAATGTGGCCAACCGGCAGGCCCATGTGGAGGGCACCGGAGCCGAAATTTATGAGCAAACGGAAGGCCGCGTCGACGGGTTCATCTGCGCCGTTGGTTCAGGTGGAACTTTGGGAGGGGTCGCTATCGCCCTGAAGGAGCGCGACCCAAAAATCAAAATTGGTCTTGCTGACCCCGAGGGGGCAGCGCTTTATTCGTACTACACAAGCGGAACCCTGCAATCGAGCGGCACCTCGATAACCGAAGGCATTGGCCAGGGGCGCATTACGGCAAATCTTGCTGACCTCAGCGTCGACATGGCCTATCAGATCCCCGACCATGAGGCCCTGCCCTACATATTCGATCTTTTGCAATACGAGGGTCTTTGCCTTGGGGGCTCCAGCGGCATCAATGTCGCAGGCGCCGTGCGCATGGCAAAAGAAATGGGACCCGGCCATACCATTGTGACCGTACTGGCAGATTACGGAAACCGCTACCAGTCAAAACTGTTCAACCCGGAGTTCTTGCGCACCAAGTCCCTGCCCGTGCCCTCATGGCTGGAAAAAAACACACCTGTTGACCTGTCATCAATATTCGAAGCGGAAAAGGATTGAGCCGGTGAGCACAGAGTTTCTTTTCAGAAGTCAGCCCTATCTCAGTGAAACGCAAGCCAGAGTCACCAGCATCAGCGAAGACGGTTCCGTTCATCTGGACAGAACCATTTTTTACGCACAGTCCGGGGGGCAGCCCGGAGATCAGGGCGTGCTGTTAACTTCCAAAGGGCAGGAAGTTCCCATCACCAACGCCATCCACCCCGGAGACAAGACAGAAATCGCCCATCTGCCCGCCCAGGGCGACTGGAACATAAAAGTCGGCGATAAGCTGACCTGCAAAATCGATTGGGAGCGACGGCTGCTACTGATGCGCATGCATTCGGCCCTGCATCTGCTCTCCGTTGCTTTTCCGTTTCCGGTGACTGGCGGCGCGATTGCCCCCGACAAGGGGCGTCTGGATTTTGACATGCCTGAAGTCCCTGAAAACCTGGATGAAATCGCAGTACGATTGAACGAAGCAATCGCAGAAAACCATACTATCAGCGAAGAATGGATCACCGAAGCAGAGCTGGAAGCCAATCCTGAACTGGTCAAAACCATGAAGGTCAAGCCGCCAATGGGTCAGGGCCGGGTCCGTCTTATCCGCATTGCCAGCGGCGACAAGCTCATCGACCTGCAGCCCTGCGGTGGCACCCATGTGGCATCAACCGGGGAAATCGGACCATTGCGCCTCGGAAAAATCCAGAAAAAAGGCAAGCAGAACCGGCGGGTTTATCTCCACTTTGCATGAGGAATATCCATTGAAAGACGACAGTCCCTTTGTCACCACTGACTGGTTGTTCAATAATCTGGAACAGCCCGACATCAGAATCGTTGACGCCTCCTGGCATATGCCCAATGCAGCACGCGATGCAGCAGCGGAGTTTGAGAAAGCGCATATCCCCGGCGCGGTTTATTTCGACCTTGACAGGATTGCGGATACTGCGAGCGACCTGCCCCATATGGTGGCGGCCCCGGAAGATTTTGCTGCAATGGTTGGCGAGCTTGGAATTTCCGACACCGACACCATCGTCATTTACGATAGTGTCGGCCTGTTCTCTGCCGCTCGTGTCTGGTGGAATTTTAGGATCATGGGCGCGAATAACTGTTTCGTTCTGGAGGGTGGGCTTCCAGCCTGGCAGAATAAAAGCTACCCGGTTGGTTCCGGCGCTATAAGCCCGGAGCCTACATTATTTAACGCCCTACCGGACATTCAGGCTGTGGTCGGAATTAAAGAAATGCAACGGCATTGTTCAATCAATGAAGAGGGACGGCCGGTGCAGATTGTTGATGTGCGCCCCCGGCTCCGTTTCACAGGCGAACAAGCAGAACCCCGGCCCGGCCTGAAAAGCGGCTGCATGCCCGGCTCTATCAATTTGCCGTTTTCTGAACTGGTGACAGGGGGCACCATGCAGAATAGAGAGGCCGTTCTTTCTGCCCTGCGCTGTGCGGGAATCAACCCCGACGAGCCCATAATATCAAGCTGCGGTTCCGGTGTAACTGCGCCCATTCTCAATCTTGCGCTGGCAACACTGGGCATTGATGCAATGCGGGTTTATGACGGTTCGTGGGCCGAATGGGGAGCCACGGCGGGCTGTCCTGTCATTGGCAGAGAGGGACAGCTGCTCTGACAAAATTGAAATGCATGCCACAAATTACCGAACGGGAGGGGCAAAGAGCAGCCCGCCCTGGGTCCACAAGGCGTTAGGCCCCCGCACCATTGCCGCTCCGGTCTGAGGCCCAAAATGACGTTCAAAAATTTCGCGGTAATTGCCCACTGAGCCGATGACAGCGAGCATCCACTCCTGATCAAGACCAAGAGGGGTTCCAAAATCCTGCTCCTGCCCCAGCAATCTGCGAATTGCAGGTGTACGGGACGAGAGCATGGATTCCAGATTGGTAGAGGTGACCCCGGACTCTTCGGCCGCAATCAGCGCAAACAATGTCCAGCGCACAATGTTGGCCCATTGATCATCTCCATCCCGCACGGTCGGGCCAAAGGGCGCCTTGGAAATCAACTCGGGCATGATGCGGTGCATACCGGGGTCCGGAAGTGCCCTGCGCACCGCCTGCAAAAAACTGGCGGGCGCAGATATGGCATCACACAGTCCAGCCTGATAGGCCACGGCAAGGTCCCGCCGGTCTTCGTATATGAGTTCGTCATAGACCGCCTGGTTGTCAAAAAAGAAGGCCCGCATATTGGCAAGATCATCATCCTGATCGGCAACGCAAACCGACAGATCAGTCAACTGGAAGGCGGACACATAGCCAAGGCCCTGCCGCACAAGAAAGGACTGTCCATCAAAATAGCTGGTGGCCACATAGCGTACGCCGAATCTGGCGTCGCGGCTCAGGGTCCAGGAGGCGCTGCGCGCCACCACATCGACAGCGCCGGTTTGAAGTGATGCAAACCGGCTCTCCCCTGATAACAGCGAGAATTCCACCTGATTGGCATCGCCAAGCGTTGCCGCAGCAATCGCACGGCAAATGTCCACATCAAAACCGGTCCAGACACCTTCTTGGCTTCTCTGAGAAAATCCGGGCAGGGAATTTGAAGCAGCGCAGGTCAGAAAACCGCGTTCGCGTACCTGTTCAAGTGTTTGTGCCTGAACAGGGGACAAAATGTAGAGCAAAACAAGCAATACCCAAAAGGCTTTGCCGGCCACGGACCTTTCTGAGGCGTCTCTCACTTTTCCTCCAACGACAAAGTTTAACACACCGCCGCCGCGTGCCCCAACACCGCCTCATAATGTGGCAAGGCCGGTGCCCGGGTCAACCGGGCGGTGCAATCATCCAATGCATTTTATCCTGTCAGTCCGCAGCACAACACAGGGCACGAGCACGCGCCTACAGCCACAACCGGCAATAACTTTCAAGCACCGGTGGTCAGACGTGAAAGGCGTCCAACGGCACATGCCATGTCTGCTTGAAACCAGCGTTGCAGCCAAATGCCTTTAGTGCAATATCTGGCTGAGGAATAGTTTGGTGCGCTCGTGCTGGGGATTGGAGAAAAACTCCTCAGGCTCATTCTGCTCAATAATCTGCCCCTGATCCATGAACATCACCCTGTTGGCCACCTGACGGGCAAAGCCCATTTCGTGGGTCACACAGAGCATAGTCATGCCTTCTTCGGCAAGATTGACCATAACGTCGAGAACTTCCTTGATCATTTCTGGATCAAGCGCACTTGTGGGTTCGTCGAACAGCATGATTTCCGGGCTCATGCACAAGGAGCGGGCGATAGCAACACGTTGTTGCTGTCCGCCGGACAACTGACCAGGAAATTTCTCCGCCTGCTCCGGAATTTTTACCCGCTCAAGATAATGCATGGCAATTTCCTCGGCTTCGGCCTTGGGCATCTTGCGTACCCAGATCGGCGCCAGCGTCAGATTTTGCATAATGGTCAAGTGCGGAAACAGATTGAAGTGTTGAAACACCATTCCCACTTCGCGGCGCACCTCATCGATTTTTTTCAAATCGTTGGTCAACTCTATTCCGTTGACAATGATGTGGCCCTGCTGGTGCTCTTCAAGACGGTTGATGCAGCGGATGAGGGTTGATTTGCCTGAGCCTGACGGGCCGGCAATAACAATTCTCTCTCCCTTCATCACCTTGAAATTGATGTCCTTGAGCACGTTAAAATCGCCAAACCATTTGGCCATATTGGTAATTTCGACCGCAACTTCGGTCTCTGAAATATGCATTTTTTGGTTTGCTTTGTCAGCCATCACCAACTCCTAACTTTTGTGACCTGTGTCCAGACGCCGTTCCATATACTGGGAATAACGGGACATAGCGAAAGAGAATACCCAGAACACCGCGGCAGCAAACAAATAGCCTGTGACAGGAATTGTGGGTGCACTCCAGGTGCCAGTCGCGGTACCGGCTCGCACGGCTCCCAGCAAATCAACCAGCCCCACGATTGAAACCAGAGTCGTATCCTTGAACAGGGAAATCGAGTTATTCACAATCCCGGGGATTACGATCTTTAGCGCCTGAGGCAGGGTGATAAGCATAGTTGCCTGAAAATAGTTCAGTCCCAAAGCATCGGCGGCCTCAAACTGCCCTTTGGGGATTGCCTGCAAACCGCCGCGCACCACTTCAGCAGTATAGGCGGCAGTGAACAAAGTCACACCCACCAGCGCACGCATGAGCTTGTCGAAGTTCGTCCCCTCGGGCAGGAACAGAGGCAGCATCACACTGGCCATAAACAGCACAGTAATTAGCGGCACGCCGCGCCAAAGCTCGATAAAGACCACGCAGACCGAGCGCACCAGGGGCATTTTGGATCGTCGCCCCAAAGCCAGCACAACCCCGATGGGGAACGAGGCAACAATGCCCGTAACAGCGACCACCAGGGTCAGCATCAGGCCGCCCCATTTCTCTGTAGGGACTTGCAGAAGGCCGGTAAAGCTTCCACCATAAATAAGGAAATAGGTCACAACCGGATAGACAATCAGAAACAGCGCTCCTGTTATAACCTTCCCGGGGATCTGTGGCGTGGCCAGCAGAAACAACAATACTCCACCGATGGCAAACGCCAGATTTGGCCGCCAATATTCGGTGTCGGGGTAAAATCCATAGATAAAGAATGTCAAGCGATTGCCGATATATGGCCAACAGGCACCCACATTCTCCACCCGGCAGGCGGCTCCACCCGTGCCCTCCCAAATCGCATTGGTGACTGTAAAGGCATAGACCCCCGAGATGGCGACATAGATTACATAAAGGCTGAGCAGCGTCAGAATTGAATTGCCAATCGAGCTGAACATATTGACGCGCAGCCAGCCGATAACCCCTTGCGTGCTTGTTGGGGGTGGTGCATCCGGAACCATTTCGGAGCGCACAAAGGCCACAGAGCCTTGTTTCGTATCTGTCATAGCGCTTCTCCTATCGCTCTGTCAGCGCGATACGCGCATTATACCAATTCATGAATGCCGACGTGGTCAACGAAAGCGTCAGATAAATCAGCATGGTCACCGCCACCACTTCAACGGCCTGTCCGGTCTGGTTAAGTGAAGTCCCCATGAAAACACTCACAAGTTCAGGATATCCGATCGCCACAGCAAGCGAAGAGTTTTTGGTCAGGTTCAGATATTGCGATGTTAATGGAGGAACGATCACCCGCAACGCCTGGGGAATAATCACTTGCCTGAGGCGGTCCCCCTCTTTCAATCCCAAAGACTTGGCAGCTTCGGACTGCCCTGTTGGAACCGCCAGAATACCGGCGCGTACAATTTCAGCAATAAAGACAGCCGTGTAGATGGTGAGCGCCCAAAGCAGCGCAAGAAATTCCGGAGGAATGTGAATACCATTCTGGTAGTTAAAGCCAATAAGAACGGGAATGGACCAGTTCAGGCTCGCGCCGGAAATCAGCCAGACAGCACCTGTAACGCCGATTATCATGGCCGCATTTATCCGAGCTGCAGGAGGGCGGATTCCGGTTGCATCCTGACGGGCATTGGCCCATCGCGTAACAAAAAAAGCGGCAACAATGGTGATGAGCAGCGCTATCCAGACCGTGTTAAAGTTATCGGAGAGTATGGGTGCAGGCGTTACAATTCCGCGATTGTTAAATACGATAAAGAGCGGCAACTCCAGGCTCTGCTTTACCCCTGGCATCAGCTTGAGCACACCAAAATACCAGAAGAACATCTGCAGAAGCAAAGGAATGTTGCGGAAGGTTTCAACGAGTATAGTTGCGAGTCGGGCAACAATCCAGTTGGAAGAAAGCCGCGCAATTCCAAGGGCAAAACCCAGAATCGTTGCCAGAATGATGCCGATCACCGCGACCAGCATTGTGTTCAGAAACCCTACAATGAGCACATCCAGAAATGTCGATGAACGGTCATAGTCAATCAGCGTGAAGCCGATATCAAAACTTGACGTATTGCCAAAAAAATCAAACCCGGTACGGATGTTCTGGCTGGCCCGGTTGGCGTTCAGATTTCCAAAAATATATATGAAAAACCAGACAACACCAGCCAGCAGCAACGCCTGATAAAAGATCGCCCGCACCCTGGGGTCGTTTACCAGCGAGGCCTTTGCAGGCGCGTCAGACACGGCCTTGGAACCTGAGGATTCATTTTCGGAAGCCATATTGAGCCACCCCTCTTCCGATGAAATTCTTTTTACTGCAGTTTTTGTTTTTTGCAAAGGAACCCCGGAGGCCACAACAGCCTCCGGGGTTCGGAACTTTGTCAGTCTCTAGCGAATCGGGGGAGCGTACTGAATGCCACCGTCTGTCCACAGTGCATTCACACCGCGGGCAATACCGATTTCGGTGTTCGGACCCACATGGCGCTCATACATTTCGCCATAGTTGCCCAGGGCTTTGATGATCCGGTAACCCCAGTCGTTGGAGACGCCGATCAAATCGCCATAGGTGCCTTCAACACCAAGAAGACGCTTGATGGCCGGGTTATCGGAAGCCAGCATGTCGTCAACATTTGCCTGCGTTACACCCAGTTCCTCAGCATTGAGAAGCAGGAAGTAGACCCAGCGGTTCAGGTTGAACCAGGCATCATCGCCCTGACGGACAGATGGGCCAAGCGGCTCCTTGGAAATGATCTGCGACAGAATCAGGTGAGCATCGGGATCTTCCAGGTTAAGGCGTTCTGCAGCCAGAGCGGAGCTGTCAGTTGTGTAAACGTCACAACGGCCATCTTCGTAGGCTTTGAGCACTTCGTCCTGCTCTTCAAAAACAACGGTGTTCACGTCAATGTTGTTGGAAGAGAAATAGTCAGCGGCGTTCAACTCTGTTGTGGTACCGGCTTCGATACATACCGAAGCGCCACCAAGTTCAAGAGCGGAGGTAATGCCGTCAGACTTGCGAACCATGAAGCCCTGGCCATCATAGAACATTACACCAACAAAGTTGATGCCCAGCGATGTGTCGCGGGTCATTGTCCAGGTGGTGGTGCGGGAAAGAACATCAATTTCACCCGAGGACAGGGCGGCAAAACGTTCGGTTGAAGTCAGAGGAGTGTAGCGAACTGCGTCTGCATCATCGAAGATGGCGGATGCCAGAGCGCGACAGAAGTCAACTTCAAGACCCGTCCAGTTGTTGTTTTCATCAGGGGCAGAGAAACCGCGAACACCACCGGTGACACCGCACTGAACAAAACCCTTGTCCATAACTGCTTGCAGAGTGCCTGCACCGTGGCTCGCAGCATACGAGGCTGTAGCAGACATCCCGAAAGTGGCTGCCAGCGCTGCTAAGAGAAGCTTTTTTTGCATTAGATTGCCTTTTGTTTCCTAACATTCATGAATCCGGGAAACGGCGCAGACAAAATCACACGACCCCTCCCGGTCTTGACACCCTTTTGCCTTATGCTGGCAAAATTAGTGCTGTGGTGCACACAAACTTTTATTCACTAAAAGGTCAAGCACTTCTGTCAAAGGAGACCGCCAACGGGGTAACTTTTCTTTTAAAATCGTTAATTGGCGGGCGACTTGGGCTAAAACTACGGCAAATCGGCAATGTTCCATTCTAACATACCAGTTCTCTGATTTCTTTTTCTGACACAAGAAGGCGCTGGCTTTTGCAATTCAATCGCGCTGGCCTTGTTTTTTCCAGCGCCTTTCCTTCACAATTGCAGGCAATATAAAGCGATTGCATCTTTGTTCAATTCTCAACAACAACGGGCCCCAAAATGGCATCCTCAAAAAAACCACCCCTGAGCAACGAAACCCTGCTCACCCATCTTGGGCGCTGGCCGGATGAACAGCACGGTTTGATAAACACGCCAGTCTCGCGCGGCTCCACCATTTTATTTCCCAACCTGAAGTCACTGCAGGATCTTTCCCAGCCCTATTCCTATGGACGCACGGGTAATCCTTCCTCACGCTCTGTGGAAGAACTGGTCACCGCCCTTGAAGGGGGAACAGGCACAAGATTGGCACCCTCGGGCCTTGCGGCGCTTTCCTGTGCGCTCATGAGCACACTTTCAAGCGGCGATGACGTTCTGGTCACCGACAGTGCCTATGAACCAACCCGCAAATTCTGTGATAACTACTTGACCCGAATGGGTGTTTCGGTACGCTACTATGGCCCCCGCATTGGAACCGGGATTTCCCAACTTCTCAAAGAGAACACGAAAGCAATTCTGGTAGAAAGCCCTGGGTCCCTGACTTTTGAAATTCAGGATCTGCCTGCGATCTCCGCCGCCAGAGGCCAAAGCGATATTGCAATCATCGTCGATAACACCTGGGCGACACCACTTTTTTACAGGCCCCTTGAGCTTGGAGCAGATATTACTGTGCATGCGGGCACAAAAATGTTTGTGGGCCATTCCGACACCAGTTTCGGTACGATTACAGCCAATGAGAAATACTGGCCGCAACTGCATGCAACCCACTACCAGCTTGGTCTTTGCGCCGCGCCTGATGATTGCTTCCTGGCTGCGCGTGGTTTGCGCACACTGGCCATCCGTATGGACGAACATCAGGCTCGCGCGCTTGAAATTGCCCGATGGCTTGAGGCTCATAATCTGGTGACCAGAGTGTTGCACCCTGCCCTGCCGACTCATCCTGACAATGCTCTGTTCAGACGGGATTTCGCCGGCTCGGGAAGCCTGTTCAGCTTCGCGCTTCCGCGCGCGCCGCAGGCGGCATTGGCAGCCCTGTTCGACGACATGGAGCTGTTTGGCATCGGCTATTCCTGGGGCGGGTATGAAAGCCTTATCCTGCCGGTTGACCTTTCGCAAAATCGCACAGTGACCACACCCGAACGGGACGAACAGATTATTCGCCTCCATATCGGGTTCGAGGATATCGACGATCTCAAAAACGACCTGAGCGCGGGCCTTGAGCGCTACAGGTCAGCGATGGGCTGAGTCATCTCAAGAGGAGCGGCTGTCGCCGGTGGGCCAATCGAAGTTTGGCATAATTTTTCCCCGTGAATTCTGATGGAACAGCCAGCCTTGTTTCAGGCAGAAATTCCTCACCCAGTAGGCCCCCAGAACTCCGAGCAGTATGCCTCCAAACACGTCCGTTGGGAAATGAACCCCGACCATGATGCGCGACAGGCCCACCAGTGCTGCGCCGAACAACATCCACCAGAATAGGCGGGGGAAAAAGAACAGGACCACCATGGCGAATGCAAAGATCGTTGTGGTGTCTCCGGAGGGGAAAGACTGGAACGTCCAGTCATTGAGCACCGGGTCAAAAGAAAATATCCCGTTTTCTTCAAAATTGACCGGGCGCGAGCGCCCCAGTCCCCGTTTGACAAGGTTGGCAACAATTCCGGGTACCGCAACACCAGCAAATAAAAAGAATGAGACCGAGGCAATGGTGCGCGCCTTGATTTGCGCATCGCCCTGCATCCAGAACCGGGCCGCAATGCCTGCGCCGATTGCCACCAGCAGAGTTGGCAACAGGTTCCAGTCCGATTTTCCCGCACGGGTGATATAGTAAAAAGGCGCGCGCACGGCTTCAGGCAGCCCTGCAACCCAGAGTGTAACCGGCGTATCAAGCATCCCCAGTGCAACAAGTATCACGACAGACAGGCTCAAAAACCGCCAGATATTCCCCTCATCAAGGCTGAAAGGCCAGCGGCATTGCGGATCAAGAAAAGCATAGGACATGGCTGTGATGCTTGACTCATTTTAATGGGAAAGGTCAAGCACCTGCCCGTAACACTTTCCAACGCTTGCCCTTGCTTCAAAGAATGTATAATGGCAATCTCAATCGCGTTTGTTTCGGGGTATAGCTCAGTCTGGTAGAGCACTGGTTTTGGGAACCAGGGGTCGCATGTTCGAATCCTGCTACCCCGACCAACGCGTTTGACTTGAACGGCAAGTAATCCGGGGTTTTATTGATGAGTGCAATAATCTACCGACCTTCGCGCAACGCCATGCAGTCGGGCAAGGGCAAATCAAAGCACTGGGTTCTGGTCCATGAACGTATTGCTCCGCGTCAGATTGAACCGCTGATGGGTTATACTTCTTCCTCCGACATGAATGCGCAGATCAGGCTCAACTTTTCTTCTCTTGAAGAAGCTGAAGAGTATGCAAAGCGCCAGGGACTGGCCTATCGCGTGCAGCCTGCCCATGAGGCAACACCCAAGCGCTCGGTCTATACCGACAACTTCCAGCACGACCGCAAAACCCCCTGGACACACTGAGTTTATCGCCGATTTACATCTTTGTTTGGTTGAAGTACTCGCCTGAATAATTGCGCTTACCTACAGTTCGGCGCAGCCCAGACGCCTGCCCCAACTTCCCATGAACACCATATTCAGTATATATTCAGGTTAAGCACGCCACCATCGGGGCTAACAGCTGAGCTTTCAGGTCGCAACTTCATGAGCGAGTTAACCCGAGAGTTCCTTTGTTTTGCTCAAAAACACTGAAGGAACAACAATATGAAAAAAACCATATTTTCCAGCGCTGCGATGGCGGGGGCCTTTGTTGCCGCCAGCCTGTTTTCGACCGGAAGCGCCCTGGCCGCCTGCACTTTAACCGAATGGACCAACATTCTGCCGGGCCACCCTCTGCCCCAAGTGACCGGGCGTGTTTGCGATGGTGACATGGCCGTCAATGTCATTGGTGCAGACCCTTCGGGTGCGACTTTTGACTTTGGCTGGAGCGCCATGGAGCAAATCGGCACTGATTCCTTTACAGCCGAATTTGTCGATGCCAATGCCACCAACAAGGTTCAGATGGACGTGAATCCGCTTCTCAACACCATGCGCATGACCATTGACACCACCATTCTGGCGACCAGCCAGAACACTATCTGGTACGCCGACTATGTGCTGACAAAGGTCTATGATCAGTAATCATCGGACTGCTCAAATTACCAGCCTGCCCGGACACTCCGGTCAGGCTGGTTTTTTTGTGTGGGCAAAATTTACTCAAGGCCTGTCCATTGGCTGTCATTGTTGCTGGAGGTCACGGCAGCAACGATAAAGCGCATGCCCTCCACACCATCGGCCAGAGTGGGCAGCAGGGAGCCGTCCGCCTCCCCGCGAATAACTGAGGCAAAGTCTGAGTAGAGCGTTGCAAATGCTTCCAGGTAGCCTTCAGGATGTCCAGCCGGTATTCTGACCGGAGCGCCTTCTGCGCCATTCGCTGCGGGGCCACCCCGTGTGATGAGTTGTCTGGGCTTGCCAAACGGGCTGAACCACATCTGGTTGGGATTATCCTGACGCCAATCAAGGCCGCCCTTGTCACCATAAACACGCAAGTGAAGCCCGTTTTCGTTGCCCGGAGCGACCTGGGAAGCCCACAGCATGCCCTTGGCCCCGCCCTTGAAGCGCAACATGATGTGCACATTGTCATCAAGCTGGCGTCCAGGAACGAAGGTTGCCAGGTCGGCGCACAGGGCCTCGGTTTCAAGACCCGTCACGAAGCGCAGCAGATTGTAAGCGTGAGTGCCGATATCTCCCACACAGCCTCCGGTGCCTGATTTTTCGGGGTCGGTGCGCCAGTCGGCCTGCTTGCTGTGCACCTCCTCGGTGAGCCAGTCCTGCGGATATTCCACCTGCACCACGCGAATATTGCCCAGAAGGCCGGAGGCCATCATCTCGCGGGCCTGACGCATCAAAGGATAACCGGTATAATTGTGGGTGAGCAGGAATTTGGCTTCGCCCTTGGGCTTGACCTCAGCCAGCGCCAGCGCTTCCTCAAGTCTGGAAGTCAACGGCTTGTCGCAAATCACATGAATACCGGCCTCAAGAAATGCCTTTGCGGGCCCGAAGTGCACATGGTTTGGGGTGACGATGGCAACCGCTTCGATGCCATCCTCCCGTTCTGCTTCAACCTGCGCCATTTCCTCAAAATCGGTATAGGCGCGCTCTGGGGCGATACCCAGCAGACGGGCCGATTCTTTTGCCACTTCCGGGCGTGACGACAATGCCCCGGCAACCAGTTCATATTCACCATCAAGCCGCGCCGCGATGCGGTGCACATAGCCGATAAAAGACCCCTGGCCCCCGCCAACCATGCCAAGACGAATGCGTCGCTTTCCGTTTTCACCCATAAGCAAAATTCCTGAAATCAAATTCCCGACTTGTTGTGAGCCAAATAATTCCTCAGCGCAAAAGTGCCCGCGCAGCTTGAGGCCCCAGCGCCTCGGGGCGCGCGCAACTGGTTTTCATCAGCACTGCCGAGCCGGTTTCAGCAGACTTGAGGATACCGGTCAACACCTCCACGCTGTGCAGCGCCATCTCCAGCGAACAGCGGGGCTTGCCTCCCTGCCCGACAGCGCTCATCATCTCGGCAAGACCGGCGGCACGATAATTTGCCTGGGTGAGCTTGGTGCCTTCCTCCCCCTGATTGGCGACACCCAGCGGGTGGTCCCAGGGAGCAACCGGTTTTTTCATGCTCGTGCTGTCAGCAACAAAAAGCTCACCGCCGAAAAAATTGGGGTCGGGTAAAAATATGGTGCCCTTGTCGCCATAAAGCTCCATCGGGTTATGGCCGTGGGCCACCACATCCCAACTCGCCCCAAGGGTAATCAGGGCACCGCCCTCAAACTCGAGCACCGCGTGAATGGTGGTTGGCGTGCTGACCGGAACTTTTTCTCCCGCCCGTGGACCCGAGCCGATGGTGCGCTCATTTTTTGCCGCGTTGGCAAAGGCCGTCACCCGGACAACAGGCCCGAGCAGGTTAATCAGGTTGGAGACGTAATAGGGGCCCAAATCAAGGATTGGCCCACCGCCGGGGCGGAAGAAAAAATCCGGGTTGGGATGCCAGCTCTCCATGCCCGCGCTCATTACATGGCAGGTGCCCGAGGTGATTTTTCCCACTTCGCCGCCATCGACCATATGGCGGGCCTGCTGATGAGCACCGCCCAGAAACGTGTCAGGCGCACAGCCGACTTGCACGCCTTTTTGTTCCGCCAGCGCCTTCAGGTCCAGCCCCTCCTTGATGCTCAAAACTAAAGGCTTTTCCGAATAAGCATGTTTGGACGCGCTGATGATGCTTTTGGTGACAGAATAGTGCGCCTCTGGGATGGTCAGGTTGATGATGACATCAAGCCGAGGGTTTTCAAGAATGTCCTCGATGCTTTGCGCCTCCAGGCCATATTCCCTCGCGCGAACTTTGGCCGCTTCAGGAACAATATCGGCAACCGCGCGCACTTCAATGCCCCGGAACAACGGGATAAGGTCCAGATAGGTTGTGGAGATGTTTCCACAGCCGATGATGCCGACGCCGAAGATTTCTTCAGATGTTCTGCTCATACCGCCTCAACTCCACAATCTATTGCCAGCAACAATGGAGCGGGAGGCGAACCGTTCCACATCAGCGGGGTTGTCATGCTCCATGACAAACGAAGTGCAACCGGAATGTTGCCGGATGGCAGAGAACAGGGCTTCCCAATCCAGCACCCCCTCGCCCACATCGGCCCAGCCGTCTTCGTCTGCGTTCTGTCCCGCCGGAGCGATATCCTTGACATGAACTGATTTGATTCTGGCCCCATGACGTTCAATCCATTTCAGCGGGTCCTCACCAGCCCGAACAATCCAGGCGATATCGGCCTGCCAAATCATTTCCGGCGCCCCCTCAAGCAGCAGGTCGAGGGGGAACTTTCCGCTTTTGAGCGGCAAGAACTCAAAGTCATGGTTGTGCCAGCCAAACTTGAGGCCCTCGCTGGCATAGGCCGAACAAAGCCTGTTCAGGGTCTCTGCCAGCGCTTCCCAGCCCGCTTTTTCGGTGCTGCGCCGCGCAGGCGGCACAAACGGGCAGATAAGCGTTTTGATGCCCAGTTGTTCAGCAATCCTGAGCGTTACGGGAATATCCTCAAGCTGGTCGAGGCCGAAATGGCTGGTTGGCATGCCAAGGCCATTGGCCTTTATCGCCGTGGCCAGGTTTTCAGCATCCCCGTAAAGCCCGCCATATCCCTCGACCTGTGCATAACCAAGCGCCTTGAGCTTTGGCAAAAGCTCCGGGAGAGGCGGAAAATTGCGCGCCGAATAGAGCTGAAACGAAAAATCCACCATAAACTCCCTCCGTGCCCATCCGGGCGTACCTGCCGCCCCAAAAGAACAATTTGATAGAAGCGCTGTTCGGAGCCGGTTGCAATGCTCTTCTGATTGGTTAGGCTCAGAATTTTGTGCAGCGTTGGAGGCAAAAGATGGAAGAAGTCAGAATTCCCCGAAGCCCCGCCCTGCTGATAATTGGCCTGTTAGGGGGCATTGCGGCAATCATCCTTGGGCTTTATTTTTACAGTCTTGCCGATGGTCCCCGCATAACCTCGCCCCTGATGGTACAGTTGACGAGCGGATTTATTGGCCTTGCCGGCCTTTTGGCCGTGGTAATTGTTATCTGCGAAGCCATCCTTCCCAGCAACCTTGTCATCAATGAAAAGGGCCTGAACTCCAGAATTTCATTTGGATTTGTGCCCTGGGACGAAATCATTTCCATCGACGTTTACGAGCGGGTGGAGGGTACTGGAAAGTACTCCGTAAATGTGAAGGGATTGTTGGTTGGAGTTAAGGACCCCGACAAAATAATGGATAAAATCAAAGGCTTGAAAAGATATGGCCCAAGCCGGTCCTTCCGGCTGAGAGGCTCGCCGGTGTTCGTTCCCGAAGCCACCTGGTCCTGGAATCAGGATGAAATCCATGAAAAACTGCAAACATATTTGACAGAATATCGTAAAACGTCCAAATCGGGCGCACAAAGCTAGGTTGAAGTTCTGAGACTTCAACAGGCGGAGTTCTTTTAACGGCCCCGTAGCTCAGCTGGATAGAGCAACGGACTTCTAATCCGTAGGTCGCACGTTCGAATCGTGCCGGGGTCGCCAGCTTTTTGTCTCCCCTTTTTGGGCAGCAGGATAGGCACCGAGTGGCAAGGGAGGCCTCACATGTTTACCCACGTAAGCGAGGTATTTTCCCGGATTGTTTTTTTGAACCCGCCCAGCAAACCGAACACATTACATTTATTTAATTTTACAAATGCTGCTCCGCTACCTACCTGAAATCATAACCTGCTCGAACCAGCACAGCCCAAGGGTTTATCATGGCAAACAAAACGCCCCCCCGGACCAAAATTTCAAGAATTTTGGTCCTTGTTGCAGCGCTTGCTGCAGGGATTGGAATTATCGGTTTTTTTGTTTCCCAGAAACAGCCCCCCGCCCGGGTTGCGCTGGGTGAAACCGCAAGAGATGTGCAGGTATTTTCCACTGCCCGGGTGCCCTTTGTTATCTCGGCCAGCGGATTTGGAACTGCCCGCCCAGAGCAAACATGGAGTGCAATCTCCAATGTAAAAGGGGCAGTGACATTCCGGCGGGCCGACCTGGAAAGCGGTGCGCTTTTTTCAGCAGGCACGCTTTTACTTGAAATTGATCCCAGTTTTTATGAACTGGCATTGCTGGAAGCGGATGCGGAAATTGCCAGTATTGATGCTGAAATTGCTCAACTGGTGCAGGAAAACAAAAACAGTGCCGCCCTTCTTGAGCTCGAGCGCCAACGGCTGGAACTGGCCGAAGCTGCCCTCAGACGCACAGAAGCCCTTGTTGCCTCCGACGCAGTTTCCCAGGCCAGTCTCGAAACCCAGTTGCGCGCGACCCTGCAGCAAAGGCAGGCAGTTCAGTCACTGGTTAACCAGCAGAATATCTTCCCAATCCAGATGCAGCGCCTTAATGCACAAAGGGAACGCACCAACGCCAGGCGCGCGCAGGTGCAAAGCGATCTTGCCGACACCAAAATCTACGCCCCCTTTGACCTGCGCATCTCGGAAGTGAATGTCGAAGAATTTCAATACATAAACCCCGGTCAGTTGTTGTTCTCCGGCGATGGCACCAAGGCTTCAGAAATTACGCTGCAGGTGCCCATGCAGGCCTTGCGCCGGGTATTGGAGCAAATGCCTGCAAGCGAAGGGGAGCCGGATGTATCGAGCCTCGGAGTCAAAATTCAACTCATCGACAAAAGCCAATACTGGGACGCTGAAGTGCTGCGTATCGCCAATGGCATAGACCCCGCCACCCGCACGGTTCAGGTTGTGACGCGGGTAATGCAACCTGATTCCACAACCCCCTTCACAGAAACCCCTCCCCTGCCCAAGGGAATGTATGTGGAGGGCGTGCTTAGAATTGCATCTCAAACACCATTGCTCGCCATTCCGCAAGAGACGGTTCATGCAGGTCAGGTATATATTGTGAATGCTGAGAACCGCCTTGAGCGGGCTGCGGTGGAGGTTTCCTTTCGACAGGATGGCCTGGCCGTCATACAATCGGGCATTGAGGAAGGTGATGTAATCGTACTGGACGATATCGTGCCGGCAATCTCAGGCATGCTGCTGGCACCGGATGTGGCAACGGACAAACAGGCTGAAATCCGCGCAGCAGCGCTGGGAGATGCCCTATGATCCGCTGGTTTGCCGGCCACCCCACGGCTTCAAATCTCCTGCTCGTCGTAATTCTGGCAATGGGGATATTCGCCGCACCAACATTGTTGCGCGAAACTTTTCCCGATTATTCGCCGACCGAGGCCAGCATTACCATCGCCTACCGCGGCGCCAGCGCCACGGATGTTGAAGATGCCATTTGCCTTCGGGTGACAGATGCGCTCAAAAGCGTCAACAATCTGGAAGAACTGAGCTGCTCAGCGCAGGATAATGTTGCCACCGCCATTGCAAAAATGGTGCCGGGGGGAAATGTCGGCAGCTTTCTGGATGAGGTGGATTCAGAAATTGGAGCCATCACAGACTTTCCTGCCGGAGCTGATGCACCCATTATCACGCAGCTCTATACAACTGATCTGGTTTCGGCGCTGGCGGTGCATGGGGAGATGTCCTTCGCCGATCTGGAAACCTATGCAAATGGTCTTGAGCAGAGGCTTTATAAAATCGACAATGTGGCTTCAGTAACTATCAAAGGGCTTTCCCAGCGCCAATGGCAGATTGAAGTTTCCCGTGATCTGCTCCAGCAATACAGTCTTTCAGTCAGTGATATTTCACGCCTGATCCGCCTGCAGAACATCGACATGCCGCTGGGCACCATTGAAACCGACACTCAGGATATCCAACTGCGTTTTGTCAATGAAAGCCGCTCCCTGTCGGACCTGGCAAATCTGGTGATCCTGTCCAGCCCGGAGGGCGGCGAATTGAAGCTGGCCGACATCGCCAGCATCAGTGAAAACTATGATCTCGAAGAGGAAAAAATCCTGTTCAATGGGGAGCGGGCCCTCATTCTGGAAGTCTATAAGAACAAGGACAGTGATGCGATTGATGTCATGGCCGACATCAAAACCTTTCTTGGAGACGAGCGCGAAAAGATGGGTGATAACGTCACCCTGACCATTACTCAGGACATGACCTCGATTGTGGCGGACCGCCTGCAGATGCTGGTCAGCAACGGTATCATGGGGTTGATCCTTGTTGCGGGCGCGATGAGTCTCTTTTATCGTCCACGGCTGGCCATCTGGGCCATTCTGGGGCTTCCGGTGGCTTTTGCGGGTGCCTTCGCCGTCATGGCATTGCTTGGCCTGTCCCTGAACATGATCACGCTGGTGGGGCTTCTGGTCGCCATTGGAATTGTCATGGATGATTCAGTGGTGATTACCGACTCTATAGCCGAGAGCATGAAGGAAGGCGTTACTCCCCTCGATGCGGTGACGCACGGCGTTTCCCGGGTGCTTCCCGGCGTCATGTCCTCATTCCTGACAACAATTGCAGTGTTTGGGCCCTTGTCCTTCCTTTCGGGTGAGTTGGGGACTGTTCTTGAGGTCATGCCCATTGTGCTGATCGCTGCGCTGGCGGCCAGTCTGATTGAAGCTTTTCTGATACTCCCACACCATCTGAAAGCTCCGCTGGTCCATGCTGCTGAAAACAAACCGGGGAGCTTTGCCCGGGCATTTGATGCGGGGTTCAACAGGCTGCGCGAAGGGGTGGGCAAAACCGCCGACGGCGCCATAAGAATCCGCTATCTGGTCATGGGGCTGCTTATCATCACTCTGCTTGGTTCAGTGGGCTTTTTTGCCGGTGGCAACATCAAACTTGAGGCCATGCCCGACATGGAGGGCGATGTGCTTGAAGCCAGGCTTCTGATGCCCCAGGGCACCCCCCTCGCTCAGACCGAAGAAGCCGTCGCCCAGGTGGTCGATGCCATTGAGAGAATAAATGCGCAATTGGCGCAGCCCCAGGATCAGGAACTGATACAGGCCATTCAGGTTCGTTTTAACGAGAATATCAGCGCCGGTGAAACCGGGCCCCATGTTGCGACCGTAGGAATTGACCTTTTGACAGCAGAGTCCCGACTCACATCCCTTGATACGCTCATTCCCCTCTGGGAAAAGGAAATCGGCAGCATTTTTGGCCTGATCAATCTGAGCATTCAGGAGCCGGGATTTGGTCCCGCCGGTATTCCCATTGAAATCCGTATTCAGGGGGCCGATCTGGATCGGATGAAGCTGGCCTCGGCCAATCTGGTCAACTATCTACAGGGCTATGTAGGGGTATTCAATGTGCTGGATGACTTGCGACCCGGCAAGCCTCAGCGCCAGTTGTCTCTGACTGATGGCGCCAGGACCCTGGGTTTCACCTCGGAATCCGTTGCCTCCCAACTGCGCTCGGGAACTCTAGGCGACATCGTGGACAATCTGCAACTGGGTGACCAAAGTGTGGAAGTCACAGTTTCCCAGACCCGGGCCGAACGCGCGACACTGAACAGCCTTGATCAGGCAATCGTCGTTTCCCAGACCGGGCAGTCCGTGCCCCTGAGTGTGATTGCTGATGTCATAGAAACACGTGACTGGGCCAAAATCACCCTCATCGACGGAGTAAGAACCGTAACGGTTCAGGCCAACGTGGATGCGGCCAGGGCCAACGCCGGTGCGCTTATGTCTGACCTGCAGAAAAATTGGCTGCCCGGGTTTGAACAGGATTATCCTGATCTGCAAATCCAGTTTCTGGGACAGGTGGCGGCTACCGCCGAGACGGCTGTTTCCATTGTCCGGGGGCTGGCCATTGGCATGCTTGGGGTTTTTCTCATCCTTTCATTCCAGTTCCGCAGCTATATCGAACCCCTTATCGTGATGATTGCCATTCCCATGGCTTTGATCGGCTCCATATGGGGTCATGTCATCATGGGATATGATATTTCCATGCCCTCGCTGATTGGCGCGGCGTCTCTGGCCGGAATTGTTGTGAACAACTCAATCCTGCTCATGCAATTTATCAACAAATTCCGTCTGGAAGGGCTTTCAACTGCAAAGGCTGCGGGTCAGGCCAGCCGTGCGCGCATGCGCCCGATTTTTATTTCCACCGCAACCACCATCATGGGCATGCTGCCTTTGCTGGCTGAGACCAGCGCCCAGGCCGCCTCCATCATCCCGCTGGTGATTTCTCTGGTATTCGGGCTACTGGTTTCAACCATACTGGTTCTGCTGGCCCTGCCCGCCCTCTATACTATCCTTGATGATATCGGAGCCACCGGGTTCAAGGCGATAAAGAGCGGTCTGGAAGAAGTACCGGACGACGGAGCAAGAGCAAAACTTGCTGGATGAACCAAAAAAGTACGGGCCAAGAACAATTGCCGGCACAGACATTTCCAGGCAGCTTTTTTCCAATTTCTACCGAACTTTGCTGCCCGGAGCCGCTCTGGTCTCAATCCCCGTCGGCAATGCCTTTGGCCCTGATGCGGGCCAGCCGGGCCCGCCACGAGGGCAGGATGACCAGAACAATCGCCAGAAACAGCAACCCCGTGGTCATCGGGCGTTCCCACACAAAGCTGAAGCCGTCATAAAGCTGCATCGAGCGGGCAAAATTGTCCTCAAGCATGCGCCCGAGGATAAAACCGATAAGGGCCGGAGCCAGTGGAAAATTAGCGAAGCGGAGAATAGTTGCGGCAACGCCCAGACCCACCAGCAGCAAAAGTTCGGTGGCGTTGTTCTGCCCGATATAAGCGCCCATCATGGTGAAAAACAAAATGAACGGAATGAGATAAGTGCGCGGTACTGCAAGAATTTTTGCAATATAGGGAATAAGGGGCAGGTTGAGAATAAGCAGTACCAGATTGCCCAGATACATGGAGATAATCACGCTCCAGAAGATGTTGGGATTATCCACCATCAGCCGTGGCCCCGGCGAAACATTGAGCGCAATCAACGCCCCCAGCAGAATTGCGGTGGTGCCCGAGCCGGGTATGCCCAGCGTCAGCAACGGCACGAACGAGCCGGTGCAGGCCGCGTTATTGGCCGATTCAGGAGCAGCCAGACCCTTGAGCGAACCCTTGCCGAATTTATCCTGGTCCTCTTTCTTGGCGATGTTGCGCTCCACCGCATATCCCAGGAACGAGGCAATGGTTGCCCCCGCCCCCGGAAGCACGCCGATGAAAAATCCCTGCAGAGACTGACGACCAATGACCGGCGCAATCTCTTTGGATTCGGCTTTGGTGATTCTTAAATCCTTGATTTCACTTGTGCCCCCCGAGCCGGTTTTGGAGCGGTTGGGGTCGAGCACCAGATATATCGCTTCGGGCAAGGCAAACATGGCCATGGCTAGGGTGATGAATGAGAGGCCAGACTGCAAGTCCTGCACCCCGAAGGTGAAACGCGGTGCCGGGAACAGGGCCGCCTCGCCCACGGTGCCCAGCATCAGGCCCAGAATAGTCATCATAATCGCTTTGGAGACCTGCCCGGTTCCGGCAAAGGCAGCAATGGCAGAGAGGCCCACCACCATCATGGCGAAATATTCGGTGGAATGGAACAGAAGCGCCACGGTTGCCAGCATGGGGGCAAAAATCATCAGCAGGATTGCCCCGATTGTCCCCCCTGCAAACGAAGATACCGCCGCAACAGTCAGCGCCTTGCCCGCCTTGCCCTGACGGGCCAGCGGGTAGCCGTCAAAACTTGTGGCAACGGTTGAAGCGACACCGGGCGCGTTGATGAGAATGGACGATGTTGAGCCGCCAAATATCGCCCCATAATAAACCCCGGCCAACAGAATGAGCGCCGTTGAAGGCTCGCCGATAGAGATGGCGACCGGTATCATGATGGCGATGATGGACATGGGACCAAGGCCCGGCAGCATACCGATGAATGTGCCAATCAGCACACCGCCAATGACCATCAGAATGTTGGTGAATGTGAAGGCCGTAACCAGCCCCTGCATCAGTCCTTCAAGCATGGTGCTTCAATCCCCTCAGATGAACCATGGCCAGGGCCGGAGGAAAATTCCCAAAACCTCCTGCACCAGATACCAGATGCCAAAAACCGCCACCAGTGACACCGGCACCACAACAAAGAGCTTGCGCTCGCCCAGAATGTAACTGCCCAGAGACAGGAAAATCACCGAGGACAGCACAAAACCCACCGGGCGCAGGGCCAGCGCATAAATCACCATCAGTGTCAGCAGCAACAGGGCCTGTCCGAAATTATAGCTCAGCAGCCGCCTGTAATCGATTTCGCCTTCACCGGGTCGTGAGGCTGCGGCCTTTCCCCCGAACAGAATAACCAGCCCTGTGACCAGCCCCATCACCGCCAGAATCTTGGGGAAGGTGCTCGGCCAAACGGGGTTGCGACGCATGAAGGGTGCGAGTGCGCCGTCCATTGCGAAAAACGCCGTATAGCCATAAATCAGGCAGATTGCGACAAATACCAGGGCAATCCAGCGCTCCAGTGCCATTTTGGCCTCCGGGTCAGAACTATCGGGCATTGGTATGAGACAAGAGAGATACCCTGCCCGCTTCAGTCAGGCAGGGTATCGGGGTGAGGCTCCTAGAGGAAGCCCAGTTTGGTCATCAAATCCTTGATGATGCCTTCCTGATTCTCCAGGAAAGCGACAAAATCATCACCGGAATTATGGATGTTGACCCAGCCGTTGCGTGCCCGCACTTCTTCCCACTCGGGGGTGTCATACATGGCGGTCAGAGCTGCCTGATAGGCGGCCAGCTTTTCGGCAGGCAGGCCCGGAGCGGCAAAGAATCCGCGCCAGTTGACGAAGTTCATGTCGATGCCCTGCTCTTTCATTGTGGGCACATCGGGCGCTGCATCAATGCGTTCGTCAGAGGTGACACCAATGATTTTGACTTCTCCGGCATCAGCCAGCGCCACGGCTTCAGAAAAGCCGGTTGAAAGCGCCGCAATCTCGCCGCTGAGCAACCCGGCCATAGCCATGCCGCCTGCGTCATAGGCGATATATTTAACCGCTGTGGGGTCTTCACCTGCTGCTTCCATCACCATGGCTGCAACCAGATGGTCCATGCCGCCGGGCACAGAACCCCCGCCAATGGAAACCTCAGAAGGGTTGGCGCGATAGGCCGCCAGCAGGTCATCCATGGAGTTGATGGGGCTGTCTTTGCCCACAACCAGCGCCGCATAATCGCCGATGGTTCCGGCAACCATGGTCAGGTCGCGGAAGTTCTGTGAAATCACGCCAGTCAATGCCCGGATAACAATCGGGGTTGAATTGACCATCAGCGTATCATAGTTGCTTTCGGCATTTTCAATCAGATAACCGATGGCCTTGCCGCCACCGCCGCCGGACATGTTTTCATATGTGGCACTGCCGATAATGCCCGCGTTGGTCAGGGCTTCACCCGTTCCGCGCGCGGTTCCATCCCAGCCGCCCCCGGCTCCGCCGGGAATGAGAAAGTGAATCTGGTCAAGGACCTGATGGCTGCCGGCAAGGGCGGGGCCGCCCGAAACCATAAGCGCGGCCGCAGCCGCCAGAATGGCCCTGCGTCCAAATGTGGTTTTCTTCATAATCTTGTTTCCTCCCTGAAACGAAAAAGCGCTTCGCCGCAATATCGGCGCTTGCAAAAATCAGTTTCACGCGAAAAGCTGACATCAACCTGTCACGCAACAATTTTGATGGAGTTGCCGTTGCGCTTCCTGCTGATTGAGGACAATGCCGATCTTGCCGTTTCGGTGCGCGACCGTCTGGCGCTCGACGGCTATGGTGTGGACTGGGCCGACTCTGTTTCAGCGGCGGAAGATTGTCTGGCCGGTGCTTCTTATGATTTGATTTTACTTGATATTATGCTGCCAGATGGGGACGGACGTGATTTTCTGAGCGCCCAGCGGAGCCGCGAAATCGACACACCCATAATCGTCATTACCGCACGTTCCGAGGTCTCCGACCGCGTTCATATGCTGGATCTTGGTGCCGACGATTATATCACCAAACCGTTTGATTTTCTGGAGTTGGAAGCGCGCTGCCGGGCAGTCATTCGACGCAAAAATGGCGCGGCGAGCAATGTCAAGCACTATGGCGACCTCGAATTTGATTCTCTTTCGGCAACGGTAAAAGTCGCCGGACGGGTGTCGGAACTGCGCAATCGAGAGTTGCGGCTGATGGAAATATTTTTCTCGTCCCCTGAACAGATTTTCCCCAAATCCCAACTTCTGGACCGCTTGTTCTCCTATGCGGAGAATGTCTCGGAGAACGCCATAGAGGTGTATGTCGCCCGTCTGCGCCAGAAAATTGACGGCGGCGCGGTGCGTATCGAAACCGTGCGCGGTATCGGTTATCGCATGAGCAAACAGGAAACATCCAACCGCGAAAAACCGGGACCATGAGTGCTGCCCTGAAACCCGGCACTTCCCTGCGCCAGCGCCTCAGGCTGCAGCTTCTGGGGCTTATCGCCATCCTGTCGCTGTTGCTCTATTTTTCTGTGCGCACCATTGCCGGGGGCGCGGCTGAAACCACGCAGGATAATATCCTGTCCGCCTCCGCCACCTCCATTGTTGAAGCCCTGCACGCCGAGCAGGACGATATTTTGCTCGACATCCCTTACGCGGCTCTGTCCATGCTGGGGGCCAACGCCGAGGAGCGGGTATTCTACCGTATTTTGACTGCGGCCAACACAATCACCGGCTATGATGACCTGCCTGCTCCCGAGGTTTTCCCCGCGCCAGACCAGCCGGTTTTTTATAATTCCCAATATCGGGGCAGCGCTGTGCGCATTGTCGCCATGACCCGGATCATCACGCTGAAGGATACACCCACCAAAGTGCTGGCGCTGGTAGCCCAGACCCGACTTGGACAGGACGCCATAACCGCCCGCATCGCCAATACCGCCGCGGCGCTTGGGGTCGGTTTTTTTCTTGTCGCCGGTATTCTTGGCGCGCTGACCGTTGAAAGCGCCCTGCGCCCCATCGAAAACATCGCCGCCGCTGTGCAACGACGCGGCCCCCATGATTTGCGCCCCATGCTCAAACCCGCCCCATCCGAACTTGCGCCACTTCTGGCCTCGCTCAACAGCTTCATGGAGCGCCTGCGCACCGCCCTGTTGCGCACCGAGGATTTTATCGCCGAGGCCGCCCACCGGGTACGCACCCCCCTTGCCACCGTCAGAGCCCAGACCGAAATTGCCCTGCGCCGGGCCAAAACCCCCGAAGACCGCAAGGCCTTGCGCGCCGTCATCCGCGCTGTTGACGAAAGCGCCCGCTCTGCCGGGCAATTGCTCGACCATGCCAGCGTCACCCTCAGAGCTGACAAGATGGAGCGTGTGGACGTTGATTTATGGGTGTTGGCCAAGGACCTCGTGCACGGTCTTGCCCCGACGGCTGAAATCCGCGACATTCGCATCGTCCTGCGCCCCGCTGAGGGGAAATTCATCACCATTGGCGACCCCGTTCTGCTCATGGGGGCGTTGCGCAACATTCTGGACAACGCCATCAAATATTCCCCGGACGAAAGCGAAATATCCGTTGCCCTCACCGGGGAATCTGAGATTTGCTCCATTACCATCTGCGATCAGGGGCGCGGTCTGGATAACGCGGAGCAAAAAACGCTGACCCGGCGCTTTGAGCGCGGCAGCAATGTTGCCGATGTGGTGGGCTCGGGCCTGGGCCTGACTATCGTTTCTGAGGTTGTCGCAGCCCATAACGGCAGTTTCAAGCTCGCACCCAATCAGGAGAGAGGCACATGCGCCAAAGTCTGCTTGCCACGAAAATAGTCTGGTCTATGCTGGCGATTTTTGCCCTTTCAACCACCCCCTCCAGAGCTTTTGAAATCGAAGCGGAACAGTATTTTGCGGCCACGGACGGCACGAGCGAAATTACCATCATGTCCACCGCCGACCTGTCGGTGTTCGCTCCGCTGGTTCTGGGTTTTCAAAACCAGAACCCCAGTGTCAACGTGCGTTATGTGGTGCTCTCCAGCGCCGAGCTATATTCGGCTGTGCTTGAGGGGGAGGCCACCCCCGACCTGGTGATTTCCTCGGCCATGGATTTGCAGACCAAGCTGGCCAATGACGGCTTTGCCCAGCCTTTCCGCTCGCAGGCCACCGAAACCCTGCCCGCCTGGGCCCGCTGGCGCGACGAACTTTTTGCCTTCACGCTGGAACCGGCGGTGCTCATTCTCTCAAAAGCGGCTTTTGCCGACCTGCCCCGCCCCAGAACCCGTCAGGAGTTGATTGAACTGCTGCGCGATAATCCGGCCCGGTTTGAGAACCGCATCGGCACCTATGATTTGCGCACCAGTGGGCTGGGCTATCTTTTTGGCACCCAGGATGCACGCCAGTCCGAAACCTTCTGGCGCCTGTCCGAAGTTATGGGCGCCCTGCAAACCAGGCTTTATTGCTGTTCGGGCCAGATGATAGCGGACGTCAAAAGCGGCAAGCTTGCCCTCGCTTACAATGTGCTGGGTTCTTACGCCGACGCCCAAAGTGAGAGCAATGTCGATATTGTTCTGCTGGAGGACTATACCAGCGTGATGATGCGCACCGCCTTCATCCCCGACAGCGCAAAAAATTCTCAACTGGCCGGCACTTTTATCAACTATCTGCTCAGCGCAGATGGCCGCTCTCTGCTAAGGGCGGAAATCGGCCCCGGCCCCCTTGATGCGGAGACCTTCTCCTCGGACCAGAACCTCAGACCCATACGGCTGGGCCCCGGACTTCTGGTCTATCTGGACCAGCTCAAACGCAGGAGTTTTTTGCGCGCATGGACCAGCGCCATTGTGCAGCCTTGAGGAACCTTGTTCTTTCCCGCTCTGTCAAATCAGCCTGTACTGGGCCGCCTTGTTGCGCAGAAAGGGCAACCCGTTGCCCATAACTTCGGCTTCACTCCGGGCAACCGGGCGCCAGACCGACAGCCCGTGAGCAATTTCAGGGGGCATATTCACAAAACTCTCCATGGCCAGCCCGCCGTTGAAGCCGATGGCGGCGAGGGAGACAAAAATCTCGTCCCAATCGCAGGTGCCCTCTCCCGGCGTGCCCCGGTCGCTCTCAGAAAGGTGGATGTAGCGCAGGTGCTCGCGTCCATCCAGAATGCCATTGCCCGCCCCCTTCTCCTCGATATTCATGTGATAGGTATCCAGGTGCAGAAAGATATTGTCAGCGCCGACCCTCTCAATCATTTCGACCCCTTGGGCGGCGGTGTTGATGAGGTGGCTTTCATAGCGGTTCACCGGCTCTATTCCCAATGCAATGCCGTGCTGCATTGCGTGGGCAGAAGCCGCTTCAAGCACCCGCGCTACATTATCCAGCTCTTTTTGGGTGGGCGGCAGACCGGAGCGTTCACCGATGCCCCCGTAAATGACACCCGAAAGGGCCTCAGCCCCGATGGAAGCGGTTTTCTCAATAGCCGTCCTGAGAAACCCGATGGCCCCTTCAGGGTTTTTTGAGGCCCAGACCGGCTCAGGCAAGCCAAGGGAACACACTGAACGCAGCTGGTGTTTTTCCAGTAGTGCCCGGCTGTGGGCGGCGTCAACCGCTTCCGGATTCAGCAGAGCAATTTCAATAAAATCCATCCGGTTTTCAACGGCGGCGGAAATCGCTTTTTCAGCACCGTCACGGTCCCAACTCATGGTCCACATGCTGGTATGAACGCCAAATCCCTGCATGAGTGCCTCCATCTTTCCCGATTTTCATGCCAAATTGCTGATGGTATTTTTGCAACCCTGAGCTTTTGAACCGAATCCTACCGGCCTTCAACCAGCGGATGCTCAAGCCGGTCCCCGACAACAAGGCCGATTTCACGCGAACGTCCGCCAGGAATTTCGAGCACAAAACGCACCGGAAAACCCGAAGGGATTGAGGTGGGGTCCTGAGGCCGGGCGTTTTCGTGGATGGATTTTATCTCACCGTCAGCGGCGATAAAAATCATGTCCAGCGGAATGAAGGTGTTGCGCATCCAGAACGCCACCTCGCGCTCCTCGCCAAAATCAAACAGCATGCCTGCATCATCGGCCAGCGACTGGCGGAACATCAGGCCCTGCGCCCGTTCCTCATTGGTATCAGCCAATTCGATGTTGAATACAAAACTGCCGTTGGCGGTCACCAGGGTCGCTTTGTTTTCATCAGCACACGCTGCAACAACCATAAGCAGAAAAACTGCAATAACAGTCTTTGTGAGGCGATAAAAATGCGACAGGTTAAAACTCATTAACGCAAAACTCACAACAAGAGCGGGTAGCGACCAGTTAGTGCGATGCAGGTGCCTCACCCCAGTCTTCTGGGCGAATTTCTGCGACCATCAATCCCTTTGGACCCTCTCCATAGCGCGCCAGAACAAATTGACCGGGACGCAGTTCGGCAAAACCATAGCGCCTCAGGGTCTCCATATGTACAAAGATATCCGGGTGCCCTTCACCTTTGGAGAGGAAGCCAAACCCGCGAACCCGATTGAACCATTTTACCTGCAACCGCTCGAGCGCGCTTGAAGGCTCGACCACCACATGGGTGCGTGGCGCTCCCATCTGGGAGGGATGCAGGGCTTTTGTGTCATCCATGGAAAGAATGCGAAAGGCTTGCAGACCGCCGGGCCGGTTCAGGGCTTCACAGATGATACGCGCCCCTTCATAGGCGGTCTGGTAACCATCGCGGCGCAAGCAGGTCACATGTAAGAGCACATCGGGCTTGCCATCATCGGGAACGATAAAACCGAAGCCCTTGGATACGTCAAACCATTTTATGGTTCCTGCGACTTCGACGGCGTCAATTTCCTCGTTCGGCACCACCGTGCCGACGTCAGACAAAACCGTCTCGCTCTTCGCCTCGCGGAGTTCGCCTTGCGGCAACTCAGGTGTCTGTTTGGCCCCCATAGTCCCAACGCCTCTTTCAAACTCGCCCCGCCAAAGGCGAAGTTACTCAATCACAATTTTGCCCACTTTGGCCGATTCACGCCTAAAAGTTAAGATGCATAAACAACTTTGTTACCGAATTGAGCAAAATTAATGTTCGGCGGGGTGATTCCCATAGCTGAATCCGCATGATAAGAGTGGGCACGCCCCCACCATTCTCCAGAAAAGACAAGCTTCACGATGAAATATTTGCACACAATGGTCCGCGTCACCAACGTAGAAGAAAGCCTGAAGTTTTATTGTGAGGGCCTTGGTCTTGAAGAAACCCGGCGTCATGACCACGAAAAAGGCCGGTTCACGCTTATTTTCCTGAAGGCCCCCGGCGATGCCAGCGGAGAAATCGAACTTACCCACAACTGGGACCCTGAAACCTATTCCGGCGGGCGTAATTTTGGCCACCTCGCCTACAGCGTCAAAAACATTTACGACACTTGCCAGCATCTCAGTGACATGGGCATCATCATCAACCGCCCACCACGGGACGGGCGCATGGCTTTTGTACGCTCCCCTGACGGCATTTCCATTGAACTGCTTCAGGAGGGTGAGGCCCTGCCTGTGGCAGAGCCCTGGGCCTCAATGCAAAACACCGGCGAGTGGTAAAGCGTATCACCGCCCTCAGATTCCAGTGTCAAAACCTGTAAAATTAACAGTTTTTTGACCCTGCTGGTTAGCGCAAGCTTAGCCATCGAAGCGTTAGATTGCCGCTTGTTTTCCTTTTGGAGCCTGCCGGGCACTTCTTTCAGGTGCTATGGTGGTGACAGGCAATGTTGCGCACATTTAAGATTGTCGGAATCTGTCTCAGCCTTGGCGCCTGCACGCCCATGGCCATGTTCGCTTCTTCCAGTCCCAATTACCAAAGCAGTTTTGGGGTGCAGGTTGCGAGCAGCAAGGTCAATACCCTGTGCATAAGCCCTGCCCTGCGGCTGGCAATCTGGGAATTTGAAGGAAAATTCGGGAAAAAAATCGTTGTTACCTCGGGCTATCGCACGCCCTGGTATAATGCCTCAGTGGGGGGGGCCAGCAGTTCTTTGCACATGAGTTGCAATGCTGTAGATTTTTTCATTCCAGGCGTTCCCAAATCCGAATTGATTGCTTTTGCCCGTAGTCTGAGCAATGTGGGAGGGCTTGGGTGCTATGCGGGCCGCCCCTATATTCATATCGATGTTCGCCAGCGCCCGGCCGGTTATCGCCAGCCCGTCATGTGGCGATGTTGAAGCTGATCAGACAGGCATAGCCTTGCTCGCATCAAACATTTTTCTAAAGGCTGAAAATCGGACTTGCGCATTGCCGCGTTGCGCCCTATACGGTGCACCCTAGTCAGGCGCCCATCGTCTAGTGGTCTAGGACGCTGCCCTTTCACGGCGGAAACACGGGTTCGAGTCCCGTTGGGCGTACCACTCTCCTGCCAACCGGAACCCGTCTGGTTCCAGTGGCCAGAAAGAGGTGAGGAGAATTTTCCTCAACCAAGCCGGCGCTCCCTTCGTCTAGCGGTCCAGGACGCTGCCCTCTCACGGCGGAAACACGGGTTCGAGTCCCGTAGGGAGTACCAGTTTTTCAAGTTGCTCGGACCTGAGCGCTAAAGCCGCTTTGGCGCGCCGCCCGGCCATAACAATTACAATAAAATCTTTGTTCCCACACCAGCCCCTCCCCTGTGGAATTGCCAGCGCTGTCCACCAGGCGGAGATTCCCTGCAGCCCTTGATAGCGGCTTGCGTCATAAACGCACCGCTCACCTGCCGGAATTTTCCGTGTGCGCACCTCCTCGTTACGGGCCCCCTGAAGACTGACTTCCCCTCACGCTTGCTCTTTTGTTATATTGTTATATTATAAGGTTGTTTCATGGTGTTAATGCCATCACGCAGCACATGACTCTAAATCAGCCTTACCTGTGATACCATAAAGCGTTTTTCTCCTTATGGCACAACATTGCCAACACTGAAGCTTCAGTGTTTTCTGACAAATCTGAAGATGCACAGAAGCGTAAAACCGGCCATTTTCTTTGGTTCAAAAGGTTTCCCGGGCATTGCGCAACTTCCACAGAACGCGGCAAAACTCAACTCCTGGCAGTTGACAAACAGCCCACTTCCTATCATACCAAACCATAGAATGCAGGTGAAACAGCGAGCAATTGCCAGCCTTGCCTTTTCCTGCCCGAAGCGCCCGCAACAATAAAGGGGGCACACTCTCTGCTGATGGCGCGGCAGGGAAATTCAGGGAGACAGACTCTTATGGACATCAATGAAACCCGCCGGATTGGCCAGACAGAATGTTATCTGCCCATATTGGGTCTGGGAGCAAATCCACTTGGCGGCCTCTACGAGCCCATCCCCTATGAAGATGTCAAATCCACCATTGATACGGCGTTGAACGCCGGTGTGCGGTTCTTCGACCTGGCCCCGGTTTATGGATACGGAAATGCAGAGAAAAGCGTTGGCAAGGCTCTGGATGAGCACCCGCGCGACGAACTGTTTGTGAGTACCAAAGTCGGGCGTCTGCTTCTGGACCCCGATGACCCCGCCTCCCCTGCGGAACGCGAAGATGTGATGGTGCTGTGGGAAGGCGAACAACTTTACAAGGGCACTGATGCGGTGCGACCCTATTTCGATTTCAGCCGCGACGGGGTGATGCGCTCCCTCGAAGACAGTCTGAAACGCACCGGTCTGGACCGATTTGACGCCATTCATATCCATGACCCTGACCTGTTTCCCGACGAAGCGATAGATGGCGCTTTTCGGGCACTTTCCGATTTGAAGGACCAGGGAATAATCGGGGCCATCGGCTGCGGAATGAACCAGTGGGAAATGCTGGCGGATTTTGCCGGTCGCGCCCCTTTTGACTGTTTTTTGCTCGCCGGACGCTATTCCTTGCTCGATCAGTCAGCACTGCCCGAGTTGCTGCCGGTGTGCGAACGCAACAACATCTCCCTCATCATCGGCGGGGTATATAATAGCGGAATTCTGTCGCACCCCGACCCCGGCACCATAGGGGGTGTTTCCAGCAAAAGCGACGCCATTGGCAGCTGGACGGAAAACGTCACGTTCAACTATGTGCCTGCGCCACCCGAAATCATCGAGCGCGCCGGTGCCATGAAGCGAATTTGTGACGCACACAACACCAGCCTGAAGGCTGTTGCCATTCAGTTTCCCCTGCATCATCCCGCCGTTGCTTCCGTTCTGATGGGGCCGCGCACGCCCGAGCATGTGCTGGACAATATCGCAGCCTTTGGCGCGCCGGTCCCCGATGCCTTGTGGGCAGACTTCAAATCGGCGGGATTTTTGTCTCCACAGGCCCCCACCCCATAGGGTTGAAAGGAACGGATATGGCGGTATTTGCTTCAAAACTTGGCGCCCCTGAAACACCACGACTGCTTGAGGGCAACGATTGGCTCTGTGTTGAAATGGCCCCTCCCCGGGCCGGTATTACCCTTGTTAGTGCGGATGGCTCATCGCGGCAGGTCGCGCCCGCCGGCTGTCCCAACGGGTTGTGCATTGACAGGGGCCGGAGCATCTGGGTCGCCGACACCGTGCCCCCGGCACTGCTCAGAGTTCAGATGGATGGCAGCTCTGATGCCGTGCTCACCAGTGGGGACGCCGGGCCGTTTCTGTTGCCTAATGATTTGTGTTTTTCGCCTTCCGGTCTCCTTTATATGACCGACAGCGGCATGCTGATGTCCGACTGGGTGGTGGATGGCGCGCCAAGACCTGATTGGAAAAGCGCACCCTTTGATGGCAAACTCTGGGAAATCGACCTTGAGGCCCAAACGGCTCGCGCCATTGACCGGGGCCTGCGCTTTGCCAACGGTATTGCGTTTGGCCCGGATGGACGCCTCTATATCAATGAAATGATAAGCGGAGATATATCCGCCTATGAGGTCACAGATGGACGGGTTTCTGGTCCACGGACCCACTTTGCCAATGTTCTCTCCTCCGATTGGCAGGGTGGATTCCGTGGGCCAGATGGCATGTGCTTTTCTGAGGATGGCCGTTTGTGGTGCACTGTCTACGGAGAGGGCAAAATTGCTGTAATTTCTCCAGAAGGCGACGTCGTGGAACGGCTGAAAACTCTGGGCAGTGCCCCGACCAACGTGGCGTTTGGTTCAGACGGTGAAAAGCGGATTTATATCACCGAACACGAACTGGGGCAAATCGAAACACTAGAGGTCGACGCGCGCGCCTATCCGCTCTTTGACGGGCCGACAAAATGAACGATGTCCACCAATTGCGCGGGGCGTTCGGGCAAGTTGACCTTCAGCCCGAAGGTGGAATGATTGGCCCGGCGGTGTTTGATGTGCCCGGCGTTGGCCGGATTGAGCCTCTCACCTGCCCGGACTGGCGCAACCGGGACGGCGCCGAAGAACTTTTGCCACTCATCCGCAACCTGTGCGGTGACTTTGTCTGCGCGCCCTATGGTGCACCAGAGGCATCTGGCGACTTGCCATCAGACTGGCTCAAAGGCGCTGACGCCAATATTGAAGAGGACCGCTGGTTTCATGGCTATCCGGCCAATTCTTTATGGGAAATCAATGGCGATAATGAAGGGGGCGATGCAGCAACACACGCAACCATGAGCTGTCGTCCGGCAGCCCCGCACCCCTTTGATGAAATCTGTCGGACAATTTCCCTGCTGCCCGACGGGCCAGGATACGCTGTTGAACTGAGCATCAAAGCCCGGCATGACGTAAACTTTCCGTTCTCGCTGCATCCCTGTTTTTCGCTGCCTGAAAAGCCTGGCTCCCTCCGGCTCGAAATACCCCGGGCGGGAGAGGGTTGGACCTATCCCCTCCCGGTTGTTCCCGAACACGCCCCCATCGCTCCAAACCGGCGCTTTGACAGCTTAAGGGCAGTTCCCCGGGTCGAGGGCGGATTTTGCGACCTTACCCGGCTCCCTCCTTCCGAGCGGAGTGAGATATTGTTGCAGGTTCCCGCTCCCGGCGGGCTGGTGCGGCTGATTTATGAACAGGCCGGATATGCTGTGCGCTTCACCTATGACGCGCAACTGGCGCCCTGTATTGTTATCTGGGTCAGCAATCGCGGGCGGGACGAATTTCCCTTTGACGGACAATTTCGCACTCTGGGTATAGAAGCTGTGGCCGGTGCCTTCGACCTTGGACCGGCAGTCTCCGCCTCCGCCATGAACCCCATTGCGCGTGAAGGTGTTGCCACCTGCATTTCCCTCACGGCCGGGCAGCAATTGACAACCCGTAGCAAGATCGCGCTCGAAGCTCTCTGACGCATAAAAATCAGGAAAAACACACACAATGGCGAACTACCCAACGAGTGAGACCGACCGCAGAGTAAAGGCCGATGCGCTTATCGCCATCACAGAGGCGATATTTCGCGCCTGCGGGATGCGCCCGGATGACGCCGCACTGCTTGGCGCTTCACTGGTTCACGCTGACCTGCGCGGTGTGCATTCCCACGGTGTTTTGCGTATCCCCGACTATGTTCACAAACTCAATGGCGGTGGTGTTGAGGCAACAGCCGTGCCCACAATTGTTTCGCGCAGCAAGGGAGCGATTGTGGTCGATGCCAATAACAGCATGGGCCAGATCGGCGCGTCCTGCGCCATGGATCAAGCCATTGAAGCTGCCCGGGAGAACGGGGTGGCACTGGCAGCCCTTCGCGGATCGAACCATTGCGGCGCTCTGGACTGGTACACCCTGCGCGCTGCGGAACAAGGCATGATCGGCATTGTCGGCTCAAACGCCCTGCCGACCATGGCTCCGCTGGGGGGACGAGATAAAATCGTCGGCATGAACCCCATTTCCATTGCCATTCCCGGTGATAGGGAACCCCCTGTGGTGCTGGACCTGGCTTTTGGTGCAACGGCACATGGTAAAATTCGCGTCTACCATCAAAAGGGCCTGCCTCTTCCCGATGGCTGGGCTTTTGATGCCGAGGGAGTGCCGACCAACGATGCAGGAATAGCGCTGGAAGGACTTATTCAGCCGGCGGGAGGGCACAAGGGAATTGCGCTGGCCATGATGGTGGGGATGCTTTCGACGCTGCTGTCCGGTGCCAGCTATGGCACGGGGTTGGGAGACATGGTCAATGGCCCGATTGCCGGTCGTGACGGTCAGTTTTTTGTCGCCATCAATATCGCTGCCTTTCGCCCGATTGTGGAACTTGGCGGTGACGTGGACGCCATAGTGGAAGAAGTTCACAATTCCGCCCGGCGCGATGCGGACACCGCTCTGCTTGTGCCCGGTGAAATGGAGCGCCAGTATGAAGAAAGTTACGGAGCGTCTGGAATATTACTACCCGCGCTCACTCTTGATGACATCAGAAAGTCCGCGCTGGCGCTGGGCGTGGACAAAGCAATGGTTGTGGCTCTGTAATGGGCTCCAGTTCACAAACGCTCCCCGCGCAGATACCGGACACCCCACTTGAGCCTGAACTGGCGGAGTTTCTCTCTTCCATTCGGCAGAAAGTGCTCCAGAGGGCGGGCAGTATGCCCGGCATTGATGCGCTGCGGCAGGCTTCGCGGGATGCACGATTGTGCTGGTCGCTTTCAGGTCCTGCCCTGACCTCAAGCCAAAGCAACGAATTTGGCATGCTCACCCGGATGTACTCCCCTCCAGAAGCTGAACCAGACCGCCTGCTGATCTATCTGCACGGCGGCGGCTGGGCCATGCTCGACCTGGACACCCATGACCGCTTGATGCGGGCCTACGCGTTGCGCGCCAAATGGAATATTATCGCTCTTGACTATCCACTGGCCCCGGAAACCCGGTTTCCGCAAAGCCTGACGGCGTGCGCGAGCACCGTAGAGCGCATCATTGAAAGCGTGAAAACAGCCGGGCTCAGTCCGGGGAATATCGTTTTGGGCGGAGACTCGAGCGGCGCCAATCTGGCTCTGTCGGTGGAACTTGACCGCCAAAGCAGAGGAGAAAAACCGCTGGGGGGGCTCTTGTTGAACTATGGGGTTTATGACAGCGATATGTCGCGCGCCTCCTACCGCCGGTTCGTGGGCTCTCCTTATCTGCTGAGCGCCGAGCGTATGGAGTTTTTCTGGAGCCAGTATTGCTCCACCTTGCAAAGCAGAGAGGACCCGCGCGCCGCGCCATTACGCACAGACCCTGCCCTGCTGGCCAAACTTCCTCCCGTACATTTAACCATCGCCGCCCAGGATGTGCTGGTTGACGAAAACCTGCTGTTTTCGGACAAGCTGAATGCTGCAGGTGTCTCTGTCACCCGCCAGATTTATGCTGAGGCCGCCCACGCTTTCCTGGAGGCCGTGGACTGCTCGCCCGTTGCCGACCGGGCGATAGCAAACGGCGTAAACTGGCTTGGGAGATTATAACGCGTGTTCTTGTTTCCCGGCCTTGAGAAAAACTCATCATACCATATTGAGCTTTATTCATACCTTGTTCAAGCTCACTGCGCAAAAGGAGTCTCACCTGATGCTTTCAATCAACCCCACATACGGCATCTCTCAGGAGTTCCGGTTTCGTCTTGGTGATTTAACCTTTCCCGGAATTATTTCGGGGCTGCAAGAAGTACCCAAAAGTTCCCTTCTAAGACTGAACGGGGGGAAAGAGCGAAGCTTTTACGTGGAGCCGGTGCCTGATCTGGGTACTGACTGGCTGAACGGATACAAAGCCTCGCCGGGCGAGTTGCGCTGCCGACACTTTGGAGAGTTCTGCGTGGAAATCGCCAGCGATGACCCCGAACTGCTGGTGGGAAACAATCGAGTTGACCTGGAGGTGGTTGATGGTCTGACCACCAGCGCCATCAGCATAGATTTCACCTGGGACCCCACCCCGCTTGAGCCCGAGCTTGACCTGGGGGATCTTACGAAATTTGCCACGGTGCAACAGGTGGGACAGGTCGTAAACGGTGCGTTCGACCTTGACCGGGCAGCCAATCTCATTCGTTCCCGCGCCCCGGTCGCCCCTGATGCGTTGTTGGTAATCGGCTCGCCAGGCAAAAGTCAGGAAGCGACCTATCGTGTACGTTTTCTTGAGCCTCATCACTCCAAATGGCTGGGTTTGAGTGATTTTCATGTGGGCATGGTTGAAGGCGTTCCCCCAAGGGGAATTAAAGTTGGCTGGTCAAGTGCCGGCATGGCCGTTGCCATGCCCAGCGGGGGCGCCCGCAGTTTTATCGCCTGGGGTGATCATTCCGGCGCGCCTGAGGAATGGGCCATTGCCACCAACCCGCCCGCCGAAGTTGCCATTGAGCGTGGCGTCGCCTATCGGGTGCGCCATCAGATGCAACTCGAAACCGGAATCAACCGGGTGCGCTTTCGCTTATGGCCGGAGGGATTGCCCGAACCAAAAAGCTGGCTCTGCGATGAGCACGACGGTCTCTTGCCCGCGGCCTCACCCCGCCATCAGGCCGCTTCGTTCAGTCTGTTCCAGCATATGGGAATGCCTGTCGAGTGGTCCGATATCAAGCTGCGCCCGATGAGTTCTGATGAGTTTGACCAGGTCGATCCCGCAAGCGGGCGGCAACCGTTTTTCAAGCGAGATCGCCCCGGCGCGTTCTAGACACGGATTTTGGGCAGTAAGGAAAATCACAACGAGAGGACTTGCGCTTACATAACGGCTTTCCAGTAACGCTCCACAACGATGGCCAGGTGCCGGTCCATTGCTTCTGCGGCCGCTTCAACATTCTTGTTTTTTATCGCCTCGAAAATCTCCACATGCTGACCTACAACATCTTCAAAAGAAGCGCCGCTGGCTGAAGACTTCACCCTTTGATCCTTAAGCCAGTCGGAGAGCGCAGCATTAAGTCCCTCAAAAACCGGGTTTCTCGAAATCTGAGCAATCGCCAGATGAAAAGTCACGTCTGTCTGGACAAAGGTATCAAGATCCTTTGAAGCCCGGTTTGCGTCCAGGGCTTTTTCTAGTTTTTTGATGTCTTCGTTAGTGGCAATCTGGGCTGCCCGACGCGCCAGCCCGATCTCGAGCAGCGCGCGCGCGTCCTGCATTTCCCGCAGCCCTTCGGGGCGGTTCAGATAGTGGCGCATGGAGCCTGAAAGTTCCGCGAACATGCCATCTACCGTGGGTGTCGAAACTCGGGGAACAGCACCGGGACGCGACGTCAGGAGACCCTGCCTCTGCAGGGAAAACAACGCCTCACGAACGCTGGACCGCCCGGCATCAAATTCTTCCATGATCTGACGCTCAGCCGGCAGACGATCACCGGGCTGCAGTCTTCCAGAAAGGACGAGCAACTCAAAATGCTCTGCTATCTCCTGATATTTTTTGCGCGCCATCGCCCGAAGAATCCCTCTATTTGCTCTATTAAGACCGGAGTATCGTAGAATTCGCCGCACGTTTCCAGTTTTTTTAACCTCCGGGCGAGTTACAGCGCTTGATCCGCTGGTAAAACGTTGATAAACCTGTCAGACCAAATAAACTGAAAGCAATATTCTTATGCCGAAGCTCGCGGCGAATCTGTCGACTTTGTTCGCAGAATTTCCTATGGAAGATCGCCCCTCTGCCGCTGCTGATGCCGGCTTTGAAGCTGTGGAAATGCGTTTTCTGGATGCCGAGCCAGATGTTCGGTTTCTTGAGGATATAAAGGCCAGAGAGCTTGAATTTGTCATGTTCAATGCCAGCCCTGGCAATATCGCTCAAGGGGAGTTGGGGCTTGCTTCACTTCCGCAGGAAAGGGAGCGGTTTGAAAAGTCCATCCACCGGGGCATAGAGTGGGCCAACCGGCTGGGGGCTTCCTTCCTGCATGTATTGGCCGGAAAAAGGAGCGAGCACCAGACAGAAACACAACAGCGGGATGCAGCCATAAAGGCTTATGCATGGGCAGCCGAGCAGGCAGAAAAGACCGGCCTGACTCTGCTCGTGGAACCAATGGCACCCATCGCCGTCGCTGACTATTCTATTCCATCACTGGAAAGCGCGCTCCGCATCGTCAGGGAGGTAAATTCGGCACATTTCAAAGTGCTTTTTGACTTTTATCACATGCAGTTGGCGGGGGGTGATATCATTGGCCGGTTCACCGAAGCCAGGCCTTGGATCGGGCATGTTCAGATAGCCGCGGCCCCCTCACGCGGGGAACCTGACACCGGTGAGCTCAACGTTGATTTTGTTCTTGGTGAGCTGGATCGCGCGGGTTATTCTGGCTGGGTTGGATGTGAATATTCCCCAAGAACCACAACACTGGCGGGTCTGTCTTGGGCGGATAAGTATCTTTCAAAAGAGGCTTTGCTCAAAAATTCACAGACAGAATGACTATCTCTTGCGACAGGCTCGGCAAACTGCAAAATACAATTGACCTTTCCACCCAATGTCCTCCATGGACTTTTGGTACTAGAACACTGAATGGCAACCTGGCCCGGCGCGGCCTGATCTAAGGAAAAACAATATGTTGCATGGCGGACATTTTATTGCGGGAAAATGGGTCAGGGGTAAAGAAACTTTCCCCAACATGCCCGTTGAAGGCGCAACTGATGAATTTGCCGTCGGCCTGCCCGAACACATAGAAGCCGCTGCTGCAGCAGCTGAACAGGCGTTTACCAGCTACAATCAGACCTCCCGGACTGAGCGGGCCGGTTTTTTGCGCTCTATCGCCGATGAAATCGAAGCGCGTGGTGATGAAATCACTGAGATTGGTACCCGCGAAACCGGGCTGCCTCAAGTCCGGCTTGAGGGCGAACGCGGGCGCACAACCGGCCAGTTGCGCCTGTTTGCCGACCACATAGAAAAAGGCGACTATCTGGACCGACGCCATGATCTGCCCCTGCCCGAGCGCACTCCCCTGCCCCGCCCCGACTTGCGCATGATGCAATTGCCGGTGGGCCCGGTTGCGGTTTTTGGCGCTTCCAATTTTCCACTGGCCTTTTCGGTGGCAGGTGGCGACACGGCCTCAGCACTGGCCGCTGGATGCCCCGTGGTGGTCAAAGGCCACTCGGCCCATCCCGGTACCAGCGAAATAGTAGCCCAAGCCATCGAAGCTGCCATCAAAACCTGCTCCATGCATCCAGGTGTTTTTGCGCTGGTTCAGGGAGGGACCCGTGAAGCCGGACAGGCACTGGTGCAACACCCGCTTATCCAGGCTGTGGGCTTTACCGGCTCACTGGGCGGCGGACGCGCATTGTTTGACCTGTGCGCATCGCGTCCCAACCCGATACCGTTTTTTGGCGAGTTGGGAAGCATCAACCCCATGTTCCTGATGCCCGCCGCGCTGAACGCCAGAGGGGAAGAAATTGCAGGAGGCTGGGCCGCTTCCCTCACTATGGGCGCGGGCCAGTTCTGCACCAATCCAGGCGTTGCCGTTGTGATTGCCGGCGAAGGGGCTGAAACATTTGCGCGCAGTACACAGGCAGCACTGTCTAAAACCGGCGCACAGACCATGCTGACTAAGGGTATCGCGGAGGCGTACGATGAGGGCCGCACCCAGATGGCGGGCACAAAAGGAGTGCAGGAACTGGTGAGTTCGGCGTCTGAACCGCGCACAGCAACCCCAAATCTTTATCGCACCACCGGCTCTGAATGGCTTGCCAACCCAAACCTTGGCGAAGAAGTGTTTGGTCCGCTTGGCCTCATTGTCGAGGTCGGGGACCTTGAAGAAATGGCCGCCGTGGCCAACAGCCTCAAGGGGCAGCTCACCTGCACAATTCATATGGACGACACCGACACTGACGCAGCTCACGCCCTGCTGCCCGTTCTGTCGCGCAAAGCAGGAAGAATTCTGGCCAATGGCTTTCCCACCGGCGTTGAAGTCTCGGATGCCATGGTCCACGGCGGGCCCTATCCTGCTTCAACAAATTTCGGGCATACCTCGGTGGGTACGCTTTCCATCAGGCGCTGGCTGCGCCCGGTCTGTTACCAGAACATGCCCGAGCAGGTTCTGCCCGACGACCTGAAATAGGCCACGTGCCCCAAATAAGGGAACTGCAACCGTACACGCCGGAGGGCATGGCTCACCTGCCTCAACAATGTGGAACCATAAACGCAAACGAGATTGCACGGACGATTGAACTCAGCTAGTTAAACGATTAATGTCTGTGGCTTGCAGCTTGCGAAGTCAACGAGGCACCCGTAGCTCAGCTGGATAGAGCGCTGCCCTCCGAAGGCAGAGGTCACAGGTTCGAATCCTGTCGGGTGCGCCATCTCACTTTTCTGACCAGAAACGCCGAAAAACCTAAAGGGAACAGAGAGTTGCGGGGTTCGAAATCCCTTGCCTCTTTTGTAGCTCATACGCTCAGAAAAGGCCAATCTGAGCACAGTTTTGCGCAAATGGATTTGGCCCGAAGTGTAAGGCGCAACTTCTTCAAGGACAGAGACTTGATTAACCAGATTGTTGAAGGAGGCGCCTTCCTGCGCTCCCCCGTACTCGAGTGAGCAGCATAAAATGTTCTGATTTTAAGCTTTAGAGGAATGGTGCCGGCAGCAGGATTTGAACCCGCGACCCCCTGATTACAAATCAGGTGCTCTACCAACTGAGCTATACCGGCAGCGGGCCGCTAGCTAGCACCCCCATGGACAAGTTTCAACCTGCTCCCCGGACAAAATCCGGCCATCCCTATTAGCCTCTCTCTTCATGCCTCTCTGGATTGGCGGGAACAGCCGTGTTAGCCCTTGGCTTTGTCGGAATACCGACCCAATAACTATTCACGTCAACCAATGCGCCGGACCTGAGGAATGCCCAAGATAAGTTTTGTTTCCAGTGGAATAGCAGATGCCAATGAGGCAACTGCCGCCATGTGTGAAAAGTACGGGAACACGGGGCTTGATGAGGCCGAGGTCGCTGTAGTTCTTGGTGGCGATGGAATGATGTTGCAGACCCTGCACAAGGTTATGGACCGGCATATCCCGGTTTACGGGATGAATTTTGGTTCTGTTGGTTTTTTGATGAACAGCTTTGAGGCGGACAACCTGCCAGAACGTATCGCCAACGCCAAGCCAACCAGAATACACCCTCTTTCGATGACAGCCACAGACAATATGGGTGGCACCCACAAGGCGCTGGCTCTGAATGAAGTCTCACTGTTCCGCTCCTCATTTCAGGCTGCCAAAATTGAAATCCTGGTCGACGAGGAAACACGCATTGCCGAACTCGTCTGCGATGGTGTGCTGTTGGCAACTCCAGCGGGCTCCACAGCTTATAATCTTTCCGCCCACGGACCCATTTTGCCCATCGACTCTCCCCTGCTGGCCCTAACCCCGATTTCCCCGTTCCGGCCCCGGCGCTGGCGGGGGGCAATCCTGCCCAATCGGGCTGGTGTAACCTTTAAGATTCATGAACCGGAAAAGCGGCCGGTATCGGTTGTTGCCGACAGCACTCAGTTTCAGGAAGTTATCGAGGTTGAAGTGCACGAGGATCGTTCCAACGCTGTCACTCTCCTGTTCGACCCCGGCCACAGTCTTGAAGAGCGGGTGTTAAACGAACAGTTTAAATATTGATACGCGGACAAACCTAAGACCAACTACGCTTGCCCTTCCCCCACTCGATCTGGATAATTCAGAGCCCGATCCTGAACATGAGTGAAGCGGTAGAAAAAGTGTTAGACGCCAAAGTCTCTCCCGGTGGTCCGGGCTATGTTTATGTGCTGCCACGGGTCAAGCTGAGTGCCAAGACCCGCCCCATAAGGAAGCGGGATTTTGACCCCATTGCCGCAGCCGAAGTGCAAATGAAACGGGTATCCGCGCAATACTCCTATTGGCTTGAGGAGCAGGAATCGGCGTTGCGCAAAGCCCACCGGGCTTTCAAAAAGAATCCCAAGGACCCGGTTTTATACGAAACCCTCAAGGCCATCATTCACGAAATCAAGGGCAACGCACCGCTCCTGGGTTCATCTGCCGCCGGTGCGCTCGCCTGCCCCATGGCAACCGCCATGGAAAGGTGCACCGGAAATCGTATTGTTCACGCCACCTTTGACCTTGTTGTTACTGCCATCTGCTCAGCGCTGAGAGGCAAAATTTCGGAGAACGACCATGCATTTGTCGATTTGATTGCGACGCTTGATGAAATGAATGCAAAATGCGCGTCAAATGATCTCCAGAGCGGCGCCAAGGCGCGCTCAGGCAGCGGGTAGAGCAATCAGGCGATCAACGGAATTGGGATCTTCAACACGCGTTGCCTCTGGCAATTGCAGATCTTCGGAACTGTGCTCGGAAAAGCCCGGCATCACTCCTGATGCAGCCCTTTTTGCCAGCTTCATGTTCTGTTCGTTAAGATAGGTAAAGGCCATTTCCAGTTCAGCCGGGATTTGGCCGTCATGTTCAATAATCAGTTCCTCGACCAAAGCAGTTACGATAAAGTGCCGGGCTGAAATATCGTCGCTCAAGTCGGAATTCCGGGCAAAAACCACCAGTCGCGCCACGAGATTTCGCAGTGCCGGGGCCATGCCGCATTGGCTCAATAGTGCATTGAGCCCCACCCGCGAGCCCCGTTCGAGCAACCCATAGACCTTGCCGGCGGGCATTCGGGCCAGAAGCGCAATGCATTCTGCAAAAAACAAAACCCGTCCATTGACCAGCGCATGCAGCAAAAGCCGGGTGTTGAGCCGGTCGGCCGCCTGCAATTCAATGGCAAACCTGCCTCGCGCCCCGGCAGCTTCCGATTCGCCCATGCTTGTCACTGCATTATCCAGCGCATCGCGCATCAGACGTTCCAGCCGTTCAGGAACGATGGCACCTTTCACCATGCGGGTTGCACAGAGGGCCTGGTGTATTTGGTCCAGCATTTTCAGGCGGCACATGGCGGGCAGCTCGGGGCGCTGCAATAATTTGCCGCGAATTTTTGCCTCCCCGCCATATTCGTGCGTCAACTGCTCAAGAACATCTGCAGGAAACTCCACATCCCTGCGCTCGAGAAGTCCGAGGATGATTTTTTTACTTCCAAAAGACACCAACTCACGCAGCAGCCTGCTCGACAATGTGTTTCGGTTGGCAATTGCCTCCCATATTTCAGACCTTGCGCATCGGGCGGCAGCAATAAGGTCCACATCAAGCAGAACCGGCGAATATTGCACCACGGCCCGCGCGATAATCGGCGCATCCTTGGCCAGAGACAGCATCACCAGGCGCGGCGCGGTGTCGGCGTGCAGCAGACCATAGGCAAGCGAGGCGCGCACCTTCACCGAAGCATCATCCAGAAATCCCAGTACCGCTGCATAAAGCGCAGCCCGTTCGTCGGCGGGACCGTCATGCTTTGCATAAGCTGCCGAAACCATATGGGCGGCCCGGCACCGCTGGGCACTGTCCGGTGAATTGGAAAGGGCTACAAAATGCTGATACGCGACCAAACCGGGCCTCCAACAGACTAAAAAACGTTGGAGCATAGACTATTGGAGAAGACTTAAGGATTGGTTCACCATAAATCGAAGCATCTGCTTGATGCTATTTGCCATAGATTTGCGCAAAAAAAACCGCACCCGGGTCAACCACCACAGAGCGCGGGGTTGCCGGCTGCCCGTTTCCGGTCTGGTACATATTGGAAAAAGACATGTCCATTCGCGCGGCCTCAACTGGGGGACCAAATCTGGGTTGGGGGAAGGCACTGACCTGGACCTCGGGAGTGCGGCCTGAATTCTGCGCAACCGTCTCGGCAACGGGTGAGGTCTGTCCGTGCTTGGCAACCAGTGCCTGATAGACTTCCCGGATGGTGCGCGCACCTCCCGAATCATAAAAAATAGCTCGGTTGGCGCTGGCCTGTCGTGGAAACAGGCTCGCCGCAATCTGGTCGGGGTTCTCCAGACCAGCATTGAACATGCGCTCAGCACCCCTGGCACCCAGAAAATGGGCTATGTATAATTCGCCCGGGCTGGGACGACGGCCAAACTTGTTTTCCAGATACTCCCCGTTGCGACGAGTAAAGGCCGCCGCAAGGTCAGCAGAGATTTGCGGATCTTCACGCAAAGCGAGAATTTCCTGACGCAACTCACTGTCGCGAACGACATATCTGCCTTCGCTGTTTTTCTCTATAGCCTGAACATAGTTATCATAGCCGAGCCGTCCACCCTCCTGTTTCATGACCTCAAGCCATGTGCCCTCAAGAAACTGAAACAGCCCCACTGCGCTTGAAGTCCGCGCTCTGGCGCTGGGGTTGAGGGAACTCTCACGCATAGCGGTCTGTACCAGGTAGTCAAAATCCACATCACTTTTATCCCCGGCCCGATTGAGGACCTGAGTGAGACCAGGGGGAATGTGGATAGCTTCAACGCTCATGGCAAACCGTGAACAGGAATAAACACGGTTAACAAAACATCAATAGAGTTAAGGTCTGATTAACCAATCCACTCAGTAACGGTTTTTTCCATATCAGGCGCGGGCTTGTCTTCCAGCCGCTTGGTCGGCGTGCCCATATGCACGAAGGCAACAAAGCGCTCCCCCTGCCTTGCGCCCAGCATCTTTGCTGCTGCCTGGTCATAAGCAAACCAGCGCGTGACCCAGTGGGCTGAAAACCCCGCGGCGTTGGCTGCATGCACCAGATTGAGGGCCACAGCAGCTGCGGACAATAATTGCTCGAACTCCGGGACCTTTATGTGCTCAACCGGCGCACTCAATACGCCAACCGTAAGCGGCGCGGGCAGGAACTGATTGCGCTCAGCCTCCAGTTCCGCCTCATCAATGGAGGGATTATTCGCTCTGGCGATTTCGGCAAGCCTTTTACCAACAGCCTGGCGTGCACCGCCCCGATAGATCATCAGCCGCCAAGGGTTGAGTTTTGCATGATCGGGAACCCTGACTCCGATTTTCAGGATTTCCGCCAGTTGCTCATTGTCGGGGCCGGGTTCGGTAAGAAAGGCTGCCGGTGTTGAGCGGCGTGTGGCCAGGTAATCCAAAACCTCTTTGTTTCTCGTCATTAAAACACTCCATTGTGTGCCCTACTGCGGGGTGACACGCCATTTTGCGTCACAACTTTTCCGCAATCCGGCCATAAATGCATATGCGCAAATCATGCTATAGACACAAGCGCTGATTCCGTCGACTAAAGTGAGAACAATTTAACAAATGCGCTGGCAAACTGTTCTCTTTGTTTTTTTGAGTTTCATTTTATCACTGCCCGCAGTCGCGCAGGAGAAGCCCCCCATTCCCGAACCGCGGATAGCCCGACCGGGCGATGCGGCTCCAACAGTTCCCCAAGATGCCGGAAATCAGGGCATGGGCGGGCCCATGATGGAAGTTGACCCGGTTGAGGCGGCCCGTATCAGCCAGGCCCTTGAAGCGGTTTCCCCGGCTATAACCGGTGCAGAATATCCTGTGACCCTCTCCGCCAGCATCGTTGAGAACGGCCCCATCATCCCTGAGGGGTTGGTCTGGCGGGTCTTTGACACACGAACTGATGAATCAGGGCAACTAGCGTTGATCTACAAATCCGAGGATGCGGTGGCGTCTCTCTCTCTGCCGCAGGGGGAATATCTGGTACATGTGGCTTACGGGCGCTCCCAGGCCAGTGACCCGATTACCGTTGAGCGCGGCCCGAACATGAAAACTGTGGCCCTTCAGGCCGGCGCCTTGCGCCTCAGGAGTGCCATCACCGGCGATATCGCCATCCCCTCATCTCAGTTGAGTTTTGATATCTTCACAGCCGGACTGGACGAGGGGCGCGTACCTGTTGCACTTGATGTTGAAGAAAACGCCATGATTCACCTCAATGCAGGCACCTACAGCGTGGTCTCTAAATGGGGCGATGTAAACGCAACGGTCAGGGCTGACCTTCGGGTTGAGCCCAGCGAGGTTACCGAGGCGACCCTGTTTCACCGCGCAGCGCAGATCACCTTCAAACTGGCTTCCAACGCCGGCGGAGAGGCTATCGCCGATGTGGATTGGACTGTCACCAACCAGGCCGGAGATACATTATTTACGGCCCTTGGCGCCTTCCCCGTCGTTGTTCTGGCAGAGGGAGACTATGTGGTCATTGCTAAATCCGGCGAACGGGTGTTCAATCGGGACTTTCAGGTCCAGCCCGGTGCGCCCCGGGAAATTGAAGTGCTGACCACGGTTTATTAAGGGCAGCTCCTCAAATCAGGGGGCAACGCCTCTTCTGCCAGACTGGCGATTGCCTCACTCACGCTCAAAACTGTTTGTCCCTGCGCGCCCAGACGACGCACGGACACTGTTCCTTCTTCCGCCTCTCGCTTGCCAATAACGAAAATTGCCGGGACCTTGGCCACCGAATGCTCGCGCACCTTGTAGTTGATTTTTTCGTTGCGGAAATCAGTTTCGACCCGCAGGCCCGCCGCTTTCATTTTGTCGGCGACTTCCTGCCCGAAACCATCGGCCTCTGAAACAATGGTTGCGACCACGCACTGCACAGGGGCCAGCCACATGGGCATGCGCCCCGCATGGTTCTCAATGAGAATGCCGATAAAGCGTTCCAACGTTCCAAGGATAGCCCGGTGCAGCATGACCGGGCGCTGGCGCGAACTGTCCTCGGCAATGTAAGAAGCGTCCAGCCGTTCGGGCAGCACAAAATCAAGCTGCAAAGTTCCGCATTGCCATGAGCGGCCAATGGCGTCTTTGAGATGAAATTCGAGCTTGGGCCCGTAAAAAGCCCCCTCGCCTTCTGCTATCTCGAACTCGCGACCAGTCGCCCTGAGCGCATCGCCAAGCCCGGCCTCGGCCCGGTCCCAGACATCATTGCTTCCGGCGCGTACATCAGGACGCGTTGCCAGCAGGATTTTAACTTCTGCAAACCCCAAATCCGCATAGATGGAATCAAGCAGATCGCAAAAGGCTTCAGTCTCGGCCTGCACCTGATCTTCCCGACAAAACACATGGCCATCGTCCTGGGTCATCTGCCTGACACGCATCAATCCGTGCAGGGCCCCGTGGGCCTCGTTGCGGTGGCAGCAGCCAAATTCGGCATAGCGCAGTGGCAGGTCGCGGTATGATTTAATGCCCTGCTTGAAAACCTGCACATGGGCGGGGCAGTTCATGGGCTTGAGCGCCATCAGTTTGGCCTCCCCCGAGAGAACCGGCGCATCATCTTCCATGGAAGGGGTTTCATCGGGCACCACAAACATATTGTCGCGAAACTTGGCCCAGTGGCCTGACTGCTCCCAGAGTTTGACGTCCATGATTTCGGGTGTCTTGATTTCCTTGTAACCGGATGCGTTCACCTTGCGCCTGATATATTGCTCCATGGCGTTGTAGATGACAAAGCCGTTGGGGTGCCAGAACACGGAGCCCATGGCTTCTTCCTGCAAATGGAACAGGTCCATCTCACGGCCCAGTTTGCGATGGTCGCGTTTTTCCGCTTCTTCGAGCATGTGCAGGTGTGCGGCCAACTGCTCTTTTTTCGCCCACGCCGTGCCATATATGCGGGATAGAACAGGATTGTTGCTGTCCCCGCGCCAATAGGCCCCGGCAACCTTGGTCAGCTTGAAGGCCTGGCCCACATCGCGGGTTGTGCGCATATGGGGGCCCCGACAGACATCAAACCACTGACCCTGTTTGTAGATTTTGAGGTCCTCATCAGCTGCCACCGCATCAATCAGCTCGATTTTGAACTTTTCGCCCTTGGCGGCAAACACCCGTTTTGCTTCCTCGCGGCTCCACACCTCTTTGGTGAAGTTGGCTCCGCGCTGGATGATTTCGCCCATCTTCTTTTCTATTACCCGCAAATCCTCGATGGAAAATGGCTCATCGCGGGCAAAATCATAATAAAAGCCGTTTTCGATAACCGGCCCGATGGTTACTTGCGTGTCGGGCCATAATTCCTGCACCGCTTCAGCCATGACGTGGGCGGCATCGTGGCGAATGAGTTCGAGCGCCGCCTCGTCGTCGCGCAGAACAAATTCAATGGCATCGCCATTCTTGAGTTCATCGGCAAGGTCGCTCAATTCACCATTGATACGCATGGCAACGGTTTTCTTGGCCAGAGATTTGGAGACCGATTCAACAATGGTGGTGCCGGTGGTGCCAACCGCATAGTCACGCGTTGCACCATCGGGAAATTTCACCGTAATCATTATCTTGTCTCCATACAAAAATAAGAACCAATCAAAAGCCGGGGAAAGCCCCGGCCAGTGCTGCTCGTTAGCACCAAAAGATAACTATTTCCAGCGCCCGTAAGTCCAGGGCAGATACCAGCGCGCGTTTTGCGGTTTTTCCTCCGGAACCGGGTCATAGCCGTGGCTTCCACCGGGGCGGCAGCGGAAAAGCCGGGCCGCACCCATCCACCCGCCAGACCAGAACCCAAAACGCCAGATGGCATCTCGGGTGAACTCGGAACAGGTGGGCAGATGTCGGCACGTACGCCCGGCAATGGCCGAAAGGGTATAGCGATAAACTGTAATCAGGCCCACCGCCACAAGTTTGAACGGCAGGTCCAAAAGGAACCCCAGTCGGCGCAACAGCTCCATCAGTGGGCTGCCGATTCTGAAATCTTGTCCAGAGCTTCGACAACAGCGTTGAATACCAGCATGACCGAGGCGTGCCGGGGCGGAAAATCCCTGACTGGCTCCAGATATTTTATATCCGCCCATTTGCCGGTCGGCGGCGGGCTGTTTTTCTTGAGCATCGCCTCGACCTGATGCCGCAACATGCGCAGTTCCTCAGGTGTTGAGCCCACAATATGTTCGGCCACAATCGAGGCTGCGGTCTGCCCGAGCGCGCAGGCGTTGACCTCCTGCCCGTAATCACTGACCACGCCGTCCCTCAGTTTCAGGTCAATTTCGACCACAGAGCCACAGATTCGCGAAGCGCGACGCGCGCTGGCATCGGGAAACTCCAGTCGGTTTCCCGCCTGAAGGCGCCCGGCGATTTCAATAATCCGGCTGGAATAGAGGTCAGACAGGTCCATCGGGTTCACGTTTTTTTGTTTGCTTGGCGTTTGCTCGACCTCGCCCTATATAAGGTGACTGGAAGCAAATGTCAGGGCTGTTGTGCCCTACCCGACCCGGAGCGCGACAATGGACGCACATTTGAATAATAAATCCAAGGCCGAAATCGCTTCGGTTGCGCCAGTGCGCCCTTCGCCCGCGGAGGTGGAAGCGGCCGTCAAAACGCTCATCGCCTGGGCCGGTGACAACGCGGAACGCGAAGGCATGGCTGACACCCCTGCCCGCGTCATGAAGTCATACAGGGAATTGTTCGCCGGATACGAGCAATGTCCCCGCAAAATTCTGGGCAAGGTCTTTACCGAAATTGGCGGTTATGACGATATCGTTCTGGTCAAGGATATTCCTTTTTATACCCATTGCGAGCACCATATGGTGCCGTTTTTCGGGCGTGTTCACATCGCCTATCTCCCCCTCGACGGAGTGGTGGGACTATCCAAACTGGTGCGCCTGACCAATGTTTTTGCCCGGCGCTTCCAGACCCAGGAAAACCTCACAGCCCAGATTACAGACTCCATAAACGAGCATCTGAACCCTCGGGGCGTTGCCGTGCTCATTGAAGCTGAGCATATGTGCATGTCCATGCGCGGGGTGCGAACCCCCGGCGCCACCACAGTCACCCAGCGTTTCAGCGGTGTTTTCGCCGAGGATTCTTCGGAGCGCGACCGCTTTTTTGCCATGGTGCACCAGAAATAGCGGGAGCAGAAACATGGTCGAAAGGTTCAAGACGCCAAGCGGTTTGAGCACGGAACAGCGCGAAAACGGCTCTGATTTTGCGCCTGCCTTTGATAAAAACGGCCTTATTCTGGCAATCGCCACCGAGGCGGAAAACAACGAAGTTCTGATGGTTGCCCACATGAATAGCGAGGCGCTGGCACTGACGCTTGATACGGGTATCGTCCACTATTATTCCCGCTCACGCCAAAGCCTGTGGAAAAAGGGCGAGACCTCCGGCGAAACCCAGAAGCTCATTGAAATGCGTACCGACTGCGACCAGGACGTGCTGTTGCTCAAGGTCGAGCAGATGGGCCGGGGTGCCGCCTGTCACACCGGGCGCAAAAGCTGCTTTTATCGCCGGGTTGCAGGCAAGAACGGCGAAATTTCACTGGTCAGGGATACCGATTCCCCCCTGTTCGATCCGGCACAAGTCTATAAAGACTGAGGAACAAGCACATTGCCCGACCTGGAAACAAACAAGAAGAATGTCATGGCATTTTATGACCTGATGTTCAATCAGTGCAAGCCGCGCGAGGCCATTGAGCACTATGCGGGAGCGGACTATATCCAGCACAATCCCCATGTTGCCGATGGAAAGGAAAACTTCATCGCCTACTTTGAAAAGATGGCACGCGAATATCCGGGGAAGTCTGTGAGCTTCAAACGGGTTATCGCCGAGAATAATCTGGTTGTTCTACACTGCCATCAGATTTGGCCAGGCGACAAGGACTATGCAGGCATCGACATTTTCCGCCTCGATGGAAGGGGAAAAATTGTTGAACATTGGGATGTATTGCAGGAAGTTCCCACCGCAAGCGCCCATAACAACACAATGTTTTAGGGCATGGACCTTGGCCTGTTTCAGCGGCGTCTGAGCACCCGCTCCACAACCGATGGCAAAATCAGACCAAGCAAAAACCCGCCAATGTGGGCCTGCCAGGCGATTTGCGACGGGGTTGCGGCGACAAAATAATCATAGACGGGGATCGCCAGATTTATACCCAGCCAGAAGATGGTGAAGGTACGGGTGCGTACATTGCTCCACATCTGAGCGACATCTGCCAAACGGGGCGCAAACAGCTTCACCTCGCCGGTTTCAGGGTTTCGTACTAGCTGCGCGGGCTCAAAAATAAAACGCATCGCCGCACCGGTCAGCCCGGCAACACCCCCCGAGGCGCCGATGAGTATGTGAATGTCGTTGAGTTGCAGCACAGCATAGAACAGCGCGCCCGCGATACTGCTCACCAGAAACATTGATACCATGACAGTCCCGCCATAGCGCCGGGCAACAGGGGTGCCAAAAATCGCCA
>Ga0256839_1000019_pt1 | contig 227110 bp, 208 predicted proteins | sample 354166metaG_FD_185968 | JGI IMG/M metagenome (GOLD analysis project Ga0256839, IMG submission 185968) | Hydrothermal vent microbial communities from Mid Atlantic Ridge, Atlantic Ocean - 354-166 | ecosystem: Environmental > Aquatic > Marine > Hydrothermal vents | place: Atlantic Ocean: Mid... | reverse complement strand
CGATCCCGGCCGCGGATCAAGCCTTGCCCTTCCAGGGAACGGCGATGCTTTCGATCCAGCGCATCAGCAGGTCGAACAGATAGGCGATCAGGCCGATGATGATGATGCCCAGCACCACCACCTCGGTGACCAGGAACTCGGCCGCCGAAAGGACCATGAAGCCGAGACCGGCGGAGGCGGCCACCATCTCCGCCGCCACCAGGGTGGTCCAGCCGAAGCCGATGCCGATGCGCATGCCGGTCAGGATCTCCGGCAGGGCCGCCGGGACGATGACATGCCAGATGACCTGCCGCCGCGAGGCGCCCATCGAATAGGCGGCGTGGATCTGTTCGATCGCCACCGAGCGCACCCCGGCCCGCGCCGCCAAGGCCATCGGCGCGAAACAGGCGAGGTAGATCAGGACGATCTTCTGCATCTCGTCGATGCCGAACCAGATGATCGTCAGCGGCAGGTAGGCGAGCGGCGGGATCGGCCGGTAGAATTCGATCGGCGGATCGAAAATGCCGCGGATCACCCGGTTGATGCCCATCCCGATGCCGATCGGAATGGCGGTGGCGCCGGCGAGGAAGAAGGCGCCGAAGACGCGGGTCAGGCTGGCCCAGGTGTGCTCCCAGAGACTGGCCCCGCCGAAGCCCTCGCCCCAGATCTTGACGAAGCGGGTGACGATGGCCCCGGGCGGCGGCAGGAACAGGGGCTTGATCAGCCCCGCCGCGGTCACCCACCACCACAGCAGGAACAGGCCGACCACGGTGACGATGCTGATGTGGACGCTGCGTCCCGTGCCCGGTGCCCCGTAGGCTTCGCCGGGCGAAGCCGGCGGTTCGCGGAAGAAGCGCTCAAGGAGACCCGGCCGGTCAAACGGCAGCGCCATCGCCTTCCTCCACCATCCGCTCGTCGCTGTAGATGATGTCGAGCACCTTTTCGCGCATGGCGATGAAGTCGGGATCGGACTTGACCTTGCGGGCGTTCCCGGTCGCGAAATAGCGCTCGTAGAAATCGAGCTCGTAGGTCTCGCGGATACGGCCCGGGCGCGGCGACATGACGACGAGGCGGGTGGCCATGAACAGCGCCTCCTCGACGCTGTGGGTGATGAAGAAGACCATCTTCCGGGTCTCCCGCCAGACCTTCAGGATGAGCTCCTGCATGGTCTCCCGGGTCAGGGCATCGAGCGCCCCCAGAGGCTCGTCCATCAGCAGCATCGCCGGATCGCTGGTCAGCGCCCGGGCGAGACCGACCCGCTGCTGCATGCCGCCCGAAAGCTGATAGATCTTGTGGGTCTCGAAGCCGCCGAGGCCGACGAGCTGGAGATTGGCTTCGGCGATCTCCATCCGCTTCGCCCGCGGCACGCCCTGCAGCTTGAGCCCGAAGGCGACGTTGTCGACGACGTTCAGCCAGGGCAGCAGGGCGTGCTTCTGGAACACCACGCCGCGATCCCTGCCCGGGCCGCGGATCGGGCGGCCGTCGAGGGTGACACTGCCGGCGGTGGGCTGGATGAAACCGGCCATGACGTTGAGAAAGGTGGTCTTGCCACAACCGGAGGCGCCGAGAGCGACGACGAAATCGCCGGTCTCGATCGTCAGGGAAACCCTTTCGAGGGCGTGGACTTCCCGTCCCGCCGGTCCCGGATAGACGACGGTCACCTCGGTCGCCTCGAGCCGCGACATGACCCGCTCCCCCCGGTCGGAAGGGTCGGGACGATCCGGACACCGGAGCGCCCCGGCCTTCCGTCGCCGTGCCTACTTGCGGAGTTCCATCGCCATCTCGACGTAGCGCGGGGTGACGAACTCGCTGTAGTCCGGCTGCACCTCGTCGAGTTTGCCCTGGGCCTCGAGGAACGCGGCGGTGGCGGCGATCGCCTTGGCGGCATTGCCGTCCTTGCCGCCGCCCAGCCACTTCGGCGAGGCCTGCTCCTCGAGGGTGGGGAACTTGTAGAGCGCGAGCACGCCCGGAACATCCTCGGGATTGCCGCCGACCAGGCTGACGATCGCCTTCACCTGCTCGGAATCCGGCGTCCAGGCGTCGGGATCGCTGCGATACTCCTCGTTGGCACGATCCATGATCTCGACGAAGCGGGCCATGAATTCGGGGTTGGCCTCGGCGAATTCGCGCATCACCACCATGCCGTCGAAGGTCGCCTTGCCGGTCTTCTCGGTGATCTCGCCGGAAGTGATCATCACCTCGCCGGTCTTCTTGATCCGGCCCAGCGCCGGATCCCAGACGAAGGCGGCGTCGATGTCGCCCCGCTCCCAGGCGGCGGCGATCTGGTTGGGCTGCATGTTGAGGATGGTGAGATCGTCGGGGTCGATGCCCCACATCTCGAGGGCGACGAGGGTGTGGAAATGGGTGGTGGAGACGAACGGCACGCCCAGCTTCTTGCCCTTCAGCGTCTCGGGATCGGCGGGATCGATCCCCGAACCGTCGCGCACCACCAGCGCTTCGGCGGAGGCGATGTCCTCCTGGATGAAGAAGAGCTGCATGTCGACGCCGCGGCTGACACCGGCGGCGATGGGACTGGAGCCGGCCAGGGCGATGTCCACCTGGCCCGAGGCCATGGCGTTGATGACCTTGGCGCCGCTGTCGAACTTGACCCAGCGGATCGTCGCCCCGGTCTCCTCCTCGAAGGTGCCGCGGGCGATCGCCACCTTCCACGGATTGTAGATGAGCTGGTAGCCGACGGTCACCTCCTGGGCGCCGGCGGTACCGGCCGTGCTGCCGGCGGCGAACATCGCCGCCGCGACGATCAGGCTCTTGCGGAGCATCTTTCTCGGCCTCCCTCCGATTTCTGGCGCACTTTGCGAGAGCGGGTTCATCATGGCAGGGTGCCGCGATCTGTAAAGGCCGCTCCGGGGGGAATGCCTCTTGCCAGATATTCGACGACGATTCGGGAAACATTCGAGCCCAGCCGGTAGGTCACGGGGTCGCCCGCCTGCGCCGCGACGCGTTCGAGCGTGTCGCGGAGCAGCGCCGGATCGCGGCAGACCGTGATCGGCTGGAGCCGCGCCAGTGACGCCAGGAAGGCGCGCTGGTCGTTGCTCGGATGGGCGGCCGTGGTCGGCTCCCGGCGCGGCACCGCGACGATCCGGCAGCCGGCCCGCATCGCCTCGCCCAGAAGTCCCATGCCGCCGTGGGTGACGACCAGCGGCCGCCGGGCCAGGAGCCGCCACAGCTCGGCACGCGGCAGGAATCGGCGCCAGGCGAGCCGGCGCGGCCGCAGGCGGCCGTCACCGATCTGTGCCAACCCCTCGAGACCCAGTTCGGCGGCCGCCCGGTCCGCGGCCTCGACGAGGGCGTCGAAGCCGCCGCGGGCGGTGCCGACGGTGACCAGCATCAAAGCAGCAGGCCCTCGGCGAGCACGGCGCGCGGAAAGCGGTCGAGCTTCTGCGGCCACTGGACGACGAAGAGGTCGGCGAACGGGTAGACGAGCCGGCCGGTGAGGGAAGGCTCCAGGCTGCCGCCGGTCTCGATGAAGACGACCCGGGCTCCGAACAGCTTGCCCCAGACCAGCACCGCCAGGGTCACATCGGCACCGGTCGAGATCACCAGCCGCGGCCGTTCGCGGACGACCACCACGAGCGCCTGGATCGCGTTCACCAGGAATCGGAACGGAGAACGCCGCGGGTGGCAGAGATGAAGAACCCGCACGCCGGGGGCCGGGGAGGCGTGTTCGCTCCGGTAGGTGACGTGGAAGCAATCGGTGAACCGGATCCCCTCCAGGGCCCGCCGGAGCTCGGCGTAATGGCCGCCCGGTGAATAGGCGAGGCAGGTCCGGCGCCGCTCGATCCAGAGGATCTCGCCGCTCACCGCCGGATCACCGGCCGATCGGCGAAGGCACGGGCGAGCCTTGCCCGGCGATCGCACAGCAGCGTCACCCCTTCCCCGGGGCGCAAGCGGGCGAGCGGCGCGAGATCGTCGTAGGCGTAGAGATCGAGGGGAATACCCCGGAACAGCGCCCGCGACCGCAGCTCGAGGAGCAGCAGATTGGTCCGGATCCAGCCCCCGGGTCCCGGAGGAAAAACGAGCCGCAGGTCGATGTCCGAGCGCGGGCCGGCGTGGCCGCCGGCTCCCAGAGACCCGATGCAGAAGGCCTCGGCCAGCCAGCCGAGCCCCCGCAGACGCGCCGCCGTCTGCCCGAGAAAGGCGTCGAGGGCGGCCGGATCGCGGCGCCAGAAGGTGGCGTATCGCATGCAGACCCAGAGCTGGCCGTTGAACAGGAAGCCGGCGGTATGGGCGAGCACCGGCGCGACGATCAGTGCCAGCGGCGGATCGAGGCCCGCCGCCGTCAGCGGGGCGAAGAAAAGGGCCGCCACCCCTCCTTCGAGGAGGAGGCGAAAGCCGAGCTCCTTGCGTTGCATGCCGCGCATGCCCTGCATCAGCCAGTTGACGGCCAGCACGACGGCGAGGTTCTGCACCAGCCGGCTGCGCCCGAGCACCGCCGGCAGCAGCGGGAAGGGCTTGGGCTTGGCGATCGCCATCCCGCGATCTCCGTGGTTGCGCAGCGGATATTCAACTGTTAATTGAATACGCTGTCAATCGCACCGCCCGGAGGACCGTCATCCATTCCGGTCGCACCCCGACGGTGGCACCGATGCCCCGAGCCCTGTTCGTCGCCGCCTTCGCCTTCGCCTTTCTCTCCTCGAGCATGGCCCAGGCCTATGGCCTGGCGGCCTTCCGGGTGGTGGCCTTCTCCGCCGTCGTGGCCCTGCTGGCGCTCGCCGGCGTGCTCGCCCACCCCCGGTTTTCGGCCCGCGGGCGCGATGTGCCGATGCTGCTCCTGCTGCTGTTGCTGCTCCTTCTGCTGACCAACCTCGCGCGGCCCTTCGATCCGCTCGACTACAAGATCCTGCTGGTACTGATCGCGATGCTGGCCGCCCCCAACATCGCCGCCGCGCTGAGGGAGACGGACCTGCCGCGCCTCGTGCTGCTGCTGCTCGCCTTCTATCTGCTGGCGAGTCTGCTGCTCCTCGATCTCCGTGACCCGGGGGCGGTGGTGCGTGGGATCGGCGGTGTGCTGCGGGTGGATGTGAGCGGATCGCTGGTCACCCACAGCAGCCTGAGCCTGCTGGCGCTCCTGCTGTTCGTCACCCGGATGCGGACCAGCGGGCGGGTGCTCGAACGTGGCCTGCTGGCGGCGATGGCGGTGCTGGCGGCGGCCTATCTGTTCCTCGCCGCGACCCGCACCACGCTGGTCGCCTTCCTCCTGTGGCTCGTTCTCGATCTCGCCACGCGACCACGCGGCACGCGCTGGCGAGGTTTCCTCCGGCTCGCCCTGCCGGCCGTACTGCTGTTCGTCCTCTTCACCCGGCTGGTGAGCGACGCCCTCTGGCTGCGGCTCACTTCGGCGGTGGGTGGCGATTACAGTTCGGGGCGCCTGCACAGTCTCGCCTACTGGCTCGGCGCCGCCCTCGATCGGCCGTTCGGGCTCGGCATGGGAGCGGTGCGCCAGATCATGGCCGAGGGACGTCCCTGGCTCGACGGCCAGCGCCTCCTCGAATGGCCGCACAACGAGTTCCTCCGCTTCTTCGTCGAAGGCGGCTGGATCGGCCTCGCCATGGTCCTGATCATGGTGGTCTGGCTCACCCGTGAGGCCATGTTCGTGGCGCGGACCACCGCCGACCCGCTCGCCCGCACCCTGGCCCTGGCCCTGGCCGCCGATCTGATCGCCCAGAGCCTGCTGCAGAACTATTTCAACACCGTCTACCAGGCCACGGTGGCGGTACTGCTGCTGTGCATGCTCGCCGAACGGGAGCGCGGGCGGCACGTTCCGTTCTCCCCCGCCTCGGCGCTGGCGAGCGCCGCGGCGGCGCGATAAGAGGAGGCCGAGGCGAGCGGCAACCAGAGGAGGCGTCCGGATGAACCCGGCCGACGGCGACATTTTCGAGATCGCCCTCGACAAGAACATCGCCAACTACCGTGCCCTGTCGCCGATCGATTTCCTGCGCTGGGCGAGCCATGTGTTCGGCGACCGCGTCGGAGTGGTCTACGACGGGCGACGCCTGAGCTATCGTGCCTTCGCCGAACGTTGCCGGCGTCTCGCGAGCGCCCTCGTCCGGCTCGGCATCGGCGAAGGCGACACGGTGGCGGTGATGTGTCCCAACATTCCGCCGATGCTCGAGGCCCATTACGGTGTTCCCTTGGCCGGCGCGGTCCTCAACGCCCTCAACATCCGCCTCGACGCCGCCGCCATCGCCTTCATCCTCGACCACGGCGAGGCCGACGTGCTGCTCACCGACAGCGCCTTCTCGCCGGTGATCCGCCAGGCTCTCGCCCGGGTGCAGCGGCCGATCCGGGTGATCGACATCCTCGATCCGGCGGAGCCCGGTGAACCGCTCGGCGAGATGGACTACGAAGCGTTCCTCGAGACCGGGGATCCCGACTTCCCCTGGCGGCTGCCGGAGGACGAATGGCGGGCGCTCTCGCTCTGCTACACCTCGGGCACCACCGGCAATCCGAAGGGGGTCGTCTATCATCACCGCGGGGCCTATCTGAACGCCCTCGGCAACGCCCTGGTGCTGGGCCTGCGGCCGGATTCGGTCTATCTCTGGACGCTGCCCATGTTCCACTGCAACGGCTGGACCTACACCTGGGGGGTGACCGCCGTCGGCGCCACCCACCTCTGTCTGCGGAAGGTGGATCCGGCAAGGATCTTCGCCCTGGTGGCGGAGGAGGGGGTCACCCACATGTGCGGGGCGCCGATCGTTCTCAACATGCTGATCCACGCCCCCGATTCCGTGAAACGGAAGTTCGCCCAGCGGGTGGAAGTGGCCACCGGCGGGGCCGCGCCGCCGAGTGCGGTGATCGAGGCGATGGAAGCGATGGGCTTCCACGTCACGCATCTCTACGGCCTGACCGAGACCTACGGCCCGTCCACGGTCTGTGTCGAACAGCCGGGATGGCGCGAGCTGCCGGTGCCCGACCGGGCCGCCAAGGTGGCCCGTCAGGGGGTCGCCTACCCCACCCTCGGCGAGCTCCAGGTCGCCGATCCCGAAACCCTCGAGCCGGTTCCCGCCGACGGCCGGACCATCGGCGAAATCATGCTGCGCGGCCATACGATCATGAAGGGTTACGTCAAGAACCCGGGCGCCACCGCCGAGGCCTTCCGCGGCGGCTGGTACCACACCGGCGATCTCGCGGTGATGCACCCCGACGGCTACGCCGAGGTCAAGGACCGCTCCAAGGACATCATCATCTCCGGCGGCGAGAACATCTCCTCGCTCGAGGTCGAGGAGGTCCTCTATCGTCATCCGGCGGTGATGGAGGCGGCGGTGGTGGCGAAGCCCGATCCCACCTGGGGGGAAACACCCTGCGCCTTCGTCGCCCCGAAGGCCGGCGCCAGGGTCACCGCCGAAGAGATCATCGCCTTCTGCCGGGCCAACATGGCCGGTTACAAGGTGCCGAAGACCGTCGTCTTCGGCGAGCTCCCCAAGACCTCCACCGGCAAGATCCAGAAGTTCGAGCTGCGGGAACGGGCGCGGCGGCTCGCCGCCGAGGAGAACGGGGACGGCTGAGACCGCCGGCGGTCAGCCCCGGTCCGCGACCCTTCCGCCGGCGCCGAGATCGGCGAGGAAGCGGCGCAGGCGCCCGAGCACCTCGCGCGGCCGTTCCAGCATCGACATGTGTCCGGTATCGGGGAGGCTTTCGAAACCGCCCCGTGGCAGCCGGCGGGCGAGTTCGGCCCCGGCCCGGGCCGGCGTCATCCGATCGCGCGCGCCCGAAAGTACGAGAGCCGGAACGGACACGGAAGCCGCCGCTTCCTCGCCGCGATGGTAGCCGTCACAGGCGGCGAGATCGGCCGCCAGCACCCCGGGCGGACTGCGGAGCAGGAGGGCGGTCGCCGCGCCCGGCATCCATCCTCCCGGAACCGGCTGCGCACCCAAGGCGGTGGCCGGAGCGAACCCCCAGCCGGTGACGAACGCCGCCGCCCGCGGCAGATCCGCCCGCGCCGCCGCCAGCAGATCCGGGTGGACCGGCATCCGCAGGGCGGCGCCCAGGAGCGCGAGCCCCCGGACACGCGGATCGGCGGCCGCCGCCTCGAGGGCGACGAGAGCGCCCATGGAATGGCCGATGAGCACCACCTCCCCGAGATCCAGCGCATCCAGCAGGCCACGCAGCCAGCCGGCATGCGCCTCGATGCGCGCCGGTGGCGGGAGGCCGGCATTGGCCCCGTGTCCCGGAAGATCCGGGGCCAGGGCGTTGTAACCGTGGAAGGCGAGTGCCCGTCCCTGGAAGGCCCAGACCGTATGGTCCATCCCGGCGCCGTGCAGCAGGAGGAGGCTCGGCCGCTCCGGAGCGAAACCCCGTCCCCAGTCGCAGAGGACGACCTCGCGCCCCGCCACCGTCAGCCGCATCATCTTCCGCCCCGCTGCGCGGCGCGCAGCGCCCGATCGAGATCGGCGAGAATGTCCGCGGCATCCTCGAGCCCGACCGAGAGGCGGATCATATCCTCGGTCACCCCGGCGGCCGCGAGCTGTTCGGGTCCGAGCTGGAGATGGGTGGTGGAGGCCGGATGGATGACGAGGGTCTTGGCATCGCCGACATTGGCCAGATGCGAGGCGAGACCGCAGGCCTCGATGAAGCGCGCCCCGGCTTCGCGACCGCCACGAACGCCGAAGGTGACGATGGATCCGGCGCCGCGCGGCAGGAGGCGACGGGCGAGGGCGTGGTCGGGATGATCCGGCAGGCTCGGATGGAGGAGATAGCTCACCGCCTCGTGGCCGGCGAGGAATTCCAGCACCCGGGCCGTGTTCTCGACATGCCGCCGCATCCGCAGCGGCAGGGTCTCCAGCCCCTGCAGGAGGTAGAAGGCGTGCTGCGGGCTCATGCAGGCCCCGAAATCGCGCAGGCCCTCGGTCCGGGCGCGCATGGCGAAGGCCTGGGGGCCGAAGGTCTCGGCGTAGACGATGTCGAAGTAGCCGGGATAGGGCTCGCTCAGGGTCGGGAACCGGCCGGAGGCCCGCCAGTCGAACCGGCCGCCGTCGATCAGCACGCCACCGATCGCCACCCCGTGACCGCCGATCCATTTGGTCGCCGAGTGGAGGACGAGATCGGCGCCCATCTCGATCGGCCGGGCGAGAAACGGGGTGGCGAAGGTGTTGTCGACCAGGAGCGGCAGGCCGTGAGCGTGGGCGATCTCGGCGATCCGCGGCACGTCCAGCACCTCGAGGCGCGGATTGCCGATCGTTTCGCCGAACAGGAGGCGGGTTTCGGGGCGGATGGCGGCGGCGAAGGCTTCGGGATCGCGCGGGTCGACGAAAGTCGTTTCGATGCCGAAGCGGGGCAGGGTGAGGCGCAGGAGATTGATGCTGCCGCCGTAGAGGTTGCGGGCGGCGACGATGTGGCCGCCGGCGCCCATCAGGGTGGCGACGGCGAGATGCAGGGCCGCCTGGCCGCTCGCCGTGGCCACCGCCGCGACCCCGCCTTCGAGGGCCGCCATGCGCTCCTCGAAGACCGCCACCGTCGGATTGGAAATGCGGGAATAGATGTGCCCGGGAAGCTCCAGGTTGAACAGCGAGGCCGCCGTGTCGGTGTCCGGGAAGACGTAGGAGGTGGTCTGGTAGACGGGGACGGCACGGGCGCCGGTCACCGGGTCGGGGCTCTGTCCGGCGTGCAGGGCGAGGGTGTCGAACCTGTAGGGACGGGGCTCCGCCATCGCGGTCTCCTCCTCACGGATCCTTCGCGCGGCGACAGATAGACGAGGGCGGAGGGCGGCGACAGCGAAAAAAAGCGGAGAGGGATGGCAGGCTCCCTCTCCGCTCCAACTTCACGTTCCGACCCTCACACGACCCCGACCAGGGTACGGAACATGTCCGGGCCATCGAGCCGCCTGCAGCCGGATGGTGTGGTGGCGGTGCGGCCGGCTGCAGTGCCGCCTCAATGCGCCCTCTACTAACCATGCGCCGGAAACCGCCGCTTTGATCCTGATCAATGCGCGACCGTTTTGTCGTCCTTCGCGGCGGCGTTCCGGCCGGACCCGAGGTTCAGTCCTCGATGTAGACGTGATCGGGCTGCTGGGCGTCGCCGGCGCCGCTGACATGGACCGTGACGATCTTTCCCTGCTGGGTGATCACATAGGGCACGACGCCGGAGGGGCTGAGCATCGTCATCCCGGCACCGGGCCGGATCTCGACGTCGCCGGGGCCGTTCTTCTGGATCCGCAGGGTGACGCTGTCGACGCCGGGCGGCACGAGGCCGCTCGGAATCTCGAGGAAGGTGGGGACGGCACTCGACACCCGTACCAGCTTGCCGAGATAGGAGGCGCCGATGGCGAAGCCGCCGCCGGTCCAGTGCAGGCGCTGGAAATGGTTCTCGTCGGCATCGGGGAAGAGGTCCGGGATGAACACTTCGTCCGTGCCGGTGACGTAGACCCGCACCCGCTGGTACTGGGTCCGGATGCGGTTCTTGCCCTTGGGCAGCCGCAGGGTCACCCCGGCACCGGCGGCGAACACCACGTCGCCGGTACCCTGCTTGATGACGTCGAACCAGCGCAGCCCCTCGCCGGCGCCGACCAGACCGGCGGGAATGGTCACGATCCGCTCGGCGGCGTGGTTGACCCGGTGCAACTTGCCGAAATCGGCGCGGGCGACGGTGAAGTCGGCGTTGCGCTCGCGCTCGGGCTGGGTACCCCGGCGGGTCGCCACCGGCACCCAGGTGAAGCTGCCGGGATCGTCCTCGAGCCGCAGATACCAGCCCTTGCCGAGCCACTGCTCGCCGACCGCCGGCAGCGCGCCGGCGGCGGCGGCGAAGACCGCCAGCCCCTCGACCGGCCGAGTCGGGGCGGTGGTCCGGGGCAGGAGGAGCAGCGGATCGCCGATCTCCACCCGGGCGAGTTCGCCCCGTGGATCGCCTTCGCCGTTGCCCAGCTTGAGGCGCACCTCGGTGAGCGGCGTCACCCCGTCCTCCGGGGACGGGGTCCCGTTGGCCACGGTCCGGGTGATGGTCGCCAGCTCGCGGCTGGTGATGTCGAAGAGGAGGCCGTGATACGGCGCATCCACCGCCGGATGGGAATCGTAGTCGCCCTGGGCCGCACCCTTGTAGGGGGCGGTGAGGATGGCCTGTCCCTTTTCCCGGGCCCGGATCTGCCAGGCCAGCTCCTCGAACTTGTTGACGCCGCTGATCTCGCGGGCCACGAGGCCGGTGTCGCCGACGACCCCGCCATCGCCGAGGGCGTTGCCGGTGGGCACCGGCCCCATGAAGTTGCAGCCGACGAAACTGCGCTTGGTGCAGGACTGGGGAAAGGCGGCGTTGCTGTCGCGATAGCGGCTCGCCGGATCGGGGATGTTGTGGGTCTGGCAGAGCACATAGGTGATGGCCGAATTCTGGCCGGCGGTACCCGCGCTTTCCGAATACTCCTCGAAACCGGTCTCGGCCGCCTCGACGTCGCACAGCATGAGCAGGATGCGCGCACAGTTGCGCAGACGGATGCCGACCGTGCCGGGCAGCGGGGTGGTGCCGCCGCCGGCCTGGGGGGCGTTCACCTGGACACGCTGGAGGATCATGTTGTTGATGACGCTGGTCGGACTCGCCTGCGCACCGTCGAGGAGGACACCGATGGTGTTGGCCGCACCGAGCTTGATGCTGCATTCCAGCACCAGACTGTCGCCGTAGTTGACGCCGCCACTGGCCGCCCGCCAGCGGATCCCGTTGGCGGAAAGGATCCGGTCGCCGCCGCCGTAGCCGGCGTTGATGCCCGAGATCGAGCATTCGTTGGCATCGACCATGTCGATGCACCAGCCGTCCGGATCGACACCCCCCTGGGGTGCGCTGCCGCCCGAGAAGACGAGATCGGTGGCCCGGAACTCGTGCCCGAACACCCGGATGCCGCCGATGGTCATGCGGATCGTGACGTCGCTCAGGCGCGAGCGGCACCAGTCGGTGGCGGCCGCGGCATCGACCCGATAGGCGCCCTCGTTGCGGTGGAAGACGAAGGCGTGGGTGCCTTCGGCGAGGATCGTGACACCGTCTCGACCGACCCCGCGGAGAGTCCGCTGCGGCGGGACCTGCACGGGCACGGCGAGGCGGTAGCGGCCTTCGGGGATCCAGATCGCGCGCCGGCTGTCCACCGCCGCCTGGAAGGCGGCGCTGTCGTCGGCGATGCCGTCGCCGACGGCACCGAAGTCGCGTACCGAAACCCATTCCTCGAGACGTTCGCCGAGGGTCCGGAGGCTGGCCCCGGGATCGCCGCGCCGGTAGGGGAGATCGGCGAGCGCGGCCTTGCGGGTGAGCTGCGTGCCGGCGGTGGAAACGACGATCAGATCCTCGGGGGACAGGGTCCCGGCGGGATCGAGCTGGTGTATCTGCTTGCTGGGCATTATCCGCTTCCCCAGGAAAGGGCCTGGCCGAGCTCGTCGACCAGCGGGTCACCGGTTTCGGTGACCAGCAGGTTGTCGGCCGGTGGCGGTGGTGGCGGCGTCTGGCCCGCGGGCCCGGCGGCGCCGGTGATCCGCAGGCCGCGACCGGTGAGGAGGAGACGCCGGGTCATGATCAGATGCGGCCGATGACGTAGGCCTCGCAGTCGGCGCCTTCGGCGACGAGGGCGACGTAACGCTCGCCGGCCTTGAGAGGGACATCGACATACTGGCCGGGATGGAGGTAGGGGCTGGTCTGAGGATCGGCGGTCACGGCGGCGTCGCCGGTCTCGAACCGGCAGGGGCCGGTGGCGATCAGGGTGACGAGCTCGATATCGTCGGGGATCGGATTCGGGTTGCGGGTCGAGACACTCGTCACCAATATCTTCTGAGTGCCGCGATAATCGAACCCGAGAACCGGTATCGGGTGTCCGTTGTCGTCGATCGGAAGCAGAAGGCTCATGGTCGGAATCCGCTCGTTCGGGGACCGTGGAGAACGGGGGCCGGCGCTTTCGGCCCGGTGAAGTTTCGGAATACGCAGCAAGAATAAGGGAAATATTCCTAATGTCAACCATCGAGGAGACTGCATTCTGACCGCCCGCTCGACGGCGGCGAATGCCCCGGCGGATCCGGCGGCTCCGTCGCCCGATCCGACGAGCGGCGGAACGAAGCACGGGAACGGCATGGACGGACAAAAACGCCTCCTGATGTACAGCCACGACAGCTTCGGTCTCGGTCATCTGCGGCGCTGTCGGACCATTGCCCATGCGCTGGTCGAACGGTTCGAAGATCTGTCGGTGATCATTCTTTCGGGCTCGGCCATCATCGGCAGCTTCGATTTCTGGCCGCGGGTCGATTTCGTCCGCATGCCCGGGGTCATCAAGCTCAGGAACGGCGAGTACACCCCCCAGCGGCTCCATCTCGACATCGAGAAGACCCTGGAGATCCGGAGCGCCATCATCCAGCGCACCGCCGAGGTGTTCGCCCCCCATCTCTTCCTCGTCGACAAGGAGCCTCTGGGCCTGCGTGGCGAGGTGGCGAGCACGCTCGAGCTTTTGCGGCGGCGCGGCACCCGCTGCGTCCTCGGTCTGCGCGACGTGATGGACGAGCCGGCGAACCTGATCGAGGAGTGGCGCCGCAAGGAGGTCTTTCCGGCTCTCGAATCCCTCTACGACGAGATCTGGGTCTACGGTCTGCCGGAGATCTTCGATCCCCTGGCCGAGATTCCCGGTATGTCCCGGGTCCGGGAAAAGGTGCATTTCACGGGCTATCTGCGCCGCGGCCTGCCGCGGGGGGCGCCGCCGCCGAACGTGATCGAGCTTCCCGAGGATCCCTTCGTTCTGGTCACCACCGGCGGTGGCGGCGACGGCGCCGATCTGGTGGACTGGGTGATCTCCGCCTACGAAGCGGATCCGGACATTCCCTACCGGGCGCTCCTGGTTCTCGGTCCCTTCATGAATCTCGACGAACGGCGGAGGTTCCAGGACCGCGCCGCGCGCATTCCCAAGCTCAGAACGACCACCTTCGAGGCCCGCATCGAGCATCTCTACGAGCGGGCCGCCGCTGTCGTCGCCATGGGTGGCTACAACACCTTCTGCGAGATCCTTTCCTTCGATCGGCCGGCCCTGATCGTGCCCCGCACCACCCCGCGCCGCGAGCAGGCCCTGCGTGCCGAGCGGGCGGCCCGCCTCGGTCTGCTGCGCGTGCTCCACGACGACGGGATCCGGGATCCGCGGAGGATGGCCGCCCAGCTCCGCGCCCTCGCGACCTGGCCCCGGCCCGATGCGGACCGGATCCGGCGGTTCCTCACCGGCCTCGACACCATCGCCGGCCTCGCCGCTCCCTGGCTCGACGGCCGGCCCGCGGAACCGGCGCTTCTGCGTTTCGGCTGAGCGCCGCCGTGTCCGCTTCCGTCGCCATTCTCGTCAAGGGGTATCCGCGTCTCTCCGAGACCTTCATCGCCCAGGAAATCCTGGCCCTCGAGGGCCGCGGCCTCGACCCCCTGATCGTCTCCCTCAGGCGGCCCACCGATCCGGCGGTGCACGAGATGCACCGGCGCATCCGTGCTCCCGTCCTCCATTTGCCCGAATATCTCTACCGCGAACCGTGGCGGGTCCTGCGCGGTCTGGCCCGGGTATTCCGCCGGCCCGGTCTGCGACGCGCCTTCCGCCGCTGGCTGCGGGATCTGCGTCGCGATCCCACCGCCAACCGGGGCCGCCGCTTCGGCCAGGCCTTGGTGCTGGCCGCCGAACTCCCGGGATCGGTCCGGCATCTCCACGTCCACTATCTGCACACCCCGGCCTCCGTCGGCCTGTACACGGCGGAGATCACCGGGCTTCCCCTTTCCCTCTCCGCCCACGCCAAGGACATCTGGACGACGCCCGACTGGGAGAAACGGGAAAAGCTCGAGGCCTGCCGCTGGGCGGTGACCTGCTCGCGCAACGCCTTCGCGGCGCTCCTCCCTCTCGCCCCGCCCGGGCGGCTGACCCTGGTCTACCACGGTCTCGATCTCGCCCGCTTTCCCACGCCCCCGCCCCGCCCGCCGCGTGACGGCAGTGATGCCGCCGATCCGTTCCGGATCGTCACGGTGGCCCGGGCGGTGCCCAAAAAGGGACTCGATCTGCTGCTCGAGGCGCTCGCCCGGCTGCCGTCGGATCTCCACTGGTGTTTCTCCCACCGCGGCGGCGGCAGCGAACTCGAGGCCCTGCGGCGGCGGGCGCGGCGGCTGGGTGTCGCCGATCGCGTGCGATGGCTCGGCCCGGGCACCCAGGCCGAGGTGCTGGAACTCCTGCGCGACGGCGACCTCTTCTGCCTGCCGGCGCGGATCGCCGCCGACGGCGACCGCGACGGCCTGCCCAACGTGGTGCTGGAGGCCATGTCCCAGGAACTGCCGGTGGTGGCGACCCCGGTGGGCGCCATTCCCGAGGCGGTCGTCCACCGCCGCACCGGCCTCCTCGTGCCGCCGGAGGATCCGGCCGCCCTCGCCGAGGCGCTCGCGGCCCTCGCCCGCGATCCGGAGCGGCGGCGGGAGCTCGGCCGCGCCGGTCGGGTCCGGGTCGCCGAGCAGTTTCGCTTCGAGACCGGGATCGCCGAAATCGCCGCCCGCTTCGGCCTCCGCCCGACCGGACGGGACGCCGCCTGAAGTGCGCATCGCCTTCCATGCCCCGATGAAGCCGCCCGATCATCCCGTACCCTCGGGCGACCGGCGGACGGCCAGGATGCTCCTGACGCTGCTCGCCGATCTCGGCCACGAGGTCACGCTCGCGAGCCGGTTCCGCAGCTACGAAGGGCGGGGAGATCCCGACGCCCAGCGGGCGATCGCGAACGCCGGAGACGCCGAGGCCCGGCGCCTGATCGCCCGCTATCGGCGGGAGCGGGCGGCGGCGCCGGAGCTCTGGTTCACCTATCATCTCTACCACAAGGCGCCCGACCACCTCGGCCCGAAGCTGGCAGCGAGGCTCGGGATCCCCTATCTGGTGGCCGAGGCCTCGACGGCCGCGAAGCAGGCCCGCGGCCCCTGGGCGGCGGGCTTCACGGCCAGTCTCGAGGCCCTGCGGCGGGCGGATCTGATCCTCGCCATGACCGCGCAGGACGCCGAGGGGCTGCGGAAATGCCTCGGCGAGGGCGTGGCGGTACGACGGCTGCGACCGTTCCTGGACCCCGCCCCCTTCGCCGCCGCGGCGAGGCGGAAGACCGCGCTGCGCCGGGCGCTCGTCCGCGAGCTCGGGCTGGATCCGGAGATTCCGCTCGGACTCGCCGTGGCGATGATGCGAAAGGACGTGAAGCAGCGCTCCTACCGCTTTCTGGCGGAAGCTCTTTCCCGTCTCGACCACCCGTTGCAGATGGTCCTCGTCGGCGACGGTCCGGGTCGGGAAGAGGTGGCCCGATGGTTCGCGAATCTCCCCCTGCGGTCCCGTTTTCTCGGCCGTCTCTCCGCCACCGAACTGCCCGCGGTCTACGCCGCCTGCGATCTCTATCTCTGGCCCGGTTTCGGCGAGGCCTACGGCATGGCCTATCTGGAGGCCCAGGCGGCGGGCCTGCCGGTGGTCGCCCTGAATACTGCCGGGGTCGCCGAGGTGGTGGCCGAAGGCGTGAGCGGCATCCTGGTTCGGGAGGAGCGGCCCGAGGCCTTCGCCGCCGCCGTCCGCCGGCTCCTCGACGCAAGGCGGCGGAAGGCGGCCGGGGCGGCGGCCGAGCGCCATGTGCGGACGCGTCACGGGCTCGACGACGCCCGCCGAACGCTGGCCGCCGCCCTCGAGGACGCGATCGCCAATCACCGTCGCCGCGAGGACCATCGCCGATGCGGCTCCTGATGCTGCGCCACGGCGCCACCGCCTGGAACCTCGGACGGCGGATCCAGGGACGCCTCGATCTCCCCCTGCATCCCGCCGGCCGGGCGCGGATCCGGAGCTGGCGCCTCGATCCCGGCTGGCGCACCGCCCTCTGCCTTTCGAGCCCTCTCGCCCGGGCCCGGGAGACGGCGGTTCTGCTGGGGTTTTCCGGCGCCCGGCCGGAGCCGCGGCTGATCGAGATGGACTGGGGGGCCTACACCGGCTGGCGCCTCGCCGATCTGCGCGCCCTCCTCGGCGACCGTCTCGCCGCCAACGAGGCCCGGGGCCTCGATTTCCGCCCGCCGGGCGGAGAGAGCCCGCGCGAGGTGGCGGGCCGCCTCGCCGATCTGTTCCGCGAACTGGCCGGAATCGGGCGCGACCATCTGCTGGTCACCCACAAGGGGGTGCGCCACGCCGCGCTGGTGCTGGCCTGCGGCTGGGAGATGCGGGACGCGCCGCCGCTCGCCCTCGCCGACGAGGTCGGGCTGCTGCTCGAGCTCGATGCGGAGGGGCGGGCCGGAGAGGTACGGCCGCTGCCGCTCGTCCCGACCGCCGGGAGTTGAGGCATGCGGCTCCTGTTCTGGGTCCAGAGTCTCCTCGGCAGCGGCCATCTGCGGCGCGCGCTGCGCATCTCCCGCGCCTGCGCCGATGCCGGTTTCGAGGTGACGCTCGTCAACGGCGGACCGCTCTCGCCCTGGCCCGCCCCGAAGGGGGTACGGATCCTCCAGTTGCCGGTGCTGCGCGCCGCCGATGCGACCTTCTCGGCGCTGGTCGACGAGGACGGCAGGCCGGCCGCCGATGCCCTGTGGCGGGCCCGGGCCGCTCTGCTGGCGACGGCCCTCGAGCAAACCCGTCCCCATCTCGTCCTGCTCGAGATGTTCCCCTTCGGCCGTCGTGCCTTCGCCCGCGAGCTCGAACCCTGGCTGGCGCGCGCCCGCAACCTCTTCCCCCGCCTGCGCGTGGCGATCTCGGTACGCGACGTGCTGGTTCGCAAGACCAACCCCGACCGCTACCGGGAAATGGCCGAACGCGCCAACCGCCTCGCCGACACCGTGCTGGTGCATGGCGATGCCGCGCTGCTGCCCTTCGAGGTGAGCTTTCCCGCCCGCCGGCTGCTCTCGGTGCCACTGCGACACACCGGCTATGTGGTCGAGCCGCCGCCACCGGTCCCTGCGGAAAGACGCGGTATCGTGGTCTCCGCCGGCGGTGGTGCCGTGGGCGCGCGGCTTCTGGAAACGGCGCTCGCCGCCCATCCTCTCTGCCGCCTCGCCGACGAGCCCTGGCTGCTGGTCGCCGGTCGCCACGGGCAGGGCGAGACGCTGCGCCGCCGGGCGCCGCCCGGGGTGACGGTTCGCGGCCACGATCCCGATCTGCCCGCGCATCTTGCGGCGGCCCGGGTCTCGGTCTCCCAGGCGGGTTACAACACGGTGGCCGAAACCCTGGCCTGCGGCACGCCGATGGTGCTGGTGCCCTTCGCCGAGAGCGGTGAGGACGAACAGACCGTCCGCGCCCGCAGGCTGGCGGCGAAGGGCCTCGCCCGCACCCTCGACGCCCTCGATCTCACACCAGCGGCACTTGCCCGGGCGATCGAGGAGGCGGCGCGCACGCCGCCAGGCACCCGATCGCAAGTCGCCCTCGAGGGCGCCCGGCGCAGTGCCCGACTCCTGCGGCGGCTGGTGGAGGAGGGAGCGTTGCCTTGCGACGGCTGATCTGGTGGCGCGACGATGATGCCGGACCCGACTGCCCGGAGCTCGAACGGCTGCTGGCGCTGGCCCGGCAGTTCGAGCTGCCGCTGGCTCTGGCGGTGGTACCCGCCTGGCTGGAGCAGGAGGCCGCGACACGGATCACGGACATCGCCGGCATTTCCGTTCTCCAGCACGGTTGGGCCCACGCCGATCATGCCGCGGCCGGCGAGAAGAAGATCGAACTCGGCGGCGACCGCGACCGCGGGCGGCTGTTCGCCGATCTCGGCCGGGGACGGGAAAGGCTCGCCACCGCCTTCGGCACCCGCTTCCTGCCGGTGATGGTGCCGCCGTGGAACCGCATCGCCGGCGATGTCGAAGCCGCCCTGCCGGATCTCGGCTATCGCGGCATCTCCACCTTCCACCGCCGCCCGGCGGCCGCGGTCCCGGGCCTGCACCGGATCGACACCCATCTCGATCTCGTCGACTGGCGCGCCCGCAGGCATCTGACGGCGGCCGAGGCCCTGGAGCGGCTCGAAGGGCTGCTCGCCACCGGCGATGCCGGGCCGATCGGCCTTCTCACCCACCACCGGGTGATGGACGGCGCCGCCTTCGCCGAGCTCGAACGGCTCCTGGAGCGGCTTGCGTCGCGCGCGGATCTGCGCTGGTGTGACGCCGGGCCACTCTTCGGGAAAGGGAATTGAGCGCACCGCTGCTCTCGATCCGCGATCTCCACGTCACCTTCCGAACCGACGAGGGAACCGTGGAGGCGGTGCGCGGCATCTCCTTCGACATTCCGGCCGGGCGGACGGTGGCGCTGGTGGGCGAGAGCGGTTCCGGGAAGACCGTGGTCTCCCAGGCCATCCTGGGCATTCTGCCGGACACCGCGACGGCCCGCGGTGAAAGCATGATCTTCCGCGATCCCCTCGCCGAGGAGCCCCTCGACCTTCTCGCCAGCGATCCCGACAGCCCGTTGCGCCGGCGGATCCGCGGCAACCGCATCGCCATCGTCTTCCAGGAGCCGATGACCTCCCTCTCGCCGCTGCACACCATCGGCGACCAGATCGGCGAGGTCCTCCGGGTGCACCAGCGGACGGATGCCGCCGAGGAACGGCGGCGGACGATCGAGATGCTGCGGCGGGTGGGCTTTCCCGAACCCGAACGCGCCTACCGGACCTATCCCTTCGAGCTGTCGGGGGGACTGCGGCAGCGGGCGGTGATCGCGATGGCGCTCGTCTGCCAGCCGGCTCTGCTGATCGCCGACGAACCCACCACCGCCCTCGACGTCACCGTCCAGGCCCAGATCCTGAAACTGCTCGAGGATCTGCAGGCCGAGTTCGGGATGGCGATTCTGTTCATCACCCACGATCTCGGGGTGGTCGCCAACATCGCCGAGGAGATGGTGGTCATGTACCGGGGCCGGATCATGGAATCCGGCTGCTGCCGCGAGCTCCTGCGCGACCCGCGCCATCCCTATCTGCAGGCGCTGCTGAAGGCGGTGCCGCGGCTGCACGACGATCCGAACCGGCGTCTCACCGCCCTCCGCGAGGTATCCCACCGCCGGACCGCCGATCTCGCGAAGGGCATCGACAAGCGGGGATGGCGGCCGGCGGGGCCGATCCTGGAAGTACGGGGCCTGAAGAAGACCTTCCTCCTGCGCCGGAGCGGCTGGTTCTCGGGACAGGGCCGTACCGTCACCGCACTCGAGGATGTGAGCTTCGCGGTCGAGGCCGGAGAATGTCTCGGCATCGTCGGTGAAAGCGGCTCCGGCAAGACCACCGTCAGCAAGATCATCATGCGCGCCTTTTCCGCCGACGCCGGGGAGGTGCGGTTCCGCGGTCCCGAAGGCGAGGTGGACGTGCTGGCGCTGAGCGAGCGCGAGCTCCTGCCCCTGCGTCGCCACATCCAGTACATCTTCCAGGATCCCTTCTCCTCCCTCGATCCGCGGATGACGGTGCTCGACGCCGTCGCCGAACCGCTCGTCATCCACGGCATCGGCACGCGCGAGGAACGGATCGAGCGGGTCAAGGCGCTGCTCGCCGCGGTCGGCCTCGAGCCGCGCCACATGCGGCGTTATCCCCACAGCTTCTCCGGCGGCCAGCGCCAGCGGATCGGCATCGCCCGCGCCCTCGCACTGGGGCCGGAAGTGCTGATCTGCGACGAACCGGTGTCCGCCCTCGACGTCTCCGTCCAGGCCCAGATCCTCAATCTGCTCAAGGATCTGCAGGAGGATCTGGGGCTCACCTACCTGTTCATCTCCCACAATCTGGCGGTGGTCCGCTACATCGCCCAGACCATCGGTGTCATGTGCCGCGGCCTGCTGGTCGAGCTGGCCCCGGCGAAGACCCTGTTCACCGAAGCCCGGCATCCCTACACCCGCACCCTGCTGGCGGCGATCCCCGAGCCGGATCCCGACCGGCCGCTGGACTTTTCGCGCGTGTTGGCCGAACGTGCCTCCGATCCGGCGGCCTGGCCGGCCCCCTACGGCCTGCGCGCCGGGCCGGGGCGGATGGTGGCCGTCGGCGAGAAACACTGGGTGCGGATGGAATCGCGGGGAGAGGGGGCATGAGCGTCGGCCGGCTGCTCGGTGGTGTGCTGGGAACGGTGCTGCTGGGATTCGAGCTGGCCGTGGCGGGCCCGCCGGACAAGCCGCTGGTGCTCGACGACATTCCCGAGATCGGGGTTCCCGGCGGCACCCTCAGGATGCTGGTGAACCGGACCAAGGACACGCGGCTGCTCTACGTCTACGGCCACGCGCGGCTCGTCAACTACGCCCCCGATCTCTCCATGTTCGCCGACATCCTCGAAGATTACACGGTCGAGGAGGGGCGCATCTTCACCTTCTATCTCCGCCCCGGACACCGCTGGTCCGACGGCGCGCCCTTCACCACCGAGGATTTCCGCTTCTGGTGGGAGGACATCGCCCTCGACGAGGAGCTGTCGCCCACCGGGCCGCCGATCCAGATGGTGATCGAAGGCGAGCTGCCGGAGGTGGAAATCCTCGATCCCCTCACCATCCGCTACAGCTGGTCCAAACCCAACCCCTTCTTCCTGCCGAAAATCGCCGCCGCCTCGCCGCTCTTCATCTACGCCCCGGCCCATTATCTGAAGCAGTTCCACAAGAAGTACGTGGATCCCGAGCGGCTCGCGGAACTGGTCGCCGAGGACAAGGCGCGGGACTGGGTCCAGCTCTTCCTGCGTCGCGGGCGGATGAACAAGTTCAACAATCCCGATCTGCCGACCCTGCAGCCCTGGGTGCTGACCACCAGACCTCCCGCGGAGCGCTTCGTCGCCGTCCGCAACCCCTACTTCCACCGGGTGGACAGCCGCGGTCAGCAGCTTCCCTACATCGACAGGGTGATCCTCGAGGTGGTGGACAAGAAGCTGATCCCCATCAAGACGGGAGCCGGCGAGACCGACCTCCAGGCCCGCGGCCTCGCCTTCAAGGACTACACCTTCCTCAAGGAGAGCGAGCCGCGCTCGGGACTCCGAACGCTGCTCTGGCGGGAGGCGCGGGGGGCGCGCTACGCCCTCTATCCCAATCTGAACGCCGCCGATCCGGTGTGGCGGGAGCTGTTCCGCGACCGGCGGTTCCGCCTCGCCCTGTCGCTGTCGGTGAACCGGGACGCCATCAACCAGTATTTCTATTTCGGCCTGGCGACACCGGCCAACAACACCATCCTTCCCGACAGCCCGCTCTACCGGCCGGAGATCGGCGAGGCCTGTCTCGGCTACGACATCGAGCGGGCCAACGCCCTGCTCGACGAGATCGGCCTCACCCGGCGCGACGCCGACGGCATCCGGCTGCTGCCGGACGGCCGGCCGCTGGAGCTCGTCGTCGAGACCGCCGGCGAGAGCACCGAGCAGACCGACATCCTCGAACTGCTGCGCGACGACTGGGCCCGGATCGGCTTCCGCATCCACACCAAGCCCAGCGAGCGCGAGGTGCTGCGCAACCGCATCTTCTCGGGGGCGGCGCTGATGACCATCTGGTTCGGCATCGAGAACGGGGTGCCCACCGCCGAGATGAGCCCCCACGAGTTCGCCCCGACCAGCCAGTACGATCAGCCGCATTGGCCGAAATGGGGCCAGTACTACGAGACCAAGGGCAAGGCCGGGGAACCGCCGGCCCTGCCCGAGGCCGGGCGCCTGCTGGAGCTGTTCGACTCCTGGCGTCTCGCCGGCGACCGCGAGGAGCGGCGCCGGATCTGGGACGAGATGCTGAGCCTCTACGCCGGACAGTGCTACACCATCGGCCTCGTCGCCAACGTCCTGCAACCGGTGGCGGTACGAAAGACCCTGCGCAACATTCCCGAAAAGGCGGTCTACAACTGGGAGCCCCACGCCCAGCTCGGGGTCTACCGACCGGACAGTTTCTTCTACGCGCCGGAGTGACGGCGCGGTTCAGCGCCGTTCGGCCCAGAGGCTCGATTCCGGCACCTCCGGCGCCAGGTCGATCCCGGCCAGCGGACCGCCGGCGAGCCATTCCGGCCGACGGCTCGCCACCCAGCGGCTGGAGAACAGCGGCTCGAGACCGCCGCCGAGCAGCCAGGCGGCGACCAGGAGCTGCTCGTTGTAGCCGCGCCAGGCCCAGGCGGCGGGATAGGGATCGGGCAGGAAGATGTCGTGGAAATGGACACGGACGCCCGGACGCAGCCGCGGCAGGATGCGGTTGACGATCCGATCGACATCGGTTCCGGGCATGGCGATGTGGCTCGAATCGACGAACAGGATGTCGCCGGAGGCGAGATCCGCGAACAGCGATTCCGGCACCTCCTCGAGACGGCGGCGCAGATGCCGCACCGGCAGCCCCTCGAGGCTCGCCCGCGGTGCCGGGTCGATGCACAGCAGCTCGCAGGCGATGCCGCCGTCGCGCAACCCCCGGGCCATGAAGCGGGTGGAATGGCCGGAGCCGATCTCGACGATCCGGCGCGGCGCCAGCCGGCGCACGAACAGATAGGCCATCGCCCCGTCGAGCCGGGGAAACCAGTCCTGCGCGAAGCGGGGAGCGGGAGGCGGTCCGCCGAAGGCGGCGAGCTCCCCGGCCAGCGGCCTCAACTCCTCGAGACGGGCGCGGAAGCGCGCCTCGCGGGCGGCGAACAGTTCGGCCACCGCCGGATAGTCGCAGGCCGTCACCTCCCGGGCATGGCGGTAGGGCAGGAAGAAGCCGGGGCCGGCCCGGTCCCCCGTAGTGCGCCCCTCCTCCGCCCGGCGGTTCTCCGTCACGGCTTCAGCACGAGCCCCTCGCGGGCGACCACCGAGCCCGCGCGGCGATGCTCCATCTCCCGGGCGATCCCGTCGAGGGTCGCGTCGTCGTGATCGGGATCGTGGTGGAAGGCGACGAAGCGGCCGGCCCCGGCCGCCTCGCAGAGCCGGATTCCCTCCTGCCAGGTGGAATGTCCCCAGCCGCGGAAGCGGGGATATTCCTGATCCGTGTAGGTCGAATCGTAGATGACCATGTCGGCCCCTTCGATGAAGGCCAGAAGGCCGGCGTCGAGACGTCCCTCGCGATGTTCGGTGTCGGTCACGTAGCACACCGCCCGTCCCCCGTATTCGACCCGGTAGGCGGTGGCACCACCCGGGTGATTGAGCGGCGCCGTGCGGATCCGGACCCCCTCCACCGGCTCCAGGGTGGCGCCGGCGTCGAAATCGTGGAAGGCGATGCAGGCGTGCATGATGTCGAGGGGCACCGGGAAGTAGGGCGGTTGCATGAGCACCCCCAGTACCTCCTTGAGGCGCAGTCCCTGGCGCAGCAGATGGCCGCACCAGAACTCGAGACTGTTGGTCTCGAGGTAGGCGGGGCGGAAGAAGGGCAGGCCGTTGATGTGGTCGGCATGGGTGTGGGTGAGAAAGATGTGGGCGCGTTCGAGACGGCCGTCCCGCTCCCATTCCCGCCCCAGCATCCGGATCCCGGTGCCGGCGTCGAAGATCAGCCGGTGGCGACCGCAGCGCATCTCCACGCAGGGGGTGTTGCCGCCGTACCGTACGGTCTCGGGACCGGGACAGGGTACGGTGCCCCGCACTCCCCAGAAGCGCACCCAGAACTCCTCTTCGATCGCCATCGCCGCCGCCCGTGTTCAGCAACTTCGGCGACGATACAGGAAATACCGTCCGGGCTGAACAGGCGGCGGCGGCGGCAGCGGCTCCAGGGTCGGAGCGCCGAGCTCCTGATCGGCGACCACCAGGCCGCCGGCTGCCAGCAGCGGCGGCAGCATCCGCGACAGCCAGGCGGCGAGGCGGGCGTTGTGCGCCGCATCGCCGGTGCCGAGATCGGCGTGGACCAGGGCCGCCGGCGCCGGCAGCCGGGCGGCCGCGCGCGGCAGCGTGTCGGCGAGATCACCGACGATCAGGCGGTCGGGATCCGGCCAGCAGTCGGGATGGGGCTTCGGATCCCGTTCGAAGACGAAGATCGCCCGCCCGGGCAGCCGTTCGCGCAGATGATCGAAGGTCCGCCCGTTGCCGAGCCCCAGCTCCAGCACCGGCCCCGGAAGATCGGCGATCGCGGCGCAGGCGAAATCGAGACAGGCCCGCTGGGCCTCGAGACGACGGATGAAACTGTCGAGCCGGCTCATGCCCCTTCCCGCTTTCCGGGGCTCTTTACACCCGCGGCCCTCTTCCGCAAAACGCCGGCGACCAGGGGGAGATGCTCGATGACCGAGGTGGAATGCGCACACCGCCGGCTCGCCCGGGCCACCGGCCCTTTCCAGCAACTCGTCGGCTATCGTTCCTACCTCGGGCCGGATCTCGGGGTCCGGGTGGAGCTCGACATCGGTGAACAGCATCTCTCCCAGTACGGCATCGGTCACGGCGGCGTCACCCTGACCCTCCTCGACACCGCCGGCGGGCTCGCGGTCCTGGCCCGGGTGGCGGATGCGGTACGGATCGCCACCGTCAGCCTGTCCACCAATTTCCTGCGCGGAATGGAGGTGGGTCGGGTGGTGGCGCTCGGCCGGGTGGACCATCTCGGCGGTTCCATCGCCCATGCCGGCATGGAACTTCGGGTCGGGCATCCGGAGGGGGCGCTGCTGGCCACCGCCCAGGGCGCCTACCGCATCTTCCGGCAAGGCGGGAAAGGCACCTGAGCACTCTTTACAGAATACCTGGAATGTGTATTCCATGGTCGCGTCCGGCTGCACTTCATGTTCCAGAGACGATGCCGCGGCCGGAGGAGGCGGCCAACGGATCGGACACGGCGAGATCGTCGACGGAACACCGTCATCGATCTGCCATCTCGATCTGTCATGGCATGGCGGTGGCCGGCACCCCCACGCGGGCCGGCGCCGGCCGGATCCACCTTCGCGGGAACGGACCACCGATTTCAGGGAGGGTTCCATGACCATCAGGACTTTGCTCACGGCTGCCGTGGCGCTCGTCGCGCTCGGCACGGCGACGCCGGAGCCGGTGACCGCACAGGAAATCACGCTCAAGGTATGGTCGCGGGCGGACCGTTCGGGGCCGCTGCGGGGCGGCAACATCATCACCGCCGCCGAGCAGCTCAACCGGATGCTGGCGGCCACCGGTTCCGAGCTGCGGGTCAAGATCGATCTGTTCGAGAACAACGCCAAGGGCTTCGACGCCGACGCCCTCGACCTGATGAAGGCCTTCGCGGTGGACAAGGGGCCGGATCTTTACGTCGCCGCCCACGAATGGATCGGCGCGTTCGTCGAGGCCGGCTACGCCCTCGATCTCGAGGAGCACATCGCGGCCAATCCCGAGTTCTACGCGGACATGATCCCGTCGCTGTGGAAGTCGGTCGAGTACAAGGGGGTGCGCTACGGCATCCCGCAGGACACCGAGATCCGCATGTTCTTCTACGACAAGGAGATGCTGCGGAAGATCGGCAAGTCCGAGGAGTTCATCGAGGGGCTGCCGAAGATGGTGGAATCGGGCGAGTTCACCATCTACGACCTGACCGATCTCGCCAAGGAGGTGGTGGACGCCGGGGTCGCCAAATACGGGATGGTGCACCGCCCCAACGTCGGCCCCGACTTCCAGATGATGATGGCGAGCTTCGGCTTCGACCCCTACGACGAGGAGAAGGGCAAGCTGCAGGCCAGCCGTTCCGCCCTCAACGCCTTCTTCGACTGGCTCCGGTACAGCGTCGATGCCGGCGTCATCCCGGCCAACATGACCTCCTGGTCCTGGGATTCGGTGCATGCCGCCTTCCGCACCGAACGGACCGCCTTCCTCAAGTTCCACGGCATCTGGAACGTCCCGGCGCAGATGAAGGCCCGCGGCCTCACCGGACCGGAGGACTATTTCCGGGCCATCGGCTGGATCCACAGCCCGCCCGAGAAGAAGGGTGGCAGGCCGGCCAACCTCTCCCATCCGATCATCTACGTGGTGTCGCCGAAGTCGAAGTATCCGGAGCTCGCGGCCTATCTGATCGGCCTCGCCAGCCAGCCCTATCTCAACACCCTGCACGCGGTGACCACCGCCCATCTGCCGATCAAGTACAGCCAACTCGGGATGCCCGAGTTCGTCAACGAGGGCTGGGCGCTGCGGGCCGCGGCACCGATGCTCGAATACGCCACCTTCATGCCCAACCACGCCAAGGTGGGGCAGTTCAACGCGATCATCTACAAGGGCATCCAGGCGGTCGAGACCGGACGGCTGGATCCCAAATCGGCCACCGATTTCGTCCTCGACGAGCTGGACAGCGAGCTGGCCGACGAGGTCGTCATCCTCGACTGACCGCCGGTCCCGCGGCGCGGGCGGCGGCGGGGCCGCCCGCGCCTCTTCCGGAGCACGGAGACGATGGCAGGATACGGGGCCACGAGCCGCCAGCGGCAGCGGATCAACGCCGTCCTGTTCCTCGGCCCGGCCTGTGTCCTCCTCTTCTTCTTCTTCATCGCCCCGGTGATCGTCGACATCTTCGTCGCCTTCACCGACATGGGGCGCACCCTGCGGATCACCGAGCTCACCACCGCCAATTTCGAGCGGATGTTCACCCGCGACCGGCGGCTCGCCCAGACCCTGGTGGTGACCTTCATGTACGTGCTCGCCACCCTCGCCGTCTTCAACGTCACCTTCGGTCTGCTGCTGGCCCTGGTGACCACCGCGGTGCCCGAACGGGTGGGCGGCTTCTTCCGCTCGGTGTGGCTGCTGCCGCGGATGAGCCCCTCGGTGATCTACGCCCTGCTCTGGGCCTGGGCGATCGACCCCAACGAGCGCGGCCTCCTCAACCAGATCCTGATCAACACCGTCGGCATCGGCCCGATCGACCTGATGAACGACCATCCGCTGCTGCTGATCGTCGTCGCCAACGGCTTCATCGGCGCCTCGATGGGGATGATCATCTTCACCAGCGCCATCCGGGCGATCCCCGAACATCTCTTCCACGCCGCCCGGGTCGACGGCGCGGGCGGCCTCGCCATCGTCCGCCACATCACCCTGCCGGCGATCCGCTGGCCGCTCTCCTTCATCACCGTCTACCAGACCCTCTCGCTGCTGGTGAGCTTCGAATACATCTGGCTGATCACCGACGGCGGCCCCTTCTACGACACCACCGTCTACGCCCTCTACGTCTACAAACGGGCCTTCGAAAGCGGCCAGTACGCCTACGGCGCGGCGCTGGCCCTGATGCTGGTGCTGCTGGGCATCGGCCTCGCCCTCCTCATGTGGCGCTTCTTCGACATGAAGCGGCTGCTGCAGACGCCCCGCATCGAGGTGCACTGAAATGGCCGCCCCCGCCACCCCCGCCGCCCGCGACTGGGAAGCCCTCGCCCGCCGGGCGCGGTGGCGACGCACCGCCGGCCAGTCGCTGCTGATCGCCTTCCTGGTGGCGGTCTCCCTGCCGATCATCCTGCCCTATTTCTGGATGTTCACGATCTCCGTCTCGGCCCGTACCGGCGGCGTCGAATCGGTGGTCCTGTGGCGCGCCTCCTCGGTCCTGGTGCCGGCCGTGGTCGGCTTCGGCATCCTGCGGATCTTCACCGACGACCGCCGCCGGCTCTGGGCCGGGGCGGCGGCGATCGCCGCCGCCGCCCTGCTCGCCCTTCTCCTCCTCGTCGGCCGCGACCTCCATCTCCAGAACTACCGTTTCCTCTGGAACCCCGACATCGTCGAGGAGATCCGCGGCGCCGCCACCGCCTCGATCCAGTTCCCCTCGGTCTGGGTGGCCTTCCGCAACTCCCTCGCCCTCGCCCTGACCCAAACGGCCCTCGTCCTCTTCGTCTCGACCCTCGCCGGCTATTATCTCTCGCGGTTCCAGTTCCCCGGTCGCGGCGGCTTCCTCCAGGGGCTGCTCGTCCTCCACGCCTTCCCGGCGATGACCCTGATCATCCCCATCTTCCTGCTGATGTACTGGAGCGGGCTGCTCGACACCCTGACCGGGGTCGTGCTGGTGATCACCACCCTCGAGCTGCCCTTCTCCATCTTCATCATGAAGGGCTTCTTCGACGCCGTGCCCTGGGACATCGAAATGAGCGCGATGACCGACGGCGCCTCGCGCCGCCAGGCCTTCCTCCGCGTCGTTCTGCCCCAGGTCCGGGTGGGGATGCTGGCGGTGGGCGTGTTCGCCTTCATCAAGGGCTGGGAGGAGTACGTCTTCGTCCGCACCCTGCTGTTCGACAAGCAGAACTGGGTGATGAGCCTCTACATCTTCTGGGTGTCGGAGGACATCATGGGGGTCGACTACGGCATCGTCGCCGCGGTCGCCGTCTTCTACATCCTGCCCAGCTTCCTCCTCTACATCTTCTGCCAGAAATTCCTCGTCCAGATGTCCCTGGGCGGGATCAAGGGCTGATCCATGGCACGCATCGAACTCCGGAAGATCCGCAAGCAGTGGGGCGAGGTGGTGGCCGTCGAGGACCTCGATCTGGTCATCGAGGACGGCGAGTTCGTGGCCATCCTCGGCCCCTCCGGCTGCGGCAAATCCACCACCCTGTTCATGCTCGCCGGCATCTACATGCCCACCGCCGGCGAGCTCCTGTTCGACGGGATCCCGGTCAACGAGGTGGAGGCCAAGGACCGCAACGTCGGCATCGTCTTCCAGTCCTACGCCCTCTATCCCCATCTCGACGTCCGCCGCAACATCATGTTCCCCCTCAAGTTCAAGGGGGTGCCGAAGGCGGAAGCCGCCCGCCGGGCCGTGGAGGCGGCGCGGCTCGTCCATGTCGAGGAGCTCCTCGACCGGATGCCCTCCCAGCTCTCCGGCGGCCAGCAGCAGCGCGTCGCCCTCGCCCGGGCCCTCGTCAAGGAACCCCAGCTCCTCCTCCTCGACGAGCCGCTCTCCAATCTCGACGCCACCTTGCGGCTTTCCATGCGGACCGAGATCAAGCGCCTCCAGCGCCATACCGGGGTCACCACGGTGCTGGTCACCCACGACCAGATCGAGGCCACCACCATGGCCGACCGCATCGTCTGCATGCGCAAGGGCCGGATCGAGCAGATCGGGACCCCCGAGGATCTCTACGAGCGCCCGGACAGCCTGTTCGTGGCGAGCTTCATCGGCGCCCCGCCCATCAATCTGCTCCCCGGGGAGGCCCGCGACGGCCGGCTCGCGGTGGGCGGGACGGAGCTCGAACTGCTCGGCGCTGCGGCGGGAAGGGTGATCCTCGGCATCCGCCCGGAAGCGCTCCGACCGGGCGAGGGCGGCCTGCCCGCCACCGTCCTCGACGTCGAGCCCATGGGTCGTGAGACCCTGTTCCTCCTGGAGACGCCGCTGGGCCAGCTCCGGGCGCTCCTCTCCGGGGCCACCGCCCCCTACGGAGCGGGCGACCGAACGGCGTTCACATTCGACCCCGAGGATAGTATTCTTTTCTCGGAGAGCAGCGAGCGACGCCTGCCCGATGTCCATGTCCGCCTGCCCGCCTGAGATGGAAACCGGGGACGCGTCCGAGGCGGAACCTCCCGATCTCCTCGTCACCACCACCGATCGGCTGCCCCGGCCGACGGCGGCGGAACGCCGACACTGGGCGGCGGTTCGGAATCCCTCCCGCCATCGCCGGCTCCTCGACCGCATTCCCGCCCTGCGGGCGATCGAGGCCCGGCTGCCGGAACGGCCGCTGCCGGCCCCCGAGACCGCCGCCCGGATCCTGTTCTGGAACGTCGAACGGCTCCGCCACGGGGCGGCGATCGCGACCCGTATCGCCGAGCTCGCCCCGGCGGCGAGCCTCCTCGCCGAGGTGGACGTCGGCATGGCCCGGACCGGCAACCGCCACACGGTGGCGGAACTCGCCGCGACCCTCGGCCAGGGCTACGCCTTCGGGGTCGAGTTCCTCGAACTCGGCCTCGGCGACGCCGGGGAACGCCGGGCCCACGAGGGCGAGCAGAATCTCGCCGGACTCCACGGCAACGCCATCCTCTCGCCCCACCCGCTCGGCCGCCTCGCCATGCTCCGCCTCGAGGAGGGCGGCGGCTGGTACGACGGCGGCCGCGGCGAGCCGCGGATCGGAGCCCGGATGGCGCTTCTGGCCCAGATCGAGATCGCCGGCCGGCCGGTGACCCTGGTCTGCACCCATTTCGAGAGCCATACCGATCCCGGGGACCGCTGCCGCCAGATGGCGCGTCTGCTGGACGGGATCGATATCTACGATGCGAGGGCACCGGTCCTGATCGGCGGCGATTTCAACACCACTGGCCGGGCGCACGGTACCGCCCCGCCCCTTCGCGATCCCACGCCCTTCGAGCCGCTCTTCGCCCTCGCCGCCGCCCGCGGCTACGAACGGCGGAGCTGCAACCGCGAAGACGAGCCGACCCAGCGCCGCCCCCCGGACGACCGGCGACCGGCGATCCGGCTCGACTGGTTCTTCGCCCGCGGCCTCCGCTGCCGCGATGCGGTCACGGTTCCCGCTCTCGATGCGGAGGGACGCCCGCTTTCCGACCACGACGGCATCCTGGTGACCGTCATGCCCGGATGACCCTGCTTCCCGACATCGTCATGGAGACCTGCGTGATGCGCTTTCTCACCTACAACATCCAGTACGGACTCGGCGAGGACGGGCGCTACGACATCGGCCGCATCGCCGGCGAGATCCTGCGCCACGAACCCGATCTCGTCGCCCTCCAGGAGGTGGAGCGCCACTGGCGGCGTTCCGGCGAGCAGGACCAGCCGGCCGAGCTCGCCGCCCGCATGCCCGACTACTACTGGGTCTACGGCGCCAACCTCGACATGCACGCCGGCAACGGGAACGACCCCAACCGCCGGCGGCAGTTCGGTACCATGATCCTGAGCCGCAGCCCGATCCTGAGTTCCCGCAACTTTCCGCTGCCCAAATTCGGCACCCTGCGTCAGCACAGCATCCAGCAGGGGGCGCTCGAAGCGGTGGTGGAAAGCCCCGGGGGCAGGCCGATCCGCACCTATTCGGTGCATCTTTCCCATCTTTCCCCGGAAACCCGCCTTCCGCAGGTGGAAACGATCCTCGCCATCGACCGCCGTGCCTATGCCGAAGGCGGTGCCTGGTGCGGCGGCCATCCCGATCCCGACGCCGGCTGGACCGAGGGAGAAATCCCGCCGATGCCTCGGGAGTCGGTGTGGATGGGCGATTTCAACTTCACCGTCGATTCCGAGGAGTACGCGCGTCTCGTGGGCCCCCTCACGCCGCGCCACGGCCGTCTCGTCAACCGCGACGGGCTGATCGACTGCTGGGTGGCGGCCGGGCACGACGAGCGCGAGGGGGCGAGCTGCGAGAGCGCGCGCATCGATTACGTGTTCTGCTCCGCCTGGCTCGCCGACCGCGTGCGGCGCGCGGAGATCGACACGGAGGCCCGCGGCTCCGACCACCGTCCGGTGATCGTCGACATCGACCTCTGAGACGCCCCCGCGCTTGCGATCCGCCCCGTTTTCGGCCATCCTGTGGCCATGGGTCGTTGCCGGTTCCTTCGGGAGACGTTCTTTCACATGGTGGAGTTGGGATTTCTCCTGCCGCGGATTTTTGCGAAAGCACCTTCCAGGTGCTTGGAACCGCGCGGTTTTTCGAGGGGGGGGTGGGTTCAGCGACTTGACCTGTTCGAGAAGGGATTAAGACCGTCACCCCAATGAGCCTCGCCACCTCCACAGGGTTCAGCGACTTGACCTGTTCGAGAAGGGATTAAGACCACTCAGCATGCCGCGGATTTCCCGGAGCTCGCGTTCAGCGACTTGACCTGTTCGAGAAGGGATTAAGACTTCTCGACGGCGACCCTGGGAGCGGCGTCGGGTTCAGCGACTTGACCTGTTCGAGAAGGGATTAAGACCCGGATGGCCGCCGACGTCGGTCAGTCCGAGCCGTTCAGCGACTTGACCTGTTCGAGAAGGGATTAAGACTGAGGTGCGCTGCTCCGCCGCACGGGCAAAGGAGGTTCAGCGACTTGACCTGTTCGAGAAGGGATTAAGACTGCGGGCCTCGCGGGTTTGCTGGCTGCGGGTGAGTTCAGCGACTTGACCTGTTCGAGAAGGGATTAAGACCGCTTGCCGGCGATCAGCTTGATGATCGCCTTGGGTTCAGCGACTTGACCTGTTCGAGAAGGGATTAAGACGCTCCTTTTGCCTGCTTGAGCGGTGACGCCTGTTCAGCGACTTGACCTGTTCGAGAAGGGATTAAGACGGACAGGACCGCCGCGTATGGGCGGCCGGGATGGGTTCAGCGACTTGACCTGTTCGAGAAGGGATTAAGACCGGTGAGACGCCGCCGTTGTGCAGGCGGCAGCAGGTTCAGCGACTTGACCTGTTCGAGAAGGGATTAAGACCCAAGCGGCCCGCATTATTGCGGCCGCACTCCGTTCAGCGACTTGACCTGTTCGAGAAGGGATTAAGACCCCGGGCAGAAATGATCCAAGAGCCGCCGCACGTAGTTCAGCGACTTGACCTGTTCGAGAAGGGATTAAGACGTCGATCACGGTCCCATTGTCCCATACGGAAGGCGTTCAGCGACTTGACCTGTTCGAGAAGGGATTAAGACTCGCTGGGGTGCACGATCTCGCGCCTCGCTTCGAGGTTCAGCGACTTGACCTGTTCGAGAAGGGATTAAGACAGGAAACCATGCCGGACGGCACGGTCCGGAAATGTTCAGCGACTTGACCTGTTCGAGAAGGGAGTAAGACGACGCCGGCCAGCATCGCCGCAAGCGGCACGCCGGTTCAGCGACTTGACCTGTTCGAGAAGGGATTAAGACGCCGGGACGGCTTCAGTAGAGCAGATAGCGCAGGTTCAGCGACTTGACCTGTTCGAGAAGGGATTAAGACGAGCGCGTTCGGTGGTTATAACGTCATCCCATGCGTTCAGCGACTTGACCTGTTCGAGAAGGGATTAAGACCGCGCCTCGGCGAGTGACCCGACGCGGGCGATCTCCGTTCAGCGACTTGACCTGTTCGAGAAGGGATTAAGACGAACAGACCGTTCCATCTGTCCTCGGCCTTCGGTTCAGCGACTTGACCTGTTCGAGAAGGGATTAAGACCCGCCTTGGTCTTAGTCTTGCCCGCGGCGGTGAGTTCAGCGACTTGACCTGTTCGAGAAGGGATTAAGACTCCAGCGGTTGTATAGATGCGCCGCCCTCAATGTTCAGCGACTTGACCTGTTCGAGAAGGGATTAAGACAACCCCCGGTCCACAAACACGCGGCCGCGATGATGTTCAGCGACTTGACCTGTTCGAGAAGAAACCAGAACCACGCAGGGCCGAGAGCTGCCGGGTACCGAGGGCGGTCGGCCATGCCTTCCGATCCCGCGAGGGGGAACCGGGCCCAGCAGGCAGCACCAGGGCAACCCATCCGCGCGCCACACGGCCGCCGCCAGCCCGCATCCTCCCCCCTTGCTCCCGCCGCCGCGCGCAGTAGAGTGGCGGCGCCGAAAGCCACATCGCCGGCGGGCGCAGGAACGGGGAGGATCACCATGGCCAAGTTCGGAATCGGTCAGCCGGTACGCCGGGTCGAGGACCGGCGCCTGGTCACCGGCCGGGGCCGCTACACCACCGACATCTCACGGCCCGGCCAGGCGCATATGGTGGTGGTGCGCTCCCCTCACGCCCATGCCCGCATCCGCGGCATCGACATCACCGCGGCGAGCGCGAGTCCAGGGGTGCTGGCGGTCGTCACCGCCGAGGAATTCGACCCCGAGGGCAAGGCGCGGATCCCCTGCTTCATCCCCATGACCAACCGCGACGGCAGCAAGGCTCCGGCCCCGCCCCACCCCATGCTGGTCCGCGACAAGGTCCGCCATGTCGGCGACAATGTCGCCTTCATCGTCGCCGAAACCCTGCAGCAGGCGAGGGACGCGGCCGAACTGGTGGAGGTCGATTACGAAGAGCTGGAGCCGGTGGTGGACACCGCCACCGCGGCGCAGAGCCCCGTCCGCGTGCACGACGGAATCGACCGCAACATCGCCTTCGACTGGCAGTACGGCGAAGAAAAGACGGTGGAGGAAGCCTTCGCCAAGGCCGCCCACGTCACCCGCCTCGAGTTCGTCAACAACCGGGTGGTGTGCAACGCCATGGAGCCCCGGGCCTGCGTCGCCGAATACGATGCGCAGCAGGACCGGGTGACGGTCTGGGCCCCCACCCAGGGCGGCTGGATGCATCGCGACGTGATCGCCGAGGCGGTCCTCGGGATGCCCAAGGAGAAGGTCCGGGTGCTGACCCCCGACGTCGGCGGCGGCTTCGGCATGAAGAGCTTCGTCTACCCGGAATACGCCATGGCCGCCTGGGCCGCCCGGAAGCTCGGCCGACCGGTCAAATGGGTGGCCGAGCGGGGCGAGAGCTTCCTTTCCGATACCCAGGGACGCGATCATGTGACGGTGGCCGAGATGGCCTTCGATGCCGATCACCGGATCCTCGGCATGCGGGTCCATGTGACCGCCAACATGGGCGCCTACTACTACTTCTTCGCCCCCTTCATCCCCACCGGCGCCGCCCTCAAGGTCCTGCCCGGGGTCTACGACGTGAAGACCCTCTGCTACCGGGTCACCGGGGTGGTGACCAACACCGTCCCGGTGGATGCCTACCGCGGCGCCGGCCGACCGGAGAGCATCTACTGCATCGAACGGCTGATGGAGACGGCGGCGGCCGAACTCGGCGTGCCGGGACCGGAGCTCAGGCGCCGCAACTTCATCCCGCCCGAGGCCATGCCGTTCACCACCGCCGCCGGCGAAACCTACGATTCCGGCGAGTTCGCGCGCCTCATGGAAGCCTGCATGGAAAAGGCCGACTGGGCGGGAGCCGAGGCACGCAAGGCGGAGGCGCGGGCACGCGGCAGAATCCGCGGCATCGGCATGTGCTACTACATCGAATCGACCATGGGCGATCCCGCCGAGGCGGCGAAGGTGGAGTTCCGCGAGGACGGGACGGTGGCGGTCCATGTCGGCACCCAGTCGAACGGCCAGGGACACGAGACCGCCTACGCCCAGGTGCTGTGCGAACGACTCGGCGTCCCCTTCGAGAAGATCCGCATCCTCCAGGGCGACACCGACGCCCTGCCCAAGGGCGGCGGCACCGGCGGATCGCGCTCGCTCACCGCCGAGGGGACCGCGATCCTCGAGGCCTCGGAGAAGGTGATCGAGAAGGGCCGGGCCTGGGCCGCCCGGCATTTCGAGGCGGCGGTGGCCGATATCCGTTTCGCCGACGGGGTGTTCCGGGTGGCCGGTACCGACCGGGCGATCGCGATCATGGAGCTGGCGAAGATCGCCCGCGAGACGGCCGATCCGCCCGAGGGGCTCGAAGGCGGGCTCGACGCCGAGGCCGAAATCCAGCTCCCGGCCTGGACCTTCCCCAACGGCTGCCACATCGCGGAGGTGGAGATCGATCCCGAGACCGCCACCATTCGCGTCGTCGCCTATACCGTCGTCGACGATTTCGGGGTGGTGCTCAACCCGCTGCTCGTCGAGGGCCAGGTCCACGGCGGCGTCGTCCAGGGGATCGGCCAGGCGCTCATGGAGCACACCGTCTACGATCCGGACAGCGGCCAGCTCGTCACCGGCTCGCTGGTCGACTACGCGCTCCCGCGTGCCGACGATCTGCCTTTCTTCCGCTTTTCGACGATCGAGGTCCCCTGCCGCAACAATCCCCTCGGGGTCAAGGGTTGCGGCGAGGCCGGGACGGTGGGTTCCTGCGGCGCGGTGATGAACGCGGTGGTGGACGCGCTGCGTCCCCTGGGCATCCGCCATCTCGACATGCCGGTGACCCCGGGCCGGCTGTGGGAAATCCTGCGACGCACGAGGCGGGCGGCCTGAGGCGGAAGGCCCCGCCGGTGGTGGCGGGGCCTCGCCGGAATACTCGCTCGCCACCTTCTCGTTCGGCGGCGGCGAGCAGGCTCATTCGGCGGCGGCGAGCAGGGCTTCCCAGCTCTGGACGTAGTCCTGTTCACCGAGGGGAGCATGGCAGTAGGAGCATTTGGCTCCGTAGTCCATCTCCTTGAACTCGCCGTCGGGCGTATAGGCCGCGAACTCCCACTCTCCGGAGCGCTCCTCTTCGGGATAGATCCCGCCCCAGCCCGGCTGCTTCTCCATCACCGCCACGAACAGCAGCCGATCCTTGACGGGCCGTCCGGCCGCATCGCGCTCCGGCTCTTCGCCCCCCTCCGTCATCTTCGCCTTCCAGACCTCCATCACCAGCACCGACCCGTAGGCCAGCGGGGCGCCGCCGGCGGCACTCTCCAACGCCGTGCGATTGGCCCAGATCTCCGATATCTGTTCGGGATCGGCCCGTTCGAGGTTCTCGACGTAATGGGCGAAGCCGGATCGGTAGTCGGGAAGCGTGACCCGGTTCGCATCGGCTCGCACCGCATCCGTCGCCAGCAGCAGGGCCAGCAGCGACGACCACACCATGTCGCGTTGCATGGTTCCTCCCCGTATCGTGCATCTTATGCTTGCATTCCACCGGATGGAATCTCTCTAACGGGTTGCATGCGCGCTGTCAAAAAGACTTGCCCGGGGCCCACCCGCCGGTAGGAAACGCCACCGATTTTCCCTAGATTGCGGGACGCCGGCCCCTTGGCGGAACCGGTAGACGCAGCGGACTTAAAATCCGCTGGCCCGATCGGGCCGTCCGGGTTCGACTCCCGGAGGGGCCACCAGCCGGGGCGGCCTCCGCAGGCCGCTCAGACCAGCTCCCGCTCCTCCGCCGCGGCCGGATCGAAGGCCGCCAGATCCTCGAGGATCGGACAGTCGGGGCGCTCGTCGCCGTGGCATTTTTCGGCCAGATGGGCGAGCTCGGCCTTCATCGTCTCCAGCTCGCGGATCTTGCGTTCGATCTCGGCGATGCGCTCGAGGGCGATGCGCTTGACGTCGGCGCTCGTCCGCCCGTGATCGAGATAGAGATCCAGGAGCTCGCGGCACTGGCGCACCGAAAAGCCCAGCGACCGCGCCCGCTGCACGAACCGCAGCAGGCGCACGTCGCGGTCGCTGTAGTCGCGATAGCCGTTGTGCTTGCGGCCGCTCGGGACGATCAGACCGATGTCCTCGTAATAGCGCAGGGTCTTCGCCGGAAGACCGCTGCGCCGGGCTGCTTCACCGATGTTCAAGGCGTCACTCCTGCTCCAGTCGGGGCGTCCAGCGACGCAGGGTCAGGGAGTTGGTGACCACGCTGAGGCTGGACAGGGCCATCGCCGCGGCGGCCAGCTCCGGGCTCAGGAAACCCGCCGCCGCCAGGGGGATGCCGCTGGTGTTGTATATGAAGGCCCAGAACAGGTTCTGCCAGATCTTGCGCCGCGTCACCTTGGCGACCTCGAGGGCCGCCGGGACCAGCGTCGGACGGGTCCGCATCAGGGTGATGCCGGCGGTCTCCAGCGCCGCATCGGCGCCCGAGCCCATGGCGATGCCGACATCGGCGGCGGCCAGCGCCGGGGTGTCGTTGATTCCGTCGCCGACCATCGCCACCACATGGCCCTGGCCGCGCAGCCGCTCGACCTCCCCCGACTTGTCCTCGGGCCGCACCGGCGCCCGCACCTCGTCGATGCCGAGCCGCGCCGCCACCCGCTCGGCCACCAGCCGGTTGTCGCCGCTGAGCATGACGGTCCGGATCCCCTGCCCGTGGAGCCGCTCCACCGCCCGTGCGGCATCCTCGCGGATCCGGTCGGCGAGGGCGATCAGCCCCAGCACCTGCGCGTCCCGGGCGACCCAGACCACGGTATAGGCCTGCTCCTCGAGCTCCCGGGCCCGGGCCTCGAGCCCGGCCGGCAGCGACGCCCGCTCGGCGACGAAGGGAGCCCGGCCGATGCGCACGGCACGACCGTCCACCACCGCCTCGATGCCCTGGCCGACGACGCTCGAGAAGCTGTCCGCCGAACCGATCTCAAGACCGCGTTCCTCGGCGGCGCGGACCATCGCCCGCCCGAGGGGATGCTCGCTGCCGGACTGGGCGGTGGCGGCGAGGGCCAGCAGCTCCGCCTCCCCGCCCGCGAGCGGAACGATGGCGGTGACCTCGGGCTTGCCCTCGGTCAGGGTGCCGGTCTTGTCGAACACCACCACATCGACATTGTGGGCCCGTTCCAGGGTCTCGATGTCGCGGATCAGGATCCCGGCCCGCGCCGCCGATCCGGTTCCCGTCACCAGGGCCATCGGGGTGGCGAGACCGAGGGCACAGGGACAGGCGATGACCAGCACCGAGACGGCGGCCACCAGCGCCATCTCGAAGCTGCCGCCCAAGGCCAGCCAGCCGCCGAAGGTGAAGAAGGCGACGACGACGACGATCGGGACGAAGATCCCGCTCACCCGGTCGACCAGGCGCTGGATCGGCGCCTTGCCGGCCTGGGCCTGCTCGACCAGCCGGGCGATCTTGGCGAGAGTCGTGTCCCGCCCCACCCGGGTGGCGGTGAAGCGGACCATCCCGGCCCCGTTGAGGGCGCCGGCGATCACCGGCTGGCCGGGCCCCCGGGGCACCGGCATGCTTTCCCCGGTGACCAGCGATTCGTCGAACTCGCTCTCGCCCTCCAGGATCTCGCCGTCCACCGGGACCCGCTCGCCCGGCCGCAGCACCAGGAGATCGCCCACCGCGACCTCGTTCACCGAAACCTCGACCTCGCGGCCGTCGCGCACCACCCGGGCCGTCTCGGGGCGCAGCGACATCAGCCGGCGGATCGCCTCCGAGGCACTGCGCTTGGCCCGCTCCTCGAGCCATTTGCCGGTCATCACCAGGGTGATGATCACCGCCGAGGCCTCGAAATAGAGCTGGCCGGCGACGGCGTCGCCATAGAGGACGACGAGCACGAGACTGTACAGCCAGGCGGCGCTGGTGCCCATCGCCACCAGGAGATCCATGTTGCCGCTCTTGGCCTTCAGCGCCTTCCAGGCACCGGTGTAGAAATGCCAGCCGGAGACGAACTGGACGGGGGTGGCGAGCAGCACCTCGAGCCAGGGCGAGAGATGGAAGTCCAGGCCGAAGGCGCGCCAGACCATCTGGGCGACGAGGGGGGTGGTGAGGACGATCGCCAGGCTCAGCGTCCAGGGCAGACCCCGGCCGCCCTTTCCTTCCTCCTCTTCCGCCCCGGCCTCCTCCTCCTCGACCAGCCGCGCCTCGTAGCCGGCGCGCCGTACGGCATCCAGGAGATCGCCGATCTCCACCGCCCCCTCGGGCGCGCGCACCTCGGCCCGCTCGAGAGCGAGATTGACGGAGGCCTCGATCACCCCCGGCACGGCCCGGAGCGCTTTCTCCACCCGGGTCGCGCAGGCGGCGCAGGTCATGCCGTGGATGACGAGCCGCAGCCGCGCTTCCGGCACCTTGTAGCCGGCCCGTTCCACCGCCTCGAGCACCGGGCCCGGGTCGGTACCCGGGGCGAGTTGCACCTCCGCCCGCTCGAGGGCGAGATTGACGGCCGCCTCCTCCACCCCGGCCACCGCGCGCAGCGCCTTCTCCACGCGGGTCGCACAGGCGGCACAACTCATCCCTTCGATGGGCACCGACAGGCGGGTGAGATCGGTTTTTCCGGGAACAACGGTCGCAGTCGCCACCTGGCACCTCCTCGGGGTCGCGTTCCGTCCGCCTATGTGGAGCTTCCAGTTACCGGAAGGTCAAGGAAGGATCTGCGACAGGATCGCGCCTACAGCACGCCGAAGCGCCGGAAGGCCTCGGCGGCGCTCATCCCCGCCTCGAGGGCCTCGCGCACGGCGTTCTCGCCCCGCACTTTCTCCAGCGCCAGGCGCACCGCCTCCTCCTCGGCGGCGCGCGGCACCACCAGCACCCCGTCGATATCGCCGAACAGCAGATCGCCGGGGGCGATGGAGGCCCGGCCGATGCGGATCGGCACCCGGTAATCGATCACCTTGCCGCGGGGTCCCTGGTCCTGGGCGTAACGGCCGCGGGCCATCACCGGAAAGCCGAGTTTCAGGATCTCGCGGCTGTCGCGGACATGGCCGTCGAGTACCGCGCCGGCGGCGCCGAGATGCATGGCCCGGATCGACATCAGCTCGCCCCAGAGGGCATAGGTGGGCGAGCCGCCGGCACAGACATAGACCTCGCCCGGGCGCAGCTCGTCGAGGGCTTCGAGCATCAGGCCGAAGGGCCTGGCCGAAAGCGGATTGGCGGTGTCTTCGGTGATCGGAGCGAAGACATCCGCCTCCAGTACCGGCATCGCCCGGCCGACCAGCATCCTGCGCTCGTCCAGGAGCCGGATCTCGGGCGGCAGGAACTGGGCGAGCAGCCCCATCCCGTCCAGCACATCCCCGACCACGGCGGTGAACAGCTCCTCCCGCATCAACCGGAACAGCTCGCCATCATCCTCCCATTTCGCCATCGCGCACCTCCCCGCTGATTCGGTTCCATGCATCAACCTGCCACAGGGAGCGAAGGTTGTAACGGCCGCGGTCCGGTAACGCCCGGGCGCGCTTTGCGCCGGAGATGGTCTGGCGTACACTCGCCGGGCCATCTTCGGAGATCGTCGGATGAAGAGCGCGACAGTGCCCGAGGAAACGGCCCGAGAGCTGCTCGAGGAACTGTTGGACAGGTTCCGCGAGGAGGGGCGCGGGGTGCGGGCGCTCGAATTCCGCGAGGGCGAGGACTGGGCCGGCGATCCAGCGATCTGGGTATGGGTCGTGCTGCCGGAGGACGCCGAAGAAAAAGGGTTCTGGAAGTGGACGAACCGGGAGGCGATCCGCCGGCACATCTATGACCGTTTTCGCGAGGCGGGCTTCGAGGACACTTTCGTCTACGTGCGATTTCGGCTGGAGAACGAGGGCCGCGCTTTCGACGACGTTCGGACCGTGGGCGAAGAGTGAGTTATCACGCCGATCTGATCGACCAGGCCCTTCTTCTGGCGGGGCGCGGGAGGAAGCCCAAACAGGCCGATCTTCGTCGCGCTGTTTCGGCTGCATATTATGCGTTGTTTCACCTGCTTGCCGAGGCCGGAGCGAAACGGGTCGCGCGTCGTGCCACCACACGGACAATCGTCCGACGGGCGTTCGTGCACGGTATCATGCGCAACGTTTGCGAGCAGGTTTCCCGCAACAGGATGCCGAGACCATGGCACAGGCGAGTGGGTAGCAGCCTGCCGCCTGATCTGGTTGCCGTTGCCTCCGCATTCATCGAGCTTCAGGAAGCACGCCACGAGGCCGATTACAACCTTGAGCCGACCTTCTACCGCAGCGCTGTCTACGACCTCATCGACCAAGCGAAACGCGCGATGGAGGACTGGGAGAAGCTGAAAAAGAGCCGTCCGGACACGGCAGAGGTCTTTTTGCTCGCCCTTCTGCTAGGAGATCGCGTTCGCCGTTGACTGCGGGAAACCATCGCGGACATCGCAGTCTCTGGAGCCGTACATCCGATCATGACGATGGCCCGTCCCATCGTTCGAAATACGTGTCTATGGCCCCCCAGAAGTCGCGAATGGCGTTCGCGAACCAGTCGATGACGTTTTCGCGTTCTGCTCGGTTTCCGCCTGCAACAGCCGCGATTTCGGCCCACGGACGCGGATTGCTCCAGTCCCAGTCGCGGTACGGCGCGCGAGCCCACCGCCAGATGATCCAGTTGTCATCACTTGTTCTTTTACGAGCCTCGGCTTCCCCGATGTGACCAATTTCGGACGAGAAAAACGACGCAGCAGAATTGGGATCCTTCCAGTACGCATGGTCATGATCCCCATATTCTTGGGCTATCGTTCTGTCTGTCGGAATACCGAGAAAACAGGCGCGGCATCCGGACGCCTCCCATTCGAGGCGAACGAACAGATACGGGCGCTCCGTTTTTCCCGAGCTGGTGAATGTTGTATCCGAATCTTGTCTCACCAGGGCTTCTTCGTCTGTCGGGCCTCACTTCGAAATTCGGTCCGAGCCTCCTGCAAAGACCATGATATAAATTGTCGAAGAGCGCTACGATTATCTGGTTTCTCGCTTGGACCAGGCGCCACGCCACTTCGACGTGCTGCGGATCCGCGGTCACAGCGTCGATGATCTGCTGGGCATCGGTCATGGCTTCCAGGCTCCAACCCCCACGGAATTCCCGTTCGATGTAGTGGAGGAACTGTCTCGTCGATGCCGCCGCGATCGGCGAACGGATCTGACCGAGCGTGGCCTCCAGGCATTTCGCGAGTTCGTCATAGGTCACCTTCCGGATGCGCTCGCTTTCGACGGGGATCGGCCGTTCCGGATCGCCCACGAGGTAGACGAGCAGCCATCGTCCGGGAAAAGCACCTTCCAGATACCTGCAGTAATCGGCGAGCTGATTGTCCTGGTCACCCGCCCACGGCTTGTTTTCGATCCCGATCGCGCCTCGACCGTCACCACTTCGAAGCAGGATGTCGATGCGCCGTCTCCTGTCGGTCTGGTGTTCGAGTCGAACCGTCACCCGGTTCAGGGGCTCGAGATCGGGCAGAACCGATCCTCCCTCGCGAGTATCGTCCGGCGTGCGGCACAACTCGAGAAACCCGTGCAGGAACAAGGAGCCCTGCCCGTGCTCCGCCTTCGGGTCGAGCAGGCGAGCGAGCAGCCGCGAGAGATGGAATTCGCCGATCCCGAGAGCATAAAGGAGGTTGAAATCGGGAGAGCTTTCCCTCGCGATGAGGGCGCGCATGCTCTCGGCGGTTTTCAGCCGCCCGCGCATTTCGGAAAAGAAACGTTCGAGGGTCTTTTCCATGCCATTGCCCTCCCCGTTCACTGCTATGCCTGTCGAGAAAATTGGAAGGACCCGACTGCTACCACGAACATTGCGGTGGATCCACGATTGGCAACGAGCGCATGGTGGGTCGCATACCGCGCGGCTTCACGACGAGAAACGACTCCCCTCACCAGCCTGCGAAAGGGGCGACGGCGGAGTCGGGAACCTTGCCGGCAAGGGCGTCCTCGATGGCCTGCATGAGAATGTCCGCACCTTCGCGGGCCTCCGCGCGGCTCAGAGTCAGGGGCGGGGTGAGCTCCAGGACATTCGAGCGCATGCCCACATAGTAGAACACCGCACCCAGCTCCCAGGCCCGGTAGACCGTCTTGCGGGCGAGATCGGCGGCCGGCGTTTTGGCGTCATCGAGAACCAGCTCGACGCCGATGGCGAGCCCGCGGCCGCGCACATCGCCGATCACCGGCAGCCGGTCGCGGGCATCGGCGAGCAGTTCCCTCAGGTACGCGCCGACCTCGACCGCCCGCGAGACCAGCCCATCGCTCTCGATCGTCTCCAGCACGGCCAGCGCCGCCGCCGCGCAGACCGGGTTGCCGTGGAGGGTCTGCATCGAGAAGGCGGGGGCGAAATCCAGGATCCGGGCCGGGCCGATCACCGCCGAAATCGGCAGGCCGCCGCCGAGCCCCTTGCCGAGGACCAGGATGTCGGGGAGGAAGCCTTCCCGCTCGAAGGCGTGCAGGCTACCGGGGCGGGCCAACCCCACCTTGACCTCGTCGCAGACCGTGAGAATGCCGTAGCGGGCGCAGATGCCCGCGAGTCTCTCGAAGAACCCCGCGGGCGGAACGATCAGCCCGCCATCGGCCTGGATCGGCTCCAGGAAGAAGGCCGCGACCTCCTCGCCGGGACAGTCCGTCTCCAGCAGGATTTCGATCCGGGCGAGCAGGGCACCGCCGCTCGGGTCGCCCTGATACGGGCGGTAGGGATCGGGATAGGGAACGAGGGTGAGCCCTTCGAACTTGGCCGCTCCTTCCTGGGCGGAATGGCCGGAGATCGCCATCGAGCCCTGGGTGCCGCCGTGATAGGCCCCGGAAAAGGCCAGGATGTGCCTGCGCCCGGTGGCGGCGATCACCGCCCGCGCCACCGTCTCGTTGGCATCGCTTCCGGAATGTCCGAGCCACACCCGCCGATCGCCCCCGCCGGGCACGATTTCCAGCAGCCGTTCGGCGAGGGTGACGGCCTGCAGACTGGTGGAAGAAAGGATCGAGGCCCCGGCCTGGGAGTGCAGCGCGGCCTCTACGGCGCGCCGGATGGCCGGATGGCCGTAGCCGAGACTGGCCGCCCCCCAAGCCGCCGACAGATCGAGCAGCCGCCGGCCCCGGTCGTCGATCAGCCGGCAGCCCTCGCCGCCGGTGACGGCGAGGGGAAAGAAGCGCAGCTTCTGCAGTGCCGAAACCGCCTCGCCATCGCGTTCGTAGAGCGTCCAACCGGACATGGCGGCGCCTCCCCTCACCCGCACGGTCCCCCGAAGGCGGGCCGTGTTTCCGTCTACACCTTCTCCAGCACGAACAGATGGACGCCGTCGGCCTCGCGCTGCTCGATCAGCAGATGGCCGGAGACCTCGCAGAATTCGGCGAAATCGCGCGGAGCGGCGGAATCGGTAGCCAGCACGCAGATCCGCGCCCCGGCATCCAGCACCATCAGCGCCTGACGGGCCTTCACGAGCGGCAGCGGACAGGCGAGACCGCGCGCATCGATCAGCGCGTCGTAGCGTTCCCTCTCCCCGGGCGACGGTTCGGGCACGGGCTTCCCTCGTTGTCGGCCTCGCCCCCGCCCATTACCATCGTCGGCACCCGCGGCAAAGGGAGGATGCGGCAGGTGGCCTGGACCCAGATCGAAACCGACAGCCCGGCACCGGCGGTGCGCCGGATCACCCTGAACCGGCCGCAGGCGCGAAACGCGCTCACCACGGTGATGCTGGGAGAGATCGCCGAGGCGCTCGCCGGCTTCGCCGCTGAGGAGGAGGTGCGGGCGGTGGTGCTGACCGGGGGCGAAAAGGTCTTCGCGGCCGGGGCCGATCTCCGGGAAATGGCGGAGAAGACGGTGGTGGAGGTGCTCCACGATACCCGCCTCGGCCACTGGCAGGCGATCGCCCGCTTCCCGAAGCCCCTGATCGCCGCGGTCAACGGCTATGCCCTGGGCGGCGGCTGCGAGCTCGCCATGCACGCCGATATCGTCATCGCCGGCAGGAGCGCCCGCTTCGGCCAGCCGGAAGTCAACCTCGGCATCATTCCCGGTGCCGGCGGCACCCAGCGCCTGACCCAGCTCGTCGGCAAGAGCCTGGCCATGAAGCTGGTGCTTTCGGGGGAGTTCATCTCCGGGGAGGAAGCGCTGCGCGCCGGACTCGCGGCCGAGCTCACCGAAGACGCGGAAACCATTCCCCGGGCGGTGGAACTGGCGGCCAGGATCGCCGAGAAACCGCCGCTCGCGGTTCGCCTCGCCAAGGAAGCGGTACTCCAGGCCAGCGAGGCGCTCCTGGCCCGGGGCCTCGCCTTCGAGCGCAAGGCTTTCACCATCCTCTTCGCCACCGAGGACAGGAAGGAAGGGATCGCGGCCTTCTTCGAGAAGCGGAAGCCCGTGTTCCGGGGACGCTGAGGGGCCGGTGCGACGGGCCGACTGCGTCGCCTTCCTGAAGCGGGTGCTGCCGAGGTTCGGGCTTTGTTGGGCCGGCTACCGCAAGGTGCATCGCACGGTCTGCAAGCGCCTTTCGCGAAGACTGCGGGAACTGCGCCTCCTCGAGCTCGAAGCCTACGAGCGACGCATCGATACCGACCCGGCGGAGCGGGCCCGGCTCGATGCCATGCTGAGGATCCCCGTCTCCCGCTTCTGGCGGGATCGGGAGCTCTGGGAGTGGCTGGCGGAAACCGCTCTTCCGGAGCTCGCGCGCGACGCCCGGGCCTCGGGGAGCGGCACGCTCCGCGCCTGGAGCTGCGGCTGTGCCGCCGGCGAGGAGCCCTGGGGTCTGGCCCTGCTCTGGCATCTCCGTCTGGCCGCGCGGTTCCCGGATCCGGCCCTCGAGATCCTCGCCACCGATGCCGATCCGGCCATGCTGGAACGCGCCCGGGCCGCGCTGTACGCTCCTTCGAGCCTGCGTGAGCTGCCGGCGGATCTGCGCGAACGGGGGTTCGTGGAAAAGGATGGCCTGCTGCGCCTGCGCCCCGAGATCCGGGCCGCCGTGTCCTTTCTGCGCCAGGATCTGCGGCGGGAGATGCCCGACGGGCCGTTCGATCTGCTGTTCTGCCGCAACCTCGTCTTCACCTATTTCGCCCGGGATCTGCGCTGCAAGATGGCGGGGCGCTTTCGCGAGCGTCTGCGGCCCGGCGGCCTTTTGATCCTGGGAGCGAAGGAGCGCCTGCCGGAGCGGGTGGAAGGATACGCTCCGGCCGCGGCCGGACTCGCCGTCCATCGCCGCCTTTCCCGAGGCCCGGGGGGCTTCCCCCGGGCGCGGCCCCGGCCGCCGTTCAGCCGCGCGGGTCGATCTGGCAGCGGGGACAGAAGTAGCTCCTGCGGCCGCCGATCCGGAGGGTCTCGAGGGGGGTGTCGCAGCGCGGGCAATGCGCCCCTTTCCCGCGCCTTTTCGTGAGAAAATCGTCGGGCAGGCGCTCGACATAGCGCTCGGCTGCGGCACCGCAATCGACCGCCGTCTGCAGCACCTCCCGCATCGCCGCGAACAGCCGTTCGCGCCAGCCCTCGTCGAGGGCCGAGACCGGCACGTCGGGGCGCAGGCCTGCCCGGAACAGGATCTCGTCGGCGTAGACGTTGCCGATCCCGGCCACCAGCCCCTGGTCCATCAGCACCAGCTTGATGCTGCGCCGGCCGCCGCCGAGGGCTTCGGCGAACCATTCGGCGGTGAGCGCGGGATCGAGGGCGTCGGGGCCGATCCCCTCGGCCTCGAGCCAGGCGCCGATATCCTTCACCAGCCCCACACGGCCCAGCCGCCGGACGTCCACATGGGCCAGATGCGGCCCCTGGGCGAAGCGGTAGAGGATGCGGGCATGGGCCGGCGGCTCCTCGCGGAACGGCTCGAGCGCTCCGGTCATCCCGAAATGCATCCGGAGATGACCGCCGCGGCCACGGGCCGCGAACAGGTTCTTGCCGTGACGGCGGGTGGCGAGGAGACGGTCGCCTCCGAGCGCCCGGGCGAAGGCGGCGGGTGTGATGCCGACGACGATCCGGGGGTCGCGGACCTCGACCGCGGTGACGATCCGGTTCAGACCGTGACGCTCCAGCACCCGCCTGAAGATCTCGACATCGGGCAGCTCGGGCATGGCGACCTCCTCTCCGGGAGATTGCCATCGCCGCCGCCCGCTTCAAGCACCGCCCGCCGCCGTGTCGGAAAGGGCGAACCTTCCGTCGGCGATGTCCGGGTTTTCGAACCTGCGGCATCCTTCCGCTTCCGGAACCCCCCGGAAAACGCTAACCTGCCGGATGGCACGGAGCATGCGTGGACGACAGCCGTCCGGCGAACGGAAGGGAGGATCCGAGGTGAAAGGTTGCAGGCTGATGGTGGATCTGGGACGGCGCCAGTTCCTGCGGGGCAGTGCGGCGACGGCGGCGGGGGCGGCGGTGGCGACGGTGACCGGCGCCGGGGCCCGGCCGGCGGCCGCACAGGGTGGCGCCCGGGTGGCCTATCCCTCGACGCGACTCGCCAACATCAAGGATCTCACGGTCAACGAGCCGCTCGAGGTGACATACCCCGACGCCGAGGCCCCGGGCGTGCTCCTCAAGCTCGGCCGCCCGGTGGAGGGCGGTGTCGGTCCGGACCGCGACATCGTCGGTTTCACCACCATCTGCCCGCACAAGGGCTTTCCGCTGCACTACACGGCGGCGGAGCGCACCTTCGACTGTCCGGGGCATTATTCCCGCTTCGACGCCGAGAAGGGCGGACAGCAGATCTGGGGCCAGGCGACCCAGAACCTGCCGCAATACGATCTCCGGGTGGACGAGAAGGGCGACATCTACGCCGAGGGCGTCGATGAGCTGCTCTACGGCCGCCTGTCCAACGTCCTCGGCTGAGGGAGGCGAACCATGGCCTACAAGCGCAATGTCGACCGGCTCCCGATCGTCCCGGCGGACGCCGAGGAACATGTCGCGGTCTGCCACTTCTGCATCGTCGGCTGCGGCTACAAGGTCTACACTTGGGACGTCAATCGCGAGGGCGGGACCGCGCCCGACCGCAACGCCTTCGGCGTCGATCTCGCGCAGCAGCAGGGGGCGCTGACGCCGGCCTGGTACGCCCCCTCCATGTACAACATCGTCAAGCGGAACGGCCGTGACGTGCACATGGTCTTCAAGCCGGATCCCGACTGCGTGGTCAATCGCGGCCTCGCCTCGGTGCGCGGCGGCCGGATCGCCGAGCTCTCCTATTCGGCGGTGACCGGCACCCAGCTCAACCGGCTGACCGATCCCCTGGTCTGGCGCTACGGCCAGATGCAGCCGACGAGCTGGGACGACGCTCTCGATCTCGTCGCCCGGGTGACCGCCCGGGTGATCAAGGAATACGGCGAGGACGGGGTGTTCGTCTCCGCCTTCGACCACGGCGGCGCCGGCGGCGGCTACGAAAATACCTGGGGCACCGGCAAGCTCTATTTCGGGGCGATGAAGGTCCGGAACATCCGCATCCACAACCGCCCCGCCTACAATTCCGAGGTCCATTCCAGCCGCGACATGGGGGTGGGAGAGCTCAACAACGCCTACGAGGACGCCGAGCTCGCCGACACCATCGTCGCCGTGGGGACCAATCCGCTGGAAACCCAGACCAACTATTTCCTGGCCCACTGGGTACCGAACCTGCGCGGTGAATCCCTCGACAAGAAGAAGCGGCTGCTGCCCGACGAGCCGCACGAGCCCGGGCGGATCGTGATCGTCGATCCCCGCCGCACGGTGACCGTGAACGCCTGCGAGGTGGAGGCCGGCAAGGACCGGGTGCTGCATCTGGCGATCAATTCCGGCACCGATCTCGTGCTGTTCAACGCCCTTCTGACCTACATCGCCGATCGGGGCTGGATCGACCGCGAGTTCATCGAAAAGCACACGGTGGGCTTCGAGGAAGGCCCGGCGGAAGCCCCCCTCTTCCCCGCCCGCGCCGATTCGGGCGTACTCGCCGAACGCTGGCCCGGCTTCAACGAGGTGCTGGCCGAGATCCGCACCACCCCCGAACAGGCGGCCGAGATCTGCGGCGTGCCTGCCGCCGACATCGTCGAGGCGGCACGCTGGATCGCCGAGCCCAAGGCCGGCGGCAAGCGCCGCCGCACCATGATCGGCTACGAGAAGGGGGTGATCTGGGGCAACGACAACTACCGGACCATCGCCGCCCTCGTGAACCTCGCCCTGGCCACCGGCAACATCGGCCGCGAGGGAGGCGGCTGCGTGCGCCTCGGCGGCCATCAGGAGGGCTATGTCCGGCCCGATTATCCGGGCGGCCGTCCGGCACCCTATGTCGACAAGCTGCTGATCGAGGGCAAGGGCGGCGTCCATCACATCTGGGGCTGCGACCATTTCAAGACCACCCTCAACGCCACCGAGTTCAAGCGGGCCTACAAGAAGCGCACCGACATGGTGAAGGACGCCATGAACAGCGTCGGCTGGGGCGATCGGCGGGCGCTGGTGGACGCCATCATGTGGGCGGTCCGCCAGGGCGGGCTGTTCGCCGTCGATGTGGACATCAAGCCCACCAAGATCGGCCAGCACTGCCACGTGATCCTGCCGGCCGCCACCCAGGGGGAGATGAACCTGACCTCGATGAACGGCGAGCGGCGAATGCGCATCACCCAGCGCTACATGGATCCGCCCGGCCAGGCGATGCCCGACTGCCTGATCGCCGCCCGGATCGCCAACCACATGGAGCGGGTGTTCCGCGAAGACGGCGACATGGGCCGCGCCAAGCAGTTCCGGGGCTTCGACTGGAAGACCGAGGAAGACGCCTTCATGGACGGCTACCATCGGCATGCCGCCGGCGGCGAGCACGTCACCTACGCACGGCTGATCGCCATGGGCACCAACGGCTTCCAGGAGCCGGCGGTGGGCTACGAGAACGGCCGCATTCTCGGTACCCCGAGGCTTTATACGGACGGCCGTTTCTCCACCCCCGACGGCAGGGCCCGCTTCATGGTCACCAAATGGCGCGGCCTGCAGGCGCCGGGCAAGGAGGAGCAGAAGAAGCGCTACGAGTTCCTGATCAACAACGGCCGCGCCAACCAGGTCTGGCAGTCGGCCTACTACGACGAGGACAGCGAGTTCGTACAGGACCGCTGGCCCTATCCCTTCATCGAGATGAATCCCGAGGACATGGCCGAACTCGGGGTCGAGGAGGGGGATCTGGTCGAGGTCTGGAACGACGCCGGCTGGACCCAGGCGATGGTATATCCCGACGAGAAGGCCAAGCGGCGGGAGACCTTCATGCTCTTCGCCTACCCCTCGGGGGTACAGGGCAACGTCGTCAACGCCGGGGTCAACGAACTGGTCATCCCCAACTACAAGCAGACCTGGGCCAACATCCGCAAGCTGGCGAGCGCGCCGAGGGCGGTGGCCCATGTTTCCTTCAAGTCGCGGGAATACAAGCCGGTCTGACCGCCTTTCTCCCTTCCTCGCAGCGGGGCGCCGAGGCGCCCCGCATCGTCTCGCACGCAACGAGGGGCGGCCGGGGGCCGCCCCTTCGCCTTCCCGGCCCGGCTTCGGGGCGGGGTGGAATCAGCTCCCGATGGCTCCGCCGTCCTCCTTGGTGATCACCACGATCGAGGGACGCGGGGGCATGCCGTCGCGGAAATCCGGCCAGCGCGTCGAAGGATCGTCGAAGGTCGAGGCGCGGCCGAATTCCGGCCAGTCCTCGCCGTCGTCCCCCGGATGCTGGACGGCCACGAACAGCGTCCGGCCGTCGGGCGTGAACTCGGGACCGCAGAGCTCGGCCCCCGCCGGACAGCGGAAGAAGTGGCGCGAGGTGCCCCGCAGCTCGCCTTCGGTCTCGACCGCCCAGAGCCCGTCGGAACGGCCCGTGAAGGCGGCGTTGTTGCCGTCGGTGGCGATCCACAGCCGTCCTTCGGAATCGAAGGCGCAGTTGTCCGGATTGGCGAACCAGCCGTCCTCGCTGGTCGCCGAACTGAAGGTGGCGCCGACCTCGGCCAAGGTCGGATCACCGCACAGGAGAAGGATTTCCCAGCGGTATCGGGTGGCCGCATGGTCGCCGTCCGGCGGGATCATTTCGACCACGTGGCCCCAGCGATTCTCGGCCCGCGGGTTGGCGGCGTCCTCCTGCTCCTTCTTGCGCCTCTTGTTCTTGGTGCACATGGCATAGATGCGACCGGTCCTGGGGTTCGGCTCGACGTCCTCCGGCCGGTCCATCTTGGTGGCGCCCAGGAGGTCGGCCGCCCGTCGGGCCTCGATCACCACGTCCGCCTGGCTGTCGAAGCCGTTCTCGGCGGTCAGGGGGCCCTGCCCGTGGACGAGCGGCAACCATTCCATGGTGCCGTCGGCGTCGTAGCGGGCGACATAGAGGGTCCCTTCGTCCAGCAGATCCCGGGCCGCCCCGGGATCGGCGGGGTCGAAACGGCCCGCGGTGACGAACTTGTAGATGTAGTCGAAACGCTGATCGTCGCCCATGTAGACCACGACCCGGCCGTCCCGGTTGACGATCGGCGTCGCGCATTCGTGCTTGAAACGTCCGAGGGCGGTGCGTTTCTTGGGCGTCGAAGTGGGATCGAAGGGATCGATCTCGACGATCCAGCCGAAGCGGTTGGCCTCGTTGGGTTCCCGATCGACATGGAAGCGGTCGTGGAACTTGCCCCAGGCGTACCAGTTGCCGGGCACCCCGTAGCGCTCGTAGTTGCGCGCCTCCGGATGGTCCTCCCGGAGCTCGCCGCGGAAATAGCCGTGGAAATTCTCCTCCGCCGAGAGCCACGTCCCCCAGGGCGTCTTACCGCCGGCACAGTTGTTGACCATGCCGAGCACCCGCCGTCCCGTCGGATCGTAGCTCGTCACGAGACGCGGATGGCCGGCCGCCGGTCCACTCATCTCCATCGGCGTCCGCAAGGTGATCCGCCGGGCGTAGCGGCTGCCCTCCACCACCCGCCAGCGGCCGTCCCTCTTCTCGATCTCGATCACCGAGCCGCCGTGTGCCGCCATCTCGATGTCCACCAGCTCCCGCGTCATCCCGGGAAAATCGTCCTTCCTCTTCTGGACGCCGATGCCGGAGAACATGAGCTCCTCGTTGGTGTACTCGTGATTGACCACGAGCAGACCATGCTCCGAGGATCCGTCGATCGGAAAGTAGGCGAGAAAATCGTTGTTGTAGCCGAACTGCCGGCTCTGCGCTTCCGCCGACTGGTTCGCCGGGTCGAACACCGGCGCTCCGGCCTCGACCGGATCGCCCCAGCGAACGAGGACCTCCGCCCGATACCCCGGGGCCACGTGATGGGTGGCATCCACCCCGGCCTCCAGTTCGGTGAAGCCGAAACTGCCGGTCGCCGCCGCCGGGCGACGCGCCGAGGCGAGCGCGAGCGGCCCGAGGGTGGCACCGATCGCGGTCGCCGCCATGATCCCCTTCATCAGATCGCGACGATGGAACCGTGCCGCGATCACGTCTCCCATGGTCGGATTGTCGCTGCTGTTGGCGGGAACGTCGTCGGAAATCTCCATCGCCTGGGCACGGGTGAGAGTGTTTTCGGTCATTCGTCGGCCTCCTCGATCGGTGGACCGGGCGGAGCGCGGTGCGACCGCACGCCCCGCTGCCGGAGCGCAGCCTCCCCGAGACCACTAAGGCTGTCGGCCGAATTTCTGGCAAGCGGATTATACCGGAGGTTTGGTATTCCCCGCATTCTTCCGGTATTTCTCATCCAGTGGTTTCCCGCCGCCACCACCCCTTCGTTTCGAGAACCTCCGCCGTGATCCTGCCGGACGGGTGATCGGGCGGAGACCGGAGGGGCCGGGCGAAGGGCCGAATTGCCGCGTCGAGTGGCCGCGGCAGACCGTTCCGGGAGGCAGTTCCGTCGCCAGGGTCTTGCCGGGGACGGCGAAGGCGAGCCCGGGATCGGAGGGGCCGTCTTCGGTCTCCGGGTCGAGAGCGAAACCGGCGAGGATGCCCACCACCTCGCCGTCGGTGTCGACGACCGGGCCGCCGGAAAAGCCGGGTTCGATCGCGAGTTCGAGTTCGAGGGGGGCCTCCAGCACGAAACGACCGTAGTGGATCGTCCCCGAGAGGCGCCCGCTCCCCACCCGCCCCGCGGCGACCGCGATCCGCCCGCGGCGCGGGCTGCCGAAGGCCAGCACCGGCGTGCCCGGCAGGGGATCCGACAATCGCAGCCGCGCACCGGAGCGGCCCACGAGACCGGGCACGCAGAGAACGGCCATGTCCTTTCCCGGCAGCAGGGCGAGCAACCGAGCATCGTACCGTTCGCCCCCGGGCAGGGTCACCTCCATCCGATAGCTCTCGGCCAAAGCGATATGGGCGGCGGTGACCACCAGCCCGTCGGCGTCGATCAGGGTGCCGCTGCCGCCGGCCACCACCCGGCGCCCCTCCCGAAGCGGATCGCCTTCCACATAGGTGAGCACCGAGACGAGGCCCGACCTCGCCACCAGCCGGCCGAGCGGCGATCCCGGCGGCGTGCCGATTCGCAGCGTCGGAGGCGTTGCCGGCGGCGCGCCCGGCGAGACCGCACAGGCCGTCAGCCAAAGCAGGCACAGAAGGCCGATCGCCTGCCTCATCGGTGTCCTTCCGATCCCGACGCCTCTACCGGCGGTTCCGGATGATCGGCGAATGCTCGCCTCCGTCCAACCGAAAACGGCGTAAGGGAACGGCCGTGCTCCCTATTCCACCTTGCCGATGTAGGGCAGATGCCGATAGCGCTCGGCGTAGTCGATACCGTAGCCGACCACGAATACGTCGGGGATCACGAAGCCGACGAAATCGGGCTCGATGTCGATCTGACGGCGCGAGGGCTTGTCGAGGAGGGTGCAGGTCCAGATCCGGGTGGCGCCGTGTTCGAGCAGGAGATCGCGGGTGAAGGACAGGGTCCGGCCGGTGTCCTGGATGTCGTCCACCAGCAGGACCGGCCTTCCGCGCACCGATTCCGGCAGCTCCCCCAGCACCTGCACCGTGCCGCTGCTCTCCTTGCCGAGCCCGTAGCTCGAGACGTGCATGAACTCGACGCTGGGACGACAGCCGGCGCGATCGAGGGCACGCACCAGATCGGCGACGAACATGAAGCTGCCCTTGAGGAGGCCGACGAGGGCGAAATCCGCCGGCAGCTCGGCGGCGATCGCCCGTGCGAGTTCCTCCACGCGCTCCGCGATCTGCGCCGCCTCGAAGAGCGGAGTCACCCGCTGCCGGTCTTCCGTCGCCATCCTCGCCTCTCGTGCCGCGCGACTGCCGGTTCCTGCCTAGCACGCCGGATCCGCCCCGCAAACGGCCGGGCAGCACGGCCGAACGCTTCTCACCCGGCCCCTTCGAGAAACCGTTCGCGGGCCGCGGCGATCGCTTCCCGGACCCGTTCGGGTGCGGTGCCGCCGAAGCTCTTCCGGCTGGTGACCGATTTCTCCACCGACAACACCTCGAACACCCCTTCGTCGAGGCGGGGATCGATCCCCCGAAGATCCTCGATCGAAAGATCCTCGAGGCCGCAGCCGCGGCTCTCGGCCAATGCCACGACCCTCGCGACGATGGCATGGGCATCGCGAAACGGTACCCCTTTTTCGCGCACCAGCCAGTCGGCGAGATCGGTGGCGGTCGTGTAGCCGACACCTGCCGCCTCCCGCATGCGCTCGGGAAAGATCGTCATGCCGCGCACCATCTCGGCCGTCGCCGCGAGGCAGAGTTCCAGGGTGTCGGCGGCATCGAACACCCCCTCCTTGTCCTCCTGCAGATCCTTGCTGTAGGCGAGGGGCAGCCCCTTGAGAACGATCAGCAGCGCGTCGAGACGGCCGATCACCCGGCCGCTCTTGGCGCGGACCAGCTCGGCGGCGTCGGGATTGCGCTTCTGCGGCATGATCGAGCTGCCCGAGCTGAAGGCCTCGGCCATGCGCACGAAACCGAACTGGGGCGTGGACCAGAGCACCAGCTCCTCGGCGAAGCGCGAGAGGTGGACGGCGCAGATCGCCGCCGAGGCCAGATAGTCGAGAGCGAAATCGCGGTCCGAGACGGCGTCGATGGAATTGGCCATCGGCCGGTCGAAACCCAGCTCGCGGGCGGTCGCCTCGCGGTCGATCGGAAAGCCGGTGCCGGCCAGCGCCGCGGCGCCGAGGGGACATTCGTTCAGCCGCCGCCGGGCATCCGCGAAGCGCGAGCGGTCGCGCCCGAACATCTCCACATAGGCCAGAAGATGATGGCCGAAGGTCACCGGCTGGGCCGCCTGGAGATGGGTGAAGCCGGGCATGACGGTGGCCGCATGTTCCTCCGCCCGATCGATCAGCACCGCCTGCAGGGCGCGCAGGAGGGCATCCGCACGATCCACCGCATCCCGCACCCAGAGGCGGAAATCGGTCGCCACCTGGTCGTTGCGCGAGCGGGCGGTGTGCAGTTTGCGGCCGGGCTCGCCGATCATCTCGGTGAGTCGCGCTTCGATGTTGAGATGGATGTCCTCGAGCGCCCGGGAGAAGGCGAATTCCCCCTGCGCGATGCTGTCGCGGATGCGCTCCAGCCCGGCGATGATGGCGTCCCGCTCGGCCTCGGCGATGATGCCCGCGGCCGCCAGCATCCGGGCATGGGCGATCGAGCCCGCGACATCGTGAGCCCAGAGCCGCTTGTCGAAATCGATGGAGGCGTTAATCTGCTCCATCAGGGGTGCGGGCCCGCCGGCGAAATGGCCGCCCCAAAGGTCCCTGGCCGCCTTCTTCCGTTCTTCCTTCATGTGGTTCACCGCGGTGCTGTCATGATCGAACGAGGTCTCCGTCTGCTCGTCCTTCTGGTCTGGTTCCTCGTCGTCGCGGCGAATCCGGTGCGGGCCCTCGAGATCACCCCCGTGGAGATGCGGCCGCCCGTGCCCGATCTGGCGTTCCTGGACATGGAGGGCGATCCCGCGAAGCTCTCCGACTTCCGCGGCAAGGTGGTGGTCCTCAACGTCTGGGCCACCTGGTGCCAGCCCTGTCGCGAGGAGATGCCGACCCTCGACAATCTGCAGGCGATCTTCGCCGAGGAACCGGTGATCGTCCTCGCCCTGTCGGTGGACCGCGGCGGCCCCGAGCGGATCCGCGCCTTCCTCGAGGAGATCGGCGTCGAGCGGTTGCATGTCTACCGGGATCCGAAAATGGCGGCAACCCGGGCGCTGCGGATACCGGGTCTGCCGGCGACCCTGCTGATCGACCGTCAGGGCCGCGAGGCGGGACGGCTCCTCGGCATCGCCGAATGGGACAGCGACGAGACCCAAGCGATCATCCGCGGGCTGCTCACCGAAGGCGCGAGCTGACCTCGGGCCGGCGGTCCGGCCCGGCCGGAGGCGGATCGGCGGCGAGGAGCCGCAGGGTGGCGTCGGCCAGGACCCGGCCGGTGGCGACGATCTCCGACACCACCAGGGTGACGCCGAGCGCGCGGAAGGTCTCGCAGTCCTCCTCCTCCACCACCCGCACGAGCAGCGGCAGATCGGGAAAGAGATAGCGCAGCAGGGCCGCCGCCTGGCACATGCAGCGGCGATCCTCGAGCGCCAGCACGATGGCCCGCGCCCGTTCGACATGGACGTCCTCGAGAATGTCGGGGCGGGTCACGTCACCGAAGAAGAAGGGCAGACCGCGCCGCCGCGCCCGCGCCACCCGCTCCACCGACTGGTCGAGGCCCACCACCGGCACGCCGGCCTCGCCGAGAGCCCGCGCCACCCGCTGACCGGCCGGTCCGGCGCCGGCGACGATCACGTGACCGGCGGGTTCCGCCTCCGGATCCCGCAGCTCCGCCACGAGGGGTACCGCCGCGGCCGGTTGCGCCGGAGGAAGGAGGGCGCCGCTCAGGCGGACGAGGAGCGGCGTCGCGGCCATGCTCACCGCCACCGCCAGCCCGAGCTCGCCGAGGATCGGATGGTCGAGGGCCGGGAAGCCGGCGGCGGCGGCGAACAGCACGAAGGCGAACTCGCCGCCCTGGGCGAGCAGCAGCCCCACCCGCCAGGCGAGCCGCCAGTCGAGACCGGCGGAGCGGACGAGCAGGGTGACGACGATCCCCTTGGCGAGCAGCAGGGAAATCGCGATCGCCAGCACTTCCGCCCATTCGGCAGGCGGCCGCCAGACCTCCAGCCCGAGCCCCACGGTGAGAAAGAAGAGGCCCACGAGCAGGCCGCGGAAGGGACCGATGTCGGCCCCCACCTGATGGCGGAAGGAAGTGTCGGCGAGCAGCATCCCGGCGAGGAAGCCGCCGAAGGCCAGCGACAGGCCGGCGAGCGAGGTCGCATAGGCGAAGGCCACGGCGATCAGGAGGCTGAGGGCCACCAGCAGCTCCGGCTGGGCGAAGGCGGCGACCCGGCGGTAGAGCCATTCCAGCATCCGGCGCCCGCCCAGCAGCAGCGGCACCACGAACACCACGCTCTTGAGGAAGGTGAAGGCGATTTCGGCGAGCGGGCTTTCCCCGCTGCCGAGCGCGAAGACGGTGATCAGCAGCGGGCCGACGGCCACGTCCTGGACCATCAGGATGGCGAAGGCGGTACGGCCGAAGCGGGTGCGCAGCCCCTCCCGCTCGCTCAGCAGGCGCAGCACGACCGCGGTCGAGGACAGGGACAGGGCGAGACCGACGACCACCGCGAGGCGGGCCGAGGCCCCCAGCCAGAAGGCGGTGACGGCGATCAGTGCGGCGGTGACGACGATCTGCTGGCCGCCGAGGAGGAAACTGCGGACCCCGATGGTCCGCAACCGCGCGAGGGGCAGTTCGAGACCGATGGCGAACAGCAGGAAGACGATGCCGAACTCGCCGAAGGCGTGAACGAGAGCGCTTTCCTCCACCACCGCCAGCCCCTGCGGGCCGAGCAGCACCCCGGCCGCCAGATATCCCACCACCACTCCCAGCCCCGCCCGGACCGAGGCGAGCACCAGGGCGAGCGCCGTGGCCAGCACGAGGACGAGCTGGAGCAGATAGGACATCTCGGGCATCGGTTGCGGTCCGATCGCGCGGCGGCAGGGCGAACGCCGGCAGTCTTACCCGCCGTGGTCGATCGGCGAAAGGTGGAGGATCACCCTAAGGTGTCAGCGGCCCGTAGGCGAGATCGGGAATGAAGGTCGAGAGCACCGGAATGTAGGTGACGAGGACCAGGAACACGAGCAGGATCGCGAGCCAGGGCAGGGCCGCCCGCACCACCCGCAGCACCGGCATCCCGGTGATCCCCGAGGTGACGAAGAGATTGAGCCCCACCGGCGGGGTGATCATCCCGATCTCCATGTTGACCACCATGATGATCCCGAGATGGATCGGGTCGATACCGAGCTGGACGGCGATCGGGAACAGGATCGGCGCCATGATCAGCAGGATCGCCGAGGGCTCCATGAAGTTGCCGGCAATCAGCAGCAGGATGTTGACGATGATCAGATAGGACCACCATTCGAAACCGCTTTCGACGATCCACCGGGTGATGGTGTGGGGGATCCGTTCGGTGGTGAGCACATGCGCGAACAGCATCGCGTTGGCGATGATGAACAGCAGCATGATGGTCGTCCGGCCCGCTTCCACCATCACGTGCCGGGTGTCGCGGTGGAGGAAAGCGGCCGGCATGTGGAGCACCAGATCCCTCACCGAGCGCAGCAGGGCGAGATGCGGCCGGGCCACGCCCCGGGCCGGCGCCAGCAGCAGATAGAGAGCCGCGAGAGCCGCCAGCAGCAGGATCCCCGGCAGGGCGCCCAGCGGATCGAAGGTTCCGCTGGCCAGACCGAAGCCGAAGACGAGCGCTCCGACCAGCAGGACGAGGGCCACCCCGTGGGTGGTGGGCGCCGGCTCGGTGTCCTTGAGGGGGCCCATGTCGCGATAGACGAAGCAGGCGATCAGGAAGGCGTAGACCGAGGAGACGGCGGCCGCTTCGGTGGGGGTGAAGATGCCGCCGTAGATCCCGCCCATGATGATGAAGATGAGCAGCAGCCCCCAGATCGATTCGCCGAGATGACCGAGCCATTCGAGCCAGCTCGTCCTGGGCAGGCGTGGCAGATCGAGATGCCGGGCGCGGAAATAGATCCCGCTCATCAGCATGAGACCGGCCAGAACGCCGGGAATGATGCCGGCCATGAACAGCCGCCCCACCGACTGGTCGGTGGCGGCGGCATAGACGACCATGACGATGGAGGGAGGAATGAGGATGCCGAGGGTGCCGGCGTTGGCGATCACCCCGGCGGCGAAGTCCAGGCTGTAGCCGGCCCGCACCATGCCGGCGATGGCGATCGAGCCGATCGCCACCACGGTCGCCGGCGAGGAGCCCGAGACGGCGGCGAACAGCATGCAGGCGAGGACGCCGGCCATCGCCAGCCCGCCGCGGAAATGGCCGACGCTGGAGATGGCGAAATCGATCAGCCGCCGCGCCACGCCCCCGGTGGTCAGGAAGGCCGAAGCCAGGATGAAGAAGGGGATCGCCAGGAGCGTGTAGTGCTCCATCGTCTCGAACAGCTTGAGGGCGATGGAGGCGAGGCTGTCGTCGGAGAAGAAGAGGATGGTGATGGCGCTCGACAGCCCGAGCGCGATGGCGATCGGCGTGCCGATCAGCAGCAGGACGAAGAGGGTGACGAACAGGCTGGCGATGGCCATCTCAGCGTTCCCGCTCCGCCCCCACCACCGGCCGCTCCTCGCCGAGGAGTTCCTTGATGGTGTCGCGGGCCTCGTCGGCCAGGAGATTGCGGCGCTCGCCGCGGACGATCTGCCAGCCGGCCTCGAGCAGTCTGAGGAGCATCAGCACCATGCTGAAGATCAGCACGCTGTAGGGGATCCAGCGGGGGATCGGCAGATCGACGGCGCCGATGCCGATCTTGTACAGCTTGCCGACATATTCCCAGGCGCCGGTGAGGATGATGCCGGCGTAGACCAGTCCCGCGACCACCGTCACCAGACCGAAGACGCGCTGGACCGGAGACGGGAACAGGCGGACGAAGGCGTCCACGCCGATGTGGGCCGAGCGGCGGATGCCGTAGGAAACCCCGATCAGCACCAGCCAGGCGAAGGCGAAGGTGGTGAGCTCCAGCGCCCAGACCGCCCCGGCGTTGAACACGTAGCGGGCCACCACCTGGGAGAAGGTGACCAGCACCATCACCGCGAAGATGAAGGCGATCACGCTCTCTTCGAGGGTCTCGACGACACGCCGCAAGCCCGACTGCCCGGCCATGGCCGTTCCCGTTTCGCGGTTCGTCCCGTGCGGGACGCGCACACCGGCGGCGACGGCCGCCGGTGTGCGAGAATGCCGCGGATTACTTCTCGTTGGCGGCGAGCGCGGCCTGGATCACCTCCTCGCCGATATCGTCCTTGAACTTGTCCCAGACCGGCTTCATCGCCTCGACCCAGGCCCGGCGCTGCTCCGGGGTGAGCTGGCGGACCTCGACGCCGGATTCGATGATCTTCTGCTTGGATTCCTGATTGAGGCGCTCGGCCGTGCTGTTGGCGAGCTCCGTCGCCTCGTCGAGGCAGGCACGCACCTCCTTGCGGATGTCGTCGGGAAGCCCTTCCCAGAACTCCTTGCTGGTGACCACCAGGTAGGAGATGATGCCGTGGTTGGACTCGGTGATCCCGTCCTGCACCTCGTAGAACTTCTTGGTGTAGATGTTGGTCCAGGTGTTCTCCTGGCCGTCCACCACCCCCTGCTGAAGAGCGCCGTAGACTTCGGCGAAGGCCATCTTCTGCGGCACCGCACCGAGGGTTTCGAACTGGGCCTGGAGCACGTCGGACTGCTGGATGCGGAACTTGAGACCCTTGGCGTCCTCGGGGGTGAGCAGCGGCTTGTTGGCCGAAATCTGCTTCATCCCGTTGATCCAGTAGTCGAGCCCGACGAGCCCCTTGTCCTCCATCGCCTGCAGCAGCTCGCGCCCCTGATCGCTCTTCATGAAGCGGAGAACGGCGTCGAGATCCTCGAACAGGAACGGCAGATCGAAGACCCGGTACTTGAGGGTGAAGCGCTCGAACTTGGAGAGCGAGGGCGCCGCCATCTGCACGTCACCCAGCAGGAGCGCCTCCAGAACCTTGTTGTCGTTGTAGAGCTGGGAATTCGGATAGACCTCGACCCGCGCCTTGCCCTGCAGGCTCTCCTTGCCGTTGACGCAGTCGGCGAAGGCCTGGGCGGCGAGTCCCTTGGGATGGTTCTTGGGCGAGACCACATGGCTGAACTTGATGACGATCTCGGCAGCGGCGTCGGCCATGCCGGCCATCATCGCGCCGACGAAGGCGGCGGAAAGGAACAATCGACGGCTCAGCTTGCGCATGGTGGTGTCCTCCACTCCCTGGTTCGCGACCTACGATGGGAGCATGCGCCCCCGGTGATCCGAACGTCGCTCTGTCGCGTTTCTAGTGGCTCGGAGGCCGATTGGCAAAATCGTTTCGGCGACCGGCGCCGAGGCAGGAGGTGGCAGCTCTCGACAAACCGCCGCCGGCGGCGGAGGATGGGCCCGGGAGCGGAGGCGAGCGAGGGATCTTGGAAGGGCTGCGCCGTCTGGAGGGGAACGATCCGCGGGAAAGCGGCTGCCGGATCGGCTGCGGCGCCGGTTTTTCCAGCGACCGTCTGGGACCGGCGGTCGATCTCCTGGCCGAAGGCGGGCTGGACTGGCTGGTACTGGAATGCATCGGCGAGCGGACCATGGCCTTCGGCCATCGCGATCGGCGGCGGGATCCGAACGCCGGCTACAATCCGCTGCTGGAGGCCCGCATGCGGGCCCTGCTGCCGCTGTGCCGGCGCCATGGCACGCGCCTTCTGTCCAACATGGGGGTGGCCAACCCGCGTCGGGCCGCCGAACGAACGGTCGAGATCGCCGGTGAACTCGGCCTGCGGGGTCTCACCGTCGCCTGGCTCGAAGGCGACGAGGTCACCGATCTCCTGGGCCCGCAGGTTCCATCCTGCGAAGGCGACCCGGCGGGCGAAGCCCGGGGCGGGCTGATCGCCGCCAACGCCTATCTCGGCATCGAACATCTGCTGCCGGCCCTCGCCACCGGCGCCGATGTGGTGCTGACCGGGAGGGTCGCCGATCCCTCCCTGTTCCTCGCCCCGCTCGTGCAGCGTTTCGGCTGGGCCGCCGACGACTGGGACAGGCTCGCCGCCGGCACCCTTGTCGGGCATCTGCTCGAATGCGGGATGCAGGTGACGGGCGGCTATTTCGCCGATCCCGGGCGCAAGGAGGTGCCCGATCTCGCCCGCTGCGGCTACCCCATCGCCGAGGTCACGGCCGACGGCGGTGCGGTGATCACCAAGCTCACCAGCGCCGGCGGTCTCGTCTCCACGGCGACGGTGAAGGAGCAGCTCCTCTACGAGGTCCACGATCCGAGCGCCTATGTGACCCCCGACGTGATCGCCGATTTCTCGGCGGTGACGGTGGAGGAGATCGGCCGCGACCGGGTGCGGGTGGCGGGAGCGCGCGGCCGCCCCCGACCCGGGCGGCTCAAGGTCACCCTCGCCTTCGACGGCGGCTGGCTCGGCGAAGCCGGCGTCTCCTACGCCGGCATCAACGCCCTCGCCCGGGCCGAGCTCGCCCGCGAGATCCTGAAGGAACGGCTCGTTCGCATCCATGGGCTCGCATGTCCCCTCCGGTTCGATCTGATCGGCGTCGATTCCCTCCATGGCACCGCCGGAGTCGGCCCCGTGCGGACCGAGGACGTCCGGCTGCGGGTCGCCTGCCGGTCGCGGGACCGGCGCGAGGTGGAGCTGGTTCTCTGGGAGACCGAGGCGATCCTCACCTGCGGGCCGGCCGGCGGCGGCGGATTCCGCGGGCGGATCACGGAAAGCGTCACCACCGCCTCGAGCTCCCTCCCCCGCGAGGCGGTGCGTTGCCGGGTGGAGGTCCTCGAGACATGAGCCGGCGGGTGCGTCTTCGGGACATCGCCCATGCCCGGGCGGGCGACAAGGGGAACACTTCCAACGTCTCGGTCTGGATCGAGGATCCGGCCCATTACGCGGCCGTCCTCCGCCAGCTCACCCCCGACCGCCTCCGGCGCGAATTCCCGCGGCTCCTGCGCGGCCCCGTCGAGATCCACGCCCTGCCACATCTCCGGGGGCTCAACATCGTCATGCGCGAAGCCCTCGAGGGCGGCGTCAACCGGTCCCTCAATCTCGACGGCCACGGCAAATCCTGGAGCTATCTGATCCTCCGCCTCGAAGTGGAAGTGGACGAACCCTTGAAGACCCGCTGCCGGTGATATTCGAGAAAGGCCGGCGCCGGCCGCAGACGCGGATCACTCGGCAGACGGATGCGGCGGTCGGGATTGAGCAGCGACAACAGTCTTTCCGGGATTTGCCGCTCGGCCACCAGAATCCCGTGATCGGGTGCGATCGAGACGAGGCCGCGATCGAACAACCAGTGCAGGGTGGCCGAAAGGGCGATGCCGTTGCGCACCGAATCCGGCCCCTGATCGGCCACCGGCCGGATATGGGCGGCCTGGACTTCCGGTCGGCCACCGCCATTGATGATGCGGAGCCCGGTGAAGGCACAGGTCTGCCCGTAGGCCCCCTGCACCGCCCGGGCGAAGGCCCGGTCGCGGAACGGGCGGGTCACCAGTGTCTCGACGATCGGCCGCGCGAACACCGCCGGCGGCTCGGCGAGCATCCGTTCCGGCACAGACGGCAGCGATGGCGGCTCCATCCCCAGTTCCTCCGCGAAGCCGGCCCGGCAGATCAGCTCGTACTCGTAATCATCGAGTACCCGTACCGCCCGACCGAACGCCCCCTTGTTGACGGTGCCGTCCCCCTTGCGCAGACGGTGTTCGTAGTAAAACCCGTCCTCGCGGAACGGCACCGGACGGAGGAACTCCAGATAGTCCTCGACATGGGCGTAATAGTGGTCGCCCCGCGTCGGATCGCGCTCGATGCGCACGAGCCTGGCGGTGGCGAAATAGGCCTTCCTCCCTTCCCGCAGATTGTCGCCGGGACCCCGGCGGCCGGGCTCGTAATAGACGATGAAATCGCCCAGCGCCGCCTCGACCTGGCGCAGATACGTCCGCGGGAAATGGTAGCGCCACTCGGGCAGATCATCGTAGCGCGAACCCGGCTTGTGGGTGAAAACCACCTTGGCCATCGCGTGATCGGCTCCTCCCGCACGACAGACTAAGCGATTCCGATGGCGGCGGCGAGCCGCCCCGGGGTTTGCAGCGGCACGGGGCTGCGCTACCCACGGGCTGCGAAGGCGTCGCGGGGGACATCATGCGCAAGACCCGGATCGGCAATTTCTTCGAGGATTTCGCTCTCGGCCAGGAGCTCCGCCACGCACCGCCGCGCACCGTGACCGAGGGGGATGCGGCGCTCTATCTGGCACTCACCGGCTCCCGCTTCGCCCAGCACTGCAGCGTCCCCTTCGCCCGCGCCAACGGTCTGCCGCGACCGCCGATCGAGGATCTGCTGGCCTTCCATCTCGTCTTCGGCCGCAGCGTCCCGGACGTTTCCCTGAACGCCGTCGCCAATCTCGGCTATGCCGAGGGCCGGTTCCTGGATCTCGTCTACCCCGGCGACACGCTCTCCGCGGTTTCGGAGGTGATCGGACTCCGGGAAACCTCGAGCGGCAAGGCCGGGATCGTCTGGGTGCGCACACGGGGATTCAAGGAAGGCGGTACGCCCGTGCTCGAATACGTGCGCTGGGTGCTGGTCCGCAAACGCGATCCCGAGACCCGCACCGCGGTCGCCCGCACCCCGGCCCTGGCGACGGCGGTCGACGCCGCGGAGCTCGCCCCGCCCCCCGGCCTCGGCCCGGTGCGGATCGATCCGGCGGTCACCGGATCCTCTTGGTTCTTCGAGGACTACGAGCCGGGCGAGAGGATCGACCATGTCGACGGGATGGGGGTGATGGAAAGCGAGCACCGCCTCGCCACCCGTCTCTACCAGAACACCGCGCGGGTGCATTTCAACGACCATCTCGAGCGGCAGGGCCGGCTCGGCGCCTGCATCGTCTACGGCGGGGTGGTGATCTCCCTCGCCCGCGCGCTGTCCTTCAACGGCCTCGGCAATCTGCTCCACATCCTGGCGATCAATGCCGGCACCCACGCCAATCCCTGTCTCGCCGGAGACACGGTCTACGCCTGGTCGGAGGTGCTCGCGAAGGCCGAGCTGCCGGGGCGCGAGGATGTCGGCGCCCTGCGGCTGCGCCTCGTCGCCGTCAAGAACCGGCCGGCGGCCGGCTTTCCGCTGTGGGACAGGGACGGAGGTTACCTCCCCGAAGTGCTGCTGGACTTCGATTACTGGGGCCTGATGCCGCGGCGGGCGGCGGCGATCGGGAGCGGAGAACACTCGTGAGCGGCGCGAACCCGCGCCGGGTCCCGCCGCTGCAGGGGGGTGACGGTCCCGGCGCCGGGCGGGAGGGGAGTCGCGGTCATCGATCTCCACCGATCGGGCAGCGGCTCCAGAGGCGCGGCAAGGGTCCCTCCCTGCCGAACAGGGGATCGGTGGCGGGCCGCGGGACGCGGGCGATCCTGGCCCGGACCCGCGCGTCCGCTCCGCCGCGCAGCAGATCCCACCGCTGCCCCGGCGGATAGGCGCCGACCACCAGCAGATCGGGGCTCGATCCGAGGTTCTCGTGGCCGGTGCCGGCAGGGAGGACCAGCGCATCACCGGCCGCCACCTCGCGTTCGATCCCGGATGCCCCGCCGAGGCGCAGACGCGCCCGCCCGCGGGCGATCCCGAGGGCCTCGTGGGCGGTGCTGTGATAGTGCGGAAAGCGGAAGATGCCGTCGTACCAGATGCCGCCCCAGCCGTTGCCCGCGAACAGCGCCGCGAAGCTCCCGGCGAGATCGTCGGCGGCCGCATCGAGCACGCCCCCGTAGACCAGCACCGGCAGCCGGGGATTGTTGGGAACCCGCGCATCCTCCGCGAGCCGGATCACCTCCGGCGCCACCGGCCGCAGCCGGATCGTCCCGTACTCCCTGTTCTCGCCCATCGCGGACCTCCGTCCCCCCACCCGCCGGACACCTGCGATCCGCCTACGGGAAGATGAAAGAAAGATGAAACCTTGGTCATGAAAAACCAGCATTTCGGGCGACGGCGGGCGGAAAACGGCGCCGATGCGCCGGCCGGCGCGACATTCCCGCCACGCCAGCGGGTGACGCGACACGGCGTCGCTTGCCGGAGCCGCGGCCCAAGCCAAATAGATCCCCGACGAAACGCGGGGGTGATTCCATGCTTGCTTGGCAGATCGCCGCATTCTCGGCACTCGCGCTGCTGACCACCGTGCTGCTGGTCTGGCCGGTCTGGCGGCAGCGGCAGAAGCTCGGACGGATCGAGGCCGAACTCGCCGTTTGTCGGGCCCAGCTCGAAGAGCTCGCCCGCGATCGTGAACTGGGGCTGGTCGACGAGGTGGCGGCCAAGGCGGCGGAAACCGAAATCAAGCGGCGGATGCTGACGATCGCCGGGGAGAGCGAACGGGAGGAGGCACGGGAAGTGCGGCCGCTGCGTGCGGTGGCGATGATCGCCGCCTTCCTGGTCCCGATCGCCAGCGCGGCGTTCTATCTCTACCTCGGCCGTCCGGACCTGCCCGACTTGCCCCTCGCCTCGCGGAACGATCTGCCGGGCGGCGAAGCCCGGATGGCCGGGGCCGACGGCGATCTGCCCAATGTCGAGGAGATGGTGGCGAATCTGGAAAAGCGGCTCGCCGAACAGCCCGACGATGTCGACGGCTGGCTGATGCTCGCCCGTTCGAACATCGTCCTCGGCCGCTACACCGGCGCCGCGCTCGCCTATCAGCAGGTGGAAAACCGGGCCCCCGAACTCCCCGGGGTCGCCGGTGCCCTCGGCGAGGCGCTGACCCTCGCCGCCCAGGGGATGGTCACGCCCGCCGCCAAGGCGGCGTTCGAACGCGAACTCGAGCGCAATCCCCGCGACCCCCGCGCCCGCTTCTACATCGGCCTCGCCTACGAACAGGCCGGCGAATTCGACAAGGCCCTTTCCGCCTACCTCGACCTGGGGCGGGATTCGATCAGCGACGCTCCCTGGCTGCCGCAGCTCCGCAGCCGGATCCTGGCGGTGGCCGAGGAGCTGGACGCCGATGTCGAGCCCCTGCTCGCCGAAGTGGGCACCCTGAGCAGCGCCGAAGAGGCCGATCGCCTCGCGCGGTCGGTGGAGGAGAACCCGGAAGACTGGCAGAGCTGGATCGAGCTCGTCCGCTTGCGGGCCACCGGCGGCGAGGAGGAGGCGGCGCTCGCGGCCCTGACCCGTGCCCGCGAAATCTTCGCCGAAGCCCCCTTCGTGCTCGATCAGCTCGCCACCCTGGCCGTCGAGCTCGGTCTCGAGGAGCCGGCGGCCGGCGCCGACGGGGGGGTCGACCGCGAGGCCGTCGAAGCCGCCAGCCGGATGAGCCCGGAGGAGCAGAGGGCGATGATCGCCGGCATGGTCGATCGCCTCGCGGCCCGGCTCGAGCGGCAGCCCGAGGACCTCGAGGGCTGGCGCATGCTGGCCCGCTCCTACCGGGTGCTGGGCCGGCGCGAGGAGGCGGCCGAGGTCTACGGCACCCTCGCCCGCAAGCTGCCCGAGGATGTCGAGGCCCAGCTCGACTACGCCCTCGCCCTGCTGGAGACGGTGCCCGCCGAGGATCCGCTGCCCGATCGGGTGATCGCCGCCTTCGAGACGGTCAACACCCTCGACGCCGATCAGCCCGACGCCCTCTTCTATCTCGGTCTGGCCGCGGCGCAGCGGGGCGAGGTGGGCCGGGCGCGCGATCTGTGGAATCGCCTCCTTTCGATGTTGCCGGCGAACACGCCGCAATACGAAGAGGTCAAGAAGCAGCTCGACGCGCTCGATTCCTGACCCGCGGGGCGGGCGGCGGTCGTCGCCCCGGCACCGGGAACCGGCGGAAGTTCACCGGAGCTTAACGATTGGCTGGCAGGATCCTCGCGGACGGTTGTGCGAGGAAGCGGCCGGCTTCCGCAAGAACGTTTCGGAAGAGATCCGCGTTCGGGTGGATGCTTTCGGAAAATCCGTGGTGCAGCTTCGCTCGGCAAACATGTTCCTCGCCGCGGGGCGTAAAATCGTGCGCGAAGAACTTCGTGCCCGAACCGGGGATACCGCCATGGATCTTTTCTCGCATGCGGAGTTCGACGACCACGAGGACGTGCGCTTCCTCCACCACCGGGAAAGCGGCCTCAGGGCGATCATCGCCCTGCACGACACGACCTTGGGGCCGGCGATCGGCGGCTGCCGCATGTGGCCCTACGCGAGCGACGGCGAAGCCCTCGCCGACGTGCTCCGCCTTTCCCGCGGCATGACCTACAAGACGGCGATGGCCGGCCTTCCTTTCGGCGGCGGCAAGAGCGTGATCATCGGTGACCCGCGGCGCGACAAGTCGCCCGAGCTCTGGCGCGCCTTCGGCCGCGCGGTCGAGGGTTTCGGCGGCCGCTACTACACCGGCGAGGACGTCGGCACCACACCGGCGGACATGGACCTCGCCGGTGGCGTCACCCGTTTCGTTCTCGGCCGCGCCAGCGGTGGCAGCGGCGATCCCTCGCCGATGACCGCCCGCGGCGTGCTCGCCGGGATCCGGGTCGCGGTGCGGCACCGTCTCGGTCGCGACGGTCTGGCGGGGATCACCGTCGCCCTGCAGGGGCTCGGCCATGTCGGCATGCATCTCGCGGAGCTCCTGGCCATGGAGGGGGCCCGGCTGGTGGTCGCCGATCTCGATCCGGGGCGGGCGGGCGAAGCCGCCCGGCGGTTCGGTGCGCGGGTGGTGAGTGGCGCGGAGATCCTGGAGACCCCCTGTGAAGTGCTGGCGCCCTGCGCGCTCGGGGCGGTGATCGACGATCACAGCCTGCCGCGGCTGCGCTGCGCCGTGGTCGCCGGTGCCGCCAACAACCAGCTCGCCACCGAACGGCACGGCGACGGCCTGCACGAACGTCGCATCCTGTACGCCCCCGACTACGTGATCAACGCCGGCGGGGTGATCAACATCGCCGAGGAGCTGCATCCCGAGGGCTATCGTCCGGAGCGGGCCCGCCAGCGGCTCGAAGTGATCGGCGAGCGTCTGACGGAGATCTTCGCCCGGGCGGCGCGCCGGGAGGTCCCCACCCACCGGGTCGCCGACGCCATGGCGCGCGAGATCGTCGCCCGAGCCCGACGTGCCCGCGCCGCCTGATCCTGTCGCTGCGGGAAACATGGCGCGGCATTCCTGATACTGGCCCTCGCCGGGATCTCCTGTAGAAAGGGTGGGAGGTTCCATGCTACCGAAACGAGGCCATGCCAGAGCCAGCGATCGGTGTCGTCGGAAGCGGCAGTTGGGGAACGGCTCTCGCCCAGGTATTGGCGCGCAGCGGCCACGAAGTGGTGTTGTGGGGGCGCGACGGTGCGGCCATGGCCCGCATCGCCCGCAGCCGCGTCAACGGGCGTTACCTTCCCGGCATCGTCCTCCATCCGGCGATCAGGCTGACGGCCGATCCGCTGGCCCTCGACGGCTGCCGCATCCTGCTGCTCGCGGTACCGGCCCAGCATCTCCGGGCCACCGCCCGACGGCTCTCGGATCGCGGCCGCGTGCTGGTGATCTGCGCCAAGGGGCTCGAGCGGAGCAGCCATCGTCGGCTGAGCGAGGCTCTGGCCGAGGAATGTCCCGACTGCGCCCTGGCGGTGCTCTCCGGCCCCTCCTTCGCCGACGAGGTCGCCCGCGGTCTGCCCACCGCGCTGGTCGTCGCGGCGGCGGGCATCGGCCTCGCCCGCGAGCTGGCGGAGGAGCTGGGCAGCACCAGTTTCCGCCTCTATCCCGGCGACGATCTGGTCGGGGTCGAGATCGGCGCCGCCCTCAAGAACGTCGTCGCCATCGCCGCCGGCATCGTGATGGGACGCGGCCTCGGGGAAAACGCCCGGGCGGCGCTGATCACCCGCGGCCTCGCCGAAATCACGCGCCTGGGCACGGCCCTGGGTGCCCGACCGGCGACCTTCACCGGCCTCGCCGGCATGGGCGATCTGTTGCTCACCGCGACCAGCCTGAGCTCCCGCAACACCCGCTTCGGTTTCGAACTCGGCTGCGGGGCCCCGCTCGCCACCCTGCTGGGCTCCGACGCACCGCTCTGCGAAGGGGTGTGGACCGCGCAGGCGGCCTGCGAACTCGCCGCCGAGCAGGATGTCGAACTGCCGGTGAGCCACGCCGTCGCCCGCATCATCGAGGGCGCCTGGTCGGTGGATCGGGCGGTCGAAACCCTGCTCGCCCGCCCCCCGGCGGCCCGGGAATGAACCCGACGCTCGCGCTCTGGCGCGATCGTCTGGAGCGGATCGTCAGGGCCCGCGACGACAGCGATCCCTCGCACGATCTCGGGCATTTCCGGCGGGTCTGGATGCTCTCCCGGACGCTCGCGGCGGCCGAGGCGCCCGAGGCCGACATGCTGGTATTGCTGGCGGCCTCCTATCTCCACGATCTGGTCAACACGCCCAAGGATTCGCCGGCCCGCGCCACGGCGTCGCGGCTGTCGGCCGAGCGGGCGGTCGTGCTCCTGCGCGAGGCGGCTTTTCCCGCCGATCGGCTGGACGCGGTGCACCACGCCATCGAGGCCCACAGTTTTTCCGCCGGCATCGAGCCGCGAAGCCGCGAAGCCGAGATCCTCCAGGACGCCGACCGCCTCGAAAGCCTCGGCGCCATCGGCCTCGCCCGGCTGTTCGCGGTGAGCGGCCGGATGGGGCGGCTGCTGTTCGACCCCGACGATCCCTTCGCCGAGCGCCGACCTCTCGACGATGTCGCCTCCGCCCTCGACCATGTGAAAACCAAGCTCGACCGGCTGCCGGGTCTGATGCGGACCGCCACCGGCCGCCGCCTGGCCGAGGCCCGGCTGGCCTTCGTCCACCGCTTTCTCGAACAGCTCGCCCGCGAACTGGCGCCCTAGGACCGTTCCGCCGCCAGCATCTCCCGGGCCTGCTCGATCCAGCGTTCACGGGCGATCCGTCCCTTGAAGGCGAGCTGCTCCTCGATACGGGCGACCTCCGCTTCGTCGAGTTCGGCGATCTGGGCGATGCTGGTGATCCCCATGGCCTCGAGTTTGGCCGCGATGGTCGGCCCGATTCCCTTGATCCGCTTGAGATCCCCGCCACCGTCGGCGGCGGGGGTCTTCTTCCCCGCGCGCAGTCGGTCGCGCTCGGCGAGCAGGGCCTTGCGGGCGCTGGACCCGGCCGGGAGCTGCGCGAGCTTGGCCTCGATCTGCTTGAGCCGGGCGTCCCCCCGTCGCGGTGCCGCGGTCGCGGCGGCCCCGCTCCGAGCCGGCACGGCGGGGGCGGTCTCCGCTTCCCCTTCCCGTTCGACGAGACGCGCTTCGAGGCGGGCCTTTTCGGCCTCCAGCTCGGCGACCCGGCTCTCGGCGGCCCGCAGCCGCTCCTTGGTCTCCTCGTGGGCGGCATCGGCCCGCTTCACGTCCTCGAGCGCGTGCCGGTACTTGGCTTCCCAACTCCCCTGGACTTCGGCGACGCGCGAGCCCTCGTTCTGTTCACGCCAGTACCAGACGGCCGCGGCGCCGAGCACCGCTCCGAGAACGAGCCAGACGAACCACATGCTTCGACCTCCCGGCGGAATTCCCTTTTCCGGACGCGCGCGCCGCAGGGCGGCATCGGTTCCGTGTCTTCACATGATGGCCCGCGGCCGGCGGTTTTTCAACTTCGCCACTGGTATTCCCTAGCCGCGCGCATCCTCGAGGATCATGTCGCTGGCCTTCTCGGCGATCATGATGGTCGGCGCGTTGGTGTTGCCCGAAGTGATGGTGGGCATGACCGATGCGTCGACGATGCGGATTCCCCCCATGCCGTGCAGCCGCAGACGGGCATCCACCACCGCCGTCGGATCCTCGGCCGGCCCCATCCTGCAGGTGGAGACGGGATGGAAGATGGTGGTCGCGATCTCGCCGGCGGCAGTGGCCAGCTCCTCGTCGCCGGTGAGATGGGCGCCCGGGCGGTATTCCTCGGGCCGGTGCGGGGCCAGCGCCTTCGCGGCCATGATCCGGCGGGTGAGCCTGAGCGCGTCGGCCGCCACCTTGCGGTCCTCCGGCGTCGACAGATAGTTGGGCTTGATGGCCGGCGTCTCGCGCGGGTCGCCACTCCGGATGCGGACATGGCCGCGGCTGGTCGGTCGCAGGTTGCAGACCGAGGGGGTGATCGCCGGAAACGGGTGCAGGGGATCGCCGAACCTGTCCAGGGACAGGGGCTGGACGTGATATTCGAGATTCGGCGTCTCGAAGGAGGGATCGCTCCTGGCGAACGCCCCCAGCGTCGAGGGCGCCATGCTCAGCGGTCCCCTGCGGAACAGCAGATATTCGAGGCCCATCACGCCGCGCCAGAACAGGCTGTTGCCGCGCTGGTTGAGAGTCAGAGCGTTCTCCACCCGGAACACCGGCCGGATCTGGAGATGGTCCTGGAGATTCTCGCCCACCCCCGGCAGCTCCCGGACCACCTCGATCCCGTGCTCGCGCAGCAACGCCCCCGGACCGATGCCCGAAACCTGCAGGAGCTGCGGCGAGCCGATGGCGCCGGCGGCGAGGATCACCTCGATCTCGGCGATGACCCGCTGGAGCGCACCGTGACGCCAGAATTCGACTCCCCTGACCCGACGCCCCTCGAACAGTAGCCTTTTCGCCTGGGCATGGGTGAGCACTTCGAGATTGGGCCGCCCCATGGCCGGTTTCAGGAATGCCTTGGCGGTGCTCCACCGCACCCCGTTCTTCTGGTTGACGTGGAAGTAGCTGCAGCCCGCGTTGTCCCCCCGGTTGAAATCCTCGATCTTCGGAATTCCGAGCTCGGCCGCCGCCTCGCGGAAGGCGTCGAGGATCGGCCAGCGCACCCGGGGCTCCTCCACCCGCCATTCGCCACCGGCACCGTGCCATTCGTCGGCGCCCTTGAAGAAATCTTCCGACTTCTTGAAGTAGGGCAGAACTTCCGCCCAGGACCAGCCGGGATTGCCCATCTGCCGCCAGAGATCGTAGTCCCGGGCCTGGCCGCGCATGTAGATCATGCCGTTGATGGAAGAGCAGCCGCCCAGCACCCGGCCGCGGGGATATTTGAGGGCCCGGCCGCCGAGCCCCGCCTCGGGCTCGGTCTCGAAACACCAGTCGGTGCGCGGATTGTTCTGAGTATAAAGATAGCCGATCGGGATGTGGATCCAGATGTAGGTGTCCTTGCCGCCCGCCTCCAGCAGCAGCACCCGTTTGCCGGGATCGGCGGAGAGCCGGTTGGCGAGCACGCAGCCGGCCGAACCGGCACCGACGATGACATAGTCGAAACGGCCGATCGGTTCGCTCATCTCCCTCCCCCGCGAATGTTCAGGAGGTGCCGGGCAGACGCAGGGACGCTTCGGTCTCGAACGGCAGCGCCTCGCCATCCGCCGCACCCCGCGCCAGCAGGATGTCGCCGGCCAGACGATAGGTGATCCCCCGTCCGCCCGCGAGCTGCAGGATCCGCTCCACGAGCGTCGTCGTCGACACGTAGAGCGGGGCGGTGATCACCGTCTCGCCGAGGGGCGGCACGGTGAAGGGCGTGTCGTCCACCCCGCTGCCGAGAGGCGCACCCTCCGTCTCCAGGGTGAAGCGGATCCCCCGGGCCGCCAGCGGCACGGTGTCGGGATTGACGATCCGCAACCGCGCCTCGAGCTCCTGCTCGAAGAGCCCGAGCCGCACCGGCACCAGATCCAGGAGGCGCACTTCCGGCGGCACCGTCCGCGGCGGCGCCACCCCGGTGCAGCCGGCCGGGATCAGCAACAGAAGAAGGAACAGCCGGACACCCATGCCCTCCTCTCCCCCTGTGACCTCCGCACCGAGCCTAGACCCTTCCCGCCTCCGGCTCCACCGCCACGACGGCGCTTTGCGTCGTGCCGATTGCCGCACTATGTATCGGCCGGAGCGGCGGCACCCGCCGCCACCCGACGCGATTGCGGCGAGGAAGGGCGATGGCGGAACCTCTCTGGCGACCGGATCCGGAACGTGCGGCGGCGACCCAGATCATGGCCCTCGCCCGCGACCGCGGATTCGACGGGCCGGACGCCGTGCGGCGGCTTTGGGAATGGTCGATCGAGGATCGCGCCGCCTTCTGGGCCGAGCTCTGGGACCGCTTCGAGGTGCGGGCGAGCCGATCGGCGCACACCGTCCTCGAGAACGGCGAAGCGATGCCGGGCGCCCGCTGGTTCCGTGGCGCCGAGCTCAACTTCGCCGAGAACCTGCTGCGCCGCGAGGGCGAGGATCCGGCCATCGTCTTCCACTGCGAGGACGGCCGGCGGGAGGAGCTGAGCTGGAACGCGCTGCACCGCAAGGTGGCGGCGCTCGCCGCGGCCATGAAGGCGGAAGGGATCGGCGTCGGCGATCGGGTGGCGGCCTACATGCCGAACCTCCCGGAAACGGTGATCGGCATGCTGGCGGCGAGCTCGCTGGGCGCCGTCTGGTCTTCCTGCAGCCCCGAATTCGGCGTCTCCGCGGTGCTCGACCGCTTCGGCCAGATCGAACCCGTGCTGCTGCTGACCGTCGACGGCTACCGCTACAACGGCAAGCCCCTCGACATCCGCGACAAGGTGACGGCGATCGCCGAGGGGCTGCCGAGTCTCCGGCGCGTCCTCCTCCATCGCTTCCTCGATCCCGCGGCCGCTCTCCCTCGGGTGCCGGCGGTGGTCCCCTTCGAGGCCTGTCTGGCGGCGGAACCGCCACCGCTGACCTTCGCTCAGCTTCCTTTCGACCACCCGCTCTACATCCTCTATTCCTCGGGCACCACCGGCAAGCCGAAGGCGATCGTCCACGGTGCCGGCGGCACGCTCCTCCAGCATCTCAAGGAACACCGGCTGCACACCGATCTCCGCCCCGGGGAGAAGATCTTCTACTTCACCACCTGCGGCTGGATGATGTGGAACTGGCTGGTCTCGGCCCTGGCCAGCGAAGCCACGATCGTCCTCTACGAGGGTTCGCCGTTCCATCCCTCGCCGGCGGTGCTCTGGGAGATGGCGGAGAAGGAGCGGCTCCAGTACTTCGGCACCGGTGCCAAATACATCGACGCCATCAAGAAGGCCGGACTGAAGCCGCGGGAGAGGCACGATCTGGCGGCCCTGCGTGCGGTCCTTTCCACCGGCTCGCCGCTGCTGCCGGAAAGCTTCGACTACGTCTATGCCGACATCAAGGCGGATCTGCATCTGGCTTCCATCTCCGGGGGCACCGATATCGTTTCCTGCTTCGTCCTCGGCAATCCCGCCGGTCCGGTCTGGCGGGGCGAGATCCAGATGCGTGGTCTCGGGATGGCGGTCGAGGTGTTCGACGATGCCGGTCGGCCGGTGCGCGGCCAGAAGGGCGAACTCGTCTGCACCAAACCGTTTCCTTCCATGCCGGTGGGCTTCTGGAACGATCCCGACGGCAGCCGCTACCGCGCCGCCTATTTCGAGCGCTTTCCCGGCGTCTGGTGCCACGGCGACTGGGCGGAGATCACCGAGCACGACGGGGTCGTCATCTACGGCCGCTCGGATGCCACCCTCAACCCCGGTGGGGTGCGCATCGGCACCGCCGAGATCTACCGGCAGGTGGAACAGATCCCCGAGGTGCTGGAGGCGGTCTGCGTCGGCCAGGAATGGGAGGGTGATCAGCGGGTGGTGCTGTTCGTCCGCCTGCGCGAAGGGGTGACCCTCGATGCCGCCCTGGAGCGGACCATCCGCGAGCGCATCCGCGACAACTGCTCGCCCCGCCACGTACCGGCGAAGATCCTCGGGATCGCCGACATCCCCCGGACCATGAGCGGCAAGATCAGCGAGATCGCCGTGCGCGAAGTGATCCACGGGCGGCCGGTGCGCAACACCGAGGCGCTGGCCAATCCCGAAGCGCTCGATTTCTACCGCGATCTCGAGGAGCTGCGGCACTGACGAACGAGCCGACCGAGAGGGCGATCCCCTCCCGCTTCGCCGGTATCGGTCCCTATCTCCAGCCGGCGATCGCGGGGTTGGTCACGGTGGCGCTTCTCGGCCTGTCGCCGCCCGGCCTCGCCGCCGGCTTCGCCACGGCGGCCGTCACCGCGCTGTGGGCGGCACGGCGCCGGCGGCGGATGCTCGAAGAGCTGGCCGCCTGGATCGACGGCATCGCCGAGACCGGACGGGGATCGCGACCGGAGGATCTCGAGGAAGGCCTCGACCGGCAGGTGGCGGCTCCGGTGCTCCGGCTGACCCGCCGCCTGCGGCGGGCCGAGCGCCGCGGCCGAACCGTCCGACATCTTCTCGAAAGCCTGATCGACGCCTTTCCCGATCCGGTGCTGCTGGTCGACGGCGGGCGGGAAGTCGTGCGCTGCAACGCCGCCGCGCGCGAAGAGCTCGGCATCGCCGCCACGCCGCTGCCGCTCGACGCGGTGATCCGGGATCCGGGACTGACCGCGGCGCTCGACGCGGCGATCCGCGAAGGGCGCCACAGCCAGGTGGATTTCACTCCACCCGCCGATCCCCGGCGCCGCTTTTCGGCACGGGTGGGGCCGGCCGAGACCGAGGAGACGGAGCGCGCCGCCGTCCTGGTGCTGCGGGAAGTCTCCGAACAGGTCGTGATCGAGCGCATGCGATCCGATTTCATCGCCAACGCCAGCCACGAGATCCGCACCCCGCTGACCTCTCTCGTGGGCCTGATCGAGACCCTGCGCGGTCCGGCCCGTGGCGATCCGGAGGCCCGTGCCGAGTTCCTCGAGCTGATGGCCGAGGAGGCGGCGCGGATGCAGCGGCTGATCGACGATCTCCTGTCCCTGTCGCGAATCGAGCTCGCGGCCAGCGCCCCGCCGACGGAAACCCTCGCCCTCGCACCGCTGGTGCGGGCGGTCGCGGACAAGCTGGCACCGCGGGCACGGGCGGCCGGCGCCGCGCTGGAGGTGACCATCGCCGACCCCCTGCCGGCGGTGGCGGCGGACGCCGATCAGATGCATCAGCTCGTCGCCAACCTCCTCGACAATGCGATCAAATACGGGGCGGCGGGGGGGCGCATCGAGGTGAGCCTGGAACATCTGGAACGAGCACCGGCGGCCGCCGGACCGGTCGCCGGGCGGTCGGCGCTGCGCCTCTGCGTGCGCGATTTCGGGCCGGGCATTCCGCCCGAACATCTGCCGCGGCTCACCGAGCGCTTCTACCGGGTCGACAGGGCGCGCTCGCGGGAGATCGGCGGCACCGGCCTCGGTCTCGCCATCGTCAAGCACATTCTGAGAAGGCACCAGGGTCATCTCTCCATCGACAGCCGTCTCGGCGAGGGCAGCCGCTTCTGCGCCTGGCTGCCGGTGGCATCCGGCTGACTGTCACGATCCTGTCACGGAATTCGCACAGAATCCGCACCGTCTCCGGCCATTCGCAGGAGGGCAACAGCCTTCGGAGGGCCCCAGATGGTTCGCAAATCCGCTTTTCCTCTCGCCGTCCTGCTGCTGGCACCGGGCGCCGCCGCGTTCGCCCAGCCCGACACCGTACGCATCGACGGATCCTCCACCGTCTATCCGATCACCGAAGCGGTGGCCGAGGAATTCCAGATCGAGCATCGCGGCACCTACCGGGTGACCGTGGGGATTTCCGGCACCGGCGGCGGCTTCAAGAAGTTCTGCCGTGGCGACATCGACATCGCCGACGCCTCGCGACCGATCAAGGAGAGCGAGCGGAAGGCCTGTGCCGAGAAGGGCATCACCTACATCGAGCTGCCGGTGGCCCTCGACGCGCTGGCGGTGGTGGTCAATCCGGCCAACGACTGGATCTCCTGCACCACCGTCGCGCAGCTCCGGGCGATCTGGGAGCCGGCGGCCCAGGAAAAGATCCTGCGGTGGAACCAGATCGATCCCGCCTGGCCGGATCGGCCGCTTCGGCTGTTCGGACCGGGTACCGATTCCGGCACCTACGACTACTTCACCGCCGCGGTCGTGGGCGAGGAGGGCGCGAGCCGGGGCGACTTCACGGCCAGCGAGGACGACAACGTGCTGGTCCAGGGAGTCGCCAACGATCCGGGAGCGCTCGGATACTTCGGCTTCGCCTACTACATCGAGAACCGGGACAAGCTGAAATCCGTCTCCATCCGCAACCCGGAAACCGGCGAATGCGTCGAGCCGAGCGTCGAGAATGCCAGGACCGGCCGTTACCAGCCCCTCTCCCGTCCCCTGTTCCTTTACGTCAATCCCGATTCCCTCGACCGCCCGGCGGTCGCCACCTTCGTCGACATGTACCTCGATCCCGGCTTCGTCACCGAGCTGGTGACCGAGGTCGGCTACGTGCCGCTGCCGGAGAAGGCCTATCGCCTCGCCCGCGAAAAGCTCGCGGCGCGCCGCACCGGCACCGCCTTCGCCGGCGGATCCCAGGTCGGCCTCTCGATCGAGGATCTGATCGCCGCCGAGACCGTGGACTGACGGAGCAGGGGTGAGGATGGCGACGAGCCCCGACCTCGCATCCCGAGCATCACCCCGCGGCATCCGGCCGTCGCCGGGCTTCCTCGCCCGGCGGCGGCTGATCGACCGGCTGATGCGGCGGCTGCTGTTCGCGGCCGCCGGCTTTTCGGTCCTCGTCACCCTGGCGATCGTCTACGTGCTGGTGAGCGAATCCCTTCTCTTCTTCCGGCAGGTGAGGCTCGTCGATTTTCTGACCGACACCCAGTGGACGCCGCTGTTCGCCGATCCGCGCTACGGCATCCTGCCGCTGCTCGCGGGCACCCTCACCGTTTCCGTGATCGCCCTCGCGGTGGCGATCCCGGCGGGCACGGTCCTGGCCATGTATCTCAGCGAATACGCCGACCGCCGGCTGCGGGAGATGGTGAAGCCGCTCCTCGAGCTGCTGGCGGGGGTGCCGACCGTCGTGTTCGGCTATTTCGCGCTGCTCTTCGTGACCCCGCTGCTGCGCCGGATCTTCCCCGATCTGCCCGGCTTCAACATGCTCTCGCCGGGCCTGGTGATGGGGGTGATGATCCTCCCCTACATCGTCTCCCTAAGCGAGGACGCGATGCGGGCGGTGCCGGACAGTCTGCGCGAGGGCGCCTATGCGCTCGGCTACACGCGATTGCAGACCGCCGCCAGGGTGGTGCTCCCCGCCGCCCTGTCCGGAGTCACCGCGGCCTATCTCCTGGGCATGGCCCGGGCGGTGGGCGAGACCATGGTGGTGGCCATCGCCGCCGGGCAGAATCCCAACTTCACCTTCAACCCGCTCGAAGGTGCGGCCACGATCACGACATACATCGTCCAGGTCAGCCTCGGCGACGTCGCCTACGGCACCATCGCCTACCAGTCGATCTTCGCCGCCGGCCTGACCCTCTTCCTCCTGACCCTCACCTTCAACATTCTGGGCTTTTTCCTGCGGCGCCGTTTCCGCGAAGCCTATTGAGAGTCGCCCATGGCCGAGATCCGCCCTCTCGACACCCCGCGGCTGATCGCCGGCGCCCGGCGCCGCGATCTGCTGTTCGCCGGCATCGGCCTCGCCGTGCTGTTCCTCGCCACCGCCATCCTGCTGGCGCTGATCCTCGATCTGGTGCTCACCGGAGCGCCGCACATCGATCGCGACTTCCTCGCGAACTATCCCTCGCGTCGGGCATCGCGGGCGGGAATCCTGCCGGCCTGGGTGGGCACCAGCCTGGTGATGCTGGTGACCGCCGCCCTCGCCGTCCCCTTCGGGATCGCCGCCGGTCTCTATCTCGAGGAATACGCACCCAGGAGCTGGCTGACCGATCTGATCGAGATCAATATCACCAATCTCGCCGGCGTTCCCTCGATCATCTACGGCCTCCTCGCCCTCGGCGTCTTCGTCTACACCTTTCGCCTCGGCGAGACGATCCTGGTGGCCGGGATGGTGCTGGCGCTCCTCGTCCTGCCGGTGATCATCGTCGCCACCCGGGAAGCGCTCCGGAGCATCCCCGGGGAGGTGCGCGAGGCGGCCTTCGCCCTCGGTGCCGACAAATGGCAGACGGTCTCGATGTATCTCCTGCCGGCGGCCAGGCCTGGCATTCTCACGGGCATCATCGTCGCCCTCGCCCGGGCGATCGGCGAGACCGCCCCGCTGGTGACCATCGGCGCCCTGACCTTCATCGCCTTCCTGCCGCCTTCACCGATCACCGATACGCCCCCCTATGTGAGCTTCGAATGGCTGTGGTCCCCCTTCACCGTCCTGCCGATCCAGATGTTCAACTGGATCTCACGCCCCCAGGCGGCCTTCCACGAGCTGGCGGCCGCCGCCGGGGTGGTGCTGCTGCTCATGACGCTGGCCATGAACGGGCTCGCGATCTACATCCGCTACCGGGCACGGAGACTGATGCGATGATGTTCGGGGCCGACGCTCTGGCCGCTCCCGCGCCGCCCGCAGCGACGCCGAAGGAAGCCCGTCCCAAGGCGGTGGTCGAGGAGCTCGACTTCTGGTACGGCCGCAAGCAGGTCCTCTTCTCCATCTCCCTGCCGGTCGCCGAAGGCTGCGTCACCGCCCTGATCGGCCCGTCGGGCTGCGGCAAGAGCACCTTCCTGCGCTGCTTCAACCGGATGCACGATCTCTACCCGGGCAACCGCTACGGCGGCCGCATCCTGCTCCAACCCGAGGGCATCGACATCATCAGCCCGAAGACCGATCCGATGGTACCGCGGCTCAGGATCGGCATGGTCTTCCAGAAGCCCAACCCGTTTCCCAAGTCGATCTACGAGAATGTGGCGGCGGGTCTGCGCATCCGCGGCGTGCGCAACCGCGCCGTTCTCGATGCCCAGGTGGAGAAGTCGCTGCGGCGGGCGGCCCTCTGGGAGGAGGTGAAGGACCGGCTGCACGCCAACGCCTACACCCTCTCCGGTGGCCAGCAGCAGCGCCTGTGCATCGCCCGCGCCCTGGCTCCGGAGCCCGAGCTGCTGCTGCTCGACGAGCCGACCTCGGCCCTCGATCCCATCGCCACCGCCCATATCGAGGAGCTGATCGACGAGCTGGCGCGCCGGTATACCATCGTCGTCGTCACCCACAACATGCAGCAGGCGGCGCGGATCTCGCGTTTCACCGCCTTCTTCCACCTCGGCCGGCTGATCGAATTCGGCCCCACCGAGGAAGTCTTCACCCGGCCCCGGGAAAGCATGACCCAGGACTACATCACCGGCCGGTTCGGCTGAGGAGGCTGGCATGGTCGAGACGCCGGAGCGAGGTCTCGCCAAGAAGCACACGGTGCGCGCCTTCGACGAGGAGCTCTCGCGGCTGACGCGGCGCATCATGGAGATGGGGGCGCTGGTCGAACGGCAGGTGGCTCTCGCCATCCGTGCCCTGGTCGCGCGGGACGAGGCGGCGGCGGCCGCGGTGATCGGCCAGGACGACGCGATCGACGAGCTCGAGGAGGCGATCGATCAGGAAGCGATCCGGATCCTCGCCACCCGGCAGCCGGTGGCCATCGATCTGCGGATGGTGGCGATGGCCCTCAAGATTTCCAACGATCTCGAACGCACCAGCGACTATGCGGTGAACATCGCCAAGCGCGCCCGCCGTCTCGCCGAACAGCCGCAGCTCAAGCCCTTCGTCACCATCCCGCGGATGGCGGAGATCTGTCAGCAGATGGTCAAGGAGGTACTCGACGCCTATGTCGAGCGCGATCCCGACAGGGCGATGGCCGCCTGGCACCGGGACGACGAGGTGGACCAGCTCTACACCAGTCTGTTTCGCGAGCTCCTGACCTACATCCTCGAAGATCCGCGCACCACCGGTACCTGCATCGACCTCATGTTCATCGCCAAGAACCTGGAACGGATCGGCGACCACGCCACGAACATCGCCGAAAAAGTCCACTACATCGTCCACGGGGATCTCATCAACCGCATGCGGAAGGGCCGGGAATGACCGCCCGGGTGCTGATCGTCGAGGACGAACCGGCGGTCCGCAGGCTGCTCGCCTACAATCTCGAAGCGGCCGGCTTCGAGGTGGCCGCCGCCCGCGACGGCGAGGAGGCGCTCCTGCAGATCGAGGAGCTGCCGCCCGATCTCCTGATCCTCGACTGGATGCTGCCCGGGCTTTCGGGCATCGAGCTCTGCCGGCGCCTCCGCCGGCGGCCGGCGACCGCGGGACTGCCGGTGATCATGCTCACCGCCCGGGTCGAGGAGAGTGACCGGCTGCGCGGTCTCGAGACCGGAGCCGACGACTATGTCACCAAACCCTTCTCGCCGGCCGAACTCGTCGCCCGGGTGCGGGCGGTGCTGCGGCGGGCCCGTCCGGCGATGGCCGGTGAACTGCTGACCTTCGCCGATCTGCGGCTGGATCTCCTCGCCCACCGGGTCTACCGCGGCCACCGCGAGGTCGCCCTTTCCCCCACCGAGTTCCGCCTCCTGCGCCATCTCATGGAGAATCCGCACCGGGTGTTCGGACGCGGTCAGCTTCTCGATCGGGTCTGGGGTCTCGACGCCGAGGTGGAGCTCCGGACGGTGGACGCCACCATCCGCCGCCTGCGCCGGGCCCTCAACGCCGGCGGCGAGCCCGATCTCGTACGCACCGTGCGCGGTACGGGCTACGCCCTCGATCTGCCCGAGCCGGAGGCGGCCGGGTTCAGCGCACCCGGATCGGCGGGGCGCTGACCAGGCCCGGCCAGTCGCCCGCGACCCGGATCTCGCGCAAGAGGCCCCGGATCTCGCCGAACTGGCGACGCAGCGCCAGCAGCCATTCGAGCGGTCCCTCGGGCGGCGGATAGGCCACCAGCGCCAGCGGCGCATCGACGGCGAGGCCGAGCAGGGAACGCAACTCGGCGAGCGCCTCCCGCAGCCCGCCGAGACGATCGACGAGGCCCCGCTCGAAAGCCTGGCGGCCGGTCCAGACGCGCCCCTTGGCGACCGCCTCCACCTGTTCGGGATCGAGGCCCCGCCCCTCGGCCACCGTCGCCTTGAAACGCTCGTAGAGGTCGTCCAGGATCCGCTCCATGCGCGCCCGCGCCTCGGCGTCGTACGGTTCGTTGAGCGACCAGATGCCGGCATTGCGGCCGCGGCGCGAACTCGCCCAGTCGATCTCGAGATTGCGCCACAGCCCGGCCAGGACCGGCTTGCCGGAGACGACCCCGATCGAACCCGTGAGAGTGGCCGGCCAGGCGAGGATGCGGTCGGCCCGGGAGGCGATCCAGTAGCCGCCGGATGCCGCCGTGTTGACCATCGACACGACGACCGGCTTGCCGGCCGCGCGCAGCCGGTCGATCGCCCGGGCGATGGTGATCGAGGCCACCGCCGAGCCGCCCGGACTGTCGAGCCGGAGCAGCACCGCATCCACCGTTTCGTCCTCCAGGGCCCGGGCGAGAGCGCGACGCAGGGTCTCCGAACCGATTCCCTCGGCCTCGGGGATGCTTCCCGGGAGAATGGTGCCGCTGGCGTGGACCAGGGCGACCACCGGCGCCTCCTGCGCGGGTTCCAGCGCCGCGGCGTAGTCTTCGAGGGCGATCTCCTCGGCACCGCCGGCACCTGCCCGTGCCGCCGCCAACGCCTCGTCGAAATAGCCGATGCGATCCAGGAGCCCCACCGTCAGCGCCTCTTCACCGGTGAAGGGTGCACTGTCGACGAGGTCGAGGACGGTGGCCGGGTCGAGGCTCCGGCCGGCGGCGATCCCCTCGCCGAAGGTGGCGAACAGATCGTCGAGGATCGCCTCCAGCATTTCCCGGTTGGCGGCAGTCGGCGCCCGTTCGGTGAAGGTCTCGAACACCGTCTTGTAGGCCTCGCGGCGCATCACCTCCGGCATCACGCCGATACGGTCGAGGAGCCCGCGGAGGAAGGGCATTTCCAGCGACAGCCCGGTGATGGCGACGAGCCCGCCCGGCTGCATCCAGATCTCCTCGAAGGCGCTGGCGAGATAGTAGCCTTCGTTCCCGGGTCCGCCTTCACCGAAGCTTTCGGCGTGAACCAGGGTCGGCACGCCGGCCTCGCGAAGCCGCGCGATCGCCGCCCGCAGCTCCTGGGCCGCGGCGAAGCCGTGCGAGGTCGCGTCGATGCGCGCCACCACAGCCGCCACCCGCGGATCCTCCGCCGCCGCATCGAGGGCCAGCAGCACCTCGTCGAGACCCGCCCTTCCCTCGCCGATCAGCAGATCGATCGGGTCGGAGCCGCCGGCGTTGTCGAGGGTGCCGCGGAGATCGACGGTCAGGAGCATGCGCGGCGGAAGCTCGGGCGCGGCCGCGACGAAGCTCTGCCAGGCCGCATAGCCGGCGATCCCGAGGACGCTCGACAGCAGCACGGTGACGACCCCGATCACCGCGAAGAAGCCCACCAGGAAACGTTTCATGACGAGGGTTCCGGCCGATGGAGGAGGTGAGGCTCAGGCCGCCCGGTCACGCTGGCTCGCCGTCTTGAGCTGACCGCAGGCGGCGAGGATGTCCCGCCCTCTCGGCAGCCGGATGGGAGCGGCGATGCCGCCCGCCTCGACGATGGCGGCGAACGCCCGCACGCGGTCGCCGGTGCTGCAGGCGTAGACGGCGCCGGGCCAGGGGTTGAAGGGAATGAGATTGACCTTGGCGGGGATGCCCCGCAGCAGCCGGACCAGTTCGCGGGCGTCGGCGTCGCTGTCGTTGACGCCCTTCAGCATGACGTATTCGAAAGTGATCCGGCGGCGGATCGGATAGCGGCGGCAGGCGTCGAGCAGGCTCGCGATGTTCCACTTGCGATTGAGCGGCACCAGACGGTCGCGCAGCTCGTCGCGCACCGCGTGCAGGGAGACGGCGAGGCCGGTGCCGAGCTCGCGCCCGCACTGTTCGATCCGCGGGACGACCCCCGAGGTGGAGACGGTGATCCGCCGCTTCGAGAGATCGAGGCCCGCCGGATCCATGGCGATACGGAGCGCCGCCGCGAGATTGTCGTAATTGAAAAGCGGCTCCCCCATGCCCATGACGACGAGATTGGTGAAACGGCGATCGGGCCGCCCGGTCGGCCATTCCTCGAGGCGGTCGCGGGCCACCAGCATCTGGGCGAGGATCTCGCCGGCGGTGAGATTGCGCACCAGCGGCATGGTGCCGGTATGGCAGAAGCTGCAGGAGAGGGTGCATCCGACCTGGGTGGAGACGCAGAGCGCACCCCGATCCGCCTCGGGAATGAACACGCTCTCCACCTCCTGACCGTCGGCGAAGCGCAGCAGCCATTTGACGGTGCCGTCGGCGGAGCGCCGCTCGGTGACGATCTCCGGGCGGGAGATCGAATACTCCGCGGCCAGCCGCTCCCGCAGCACGGCCGGCAGATCGGTCATCGCGGCGAAATCCGCCGCCCCTCGCGCGTAGATCCAGCGGAAGAGCTGGCGTGCCCGCATCCGGCGCTGTGCTTCCGGCACACCACAGGCGGCGAGCACCGCCGCGAGCCCGCCGGGGTCGAGGCCGACCAGCGGCATCGGCCCGCTGCGCCCTCCCTCATTTCTTCTTGCAGGCATCGAGCATGGCCCGATAGGCCTTGGTGAAACCCATCAACGAATAGGTGTCGAGGGAATAGGTGCCCTTGCGGGAGGTGCCGCGCACCGTCATCCTCCGGCCCTTCTTCATCGCCTCGATGATCCGCTTGTCCTCCTGCGCGGTGCGGGCGAAGGCGTTTTCCCCGTCGGTGAAGAGCGAATAGCTCTTCTTGTCGATCTTCATCGTCACCGTGCTGTTCTTCTTGTAGGGATATCCCGCCTGGACGCTGACCTGGATGTTGGGCGGCTTGATCGGGAACTTGGCCACCAGGACCGCCGCCGGACCGCGCTTGGAATAATCGCCCTCCATCTTCTGCGGCTCGCTGGCGATGTAGCAGACCCGCCCGCTCTTGTCCTTGTAGGTGAAGAGATTCCAGTCGCGATAGGTGCCCTCGAGCTCGGGCGACTGGGCACGGGCGTCGGCGACGGGCAGGAGCCCCGCCGACAGGAGCAGCAGGACGACGGGCATCCATCGTGGTCTCATTCGGGGATCCATCCTTTCGCGCGAATCGGGTGGGCTTTCCGACAACAGGGACGATAGCGCACTTCCGGAAGGGATCAACTTCGCCGTGGGTCGGGCGGTCGCAGCAGCGGCCTGCCGTGCACATGGGGAGGCGGGGGTTCGGTGGGCCCCCCGGTCCGCACCGGACGTTCGGCGAAACGGCCGAGACTGAGCATCCGATCGTACATGACGATCGCCCCGGCGACCCCGAGATTGATGCAGAAGCGGGTCGGGATCCTGACCAGGAAATCGCAGCGCTCCAGCATCGCCGGCGAGAGACTGCCGCGTTCCGGACCGAACACGTAGGCGGCCTGCAGCGGATGGCGGAAACTGGGCAGCGGAACCGCCTCCTCGACCAGCTCGACTCCGACCAGCCGGCAACCGCGCGGCAGGGTCATGGCCGCCACCGAAGGGAACTCGTAAACTGGCAGATGACCTTCCGCCCTGGAGGTGTCCGATCGGGCCGCGCGGGCGGTGTACCAGGCGTCCACGAGGAACAGGAAACTCGCCCCGAAGGCATGGGCGGAACGCACCAGATTGCCGAGGTTCATCGCCTTGCTTATACCTTCCGCACCGATGCCGAAATAGCCGCGCATCCGCGTCGTGTCCCGGTCGTGCAACCCGCTGCCCTCCGTCCCGATGCGGCCGCCGGAGGCGCCGCCGTCCATCGCCATATGGTGAGCTCGAACCGTGCGTGCCATCCTCTGCCACGAACTCGCAGGCCCCGGAGCCCTCGTCCTCGGGGAGCGGGAACCGCCCCGGCCGGGGGCCTGCCAGATCCGGATCCGCGTCGGCGCCGCCGGTGTCAACTTCGCCGATGCGCTGATGGTCCGCGGCCGCTACCAGGAACGGCCGCCGTTGCCCTTCGTCCCCGGCCTCGAACTGGCGGGCACCGTGGATGCCTGCGGGGCCGCCGTCGACGGGCTGGAACCCGGCCGACCGGTGATGGCGATGGTCGATCACGGTGCCTTCGCCGAATACGCCATCGCCCGGATCGACGATGTGGTGCCCCTGCCGGAAGGCGTTGATCTCCGCCTCGCCGCCGGCCTTCCCATCGCCTGGGGCACCGCCTACGGGGCGCTCGTCTGGCGGGCCGGCCTGTCGGCCGGCGAGACGCTGCTCGTCCACGGCGCCTCGGGTGGCACCGGACTCGCCGCCGTCGCCTGCGGCCGGGCCCTCGGCGCTCGGGTGATCGCCACCGCCCGCGGCGGCGGCGTCCGTGAACAGATTCTCGCCCGAGGTGCCGCAGAGGTACTGGACAGCGAAGCGCCGGATCTCGTCGAGCGGATCCGCGAACTGACCGGCGGCCAGGGCGTCGATGTGGCCTTCGATCCGGTGGGCGGGGCGATGTTCGAGGTCTGTCGACGGACGGTGGCCTGGGAAGGCCGCATTCTGATCATCGGCTTCGCCTCCGGCCGGATCCCGCAGATCCCGGCCAACCACCTGCTGGTCAAGAACGCGGCGGCGATCGGCTTCTACTGGGGCAGCTACCGAGGGCGGGATCCCGAGCGGCTGCGCGCCGGCTTCCGGGTCCTGCTCGACTGGCTCCAAAGGGGCGTCGTCCATCCGCCCGCACCGGAAGTGGTGCCCTTCGAGCGCACCGCCGAGGCCGTCGCCCGACTGGAGGAGCGCCGGGCCGGCGGCAAGCTCGTGATCGCCGTCGATCCGGCCCTCGCGACCGCGACCAGCGGCTGAGGGCACCGGCGCGTCTCAGCGTTCGCGCAGCGCGTTGTAGCGGGCCTCGAGGACCGGCTTCAGCAGATAGTCGAGGACCGTCTTGCGACCGGTCAGAATGTCCACTTCCGCGGTCATCCCGGGAATGATCGCGAGCGGCTCCTCCTCGGTGCCCAGATAGTTGCGGTCGGTGCGCACCCGGATGAGATAGAAGCTCTCGCCCCGATCGTCGGTGATGGTGTCGGCGGAGATGTGCTCGACCCGGCCGTCGAGGCCCCCGTAGATCGCATAGTCGTAGGCGGTGATCTTGACGGTGGCCGCCTGGCCGGGACGGATGAAGGCGATGTCGGCGGGACGGATGTTGGCCTCGATCAGGAGCGTGTCCTCGAGCGGCACCACCTCGATCAGACGTTCGCCGGGCGCCACCACCCCGCCGCGGGTATTGATGTAGATCTTCTTGACGATGCCCCGTACCGGCGAGCGCAGCTCGGTGCGCCGCACCCGATCCTCGCCGGCGAGCACGATCTGTTCGAGACCGGCGAGTTCGCTCTGCAGGTTGCTGAGCTCGCGCAGGGCGTCGGAGCGGAACTTCGAATAGGCGTTCTCGATCCGCTGGTAGGCCTCGCGCACCGCGCTCTCGACCCGGGTGATGGCGAGCCGGGTCTGCTCGATCTCGCCCTCGAGATCGTTGGCCTGCCGCTCGAGACGCAGGAGGTCCGTCTTCGAGACCAGCCGCTGCCTGGCGAGTCGCCGCGTGAGATCGAGCTCCTCCTTCACGAGACGATGGGATTCCCGCGCCTGTGCGAGACGGCTCTCCAGCTCCGCGAGCTCCCGTTCCCGCTGCTCCGCCTGCCGGCGCAGGATCTCGAGGTCGGTCTGGAGCTTCTCCTGACGCGAATTGAAGAGCGCCACCTCGCTTTCCGCCACCTCCCGCGCCTCGGCCAGCACCTCTGGCGGGAACGTGATCGCCTTTTCCTCGATCTCCGCCTCGAGGCGGGCGATCGCCGCCAGCACCCCGAGATAGCGTGCCCGCTTCTCCCGATAGTCGCTGGCGGCGCGGACGTTGTCGATGCGCATCAGCACCTGGCCTTCCTCGACCGTGTCGCCTTCCGAAACCAGGATCTCGGAAACGATGCCCCCCTCCAGATGCTGGATCACCTGGACCTGCCGTGAGGGAATGACGCGTCCGGCGCCGCGGGTCACCTCCTCGAGACTCGCCCAGGAGGCCCAGGCGAGGAACACCAGGAAGAAGACGGCGATGGTGAACAGCAGCACATGGCCGAGGCCCCGGGGGCGCAGATCCTCGGGATCGACCAGGGCGGCGGCCGGCCAGCGGCTGCCGCCGGCGGGGTTCGGGATGGAACGACGCCACATGTCAGGAGGCCCTCCGGATGCGGCCCTTGGCCAGCGCATCGAGCACCCGGTCCCGGGGCCCGTCGGCGACCACCCGCCCTTCGTCCATGACGATCAGGCGATCGACGAGGCTCAGGAGCGAGCCGCGATGGGTGACCAGCAGCACCGTCCTGCCCTGCAGTACCGGCATGAGACGCTTCTTGAGCTGGTCCTCGGCGAGGGTGTCCATGGCGCTCGTCGGCTCGTCGAGGAGCAGGATCGGCGGATCGAGAAGCAGCGCACGGGCGAGGGCCACCGCCTGGCGCTGGCCGCCCGAGAGCGCCTCGCCGCGCTCGCCGATCGGCATGTCGTAGCCCAGGGGATGGCGGTTGGCGAAACCGTCCACGCCGGCGATCCGGGCGGCGCGGATGATCGCCGCATCGTCGACATGGCTGGCGCCGAGGGCGATGTTGTCGCGCAGGGAGCCGCGGAACAGGCAGACGTCCTGGAGGACGGCGCCGATGTTGCGGCGCAGATCGGCCGGGTCGATCTGGCGGATGTCGATGCCGTCGATCAGCACCGCCCCGCGCTCCGGCTCGTAGAGCCCGAGAACGAGTTTCCCGACCGTGGTCTTGCCGGATCCCACGCGTCCGATCAGCCCCACCCGCTCGCCCCGGGCGATGCGGAAGGACACCCCCTCCAGCGCCGCCTGTTTCTGGCCGGGATAGGAAAAGACCACCTGGCGGAACTCGATGGTGCCGTCGAGCACCGGCCGGTGGACGAAGCGCTTCCCGGGCGGCCGCTCGGCGGGCAGCCGCATGACCTCGCTCAGCGTCCGGTAGGCGGTACGGGCCTGATGGAAGCGGGCGAGGACGCCGGCCACCTGACCGAGGGGCGCCATCGCCCGCCCGGCGATGATCGTGCAGGCGACCAGCGCCCCGACGGTGAGCTCGCCGGCGGCGATCAGATAGACCCCGACCACCACCACTCCGACCGTGGTCATGTTGGCGGCGAGCGCGGCCGAATTGACGGTGATCGCCGACAGCAGCCGGGCGCGGGCGCTGGACACGGCGGTGGCGGCGACGTACCGCTCCCAGTCGTGCTGCATCCGCCCCTCGGCACCGATCGCCTTGATGGTCTCCAGCCCGTTGATGGCCTCCACCAGGATGCCGTGTTTCAGGGCCGCTTCCCGGAAGGTCCGGCGGATCATGCGGTCGAGCGGGATCTGGGCGAGGAGACCGATCGCCAGCACCAGCGGCACCGCCACCGCCGGGACGATCGCCACCGGGCCGCCGATCAGCCAGATGATGCCGATGAAGAAGAAGACGAAGGGCAGGTCGACGAGGGCGGTGATCGAGGCCGAGGCGAAGAAGTCGCGCAGGGACTCGAATTCGCGCAGATGATTGGCGAAGACACCCGAAGACGCCGGCCGGCTGGCCATGCGGATTCCCAGGACGTGCTCGAAGATGCGCGAGGCGAGACGGATGTCCGCGACCTTGCCGGCGCTGTCGACGAAGTAACCGCGCAGGGTCCGCAGAAGAAAATCGAACCCGAACACGGTGACGGCACCGATCGCCAGCACCCAGAGGGTTTCGATCGCCCGGTTGGGAACCACCCGATCGTAGACGTTCATGATGAACAGCGGGCTCGCCAGGGCGAACAGATTGACCAGCAGCGCCGCCAGCGCCACCTCACCGTAGATCGGCCACTGGCGCAGCAGCACCGACCAGAACCAGTGTCCGCCCCGATCCTCGATCAGATCGCGTTCCCGCGGATCGGCGCCGATCCGGGGCCGGGCGACGATGGCATGGCCGAGATAGCGCGCCTCCAGCCGCTCGGCGGCGATCCTGTCTTCGCCCCCGTCGGCCTCCGGCAAGGCTATCCGATAGGCGCCATCGGCGGTGCGCCCCAGGAGGACGCAGGCCCCGCCGTCGGTGAGCAGGAGGATGCAGGGAGCCAGCGTCTCGCCGAGCTCGGCCAAGGGCCGCCGGATCAGCCGCGCCGCCAGTCCCGCCCGGGAGGCCGCGCGCACGCACAGCGCCGGCGTCAGCCGCCCTTCCGGGAGCGGCAGACCGGCGGTGAGGGCGGTCGGCGACACCGGCCGTTCCAGGAGCCGGGCGAGCAAGGCCAGGCTTTCCGCCAGCGGGTCCGACACCTCGCGGGGCGGCGCAACCGCCCCGCCCTGCGGTTCTCGGGGGGGCGCGGAATCCGCCTCCGTCCGGGCTTCGGCGGTCGCCGGCACGCTGCTTGCCCTCGCTTCGTCCAATGTCCCGCTCCAACGAGGTTGTCGCCCGCGCCCTCCGGGTCGCGGAGTACCGGTGACGGGTTATGCCCCAGATTGGTTAACAATTTTGCATGTCCGGCGGTCGCGGGACAAGCGCGGCCGCCGCCGCAGCAAAAAAACAACACAGTCCGGTACCCGGCGGCCGGTGGCGGGGAGCGCCATTGACGCTCCCGGAGGCAAGAGATATCAGCGATCCTGCTTTTCCGAAGAGTTTCCGACGGGTAAGCCGGCCTCCTCTCGCAACTGACGGACGGGAAGATGGGCAAGAAATCCGGTTTGGCGGCACCGCTGCGGTGGCTGATTCCTTCCCTGCTCGTTTCGGCCGCGATCTTCGCCACCGATGCCGGGGCGCAGGCGGGGTCGATCGTGGACACGGTACGGGCGGCTCTCGAAACGAACCCCGAGCTCGAGCAGGTGCGCGCCGATCGGCGGGCGGTCGACCAGGAACTGCGTCAGGCGCGGGCCCGCTGGTTGCCGTCGGTGGATCTGCGGGCCGCGGCCGGGCCGGAACGTTCCCGCAACAGCAACACCCGGGATCCGCTCAGCGGCGACGATTCCGAGATCCTGTTCCGCTCGGAGGCCGAACTGCGTCTCTCGCAGCTCCTGTTCGACGGTTTCGAAACCCAGGGCGAGATCGAGCGCCAGCGGGCGCGGGTGGACAGTGCCGCGCGGCGGGTCGAGGAGACCGCCGAATTCATCGCCCTGGACGCCGTCGAGGCCCATCTCGAAGTGCTCCGGCGGAGCCGCATCCTCGAGCTGAACGAGCAGAACGTCGCCGAACACGAGCGGATCCTCGCCAAGGTGCGGCGCCTCGAGCAGGAAGGCCGCGGCGACATCGCCGATGTGCGCCAGACCGAGGCCCGCCTCGCCGAGGCCCGGGCCAATCTCGCCACCGCCCGCGGACGCCTCGCCGAAGCCCGCGCCGCCTACGCGCGGGTGGCCGGGATCGAGGCCGACAATCTGGTGATCGGCAAGCCGCCGACGGCCGGTCTGCCGGCCAGTTCCGAGGAGGCGGCCGAACGGGCCTCGGTGTCCAACCCCTCGGTGCTGATCGCCGCCGTCGACGTCGACGTGGCGGCCGCCGAGCTGAAGAAAGCGCGCGCCGGTTACTACCCGCGGCTCGAAGCGGAGCTCCGGGCCGGCTTCGCCGACGGTGCCGACGGCATCAGCCGGACGAGCGATCAGCAGGCGGCGATGCTGGTTCTCCGCTACAACCTGTTCCGCGGCGGAGCCGATATCGCCCGCGAGCGGGAGGCCTTCCACCGCCTCAACGAGGCCCGCGCCGTGCTCGCCACGAGCCGCCGCAAGGCCGAGGAGGAGGCGCGGGTCTCCTTCAGCGCGCTCGAAACGGCACGGGCACGGACCGTGGCCCTGCGCAGCAAGGCCGAAGCCCAGCGGCGGACCCGCGACGCCTATGCGTCGCAGTTCGAAATCGGCCAGCGCGGTCTGCTCGATCTGCTGGATGCCGAGAACGAGCTGTTCCTCGCCCGGGTGGCCCTGACCACCGCCGAATTCACCGAGCGCTTCGCCGCCTACCGCCTGCTGGCGGTCACCGGCGATCTGCTGGACAGCCTCGATGTGGCGCCGCCACGCGAACATCTCGACATCGAGCGGCGCCCGGAGGACGAGCCGACGGCGGAGCGGATCGAAGAGAAGTCTCGGCCGCTGGTCGATCCGGCCATGTCGCCGCGGCCGCTGGTCGATCCGCTCGAGGGCGCGCCGCCGGAGGAGGATGCGGACATCACGCCGCATGTCGGACGGCCGCCGGAAGAACCCGTCCGTACGGGAGGCGACAGCGCCGCCCTCGACGGCGGTAGTACGCCCGAATACCCGAGCTTCGCCGCCTTCTGGCAGTCGCTCACCGGCGGCGGGGCCGCGGCGGTCGAGCCGGCGGCCGGTCCCGCGGAGACGGTGGCGGTGGAGGCATCGCCCCCGACCGTCGAACCCGCCGCCCGCGGGACGGATTCCGGCGCCGACGCACCGCCCAGCTACGAGAGTTTCGACGCCTTCCTGGAGACGCTGTTCGGCCGTCGCAACTGAACGGCGGGCTTCCCTCGTCGATCCCGGGGCTGGTCCCGCGAGGGCGCCGGCCCCGACCGTCCGGGGCCGTCCCTTCCGGTCGCCGGCGTCGGCCGGTCCCGGAGTACGGCCCGCCGATCGCCGAATCGCCGCCGTTCAGGTTTTGTTAACCTCGTCCTGTTACTCCCTGTTCCGTCGCTTCAATCTCGCGGAGACGTCGCGGGCAGCCTGCCCGGGCACGTCGGGGAGTGGATCATGTCGGCTGTGGTACGTCTCATCGATCGTCGGGAGTCGGTCCGACGCGGGCGCCGGGATCCGACCGCGGCCGGGAGAGGTGGCCGTCTTTCGGCGCGGCTGGCGCGCGAGGCCGTCGAAGCCATCGAGGAGGCGGGATCTCCGGGCGAGAGCAGGAACACCATCGTCCTCCATCGTGACGAGCTGATCGCCGACGAGGCGGGCGAGATCCTGCTTCGTCCGGGCGGCAGCGAAGGCGTGGTGCTGCTGGTGACGAGCGAGCCCGTCGTCGCCACCGGGCGCAGCGTTCCCCACATCACCGCCGGCGGCGAGAACGTCTCGGGCTGTCGCTACCTCCGCTTCGCCGACGGGCTCGTTCTCCATTATCCGCCCGATCTGCGGCTGGAGATCGTCCACACCACCGACGGCGATGACTGAGACGGCGCAGCCGGCGGGATATGCGGCGGGGGAGCCACGATCGGCCGCCATCGAGGGACGCCGGCCGGAAGGGATCGGCCTTCCGGTGACCCGGGAACGGGCGTCGGACGGCCACCGGAAGGTCGCCGATCGCCGTTGGTGGAATTGGTGGAAGATGCGTCGCGAAGGCGGCGCGATCGGTCCCCCGGTCGAGACCTCGATACCCCGCGGAAATCCCGCTCGTCTCTCCGGTTCGGCCGCCGCCGCGCCATGAAGATTCCGGGGCCGGCTCGGCGAATCTCCGGTCCGTTCGTCCCCATCGGCCCAACCCGCGGACGCCGGTTCGGACGGACGGCCGCCCTGCTGCTCCTGGTCCTGTCCAGTTTCTGGCCCTGGTCGGCGTCCGGCCGCGCCGCCACCGGCACCGACGCCCCGTTCCGAGAGGGATCGATCCTGGCTCTCGAAGCGGATGCGGGGCGCCGGATCGAAGGGCGTCTCGGGGCTCTCGAGCGGCTCGAGGACCGGCGCATCACCCTGCGCCGGCGCCTCGCCGCCGCCGAGCGTCGGCGGGAGGGGCTGGCCGGGCGGGAGCGCGATCTGCGACGGATGGAAGCCGCCATCGCCGAGGCCTTCACCCGCGCCACCCGAGAGCTGGAGATCGCCCGCGCGCATCTCGAGGACCGCCGTCGGCAGCGGGAACGCGCCGCAGCGGCGCTGATGAGCCGGCTGTACCGCTCGCACGGGTCGGACGCCGCCGACCGCGGCCGGATCCGGCTCCTCCTCGGCGAGCTGCTGCGCGCCGACGACCGGCCGACCGAACTCCGCCGACTGGAGGCGGAGCGACGCGAACTCGCCCGGGCACGCGCCTTCCTTTCCCTCGGCCGGCGCCATCTGGCGGCATTCCGGCCGCTGCTCGAGGAAACGATCGTTGTCCTGCGCAAGGAACTCGCCCGTCTCACTCTCACCCGCCAGGAGACCGTTCGCCGCCTCGCCGCCGCCCGCCGGCATCGGCAGGAGCTCCGCCGCCTCGCCCTCACCGCCCGCCGCCTCGCCCGCCTCGCCGTCCGGCCGGTGCCGCTTCTGTCCGCGACACGGGCGGCGTTCCTCGACACCCCGTTGCCGGTCCCGCCGCGGCGGGATCTGCGGCTGCCGGTGCGGCTGGCGGCGACCGGACCGGCGCGCCTGCCCTCTCCCTCCCTTCCTCCGACCCTGTCGGGGGCGGTGGTCGCCGACGGCTGGCGCCCGCCGATCCTGCCCGTCGACGGCCGGATCCTGTCCCGCTTCGGTGACGAGGAGGCGGGCGCGCTCGCCCGCGGCATCACCATCCGCGTCGATCGCGACCAGCCGGTGCGCGCCGTCCGCGGCGGCCGGGTGGTGTTCGCCCAGCCGTTCCGGCAGTTCGGGCTCGTGTTGATTCTCGACCATGGCGACGGGTATCATACATTGCTGGCAGGGATGACGCGGCTTGATGTCCGCCGCGGAGACCTTATAGCTGCAGGTGCCGTGGTCGGACGGATGGAGCGCTCCCGGGGAGAGGAAGCTCGCCTCTACATCGAGCTGCGCCAGCAGGGCCGACCGGTCAACCCGCTGCCATGGCTGGCAGCGCGAGCTGACAGGACAAGGGGTTAATGGCGAAGTCTGTTCAGAAGTACTGGTCGATCACCGCCGCCACGGCAGCCGCCCTGCTGATGGGCGGCCTGCTGATGGGAGACACCAGCCCGGCGCGGGCGCAGTCCGACAGCGCCGAGACCTTGCGGGCGCTCAAACTGTTCGGCGACGTGTTCGAGCGGGTGCGGGCCGATTATGTCGAGGAGGTCACCGACCAGGCGCTGATCGAGGCGGCCATCAACGGCATGCTGACCTCGCTGGACCCGCATTCCGGCTACCTCGACCAGAACCGCTACCGCGACATGCAGGTGCAGACCCGTGGCGAATTCGGCGGTCTCGGCATCGAGGTGACGATGGAAAACGGCCTCGTCAAGGTGGTCTCGCCGATCGACGACACGCCCGCCTGGCGGGCGGGCATCAAGGCCGGCGATCTGATCACCCATATCGACGACGAACCGGTGATGGGTCTTTCCCTCGGCGAGGCGGTCGACAAGATGCGCGGTCCGGTGAACACCGAGATCAAGCTCCGGATCCTCCGCCAGGGCGAGAAGAAGCCGATCGACATCACCATCACCCGGGCGGTGATCCGCATCAGCCCGGTGCGCTCCGAGGCGCAGGACGACATCGGCTACGTGCGCGTCACCACCTTCAACGAACAGACCAACGGCACCCTGCGCGACAAGGTGGCGAAGCTGCGCCGCGAGATTCCGGAAATGAAGGGGCTGGTGCTCGATCTCCGCAACAATCCGGGCGGCCTGCTGGATCAGGCGGTGGCGGTGGCCGATGCCTTCCTCGACAAGGGCGAGATCGTCTCCACCCGCGGCCGGCGGGCCGACAGCATCCAGCGCTACAATGCGCGACCGGGCGACATTCTCGACGGGCTGCCGATGGTGGTGCTGATCAACGGCGGCTCGGCCTCGGCCTCGGAGATCGTCGCCGGTGCCCTGCAGGACCACAAGCGGGCGATCGTCATGGGCACCCAATCCTTCGGCAAGGGTTCGGTGCAGACGATCGTGCCCATTCCCGGCCACGGCGCCCTGCGGCTGACCACCGCCCGCTACTACACCCCCTCCGGCCGCTCGATCCAGGCCAAGGGAATCACCCCCGACATCACCGTCCAGCAAGCCAAGGTGGAGCTGATCGACGACAACGGCAGGCGCGAGGCGGATCTGCGCGGGCGGCTCGAAGCCGATGTGCCTTCGCAGGACGAGGAGAACGGCGCCGACACGGTGGGTCTCGAGGAACGGGACTATCAGCTCGCCCGGGCGATCGATCTTCTCCGCGGGATCGCCCTCTACAAGGCGGGGCTCGCCGCGGCACGATGAGACCGGACGCAGGCGGCATCGGGGCGGGACGGCGGTTCCGCCCGCTCCCGTGCCCGGTCTGAGCCCCCCATGCCGGGAAAACGGCTGTTCTCCGATCCGCGGCTTCCCTTCGGGATTCTCGGCGGGCTGCTGCTCCTGCTGCTCCTGGCGGTGGCGGGGGTGCGGCTCCTCGGAATCGAGGGCGCACTTCTCTACACCGATCTGCCGCGGGTCGAACTTCCCCTGGTCCGCCCGGAACCAGAGTCGCCACCGGATCCGTCCGCGGGCTCGGCGGAGCCGCCCGAGATCTTCGGAGAGCCGATGGCCGGGGCGCCGCCGCTCGAGGTGCCCGCCGCGCTGCTGCGACCGGGTCCCCACGGGGCCGTCCCGCGACGGGCCGAGGACGGCCGGAGCCCCTTCTCCGCCTATCGGAGCAGCTTCGCCATCCAGCCCGATCGCCCGCGCATCGCCCTCGTCGTGGTCGGTCTCGGCCTCGCCCGCGATCCCACCTTCACCGCCACCGAACTGCCGGCACCCTTCGGCCTCGCCTTCTCGCCCTACGGCCGCCGGCTCGCCGGCTGGATGCGCTACGGGCGCTGGCGGGGTCACGAGGTGCTGCTGGAACTGCCGGTGCGCCCCGCCCGCTTCCCGCTCGACGACGCCGGTCCGCTCGCCATCGCCCCGGATCTGCCGGCCGAACGCCTGAACCAGCGACTGGAGACCGTTCTCGCTTCGGGCAAGGGCTATTTCGCGGTGACGGTCGCGCCGGGAGCCTATCTGGCGGCGCCGGAGAAGCTGGAGCCGGTCCTGACCCGGCTCGCAAAGGCCGGCCTCGGTCTCGTCGAGCTGGGAAGCAACCGCCTGGCGGAGGCGGCCGCCCGGCGGGGCCTCCCCTATGCCTGGAGCGATCCGCCGATCGACCTCGATCCCGCACCGGAAGCGATCGATCTCGCCCTCGGCCGGCTCGAGACCCGCGCCCTGCGCGACGGTGCCGCGCTCGGAACCCTGGAGGGAGCCGCCATCACCTACGCCCGCCTCCAGCAGTGGCTCCCCAGCCTCGAGGCCAAGGGCCTGCAACTCGTGCCGCCGAGCCGCGTGTTCGCGGGTCCCGCCGGCCGAGCGTCGGAGTAGCTACGGGATGGCCTTCGTTCTCTCCGAACAGCCGCCACCGGGGTACCGCCGCGGTGTCGGCATCCTCCTCCTCGACCGGCGTGGCGGAATCTTCGTCGGCCAACGCGCGGACATGTCCCGACCCGCCTGGCAGATGCCCCAGGGCGGCATCGACCCCGGCGAGACCCCGTTGCAGGCCGCCCGGCGGGAACTCTACGAGGAGGTCGGCATCGAGGAGGTCGAGCTTCTCGCGGAAAGCCGCTACTGGCGGTCCTACGATCTGCCGCCCGGCCTCGCCGCGCGGATGTGGAAGGGCCGCTACAAGGGACAGACCCAACGCTGGTTCGCCTTCCGCTTCCTGGGAACCGACGCCGACATCGACATCGACCGGCCGCCGCGGGAATTCGCCGCCTGGCGCTGGACCGATCCCGAGGATCTCCTGCGCCGGATCGTGCCCTTCAAGCGCGACGTCTATCTCAGCGTCGTCGACGAATTCCGGCACCTATGGGCTTGACGATCGGACCCGTGGGCGCCGGCCGCGGACGCTGCCGCCGGACGGGCTCGGGTGATGGCGGGGCCGCGGGCTTCGCCGGCTTCTCCGGCGGCGAGACCTCCGGCTCGGCGGCCGTTTCGGACGATTTCCCGCCGGCCGGGGGCGGTGACGCCGGTTCGCGGTCCCCGGCCGCCGCCGGACGGCGCGTTTCCGCCTCCCGCCCGACTTCTTTCGGCGCGACTTCGCGTGTCGCGGCGGGGGGGCGCACCGACCTCGAAGGGGCGGCCGCGGTTCCGGATGCCGGTCCCGTTCCGGCCGCACGGCCGGACCGACCGCGCCCGAACAGCCGATCGGCGCCGGTCAGGGGTCTGGAGGCGGCCGGTTTCGGCGCCGCCGGCTCCGGTTCCCCACCGGCGGGAGCAGGCGGTGGTGGCTTCGGTGGCGACGGGGGCGGCCGCGGAACCGTCGCCGCCGCCCGTCCTTCCCGGCGCGGCGCCGGAGATGGCGCCTCCGCAGCGGCGAGCTCCCGTTCCGCCAGCCCCGCCCATTCGCCGTATTCGGGAAGGCCGCAGATCGCCCGGATGTAAGCGTCGGCGACCTCCCCGAGCGCGATGCCGTGGGTCTCCAGCCGGGAAACGATCGGCGCCATGAAGGCATCGGCGACGGAAAAGCGGCCGAACAGGAAAGGGCCGCCCGCCGGCGCATCGGCGAGGCAGCTTTCCCAGAGCGCCCGGAGCCGGTCGAGATCCCGCTGCACGCCACGCAACAGCTTTCCCGGCGGGGTGAAGCGGCCCGTCATGTCCATCGGCAGGAAGGTCAGGAGATCCGGGAGCTCGTAGATCGCCTCGGCGGCGACGGCACGTGCGCGCGCCCGCAGCTCCGGCACCTCGGGCCACAGTCCGGGCCGCTGCTCCGCGACATATTCGCAGATCGCGAGCGGTTCGGAGATCCGCAGCTCGCCGATCTCGAGCACCGGCAGGCGACCGCTCGGCGAGATCCGCCCCGCCTCCTCGAGCCCCGCCCCATCACGCAGATCGAGGACCCGGAGCTCGAAGGTCATCCCGGCCCGGCGCAACACCAGCCAGACGGCGAGCGACCGGGAGGAGGTGTTGCGGTTGCCGATGGTGAGGCGGATTTCGGACATCGTTTCCGGCGCTGGGTGACGGTCTCGCTACAACCTAGTGGCCGCGGCCGTCGGCGCAAAGGGCGTGACGCCCTTTCGCAGGTGCGATCCGGCGCGGCGGGTCGGGGTCAGCCGGCGAGCCGCGCCATGCCGGCGCATCCGTGCCAGTAGCCGTCGGCGAACGCCGTGCCCGGCGCCAGCTCGGCGAGCCGCGCCCGCAGCTCTACCGGCGCGATCCGCGCCTCGAGCAGCGCCCGATAGAGGCCGATCACCGCCACCATGTCGAGAGCCTGGGGCATCAGCCGGAAAATCCCGACGCCCATCGCCCGCGCCTCCTCCACCGCGGCCGAAAGTTCGACATAGCCCGCGGACAGGGTCTGGATGCCGTTGACGGCGACGAAAGCCCGCCCGTCCAGCGTCTCCACCGGCATGCCGTCGGCATCCTCGCCGCAGGCGTACTGGCAGTTGTCCTTGCGCCGCCCGCGGCTGCGGGCGTGGTAACAGCGGGCGGAGAGTGCCAGCGGCTGGCGACCGAAGATCTGGAGCTCGAATTCGAGCCGGCTTCCGGCGACGAGACGGGCGAAGGCGGTCGCCGGAAGCTCCGGGGGCGGACAGCAGCGGACGGCTCCGTTCCGGGCCAGGACCGCGAGGGTGCCTTCGTTGTAGACGTTGAGATAGGGCCCGAGCACGTGCGGCCGGCCGCGCAGCAGCCGGACCGCGCCGAAATCGTTGGCTTCCACCGGACCGTCGGCCGTCGCCGCGAGCTCGCGCAGAGCCGCGAGATCGCGCCGCTCTCCGGGCAGGGCGAGGCTCGAGAGCACCACCTCCTTGCCGGCCGCCCGTAGCCGTTCCGCCGCCGCACCGAGGGCCTCGCTCAGGAAGGGCAGCCGCTTGCCGCAGACCACCTCGCCGAGATAGACGATCTCGACGTCGGTCTCTTCGGCGATCCGGAAATAGAAGTCGCGGAGCCGGTCCGCCTCCCAGAAGTAGAGTACCGGTCCCAGCGACAGCCGTGCCGGTCCGCTCATCGCCATCTCTTGTCGTAGGCCCCCACCGTCTCACGCCCACCCTCGGTGAGCTCCTGGAGGTCGGCGAGCGGCACCGGTCGGCCCGCGGCGACCGCTTCGGCGGCCGCCCGCACGGTGCGGATGACCCGCTCGATGTAGGCCCGGCCGCGCTGCCGTCCCTCGATCTTCACCGCCCGCACCCCGGCCCGGGCCAGATCGGGGAGCACCCCGAGCGCACTCAGGCTCACCGGCTCCTCGAACAGGTAGCTCGGCCGACCGCAGGCGAGGAAACGTCCCTTGCAGAGGGTCGGATAGCCGGCGGGCTCCCCGGGGGCGAAGCGGTTGACGGTCACCGGCCCCAGCCGGGTCACCAGCATCCCCTCCTCCTCGGCGTAGCGCACCGCCTCCGCCGGGGAGCAGACCCCGTTCATGTTCGGCGACTGGCCCGTCACATAGGAGGAGAGCAGACAGCGTCCTTCGGCCATGACGCAGAGGCCGCCCATCACGAATACTTCCGTCTCGACCCCGATCGCCTCCGTGAGGGCGCGGATTTCGCTCACCGTGAGCACCCGCGGCAGCACCACCCGGCGGATCCCGGCGAGTTCCTCGAACAGGGCGATCGCCTCGGGATTGGCGGCCGAGGCCTGGACCGAAAGATGCAGCCGGGCCCCGGGATGGCGATCGCGGGCATAGCAGGCGAGCCCGAGATCGGCGAGGATCAGCGCGTCCGCTCCGAGGCTCACGGCGTCGTCGACGGCCCGCCGCCACAGTTCCTGCTCGCCGGCCCGGGGAAAGGTGTTGATGGCGACGAACACCCGCACCTGACGGTCGTGGGCGAAGGCGATCGCCGTCGCGAGTTCCTCGCGGGAGAAATTGAGACCGGGAAAGTTGCGGGCGTTGGTCTCGTCGCGGAAACCCACATAGACGCTGTCCGCACCGGCCCGCACCGCCACCCGGAGGGCCGCGGGCGTCCCCGCGGGACAGACCAGCTCCAGCCGTTCCGGCGCCGGCGTCTCCCGCCCGCTCATCCGCCTTCCCTCCGACCTCCCGCGAGGACCCGCATGAGATCGGCACCACCTTCCGCATAGCGCAAGAGCGGCCCGAGCAGATCGGCCTGCAGCCGCCGGGCCAGCGCGGCTACCGCCCCGGCCCCCACGGCCCCGGTTCCGGCCAAGAGCCGCGCCAGCGGCGCGAAGGGACCGAACGCCTCCGCCAGATCACGGGCGAGATCGATCTCCGCGTTCTCGAGCGCGTTGCGCAGGGCCACCACCACCTCGGTCCGCCCGTCGATCTCCAGGACCCGGCCGAAGAACAGGGAATCGCCGTCCACCCGTCCTTCCACCAGATCGATCAGCCGGGCCACCGGCCCCCGGACGACGGCATCCACCGCCGTCCAAGGCCCGGTGGCGGAAAGGCCGATCGAAAGCGTCCCCGACCGCAGACGGAGGAGAAGACTGCCGGGCAGATCGGTGGGTGTGACGGCGACCGCCAGATCGCCCAGCGAGGCCAGACGCTCGGTCAGACCGGGATGGCGCGCGAGCAGCGCCGCGGTCAGGAAATCCAGGGGCAGTGCCGGCAGGCGCGGGGGGAACCCTTCCGGCGACCGGGATGGGTCGAGCGGCATGATGGCATCCTCGCCGAAGGCGGTCGGGCGAGCGTTCGCCGCTTCGCAGTGGCCCAATCGGATCGCCTCCGCCTTGACCGAGGTCAACCGGCGCCGATCGCCTCCGGCTCAGGGGATGGTGGTGCCCGTCCAGGCCGGCGGATCGCTGGCGGGAAAGGATTCGACATCGGCCTCCTCGACCGGATCGACGGTCGGCTCCCTCGCCTCCCCCTCGGCCCCGGCCACCATCGGCGATCCGCCGTCGATCGCCGCGAGGGCGACGGGCGAGGTCGAGATCACCAGAAGATCGCGCAGGCTGTCGGCATAGGGTCTGATCCGGATCTCGCGAACGGGCGCCTCCACCAGCTCCCACTTCCAGCCCTGCCGTTCCGCATAGTCGATGGCGCTGTGCGCGTCCGGGAATTCGAGAGCGATCGGACGATAGGGGTCGGCACTGCCGCTCCAACCCGTGAGCGGATCGACGAAGGTCCGGCTCCCCGGTTCGAATTCCAGGATCCAGGCCCGATCCGAGGCCCTGCCGCCGCGCCCCGCCTGGACCTCGCGCCGACGGATCCGCGCCACCGGCATCGGCGACGCGGCGGGAAAGCGGGTTCCCGGGCGGCGCTCCGGCATGCGGGCGATATTCTGCTGGTTCGTCATCGACACCTCCCGACGGGCTCGACGCGGGACCGCGCGTCCTTCCCTTTCGGAGCGCGAACCGCCCCGTCTCCACCCCAGATATGGGCGCGCCGCGGGCGGCCACAATGGCCGCTGCGGCGCCCCTCCCGCGGGTTGCGGTGCCGGTGCAGGCCGCCCCTCAAAGCCTCGCCGCGGGATGCCTATATATGGTGCGGGTTTTTTTCCGACCGTCGAATGGGCATTGTTCGAGGCGGGTGCCCCCGCGAGGATCACATCGATCGGACAGGGATCGGACAGGAGGAGATTGCGCGCATGACATCGGATCCGCGGCGCTGGATGTGGGCGGAAGCCTGCGAGATGCTCGCCCGCGCCGAGCGCCTGCAGCGCCAGTTCTTCGTCCCCGCCGAAGCGCGGCCGGAAGCCTCGCAGTGGGAACCTCCGGTCGACGTGTTCGAGACCGAGCGCGGTCTGTGGATCACGGTGGCGCTGCCCGGCGTGGATCCCGCGGATCTGGAACTGGCCGTCCAGGACACGACGCTGGTCGTTTCCGGCCGGCGGATCCTGCCGGCGGTGGTGCGTCGGGCCCGGCTGATCCGCCTCGAGATCCCGCACGGCCGTTTCCTCCGCCGGATCCGCCTTCCCGCCGGCCGCTATCTCCTCACCACGCAGGAATTCAGGGACGGCTGCCTGACGATTGTCCTCGAACGGATGTGAGGTGCGCCGATGGCCGAGGAACAGATCAGACAGGAAGCCGGGACGGCCGCCGAGGCGCCCGCCGAGCCGCGGGAACGGCGCGAGGAAGCCGGGTCGCCTCTGCCGGAAGGTGTGGTCGCCGTCCTGCCCTTGAGGAACGCGGTGCTGTTTCCGGGCGTCGTGCTGCCGCTGTCGGTCGGTCGCCGCCGTTCGGTGCTGGCGGTCCAGGCGAGCATCGAGGCGGAACGGCCGATCGCCGTGGTGCTGCAGCGGGATCCGGAAGTCGAGGAGCCGGGCGGCGACGGGCTGCATCCCATCGGCACGGTCGCCAACATCCTGCGTTTCGTGACCGCCGGGGAGGGAGCCCATCACGTCATCTGCCAGGGGGTGCGTCGCTTCCGGGTGGTCGAGTACGTCGAAGGGCATCCGTTCCTCGCCGCCCGGATCGAGGAGATCGAGACCCGCGAGGAGATCACGCCCGGGATCGAGGCCCGGATGAACGAGCTCAAGCGGCTCGCCGGCGAAGCCCTGGAGCTCATTCCGCAGGCTCCGAGCGAGGTCGGCGAGGCGATCCGGAACATCGCCTCGCCCGGCATGCTGGCCGATTTCGTCGCCTCCTTCATGGACTTCGCGGCCACCGACAAGCAGCGGGTGCTGGAAACCCTCGAGGTGGAGCCGCGGCTCGATCTCGTCCTCCGGCTGCTGGCCCAGCGCCTCGCGGTGCTGCGCCTCAGCCAGGAGATCGCCGAGGAGACCCGTCAGACCATCGAGAAGGAAAACCGCGAGCGTCTGCTGCGCGAACAGCTCCGCACGATCCGTCGCCAGCTCGGCGAGGAGGGGGAGCGGGACGCGGAGATCGAGGAGCTCGAAAAGGCGATCGCCGAGGCCGGCATGCCCGAGGAGGTCGAGGAGCACGCCAGGAAGGAGCTCCGGCGGCTCGAACGGCTGCCCGAAGCGGCGGCCGAATACGGCATGCTCAGGACCTATCTCGAATGGCTGATCGAGCTTCCCTGGGCGAAGCTCGACGAGGAGGTGATCGACATCCCCAAGGCCCGCCGGATCCTCGACGAGGATCATTTCGATCTCGACAAGGTGAAGACGCGGATTCTCGAATATCTCGCGGTGCGCAAGCTCAATCCGGAGGGCAAGGGACCCATCCTCTGCCTCGTCGGTCCGCCCGGTGTCGGCAAGACCTCCCTGGGACAGAGCATCGCCCGCGCTACCGGTCGCCGGTTCGTCCGCCTCAGCCTCGGCGGCGTCCACGACGAGGCGGAGATCCGTGGCCATCGCCGCACCTACATCGGGGCGCTTCCGGGCAACATCATCCAGGCGATCCGCAAGGCCGGCAGCCGCAACCCGGTGCTGATGCTGGACGAGATCGACAAGCTCGGCGCCAGCCTCCACGGTGATCCCGCCTCGGCCCTGCTCGAGGTGCTCGATCCCGAACAGAACAGCAGCTTCCGGGACAACTATCTGGGCGTGCCCTTCGATCTCTCCAAGGTGCTGTTCATCGCCACCGCCAACATCGCCGACGGTATTCCCGGCCCCCTGCGCGACCGCATGGAAGTGATCGAACTGCCCGGCTACACCGAGGACGAAAAGCTGGAGATCGCCAAGCGCTATCTGCTGCCGCGCCAGCTCCGGCAGAACGGTCTCGAACCCGAGCAGTTCGCGATCGGCGACGAGGCGATCCGGGCCATCATCCGGCAGTACACGCGGGAGGCCGGATGCCGCAACCTCGAGCGTCAGCTCGGTGCGGTGATCCGCCGGGCCGCGGTGCAGATCGCCGAGGGCCGGGCCGAGCGGGTCACCGTCGATGCCGCGGATCTGGCCGAGATCCTGGGGCCGCCGAAGTTCGAGGACGAGGTGGCGATGCGCACCTCGGTGCCGGGAGTCGCCACCGGCCTCGCCTGGACGCCCTTCGGCGGCGAGATCCTGTTCATCGAGGCCACCCGCGTGCCGGGCAAGGGCAATCTCATCCTGACCGGCCAGCTCGGCGAGGTGATGAAGGAAAGCGCCACCGCCGCCGTCACCCTGGTCAAGGCGCGGGCGGAACGGCTCGGGATCGATCCGACCCTCTTCGAGAAGAGCGATCTCCACATCCACGTGCCGGCCGGGGCGGTGCCCAAGGACGGGCCGAGCGCCGGGATCGCCATCTTCACCGCCATCACCTCGCTCCTGACCGGGCGCACGGTGCGGCCGGACGTCGCCATGACCGGCGAGATCTCGCTGCGCGGTCTCGTCCTTCCGGTGGGAGGCATCAAGGAAAAGGCCCTGGCCGCGCTACGCGCAGGGATCCGGACGGTGCTGCTGCCGGCCCGCAATCGCAAGGATCTCGCCGAGATCCCCGAGGGCGCGCGCGACCGGCTCGAATTCGTTTGGCTGGAAACGGTGGACGACGCGCTGGCCGCCGCTCTCGAGCTCGAGACCGCCGGCACGGCCTGATCGGCCGGCGCGTTCGCCGATCCCGCAACCATCGAGGAAGGATCCGTGGCCGAAGACCTCTATGCCGTTCTCGGCGTCGACCGGGGCGCCTCGCAGGAGGAGATCCGCAAGGCCTACCGCCGGCTCGCCAAGGAACTCCATCCCGATTTCAATCCGGGGGACCGGACCGCCGAGGAGAGGTTCAAGAAGGTCTCGGCGGCCTACGAGATCCTCGGCGATCCGGAGAAGCGGGCCCGTTACGACCGTGGCGAGATCGACGAAACCGGGGCCGAGAAGCCGCAGTACCGACACTACCGGGATTTCGCCGAGACCGGTGCCGGCGAACGCTACCATACCGGACGCGGCTTCGAGGATTTCGCCGATCTGGGCGACATCTTCTCGGAGCTCTTCGGACGTACGGCCCGGCGCCGGGCGGGACCGATGCGGGGGCCCGATCTCCGCTACCATCTGGTGGTCGATTTCCTCGACGCCGTACGCGGCGGCAGGCGGCGGGTGGTGCTGCCCGACGGTTCGGCTCTGGACGTGACCATCCCGGCCGGAATCGAAAGTGGCCAGGTGATCCGCCTTCGCGGCAAGGGTGCTCCGGGCTTCGAGGGCGGTCCACCCGGCGATGCGCTGGTGGAGATCGAGGTCCGCCCGCACCCCCTGTTCACCCGCGAGGGGGACGATATCCGGGTGACCCTGCCGATCACCCTCGACGAGGCGGTCCTCGGCGGCAAGGTCGAGGTGCCGACCATCGACGGTCCGGTACGCATGACGATCCCGAGAGGCGCCAGCAGCGGCCGGGTCCTGCGGCTGCGCGGCAAGGGGGTGCCGGATCCGCGCACCGGCAGACGCGGCGATCAGTACGTCCGCCTCGAAATCGTCCTGCCCGAGCAGATCGATTCCGAACTCGAGACCTTCATGCGGCGCTGGCGTGAGAACCACGCCTACGATCCGCGCGCGCGCCTGCGGGAGATGGCCTGATGCTGGTCGGGGAACGGGAAGTGGTGGCGGAGATCCGCGGTCTCACCGTGCGGCGGCTGCGCGCCTGGGTGCGACGCGGCTGGATTCGGCCGGCGGTGCGGGATCACGAATACCGGTTCGACGAACTCGATCTCGCGCGCCTGCGACTGCTGTGCGAGCTGCGCGAGGAGCTGGGCGTCGGCGAGGAGGCGATGCCTCTGATCCTGTCCCTCATGGACCAGGTCTACGGGCTGCGGCGCGAACTCCGGCGCCTCGCCGAGGCGATCGGCGCCGAACCGGTCGAGGTCCGCGAGCGCATCCTGGCGCGGCTGCACGAAGCTCCGTGAGCTCGCCGCGTTCCGCCCTCAATCCTCGCCACCGTCGGCCAGGGCGACGATGGGCTTGGCGTATTGCCGCTCCATGTCCCAGGGAAACAGGATCCAGGTGTCCTGGCTCACTTCGGTGATGAAGGTGTCGACCACCGGCCGTCCCTCGGGTTTGGCGTAGACCGTCGCGAAATGCGCTTTCGGCAGCAGCCGGCGGAGGATGCGCCCGGTCTGCCCGGTGTCCACCAGATCGTCGATCACCAGCCAACCCTCGCCGTCCCCCTCGACCCCCTTGAGGAGCTGCGGCTCGCGCTGCTCGGTCTCGTCGTAGGAGGCGATGCAGACGGTGTCGATGAGACGGATGTCGAGCTCGCGGGCGATGATGTGGGCGGGCACCAGCCCGCCGCGGGTGATCGCGACGATTCCCTCGAAGGGACCGAGACCGGCGAGGCGCCAGGCGAGCGCCTTGGCGTCGCGGTGCAACTCGTCCCAGGACACCGGAAAGTAGCGGGCGGGCTTGGCGGCCATGGAAGGGCTCCCGGAAGCGACGAACGCCGGCAGAGGTGCGGGGGCACCGTACGGCTGTCAAGACCGGGGGATCTTCACAGCCGCCATGACGGCGCCGTAGAGTGGTCGCCGATCGCTGTCGCGGGAGGACGCAATGGAAGAGGAAGAGGCTCGCCCGAAGCGGAGCACGCCGGAGCTGGGCGCTTCCCTCGAGCGCATGTCGGTGGAGGAGCTCGAAGCCTACATCGAGGCCCTCCGTGCGGAGATCGCCCGGGTCGAGGCCGAGCTCGCGAGGAAGCGGGCGGTGCGCGATGCCGCCGAAGCCCTGTTCGGGCGGCGGAGCTGAATGGGGGATCTGCGCTTCTGTCCGGCCTGCGGTGCCGGGCTCGAGCGTCGCCGGCCGGCCGGCGACAGCCACGAACGGCTCGTTTGCAGCGCCTGCGGCCGCATCCACTACGAGAATCCCCGGCTGATCGTCGGCAGCGTCTGCCTGCACGACAGGCGGATCTTGCTGTGCCGGCGGGCGATCGCCCCGCGCCGGGGACTGTGGACGATCCCGGCCGGCTTCCTCGAGCTCGGCGAAAGTCCGGAAGAGGGAGCCGCCCGCGAGGCCTTCGAGGAGGCCCGCGCCCGGATCCGCATCCGCGGGCTGCTCGCCGTCTACAGCGTGCGGCGGATCGGTCAGGTCCAGCTCGTCTATCTCGCGGGGCTCGAGGATCCGACGATCGACCCCGGGCCGGAGAGTCTCGAGGTGAGGCTGTTCGCCCCGGAGCGCATTCCCTGGCGCGAGCTCGCTTTCCCCACCGTGCGCTGGGCGCTCGAGCGCGCCCTGCGCCTCGATCCCGGGGACGGTCCGCCGGTGCCGGTGGCCAATCCCGGGGGGTGCGATCCCGAGGAGCTGCCGCCGGAGGGCGGCGGACCCGCTTGACAGCCCAACCCGGGCTCCCTATGGGCCGGGTCATGAGCATGGCGAAGCGGATCCGTCTGCGACGACGAAGTGCCGGGGCGCATTGCCGCCCGTGAGCCGACCGTGCCCGGCTGCCGGGGCGGTCGGTAGCCCATCCCGCCGTCCCACCGTTTCCCCGAGACCGCCATGTTCCTCCTGCGTCCCGAAGCTCCCACCGATGCGCCCGCCATCGAAGCCCTGCTCGACGAGGTGTTCGGCGTCCGCCGTCAGCACAAGACATCCTATCGCTATCGGGTGGGCATCGCACCGCTGCGCAGGCTCTGCCTGGTCGCCGAAAAGGAAGGCCGACTGGTGGGCACGATCCGCTACTGGCCGGTACGGCTGGGCGGGGAACCGGCGCTGCTGCTGGGGCCGGTGGCCAGCGCCCGCGGCGAGGCGGGCAACGGCATCGGCCGGGCGCTGATCGAAACCAGCCTCGACCGGGCGGCCCGGCTCGGCCACGATCTCGTACTGCTGGTGGGCGATCCCGCGTACTATGCGCGTTTCGGCTTCGCCCCGGCGCCACCCGCGATCCGGATGCCGGGCGAGGATCCGGCCCGCCTCCAGTACAAGCGTCTGGGAGTCGCGGAACGGCCACTGCCCACGGGCATCCTGCGCCGGGCCGATGCCGACCGCGCGGGCGGCGATTGCAGCCCGGACAGCTTTGCCCTAGATCCCGGTTGTGCGGGGCGTAGCGCAGTCCGGTAGCGCATCTGCTTTGGGAGCAGAGGGTCGGCGGTTCGAATCCGCCCGCCCCGACCAGGGAAATCAATGGGTTATCAGACATCCGCCACCACCTCGAGGCGGTCGCGTTCCCGCCCGTCGCGGTCGGTCCAGCGCCTGCGTCGCAGCCTGCCGGCACCCTCTTCCTCGATCGCCGCCGCCGGAGAACGGACGGCCATCGCCTCGCCCGAGGATGTGGCGATCGCCTTCCGATCCTCGGCCGGGCGCCCGAGGGCCGCGAGCTGCGCGGGCACCGGACGGGCCGGCCGTCGCCGGTCCCTCGCGATGCTCGAGGAGGGACCGGAGCCGGTATGAGCGGCGAGTGCGGGATCGTCCAGGACGGCACCACAATTCCCGATTTCGGGGCGTCGCGGCGCATCCGCGGCCCTCGATCGCTCCGATTCGCGATCGCCGCTCACCCGGTCGCCAGCGCGATCCTTCGTCCCGCAGGGGGGATCCGGTGGAATTTCCGCCGGGATCGCGAGGATCTCTCGCGAAAGGTGTCGGCGTTCGGCTCCGGCAGCCGGGTCACGCGCCAGCCGGTGCCGGCTGCGAACCGCGGCGAGCCCCGGGCCGTCAGCAGCACCCCGATCCGGCGGTGTCGAAGGGCCCGGCGATGGGATTCCGGGAGCTCGCCCACCATCCCGTCGGTGACGATCAGCGCCCGACGGATTCCTCGGCGGCGAATATGTTCGGTGACAGGGCCGATACGGGTACCGCCCGTCGTTTCCACGAGCCCCCGGGAAAGCGCCCGCAGGGGGACGTCCCGCACCACGGTGCTGAACAGATGGATCCACGGATGGAGCCACCGTTCGAAGCTCGCCAGGATCCCGTAGAGCGGGGCGAGCTCGCCCCTCATGCTGCCGCTCACATCGAGATAGAGATGGACGTCCTCACCGGGCAGAACGGTCCGCCCCGTCAGCGGTGCTCGGTGGAGGAGCGGCAGTTCGCCCAGCTCTTCGAGAAGCAGCGCCCGCCGGTCTCCCGGGCTGCGCCAGGGAACGAAACCCTCCACCGGCGCGATCGCGGCTCTCGGCGCTCCGTTCCACGGCTCACCGCGATCGGTCAGGGCCAGCAGCGCCCGTCGGACGGCGGCCGCCACCCGCTCCCCGGCCGTCACCGGTTCGACACGGTCGGCGGCCCGCATCCGGTTCCGATGCCGGGCATCGCCGCCCCCACTTTCCGCGAGAGAGTCGAACAGCTCCCGCAGTGTCCGCAGGAGATCCGGATCGAGAGCTCCATCCGGGAACGGGCCCGACACCTCTTCCGACGCCGATCCGCCGGCCGCCCCGTCCCGATATTCGCCTCCATGATTTCCGAGCAGTTTTCCCGTCCCGGGGTTTCCGCCTTCGAGATGCACTTCGAGCAGGGCCACGAGTTCCGCTTCCGTCACTTGCCGTTCGCTGTACACCGCGCGGTGGATCTCACCGGCGATCCCTTCCAGAGGCCATCTCTCGGCGGCGGTCCGCCAGCCCGGCGGCGGCCGCAGCAGCGCCTCCGGCATCCGGTCGGCCCGATAGAGCCGGCGGAACAGCGCGGTGTCCGCGGGGTCGGGAAAGAGCTGGCAGAGCTGGGCGTTGATCAGCACGTCGAACGCCCAGTTCCGTGCCGGCGTCATCTTCCGGCACAGCCGCGTGTGCCCGAGCAGGACGTGGAACAGCTCGTGCATCACGAGACTCCGCAGTTCCTCCTCGGTACGGCAGTTGGCCTTCACGAAGTCCGGATTGAGGAGCAGCCGGGACCGCGCACCCAGGGTCACGCAGGCGGTTCCGACCTCACGGCTGGCGGCGATCTCGAGAAGGCCCAGGAGCTTGAGGAACGCCGGCTGTCCCGGCGGAACACAGGCCACCACCCGGGCGGCCAGCGCGGCGCTTTCCTCGTCACGGGCCGTCCCGCGGGAGCATATCCGGCCGGCACCGCTCACCCTGCGTCTCCCGCCACCGGCACGAACCACCGATGCACCTTCCCCCACCATTCGGCTACCGCGATCCGCGGCCGGCGGCTGGCGAGGAAGATGCCGCCGGCACTGCGGCTCAGGAGCAGCAGCACGGGCTCGGGCCCGAGACGGGGGGCGTCGATCCGCGCCTCCGCGGAGTCCGCGGGCGGAAGCGTCGCGACGGTGTGGAGCAGGGCGAAAGCGGGCAGGCCGAGCGTCCGCGGTTCGGTGGCGACCGCCAGATCGAAGAGCGCGCGCCGCCGCGCTCCCGGTCGTCCGGGGACCTTCTTCCCCAGAAGATCGAGAAAGGCCGCCTCGGGATCACCCTCGCCCATGGTCCGCCCCAGCGACACGGGAAGATCGACCCATCCGATGCAGCGAAAACCGGCAATCGTCATTCAGCTCCTCCCCAGCCCGATATGCGGCGCTGTCCATGGCGTCGGCGGAGTCTCCGATACCGCGGTGACCGAGCCCCCGCCGGCTTCCTCGACCGACCCCGACCATCGGTCGGAATTCGGTGTTCACCCGATCTCTTCCGTTCGCCCCTCCCGTGCTCGACGAACTCCGGAGGGAGTCCGCACCCGTTCGAACATCCTTCGCCAGGCTTTCGCCTTCCGCACCACCATCACCGGATCGAATCCATCCCCCTCCTCCGCGGCCAGGGTCCGGAGCAGGTTGTCGAGCTCCTCGGCGTGGGGATCCGCCTTCGCCCGGAGATCCGCCACCACCTCCCCGATGCGGAGCGCCAGATCGGGGGACCAGAGCGATCCACGGAATTCCCCCGAACCTCCCAGGACGAAAGCCAGGATCTTCCCCGTCGGCCCGCTCAGGAGCTCGCAGGTGGCGGCCGTGAAACGGTCGCAATCGACCAGCACGGGGGCGATCGCCCAGGACAGCGCATAGCGTTCCGCGGCGGTGCACGCCGCCCAGGCATCGCTCGCGAACTGGGCGAGATGGAGCGGGGTCGGGGCGTTCGCGGGAAGCCCCAGCGCCAGCGCCAGCCGGCGGACCGGATCCCGTTCGCCGTACAGTTCGCGGAGAGGGCTTCCGGCCGGTTCGCTCGCCAGCGCCGCCGCCATTCCGTGGATCGCCGCCAGCTTGACCTCGTCGATCGCCCGGCCCCGGGCGCGCTGCGGCAATCCCCAGCGGAGCGCGAGGTAGGCCAGATCCTCGAGCGGCTCCTCGCGCCCGAGGGCGCGCGCCGCCGCAAGCAGCGAGCAGACCGACTGGACCAGCGCCACCGCACGCCGGCCGGTGATCGCGAGCCGCGCTTCCTGCAGGGGCACCACCAGAGCGTTCACCCAGGCCTCGGCCCAGCCGCGCTCCTCGGGTGCGATCGCCCCCAGATTGGCTTTCGCCGCCTCCACCAGGGACGCCACCCGGGCCGCCTGCTCCCGATCCGGCGACCGGTGCCCCCCGGCGATCAGCGCATGCCGCTCCCCGGCCGGCAGATCGGCGAATGCGGGAAGCACGATCACCCAGGGAAAGCGATCCGCCAGAGCGGGATCGAGAGGCAGGGATCCGCAGCAGACCTCCTCCTCCTCGCTCTCGCCTTCCGCCGTCGCGGGCGGGTTCATCGCCGCCCAGCGGTAGCGCAGCCGTTCCAGGAGGAGCCCCTGGAGGCGACGCTCGTGAATGATCGAGAACGTCCGGTTCTGCAGCTCCGGCCTGCAGCGCGAGATCTCGTCGAGGAAGACGGACTGGGCATCCCAGAGGTCCGCCGGCGTGCGCAGATATTCGACGCCGTCGCGGGCCCGGTTCGGAACCGGATATCCGACCAGCTCGTCGAAATTCACCAGCGCGAGATTGTAGTGCCGGTGCTCGAGACCGAGACAGACGGCGATGCGGTTCAGCAGCTCGCTTTTGCCGGTTCCCGGCGGGCCGATCAGCAACAGGGGCCGTTCGTCGGCCAGCGCCGCGAGGAGGACGATGTCGAGATGGGAGAGCCCGAAAATGTTGAGCGTCCGCAACAGATGGCGAGCGGGTGGTTCGGTGGTCATGACACCCCCTCCGTGCCCATGGGAAACGGGCGCGACCGGCCCCGGACACGAAGGGCCTGGCAGCGCGTCAACGGAATGAATGAGCCGCCCTGCAAGTTGCCTGTTGAACCGGCGATCCCGGAATTACGTCCGGCTGCGAATCGTCCGCTCCCGTTCCTCGGCGGACCCGCTCCATCGGGCAGCGTTTCGCCGTCTTCGCTGAACTTGCGATACGCCCGCCACACGGGCGCATTTCGGCACGTAGTGCCTTATTGGGAGCGTTCGGGGGAATGTCAAGGGGGTGCCCCGGGGATTTTTCGCTCCGATGGACATCCGGCGGCGCGCGGGAACCGCGCCCGCCCGGCCTCGCCGATGATCAGTACGGCCGTTGGGGGCGCATGTCCTCGCGCCGGATCCCGGCCACCACCACCGGCTTCTTCATGGCATCACGGCGGAAGGGCTCGCCCAGCTCCTGGTTGAGGATCGCCTCGATGAAGGTCGTCACCCCGCTTTTCTGGGCCTCGCAGCCCTCGCGGATGGCGCGGCCGAGCTCCTCCGGCGTGCGGGCGACGACACCGCGAAAGCCGCAGGCTTCGGCGATGCGGGCGTAGGACAGTTCGGGATCGAGCTCGGTGCCGACGAAATTGTCGTCGTACCAGAGCGTCGTGTTGCGCTTCTCCGCCCCCCATTGGTGGTTGCGGAAGACGACCATGGTGATCGCCGGCCAGCCCCGGCGGCGGATCGCCGTCATCTCGTTCATCGAGATCCCGAACGCCCCGTCGCCGGCGAACCCCACCACCGGCACCTCCGGACGGCCGATCTTGGCCCCGACGATCGCCGGAAAGCCGTATCCGCAGGGGCCGAACAGACCCGGCGAGAGATATTTGCGCCCTTCCTCGAAACTCGGATAGGCGTTGCCGATGGCGCAGTTGTTGCCGATGTCCATGGAAATGACGGCATCCGCCGGCAGCGCCGTCTGGATCGCCCGCCAGGCCTGGCGCGGCGACATCCGCTCCGGATGCGCGGCACGGGCGCGGGCGTTCCAGTCGGTGCCGGGATCGTCCTCCTCGTGATCCATGGAGCTCAGCTCCTGGAGCCAGGCCGACTTCGTGCGATGGATCAGCGCCCGCCGCTCCTCGCGGTCGATGTCCCCGGCGGTGGGCGCCAGTTTCGCGAGCAGCCGTTCGGCGACCCGGCGGGCATCGCCACAGATTCCCACCGTCACCTTCTTGGTGAGACCGATCCGGTCGGGGTTGATGTCCACCTGGATGAGCTTCGCCTCCTTCGGCCAGTAATCGATGCCGTAGCAGGGCAGGGTCGAGAAGGGGTTGAGGCGGGTGCCGAGGGCGAGCACCACATCGGCCCGGGCCAGGAGCCGCATCGCCGCCTTGGAGCCATTGTAGCCGAGCGGGCCCACCGACAGGGGATGGGAGCCGGGAAACGCGTCGTTGTGCTGGTAGCCACAGCAGACCGGCGCATCCAGCCGCTCGGCGAGGGCCATCGAGGCCGCGATGGCGTCCCCGAGCACCACCCCGGCACCGTTGAGGATCACCGGAAAACGCGCCTCCGACAGGAGCCGTGCCGCCTCGGCGATCGCCTCGTCGCCGCCGGCCGGCCGCTCGATCCGGAGGAGCTGCGGCAGTTCGATGTCGATCACCCGTGTCCAGTAGTCCCGAGGCAGGTTGATCTGGGCCGGCGCCATCCCCCGCCAGGCCTTGGCGATCACCCGGTTGAGGACCTCGGCGACCCGCGAGGGATCCCGGACCTCCTCCTGGTAGCAGACGGCATCGCGGAAGGCCGACATCTGCTCCATCTCCTGGAAGCCGCCGAGACCGATGGTCCGGTTGGCCGCCTGCGGGGTGACCAGCAGCATCGGGGTGTGGTTCCAGTACGCGGTCTTGATGGCGGTCAGGAAATTGGTGATCCCGGGTCCGTTCTGACCGATGCACATGGCCATGCGGCCGGTGACCCGGGTGTAGCCGTCGGCCATGTAGCCGGCGTTGCACTCGTGGGCGACGTCCCAGAAGGTGATCCCGGCCTTCGGGAACAGATCCGAGATCGGCATGAAGGCCGAGCCGATGATGCCGAAGGCCTGGTCGATGCCGTGGAGCTGCAGCACCTTCACGAAGGCTTCCTCGGTGGTCATTTTCATGGCGACGCTCTCCCCTTTTCGCCCCTTCCATCTTCCGGGCCGGCCGGCCGTCCCCGCCCCGACGGGGAGATCCCCCGGCTCGTCCTTCCCCGGATCGTGACCGCCGTCGCATCGACGTCGCCGGAGACGGTTTCGGGCATGATCGAACAATCGAGGATGTGCAAGCCCTCGATGCCGCCGGGCTGCGGGCGGGCGCGACCCGTCGGCGCCCGGAAGCCGCCGGGGTCGGCTCGTCCGTCTCCTCCCTCCCGTCATCTGCGGCCCCCTCCCGCGAGCCACACGGGGCGACCGGCCGACCCGCGACGGGATCCTCGTCTCGAAGCTTGCAATTCCCCTTAGATTGGCAACAATGAGACTGCAAGTATCAAAACAAAACCAGGATCAGGAGAGGCAGGACATGAAGGTAGCACGCAAGCTGGCCGGGATGTCGCGTCGCGATCTCTTCCGGCTCACCTCCGAATTCGGCATCAGTTCCACCCTGTTCGCAGCCGCGGCCTTCACCGGCACGCTCACCTTCGCCGATCTCGCCCGGGCCGCCGAATCGACCTACAAGAAACGGTTCGCCAAGAAGGCGAAACACACGCTCAAGTTCGGCGCCGCCGGTTTCAACCCCCGAAATCTGCTGATCGAACGGGCCGGCGCCCTTCAGTTCGCGCTCGATCTCGAAGAGCGGACCGATGGCGAGATCCGGGTGGAGTTCATCGGCGACAACCAGATCTGCGGCCAGCTCTCCTGCGTGAAGAAGGCCCAGCAGGGGATCATCGACATTTATGCCGCTTCCACCCAGAACTCGGCCGGCGGCGCGCCCTACTTCAATGTGCTCGACTATGCCTACATGTTCCCGAGCCGTGCCGCACAGTACTACTTCTTCTACCATCCCGGCAGCCAGCGCATTCTCCGTGATCCCCTGGAAAAGCGCCACGGCATCAAGTTCCTCTTCACCCATGCCGAGCTTCGGGGCATCCAGCTCGGTCTCAAATGGAAGGAGGCGCCGACGGTCACCAGGCTCGAGGAGCTGTTCGGCACCAAGAACCGGGTCACCGGCACCCAGCTCGGCCGCATCGCCATGCAGCTCCTGAACCTCAATCCGGTACCGATCGCCTGGGAAGAGACCCTGGACGCCCTCAAGCAGGGGCTGATCGACGGCGCCGAGACATGGGCCTCGGCGGTGGCCTACGCCAACATGTCGCCGGTGGTCGCCCAATCCGTCGATCTGCGCTTCTTCTGCGGCACCGAACATACGGCGATGCGGGCCAAGGTGTTCGATTCGCTCTCGGGCGAACTGCAGGACGCGGTGATGGAATCGGCCTATCTGGCCCAGGTCCACGTACAGGCGGCCAACGAGGCCTCCCTGGTCAAGACGGTGGGCTATTCGCAGCCGCAGCTTCCGGGGACCATCTTCAGCGAGCACGGCGTGCGTCCGGCCTTTCTCGCCGAAGAGGAAATCCGCAAGGCCGAACAGATGTGCTCGCCCGAGTTCAATCCCGAGCCCTGGGCGGCATGGCGGGAACGGCTCGACAAATGGGCCGGCGGTATCGACACCTATGGCGAGATCCACCGAATCGCCCGCGAGATTCCGGCCGACACCAAACCCGAGAACGTCGAGCCGCGGCGCTGGTGGAAGGCGACCGAAACCTGAACCTTCCGTGCGCGTCCGCCCGGCCGATGCCGGGCGGACGCGTCCACCGCCGCCGTGCGTGGGAGCCGACCTGCGGACCGGCGATCGTCGTACCGGTGATGGGATGAGCGATGGCGAGTTTCGGAGAACAGGCCACGGCGATTCTCGCGGCGCTGGTGGCGCAGGACGCCTGGATGCTGAGCGAAGCGATGCGCGAGCCGGCCGCCTATCCGCTGACCGCGATGGCGATGGCGGTCGGGATCGGCGTCCTGCTCCTGCTGTTCCGCCGGATTCCCTGGCTCGACCGCAACATCGAACGCTACGCCCTCGTCGCCATCTACGTGACCATCGCCATGGTGATCTTCGTCGAGGTGATCCGACGCTTCGCATTCAGCGTCCAGGCGCCCTGGTCCACCACCCTGCCCCCCTACCTCTTCCTCGTGATGACCTGGGTGGGCTGTGCCTACAACGCCAAGCTGCGCTCCCATCTGTCCTTCGACGAGATCCGGGCGCGGCTGTCGCCCCTCGGCCAGTTCCTGTGCGTCTGCCTGGATACCGTGCTGTGGCTCGGCTTCGCGCTGATCGTGATCGTCACCTCCCTGCGCCAGACCACCAACTCCGCGGCCAACTTCCAGATCCTGCTGGGCACCGACGATGTCCAGCAATGGTGGTTCTACGTGCTGGTGCCGGTGAGCTGGCTGATCCTCTCGGCACGCACGGTCGAGAATTTTCTCGAGGACCTGCAGCGCTATCGTGCCGGGCAGCCACTGTCGACCGGACGGTTCCTGAAGATCGAGGAATGAAGGACCGCCGATGAGCGACGGTACTCTCATCCTGCTGATTTCCATGGCCGCCACCCTGTTCTTCGCACTGGGCGTGCCGATCTTCCTGGTGATCGGCATCTGGGTGGTGGGCGCCAGCTTCGTGCTCGATCTCACCCTCGACAACATCGGCACCGCCCTGTCCGACGTGTTCACCGACGGTTTCGCCCTTCTGGCGATGCCGCTCTTCATCCTGACCGGCGATCTCATCAACCGCTCGGGGATCGCCAAGCGCCTGTCGGATTTCGCCTATTCCTGCCTGGGCTGGCTCCGGGGCGGGCTGGCGATGGCCTCACTCGGCGCCTGCGGACTTTTCGCCGCCATCTCCGGCTCCAATTCGGCGACCACCGCGACGGTCGGCTCCATCATGTATCCCGAAATGGTGAAAGGTGGCTACGACAGGCATTTCGCAGCGGCCACCGCGGCCGCCGGCGGTACCGTCGGGATCATCATTCCGCCTTCCATCATCTTCATCGTCTACGGCTTCATGATGAACCTGCCGATCTCCGACCTCTTCGTCGGCGGCATCCTGCCCGGCGCGCTGATGGTGATGGCGATGCAGGGCGTCTGCTGGTTCGTCTGCCGGCGCCACGGCTGGGGCCATCTGATCCGGCTCGAGATGCGGCGGGTGATCAAGGCCGCGATCGGTGCTTGGCTCGGCTTCTTCGCCATCGGCCTCGTGCTGTGGGGCATCTACACCGGCAAGTTCTCGCCCACCGAGGCCGCGGGCGTCACCGTCGGCTTCTGCCTGATCGTCGGCCTCGTCTCGCTTCCCGTCCACCGCTGGCTGGGAGCTCGCGGCGAGGACGTCCCGATCGCCGCCCGCGGTGTCACCGAGATGCTGGTGGTCAGGGGGTTCCGGCCCGTCGATGTTCCCGCGATCGTCATGCGTTCGGCGCAGATCACCGGGGTATTGGCGCCTCTGATCGCGATCTCGGTGGTGATGCAGCAGATCCTGTCGCTGCTGGGCACCCGCGAGACCCTGGAAGCATTCGTCACCGGGATGGGTGGCTATTACGCGGTGCTGTTCACGGCGATGGCCCTGGTGCTGGCCGCCGGCACCGTCCTCGAGAGCCTGCCCAACACCATCATCCTGGCGCCGATCCTGGCGCCGATCGCCCAGAGCATGGGGGTGGATCCGATCCATTTCGCGGTAGTGTTCCTGGTGGGCGATGCCATCGGGTTCATCACCCCACCCTATGGACTCAATCTTTACGTGGCCAGCGGTGTGACCGGGATTCCCTATTTCCGTCTGATCCGTCACACCATGCCCTATCTCCTGGCCCTGCTCGCCGTCTGGCTGGTCGTGGCTCTGGTGCCGGAGCTCTCGACCATCCTTCTGCCGCAACGCGGAGGATGACATCGTGAGAATGGAGGAACCGTCGGCGGAGGGCGAGAGGCGGCGACGGGCGCCGCTCCCGACGAATCTGCGGCCGCTGCTGCTGCTCGAAGAGCTGGTACGGATCGGGACCCCGGCGACACCCACCGAGCTGAACGAGCGGCTCGGTCTGCCGAAAGCCACCGTCCATCGCCTTTGCGAAACCTTGGAGCAACAGGGCTTCATCATCCGCGACCTGGACGGCAGGCGTTACACCCCCGGACGTCGTCTGCGGGACCTCGGGGCCGGCATCCTGTCTTCGCTGCGGGTGCGGACAGGACGCCTCGCGGTGCTCGGCGCGCTCGCGCGGGAGATCGGCGAGACCTGCAACATCGCCATCCCCGGTCGCGACGCGATGATCTACCTCGACCGGGTCGAAACCGAATGGCCGCTCAGGATCCAGCTTCCGGTCGGCACCCGGGTCCCCTTCTACTGCACCGCCAGCGGCAAGATGTATCTGAGCTCGCTCGGCCGCACCCATCGCGAACGCTATCTCGAACACGCGCGGCTCGAAAGACGCACATCCCGCACCATCGTCGATCGCGCGGCCCTCGCCGCCGAGCTCCAGCGCACGCGTCGCCGTGGTTTCGCGGTGGACGAGGAGGAGTTCATGGAGGGGATGGTTGCGGTGGCGGTCCCGATAGCCGATGGCCGTGGCCGTCTCCTGGCCACCCTGTCGTTCCACGCCCCGGTCCAGCGCATGAGCCTCGCGAGGGCACTCGAACATCTGCCTCGGCTGCGGCGGGCCGCTACCGAACTGTCGCGTCTCACTCTCGCCGAAGATTGAGAATCCGGGCCTCCAGCAGCGCCTCCAGACGATCCAGCCCTTCGGCGATCTCCCCCTCCTCGTGCGCCGCGAATCCCAGGAGCAGACCACGGGTGCCGGGGCCCTCGGCGAAATGGTCCGAGAGCGCAGCGAACCCGAACCCCTCTCCGGCACCGGCCCGGGCCAACGCGCGATCGTCGAAGTCCGGGGCGAAGGCCGACCGCGGAAAGACCGCAAAGGCCATGCCTCCGGAGGTATCGCCCGGGCGCAGCAGGTCACCGAAGCGCCGCTCGAGCCCGTCGAGGAGAAACCGGCGGCGAGCGTCGTAGATGCGCCGCGTGCGCCGCAGATGACGGGCGAAGGCGCCGCTTTCGAGGAACATGGCGAGGGCGGGCTGGGGAACTATCGAGGCCCGGGTGCCGAAACGTCGGAGAGCGGAGCGGATCGCCCCGATCAGCCTCTCGGGCACCACCAGGTAACCGAGCCGGATCCCGGCCGAGAAGACCTTGGAGAAGGTGCCGGCATAGATCACCCGTCCGCGGCGATCCATCGCCGCCAGGGCCGGAACCGGGCGCCCGCCGTAGCGGTATTCGCTGTCGTAATCGTCCTCGACGATGAAGGCGTGACCGGCCTCGGCCCAGTCCAGCAGCACCCGACGCCGCTCGGGCGCGAGCAGGTGACCGAGAGGAAACTGACGGGAAGGAGTGACGATCACCAGAGCGGGTAGGGGGCTGGATCCGGCGAGCATCTCCACCCGCATGCCCGCCCCGTCCACCGGGATGCCGCGGACCCGATGCCCGAATCCCGCCGCCAGATGACGGATCACCGGATAGCCCGGTTCCTCGATGGCGATGCAATCGGGAGAGGGCGGCAGCGCCCGGAACAGGAGTTCGAGACCGCCGATGGAGCCGGCGGTGATCACGATCTGCTCGGGCGAGGTGCGGATGCTGCGCCAGACCACCAGATGCTGGGCGATGGCCCGCCGCAGGTCCGGGTCACCGAAAGGATCCGCCCCCTGTGCCCAAGCATTCCGGCGACGCCAGGCACGGGCCATGCAGCGGCTCCATTCGAGGCGGGGGAAGAGACGCAGATCGGGCTGGCCGGGACGAAAGAGATCGGGCGTCGCGGCCGGCTGCGGGGGTGCCGGACTCCCCCGCCGCGCCCCCTCCGCCGCTCCCGCGGCCGGCAGCTCGGCCACGTAATGGCCGGCACCGCGGCGACCCGTGAGACAGCCTTCGGCGACGAGCTGCTCGTAGGCCGCGACCGCCGTCCCCCGCGCGACCCCGAGCATGCGGGCCAGTTCCCGGGTGGAAGGAAGAGGCGTACCACTCGGAGGACGGCGGGAGACGAGTTCCGAACGCAACCCGTCCACGAGCTGGAGCCAGAGGGGCCGTCCGGCCCGACGCTCGAGGGATATCGCCGGCACGAAACCCGCATCGCGCCACTGGTTCATCCAATCGGCTCCGAACTGGACCATTCCTTCGGACCAGTCTCGTGCTTCCCTGTTCCCGCCGCAAGGGAGCCCGGAAATGACCGAACTGCCGCCCACTGACCGCACCCGCCTGCGCCGCCTGCACGCCCGCGGCCGTTTCGATCGCGAAACCATCGACACCATCCTCGACGCGCAGCCGCTGTGCCATATCGCCTATCTGCGCGACGGCCTGCCCGCAGTCCTGCCCAGCCTGCAATGGCGGGAGGGCGATCGGGTCTACTGGCACGGCTCCACGGCGAGCCGGGCGCTGCGCGCCCAGATCGGCGCCGAGGTCTGTCTCGCCGTCACCCTGCTCGACGGTTTGGTGCTCGCCCGTTCGGGCTTCCACCACTCCGCCAACTACCGCTCGGTGATGATCTTCGGACGCGCCGAACCGGTCGTGGATCCGCGGCGGAAGGTCCGCCACCTCGAGGCCTTCTTCGAACGGCTGCTGCCCGGACGGTGGGAAAGCCTGCGGCCGGTCTCGGAACGGGAACTGAAGGCCACCGCCATTCTCTCGCTGCCCATCCGCGAGGCTTCCGCGAAAGTCCGGAGCGGACCGCCGGCCGACGAGGAGGAGGATTGCGCGCTGCCGATCTGGGCCGGGGTGCTGCCGGTCCGTCTGCTGGTCGATCCGCCGGTTCCGGATCGCCGCAACCCCGAGGGTCTCCCGGTTCCCGAAAACCTCCGGAAATTCCGCCTCGGCTGAGCGCCGCGCGGACAGCGGAGGGAACGCGGGACGGGCGGTCCGCCGCCCGTCCCGGGGTTCCTCAGGCCTGGACGCCTTCGACGTACCAGTCGATCTCGAGGAGTTCCTCGTCGGAAAGGTTCTGCCCTTCGGGCACCCTGAGCTCGCCCTTCTGATCCCGGATCGGGCCGGCGAAGGGATGGAGGGTGCCGTCGATGATGCCCTGCTTGACGGCGTCGGCCTCGGCGCGCACCTCCTCCGGGACCCGCGGACCGTAGGGGGCGATCTGCACCATGCCCTCCTTGAGACCGTACCAGATGGTGTGGCTCTTCCAGCTCCCCTCGAGTACCGCCTTCACCCGTTCGACATAATAGGGGCCCCAGTTGTCGACGATCGCGGTGAGCTGGGCGTTGGGCGCGAACTTGCGCATGTCGGAGGCCTGGCCGAAGCCGGAAACCCCCCGCTCCTCCGCCACCTGCAGGGGCGCCGGGCTGTCGGTGTGCTGGGTGATGATGTCGGCGCCCTGGTCGATCAGCGCCTTGGCGGCATCCGCCTCCTTGCCCGGGTCGTACCAGCTGTTGACCCAGACCACCTTGATCCGCGCATCCGGGCGCTTCTTGCGCATGGCGAGCGTGAAGGCGTTGATGCCCATCACCACCTCGGGAATCGGGAAGGAGGCGATATAGCCGACGATGCCCGATTTCGACAGTCGCCCGGCGATGGTCCCGATCACCGCCCGTCCCTCGTGGAAACGGGCGTTGTAGACGGCGACGTTGGGGGCCGTCTTGTAGCCGGTGGCGTGCTCGAACTTGACCTTCGGGAACTGCTTGGCGACCCGGATCACCGGGTTCATGAAGCCGAAGGAGGTGGCGAAGACGATGTCGTTGCCACTGGCGGCGAGCTGGCGGATCACCCGCTCGGCGTCCGGTCCCTCGGCGACGTTCTCGACATAGGTCGTGACCACCTTCTCGCCGAGGGCCTTTTCGACCTCGAGGCGGCCCTGATCGTGGGTGTAGGTCCAGCCGTGGTCGCCGATCGGGCCGACGTAGACCCATCCCGCCTTGACCCGTTCGGCCGCCAGCAGCCGGCTCCCCGGCAGCGCCAGGGCGCCGGTAGCGGCGGCACCGGCCAGCAATCCGCGGCGTGTCGTCCTGAATGTCATCGGTCTCCTCCTTGCTTGTGAGCGGTCGGTTCGGGCGAGCGGTTCAGGCCGGTGGATGGAAGGGCTTGCCGAGGCAGGCGGGCGCATCGAGCCGGCCCCGCCCGCTTCCCGTGGCGATCAGCGTCAGCACCAGGATGGTGGCGAGATAGGGAAGCATCGACAAGACCTGTGACGGAACGGCGAAGAGCCCCAACCCCTGGGCGTGGAGCTGGAGGATCGTCACCCCGCCGAACAGATAGGCTCCGATCAGCAGGCGCCAGGGCCGCCAGGAGGCGAACACCACGAGCGCGAGGGCGATCCAGCCACGGCCGGCGGTCATCCCCTCGGCCCACATGGGAGTGTAGGAGAGGGACAGGAAGGCGCCCGCGAGACCGCTCGTGACACCACCGAAGACGACGGCGCCGAAGCGCACCGCGATCACCGGATAGCCCAGCGCGTGAGCGGCCTCGTCGTTTTCGCCGCAGGCCCGGAGGATCATCCCGCCCCGGGTGCGATGGAGGAACCATGCGGTGAGCGCGACCATCGCCACCGACAGATAGACGAGCGCATCGTGGCCGAACAGGAGCGGCCCGACGACCGGCAGATCGCTGAGCCCGGGAAGATCGAGGCGCGGCAGGCGGGCCACCGGCGTGCCGACGTAGCCCGCGCCCACCAGCGAGGAGACGCCGACGCCGAAAATCGTGAGCGCCAGCCCGGTCGCCACCTGATTGGCCATCAGGCCGAGGGTGAGAAGGCCGAACAGCAGGGCGAGGACGCCGCCGGCGAGGGCGGCCGCGAGAATGCCGAGGCTGGCGCTGCCGGTTGTCAGCGCTACGGCGAAGCCGCTCACCGCCCCCACCAGCATCATCCCCTCGACACCGAGATTGAGCACTCCCGCCTTCTCCGCCACCAGTTCGCCGTTGGCCGCCAGCAGCAGCGGAGTGGCGGCGGCGATCACGCTGACGGTGGTGGCGACGATCGGCTCCATGGCTCACCCGCCTTCCGCGGCCCGCCGTCGCGGCACCCGCCGCAGCCGGTAACGGATCAGGAAATCGGTCGCCAGGAGGAAGAACAGCAGCATCCCCTGGAACACCCCGGTCACCGCCTGGGGCAGGCCGGCCTCGATCTGCGCCACCTCGCCGCCGATATAGGAGAGGGCGACGAGAAATCCCGCCAGGACGACGCCGAAGGGATGCAGACGTCCCAGAAAGGCGACGATGATCCCGGTGAAGCCGTAACCCGGCGACACCTCCGGCACGAGCTGGCCGATCGGGCCGGCCACCTCGAACAGCCCCGCCAGCCCGGCGAGCCCGCCCCCCAGAAGGAGGGTGGACCAGACCGCGCGATGGCGCCGGAATCCCGCGAAGCGGGCGGCCGCCGGGGCCAGACCGACCACCTTGAGGGCGAACCCCGAGAGGGTCCGCGCCTGCCACAGCCAGGCGGCGAGAGCCACCGCGAGGGCGACGAGGATCCCGGCGTGCAGGCGGGTGCCGTCGAGGATCGGGGCCATGAGCGCGGCTTCGCCGAACATGCGCGACTGGGGAAAGTTGAACCCTTCCGGATCCTTCCAGGGTCCGTAGACGAGGGTCGAGAGCAGCAGGACGGCGACATAAGTGAGCATCAGGCTCACCAGGATCTCGTTGACCTCGAGCCGGGTCTTGAGAAAGGCCGGGATCGCCGCCCAGACCATCCCGCCGGCCACCGCGGCGACGACCATCAGCGGGAACACCCAGGGCGCGTCCACTTCCCAGAACCAGAGCGCGACACCGCCGCCGCAGATGGCCCCGAGAACGAGCTGGCCCTCGGCGCCGATGTTCCAGACGTTGGCGCGAAAGCCGGCGGCGAGGCCGATGCCGATCAGGATCAGGGGGGTCGCCTTGAGGGCGAGCTCCCCGAGACCGTAGAGGCTGGAGATCGGGGTGACGAAGAAGGCGTGCAGGCTGACCACCGGATCACGCCCCAGGAGGGCGAAGAGGACGGCGCCGCTGACGACGGTCAGGGCCACCGCCAGGAAGGGCGTCGCGAGCTGCATCGTGCGGGAGGGTTCCGGCCGGGCCTCGATCCTCAGCATCCTTTCAGCCCGCCTCCGCCGGCACCGGCTCTTCGACACCCGCCATGAGCATGCCGATCCGCCCGATCTCCACCTGTCGTGTTTCGAAACTGCGCGAGAGGCGACCGGCATGGATCACCGCGAGGCGGTCGGTGAGCCCCAGGAGCTCGTCCAGATCCTGCGAGATCACGAGCACGGCGGTGCCCCTTTCGGCCAGTTCCAAGAGCGCCGCACGGATCGCCGCCGCCGCTCCGGCATCGACCCCCCAGGTCGGCTGGGCGGCGATAAGGATCTCCGGATTCTGGAGGATTTCGCGTCCGACCACGAACTTCTGCAGATTGCCACCTGACAGGCTACCGGCGGTCACCTCGATTCCCGGCGTGCGGACGTCGAAACGCTCGACGATCCGGCGCGCGAAGGCGGCCACCGCCCGCCGCCGCACGAAACCCAGCCGCAGGAGCTGGAGCCGGGCATGGGCCGAGAGAAGGGCGTTCTCGGCGAGGCTGAGTTCCGGGACCGCGGCGTGGCCGTTCCTCTCCTCGGGGATGACGCAGATGCCGAGACGGCGCCGGGCGGCGGGACCGAGGCGACCGACCCGGGCCTCGCCGATGCGGATCATTCCGGGCTCGGCGACCGGCCGCTCTCCCGAAAGCGCGGCCAGGAGCTCGTCCTGACCGTTGCCGGCGACCCCGGCGATGCCGAAGATCTCGCCCCGCCGCAGGAGGAAGGAAATCTCCCGGAGAGGGGTGCCGAACGGGCTCTCGGGGGCGAGCGACAGCCGGTCGACCACGAGCCGCGGCGCGCGCTTGAGGCGGGTGGCCGGCCGCGCGGTTTCGCGGATCGCGGTGCCGACCATGATTTCCGCCATGCTGCGGGCGGATTCGACCCGTGGATCGCAGACCGCGACCACCTTGCCGCCCCTGAGGATGGTGGCCCGCTCGCAGAGCGCCTTCACCTCCTCGAGCTTGTGACTGATGTAGAGAATCGAACAGCCCTCGGCGGCGAGGCGACGCAGGGTCGCGAAAAGCCTGTCCACCTCCTGGGGCGTCAGCACCGAGGTGGGTTCGTCCATCACCAGCAGCCGGGGGCTCTGGAGCAAGCAGCGCAGGATCTCGATGCGCTGTCGCTCGCCCACCGAGAGGGTGTGGACGTCGCGTCCGGGATCGAGCGGCAGACCGTAGCTTTCCGAGACCTCGCGGATCCGCCGTTCGAGCCGGCCCCGCTCCAGCCGTTCCTCCAGCCCGAGGGCGATGTTCTCGCCCACGCTCAACGCCTCGAACAGGGTGAAATGCTGGAACACCATGCCGATGCCGAGGCGTCGCGCCCGATGCGGGCTGCGGATCTCCACCCGCGCCCCTTCCCAGAAGATCTCGCCCTCGTCCGGCTGCAGCACCCCGTAGACGATCTTGACGAGGGTGCTCTTGCCGGCGCCGTTCTCGCCGAGCAGCGCGTGGATCTCCCCCGGCCGCACATCGAGATCGACCCGATCGTTGGCGAGCACCCCGGGAAACCGCTTGGTGATCCCCCGCAGCTCCAGCCGGCTCGGTGCCGGCGTCATCCCGCGACCTCCGTTCCGACGAGTCCGGCCCGCGCCCCATGGGCATCGAAGGCACGCAGGAGCTGGGCGGCGGTGGCGACGGCGATGACCGCCGGTTCCTTGCCGGCGATGCCGGCGATGCCGATGGGACAGACCAGGCGCCGCAGCAGCCCCTCCTCGATCCCGGCCGCCCGCAGGCGATGTTCGAAGCGCGCCCGCTTGCTGGCCGAGCCGATGAGCCCGAGCCAGGCGAAATCGCCGCGCCGCAGCACGGCTTCCACCACCGCCAGATCGAGGGCGTGGCTGTGGGTCATCACCAGATGGAAGGCATCCGCGGGCAGCGCCGGGACGGTGGTCTCGGGCGCCCGCAGGACACGGGCGTCGATGTCGCCGGGCAACGGGTCGGGGAAGATCCCGCGCCGCGGATCCAGCCACAGCAGGCGGCACGGGAGGGTGGCGAGGAGGTTCGCCATCGCCTTCCCCACATGGCCCGCCCCGTAGAGCACCACCAGCGGCCGTCGTGATCGCTCGCCGGCGACCGCCCGCCGTGCGGCTTCGCGATCGACCCGGGCGAAATCGAGCGTGACCTGGCCGCCGCAGCACTGCTCCAGCACCGGACCGAGCGGCAGGGTCACGCTGTGCGCCTCCTCGCCCGAGGCCAGCATCTCACGGGCGATCGCCATCGCCCGCCATTCCAGCGCCCCGCCCCCGATGGTCCCCTCGCTGTCCGCCGCGCCGACGAGCATGGCGGTGCCCGCTTCGCGCGGGGCCGAACCGAGCACCCCGGTGACCCGTATCAGCACCACCGCATCGACGCCCGGCGAAGCGGAACTTCCTGCCATCTTCGGTCCTACTCCGCCGCCGTTTGCAGCGCGCTCCGCCGGAGCCGTTCGATCGCCGCCAGCACGCGCTCGGGCGTCGCCGGCGGATCGAGCCGCGGACAGACGCGGTGGTCGGCGATGCTGGCGACGGCGTCCGACAGCGCGTGGAGGACCGAGATCGCCAGCATCAGGGGCGGCTCGCCCACCGCCTTCGACCGATGAATGGTATCCTCCCGGTTCGGACGCCCTTCGAGCATCCGGATGTTCATCACCCGCGGCCGGTCGCCGCAGGCGGGTATCTTGTAGGTGGAGGGCGCGTGGGTGCGCAACCGCCCCTCCCCGTCCCACCAGAGCTCCTCGGTGGTGAGCCAGCCCATGCCCTGGACGAAACCGCCCTCGATCTGCCCGAGATCGATGGCCGGGTTCAGCGAATCTCCGACATCGTGGAGAATGTCGACCCGCTCCACCCGGTATTCCCCGGTGAGGGTATCGACGATCACCTCGCTCATCGCCGCCCCGCAGGCGAAATAGAGAAACGGCCGTCCCCGGCCCCGGCGGCGATCCCAGTGGATCTTCGGGGTGCGGTAGAAACCGGTGGCGGAAAGGGGCACGCGCGCCAGATAGGCGTCCTCGACCAGCTCCTCGAAGCTCGTCTCCCGATCCCCGGCCCGGATTCGCCCGCCCCCCCAGACGATGCTTTCGGCCGGCACCTGCCAGCGGGAGGCGATGTGGGCGATCAGCCGGCGCTTGAGGGTGCGGGCCGCATCGAGAGCGGCCATGCCGTTGAGGTCCGAGCCCGAGGAGGCGGCGGTGGCCGAGGTGTTGGGCACCCTCCCGGTGCTGGTGGCGGCAATGGCGATGCGCTCGATCGGCAGGGCCAGTTCCTCGGCCACCACCTGCAGGATCTTGATGTGCAGCCCCTGGCCCATCTCGGTACCGCCGTGATTGAGCTGGACGCTGCCGTCCCGGTAGATGTGGAGGAGGGCCCCGGCCTGATTGTACCAAGTGGCGGTGAAGGCGATGCCGAACTTCACCGGCGTCAGGGCCAGACCCTTTCGGCACCAGCGGTTGTCGCGGTTGAAGGCGCGCACCGCCTCCCGTCTTTCTTCGTAGCCGGCCTCGGCGGCGAGTGTTTCCACCAGTTCGGCGAAGAGTTCCTCTTCCACCCGCATGTGATAGGGGGTCCGATCGCGCCCCCCGCGACGGTAGAAGTTGCGCCGCCGCACCTCCAGGGGATCGAGCCCGGTGGCGAAGGCCACCTCCTCGATCACCCGCTCCGCCGCCAGCATGCCCTGGGGACCGCCGAAGCCGCGAAAGGCGGTGTTGGAGACGGTGTTGGTGCGACAGGGAAAGGATTCGAGACGCACCGCCGGATAGAAATAGCAGTTGTCGGCATGGAACAGGGCGCGGTCGGTGACCGGCCCGGAAAGATCGGCGGAAAAGCCGCAGCGGGCGGCGAGCTCCATCTTCACCGCACGGATCCGCCCGTCGCCGTCGAAGCCGATCTCGTAATCGACCAGGAAATCATGGCGCTTGCCGGTGAGGATCATGTCCTCGTCACGGTCGAGGCGCAGCTTGGCGGGGCGCCCGGTCCTGGCCGCCACCAGGGCGGCGATGCAGGCGAACTGGCTGGCCTGGGTCTCCTTGCCGCCGAAACCGCCGCCCATTCGTCGCACCGTCACCGTCACCTTGTGGGCGGCCACCCCGAGCACCCGGGCCACCATCTGCTGCACCTCGGAAGGGTGCTGGGTGGAGGACCAGACCCGCATCTCGCCGTTCTCGCCGGGCAGCGCCAGCGCCACCTGCCCCTCGAGGTAGAAATGGTCCTGCCCGCCGATCCCCATGCTGCCGCGCAGGCGACGGGGCGCGCGTCGCAGCCCTTCGCGCAGATCGCCACGCTCCAGCACCAGCCCTTCGGTGACCAGATCGCCCCGCCGGCGCGCTTCCTCGATCGAAAGGACCGCCGGCAGGGGCTTCATCTCGATCCGCGCCCGCTCCGCCGCCTGCCTCGCCGTCGCCAGGCGCTCGGCGGCGACCGCGAACAGCGGCTGCCCCCAGAACAGGATACGATCCCGGGCGAAGACCGGTTCGTCCCCCTTGTGGGTGGGGCTGATGTCGTTGATGCCCGGAATATCGCCGGCGGCCAGCACGCAGGCGACACCGGGATGATCGCGGACCGGCTCGAGATCGAGCGCTTCGATCGCGGCATGGGCGACGGGTGCCCGGGCGAGGAAGATCTCGAGCGTGCCGGCCGGCTCCGGCATGTCGTCGACATAGACCGCTTCGCCGGTGACATGGGCGGCCGCGCTGTCGTGCGGCAGCGGGCGGTGAACCATGGCCGTCTTCGCCTCACCCATCGGCCACCTCCGCCGCGAGGTCGAGCCGCCGCCGGATTTCCCCCGAGCTTTCCAGCCAGCATTTCATCAGCAGATTGCGGGCCACCGTCATGCGATAGCCGGCACTCGCCCGCCAGTCGTCGATCGGCGTGAAATCCCGTTCCAGCGCGGCCATCGCCGCTTCCACCGTCTGCCGCTTCCAGGGTCTGCCGACCAGCGCCGCTTCGGCGAGCTCCGCCCGCTTCGGCACCGGCGCCATGCCGCCGTAGGCCAGCCGGGCGGAAGCGATGCGCCCACCGTCCAGATCGATGCGAAACGCGGCGAAAACCGATGAGATGTCCTGATCGAAGCGCTTGCTGATCTTGTACGCACGGAACAGGGTTCCGGGCCCCGGTCCCGACACCACCACCGCCTCGACGAACTCGCCCGGCCGTCGGTCCTGCCGGCCGTAGTCGAGGAAGAAGCTTTCGAGGGGCACCTCCCGGCACCGGTTCCCGCGCCGCAGACGCAGCCGGGCACCGGCGGCGATCAAAAGCGGCGGGCTGTCGCCGATCGGTGAACCGTTGGCGATGTTGCCGCCGATGGTGCCGAGATTGCGGATCTGCACCGAGCCGATGCGGCGGATCACCCGCCCGGCGTCGGGATAGAGCGCCGCCAGCCGGTCGAGCACGTCGCGATAGGTCGCGGCGGCGCCGATCGAGAGGCCGTCACCAGTGTCCTCGACCCGGGTGAGCTCCGCCACCCGGCCGGTCCAGATCAGCGGATGCGGGCGCCGGTGCTGCTTGGTCACCCAGAGGCCGACATCGGTCGCGCCGCCGATCAGGGTGGCGTCCGGATGTTCGATCAGCAGCCGGGCCAGGCTCCCGATATCCGCGGGAGCGAAGAACATGCGCCCCTCCCTGCCGACCGCCAGGGTCTCGCCGTCCTGCCAGCTCTCCAGACGGGCAACGGTCTCCGCTTCGCGCGCTTCGAGATGGTCGGCTCCCTGCGCGACAGCGTGCATCCGCTGGGCGGCCTCGAGGATCGGCCCGTAGCCGGTGCAGCGGCAGAGATTGCCGGCCAGCCATTCGGCGATCGGGGTCTCCCGTGCCACGCCCCGCTCCCGGTACAGGGCGTAGAGCGCCATCACGAAGCCGGGGGTGCAGAAACCGCATTGCGAGGCATGGGCCTCGACCATCGCCCGCTGCACGGGATGCAGGGATCCATCCGGCGCCCGCAGATCCTCGACCGTCAGGAGGCGACAGCCGTCCAGCATCGGCAGGAACAGGATGCAGGCGTTGACCGCACGGTAGCACATCCGCCCCTCGACCGGACGGCCGACGAGGACCGTGCAGGCGCCGCAATCGCCCTCGGCACAGCCCTCCTTGGTCCCGCGGCGATGCTCGATCCGCCGCAGATATTCCAGCACCGTCAGGGTCGGCTCGACCTCCCCGAGCTCGCGCGGCTCGGATCCCAGGACGAAGCGCAGCCGGCGGCGCAAGGTTCAGCTTCCCCGGTAGGTAGAATAGCCGAAGGCCGAAAGCAGCAGCGGTACGTGATAGTGCCGCGCCGGCTCGGTCACCGTGAAGCGGATCGGGATCTCCTCCAGGAACAGGGGCTCGCCCACCCGGATCTGTTCGGCCCGCAGATAGTCCCCGGCACGGAAGACCAGTTCGTAGATGCCGGCGGTGAACGCCTCCGCCTCGAGCAGCGGACGGTCGATCCGACCATCGGCATTGGTGAACACGCTGGCGAGGTGGATCCGTTCCGGTCCCTCGATCCGGTAGAGCTCGATCCCGAGCCCGCAGGCCGGACAACCCCGGACGAGATCGAGGACATGGGTCGTCAGTCGGCCTCCCTGCGCCACCACCTTCTCCCTGTCGAAGTCCCGCCGCCTCGCGCCCCCGGACGATGATGACCACAATGCGGATACCGTCAAGCTTGCTGCGCGAGAGGACAGGCAGATGGACCGACGCGATCGCCTTCCCGATTTTCCCTGCCGGCTCGTCGTACGGCCGCTGACGCCCGAGGAAGGTGGTGGCCATCTGGTCGAGTTCCCCGACCTTCCCGGATGCATGGCGGACGGCGATACCCTCGAGGAAGCCCTGCGCAACGCCGAGGATGCGATGCGCTGCTGGCTGGAGGCCTCGCGCGAAGCCGGCCGCCCCGTGCCCGAGCCGCAGACGGCGACAGTCTCGTGAGGCCCGCGACGGCCCTGAAATGCTCATGAGAGTCCTTGACTTGAGACAATCCTCCCCCGCTTCCGCAAAAGATCGGCTTGCACTTCGATCGGGCGTTTGGTGCTCTCGTCTGGACGGTGACCGCCGGTGAGCCAGCCATGTCATGTCCGAGCATGAGCACATGCGGAAGCTGCTCGCACCGTATCCGCGAAGCGACCGATCGAGCCGATCCACATACGCCGGTTCGCGGCCCGGATCGAAGCCATCATGCTGATGGATGATGGTAGCGGATCAGCCGACGACCGATAGCAGCCGGTCCGGGTCGATGTTGCGGCCGCTCACGACCACCACCGTGCGGTCGGTGGCGGCCGGAGAGACCTTGCCCGAGAGGAGCGCCGCCACCCCCACCGCCGCCCCGCCCTCGGCCACCAGCCGTTCCTCGCGGAAGAGAAGGCGCATGGCCTCGGCGATCTCCTCCTCGCTCACCAGATGCACGGCGTCCAGGAGACGCCGGCAGAGATCGAGGGTGTAGCGATTCTCGGGCCCGATTCCGCCGCTCAGACAATCCGCCAGGGTCTCGTATTCCTCCACCTCGACCGGTCCTCCGGCCCGGATGCTTTCGTACATGGCAGCCCCCCGCTCCATGGAAACGCCGATCACCCGAAGAGCCGGATCGGCGCTCTCGAGGGCGAGGGCGATGCCGCCCGCCAGCCCGCCACCCGAAAGCGGCACCACCACGGTATCGAGTTCGGGCAGGCGATCCAGAAGCTCGAGTCCGATGGTGCCCTGCCCGGCGATCACCCAAGGATCGTCGAAGGGATGGATCAGGGTCAGCCCCTCCGCTTCGGCGATGCGCAAAGCGGCCGCCTCGGCCTCGTCTTGGGTTGCGCCGGCGATGCGGATCTCGGCACCCAGGGCGGCGATCGCATCGCGTTTGACCGCCGGCACCCGATCGGTCAGGCAGACCACCGCCGGGATGCCCATCCGCCGGGCGGCGAAGGCCACGGCGCGACCGTGATTGCCGGTGGAGACGGTGATCACGCCGCGCCTTCTCTCCTCCTCCGACAGCGCGGCCATGCGGGCGGTGGCACCGCGCAGCTTGAAGGAGCCGGTTTCCTGGACGCTTTCGAGCTTGAGGAAGACCTCACCGGGAACCCGCGCCGACAGCGCCGGGGAGTGAAGCAGCGGCGTTTCCCGGACGATCCCCTGGACGCGCTGGCGCGCCTCGAAGATCTGTCGCGCGGTCGGCATCACGCCTCCCGGGCATCGGCCAGCGCCCGGCGCATCCCCTCCTGCATCAGGAAGATGTCGCTGGTCAGGACCAGGAAGGCATAGCCTTCCCCGAGCAGCCCGCGGGCATCGGCGTCGCCACGCGGAATGCTACCGAGCGGCTTGCCGGCCGAACGGGCGGCCCGCTCCACGTCACGGATCCGCGCGACCACCTCCGGATGCCCGCTCTCCTGGGGATGTCCCAGGCTCCCGGCGAGATCGAAGGGGCCGATGAACACCATGTCGATACCTTCCGTCGCGGCGATCGCCTCGGCGTTGTCCACCGCCTGCGCGCTTTCGATCTGCACCGCCAGCAACAGATCGGCGTTGGCCCGGGAAAAGCGATCGGCGGCGGCTCCGTAGCCGGAAGCCCGAACCACCGGCCAAGCGTAGCCGCGTTTTCCCTCCGGCGGATAGCGGCAGGCGGCAACCACCGCCGCGGCTTCGGCCCCGTCCTGAACCATCGGCACCAGGAGCGCTTCGGCGCCGAGATCGAGGATGCGGTTGAGGAGGAACGGCTCCTTGCCGGGAGCCCGGACCATCGCCGTCGCCTCGGTGGTCTGCACCGCCCGCAGCATGTGTCCGAGATCCTCGCTGTCCCCGGTGCCGTGCTCGAGATCGATCACCACCACATCGAAACCGGCGCGAGCCGCCATCTCGGCCGTCACCGGACTGCCCGACTGGATCCAGATCCCGAGGCAGGGCTCGCCGGCCTGGATGCGGCTTTTCATGCGGTTTTCGCGAAACATCGAGGCTTCCTCCCCTGGCTGCGGCGGGATCCTAGTGGCGGGACGGGATCGAGGCGAGTAGATCGTGCCCGACAATGGCCGGGAGGAGAGCGTTGACGGAGCGACCGAGTACCATGGAGCGTGCCGACTTCCTCGCCCGTTTCGGGGGCGTGTTCGAACATTCGCCCTGGATCGCCGAAGCGGTGTTCGATCGCGGCCTCGGCCCGGAAACCGACAGCGCCGAAGGGCTGCACCGGGCGATGTGCGCGGTGCTGCGCGCCGCGCCGCGGGAGCGCAAGCTCGCCCTGATCCGTGCCCATCCCGATCTGGCCGGCAGGCTCGCGCGCCGCGGCGCCCTCACCGAGGCCTCGCGCGGGGAGCAGGCGAGCGCCGGTCTCGATGCCTGCAGCGAAGAGGAGTTCGCACGGTTCACCGAGCTCAACGCGCGCTACCGGGAGAAGTTCGGCTTTCCCTTCGTCATGGCCGTCAAGGGGCGCTGTCGCCGGGAGATCCTCGCCGCATTCGCGCGCCGCATCGCCAACGATCCGGAGACCGAATTCCAGACCGCGCTGGCCGAGATCGAGAAGATCGCCCTTTTCCGCCTGCGCGAGCTGCTGTCCTGAGCCGGCTCATTCGCGGCACAGATCCTCGGCGATCACCACCGTCGATTTGACGGTGCGCATCGCCATGGCGGCGTCGATGGCAGCCGCCAGACCCTCTTCACCGAACGGAAAGAGGGTCTGCATCTCGTACCAGGGATAGCGATCGCGGGCGAGATCCAGCATCCGGATGCCGAGCGGCAGGTCGTTGGCGGTGAAGCCCCAGGATCCGAGGATGGTGGCGTCCTTGGTGCAGATCCGGTGCCAGTTCGTGGCGATCGACCCGGCATCGGTGAACTGGCCCATTTCCACATAGGTGCCGCCGTCGCGCAGGAACTCGAGCCCCTCGGGCCCGGCGCTGGGATGGCCGCTGCAGTCGATCACCAGATCCGCGCCCCAGCCGCCGACGATCTCGCGCACCGCGTGGATCCGCGCCTCGGGGCTTTCGTGCTGCTCGATGTCCACCGTGGCCTCGGCACCGAAGCGGCGGGCCAGCTCCAGCCGAGGCTTTTCCGGCGCACCGACGGCGATCACCCGTCCCGCTCCCATCTCCTGCGCGGCGGCGATGGCCAGAATGCCGATCGGGCCGGTGCCCTGGACCACCACCGTCGCCCCCCAGGGAAAACCGCCCGCCTTGCGCGCCCGCTCGAAGGCACGGATGCAGGAGGTGAGCGGCTCGGAAAGCGAGGCCAGCCGGTGCGGCATGTCGTCGGGAATGCGGTAGATCTTGGTCCCCGCCAGCATGTCGAGATCGACATAGACGTATTCGGCGAACCCTCCCCAGAGATGGGGTGGTCGATCGAAGCCCAGATAGCGCCCGTAGTAAACCGGGTTGGGGCATTTGTTGGCCTGCTCGGGATAGCGGGTGCACCAGTCGCAGGCGTGGCAGGGCATCAGCGGCGGCAGCATCACCCGGACCCCGACATGGAGCGGCTCGCCCGGCCAGTCGCGGGCGAGCTCGGGGCCGATCTCGACGATCTCGCCGGACAGCTCGTGGCCGAGGGTGAAGGGCCAGGGCAGGGGCTTGGGCCAGTGTCCCTTCAGAATGTGCAGATCGGTGCCGCAGACGCCGCAGCAGGCGATCCGGATCAGGGCCGCCTTTCGCGGCACCTCGGGCCAGGGCACGGTGCGGATCTCGGGCCGCGCCCCCGGCCCGGCGAAGGTCGCCACGCGGATTTCGTTGGTCATCGAACCTCCCCTTCTTGCCGTGGCGAGAATGTCCCCGGCCCGCGCCCGCCGCAAGGTGAAGCCGGGTGCCGGCGCGGGCGTCGCCGCGGCCGTCCGCGGACTATTCGGCGCCGATCAGGGCCCGGGTTCCCGGCGGCAGGATGTTCAGTCGGACATTGACCTCCCGCACCCCGGGCACGCTTTCGGCGGCCACCCGCGCCGCCTCGCGCTCCTCCGGCGTATCGACGATGCCCCACAGATGCGCGACACCGCCCGAGACCATGACGCTCATGAACTCGTGGCGCACGCCGGCCTCCTCCAGCGCCCGTTCGATCCGCTGGCGCAGGGTGCGATCGTCGGCGCTCGGCGCCGGCCCGCCCTTGCGCGCGACGAGAGCGCGCAGGAGATCGGCACGGCTGACGATGCCGACCAGACGCCCGTCCCGGACCACCGGCACCCGCTTGATGTGCCGGGATTCCAGCAGTTCGGCGATCTCCTCGAGGCCGGCTTCCTCGTCGATCGTCACCGGGTCCCCGGTCATCACCTCACGGGCGCGGTGCCCGTGGCTCCTGACGAACTCCCGTGCCCGGTCCTCCGGCGCCAGGAACAGGCGCAACCACCAGGAGGGATGGCGCTCGGTACCGAGTTCCGGCCGCCGCACGAGATCGCCTTCGCTGACGATCCCGAGCACCCGCCCCTCCTCGTCGACCACCGGCACCGCGCTGATGCGCCGTTCGGTCAGCAGCCGTGCGATCTCCCGCACCTCCGTCTCCGGGGTCACGGTGACCACCTTGCGGGTCATGATGTCCTTGGCCTTCACCTGCCTCTCCTCCTCGTTCCACCGTTGCCGGACCGCCGCCATACTAGCCGATGCGCACCAGCGTGTCGGTGACGAAGCTGTAGGGCGGCAGGTAGAGGTTCTTGGGCGCCGGGCCTTTGCGGATACGACCGGCGGTATCGTAGACCGAGCCGTGACAGGCGCAGAACCAGCCCTTCCACCGCCCCCGGGGCGAACCCGGGTTCTGGCCCAGCGGCACGCAACCGAGATGGGTGCAGATGCCGATCACGATCAGCCATTCGGGCCGCTGCACCCGTTCCGCATCGGTCGCCGGATCGCGCAGGCCGGCGGTATCGTCGGCCCGGGCGAGGGCGATCTCCTCCTCGGTCCGGTGGGCGATGAAGACGGGTTTGCCCTGCCAGGTCACGGTCACCCGCTGGCCCAGCTCGATGGGCTCCAGATCGACCTCGGTCTCGGCCGTCGCCAGAACCGCCGCCGACGGATTCATGCTGTCGATCAGCGGCCACAGGGCGGCGAGCGTACCGACACCGAAGGTCGACCAGGCGACGAGTTCCAGGAAATCGCGCCGCTTCGGCGCCAAGCTCCCGGCATTCGACTTCTCTGCCATCGCACTTCTCCCCCGCTGCGTGCGACCGGCCTGGCAGGTGCTCCCGGTCAGTCGCCCTCGATATGATCCTCCTCGTGCTTCTCGTCCCCTTCCTCTTCCTCTTCCTCGTCCTCGTCGCGGTGATGCATCATGTCCCGGATGCGCGGCGGGATGTCGGCCATCGAAAATTTGGACTGTTCCGAAGGGCTGTGGGCGAAGGCGATGATGTCCGCCAGCTCCTGGCCGGTGAGGCTGATCTGCTCGCCCAGCTCCTCCTGCTGCAGATAGATCATCGCCTCGGCGCCACCCCACATCTTGGCGGCGAAATCGAAGGGGTTCATGTAACCGTTGGTGTTGTCGAAATCGAGCGGCGGGGCGTCCTCGCCGCCGACGCCGTTGACCGCGTGGCAGACGACGCAGCCCTTGCTGGCGAAGAGCTTGCGGCCACGCTCCGGATTCATCAGCGGCATCAGCATGAGCACCTCGGGCTGCGGCTCCGTCACGGTATCGGTCGGGTGCTTGGCGGCCTGCGCGATCCCCACCTGCAGGAGGCCGAGCACGAACACGGCGGAAACGGTGAAGCTGCTGGACTTCATGACGGTCTCCTCGGTTCTCGGGCTCACGAACCCAGTTGCGACATCTGGTGACCCTTCCCTTCGATCGGGATTTCCTCGCGCACTTCGAGGGTTTCCCGATCGATCACCCAGACCTTCGCTTCCTCGGCACTGGAAACGTAGAGCTTGCCCCGGCCGCGGACCGTCATCACATGGAACGGTCCCGAGGGAAGCTTGCTGCTGCGGAAGGTGCCGGTGGTCAGATCGTAGGCGGTGAGCTTGTTCTCGCCCATGATCGCCACGAACAGGGTGCGACCGTCGTCGCCGAGATCGATGCCGTGGAGGGCGTCGCCCACGGGAATGGCCCGCACCTGCTCGCCGGCGGCGAGATCGATCTCGCCGACCGTGCCGTCGCCGTTGTTGTTGACGTAGAGCCGCGCGCCTTCACGGTCGATCACCAGATGCTCGGGGCTGCCCCCGGTCGCGATTTCGCGCACCACCTTCCAGTCACCGACGGCGATCTCGACCACCTTGTCGGAGCCGGCGCTGCTCACGTAGGCGCGGCTGCCGTCGGGCGCGAAAACCGCATAGTTGGGAAGCGACCCCACGGGAATGGTGGCGACCACGGCGAAGTCGCCGAGATCGATCGCCGTCACGCTGTCGGCGTTGGGCTGGGTGACGAGGGCGTAACGGCTGTCGGGGCTCACCGCCACGTGATGGACCGCACCGGGCACGTCGATCCGCCGCACCACCTCCCGTTCGGCGAGATCGACCACGGAGACGGTGCTCACCGGCCCGGCGGCGGCCTCCATCGCCATCCCGCCTTCCGCCTTTTCGTCCATCTTCATCCCCCTCTTGGGATGATGGGCGGCGTGCTCCTCCCGGCTCATGCCTTCGGGCTCGGGCGGCGCGGTACCGGGTTCGCGCTCGGCGAAGCTGCCGACGACCAGGAAGCGGCCGTCGGGCGTGGCGGCCAGCCCGTGGGCCGCCGGCAGTCCCGCGATCGTTCCCTCGGGCCGGTCGCTGGCGGCGTCGACCACCAGCACCTTGCCCGCCCCGCCGAGCGGTACATAGACCTCGTCCGCCGGCGCGCCGGATGCGGCGGCGAGGCCCAATAGGGATCCGGCCATCAGGCCCGCCAGGGATGCCAACAATGTTCGGGTCATCGGGGGTCTCCTTTTCCCGTTGGTGGAGGATTCAGGAATGTTCGAGGGATTCGCCGGTGGCGCTCACCAGCCGGCGGGCCCGCTCGAGCAGCTTGGCGTTGATCGCGACGATCACCGTCGAGAGCGACATCAGGGCGGCGGCGAAGGCCGGCGTCAGGACGATGCCCCACGGATAGAGGACACCCGCCGCCAGAGGGATGGCGACGGTGTTGTAGCCGGTCGCCCAGAGCAGATTCTGGATCATCTTGGCGTAGGTGGCCCGGGACAGGGCGAGGATGGCGAAGACGTCGCGGGGATCGCTCCGGACCAGCACTACATCGGCCGACTCGATGGCCACGTCGGTGCCGGCGCCGATGGCGATGCCGAGGTCCGCCTCCACCAGGGCCGGCGCATCGTTGACGCCGTCGCCGACCATCGCCACGGTGAGGCCGCGGCTCCTGACCTCCTTCACCTTCTGCGCCTTCTCGTGCGGCAGCACCTCGGCGAAGAAATCGTCGAGACCGAGTTCCCTGGCGACGCTCCTCGCCACCGCCTCGGCGTCCCCGGTCAGCATCATCGGCCGGATGCCGAGCTTCTTGAGGCGGGCGACCGCCTCGAACGACTCGGGCCGGATGATGTCGGCGAGGGCGATGGCGCCGGCCGGCTTCCCCTCGATCAGCACATAGACCGTCGTCTTGCCCTCCTCGGCGAGGGCGGCGACACGCGGATCGTCGATGGCGATGCCCTGTTCGCGGAGGTAGCCGGGGCTCACCACCTTGACGTCGCGGCCGTCGATCCGTCCCTCGACACCGCGCCCCGTGATCGCCCGGAAATCCTCGACCGCGGGCAGCTCGAGAGCGCGCTCGCCGGCGGTCCGGACCACCCCCTGGGCGATGGGATGTTCGGAGCGGCTCTCGAGGGCGGCGGCGATGCGCAGCGTCTCCTCCTCGGACAGCTCACCGAGGGCGACGACGTCGGTGACACCGAACCGCCCTTCGGTCAGCGTCCCGGTCTTGTCGAAGATCACCGCCTGCAGGTTGCGGGCCCGCTCGAAGGCGGCCCGGTCGCGGATCAGCAGCCCGTTCTGGGCGGTGAGCTTGGTGCTCACGGCGACCACCAGCGGCACCGCGAGGCCGAGGGCGTGCGGGCAGGTGATGACCATCACCGTCACCATCCGCTCGAGCGCCCATTCGAAGGGATAGCCCAAAACCAGCCAGCTCAGGAGCGTGAGACCGCCGCCGCCGAGGGCCACCCAGGTCAGCCAGTGCGCCGCCCGGTTGGCGATGTCCTGGGTCCGGGAGCGGGTTTCCTGGGCCTGACGAACCATTTCGATGACCTGGGCCAGATAGGTCTGATCGCCGGTCTTGCGAACCTCGATGACCACCGCGCCCTCGCCGTTGACGGCGCCGCCGATCACCTCGTCGCCTTCCTTTTTGTCGACCGGCTTCGATTCCCCGGTCAGCATCGATTCGTTGAAGCTGGAGCGGCCCTCCATGATGATGCCGTCGATGGGCACCTTCTCACCGGGTCGGACGAGCACGCGGTCGCCGGGCTGGAGCTCGGCGATCGGTACCTCCACGGTGCTGCCGTCCGGCAGCAGCTTGGCGGCCGAGGACGGCAGCAGCTTGACCAGCGCCTCGAGAGCTCCGGACGCCCCCATGACCGACCGCATCTCGATCCAGTGGCCGAGCAGCATGACGTCGATCAGGGTCACGAGCTCCCAGAAGAAGACCTTGCCCGGCAGCCCGAAGGTGACGGCGGTCGAGTAGAAGAAGGCGGTGCCGATGGCCAGCGCGATCAGGGTCATCATCCCCGGCCGGCCCTTCTCGAGCTCGCTCACGAGCCCGGTGAGGAACGGCCAGGCACCGTAGAAGAAGATCACCGCCGAGATGGCGAACAGAACATAGAGGGAACCCGGAAAGGCCAGCGCCTCCTCGAGCCCCAGCACCCGCTGCACCAGCGGCGACAGCGCCAGAACCGGGACGGTCAGGATCAGCGAGACCCAGAACCGCCGGCGGAAGTCGGCGACCATCTTGGCATGGTCGTGGCCGCCATGGCCGTGCCCGCCATGGTCGTGGCCGGCATGCGCGGCACCGGCCCCGTGGCCGGCCGTTGCCGCATGGTCGTGATGGGCATGCCCGTGTCCGGCGTGGTGCCGGGCATGATCTTTCTTCTCCGGGGTCGCGATATCGCCAGATTCACGCTTCATTTTTCGGTTCCTTCGCTGGCGGGGCGAGTCCTTCCCCCGCTCGTGACGGAAATTTGCCATCGAGCGTACATGTTCTGCTGCAATCCACAGCGACACCACACGCATTCACAGTCGAGATGATGGCAGCTCGGGTCGCGGAGCGGCCGGCGATAGACCATCCTCGCCAGTGGAAACAGTACCCGGCTCCAGGGTGACGGCCGGTAGAAGCGGCGCAGCACGCGCACCGTGTCGCCGTCGGCGAGCCTGCCCACGGCGCGCCGCCAGCCGCCCTCACCGAGGCTGTCGAAGAGAAAGCGGTTGACCACGCCGGTCCGCATCAGCGGCAGGAGTTGCCCCCGCCAGGCCTCGACGTAGTCGGTGCCGGCCCGCAGGCTTTGCGCCGCGAGGATCGCCGAGCGGAACGCATAGCGCAGACCGAAGCCGGCGAGCGGATCCTGGAACCCGGCCTGCTCACCGATCACCGGATGGTCACCCTGCACGGCCCGCCGCGGCAGGCGGAAGTTGGCGTAGCCGCCGAAGCGGCGCGGGTCGCGCATGCGCAGATCGGCATGACGGCGGAAGAAGGCGACGGTGCGGCGGAGGTACACCTCCTGCCGCTCGAAGTCGGTGAACAGGCAGGTGGCGATCGTCCCACGCCCCCGATGAACCAGCAGATAGGCATAGCCGAAGGCCGCGAGCCGGTTCGAAAGGGCGAGCCAGTCGCCGTCCGGCATGTCGGTCTCGAACAGGTAGCCTACGGCGATGGCATCGGCGCGGCGGGGTCCCGTGGCCAGGATGGCGGGGCCATCGACCCTGTGCACCGGGTCGCCGAAACGGATCTCCACCCCCGCCTCCAACGCCTGGGCGAGGAGATCCCGATCGAGAGAGCCGGGAGCCGGACCGCGCCGCACCAGATAGTAGAGAGGGCGGGATGCGGTGATCCGGTGGAGTTTCCCGTCCGGATCGAAGACCCGCCCTTCGCGTACCGGCACCAGTTCGCACTGGAGGCGGATGCCGGCTTCGGCCAGCTCCTCCAGCACGTCCTGCTCGGCGCTCCAGTTCTCGATCCCCTGGAAATCGTCGTGGAAGCGCCGGCCGACCTGGGCCCGGGCTTCCCGTACCACCACCCGTCGGCCGCTGCGCGCCAGCAGGATGGCACAGGTCAGCCCGGCCACGCCGGCGCCGACCACGGTGATCCTCCCCTCAAGTCCGCGCATGGCCTCCCGCTCCGCTCTCGGACCGCAGGCGGGGATGGACCACGCTCTGCGCGGATCCGAAGATCATCTCGAAGGTCTGCTGGCAGGCCGCGTCGCGCAGCTCCCGCCCGCGGGCGATCATCTCCGAACCGGCGGCGATGGCTTCCCGTTCCCGGAGCATCAGGGGATGATCCGCGGGCAGCGACTCGCGGTTGGCGCGTACCATCTCGGCGAGCATCGCCACGCCCCGCATCCAGGGATTGAAGGTTTCGGAGAACAGGTAGCGGCTGGTGCGCATGGGGTGCATCCACTCCAGCATCGCCGCCGAGAAGGGATTCGCCGCCATCTGCACCCAGGGGCTCACGAAGTTCCGGTAGAAGGCGGCATTCCTCTCCGAGACCTCGCGCACCCGTTCGAAGCTCTCGCCGCCCGGACGGAAGGGCAGCTCCTCCACCCGCCGGGGCTCGAAGCGCACCGCATATCGTGGACGCCGGCAGTCCGGGTCGCCGGTCGGATTGTCGATCTTCATCTCGTAGAGCCCGGGCGGCAGGGCGGTGATCTCCTCGATCTGCTCGAGGATCGCCCGGTGTTCGAGCCGCGCCACCTCGGCCGAGACGAAGATGCCGAGATGGCCGACATGGGGGTTGATCAGATAGACGATGCGCTGTCCGGCGGCGACCAGCGCCTCGGTCGAATCGTAGACCGCCGGGATCCAGCCCAGGGCCTGATAGGGCGGGGTGATGTCGTCGCCATAGGAGGCGAAGATGACGAGCGGGTTGCGGATCCGCGTGAGATCGACGGTGCAGCCGTCGCAGATGCGGAACTCGCCGCGTTCCAGCTCGTTGCCGATGAACAGGTTCTCGACGATCGCGGTGATTTCCTCGCGGCCGAGGAAATAGTAGCCGTTCCACCAGCGCTCGAACTCGAGAAAACGGTCACGTTCACTGTCGATGTTGTGGAACAGGTTGGCGTATTTCTCGAAGATCGCCTTTTCCGGCTTGAGGTTCTCGAAGTTCTGCACCAGCCAGGCGCCGTCGAAACGGCCGTCCCCGAGATCGCCCAGAAAATGCGGCAGCCAGGCGCCGCCGGCGAGGCCGCCCATCGAACGCATGACATTGGGATGATCCTCGTCGGCCCAGTAGGACAGCGGCGAGCCGTTGAGCACCGCCGGTCCCAGCACCCCCTCGCAGTCCGCCGACAGCAGGGCCACCGCCCAGCCGGCCTGGCAGTTGCCGTAGAGGACCGGTGGCCGGCCGGGATGGCGGCGCTGCACCTCGACGACGAAGCGGCGCAAGGCATGGTGCACATCGGCGAGGGTCTGGCCCGGACAGGGCTCGGGGAAGAACACCACGAAATAGACCGGATGCCCCTCGCGCAGCGCGATGCCGACTTCCGAATCGCGTTTGAAGCCGCCGATTCCGGGCCCGTGACCGGCGCGGGGATCGACCACGATGACCGGTGCCTTCTCCGCATCGAGACGGTCCTCTATGCAACGATCGTCGATGCGCGTGATGTAGAGCAGCGCATAGTTCGCCGGCTCTTCGAAGCGGCGCGCATCGAGAATCATCTCGTAGTCGAAGTCGAGCAGCGGCGGTTTACCCGCACGCTCGTGGGCGATCATGATGTCGGCCCGTTCGCGCAGCGTGTCCATGAACAGGATGCTGCGCGCGAAGACGTCCCGCAGATACGATACCAGGGAGAACGGGTCGACGCCCGCCGGGTTCGGTGCTCGGGCTCCGGTCACGGCAGGCGCCTCGCGAAGAAGTTGAACAGCGGTCCGAAGACCAGGGCGACGTAGAAGCCGTAGGCGAAGCTTTCCACCAGCCCGAGCAGGAAGCTCCGCCAGCTCAGCCAGGTGAAGCCCGGCAGCAGGGGCGCCCAGCTCGGATACATGGCGAGCTCCGGGAACAGCAGGCCGAACGCCACGCAGAGCGAGAAGGTGACGGCGAGAAAGCTGCCGAGAGCGAGGCCCGTGGCCAGCAGCGGAATCCGCGGTCCGCGACGGTCTTCGCCGACCGCCCGGTAATCGATCGCAGTCGCACTAGACATGGGAATCCTCCGTGATGGCCGTTGCCGTCCGAACTCTTCGCCCGCCGACCGGATCCACCTCCTCCGCCGGTTTTCCCCGCCGCTCGTCCACACGGTACCGATCATGGCGCCCGCGACCGGGACGAACCGGGAGGGAGAAAACGCCGTCCCGGAGGAGGATGGTGAGAAAGCTGTCCACGAACCCACTCCCGCGATCGCCACCGGTGACGGCCGCTCCGCCGGTCCGGTGGAATTGCGCTCGCGCCGAACACTCGCCCGCGAGCCGGCGATGCCGTTCAGGAGTGGTGTTTCGGGGGTGGCGGGATGCGTTCCGGCGCCCTGCCGGAGCCGGGGAGGAGTACGATCCGGTCGACGGTGCGCGCCACCCCGATCAATTCGGAAACGGATGCGGCACTCTGCAGCATGGCGCCGCACACCGCGAGATGCACGGCGCATTCCTCATCGAAGCCGTCCGGCATCGAACCCGAGGGCGGCAGGAAATCGCCGGCCGACACCTCGGCCGATGGCGTGGCGGCCGAAGAGTTTTCCGGACCGGACAGCGAAGCGAAGACGAGAAGCAGCAGCGCCGCCGCGGCCACGAGCAGCCGCAGCGGACCGTTCCGCCTTCCGCCCTGCCTGCCGCATTCGCCTTCCGACATCCGTCGCATCACCGATCGTCCGGGTTCAGCGGAGCTTCTCCGGTACCACAATCGTGCCCGATATGGCCATTCCAGTAACTGGAAGCTCAAGGGGACCCCCCGGCTTTTTCGGCCACCGCACCGGCATCCGGCGCCGATGGCAACCGACAGAAGCCCTGGGGCGGAACCTCGAGCGCCGCATTGAACTTGCTCGAGAGGTTCTGGAAGGCGACGAGGCCGGTCAGCTCGACGATGGCGTCCTCGTCGAAATGGCGTCGGAGCTCGGCGAAGAGTTCGTCGCCGACTTCGGCGTCGGTCACGGTCACCGCCTCCGCGTAGGCGAGCGCGGCCCGCTCGCGCGCATCGAACAACGGGCTTTCCCGCCAGTCCACCAATGCCTGCACCTTTTCCTCGGAAACGCCCCGCTTCATCAGGGTCATGGAATTGATGTCGACGCAGAAGGGGCAGTGGTTGATCTGCGAGATGCGCACCGTCAGCAGCGAGCGCAGGGCGGGATCGATCGGCGAGGAACGCCGATCGATCATCCCGTAGAGCAGGGCGACACCGAGGAACAGCCGCGGCGCCCTGGCCCACAGCAGCGCCGCCTGCAACACCTCCCCGTATTTCCGTTTCTGGTTCCAGAAGAAAGGCCGCAGATACCAGGGGCAGTCGGCGACCGGCCGCGGCGGGATGCGCATGACGGGCCTCAGATCGCCGCCATGACCCGGGCCAACCGGTCGCGCACCTCGGCCGCCACCTCGTGGACCGCCGGATTGTCCACCACCTGCATGGCGGCCGCCGGATCCATCGCCGACACCTCGATGCTGCCGTCGTCGAGCTCCCGCACCACCACATTGCAGGGCAGCAGCACCCCGATCCGCGGCTCGAGCTGGAGCACCTTGTGGGCCAAGGGCGGGTTGCAGGCGCCGAGAATGAGATACGGGGCGACGTCGACATCGAGCTTCTTCTTCAGGGTCGCCTTGACGTCGATCTCGGTGAGCACCCCGAACCCCTCCGCCTGCAGAGCTTCGCGGGTGCGGTCGACGACATCCTCGAATCCCCGACCCGAAATCGTCTTGTCCATGCTGTAGGCCATCGCCTTCTCCTCCTCTCGCTCGATCGGTGCGGCACCGCCGCACGCACCGGATACCGCACTCACTGCATGATGTGCGGCTTGTAGAAGATCCCGTTGGCTTCCTGAAGTTCGCGGACGTATCGGATGATGGCCACGAGTTCCCGGTCGGTCACCTGCGGCTGCGGCGGCATGTTGCCGAAACGCCAGTGGTGCTGCGGTACCCCGAAGCGGGCCGCCCTGACGAAGGCCCCGTCGTCGTGGTGACCCGGATTGTAGGTGTCGTAGATCAGGGGCGGCCCCTTGTCCGTGCCGGCGCCGTTCTGTCCGTGACAGCTCGCACAGTTGGCCTCGAACGCCACCTCGCCCTTGCGGGCGAGTCGCGAGAGCGTCGGCACCTCGACGTCGACGAGCGCGGCCCGGCTGCCGCCGTCCCACCACCGGCTGAGGCCGAAGGTGCCGGCCGCGAGCAGGAGGATGGCGCCGAGCACCAGGCCGCGTTTCCCCGACGAACCCGAACCAGTTTTCGCCATGATGTCTTCCGGGACATAGAAGGTTGAGGAAAAGAAGGGCGGCACCGGTCGCCCGCGGCGGCGCCGCCCTTCCCTGGATCCACGTGAACGCCGGGCTCAGCCGACCCGCTCCATGGCGCCCGTGTGGCGATCGATGCGAAAGCGATCGACCAGCACCTTGCCCTCCTTGGTGACGATGTCGGCGACGAAGCTGTCTTCGTCGAGCTCCTTGATCTCGCCGACCTCGAGCCGCGGATTACCCATGTGGGCGAGCCAGTTCTCCAGCCGGGCGCGGACATCCTCGATGGTCAGGTCCCGAGCCGGCAGCCGGCTCTTCGGACCCATCGTGCCCTGGCCGCCGCGCGGTGCCATCATGCCCTGGTCACCCTGGGGCCCCATCATCATCCCGGGCCCCATGCCGAATCCCTGGCCACCCCGGGGACCCATCATCGGACCCATCATCATGCCGGGACCCGTACCGAATCCCTGACCACCCCAGGGACCCATCATCGGACCCATCATCATCCCGGGCCCCATGCCGAATCCCGGGCCGCCACGCGGGCCCGTCGTCGCTCCGGGACAGCCGCCGAAGCCGCCTCCCTGGCCGCGCCAGGGAGCCATCATGCCGGGACCCGTGCCGAAATCCCGGCCTCCCCACGGGCCCATCATCATGCCCGGACCCATGCCGTAACCCGGCCCCTGGCCCGGACCGTGGGCGAGCGCAGCGCTGCTGGCGGCGACGAGGAGCGCGGTCCCGACGGCGAACCTCGCGACCCCCGACACGGTACGTCGGCCGATCTTGCGGAAAGTCGAAATTGCACGGCTTTCGGTGTTCATCTTCACTACCCCCTCGATTGCGAAACCTCGGAACCCGGGACATCCGGTCACGGGTCCGCGAACGGAGCCGCTCCCCGCGGAAGCGGCGCTACCGGATCAGATCCGGAGCCTGTCGGGGGGATGAAGCAGGACGGTCGGAAAGTGGGGCTCTAGTGTCCGGTCGGCACGCCCCGGACCCGCCACCGCCACAGGGTTCGCGAGCCCGGGTTCGAGAGCCGGCAAGGCGACGAGCGAACAGGAAGCGTGCTGGGCGCAGGGCAGCAGAGCCCCGGAACAGTCGTGTCCGCACACCTCTCCCGGCTGTTCGTGCAGGATCGCGATGCCGGACGGCTGGCCGTGGATCGACTCGGCGGCTTCGACGGGGCCGACCGGAGCGAAACCCAGGATCAGCAAGACCACCGCGCACAGGATCGCGAGCGCCGGATGGCGTTCTCCTCGATGGTGTGATCTCGCCATCTGCTCGATCCCCTGCGGAGCACCGCGTCCGCCCGTCATGATGGGTATTGCGAAGGTCGGATTCAATGCGGTCGATCGAGCCGGAAGGTCGCAGTCCGGCAACTCCGCCGGCGAGTGTAGCACCCGCGCACTAGCGACGACCCGTGGCGGTCGATAATCCTCGCGGCGGAAAGGGGGGCAGGGAGTGCCACGTCTCCATCGGGAGGCCATCGGATGCGACAAAGCCAGAGTGTTCTCGCCGCCGTCCTGCTCGCGGGTTCGGTCTTCGGTGCGGTCGGGGAGACGGAGGCCGCCGGCTTCGCCCTCAAGGAGCAGTCGGCGACCGCCCTCGGCAACGCCTTCGCCGGCGCCACCGCCGCCGCCGAGGACCCGAGCTTCATGTTCTTCAATCCGGCGGCCCTCGGTTATCAGGACGGCGCGCAGGTCCAGCTCGTGCTCAGCCGGATCGCACCGCGGGCCCGGCTCGAGGATGCGCGTGCGACGACGGTCTCCGGCACCCCCGTGGGCGGCCGCACGAGCAAAGGCGATATCGCCGCCGATGAAACCGTTCCCGCCTTCTACACGACCTACGCGCTCGACGAGGTGTGGCGCTTCGGTCTGGCGCTGACCGTCCCGTTCGGGCTGGAGACGAACTATCCCGACAATTGGGTGGGCCGCTATCACGCGATCGATTCGAAGCTCCTGACCGTCAACATCGCCCCGACCGTGGCGGCACGTCCGCTGCCCTGGCTCAGCCTCGGTCTCGGCGCCCAGATCCAGTACGTCGAAGCGAAGCTCACCAACGCGGTCGATTTCGGCTCCATCGGGGCGGCGGCCGGCATTCCCGGTTCGGTGCCCGCCGCCCAGGACGGCCGCAGCCGCCTCGAGGGGAACGACTGGGGCTACGGCTTCACCCTGGGAGCCATCCTCGAGCCCCGGAAGGGCACCCGCCTGGGGATCGGCTATCGCTCCGAGATCGAGCACAATCTCCGGGGCGATGTCGATTTCACCCTCGACAGCGCGGGCATCGGCGCCGCCCTCTCGGCGGCCACCGGCCGCTTCGTCGATACCGGCGCCTCCGCCCGTCTGACGACGCCGCAAAGCGTGGCCTTCGGCATCTATCAGGAGGTCGATGCACAGTGGGCGGTGATGGCCGACGTCATGTACACCGACTGGAACGTGTTCGACGAGCTCCGGGTCGAGTTCGACAACCCCTCGGAGGCGGACAGCGTCACCGAGGAAGAATGGAAGGGGAGCTGGTTCTACGCCGTCGGGGCGACCTACCGGCCGCGCGAGGATCTGGTCTTCCGCTTCGGGGTGGCCTACGACGAGACGCCCATCCGGACCCGGTACCGCACACCGCGGATTCCCGGCAACGATCGTTTCTGGCTGGCGGCGGGGCTGACCTGGACACCCAGTTCCTGGTTCGAGCTGAGTATCGGCTACACCCACATCTTCGTCGACGATTCGGAAGTGCGGCTGGACACCGCCGGCGCCGGCAACACCTTCCGCGCCGAGCTCGACGCCTCCTACGAGAACAGCATCGACATCCTGACCCTGAGCGCCGACATCCGGTTCTGACCGGTCAGCCGCGACTCTCGTGCTCCCGCAGCCGCGGCATCATTTCGGCGAAGTTGCAGGGTCGGTAGCGGATGTCGAGCTGGGTCGCGAGAATCCCGTCCCAGGCGTCGCGGCAGGCGCCCGGCGAGCCCGGGAGACAGAAGATGTAGGTGCCTTCGAGGACACCGGCATCGGCGCGCGACTGGATCGTCGAGGTCCCGATCTTGGCGTAGGACAGCCACCGGAACAGTTCGCCGAAGCCGGGAATGCGCTTTTCGACCACCTGAGCCAAGGCTTCCGGGGTGACGTCGCGTCCCGTCACGCCGGTCCCTCCCGTCGTCAGGACCACCTCGATCTCCGGATCTTCGGCCCAGGCCCGCAGCCGCGCTGCGATCTCCTCCACCTCGTCGCGGACGATGGCCCGGTCGGCGAGAACGTGCCCCGCCCCGCGCAGGCGCTCGACGAGGATGTCGCCCGAGCGGTCGCTGGTCGCATCGCGGGTGTCGGAGACGGTGAGCACGGCGATCCGCAGCGGCCGGAAGGGGATGCTGTCGTCAATTCGCCCGGGCATCGCGCCAGTTCTCCTGCGCTTCGAGCGGAACGTACACGGGCCAGGCGTTGGCGGCCAGCGCTTCCAGAGAGGGAACCTCCTGGCCGAGCCGGATGCGGTAGGCCCAGAGGTTGGCCAGCACCTTCTTGACATAGAGACGGGATTCGGGGACGGGCACGCTTTCGAGATACAGCAGCGGATCGTCGGCGGCGAACCGGCCGAGGCGCTTGTCCCAGCGTTGCAGCCGCGCGAGGCCGGCGTTGTAAGCGAGCGCCAGATGGATGAGGCTGCGCCCGCTGGGTTCCAGACCCAGCAGCCGTTCCACGTACGCCTGGCCGATCGTCAGATTCTTGACCGGATCCCGCAGCTCGCGATCACCCGTGTAGGCGATGCCGCCGTCGCGGGCGACCCGCCGTGCGGTCGCGGGCATGATCTGCATCAGCCCCAGGGCACCGCGCGCGCTCCGGGCATCGGGATCGAACCCGCTCTCGGCGCGGGCGAGGGCGAACAGCAGCGCGCGATCGATGCGATAGCCGCCCTCGGGACGCCAGGCCGGGATCGGGAACATCGCCCCGTCGTGGCGGCGACCGTCGATCAGACGCAGCCGCTGTGCGACCCGCATCTGCGCCGCCGGCAGCCCGACGCTTTCGGCCAACGCCGCCAGGGCACGCAGCAGCCGCGGCCGCGCACGGGCCGCGAGCTTGCGGATCTCCGCCTCGGCCAGCCGCGGCTGGCCGACCTGGGCCAGAGCCAGCGCCCGGCGCGAGCCCGGAAAGCGGATCAGCAGCGAAACGAGCTCGTCGCGAAGGCCCTGCTCCTCCCAGTCGAACCGGATGGGCTCGCCGAGCATGGCCTGGGCGACGAGGCCGTAGAAGCCGTCGCTGGCGGAGGCGCCGAGCCGCAGGAAGCGGGCCGCGAGCTGCGGCCGGCCGGTGACCATGTAGGCCCGCGCCGCCCAGAAGGCGGCCGCCGCCTTGCCTTCCCGCCGGGCCAGATCGTGCGTCGCCAGGGCGGCGAAATGAGCGGCCGCCGCCGCCCGATCACCGAGCCGCCAGGCCGCCAGCCCGGCGACCCAGTGCAGACCCGGCAGCGCCTCGCCCGAACGTTCCGCGGCCGCGGCCGCCAGTCGATAGGCTTCACGATCCCTGCCGTCGGCGAGATGGCCGCGGGCGACGATCCATGCCGCCCGGTCGCGCAGCAGCGGATCACCTCCGTGCACCCGCGAGGCCTCCTCGAGCAGCTTCGCCGCCCGGCTCGTCCGTCCCGCCGAGACGGCCCGGGAGATCCGACGCAGCCACCGTCGCGCCTGCGGCGAAAGCTCGGCGTCGCCCAGCGCCTCCCGGCCGGGGTCCAGCAGATCCTGGCCGGCGCCCCCGAGATAGCCGTTGACCGGGCGAGCCGGCGCCGGCGCCCCCGCCGGACGGCGCTTGACGGCCAGCCGGTAGATGCGGGAGGCCTCCGGCAGATCGGCGTATTTCGCGAGCCATGCCCGCAATTCGTCGTAGCGCGAGCGATAGGCGGTGGGGTGGAGATACCGCTGGGCCAGCACGTGCCCCATTAGCAGCTCGCTGCGGAGCTGTCCGATCAGCCGGTCGGCCTCCTTCCACCGCCCCTGCTCCTGGACCGCGAAGATGCGCCGGTAGAGCTCGGCGTCGCGCCGCGAAAGCGGGCGTGGCAGACGATCGAGCACCGCCGGAGGTTCCGGGAACGGCTCCAGCCGTGCGAGCCGCGTACCCGTCACCTCGGCGGCCGGGGCGGTGCCGGTCGTCGACGCCAGCCCCAGCAGGAACGAGATCAGCAACAGCACCGACCGCGCCCGGGAGGCGCCCGGTTCCGCCTTCATGTTCCACCCGTTCGTGGTTTCGACACGACGGCGTCTCCCGCCGACCCCACCGCCGGCAGACGCGCGGGTGCGAGCTCCTCGAGGCGCACGCGCACCCTCAGGAAATCCCGCCATACGAGACGTTTCTGCGCCGGCTGACGCAGCAGATAGGCCGGATGAAAGGTGACCATCGCCGGGATCGCGCGCGCCGCCCCTCCGGGGCGATAGAGGAATTCGCGCCCCCGCAGACGCGTCACCCCTTCCCCCACCCCGAGCAGACCGCGGGCGGCGATGCCGCCGAGAAACAGGATCAGTTCCGGACGCAGGAGTTCGATCTGACGCTCCAGGAACGGCTGGCAGATCGCGAGTTCCGCGGTGGTCGGCGAGCGGTTGCCCGGGGGGCGCCAGAAGATCGCGTTGGTGATCCAGACGCTCCGGCGGTCGAACCCGATCCAGGCGAGGATGCGGTCGAGGAGCCTGCCGCTGGGGCCGACGAACGGAAGCCCCCGCCGATCTTCCTCGGCACCGGGTGCCTCGCCGATCAGCATCAGCGGGGCTTCCGGACTGCCGTCGGCGAAACAGAGCCGGGTCGCGGTCTGCTCGAGGGCGCAGCCGTCGAAGCTCTCGAGCGCGGTCTTCAGCTCCTCGAGCGTGCGGCAGGAACGGGCCAGCTCCCGGGCGTCGGCGAGCGCCCCCCGCGGTCGGACCGGTTCGCCGAAGAGATCCGCGGCGACCGGGGCCGGCGCGGGGACGGGGGTCGGCGCCTCGTCCCGTCCGGTGACGCTCGCGGGCGAGCTCGCCGGTGCACGGGGTTCCCCCAGGCAGCAGTCGACCCCGGCGAGTGCGTACCATTCGAGCCATGCGGCCACCGCCCGCGTTCCGGGCCGGACGGTGGATTTGCCGGCGGCTCCCTCCATGCCGTTTCTTCCCCCAGAACCGTCTCCGGACAGGTGACCGGAAACGGCCGGATTTATTCCACGTCCGTAGTGGTACTTTTAACCGATCGTTAACGCAAGCGCCAGTTACTCTACCCTACGTCATGGGGTACCATGGGGCCCGGAGGTTTCGGAGGGACGGGGCCGGCGGGGCCGGGCGGAGTGTGGGGGATGCGGAACGGCTCAGATTTCCCGGTAGGGAATCGGCCTGCCGTCGCGGTCGCAGACGAGCTTGCCGCTCTCGTCCTGCGCGGCTATGTATCGCCCGTGGCCCACGGCGGTTCCGACGTAGAGCGTAGGCTTGACCTTCTTGCCTTCGAAAGTCTTCAGCTGCTGCGCTGGCCCGCGCGCCGATGGATCGTTCTTGCTCTGAGACGTTTTCAGCATAGGATGCGCTCCGAGAATCCGCCCACGGCAGGAACCGCCGACCGCGGCCCTGTCGCCGCGGCGGGCTTTGTTTGGGGTGTCGTTCCGGCTCCGTCAAGAGGGGGTGGGACGGGCGCAGCCGTCTTCCAGGCTTGGACCTTGCCGATGGCCTTCCGGTTGCGGCGCATGCCGCCGGTTTTCGCCGCCCTTCGCAGCAGCCTCCTGATCGGCGGGCTGGGCCTGGCCGCCTGCACCGCCCCCGGCTATCCCTTCGATCCCTTGGCCGATGCCCGGATCGCGGCGCCGATCCGGCTCGAGGAGAGCGGGACGGCGGGGGCCTATCTCGCCGGACGCTTCGCCCTCCAGGAAGGCGATTACGCGACCGCGCTCCGGTTCTACCGCCAGGCCCTCGCCGAACAGCCGGACGACCTCGAACTGCGGCGTCGTGTCTTCATCCTGGAAATCGAGACCGGCCGCTTCGAGGACGCGCTCGTTTCGGCCCGCGAGCTGGTCGAGCTCGGCCCGAGGCTGTCGGAAGTGCACATGGTGCTCGCCATCGATGCGCTGCGCCGCGGCGCCTGGTCGCGAGCGCGCGCGCATCTGGAGAAGATCGGCCGCCGCGGCGTCCTCGGCATGGCCCGGCCGATGCTCCTCGCCTGGGCGACCTATGCCGGCGAGGGCGCGCATGCGGCGCTCGACCGGCTGGAGGAGGAGGATCGGGGCGAGGGTCTGATCCGCCTCCACGCCTACCACCGGGCGATGATGCTGATCCTCGCCGGGAACTTCACGGAGGCGGTGACCCTGCTCCGGGAGCACGTCCGCCCCGGCGAGATCGCGCCGACCCGGATGGTCCAGGCCCTGGCCTACGCCCTGCAGGAGACGGGGAGGAGCGAGGAGGCGCTCGCTCTGCTGCGCGATCAGGACTTAGACCGATCGGACAACCCCCGGCTCGCGGCGCTCGAGCGACGACTCTCGGCCGGCGGCGAGGTAGGACCGCCCTTCGCCGATCCGGAAGGCGGCATGGCCGATGTGCTGCTCGGCCTCGCCCAGGCACTCCAGGATCAGAACATCGACGAACGCAGCCTCGTCCTCGCCCGCCTCGCCACCTTCATCCGGTCCGAACTCGACGAGGCCTGGTTCCTGATCGCCCGCCTCGCCCTGGCCCGCGAGCAGCCGGCGCTGGCGGTGGAGGCGCTGTCCCGGATCCCGCCGGACTCCCCCTGGGCCTGGCGGGCCCGGCTGCTGGAGGCCGATGCGCTGGTGGAGGCCGGCGACAGGACGGAGGCGGTTCGTCTACTCCGCCGGATGGCGCGGGAGGATCCGACCCGGATCGACGCGCTCGTGGCGCTGGGCGATCTGTTCCGTCGCGACGAGGACTATGCCCGCGCCGAAGCGGCCTATCGCGAGGCCATCGCGCGGCTTTCCGAGGTCACGCCGCGATACTGGCGGCTGTTCTACGTCCACGGGATCACCCTCGAGCGCACCGATCGCTGGCCGGAGGCCGAGAAGGCCTTCCTGCGAGCCCTCGAACTGCAGCCGGATCAGCCGTTCGTGCTCAACTACCTGGGCTACAGCTGGGTCGATCAGGGACTCGAGCTCGAGCGGGCCAAGGACATGCTCCACCGCGCGGTGGAGCTCCGTCCCAACGACGGCTTCATCGTCGACAGCCTGGGCTGGGCCTACTACCGCCTCGGAGACTACGACAAGGCGGTGGAGTATCTCGAACGGGCGGTGGAGCTGGAGCCGGGCGATCCGGTGATCAACGACCATCTGGGTGACGCCTACTGGCGGGTGGGCCGGATCCGTGAAGCCCGTTTCCAGTGGCGACGCGCCCTCACCCTCGAACCCGAGGAGGAGGAGCTGGTCGGCGAGATCCGGCGCAAGCTCCGCTCGGGCCTCGAGGAGACCGACCCGCATCGTGGCTGACGCCGTGCTGGCGGAACGCGCCGCCGCCAAGATCAATCTCGATCTCTACCTGCGCGGCCGGCGCGAGGACGGCTATCACGAACTCGACAGCCTCGTGGTGTTCGGCCCGGTGGCCGACCGGCTGACCCTGACGCCGGCGGACGGACTCGAGCTCGAGGTCACCGGACCGTTCGCCACCTCGGTGCCGCACGGCGAAGCCAATCTGGTGCTGCGGGCGGCGCGCGATCTCGCCTCCTGGACGGGTGTCGCGGCCGGCGCCCGGCTGCGCCTCGAAAAGCACCTTCCGCCGGCCGCCGGCCTCGGCGGCGGCTCGACCGACGCCGCCGCCGCCCTGCGCGGTCTGGTCCGGCTCTGGGAGCTCGATCTCGACCTCGTTCAGCTCCTCGAGCTGGCCGCCGGCCTCGGCGCCGACGTGCCGGTCTGCCTCTACGCCCACAGCGCGCGGATGCGGGGCCGGGGCGAGCGGATCGATCCGGTGCGCGGACTCCCGGAGCTCCCGCTGGTGCTGGTCAATCCGGGGGTGGAACTGCCGACGGCCACGGTCTTCGCCGCCTTGCGGGGCGCTTCCGCCAGCACCCACGCCCGCCCGCCGCTGCCGGCCGCCAGCACTCTGCCCCTGTTCGCCGAATGGCTGTCGCGGGGGCGCAACGATCTCGAAGCCGCGGCCTGCGATCTGCGGCCGGTGATCGCCGAGGTGCTCACCCGCCTCCGGAACGAGCCCGACTGCCTCGTCGCCAGGATGTCGGGCAGCGGGGCCACCTGCTGGGGGCTGTTCGCCCGACCCACGGCGGCGGCCGCCGCGGCGGCCCGGATCGCCGCCGATCGCCCGGCCTGGTGGATCGTCCACGGCACGGTGGAGACACGACGGTGATCCTGATGTTCACCGATTTCGGCACCTCCGGCCCCTATCTCGGGGAGATGGAAGCGGTACTCGCCCGCCTGGCACCGGAGATCCCGCGCATCCGCCTGATGGCCGACGCTCCGGCGTTCGCGCCCCGTCCGGCGGCCTATCTGCTGGCGGCGCTGGCCCGCCGCTTCGCGGTCGGGGACGTCTGCCTCGCGGTGGTCGATCCCGGTGTCGGCGGCGACCGTCTGCCGCTGGCCCTGGAGGCCGACGGCCGCTGGTTCGTCGGGCCCGACAACGGTCTGTTCGAGCTCGTGATCCGCCGCGCCGCACGGCTCCGCAGCTTCGTCATCGACTGGCAGCCGGCGGCGCTTTCGGCGAGCTTTCACGGCCGCGACCTGTTCGCACCGGTGGCCGCACGCCTCGCCCGCGGCGACCGCCGGGGGCTGCGTCCGGCACCGCCCACCCGCTTCCCCGACTGGCCGGACGACTGGGCGACGATCGTCTATCTGGACGCCTACGGCAACGCCATGACCGGGCTGCGCGGCGCGGCTCTCCCCGCCGACGCCCTGCTCGAGGCCGGCGGTCGCCGCCTGCACCGGGCGGCGATCTTCGACGCGGTCGCCGAAGGAACGCCCTTCTGGTACGTCAACAGCGCCGGTCTCGTCGAAATCGCGGTCGCCCGCGGCCATGCCGGTCGGCTGCTCGATCTCGCGATCGGCAGCCCCGTCGCGGTGGTTCCGGGCGATGGTTGAAAGCGCCGTTCCGGCCCCGTATTTTCCGCTCGCGCGATGGGGCGTCGCCAAGTGGTAAGGCACTGGATTTTGGTTCCAGCATTCGCAGGTTCGAATCCTGCCGCCCCAGCCAGACCGAGACCCTGATCCCATTTCCCCGCGTCTGTTCACATCGCCGTTAGCCGGGCCGTCAGCCGGCGGCCGAGCCGGCGACGATTGACCCAAGTCAAGGAACGCCCCCGGAGCGGCCCACATTGTCGCGGGGCCGACCACAACCGGCGCCAGCGAAGAGGAAGTCCGGGAGGCCAGCGAGTTGCCGCGGGATGTCGGGATTGCGCGTCATCGCCGTTCTGCTGATCACCTTCGCCCTGCTGCGGAGCCTGTTCGCGGCGGCCGAATGGTATGCCGATCGGGTTTCGCTGCCGCGCTACTGCGGCGAGCGGGAGGAGACCCTGCAGCGGATCGCCCGCCTTCTGCGGGAACGCGAACCGGCGGCCGGGGAACCGACCCGGGATTACGCCGTCGCCGCCAAACTCGTCTACCTCGTTCCCCGGGGCGCCGAGGAGAGCGAGGCCGCCTATCTGGCGCGGCTGCGGGCGGCGATCGCGGAGCGCTGCGGGTGAACGCCGGCCGCCGGGCGAACGGGAGGTGCGGGCGATGAACCAGCCCCACCGGCGGGCCCGCTACGGCCCCTGGATCTTCGCCGTCACCCTGGCGGCCGTGCTGGTCTTCTTCTGGTGGTTCCTGATCTACCGGCACGGCGTCCCGGCCGGTGCGATCGGCGATTAGGAGGAGTACGCGATGGCGGCCCGGGCCCTGGTCTTCCTGCTCGCCCTTTTGAGCTGGGTGGTCTATTTCTACGCGGTCGACTGGCTGCTCATGACGGCCCAGGGCCTGCCCGTCGGCTGGAACCTGATGCCCCTGTCATGAGGTGGCGACCGCTCCTCCTCGCCCTGGGAACGGTCGCCCTGACCGTCGCCCTGCCGGATCTCGGTCTCGGAGCCGAGGACACGGGCGGCCCCGCCCCCACCCCCACCGCCGCCGACTACCCGCGGATCGCCGGGGTCACCGGAAGGCCGGTGGTCTGGGCGCTGGCCCAGATGCATCTCTTCCTCGCCGCCTTCGTGCTCGCGGTGCCGATGTTCGTGGTGGCGATCGAACTCACCGGCGTGCTGACGGGCGACGACCGCTACGATCGCATGGCCCACGAGTTCATGAAGATCTCGATGGCCGCCTACGCCTTCACCGCCCTGACCGGCGGCGCCCTCGCCCTGGCCCTGTTCGTCTTCTATCCGGTGCTGATGGGCTACCTGCTCCGGGTGTTCGACGGCCAGGTCCTGATCTACGCGCTCCTGTTCATTCTCGAGAGCTTCTTTCTCTACCTCTACTACTACACCTGGAACGCGCTGCGTTACGGCGACCGCAAGTGGATCCATCTTTCCATCGGCGTCCTGCTCAACGCCGTCGGCACGACGCTGATGTTCGTCGCCAATTCCTGGGCCACCTTCATGATGGCGCCCTCCGGCGTCGACGAGGTCGGAACCCCTCTCGGGTCCGTCTGGGCAGCGATGCAGGGACCGCTCTGGAACCCGCTCAACCTGCACCGGTTCCTCGCCAACATCGCCTACGGCGGGGCCATCGTCGGCGCCTATGCCGCCTACCGCTTCCTGGCCACCGACAGACCCGAGGAGCGGGCCCATTACGACTGGATGGGCTACACCGCCAATTTCATCGCCATCCTCGGTTTCCTGCCCCTGCCCTTCGCCGGCTACTGGCTGATGGCGGAGATCTACGCCTACAGCCAGCAGATGGGGATCACCGCCATGGGCGGTGTGCTGGCCTGGCTGTTCATCATCCAGGCGGTGCTGATCGGCTCCATCCTGCTCGCCGCCAACTACTACCTCTGGTGCGGGCTGATGCGGACCGAGGGCGGGCGGCGCTTCGTTCCCTGGGTGAAATACATCGCGGTCGTGCTGGTGGCCGGTTTCCTCGTCTGGGTGACGCCCCGCACCCTGATCCTCACGCCCCAGGAGGTGCTGGCGATGGGCGGCACCGGCCATCCGCTGCTCGGCCCGCTCGGCATCATGCCGGCCAAGAACACCGCCGTGAACCTGATGCTGCTGGCGACCTTCCTCTCCTTCCAGCTCTTCCGGCGGGCGAGCCGCACCCCGACCGTGCCCTGGGCCTGGATCGGCAACTGCGTGATCGCCGCCCTCTATCTGGTGGCGGCGATCAACATCGTCGCCGCCGGCATCTACGGCTACATCACCCCCACCGTCTACAAGGTCGGCGCCTCGGTGCCGCAGGTGGTCTCCACCCTGTCGGTGATCGTCTTCGTCCTCCTCATCGAGGCCTTCATGTACCGGGGTGCGGTGGCCCGGCCGATCGCCTGGGGCCGGATGTCGTCCCGCTCGCAATACGCGCTGTTCGTCCTTCCGGTGGCCTTCACCTGGCTGATGGCGCTGATGGGCTACATCCGTTCCTCGATCCGCACCTACTGGCACGTCTACACGATCATGAAGGACCGTTCGCCGGACGCCTACATTCCGACGATCGGCGAGGTGGGCAACTACATCACGGTGATCACCCTCGTCTTCATGGCGGTGATCGTGTTCATCTTCTGGCTCAGCCAAATCGGCGAGACGCGCCAGGCGGCGCCGGCGGCGGAGACCGGACGATGACCTTCCTGCGCGTCACCCTGTTCAGTCTGGTCGTCCTGCTGGCCTACACCCTGTTCGCCAACATCCTGCCCCAGGTCCAGAGCAATCCGCCGGCCGAGGAGGAGATCGAACCCGCCAGCCTCGACCGGGCCGGACAGATCGCCTGGGGCGAGCGGCTGTTCGAGGGCAAGGGGGCCTGTACGCTCTGCCACAAGAATCTCGGCCGCGCCCCCGATCTGCTGGGGATGGATCTCGGTGAGGAGCTGCGCAGCCGGATCGCCGATCCCGCCTACCGGGGTGCGGCCGAGGGACTCGAGGAGGCCGAGGCGTTCGAGGTCTATCTCCGGGAATCGATGCTCGATCCCTCGGCCTACGTGGTCCCCGGTTTCGGCAAGAAAGGCACCCGGGACCGGGAAAGCCCGATGCCGCGGGCGGATGCGCCGCCGGTCTCCCTCACCCCGGCGGAGATCGACGCCCTGATCGCCTTTCTCCAGGATCGGGCGGGGGTCGAGGTGACGGTGCCGCTGCCCGCCGCCGAGACGGAGGTGGCCGCCGCCGAACCGGTCACCGGGACCGCGGAGGAAGGGCCGGCGACGACCGCCGAGGAGGTGATCGACCGATACGCCTGTGCCGCCTGCCACGATCTGCTGGGATCGGGCGCCGAGGTCGGACCGCCCCTCGCCGGCATCGGCACGCGGCTCGACCGCGAGGCGCTGCGGCGGGCGATCCTCGATCCCGACGCCGAGATTCCGCCCGGCTACGAGCCCGGCCTCATGCCGACGGATTTCGGCGAACAGATGCGCGCCAGCGAACTGGAACTCCTGCTCGACTACCTGGCCGGTCTCGAAGCCGGGGAGGCCAAGCCGTGAGACGCGTTCTCGCCCATCCCCTCCTCTGGGTGGTGGTCGTCATTCTCGCTCTCTACCTCTTCTTCGCCTACGGCCTGCAACCGCCGATGCCGCGCTCGCTGCTGCTGCAGTTCATGGTGTTCGCGGTGATCGGCGTGCTGATGGTGGCGACCTTCGACGACCACACCTACGAGCGGCTGATGGAGCCGTTCCGGCTGCTGCTCGGTCATCCGCGGCTGCGGCCGCTGCGCTTCCTCGCCCTGCTATTGGTCGTCGGCGGCAGCGCCGGCCTCGCCTATTCCTGGGCCGAGCCGAATTTCGAGGCGCCGGTCGAACTGCGCTCGGTGCATCCGGCGCCGCCGACGACGATCCGCATCTACGACAAGAGCTTCGATCTGGTGGAGCTCCGAAACCCGCTGCGCGAGGCCAACCCCGAGGGCAGCGAGGGCTACCGCGCCCTGGTGGCCGAAGGGGCCGAGATCTATTACAAGAACTGCCTCTACTGCCACGGCGACGATCTCGACGGCCAGGGCGTCTTCGGTTACGGCTTCAATCCGCGTCCGGCCAACTTCCGCGACGTCGGCACCATCGCCCAGCTCCAGGAATCCTACGTCTTCTGGCGGATCACCACCGGCGGTCCGGGGCTGCCGCGTGAAGGCGCCCCCTGGCTGTCGGCGATGCCGGTCTGGGAGGAAATGCTGGAGGAAGAGGAGGTCTGGAAGGCGATCCTCTTCCTGTACGACTACACCGGTTTCGCGCCCCGCTCCTGGGAGCTCGCGGAAACCGCGGCGGTCGAGGAGCCCCCCGCCGGCGAGGCGGAACCGGCGCCGCCGGCGGAGACCGCGGAGGACGGAAAGGTGAGCGCGGAACGGGCCGAAGAGCTCTATCTCACCTACTGCGCCCAGTGCCACGGCAGGGACGGTGACGGCCAGGGGCCGGTGGCGGAGTTTCTCTATCCCAAGCCGCGCGATTTCACGCTCGGGGTCTTCAAGTACAAGACGACGCACGCCGATTCCGAGTTCCCGTACGACGAGGATCTGAAGAAGACGATCCGCGAAGGCCTGCCGGGCACCTCCATGCCGGGCTGGGGCAAACGGCTGAAGGAACCGGAGATCGACGCCCTCGTCCAGCTCATCAAGGAGTTCGGCGAGTGGGCGGAGGACACGCCGGAGGAGCTCGGCCTCGCGCCCATCGAACTCGGCGAGCCGGTGCCGGCCGACGCCGAATCCCTGGCCCGCGGCCGCCGGCTCTTCGAGAAGGCCTGTGTCCAGTGTCACGGTTCCCGGGGTCGGGGCAACATCACCTCGGGCAAGAAGCTCGAGGACGACTGGGGCGACCGCATCTGGCCGCGCAATCTCACGCGCCCCTCCACCTGGCGCTGGACCCGGGACGCGGAGGACGTGTTCCAGCGCATCAGCGCCGGAATCCGCGGCACGCCGATGCCCGAGCACACCACCGAGATGAGCGAGCAGCAGCGCTGGGACATCGCCAACTACGTGATGACCCTGCGCGAGGAGGCGGTGCCGCTGAGCACCGGCGAAACGGTGGTCCGCGGCCGCCGCATCGACGGACCGCTGCCCGAGGATCCGGACGATCCGGCCTGGGACGAAGCCCCGGCCATCACCTTCGCGCTGGTACCCAACGTGATCAAGGAAAAGCGCCTGTTCCATTCGCTCAACGAGCGGATCACGGTGCGGGCCCTGTTCAACGGGGAGAGCGTGGCGCTGCGTCTCGACATCGACGACCGCACCTACTCGGTACCCGGCGATCCGTTGGAGATCCGGTACCGGGACGAGGAGACCGAGCCCACCCGGGACGCGGTCGCCGTCCAGTTCCCGGTGGAGATCCCGACCACCAGCGAAAAACCCTCGTTCCGGCACGGCGATCCCAAGAACCCGGTCAACATCTGGTACTGGCGCGCACCTTCGAAGACGCCGCCGGCCGCGGAGGAGGCGGTCATCCTCGATGCCCGCGGGCCCGACGGACCGCCGAGCCGCCGCGAGGACAGCAGCGCCCTGTCGGCGCGCGGCGAATGGGCCGACGGCCAGTGGCGGGTGATCTTCCGCCGGCCGCTGGAGACGCAGGACGGGCGGGACATCCGCTTCGAGGCGGGCCGCTACATTCCGATCGCCTTCGCCAACTGGGACGGCTGGGCGGGACAGAGCGGCAGCCGCCATACCCTGACCGGCTGGTATTGGCTGCTGCTGGAGCCCGAGGAGGATCCGGTCCGGCTCTACGGCACCAGCGGTCTCGTCGGCCTTCTCGCCGGCCTCCTCTTCATGGCCGGCGTACGTTCCCAACGGCGGCGTTTCGCCGGCCGCGGCACGTGACGCATGGTCGCGGAACGCGCCGGCGCCGGGACCTTTGACATGGGTCAAGGCGGCAATCTCGCCCCCGGGCTGTAGATCGGCCATCAGCCGTCGAGGATGCACGGCCTGGCCCCGGAGTGCCGCGGTCCGTGCCGACATAGGAGGAGGCTAATCCTATGAATGCAAGGCGCCCCGTCAACCTGCCGCGAGGCATCGCGCTGGCCTTGGCCGCGAGCATGGCGGTGGGGGCGACCGCCGTGGCTGCCCAGGAGTTCGGTCCGCTGGAGCCGCTCGAAGTCGACACCGCCAGGGCCGAGCTCGGCAAACGTCTGTTCTTCGACAAGCGCCTCTCCGGCGACGCGGCGCTGAGCTGTGCGAGCTGCCATCAGCCGAAGTACGGCTACGCCAACGACCTTCCCCTGTCGCCCGCCTATCCCGGTTCGGACGGGTTCCGCAACACGCCGACCCTGATCAACACCGCCTACAAGAAGATCTGGTTCCACGACGGCCGGATCGGCACCAACCTCAACGACGTCACCCGTGAGATGATCACGGAAAGCTACTTCATGAACATGGACATGAGGTTGATGCAGGAGCGGCTCAAGCAGGATCCGGTCTATGTCGAGATGTTCGAGAAGGCCGGGCTGGGGGAGCCCAGCAACGGCGGTGCCCGCAAGGCCATTCCCGAGTATCTGAAGACCCTGACCTCGCGCGGGGCGCCGTTCGATACCGGACAGATGTCCGAATCCGCCCGGCGGGGCTTCGAGCTGTTCACCGGCAAGGCCGGCTGCGCCCAGTGCCACAGCGGCCCACTGTTCACCGATCAGAAGGCGCACAATCTGGGCGTGCCCGAGAATCTCGACGTCTTCCGCGATCCGCTGCGGCACGTCACCTACATCGCCTACGCCAAGTTCATGGGCGTGGAGAACTACATGAACATCCGCCGCGACGTCGGCGCCCATGTCCAAACCCACAAGGCCGACGGCTCGGACATCGGCAAGTTCATGACCCCGAGCCTGAGGGAGCTCAAGTACACCGCGCCCTACATGCACAACGGCGTGTTCAAGACGCTCGAGGAGGTGGTCGCCTTCTACAACGCGGGTGGCGGCACCGATCCCAACAAGGATCCGGCCATCAAGCCCCTGGGACTTTCCACTCAGGAGCAGATCGACCTCGTCGCGTTTCTGCTGGCGCTTTCCGGGGAACCGCTCGACGGGCCGGAGTTCGTCTGGAGCGAGCCGATTCCGACCGAATACGAGGTGATCGAGGACTGGCGGAACACCCCGAACTAGGAGCCGAGCGATGATCACGCGCAAGACCACTCTTCTTCTCTCGGCGGCGGCTCTCATCGCCCTGCTGCAACCGGTGCCGCCCGTCGAGGCCGGCGAGGACTATCCGCCGCTGGCGGCGCTCGGTCCGCCGCCGGTCCCGGCCGACAACCCGCAGACTCCGGAGAAGGTCGAACTCGGCAAGATGCTGTTCTTCGACCCCCGCCTCGGCGGCGATGCCTCGATCGCCTGTTCGAGCTGTCACGAGGCGGCCCAGGGCTGGGCCTTCTCCGACGATTTCTCGCGCGGCTACCCGGGAACCGTCCACTGGCGGAACAGCCAGACGGTGGTGAACGCCGCCTATCTCGGCAAGCTGTTCTGGGCCGGCGCCTCCAGATCGCTCGAAGCGCAGGCGGCGAGCGCGGCCAAGGGTGCCGTCGCCGGCAACGGCGAAAGCGACATGATGGAGGCGCGGCTCGCCTTCATTCCCGAATACCGCCGGCTGTTCCGGGAGGTGTTCGGCGATCCCTGGCCGACCATCGGCAACGCCTGGCGGGCGATCGCCGCCTTCGAGCGCACCCTGATCCAGAACGATACGCCCTTCGACCAATACATGCGGGGCAACAAGGATGCGCTGACCGAGCAGCAGGTGCGCGGCCTCGAACTGTTCGAGGGCAAGGCCGGCTGCGCCCAGTGCCACAACGGGGCGCTCCTGACCGACGAGAAATACTACAACATCGGCGTGCCGCCGGCGCCGCGGTGGGAAGAGGACGGTCTCGCCCAGGTCACCTTCCGCTACGAGCAGTACGCGAAGGGGGTCACCGAGGAGATGTACCGCAGCATCAAGGACGATGCGGGGCTCTACTATCGGACGAAGAATCCGGCGGACAAGGGGAAGTTCCGCACCGCGCCGCTGCGTTACACCCTCTACACCGCCCCCTACATGCACAACGGCGCCCTCTGGGATCTCCAGGAGGTGGTCGAGTTCTACAACGCGGGAGGCGGCGAGAACGAGTTCATGGAGACCAAGAGCGAACTCATCAAGCCGCTCGGGTTGAGCGAAGAGGAGGTCGAGGATCTGGTCGCGTTCCTCGAATCGCTGAGCGGCGAGGAGATCCGGATCACGCCCCCCAAGCTTCCCGACTACGCGCCCCTGCCGGCGATCACCGAGTGAACGAGGAACCGGTCATGACAACCGTCTATCGAAACCCCGGACTGGACGTGGAGCGTGGTGCGCAGGGTGACGGCCACGGTCCCTGCGCCATGTCCCGTCGCCACTTTCTCCTGACCTCGGGGGCCACCACCTTCACCACCATGGTGGTGCTCAACGCCGGCACCGCCCTGGCCCAGAAGGCGCCGGCACGGGTGGCGGTGTTCGAACGCAAGTACATCGCCAAGCTCAGCGAGCTCGAGGTGGACGTGCCGGTCGATTTCACCTACCCCGACGACGGAGCCTACGCGGAATCCATGCTGGTCAAGCTCGGCGTCCCCGCCGGCGGCGGCATCGGTCCCGATCGCGACGTGGTCGCCTTCAACTACACCTGCACCCATCAGGGCGGCCCGCTGCAGGAGACCTATCAGGGGGCCACCAAATCGCTGGGCCCCTGCCCACTCCATCTGTCGACCTACGACCTCACCCGGCACGGCATCCTGATCTCGGGCCAGGCGTACCAGAGCCTGCCCCAGGTCCTGCTCGAGCTCGAAGGCGACGAGATCTACGCGGTCGGCATCTTCGGGCTGATCTTCGGCCGCTACGACAATCTCCAAGGCTAGGAGGACGCCGGCATGGCAACGCCCTATTACATTCCCGAGAGCAAGGTCCCCCTGCCTCCGAAGAGCGCGGACGTCATCGACACCGTCTGCGACTACTGCGTCGTCGCCTGCGGTTACAAGGTCTACCGCTGGCCGGTGATCGCCGGCGAAGGCGGCCCCAGAAAGGAGGAGAACGCCTTCGGCGTCGACTTTCCGGTCGATCCCCTGGGTCCCTGGGTGGCGCCCAACCAGCACAACATCGTGCTGCACAACGGGCAGCCGCATCATGTGGTGATCATCCCCGACAAGGACATCCAGTCGGTCAATCTCAACGGAGATTCGAGCCTGCGGGGCGGCTGCATCGCGCAGAAATGCTACAATCCGCAGACTCCCACCCGTGACCGGCTGAAGACGCCGCTCCTGCGCATGTACGGCACCCTGATGCCGGTGTCCTGGGATTTCGCCCTCGACATCGCGGCCGAGGTGGGCCGCCATGTGATCGAGAAGCACGGGCCGCTGGCCTACGGCGTCAAGATGTACTCCTACCAGTTCATCGAGAACACCTACGCCATCACCAAGTTCGCCCTGCGGCACATCAACACCGCGAACTTCACCTTCCACGACACCCCCTCCGACGTCACCTCCACGCCGGGCTTCCGCGATGCCGGGTTCGACAATTTCGGACCGTCCTACGAGGACTGGCGGGACGCGGAGACGCTGTTCATCTGCGGCACCGATCCCTACGAGACCAAGACCATCCTCTTCACCCAGTGGATCATGCCCGGCATCCAGCGCGGTCAGAAGACCATCTTCCTGGTGCCGCGGAAGACCGCCGGGGTCGCCTACGCGGAAAAGAACGGCGGCATGTGGATCGACGTCACGCCGGGAACCGATCTCCCGGTGATGATGGCGATCGCCCGGGTGATCGTCGAGAACGACTGGCAGGACAAGGAGTGGATCGCCAAGTTCGTCAACAACAAGTGGGAATCCAACTCCGGCTTCGGCCAGGGAACCCGCAACACCCCCTGGCAGTGGCGGACCACCTGGGGGCTCTTCCAGACCGACGGGTTCGAGGACTGGAAGAAATGGCTGCTGGCGCAGCCCGAATTCGAGGTGGAGAAGGCGGCGGCAATCGCCCAGGTCGATCCACAGAAGATCCGCCTCGCGGCGGAGTGGATGGCCAAGCCGCGGGCCGACGGCAGCCGTCCCAAGACCTCGCTGATGATCGAGAAGGGCGGCTACTGGTCGAACAACACCGGCAACACCAACGCCATCGCCGCTCTCGCCATCATTTGCGGCGCCGGTGGCCGGCCCGGCCAGGTGGTGGGGCGTGCCGGCGGCCATCAGCGGGGCGGCCAGCGGGGCGGCAAATATCCGCGCAACAAGTCGCCGATGAAGGTTCCCGGACGCCGACGTCGGGCCCTCGACACCGACACCTGGCTGATGGCGGGACACACCCGCTTCGCCCACGCCATCGGTGTCACCTGGATCCAGTCGATGTGCGGCTCCCAGGCGATCGCCAAGCGGTTCGAGGAACTGGTGGTGGCCAACCCCCATCAGATCCGCTCCTTCGACAAGCAGGAGATCATCGAGACGCTGAAGGCGCGGGCCGATTCCGGCGGCATGGTGGTGATCAACCAGGACATCTATCTGGTCGATCCGATCGGCAACCGTTACGCCGACATCGTCTTTCCGGCGGCGACCTGGGGTGAGGACACCTTCATGCGCGCCAACGGCGAGCGACGCCTCCGGGTCTACAACCGCTTCTACGATCCGCCCGGGGAGGCCCGGCCCGACTGGTGGATCATCGCCCAGCTCGCCAAGCGGATGGGTTTCGACGGCTTCGACTGGAAGGACACCAACGAGGTGGCCGAGGAGGCGGCCCGCTTCTCCCGCGGTTCGCGCAAGGACTTCTTCATGATCAAGGTCGCCGCCCAGCGCGAGGGCAAGACCCTGCATCAGAAGCTGGCCGAGTTCGGTACCGACGGCATCCAGGGGCCGGTGTTCATGCTCGAGGACGGCTCCCTGGTGGGCACCAAGCGGTTGCACGACACCACCCGCGAGCTGCCCGAAACCGGGCCGGCGGGCGCCAACATGTTCAACAAGAAGCTGATGCGCTTCAACAGCCAGACCGGCAAGTGCAACCTGCAGAAGGCGCCCTGGTCGCTGTTCTCCGACTACTGGGAGTGGATGAGCCCCAAGGGCGACGAGCTGTGGGTCACCTCGGGGCGCATCAACGAACGCTGGCAGTCCGGGTTCGACGATCGCCGTCGCCCGTACATCGTCCAGCGCTGGCCCGAGAACTGGGTCGAAATCCATCCGGAGGACGCCGCCGCCCGCGGCATCGAGAGCGGCGACTACGTGATGCTCTACTCCGACCGCATCCCCAGCGTGAAGGAGACCCTCCTGGGCGTCTACGCCGACGACTACCGCTTCAGCGGGCTGATGAAGAACGGCTACATCGAGCTCTCGAAAGCGGCGGTCACGGCGGTGGCGATCGTCACGCCGGCGATCAAGAAGGGCGTGCTCTACATGGACTTCCTGCACACCGAACAGCCGGCGAACGCGCTGGAGGGACGCGTGGTCGATTGGATCAGCGGCAATTACAACTACAAGATCGGCGTCGGGCGCATCAAGAAGGTGGGAGCGTCGCCCTACAAGCACAGCTTCCGCTCGATGAGCTTCGCACCGCGCGACATCGCCTGAGGGGAACGGCCCGCCATCCGGCTCCGGTCGGATGGCGGGCCCGTCTCGTGGACATGAATGCAGGCAGGTCCGGGCCCGTGATCGAAAGCAAGCAGAAAATCCCATCGGATGCGACGCCGGAAGCGGTCGGGCGGGCGGTGATCGAGGCGATGTGCCGGCTTCTGGGCGACGAGGACGAGCTGCGCCGCTGCTGGGCCGCCCAGGCGCTCGGCCGCATCGGCGCCAGCGAGGCCGCGCGGGCGCTCGTCGCCGCCCTCGAGGACGAGGACGAGGATGTCCGCAGCGACGCCGCCGAGGCGCTGGCCGCCCTCGCCGGCCCCGAACTCGGCGCCACCCTCCAGGAGAGTCTCGTTCGCGACCCTTGCGGAGCGGTGAAGCTGGCGGCCATCGACGGGCTCGCGCGCCTCCGTCACGCGCCGGCGATACCGCTCCTGCGCGCCCTCCTGCGCAATCGCGACGCCGGGGTGGTCTGGGACGAGGAGGGCTTTGTCAACGAGGGCTGGGACGACTGGCTCGATGTCCAGGCACGAGCGATCGGAGCCCTGGCCGAAATGGGTGCCGAGGAGGCCGCGGCCGACATTCTGGCGGCGATGCGCGACGAGGAGGGGCAGGATCTTTCGGAACCCGGCACGCGGGCGCTGGCCCGTCTCGGCGGTCCCGGACTCGCGGCTCTCGCCGAACTCGCCCGGGATCCCGACCCCCGGCGACGACGCCGGGTGATGCGGGCGATCGCCGGTGCCGACCACGAGGATGCCCGGAGGCTGCTGCTCGAAGGGCTCCGGGACCGCGATCCCGAAGTACGGCTGGTGGCACTGACGGCACTCGCCGAGAAAGACCCCCAGCACCCTTCGCTGGCCGGGCTTTTCCGGGATCCCGCTCCCGAGGTCCGGGCGGAAGCCGTCCGACGCTGCGGCCGTTTCCACGGCGAACATCTCGATGCGCTGTTCGACGATCGCAGCAGCGAGGTGCAGGCCGCCGCTCTCGAGGCCTTGCTCGCGGCGCCCCGTCTCACCGTGCCGCGTCTCGTTCGCCGGCTGCGCGTCAAGCTGCGCGGTCCGGACGGGCCGGTGGCGGCCAAGGCCGCCGAACTGCTGGCCGTCCGCGCGCCGGACATCGCCCGCGAGGATCTCGCCGAACAGCTCGCCGACACCGATCGGCCGGAGCCGCTGCGCTGTGCCGCGATCGAATGTCTCGCACGACTGGACCCGCCCCCCGCACCGTTGCTGGCCCGCTACCTCCGCGATCCCCGCAGACCGGTCCGGATCACCGCCCTCTCCCTGCTCACCGGTCTGGCCGGCAGGGAACAGAGTCCCGTCGCGGGAGAGGCCCGCGCCCTGCTGATCGGCGCCCTCGGGCGAGGGAGGGGACCGGAAGAGGAAGCGCCGCCCCAGCCGGAAGCGGAGGCCGAAGCGGACGGGGAAGGCGGGCCGGAAGGGGAAAGGAGCGAGGGGACCGAAACCGGAACGCCGACGGCCGAGGAGCCGGTTTCCGAAACGCCGACCACGGAGACGAAGGGCGACTACCCGGTCTCCACGCTCGAGGCCATTCTCGGTGAGCCGCCGCCGGTGATCGAACAGGAAGCTCGGGAAAGCGTGGAGCTCACCGAGGAGGATCTCGAGTTCCTCGCCCTGGCGAACCGCCGTCCCCGCAAACGACGGGTCGCACCGGAACCGGAGATCGCCGCCGAGGAGGAGGTGCCGCGGCTGGTGGCGCGACTGCTGGGCGATCTGTCGGGTGACGAGGTGGCCGTGGCCCTCGCCTCGGTGCTGGCCGATCCGGACCGCGAACTCGCCGCCGCGGCCGCCGATTCCCTCACCCGGATCGCCGCCCGCGAAGGTCGGCTGCCGGCGGAGGTGGGCGAAGCCCTCCGTGCGGCCTGCGCCGCCACCGATCGCGACACCCGCCTCGCGGCCGTGCGAGCGCTCGGCGACGCGGGCGACATCGCCGCCGGTGAAGCCCTGCGGGCGGCGCTGGAGGATGCCGATCCGTTCGTGCGGGCGGAAGCCCTGCGGTCCCTGGGGCGACGCGGGGAGGCTTCCCGCACCTGTACCGCCGCCCTCACCGATCCTGAGCCCAATGTGCGGCTCGCCGCGGCCGAGGCGCTTCTGGCCGGCGAAGGCCCGGCGATGGTTCCGGAACTCGCGCGGCGGGCGAGCAGTTTCGAAGGCTATTACCGGCGGCGGCTGGGGCAGCTCCTGCGCCGAGCGGATGCGGCAGGTGCCGCCCGCTGCCTGCTCGAGGATCTCGAGACGGGCGCCGAACGGAGCCGATGCCGGGCGGCGATCGAACTCGCCGAGGAACTGTTCCGGCCGGAACCGGCATCGGGGGAGCGGAGCGGTACGGGGGGCCTACACATCTAGAGGAGAGGGAAACTGGCGATGAAGAAACTGCTGTTGACGGTCGGCCTGGTCGGCCTCCTCGGCGTCGCCTCCGGATCGCAGGCGATCGCCAAGAAGTACAAGGAAATCGAGATCACCAACGGCGGCACGATCACCGGCCGGGTCCTGGCCGGCGACGCCCAGCCCGAGGCCGAACCCTTCCTCGTCACCAAGGACCAGGCGGTCTGCGGTGAAGGTGAACGGCCCATCGAATGGGTGCGGATCAACGGCGACGCCCTGCTCGACGCGGTCGTCTATCTGGAGAAGGTCGAGGAAGGAAAGCCCTTTCCCGAGGAGCTGAAGACGGCCGAAATCGACCAGAAGGCCTGCGCCTTCGTTCCCTATCTGCAGGCGATGGCCAATGGCGGCAAGCTCGCCATGATCAATTCGGATCCGGTGACCCACAACATCCACACCTACGAGATCATCGGCCGGGCGCGGCGGACGGTGATCAACGTCAGCCAGTCCGAGCAGGGCAACGTCGTCACCAAAAAGATCCGGCTCCGCAGGGGCGTGGCGATGAAGGTGGAATGCGACGTCCACAACTTCATGCACGGCTGGGTGTTCGTCGCCAAGAACCCCTATTTCGCGATCGTCGACGAGAATGGCGGCTTCACCATCGACAACGTGCCGCCCGGCAAATACGTCCTCAAGGTCTGGCACGGTCGTCTCGGCGACAAGGAGGCCGAGATCGAGGTGACGGCCGGCGGCACCGTCGAAGCCTCCTTCTCCTACTGAGGTCGGCATGAGCGGCTCGGCAGGAAGGCGCCGGCCGAACCTTTTCGACGGGTTCGTCCTCGCCGGCGCCGCCGTCAACGCGGCGGTGGTGCTGCTGCTCTTCGGCTACTGGCTGTTCCGATGAGCCGACGGCTGGCCCGTTTCGCCCTGCTGGCGGTGCTCCTGGCGGGCACCGCCGGCTCCTCGCCCGACCCGGGGGAGATGGTCTACGTGCCGCCGGGGCCGGTTCTCCTGGGCGGACCGACGCCGACGGCCATGCCGGGGCCGGTCCTGGTCGAGCTCGACGGCTTCTGGATCGACCGGTTCGAGGTCACCAACGCCGAATACATGGCGTTCGTCGAGGCGACCGGCCACCGGCCGCCGATGTTCGCCGACGACCCGGCCTTCAGCCGGCCCGATCAGCCGGTCACCGGCGTGAGCTGGGACGATGCCGAAGCCTACTGCCGGTGGCGCGGCAAACGATTGCCCACCGAGCTCGAATGGGAAAAGGCCGCCCGCGGCACGGACGGCCGTCTCTATCCCTGGGGCGACGGTTTCGGATCGGATCTCGCCTATCTGGAGGGTGAACTGCCGGCCGCCGTCGGCAGCCATCCCGCCGATGTGAGCCCGTATGGTGTCTACGACATGGCCGGCAACGTCTCCGAATGGGTGGCGGACATGTTCGTCGCCGGATTCGCCTGCGAGACGGGCTTCTGTCCTGTGCCCGAGAAGATCCGCGAGGAGGATTTCCGCGCCTTCCTGCGCGGCGGCCATTTCCAGGGTCTGCCGCACATGGCCAAGGTCTACGAACGGCTTTTCGACTATCCGGACACCGTCGCCGAATTCTTCGGCTTCCGCTGTGTCCGACCGGCGAACGACGGCCGGGTGTGAACCCGGCCGGCAATTCGGGAGGATTTCCGGCGCATGGCCATGCAGACACACCCCCGGCCGCTGGAGTCCGGTGACGCGGCCGCGACGGCACCGGTTCCGCTGAAGCGTATCCTGGTCGCCCTCGACGCCTCCGATCATGCCAACCGGGCACTCGCGGAAGCGGTCCGCCTCGCCGCTTCGGCGGCCGGCACGGTGACCGGCATCCACGCCTATGCCGCCAAGCTCCACGACCGCCGCTTCCGTCAGATGGAAGGAGGGCTGCCCGAACGCTACCGCGAAGAGAACGAACTCGAACGTCAGCGGGTCGTCCACGACGATCTCATCACCCGTGGCCTCGGGATCATCAGCGACAGCTACCACGATGATGCGGCCCGGGTGTGCGAGGCGGCGGCGGTCCCCTTCCGGCGTCTCAGCCCCGAGGGCAAGAACTACCGGCGTCTCGTGGACGCCGTCCGGAGCGGCGGGTTCGATCTGCTGGCCATGGGCGCGCTCGGTCTCGGCGCGGTTCCCGGTACCGCCGTCGGCACCGTCTGCTCGCGGGTCGTCCGCCGCAGCCCGATCGACGTGCTGGTGATCCGCGATCCGGCCCGAGCCATCGGCGAGGGACCGCTGGTGGTGGCGCTCGACGGCTCGACCCGCGCTTTCGGCGCCCTCCTCACCGCCCTCGATCTCGGACGCAGGCTGGATGCGCCGGTCCATGCGGTGGCCGCCTACGATCCCTATTTCCACTACGTGGCCTTCAACCGGATCGCCGCCAGCCTCAGCGAGGAGGCGGGACGGGTGTTCCGCTTCAAGGAACAGGAGGCCCTGCACGAGCAGATCATCGATGCCGGCATCGCCCGCATCTACCAGTCGCATCTGGAGGTGGCCCGGGAACTGGCCGCCGAACGCGGCGCGACGCTCGCGACCCGGCTGCTCGACGGCAAGCCGCACCGGGCGATCGCCGCCTATCTCGAAGAAGTCGGTGCGAGCCTCGTGCTGCTCGGCAAGACCGGCATCCATGCCGATCCCGAACTCGACATCGGCGGGACCACGGAAAACCTGCTCCTCACCGCACCCTGCCATCTGTGGATCGGCGAGGCGCGGTTCAGCCCGCCCATGGACGTTCTCGCCGGCAAGACCGTGAGCTGGACCCGGGAAGCCGAGGACAGACTCGCGCGGGTGCCGGAGACCGCCCGCGGCATGGTGCGGCTGGCCATTCTCCGCCTCGCCCAGGAGCGCGGCCACACGGTGGTCACGGCCTCGCTGATCGAGGAAGCGAGCACCCGCTTCTGCCCCCATTTCGGCGGCGATGCCACCGAGGAGTCGGCACTGCCCTGGTCGGCGGCGGCCGAAGAGCTCCTCGATCGTCTCGGCGATCCGGCGCTCGGCGCCAGCATCCGCCTGCGGGCCGAAAAGCGGGCCCGCCGGGAAGGTGCCGAGGTGGTGGCCCCGGAACATGTGCGGCCGTTTCTGGACAGCGAGACCGCACCGGCCCTGCACTGGCAGGCCGCTGCTCTCGCCCGCCTCGCCCGGGTCCCCGGCATGGTCCGCGAAAGCGTGCGCCGGCGGACCGAGCTGCTCGCCCGGGACCGCGAGCTCCAGGAAATCGATCTGCCACTCCTCGAGGAAAGCCTCGCCGAGTCGCGCGAACTCATGCAGCGGGTGATGCGGGAGGGCGGTCATCCCTCGCCGGACGGGGCCTGAGCGGCCGATGACGGGCGTCGTCGAGCCGCCGTTCCTGGTCGCCCTCAATCTCACGCGGCGCTGCAATCTGCATTGCGCGCACTGCTATCTCGACGCCGGCGTACGTCGCGCCGGTGATCCGGCCGAGCTGACCACCGGAGAGGTCCGGGATCTCCTCGATCAGATCGCGGCCCTCGGCGACGAGACGATGATCGTGCTGACCGGCGGCGAGCCGCTGCTGCGTCCCGATCTGCCGGAAATCGCCGCCCACGCCGCGAAGCTCGGGCTGATGACGGTGGTCGGGACCAACGGGATGCTGCTCACCGAGCCTCGGGTGGAAGCCCTGATGGCGGCCGGGGTGGCGGCGGTCGGCATCAGCCTTGATTCCCTCGATCCCGATCATCACGACCGGTTCCGCGGCCTGCCCGGGGCGTTCGTACGGACCCTCGCCGGGATCGAGGCCTGCCGCCGTGCCGGCCTCACCTTCCAGCTCCATTTCTCGGTCACCGACGACAACGCCGACGAGCTGGAGGCGATGATCGCCTTCGCCCGCGACGTCGGCGCGGCGGTCCTCAACATCTTCTTCCTGGTCTGCACCGGACGCGGACAGCAGATCACCAACATCTCCCTCGCCACCTACGATCGGGTCCTCGCCCGGGCCGTGGAAGCCGCCCGCGAGGAGCCGGAACTGCTGGTGCGGGTGCGCTGTGCTCCCCATTTCAAACGTCTCGCGATGGAAGCGGATCCGCCGCTGCCGGTCACGCTCGCCGACGGCTACGAAGCCGGCGGCTGCCTCGCGGGGACCCGCTACTGCCGGGTGACGCCCTCCGGCGAGATCACCCCCTGCCCCTACATGGAGGTGGCCGCCGGCGCCCTGCGCGAGCAGGATTTCGCCACCATCTGGCGGGAGGCTCCTCTGTTCCACCGGCTGCGCGCGCCGCGGCTCGAAGGTCGCTGCGGCGCCTGCGAATACGCCAAGCTATGCGGCGGTTGCCGGGCGCGTCCCCTCGCCCGCTCGGGCGCGCTGATGGGGGAGGATTTCCTCTGCAGCTACCGACCGAAGGGAGGTGCCACCGTCGAGCCCTTGCGCGACCGCGGCGCCGCCCTCGTCTGGAGCCCGGAAGCGGAACGTCGTCTCGCCCGGGTGCCCGGCTTCGTGCGCCGCTTCGTGCGACGCCGGACCGAGGATCACGTCCGCGCCCGCGGCGAGGAGGTGGTGCGGGCCGAACATCTGGACGAACTGGCCCGTCGGCGCTTCGGCAGTGGCGGGCCACCCGGCGGTTTCCGCCGCCCGGGTGCGAGCTGACGCATGGTCGCCCGCGGCGAAACCGAAGTGGTGGTGATCGGCGCCGGGGTGTCCGGTCTCGCCACCGCCTATCGGCTGCACGCCCGCGGCCACCGGGTGATCGTACTCGAACGGCAGGTGAGGATCGGCGGCAACGCCGTCTCCGAGCGGATCGACGGTTTTCTGATGGAGCACGGTCCGAGCTCGGTGAACGCGCTCCTGCCCCGGGCACGCCAGCTTTCCCGGATTCTCGGGCTGGCCGCCGAAGAATGCGAGCTGACGGCGGAGGTGCGCCAGCGCTATCTGGTCGGGAACGGTCGGCTGCACGCCATCCCCCTGCATCCCTTCGGCCTGCTCACCAGTTCCTACCTTTCCTGGCGGGCGCGGCTGCGCAGCCTCGCGGAGCCGCTGGTGCCGCCCCGGAGGGGGCAGGAGGAGGAGACGGTCGCCGCCTTCTGGCGACGCCGGTTCGGCCGCGAATTCGAGCGCGGCGTCATCGATCCTCTGGTCGGCGGCCTGTTCGCCGGTCGCAGCGCCGAGCTCTCGATGCCGGCGGTCTTTCCGAAGATGGTCGAGCTGGAACGACGCCACGGCTCCATCACCCGGGCGATGCTCGCCCGGCGCCGCTTCGGTTCGACCATGCCCGGACGCCGTCTGTTCTCCTGGCGGGACGGAGTGGCGAGCCTGCCGCGGGCGCTGGCGGCCGCACTCGGTGATGCGGTGCGCACCGGTGTCACCGTGCGGCGGATCGCCCGTGCCGCCGACGGTTTCCGCCTCGATCTCGGCGATCGCGGGAATCTCCGGAGCCGGGTCGTGGTGCTGGCCACCCAACCCCATGTCGCGGGCGCCCTCCTCGAAACTCTCGACGTCCCGGCGGCCGAGGCGGCCCGGGCCATCCCGGCGCCGCCGATCGCCGTGGTCTTCATGGGGCTCGCGCGCCGGCAGGTCGCCCATCCGCTGGACGGCATCGGCTGTCTCGTTCCCGGTCGCGAGGGCCGGCCGGTGAATGGCATCCTGTTCTGCTCGAGCATGTTTCCGGACCGCGCACCGCCCGGTCGGGTGGCGCTGGCCGTCTATCTCGGTGGTGCGCGGTCGCCGGAGCTGGCCCGCCTGCCGGCGGCCGAGCTGATGGCGGTCGCCCGTGGCGAGGCGGCGGAACTCCTCGGTATCGAGGGGGAACCGGAGATCACCCGGATCCGCCAATGGCCGCGCGGCCTGCCCCAGTATCTCATCGGCCATCCGACCCGCGTGCGGACGATCCTCGGGACCACCGATCGCCAGCCCGGACTGTTCGTCACCGGCAACTATCTGGGCGGTCTTTCCGTCGCCCACTGCGTCGCCCAGGCGGAGCGGACGGCGGCGAAGGTGGCGGCGCATCTGGCAGGAAGCGCACCGCCCGCCGCCGGCCGGCTGCTCGCCGGGCGGGCGGGTTAGCCGGTCCCGTCCTTTCGCCGCTTGCCGGCGAGGCCCGCGTTCCGCTACCGTCCGCCGCGTCCGCCCATTGGCCGGGGAGCCGAGCCGACCATGACGCGTTTCATCGAACCCGAGCCGGCACCTGCCAAGCTCGTCACCCTCGAGGACTACGCACCGCTCGTCGGCGAGGAGACCGTGGAGCGCATCCTGGCCAAGCTCCGCCCCCTGCGCGACCTGCACATCGTCCACGTCAACTCGACCTACTACGGCGGCGGGGTGGCCGAGATCCTGTCGTCACTGACGCTGCTGTTCAACAATGCCGGCGTCCACACCGGCTGGCGGGTGATCCAGGGACGTCCCGACTATTTCAACATCACCAAGAAGTTCCACAATGCGCTCCAGGGCGCCGAGATCAACTTCACCGAGCTCAAGCGGAACGTCTACGAGGAGGTCGTCTACGAGAACGCGGTGCGGATGCATTTCGACCACGATCTGATCATCGTCCACGATCCGCAGCCGCTGCCGCTCATCCGCCACTATCGCCGCAAAAGCCCCTGGCTGTGGCGTTGTCACATCGATCTCACCGCCCCCAACCGCGAGGTCTGGCAGTATCTGCGCGGCTTCATCGAGCTCTATGACGCGGTGATCCTCCACCTGCCGGAGTATGCCCAGCGGTTGCAGGTGCCCCAGCGTTTCATCATGCCGGCGATCAATCCCTTCAACACCACCAACAAGGAGCTCACCGAAGAGGAAATCGAGGAGCGACTGGCCAATTACCAAATTCCCACCGACCTGCCGCTGGTGGTCCAGATCTCGCGTTTCGATCGCTGGAAGGACCCCCGGGGGGTGATCGAGGCCTTCCGCCTCGCCCGACGCGAGATCGATGCCACCCTCGTGCTGGTCGGCAATGTCGCCACCGACGATCCCGAGGGTCAGGAGGTCTTCGAAAGCCTCTGCGCCTGCCGCGACGAGCGCATCCACATTCTCTCGGTCCAGGATTCCGCCCTCGTCAACGCCTTGCAACGGCGGGCCGCGGTGGTTCTCCAGAAATCCCTGCGCGAGGGTTTCGGGCTCACGGTGACCGAGGCGATGTGGAAGGGGGCGGCGGTGATCGGCGGCAACGTCGGCGGCATCCGTCACCAGATCCGCGACGGCGTCAACGGCTTTCTCGTCGACAGCGTGGAGGAGGCCGCGGCCCGGATCGTCCAGCTCGTCGGGGATCCGGATCTGCGGCGGCGGCTCGGCGCGGCGGCGCGGGAGACGGTGCGCGAACGGTTTCTCATGAGCCGTCTGATGGAGGATCACGTCGATCTGGTGAGCTCCATCGAAGCCCGCTTCCGCCTGCGCAGCCGGGTCCCCTGAAACGGGCCGCCGAAGGGGCCGTCTCAACCCGCGTTCACGGCCCGCTCGGGCAGCGACCTGTGGAGGATGGCGAGCCCCGCCAGGGCGGCGATCAGCGAGGCCAGCAGCACCCCGAACTTGGCCTGATCGAGCACCGGCCCGTCGCCGAAGGCGAGAGCGCCGATGAACAGGGACATGGTGAAGCCGATACCGGCGAGGAAACCGGTACCGAGCAACGCCGGCATGGAGATGCCCTCCGGCAGCCGGGCCATGCCGGTCGCCCGTGCCAGCCAGCAGGCGCCGAGAATGCCCAGGGGCTTGCCGAGGAGGAGCCCGAGGAAGGCGCCGAGCATCACGGCCGAGAACATGTCGCTCCCGGCTTCGCCGCCGAAGGTGATCCCGGCGTTGAGAAGGGCGAACAACGGCATGATCAGATAGGCCACGTAGGGAGCCAGCGCATGTTCGAACCGGTGCAGCGGGCTGCGGGCGGCGATCAGCACGTCGGCGGCGTGGCCGATGCTGATCTCGACCTGCTCGAAGCCGCCGGTGGGCCGCATCGCGAGCTCCTGCACGAGCGTCTTGCGATCGACGTTGCGGGCGATGGGGACGGTGAAGGCCAGGGCCACGCCGGCGATGGTCGCGTGGACGCCGGATTCGAAGGTGAAGAACCAGAGCACGAAACCGATCGCCGCGAACACCGCCGCCCGGCCGCCGCCGAAGCCTCCGTAGGCGAAGGCCACGAGCCAGGTCACCACCGCCAGCGCCAGATAGCCGGTGTCGAGATCGCCGGTGTAGAACAGGGCGATGACCAGCACCGCACCAAGGTCGTCGATGATGGCGAGAGCCAGCAGGAACACCTTGAGCGCCACCGGCACCCGGGCACCGAGGAGCGCCAGCACGCCCACCGCGAAGGCGATGTCGGTGGCCATCGGCACGCCCCAGCCCACCACCTCCTCGGTACCGAAGGTGAAGGCGAGGTAGATTCCCGCCGGTACCACCATCCCGCCGACGGCGGCCGCGACCGGTAGCGCCGCCTTCTTCCAGCCGGCGAGCTCACCCACCAGGAGTTCGCGCTTGATCTCGAGACCGACGAGAAAGAAGAAGATCGCCATCAGCAGATCGTTGACCCAGTAGGCGAAGGGCTCGACCAGGGTGAAGTCGCCGAAGGTGATGGCGATGGGGAACTTCCTGAGAGCCTCGTAGAGGTCGGCCCAGGGCGAGTTCGCCCACAGCAACGCGATGACGGCGGTGGTGATCAGAACCACCCCGCCCAGGGCTTCGGTCCTGAGGAACTCCTCGATGGGCGTGAGCAGACGGCGCACCGGATGAACGGGGCGTTCGGTCCGGCTCTTCTTGCGGCTCATGCGTCGTCTCCCGGCACGTCACTCGGCGATGGCATCGGGCCGACCGGCGTCGGCCCCGGGAGGAGATAGACGACCGTACCGCCCGGGTCGAGCCGGGCGCCGCCCGGAAGGGGCAGCTTGACGCATGTCAAACCGCCTGCGAAGGATCATCTTAATGTCGATCTCCGCTGCAGCGCGAACGGATCGGGCCCATGCGAGCCGAGCACATCCGCCTGTTCGAGGGTGAACGGGTACCCCGTTACACGAGCTATCCCACCGCCCCGCATTTCTCCCCGGCGATCGGGAGCGGGGACTACGCCGCCTGGCTCGCCGCCCTGCCCGCGACCGCCCGTCTTTCCCTCTATCTGCACATCCCCTATTGCCGCCAGCTCTGCTGGTATTGCGGTTGTCACACCTACATCACCCGGCGGGCCGAGCGGATCACCGCCTATCTGGAGCTGCTGGAGCGCGAGATCGATCTGATCGCCGATCTGCTGCCGGCCACCATGCCGGTGGTTCATCTCCATTTCGGTGGCGGCACCCCGTCGATCGTCGGTGCCGCGGGGATGCGGCGCATCCTCGACCATCTGCGTCGGCGCTTCACCTTCCTCCCCGGGGCGGAGGCGGCGATCGAGCTCGATCCGCGGATGGTCGACCGGGAGCTCGTCTCGGCGTTGGCCGAAGGCGGCATCAACCGCGTCAGCCTCGGCGTGCAGACGACCGATCCGAAGGTGCAGGCGGCGGTCAACCGCATCCAGCCGATCACCCGGGTGGCCGCCGTCTTCGACATGCTCCGCGCCGCCGGGATCGGGCATATTTCGGTGGATCTGCTCTACGGCCTGCCGCATCAGTCCGTCGCCACGGTCCGTCGCACCGCGGCCGAGGTTCTGGCCCTCGCCCCCGATCGCGCGGCGGTGTTCGGCTACGCGCATCTGCCCCGCCTCAAGCGCCATCAGACCCTCATCCCCGACCGGGCACTGCCCGATGCGGCGGCTCGCGCCGCCCAGTTCGAAGCCATCGCCGAAAGTTTCGAACGGGCGGGTTACGTGGCGATCGGGCTCGATCATTTCGCCCGTCCGGAGGATTCGATGGCGCGCGCTCTCGCCGACCGCAGCCTGCGCCGCAATTTCCAAGGCTACACCACCGATCCGGCGGACGCTCTGATCGGTTTCGGCTGCTCGGCGATCGGCGAGCTTCCGGGGGGATATGTCCAGAACGCCGCCGATCTGCGGCACTGGCGGCGGGAGGTCCGGGCCGGACGGCCGCCGATCGTCCGCGGCCTCGGCCTGACCCCGATCGATCGGGCGATCCGGGCGGTGATCGAGCGGATCATGTGCTTCGGCGAGGTCGATCTCGACCGACTCGCCCGGGAGCACGGGCTGCCGCGGGCGACCATCGAACCCGACGCCGAGAGGATGCGGCAGCTTCTCGAACTGGGGATCGCCAGCGCCGAGGGCGGTCGGATTTCGGTACCGGCGGAAAACCGTCCGCTGCTGCGCCTCGTGGCCGCCGCCTTCGACCGCTATCTGGAGCCCGGCACGCAGCGCCACGCGGTGGCCATCTGAGCCCGGCTTTCCGGATCAGGCGAGCAGGCCGCGCGTGGCCGGATCCTCCTGCGGGGCCATCGTCGCCGCGAGGCCGGTGAAAATCAGCCACCCGCGGTTGCCGGAGATTTCGAGCGCCGCGCCGAAGGTGTCGGCGATCAGCCGTCGTACCTCCTCCGGCAGCGGCCGTTCGCTGCGAACCGCGAGCTGGCGGCTGCCGTCCCGTGCCCAGAGCTCCAGCCGCATCGCCCCGAAGGCGGCGAGCTCGAGAGCGAAGGTCCAGCGCCGCCCGCCGTCCTCGCCGGCTCCGGTCCCGGCCTCGGACCGCTCGCCGATCCGCAGGGCGAGCGGAGCCCCTCCGCCTCCGAGCCAGACCACCGAACCGGCACCGGAACCTCCCGGGGTCCCCGCAGGCGGTGTCGCGGGTGGTGCCGTTCCCTCGGCTTTCGCCGCCGGTGGCGGCCTTTCCGTCGCTTCCGGTGCGGCGCGCCGCAGAAGATGGGCGAACAGACGCAGTGCCGCATCCCGATCGGCCATCGCGACGGTGGTCGCGGAAGCCGGACCGGGCGCCGGCGGCGCCGCGGACACCCGGTCGGGGGTGACCTCCCTCGCCTCCGCCTCGAGAACCCGGTCGACACGGAGGGTGATCCGGCTGCCTGGGGGAATGTCGAGACCCCGCTCCTCGATCTGGAGGATCGCCCCGCCTTCGCCGCCGGGCAGGCGCAACACCAGCCTTCCACCGGGATCGTGACCGATCACCGTGGCCGGGATCCTCGTTCCCGCCGCGAGCGCGGGCATCCCGGCGCCGACGGAGGGCGCGGCTGCGGCCGGGCCGGACACCGCCGACGATCCCGCGGTCATCGCCGGGATTCCCGAGGGCACGGCTGCGGGAGGACCGGCCGTCGCCGGAGCTGGCGCGGCCACGGCGGGTGACGCCGGCGAGGGGATGGTGGGTATCGCCACGGCCGACCGTTCCGCGCCGGCGGCGGGCGACCCGAGGGAAGCCTGGGCCGGCGTCGGTGCCACGGCCACGGGGGCCGGACGGCCCGGCGGAACGCCCGCCGCCCCGGGTCCCGGCGGGACCGTTCCGGTCGTGACCGGCGGACCGGCGGCTGGCGCCGCGCTCGCGGCGTTGCCCGGCGGCGACGGGCCGGCCGACGAGGAGACGGTGGCGGGCGGCGAAGGGGATGCGGGGCGCGGTGGAGCGGCCGAAAGCGGATCGGCGACCGGGGGCGGAGCGGCCGGGGCCGGCGCCCCCGAGCCCGGTGGGGTGGCGATCCGCGAGGCGACGGTCGGCTGTGCAGGGGCCGTGGCGGGCGCGGTCGGACCGCCGGCGGCCGGTGACGCCCGGATCGGCTCGACGACCACCGTCAGGCGGGCGAGCGGACGTTCCGCCCCCGGGATCGTCGCCTCGAAGACGCGCCGCGTTCCCGCCGTCACCACCGGTCCCGAGGTGTCGCTGACGGCGCTCCGCGATGGCCCGGCCGCTGCCGCCCGCTCGGGGCCCGGCGCCCGGCGCAGGGATACGGCGAGGTCGAGAGGTTCGCCATCGAGGGCCACCAGCCGTGCGGCGCCTCGCCCGCCCGGCTCCGTCCCGCCCCGCGGCAGCAGCAGGGTCAGCGTGCTCCGCCCCACCGTCGCCGCACGCCGAATGGCGGCCAGCTGCGATCCCTCGCCGGCGAGCAGCAGGCGTCGCCCGCCGCCCTCGACGATCAGCTCCTCGCCCGCGACGCCGACCAGTCGCAGCTCGAGGCGCGAAACCGTACCGGAAGGTGACGGCGGCGCCACCTTGCGGCCGGCCGACGGGCCGTCCTCGCCCGTGGCGACCCGCGTCGGACCGGCCGCCGGCGAGAGAGGTTTCAGGGGCTCGACCACGGCTCGACCACCTCCTCCGGCCATGCTACCCGCAAATCGTTAACGGAGGCTTGATCGGGCCACGCGGCCGCGGCAAGCTCCGCCCCTTGCCGGCGCGCGGCCGGCGAGACCGCGCCAGTGACCGAAGGACCAGGGAAGGATGAGCAGTCCCGACACGATCCTCCAGCGGATAGAGGAAGAGCGGCTCAAGATCGTCGATCTCCGGTTCACCGATCTCGCGGGCCGCTTCCGGCACACGGCGATCGATGCCGGCAGCGTCGATTCCACCGTGCTGGAGCACGGGCTGTTCATCGACGGTTCGGCGGTTCCGGGCTGGCGCGACGTCTCCGAATCCGACCTTCTGCTCAAGCCGGATCTCGCCAGCGCCTTCGTCGATCCCTTCACCGCCCAGCCGACCCTGGTGCTGCTCTGCGACGGCTCCGATCCGGCCACCGGCATCGGCTACGAACGCGATCCCCGTTCCGTCGCCCGCCGCGCGATCCGCCATCTCGCCGATCTCGGGGTGGCCGACGAAGCGCTGCTGGCGGCCGAGATCGGCTTCTTCCTTTTCGACGACGTCCGCCTCGAGATCGGCGGCATGGCCACCGGCTACCGGCTGCAGGCGAGCGAGAGCGGTCGCGCCGCGGCGCAGAGCTACGCCGACGGCAACCCCGGCCACCGTCCGGCTCCCGGCGACGCCTATCTGGCCATGCCCCCCACCGATCACCTCGCGGAAATCCGGGCCGAGATCGCGACGATCCTCACCTCCCTGGGCTTCGGCCGCGTCCAGCATCGCCACGGCCGCGCCACCTGCCAGTGCGAGCTGAGCAGCGGCCCCGCCTCGCTGCTGCGTGCCGCCGACCGCCTGCAGATGATCAAATACGTGGTCCACCAGGTCGCCGCCTCCTACGGCAAGAGCGCCACCTTCATGGCCAAGCCGCTGGTCGAGGAGCCGGGCTCCGGGCTCCACATCAATCTGTCGCTGCGTCGCGCCGGCGAGCCGCTGTTCGCCGGTCAGGGCTACGCCGATCTCAGCCCGCTGTGCCTGTCCTTCGTCGCCGGCGTGCTGGCCCACGCCCGGGCCCTCAACGCCTTCACCAACGCCACCACCAACAGCTACCGCCGGCTGCGGCCGGGTCTCGACGAGCCGGTGCTGCTCACCTACGCCGCCTTCAACCGCTCGGCCGCGATCCGCATCCCCTTCGCCGCCCGCCCCGAATACAAGCGGATCGAGGTGCGGTTCCCCGATCCGGCGGCCAACCCCTATCTCGCCTTCTCCGCCATTCTCATGGCCGGTCTCGACGGGATCGAACGGCAGCTCGAACCGGGCGACGCCATGGACCGCAATCTCTACGATCTGCGGGCCATGGAACTCGAGGATCTGCCGCGGGCCTGCCAGGATCTCGGGGAAGCGCTCGCCGCCCTCGAGGCCGATCACGAGTTCCTGGCCCGGGGTGACGTGATGCCGCCCGATCTCGTCGAAGCCTACATCCAGGTCAAGCGGCGCGAACTCGAACGGGTCGAGCGCACCCCCCATCCGGTCGAGTTCCAGCTCTACTACAGTCTCTGAGCGGGACCGGTGCCGGAGGCCGCACGGCCGCGGTCGGGATCCGGCGGAGACGCCAGGGCGTCGACGGGCTTCGTCCTCCTGGTTTCGGCGCTGATGAGCATGGGCGCCATGACCATCGACGTGAACCTGCCGGCGATCCCGGCGCTGGCGGCGGAGCTCGGCGGGGGGCTGGCCGCCGCCCAGCTCACGGTGACGAGTTTCTTCATCGGCTTCGCCCTCGGCCAGATCTTCATCGGCCCGTTGTCCGACCGCTTCGGCCGCAAGCCCGTGCTGCTCTGGGGCATCGCCCTTTTCGTCCTGACCAGCCTCGCCTGCCTGCTCGCCACCGACATCGAGACCTTGCTGCTGCTGCGCCTCCTGCAGGGGCTGGCGGGGGCTACCGGCCCGATCCTGAGCCGGGCCGTGGTGCGCGATCTCTTCGAAGGGCCGGTGATGGCCCGGGTGATGTCCTTCGTGATGGCCGCCTTCATCACCGCTCCCATCGTCGCCCCCACCATCGGGGCCGGTCTGCTGGCGCTCGGCTCCTGGCGCTGGATCTTCGCCTTTCTCGGGCTCTACGGCCTCGCCATGCTCGCCTGGACGGCCCTCCGCCTCGAGGAAACCCGCCGTTTTCCCGATCCCGGTGCCCTGCATCCGGCACGCATCCTCGCCGGCTACCGGGCGCTCCTCGGCCACCGTCGCTCGCGCCGCTACGCGATCGTGACCATCCTCACCTTCGTCACCCTGATCGTCTATCTGACCAACCTGCCGGTCATCTACATGGCGCTGTTCGGAGTGGGGCCCGGCGCCTTCGCCCTGATGTTCGCCCTGACCGCCGTCTGTGCGGCGATCGGCAGTCTCGTCAACGCCCGTCTGGTGCGCTTCTTTTCCCTGCCCCGGGTGATCGCCTTCGGCAGCGCCGGCGCCCTCGCCAGCGGTCTCGCCAACCTCGGGATCGCCGCCCTCGAGCCGGTCACCGCATGGGTCCTGGTGCCCGGCTTCGGCGCCTTCTTCTTCGCCTTCAGCCTGATCGTCTCCAACAGCACCGCTCTCGCCCTCCAGCCGCACGGCCGGATGGTGGGCAGCGTCGTGTCGGCCCTGGGCGTGCTGCAGACCTTCGTGCCGGCGGTGATCGGCAGCCTGCTGGCCACCTTCTGGAACGGCACCGCCCTGCCGACGCTGATCACCATGGCGGTGTTGCCTCTGCTCAACCTTCTGCTGCTGGGCGGAAGCCGGAGGACGGCCTCTTGAAGCCCGGGACGGCGACATTATGTAAAGAATGCGGCTGCCTGGAGAGGGGCCGCGTCTGTGATGGCTGAGCTATCGCTCGAAGGAGGGTACCTATGGCCACACTGGATCTCACACCCCTGCTGCGGTCGACCGTCGGTTTCGACAGGCTGTGGCAGGCGCTCGATGCTGCCCTGCAGATCGAGGACAACGGAGCGTCCTATCCGCCCTACAACATCGAGAAGCTGGGCGAGGACAGCTACCGCATTGTCATGGCTGTCGCCGGCTTCGGGCCGGACGATCTGGAGATCGTCACCGAGCCCAATCTCCTGACCGTGCGCGGCAAGCGCCGGGAGCCGGCCAACGTCACCTATCTCCATCGTGGCATCGCCGGTCGTGCGTTCGAGCGGCGCTTCCAGCTCGCCGACTATGTCAAGGTGAGGGAAGCGCGGCTGGAAAACGGCCTCCTGATCATCGAGCTCGCGCGCGAGGTACCCGAGGCTCTGCGGCCGCGGCGGATCGAGATCCGCGGCGCCGGCCGGACGATCGAACACCGGGAGATCGAGGCGCGGGAGAGCGGTGAGACGAAGGAGGCCGATGCGGCCTGACCGTCGGGGCTCCGGGTGCCACGGCACCCGGGGCCGTCGGTCGACCGTTCTCCACTCCTCCGTCCGGGAGAGGATGCGGAAAGCGTGATGCGAAAGGAGGTGCAGCCATGGTCGATGTGCGGACCCCGATGCCGAGGACCACGCGGCCGCTCGCGGCCAATCGGAACGAGATGCTCGATCCCTTCGCCGGTTTCCGGCGGGAGATGGACCGGCTGTTCGACGAGTTCTTCGGCGGTCGGACGGCCTGGGGCTTCCCGTTCCCGAGCCCGACCGCGGGCGAGCTGCTGCCGGAGGTGGACATCGTCGAGACGGAGGACGCCTACAAGGTGGTGGTGGAACTGCCGGGCGTCGATCCCGAGGAGGTGTCCATCGAGCTGCGCGGCGACATGCTGACGATCCGCGGCGAGAAGAAGGCCGAGCGCGAGGAGAAGGGAGAGAACCGCTTCCTGGTCGAGCGCCGGTTCGGCCGCTTCGAGCGCAGCATCCGGCTGCCGGCCGAGATCGAGGCCGACGAGGCGGAAGCGACCTTCGACAAGGGGGTGCTGACGATCCGCCTGCCGAAGCCGGAAACGGCGCAGAAGCCGGTCAAGCGGATCGAGGTCAAGGCGGCGTGAGCGGGCCGCTCGGTGGCCTGCCGGGATCGTCCCGGTGGCTGGCGGCCCAGCTCGCGCTGGCGCCCTGGCTGTTCTGGACCTGTCCGCCCTGCTGGGTGATGGCCCTGCTCGCGCCCACCGGTGGCGGCGGGGCTCCCGAGCGGACCGCTCCGGCCCCTTCCGGTTAGGTCCGCTCCTTCCCGAAAGCCGGAGAGCTTCGCGGCTCGGCCGGCTTTTTTGTCGCACGGCGGGCATCCCGCGGGCGCCGGATTCCGCACCTACATGGAAGGCGGAGATCGCGCACCCGTTCCGGGAACGGCTGGCATCGGGGAGATGCCATCCCGTCCTCGACGCAGCTTCGGGAGGAACGAGACATGTCACGCTACGGGATCTGGCTCGCCGTGCTGCTGGTGGCGGCCGGCACCGGTCTCGGTGGCGTCGCCGCCGAGGCTCGGTTTTCCCTTCTCGACCGCGAGCGCGGGGTCCTGACCCTCGCGCCGGTTCTGGAAAAAGCCACGCCCGCCGTGGTCAACATCGCGGTCCGTTCCGTCCGGCCCGGTCAGACCAACCCGCTCCTGCGCGACCCGTTCTTCCGCCGCTTCTTCGGTCTTCCCGACGTCGAGCCCCGGCGCGAGGTCATGAGCGCCGGCTCGGGCGTCATCGTCGACGCCGAAAAGGGCTACGTGCTGACCAACAACCACGTGGTCCAGGGTGCCGAGGAGATCACCGTCACCCTCAAGGACAAACGGCGTTTCAGGGCCGAGCTGGTCGGCCGCGATCCGGCGACCGACATCGCTCTGCTGCGGATTCCCGCCGACCGGCTGACGGCGTTGCCGCTCGGCGATTCCGACACGCTCGAAGTGGGCGACATCGTACTGGCGATCGGCAATCCCTTCGGTCTCGGCCAGACGGTGACCTCGGGCATCGTCAGCGCTCTCGGGCGCAGCGGCCTCGCGGCCGAGAACTACGAGAGCTTCATCCAGACCGACGCCCCCATCAATCCCGGCAACTCCGGCGGAGCGCTGATCAACAGCCGCGGGGAACTGGTGGGAATCAACACCGCGATCATCGCCCCGGCCGGCGGTAACGTCGGCATCGGCTTCGCGGTGCCCGTCAACATGGCCCGGGCGGTGATGGACCAGCTTCTGCGCTACGGGGAGGTCCGCCGCGGCCGGATCGGCGTGGTGATCCAGGACCTCACCCCGGAAATCGCCGAAGCGATGGGAATTCCCGGCCGGCGCGGCGCCGTGATCAGCCGGATCGAGCCGGGCTCGCCCGCCGCCGAGGCCGGTCTGCAGCCGGGAGACGTGGTGGTCGCCGTCGAGGGCAGGCCGATCGGCAGCTCGACGGAGCTGCGCAACCGCATCGGCCTCATGGAGCGGGGCCGCCGGGTCACCCTCACCATTCTGCGCGACGGCCGGGAGAGGAAGGTGGAGGTGACCATCGGTCAGCCCGCCAGGAGCGTGATCCCGGGCGCCGAAGCCGTACCGCAGCTCGCCGGTGCGACCCTCACCGACATCCCCCCGGACCATCCCGCCCACGGCAATGTCCGCGGGATCTTCGTGGCCGACGTCGCCCGCGGATCGCCGGCCTGGACGGTGGGCCTGCGACCCGGCGACATCATCACCGCCGTGGACCGGGAACCGGTGGCCTCGCTGGCGGATTTCGAGGAACGCGTGCGGCGGACGAAGAGGCTCTTCGCCCTCACCGTGCTGCGCGGCAACATGCAGATCTTCCTGCTGCTGCCGTGAGCCGGTCCCGGCAGGGTTAACCGTTCGTCAACCATTCCGGTCCATCATCCCGTCCATCGACGGGCGACCGGAGTGGAGAGCGGAGGATGTCCGGGATGGCGGCCAGCATCGCCGACGCCGGTTTTCGAGGCGCGGTCCGGAAACCGCCGGGCGAGGCGGTGAGCATCCGTCGTTCGGCCCGGGTGACGGAGGGCTCGGCAGGGCTCGCGGCATCGGCTCGGGCCTGGCCGGTGGCCGCGCTGGCGCTCGTTCCCGCCTTCTTCCACCCCGGTGCTCTCGTCCTCGATCAGATGTCGTCGCTGGCTTTCGCCGTCTTCGGGCTGCTCCTCTGCCTGTCCGGCACCGTCCTGCTGGCCGCCGCCCCGCCGTCGCCCTCCGCAGGCGCGGCGACGGAAGCGATCCGGATCCTCGGCGCTCCGCTGCTTCTTTCCGGCCTCCTCCTCGCCGCCGTGCCGGGACCGGGGATCGCCGTGCTGGCCGCCCTCGTCGCGCTCTGTCGGGCGACCCGTCACGCCACCCCCCCGTTGCATCCGGCGGCCCGTCTGCTGCTCACCGGGGTCGCCGCGGCGCTGGCGTTCGATATCGGCACGATCGTCCTCGGCATGCCCCGCGGCGCGGACCTCCTGGCCTGGGCGGCGGCGGTGGCGATCTTCGGCGAGCTGCTCGGCGACCGGGTCGACCTCCTGCTCCGCGACGACCCCTCGCTGCTCGGCCGGCGCCGTTCGGCGGCCCGTCGCGAGGCCGCCCTCGGCTTCGCGGCGCTCGCCGCCCTCGCGCTGTATTTCCTGCGCCTGCCCCCGGACACCGCGACCACCGGCTGGGCGACGGTCGCCGCCTATGCCGCGTTCGCCTTCTTTCTTCTCGCCCTTTGGCGCGGCCTGCGGGCCCCGGCGGTCGACCAGCCCGATCCGCTCCTCCTCGGAGCGGTCGCCGGCTGGGCTCTGAGCTCCGGCTTCGCCAACGGCTCCGCTCTGCCGGGATCGGCCCTCGCGGGCTGGTGAGGCGGTGCGCCGAACTTGTGGCGCGCCCGGGGCTGCGCTAGGCAGCCCGGGGTCCGATCGCGGGGAAGGGGAACATGGACGGCCGGGGCGCGCTTTCGGGAATCCGCATCTTCGATCTCACCCGGATACTCGCCGGACCGAGCTGTACCCAGCTTCTGGGCGATCTCGGCGCCGAGGTGATCAAGATCGAGCGGCCGGGACAGGGTGACGATACCCGCCGCTGGGGACCGCCCTACGTGAAGGACGAAAACGGCGAACCGACCGGCGAGAGCGCCTACTATCTCTGTGCCAACCGCAACAAGCGTTCGCTGGCCCTCGACATCTCGCGGCCCGAGGGACGGGCGCTCGCGCGCCGGCTGATCGCCCGCTGCGACGTCCTGGTGGAGAATTTCAAGGTCGGCGGTCTCGCGAAATACGGTCTCGGCTACGAGGATCTGCGTCACGACTTCCCGCGCCTCGTCTACTGCTCGATCACCGGTTTCGGGCAGACGGGACCGCTCGCGGGCCGTGCCGGTTACGATTTCCTGGCCCAGGGTCAGGGCGGGATCATGAGCATCACCGGCGAGCCCGACGGCGCCCCTCTCAAGGTCGGGGTCGGCATCGCCGACGTCATGTGCGGCATGTATGCGGCGGTGGCGATCCTGGCGGCGCTGCGGCATCGGGATCGCAGCGGCGAGGGCCAGTACATCGACATGGCGCTCCTGGACAGCCAGGTGGCCTGGCTGGTCAACGAGGGGGTGAACCATCTGGTCTCGGGACGCGTTCCGCGCCGGCTCGGCAACGAGCATCCCAACATCGTCCCCTACAAGGCCTTCGCGAGCGCCGACGGCTGGGTCGTTCTGGCCGTCGGCAACGATCGGCAGTTCCGGCGCTGGTGCGATTTCGCCGGGGTCCCGGAATTGGCCGTGGATCGGCGGTTCGCGAGCAACAGCGCACGGGTGGAAAACCGGCGGGCCCTCTACGCGCTCATGGAGCCGGTGATGCGCCGCCGGACCACCACCGAATGGGTGGAAGGACTGGCCGATCTCGGCGTACCCTGCGGACCGGTGAACGACATCGGCCAGGTCTTCGCCGATCCCCAGGTCCGAGCCCGCGGCATGCGCATCGACATGCCCCATCCGCTGGCCGCCGGCGGGACCGTGCCCCTCATCGCCAATCCCATCAGGATGACGGCGACGCCGCCCGAATACCGCCACCCGCCACCCCTGCTCGGCCAGCACAGCGAGGAACTGCTGCGCGATCTGATCGGCGCCGGTACCGAAGAGATCGCGGCCTGGAAGGCCGCCGGGATCGTCGGCTGAAAGGCGGCCGTGGCCCCTCCGCCGCAGGACCGCAGTTGCCGATCGGCAACAGCATGCGTACCCGCGCATGCCCCCACCTCGCGACGGCGCACCCGGGTGAGAAAAATCATGGTGCCCGGAGCGGGCGAACCCTAGATTGAGTCTTCGAACAGGCGGTTGGGAAGGAATTGCGACAAATGCCGGAAACGCAGCCCAAGGTCAGCATCGGCATTCCCGTCTACAACGGCGAGAACTTTCTCGAAGAGGCGATGCGCTCGGTGCTCGCCCAGAGCTTCGACGATCTCGAGCTCATCGTCTCCGACAACGCCTCGACCGACCGGACGGCGGAGATCGTCCGGGATCTCGCCGCCGGGGACCGGCGCGTCGTCGCCCTTCGCAACGACCGGAATCTCGGTGCGGCGCCGAACTACAACCGGGCCTGGGCCGCGGCGCGGGGCACCTACTTCAAATGGCTCGCCCACGACGATCGCATGCTGCCCGGCTATCTCGAAGCCACGGTGTCGGCCCTCGAAGCCGCACCCGATGCCGTGCTGTGCAACAGTCTGGTCGAGTACATCGACGGCGCCGGGAAACATCTCGGCCTCTACGACAGCGGCCTCGCGAACGCCGACCGTCCCTCGCCCGCCGAACGTTTCGCGGCGATGGTCCTGCGCTCCCATTCCTGTGTCGATTTCTTCGGCCTCCTGCGCCGCTCGGCGATGGAGAACTCGCTGCTGCACGGGCCGTTCCACGGGGCCGACCGCGCCTTTCTCGCACAGATGGCGCTGCGGGGGCGGCTGCTCCAGCTCGAAACACCTCTCGTGCAGATGCGCGAGCACGAGAACCGCTACACCCGCCGCCACGCCAGTCTGGTGGAACGGATGCGCTGGCACGATGCCAGCCGACCCGGTCGGCTGGTGTTCCCGACCTGGCGGCTGTACGGCGAATACGTGAAGATGGTGCATCACGAACCGCTGCCGATCGGCGAGAAGCTCCGCTGCTGGGCCGTCCTCGGTCGCTGGTGGTTCGTCAACTGGAACGCCGTCCGCGCCGGGGTGGACATGGTCGCGGTGGCCGCGCCGGGCATCGTCGGCTTCGCCGAAAGGATCAAGACACGCCTGTTCGGCGCCGCACCCGGCCATTTCCACCAGCCGCATTCCCACTGACCGCGACCGGTCGGGGCGACGGGGCCCTCGACGCCGCCCCCGGTGAGACCATCCGGTGGTACTCCTCCAAGAACGCGTCGGAGGTTGCCGGCGAGGATGGTTCGCGGCAAGCTCCGCGCCCGGCCCGTGCGGCCTCTGAACCGGACCGGACGATGCCCGCTGGCGAACCGTTCAGGGACTATTACGCGATCCTCGGAGTGGCGCCGACCGCCTCCCTCGAGGAGATCAGGACCGCCTATCGCGAACGGGCGAAACGGTTCCATCCCGACCGCGCCGGACCGGGTGTGGATCCCGGCCGCTTCCGGCTGCTGCGGGAAGCCTACGAGGTCCTGGCCGATTCGACGGAACGCGCAGCCTTCGACGCGCGGCTCCGTGCCCGCGGTCGAGGAGGTGGCGAACGGCGAGGCGGATCCCGCCGACCGTCCCGCGGACCGGCCGGTACCGGCCGGGCGGGACGGCGGAACCGGCGGGCGCTCACGATCCTCGTCCTGTTCCCCCTCGGGGCCCTCCTCCTCGGGCTGTGGTGGAGCCTCGCCCGGATCGATACGCTCGAGCGGCAGCTCCGACAGGCGACGACCCTCTCCGTCACCGCGACCCCGGCCGACCTCGACGACGGGGAACCCGGCGGGCGGGCGCCGGCTGCCGCCGATGTCGGCGGAGCAATCCTGTTCCGGCCGGGGGCGACGGAGCTCGATGCCCGGGGCGAGGAGCAGCTCGCCGTGCTGCTCGCCCAGTTCGCGCGTGTCCTGCGCTCCCTCGCGTCCGGCGCCGACTGGCATCTCCTGATTTCCGCCCGCGCCGGGCGGGCGGTCGCCGGCGACGGTCTCCCGCCGGACGTCCGGAAACGCACGATGGCGCGTTTCGAGTCGTTGGCCGGGCGCCTCCTCGCCGCCGGGATCCCGCCCGAGCGGATCGCCCTGCGTTTCGTCGCCGGTCCCTACAAGGCCGCCGTGCCGGTGGACGGGAACCGGATCGAGCTGCGCCTTCGCTGCTGCGGCCGGAGGGCCGGATCTCAGCCGTGAAGGGTGACCCCGGCAGGAAAACCCTGCCGGCCGAAACGGTCGCGACGGAAGGCCTCGACGGAAAGTTCCGGCGATCGACCGGCGACCATCTCGGCGACCAGCCGGCCGACGATCGGTCCGAGGGCGAAACCGTGGCCGGAAAAGCCGAAAGCCAGGACCAGCCCCCGCGGCTCGTCGCAGGCCTCGATCACCGGCAACGCATCCGGCGTCTGGTCGAGAAAGCCGATCCAGCTTTCGGCCAGGGGAACATCCGCCGCTTCCGGGAGGAGCGCCGAGAAAGCGTCGAGCAGACGGGCGAGCGCCCCGAGACGCGGGCCCCGCGGCCTCCCGGCGACCGCATCGCCGGCGGCGGCACCGGTGACCCGGAAGGAGCCGTCCGTCTGCTGTCGAAACGCGATCTCGGCGTTGGCGACACCGATCACCGGTCCGAGACGCGGTGGCCGGGGCAGGGTGCGAAACCCGACCACCTCCGGTATCGCCAGCGGCACGGCGAGGCCCAGCGGTGCCAGCAGACGATTGCTGTCGATGCCGGCCGCGAGCACGACGTTCGGAGCCGCGACGCGGCCACCGCCGGTCTCGATCCCGTTCACTCGGCCTCTTTCGACGACCACCGTACGGGCGGGCTCGGCCTCGTGGATCGCCACGCCGAGACGCCGGAGCGCCTTCACATAGGCGGTGAGGACGGCGGTCGGCTCGGCCTGGCCGTCACTCGGGCAGAAGGAAGCGGCGAGGACACCGTTTCCGAGACCGGGAGCGAGCGCACCGATGTCCTTCGGATCGGCGAGGTAGTCGATTTCCAGCCCGAGCGCCCGCTGGGCCCGGACCATCCGGAGGATCGTCGCGGCTTCCGCCGCCGATCTCGCGAGCCGCAGATTGCCCGTCCGGCGGTAGCCGGTGGGCGCGCCGAGCCTGCCCTCGAGCTCGCCCCACAGGCCCACCGCCGCCCGGGCCAGCGGCAGTTCCGCCGGATGCCGCCCCGACTGCCGGATGCCGCCCAGCGTCGCGCCCGAAGCCATGGCGCCGATCCGCCGCGCTTCGTACAGGGCGACCCGGCGACCGGACCGGGCGAGCTCGAAGGCGACGGCGAGCCCGGTGATACCGCCACCGATCACCAGCACCTCGGTGTTCATGGCCATTTCCCGATCCCGCTCGGCAGGCGCTGCTCCCTCGCCCCATCGTGAAGAAGGGGTTTGACAGCCGTCAAGTGCGCGACCGGCGGCGGACGCGATAAGGGCGCCGAAGAAAGCGGCCGGGACCGGCCGGAAGAACGGAGATCGCGCCCAAAATGCCTTCGCTGTCCGCGGGATTCGATCGGCCTTCGCGGGTCGCCAACCGGCCCGTGCTGGAGAACGGCTTCCGCCTCTTTTTCCTGGCTGCCGCGGTCTGGCTGCCGGCGAGCCTCGTGATCTGGCTGCTGCTGCTCCTGCGGGGCCTGCCCTGGACCCCGGCGCTCGACGGTCTCGCCTGGCACCAGCATGCGGCCCTGTTCGGCGGAATCGGCGCCGTGATGGCCGGCTTCCTCTTGACCGCCGTCCCGAGCTGGACCGGGCGCCCGGCGCTGCGCGGCGCCGGGCTGCTCGCCCTCTTCCTGCTCTGGCTGCCGGGCCGGCTGTTCGGCCTGTTCGGCGGCGGCGCGGCGGCCCTCCTGGCCCTGCTCGCCGACGCGGCCTTCTTCGGCACCCTCGCCGCGTTCGCCTCGCGGGAGATCCTGGCCAGCGGCAACCGGCGCAACCTGCCGGTGGCACTCCTGCTCGGCCTGTTCGCGGCGGGCTGCGTCCTCGCGCGCCTCGAGCCCTTTCTCGGTCCGACCGTCGGCGGCTTCGGCAGGCATCTCGGCCTCGCCGTGGTGATGATGTTGCTGGCCCTGATCGGCGGCCGGGTGACCCCCGCCTTCACCCGCAACTGGCTCCTCCAGCGCGGCCGACGCCCGCTTCCCGCCGAATGGGGTGTCTGGGACAAGTTGACGCTGCTCTTCTGGGCCGCGACGCTGCTCGTCTGGCTGGCCTTTCCGTTCGGCGCCACCGGGATCCTGTTCCTGGTCTCGGGCGCCCTCCATCTCCTGCGACTCGCCCGCTGGCGAACGGCCGCGACCCTGGCCGAACCGCTCGTCTTCGTGCTCCATCTCGGCTACGCGTGGCTGGGGATCGGCGGGCTCCTCTACGGCGCCGCCCTGCTGGGATACGGGCTGCCGCCGTCGACCGCCTTTCACGCCTTCACCGCCGGCGCCTTCGGTACCATGACGCTGGCCGTCATGACCCGTGCCAGCCTCGGCCATACGGGACGCCCCCTGACCGCCGACCGGACCACGAGCACCATCTACCTCATGGTGACCGCGGGCGCCGTCCTCCGCCTCCTGGCCTCGCTGTGGGGGGAGAACGCCCTTCTCGGAACGGGGGTGCCGGCACTGCTGTGGGGTGGCGCCTACATCCTGTTCGCTCTCGGGTTCGGCCCGATTCTCCTGCGCCCACGCTTGACGCCGGTCAATTCTCGGGAGGACGTCGAGCGGTAAGCTCGCCCCGTCCAGTATCGGCCCGTTTCCGGAAGCATGGGTGAACCGAGCCATGAGCAACCAAACCGAATCATCGGCGGACAAGCCGGAACGGCTGCCGTTCATGCAGCGCGTTCTGGACAATCCGTTCCTGCTTCTCTTCCTGGGCGTCACGGTCCCCGCGGTTCTCTATCTGATGTGGGGGCTGATGGAAATCTCCCAGATACCGATCGCCAAATAAGGGGGTGCTGCCATGGCGTTACGTCCTCCCGAGGTACGGGTCTGGTGGAACGAACCCATCGCACGCGGCGAGCTGCTGTGGATCGTCATCGCCTTTCTCTGGGGCCTCTTCATGTTCGGCATGATGATCTACTGGCACATCGAAGGTGAACAGAACCTCTCGACCGAAGTCTATCGTATCGATCCCGAGTTGTTCGCGCAGCGTGCCGAAGAGACGACCGAGAAATACAAGATCGGCGAGGAAGGGGACACGGGCATTCCCATCGTCGCTCCACCCCCCGGCGCCGATGTCTACATGGTCGCACGACTGTGGGAGTTCTGGCCGGTTCTGCAGCTCGAAAAAGGACAGAGCTATCGTCTCCACATTTCCTCGCTCGACTGGCAGCACGGTTTCTCCCTGCAGCCCGTGAACATCAATCTCCAGGTCCATCCCGGTCTCGAGCACATCATCACCATCACGCCCCGGGAGACGGGGGTCTTCACCGTGGTCTGCAACGAATACTGCGGCGCCGGTCACCACACCATGACCGGCCGCATCCGGGTCGTCGAACCCGGGCAGGGAGGGTGAGCCATGGCGACTGCAGCAGGTGAACTCGGCGTGATCGGCGGCATCGCCGCGAAATTCCGGAGCTGCCCGGTCACCGGACTCAAGGTCGATCTGGCCGCCGAGCGGCTGATCAAGGCCAATGCCGTGGTGGCCGTCGTCTATCTGGCGATCGGCGGGCTGCTCGGTCTCCTGGTGGCGCTGACCCGCTGGCCGGCCATCCATCTCCTCGATTCCGACACCTTCTACCTGGTCCTGACGGCCCACGGCATCAACGTGCTGCTGTTCTGGATCATCTTCTTCGAAATCGCCGTCCTCTATTTCGCCTCGGCGGTGCTGCTGAACTGCCGGCTGGCCACCCCTTGGCTGGCATGGGTCGGCTTCGGCCTCATGGTCGTCGGCTCATTGCTGGTCAACTGGGCCGTCCTGCAGGGCGATTCCAGCGTGATGTTCACTTCCTACGTGCCCATGCAGGCTTCGCCCAACTTCTATCTGGGGCTGATCCTGTTCGCGGTCGGAGCGCTGATCGGCTGCGCGGTGTTCTTCGGCACGCTGGTGATCGCCCGCGAGGAGCGGACCTACGAGGGATCGGTGCCGCTCGTCACCTTCGGCGCCATCACCGCCGCGATCATCGCCGTGTTCACGATCGCCGCCGGCGCGATGATCCTCATTCCCACCTGGCTCTGGTCCCTGGGCTACATCGCCAACATCGACACCCTGATGTACAAGCTCGTCTGGTGGGGCATGGGGCACAGCTCCCAGCAGATCAACGTCTCCGCCCAGGTCGCCATCTGGTACGCGATCATCGGCCTGCTTCTGGGGGCCAAGCCGTTGTCGGAGAAGGTGAGCCGGACCGCCTTCTTCCTCTACATCCTGTTCCTCCAGATCGCCTCGGCCCACCATCTGCTGGTGGAGCCCGGGTTGAGCGCCGAATGGAAGGTGTTCAACACGAGCTACGCCCTCTATCTCGCGGTTCTGGGCTCGCTCATCCACGGCATGACCGTGCCGGGGGCGATCGAAGCGGCGCAGCGCAAGAACGGCTACGTCAACGGCGTGTTCGAATGGCTCCGCAAGGCGCCCTGGGACAATCCGGCCTTCGCCGGCATGTTCCTGTCGCTGGTCCTGTTCGGTTTTCTCGGCGGCATCTCCGGTGTCGTGCTCGGCTCCGAACAGCTCAACATCATGATGCACAACACCCTCTACGTGCCCGGACATTTCCACGGCACGGTGGTCGCCGGCACGACCCTCGCCTTCATGGCGATCACTTATCTGGTGCTGCCGCTCGTCTTCCAGCGCCAGGTCATCTGGCCGAAACTCGCCAAATGGCAGCCTTACCTGTTCGGCATCGGCGCCGGCGGCATCTCGCTGTTCATGATGGGCGCCGGTACCCTGGGGGTATCGCGCCGGCACTGGGACATCACCTTCAGTGACGCCCTCCTGAGCTTCGACTATCCGCCCGCCGCCTTCCTGATGATGGGGCTCAACGGGATCTTCGCCATCCTGGCGTCGATCGGCGGCATTCTCTACATCCTGATCACCGTCGGAACGGTGCTCTGGGGCAAGAAGGTCGATGCCTCGAACGCCGTCGAGTCCCTCGGTCCGATGCCGGCACGGGTGCTGCAGAGCGGCGCCTCCGCCAATGTCGCCAAGCACGGCAACGCGGGGACGTTCGCACTGCCGGGGACCTATGTGATCGTCGGCGTGTTCTTCGTCTCCTTCGTGCTCTACTACTTCGTGAACTGGAAGTACCTGTCCGAACTGTGGCCGATGAGCTGAGCGGCACATCGGACTCCGGCAGGGGCGAGCGAGCCATGGCGGCGGCAGTGTGGGTTCGGGATCTGGTCTCGGTCTTCAAGCTCAGGATCGGCTTCGCCATCACCCTGAGCGCCCTCGGAGGGCTGGCCGTGGCCGAAGGAACCCTGCCCGACGGCTTCGCCATCGCCACGCTCGCCCTCGCCGTCTTCCTCGCTTCCTCCAGCGCCGGTGCCTTCAACCAGTTCGTCGAGCGGGATCTCGACGCCCGCATGCCGCGTACCCGCAACCGGCCCTTCGTCGCCGGCCGCTTCCGGGCGGGTGCCGGCTGGCTCGCCGTCATCCTCCTGCTGCTCGGCGTCGCGATCCTGATGGCCGCCCATGTGGCCAACGGCTGGGCCGCCCTCTACGTGTTCCTCGGTGCCGCCACCTATGGGGTGATCTACACCGTCTGGCTCAAACGCCGCACCTGGCTCAACATCGTCGTCGGCGGTCTCTCGGGCAGCTTCGCGGTGCTCGCCGGCGCGGCGGCGGTCGACCCGACGATCGGGACCGGCCCCCTGATCCTGGCCGTCGTGCTGTTTCTGTGGACGCCACCGCATTTCTGGAGTCTGTCGATGGCGCTCCGGGAGGACTACGCCGAGGCCGGCGTACCCATGCTGCCGGTGGTGGTGGGCAACCGGGTCTGCGCGAAGGTGGTCTTCGCCCATACCCTCGCGTTGAGCATCCTGGCCCTGCTGCCGGCGATGACGGGAATGGGCATCATCTATCTCCTCGCCGCGCTCGCGGGGGGCGTCTGGTTCACCCTCGAGAGCTGGCGGCTGATGATCCGGCCGACCGGACGCCGGGCGATGCGCAATTTCCTCGCCTCCCTCGGCCAGCTCCTGCTCCTGCTGCTGGGGGCGATCGCCGACCGTTGGCTGTCGGGAGCCGCGTGATGCGCGCGGCAGCCCTGGCCGCCGGTTTCCTGTTCCTCGCCTCGACGGCGCCGGCGGCCGCGCTCCCGGACGAGCAGGAGACCCTGGCCAGAAGTCGGGCGGTGCTCGGCGACACCCTGCCCGATCTCGCTTTTCGCGACACCGAGGGCCGGATCGTTCGTCTCGGGGAGCTCCGCGGCCGGCCGCTGCTCGTGAGCCTCGTCTACACCGCCTGCGCCGATATCTGTCCGACCCAGATCCAGACCCTTTACCCGATCATCGAGAACGCCCAGGAGATGTTCGGCGCCGACGCCTTCCGGGTCGTCACCATCGGTTTCGACGCGGCCCGGGACACCCCGGCACGGATGCGCTCCTTCGCCCGCAGCCAGGGCGTCGATCTGCCGGGCTGGCTGTTCCTGAGTGCCGATCAGGAGACCATCGACGCCCTGACCGAGGCGGTCGGCTTCACGATCTATCCGCTGGCCGGCGGCTTCGGCCATCTCGCCCAGGTGACGGTGGTCGATGCCGAAGGGCGCATCTATCGCCAGATCTACGGAGCGACCTTCGAACCGCCTCAGATCATGGAACCCCTCAAGGATCTCGTCTATGGTCGCTACCGGCCGATGTCGGGGCTGGAGGACGTGCTCGACCGGATCCGCCTCTTCTGCACCATCTACGACCCCGACAGCGGACGCTACTACCTCAACTACGCTCTTTTCATCCGCATCGCCATCGGCAGTGGTGCTCTTCTTCTCGTTCTCTTCGTGATCGTACGCGAATGGCGTCGCTCGGCGGCGCGAACCGGGCCATCGTCCTTGCACTGAGACAACGCTGATGAACGCCTTGCGCCACGCGCTGCGGCTCGCCTTCGAGATCGCTCGAAACGCCCTCGGCCGCATCTTCCCCGACGCCTGGAACCCCCTCCTGCACCTGGGGGCACTCGGCTTTTTCTTCTACTGGATCGTCACCGTCAGCGGCATCTACGTCTATGCCTTCTTCGATACCGGCGCCGCCCAGGCTTTCGGCTCGGTGGAACGGATGACCTACGAGCAGTGGTTCCATGCCGGGCTGATGCGCAGTCTGCACCGCTACGCCTCGGACGGCCTGGTGGTGGTCATGCTGCTCCATCTGCTGCGCGAGTTCGCCTACGACCGCTACCGCGGCGCCCGGAGCTTCAGCTGGCTCACCGGAGTGCCGGTCCTGGTCCTCGTCTATGTCGCCGGCATCACCGGCTACTGGCTGGTGTGGGACAAGCTCGCCCAGTACGTGGCGATCGTCACCAGCGAATGGCTCGACAAGGCCGGCATCTTCGGTCAGCCCATCGCCCGCAACTTCCTGTCGCCCGAACATCTGAGCGACCGCTTCTTCACCCTCATGGTCTTCATGCACATCGCGGTGCCGCTCATCGCCTTGCTGATCCTCTGGGTGCACCTGCAACGGATCACCAAACCGCGGATCAACCCGCCCCGGGGTCTGGCGGTCGGAACCCTCCTCTCCCTGCTGGTGCTTTCCCTGGTGTGGCCGGCTACCAGCCAGGGTCCCGCCGACCTTCTGGAGGTGCCCGCCGATATCGGTCTCGACTGGTTCTATCTGCCCCTCTATCCCCTGTTCGAGGCCCTGCCGGGCCCGGTCACCTGGGGGAGCTCCATCGCTCTTCTGGTGATGTTCCTCGCCATCCCCTGGCTGCCGCCGATGCGCCGGGCGAAGCCGGCCCGGGTCGATCTCTCCAACTGCAACGGATGCGCGCGCTGCTTCGCCGACTGCCCTTACAGCGCCATCACCATGGTGGCCCGCACCGACGGCCGTCCTTTCGAGCGCGAAGCCCGGGTGAACGCCGCCCTCTGCGTCGCCTGCGGGATCTGCGCCGGCGCCTGTCCCACGGCGACCCCGTTCCGGCGGGCGACGGCACTGATGCCGGGGATCGACCTGCCCGATCTCCCCCTCGCCCGGCTCCGCGAGCATCTCCACGAGATTTCCGCCCGACTCACGGAACGGCCGCGCATCATGGTCTTCGGCTGCGGCAACGGCGTGCCCCTGGCCGGGCTGGAAAATCCGGGAGTCGGGGTCGTCCGGATCGCCTGCAGCGGCCATCTGCCACCGTCCTTCATCGACTACGTGCTGAGCCGGGATCTCGCGGAAGGGGTGGTCCTCACCGGCTGTTCGGAGGGCGACTGCCACAACCGCTTCGGCATCACCTGGACCGAACAGCGCATCGCCGGCGTGCGCGACCCCTATCTGCGAGCGCGCGTGCCGCGGCATCGGCTCCGCATCCTCTGGGCCGGACCGCTCGGCCGGTCCCGCCTCGAGGAGCTGCTGGTGCGGTTCGCCGCCGAACTCGCGGTCCTTCCCTCCCATGCCGAAGAACGGGTACGGCGTCGGCGCGAGCTGGCGGAGGCCGGTGATGCCTGATCTCTTCCGGTATGCGGGACAGGCCCTTTTCTACGCCGTCGTCATGCTCGGCATCGGCTATTTTTCGCAGCGACCGATCTACGAGAACATCCCGCCCGACAAGGCCCAGATCCTGCTGAGTTTTTCCCACGGCGGCGCACGTGCCGAGGCCTGTCGACGGCTGTCCTCCGAGGAGATCGCCAGACTCCCGCCGAACGAACGGCGACCCAACACCTGTTCGCGCCGGCGGTTGCCGATCCGGGTGCAGCTCCTGCTCGACGAGGAGGTGATCTTCGACCGGATTCTCCAGCCCACCGGTCTCGCCGGCGACGGCCCGGCCCACGCCTACGAGAAGTTCCTCGTCCCCGCCGGTCGCTACCGGCTCGTCGCCCGCCTCGAGGACCGCGGCCGTGCCGACAGTTTCGCCTACGAGAACGAGCTTGTGGTGGAGCTCCGCCCGCGGCAGAATCTGCCGATCGATTTCAAGGCCGACAAGGGCGGCTTCATCTTCTACCTGTAGGGAACGGGACATGACCCTGATCGAGTGGCGCGAGGAATTCGAGACCGGCATCCCCGATGTCGATCACGAGCATCGGGAACTCGTGGAGCTCATCAATTCCCTGCACGAACAGCTCGGCAACCGGGCCGATCCCGAAACCGTCTCCGCTTTCCTCGGCGAGGTCTTCGCCCGGATTTCGGCGCATTTCGCGCTCGAGGAGTCGATCATGCGCAAGCACGGGTACGACGAATACGAGGCCCACAAGGCGGAGCACGAGAAGCTCCTCGACGACATCCGCGACATCATGGACGATTACGAGGCCGGGGTTTACGAGGCGTTCGAGGATCGGTTGGCGAGCCGGGTTCGTGACTGGTTCGTCGATCATTTCAGGACGAAGGACGCGCGATTGCACAAGAAACTCGGCGTCTGAGACCCGGCTCCCGCCTTCTCGCCCACCAGCTCTTCTTTCCGCTCGCCTCCCTGTGGGCGGCGGTGGCGGGGCCATTCTGGCTGGCCGTCCTCGAAGGCCGGATGCCTCCGCCCGCCTGGCCGGCCGCCTCGCTCTGGCATGCGCACGAAATGCTGCTCGGCTTCGCCGGCGCGGCGATGGCCGGATTTCTCGTCACTCGTGCGCGGCCCCGGCAGATCCTGCTGCTGGCAGGCTTCTGGCTGCTGGCCCGGCTGGCCTTCTGGATCCCTTCCGCTGCGGCGCCGCTGCTGCTCCTGCCCTTTCCCGCGATGCTCGCCGCCCTGGTCGCCCCACCGTTCTTCCGCAGTTCGAAGAAACCCGCCAACTCGGCCTTCGGCATCATACCCGTCGCTCTGTTCCTGCTCGAAACGCTGTTCGTTCTGGCCGTCCTCGAGGCCGGCCCCTCCCTGCTCCGCTCGACGATCTGGAGCCTCGTCCATCTCGTCTCCGCGCTGCTCACCCTGATGGGCGGACGGCTCCTCCGGGCGGCGACGGCCGGCCTCGTGTACCGGGGCGGCGGCCGCTTCACCGCCGGCATCGACCTCCCACGGGAGACGGCGACACTGGTGCTGTTCCTGGTCGCCATTCTCGCCACCCTGCTGGCGATCCCGACGGTGGCGGGCCTCGCCCTCCTGACCGCGGGCCTGCTCACCGCCCTGCGTCTCGCCCGCTGGTTCGTCCCGGTGGTTCGGAAGGTGGCGGAAGTCCGCGCCCTTCATCTGGGGTACGGCTGGCTCGCGCTCGGCCTGCTGCTGCTGGGCCTCGCGCTCGCGGGCGCGGGGTTCGCCGCCGCCGATGTCGTCCATGCGGTGACGATCGGCGGCCTCGGTACCCTCGCCTTCACGGTCGTGGCGCGCACCACCGTCCAGCGCGCCGGCCTCGGCTTCGCCGCCGCGGCGCCCGTCGCCCGCTGGGCACCGCTCCTGAGCCTCGCCGCCGTCGCCCGTCTGGCGGCACCGCTGTTCCCCGAGGCGGCTCCGGCCGCACTCCGGCTGTCGGCGATCCTCTGGTCCGCGGCGTTCCTCCTTCTGACGGCCTTTCTCCTGGCCCACCGACAGCCTATGCTGAGAGCCGACCGCAACCGCAGTCCGGGCCGTCGATCATGAGGATCCGATCCCAGGAACCCCATCCGTTCGCCACGTTTCTGCGCAGCGTGGGCCGTGGTCCGACCCTCTCCCGCCCGCTCACCGAAGAGGAGGCGGAAGCGGCGATGGCGGCGATCCTCGACGGCCGGGTCGAACCGCTGCAACTCGGCGCCTTTCTCCTGGTCCTTCGCTACCGCACCGAAACCGCCGCCGAGCTCGCCGGCTTCGTCCGGGCGGCACGGGCGCGGATTCCCGCTTCTCCCGCCCTCGCCGTCGATCTCGACTGGCCTTCCTACGCCGACCGCCACAAGCAGCTTCCCTATTTCCTCCTGAGCGCGCTCCTCCTCGCGGCCAGCGGCGTACGGGTGCTGATGCACGGCATCGCCGGCGAAGGCCCGGCGACCACCCCGGCCGGCCTCGCCGCTCTCGACATCGGCCCCGCCCGCTCGCTCGAAGACGCCGCGCAACGGCTGGATGCGAGCGGTTTCGCCTATCTGCCCCTCTCGGTCCTCCTGCCCGAACTCGATGCGCTGTTCGGACTGCGCCCGCTCCTCGGCCTGCGGACGCCGGTCCACAGCTTCGCCCGCGAACTCAATCCGTTCCGCGCCCCCGCCCAGATCCAGGGTGTCTTCCATCCGACATATCTCGAACTCCACCGCGACACCCAGCTACGCCTGGGCCAGCCGCGTGCGGTGACCTTCAAGGGAGGCGGGGGCGAGGCGCAGCGCAATCCGGACAAGCCCTGCCGTTGTCTGATCGTCGAGAACGGTGCCGGTCGCGAGGAAATCTGGCCGGCGCTCGGCAAAGGGGAGCCGCATCCCTGGCGCCGCGAACCCCTGGATCCCGGGCGCCTGCGGGCACTGTGGGAAGGTTCTTGGGCGCCGCCGGGCCCGGTGGCGGCGGTGACCGGTACCACGGCCCTGTTGCTTCGTCTGCTCGACCCGGGACGTTCCATGGAGGAGGCGCAGGGGCTCGCGGACGCCATGTGGCGGGAACGTCCGAGGACACTTTCGTCGGCGGCCTGATCGGGCTGCGGTATCAGCCGGAAGCGCGGCGCCGCCGGCGGACACGGGATCCGCTCCGGCCCGCCGGGCGCGGAGGCAGGGGACCGAGCCGCCGTTCGATGGTGGCGAGATCGGGCGGCGGGTCCACCACGGGCAGATCGAGTACCTCCCGCATCGCCCGCAGATGCGCGCCCGTCGTGCCGCAGCAGCCGCCGATGATGCGGGCGCCCGCCGCCCGTGCGAGCCGTGCGTAATCGGCCATCACTTCCGGGGTTCCCGAATAGCGGACCGCGCCCGCGTCGAACACCGGGATGCCGCAGTTGGCCTTGGCGACGAGAATCTCGCCCGGCCCGGCGACCGCACGCATGGCGAGGATGGCGGCCACCAGCCCCGCCGGGCCGGTACCGCAGTTGGCGCCGAAAGCTTCCGGCGGACGGGGCAGCGCGCGGGCGGCGAGCAGCGCCCGCTCCGGCGTGACCCCCATCATCGTCCGTCCACCGGTATCGAAGCTCATCGTCGCCACCACCGGCAGACCGGTCGCCCCCGCGGCCGCCACCGCCAGTTCCAATTCCTCGATGGAGGAGATGGTCTCGACCCACAGCAGATCGACCCCGCCCGCGACCAGCGCTTCGGCCTGTTCGGCGAAGGCGTCACGGGCGTCCTCGGCACGGCAGGAGCCGACCGGCTCCAGCACCTCTCCCGTGGGCCCCATGGATCCGGCGACGATCGCCCGACGACCGCTGCCGACGACGGCCCGTCGGGCCAGCGCCGCCGCTGCGGCGCAGAGTTCCGCGACCTGCGATCGACGGTCGTGCAGGGCCAGTCGGAAACGGTTGGCACCGAAGCTGTTGGTCAGCAGGATGTCGGCCCCGGCATCGAGAAACTCGCGGTGGAGATCGCATACCGCGTCCGGCCGCTCCAGGTTCCAGAGCTCCGGGCTGTCGCCGCTTTGCAGGCCGCGGGCGAACAGTCCGGTCCCGATGCCGCCGTCGGCCATCAGCACGTTCCGTTCGGCGAGCAGATCTTCGAGAAGCGTCATCGCACCCCGCGCCGGCGCCGACGGCGGGCGGCGCCGGATCGGCCGACAGCCTCCCGGCGACGCCGGAGTTCACCCAGGATCGCGAGCCGGTGCTCGCTGCCCGCCGTCGGCCATTCCGCGATTTCCACGGCGTTGCGCAGACATCCGCGGCAGAGCCCGGTCACGGGATCGAGCGTGCAGATCCCGGTACAGGGGGAAGGTATCTCGACGTCGATCGGCGAACGGGACATGGGATCACCGGCATCGCGGCTCGCAGGTCGCGGCTACTCTGCGGATGGCCCGCCGCGGAGCTTTCCCGCAGGCGCCGGCGGCCTGCGCGAACACGACATCCCGCCCGCCGTCCCCGGCGGGCGCCGCGACCTCAGTAGGCGCCGGCGCGGCTGGGCACGACCACCAGGGTCTTGAAGAGAATGACGATGTCGTTCCAGAGGGTCCAGTTGCGGACGTACCAGGTGTCGAGGGCCACCCGCTGGTCGTAGTCCACGTCGTTGCGGCCGCTGATCTGCCACAGGCCGGTGAGGCCGGGGCGGACCATGAGATAGTAGACCTTGGCGTCGCCGTAACGCTGGAGTTCGTCGGGCACCACCGGTCGCGGCCCGACCAGACTCATGTCACCCCTGAGCACGTTGAAGAGCTGCGGCAGCTCGTCGAGACTGAGCTTGCGCAGGATGTGACCGAGCCGGGTGATTCGGGGATCGTTCCTGAGCTTGTGATCGCGCTCCCACTCGGCCCGGGCCTCGGGATCCTCGGCGAGGAGCTTTTCCAGCACCTCGGTGGCGTTCGGCACCATGCTCCGGAACTTGTAGCAGGAGAACAGCCGGCCCTCGCGGCCGACCCGCTGATGCGCGAACAGCACCGGGCCGCCTTCCAGACGCAGCAGGACGGCGATGGTGGCCATCAGCGGCGCCACCAGCACCAGGATCAGGCTGGCCGCGACGAGGTCGAACATGCGCTTGAGATAGCGCGCCCAGGGGCGGGCCAGATTGTTGTGGATTCTGAGCGCCAGGACCTCGCGGCTGAAGAAATGGGCGAGCCGGGTGTTGTTGATGGGCAGACCGCGCAGCGGCGAGATCACGTCGAGACTGCGGGTCGCGAGACACAACCGCTCGATCAGATTCTCGTTGTCCGCCACCTCCTCGGCATCGAGCGCCACCACCACATGGGGGCTGCCGAATCTCGTCAGCGCATCGCGGGTCGCGCTTCCCAGGGCGACAACCGGAACGGGCCTGCCTTCGAGTTCGATGAACCGCTCCCCGCCGTCGCGGGACGCCGGATCGACGAAGGCGATGATCTCGTAGCCGAGGTAGCGATCCTGCGCATAGGCTTCGGCGGCTTCGCGGGCGATCGGTCCGGTGCCGACGATGATCGTGGGCTCCCGCCAGGCACCGTGCCGCATCATGATCGACTTGACCGCCCGGCGGGCGAGCGGCACCGAGAAGACGATCAGGGTCCAGCTCGTGAGCACCCACAGGCGGGAGAAGTTGACCTTGAGAAGATAGAGGAGGGCCGCATCGAGCAGAAAGCCGATGGCCGCCACGACGACGATGTCACCGACCTCCTGCCAGAACAGCCGCCGGCGATCGTAGTGGCCGAGATACTTGAAGATGGAAACCGCGGCCGCGGCCAGGATCAGGAGGATGGCGAGCCGCTGGTCGGTCAGGTTCTCGTAGGAGAAGTTGACGACGCCGCCCAGCATGAAGCAGGCCAGCATGGTGGCGAAGTCCACCGCCGGAAGCACCGTGATTCCCGGAAGGGCATGTGCCCGCGTGGCCCGACGCGAACCCCTGAGCAGCTGTGACGACATTATGGCGTTTCGTCCCTGTTCCGCAGTTTCTGTTCGTTAACAACAGCGGGATCGCTGCGGTATCTCTCTAGGTAGTACCGAAAAGGCGAACCCGCAACGACGAGTGCAGCATCTCGTCCTCTCCGTCGACCGCCGTCGCCCTTCCGCCATACCTTGTTGCACGGCCGGCCGGAGCTTGTCCGCATCGGACTTCGACGACAGTGACAAACAGCACACCATGAGATGCAGACCATGCTCGCGACGGGCGCTCCTACCAGAGAACGGAGCGCCGCGGTCGATCATCCCGCCCGTTAACCACATGTTCACGAGCTCGTGACAGGATCACCGCCGACGCGGTCGGAGCAGGAGGACCAGGTGCCCCTGGGCGGAACCGGTCGGGGATGCGGCGGCAGTTCGGCAACGCCGGTGATCTGGCTGGCTTCGTTCCCCAAGTCCGGTAATACCTGGATGCGTTTTCTGCTGGCGCGCCTGCTGTTCGGACCGGTCGCCAGCTCGGCCGAGCTCGAATGCCTGGTCCCCGACATTCATGCACCGACGGGGGCGGCCGAAACTCCCTGGCGCCTGCACCATGGGCACCTGCTGCTCAAGACCCACTGGACGTTCAAGGTTTCGCGGAACCAGGGGTGGCGCATAGCCGGAGCGATCTACATCGTGCGCGACCCGCGCGACATGCTGGCTTCGCTGCTCCGCTATTTCCAGGCGACCTCGCCGCCGGCGCGCGACCGAGTGCTGGCGAACTTCGTCGAGACCGGTGGCAGCACGCCGGAGTTTGTGCGCTTCGGCTTCGGCAACTGGTGTCAGCATGTCGAAAGCTGGCTGGTCGAGGCGCCGCGCCGGATTCCCTGTCCATCTGGTGCGCTACGAGGACATGCTCGCGCGGCCACGGACCGAGCTCCGCAGGCTGGCCGAAGCCTTCGGCAAGAAAGCGGGCGACAGCGAGCTCGAAGCCTGCATCGAGGACAGCCGGATCGACCGTCTGCGGGCCATCGAGCAGCGGGATGCGACGACCGGCACCGGCGTTCTCGGACGACTGGCGAGATCCAAGGGCGAGGGCTTCACCTTTTTCCCGAGCGGCCGCGCCGGCAGTCATCGCGAGCTCCTTCGCCGCAGCGAACTGCGGCTCCTCGATCCTCTGTTCGAGCCCTGGCTGACCCGCCTGGGCTACGAACCGGCATCATCGGCGAAAGCGGACGGCACCGCCTCGGCGAGCCGCACCCTCGCCGACACCGCGGTGGGGAGCTCCCGGGCGGCCCCGGGCTGAGCGCACCATACCACGCCCGCCGCCAACACCGGTTGTCCGGCGAAGTTCGAGCGCCGACCGGTGTCCGCCCGACCTCGGGACGCCCGGAGCTCCATGGCACGGGCGCTGTCTGCCCGTCACTCCCCCCGCCCCGGCGGCTCCGCTGCTCTGCCCCCGGGGATGGCTCCGCCGACGGCATCGACGGCCGGCAACGCCTGCGCAGACGATGCCCTGCCGGGCGTGCGCATGGCAGAGCGCCTCCCATCCTCCGCAATGGCCGTCGCTGTGCGCCGCCGGCGGGATCTCGCCCGCAAGGAGGCGTTCAGTCGGGATCCCACGCGGGCGCGAGGCCGGCGATGTCCACGATCCGCCCCGAAGGGCTCGCGAGCGCCGAAATCTCCGCCATCTCGCGATCCTCAAGGGTGAAATCCCAGATCTCGTAGTTGGCCCGGGCGTGCTCCGGTTTGGAGCTCCTCGGGATTGCCACCACCCCCTGCTGCTGCACCAACCAGCGGAGCGCCACCTGGGCCGGGCTCTTGCGATGGCGCGCGGCGATCCTTTCGATCACCCGATCGCCGAACACCCGGCCGCGGGCGAGGGGACAGTAGGCGGTGAGCGCCATCCCCGCCGCACGACAGGCGGCGAGCACCCGCTTCTGCGAAAGGAAGGGGTGGTACTCCACCTGATTGGTCACCAGCGGCGCTTCGGAGAGACGGATCGCTTCCTCCATGAGCCGCACCGGGAAGTTGCTGACGCCGATGTGCCGGGTCATGCCACGCTCCCGCACCTCGTCGAGGGCGGCGATCGTTTCCTCGAGCGGCACCGCCGGATTCGGCCAGTGGAGGAGCAGCAGATCGACGAAGTCGAGACCCAGTCGCTCGAGGCTTTCCTCGACCGATCGCTGGAGATCCCCCTCGCGAAACCGGTCCGGCCAGACCTTGGTGGTCAGGAAGATGTCGCGGCGGTCGATACCGCTCGTGCGGACGGCGGTGCCGACCTCGCGCTCGTTCTCGTAGATCTGGGCGGTGTCGATGTGCCGGTAGCCGATCTCCAGCGCCGCCTCCACCAGGCGGACGGCGAGACCGTCGCGCAGTTCCCAGGTGCCGAAACCGAGAGCCGGTATCCGGGCGCCGGCCGCCTCCACGCTGTGCACTGGCCTTTCCTCCCTTTTCGCCCGCCGGCGGCACGTCGGGGCACCGCCGTCCTTCGCGGCGCGGGACACGAGAACCCGACGACAGGATGCCGCGAATCCGCCGTCGCGTCACCTCCGATCTGGCGACGGCGGGGCCCGACCGGACCGCCGCCCGTCAGGGACCGGCGACCAGGGCCAGAACCACCGTGAGGCCGCCACCGACCACGGCCCCGACGAGCGAGAGGCCGGCCAGCGACAGCCAGGAAAACGCCTCCTCGGGATCTTCGGTCACCGACGGGGGAGCGGAAGCTCCGGCGACGGGCGGTGCTTCGCGGGCCACGGCCGGACGCGGGACGGCGAAGCGCAGCCTTCCCCGCCTCCCGGCCGGGCCGGTCGGTCGCCGTTGCTCGAAGAGGATCCGGGCGGCGGTGGTCTCGGTCACCGGGTTGAACAGCTCCTTAACCACCCGTACACCGGCGATTTCCGGGCGGCGCAGGAGGTCTTCGGCCTCCTCCAACGCCTCTTCCCGGCTGGTCGAGACATAGTCGATCACCCAGCGGTCACCGTACAGGACGTGGATCTCGAAATGCGCCCGGGTGAGCGTGTTCGCCGCCGTCTGGCCCATGAGATCTCCCGTCGTGCTGCCGGTTCGCGGTCTCCTCGCTCGCGTCCCGGAGTATCCTCGGACAGGGTAAACGGCCGGTTAACAGCGCGCATCCGATCGCACTCTTGATTTTGCGGCCCCGCGCCACTACAGGGACGCCGGAGGTCCCCATCGTCTAGTGGTCAGGACGCCAGCCTTTCAAGCTGGTAACGCGGGTTCGATTCCCGCTGGGGACGCCACATCCCCCATCCCTTCGACGATTTCCGGCGGGCACGCCGGCGGCTTGCATCGCGACCTCGCCCGTGCTCCCCTGTCCCCCGAGCGAACCGTCTCGCGCCGCGACGAAGGAACCGGGGGAGGATCGATCATGAAACTCGTGCGCTACGGGCCCAAGGGACAGGAAAAGCCGGGCCTCCTCGACAGCGGGGGGACGATCCGGGATCTGTCGGCGATCGTCGCCGACATCGACGGCGCGGCCCTCGCACCGGAAAGTCTCGACCGGCTGCGCGGCCTGGATCCCGCGAGCCTGCCGCGGGTCGAGGGCCAGCCGCGCCTCGGCCCCTGTGTCACCGGAGTCGGCAAAATCATCGCCATCGGCCTCAACTATTCCGACCATGCGGCGGAGACCGGAGCCGAGGTTCCGAAGGAACCGATCACCTTCATGAAGGCCACGACCGCCATCACCGGCCCGTACGACGAGGTGGAGATCCCCCGCGGCTCGGAGCGGACCGACTGGGAGGTGGAGCTGGCGGTGGTCATCGGCAGCACCGCCAAATACGTGCGGGAGGAGGAGGCGATGGCCCATGTCGCCGGCTACTGCATCCTCAACGACGTTTCCGAGCGCGACTTCCAGATGAACCACTGCGGCCAGTGGGTGAAGGGCAAGAGCCACGACACCTTCGCTCCCATCGGCCCCTGGCTCGTGACCCGCGACGAGATCCCCGATCCGAACGACCTCGCGATGTGGCTCGAAGTCGACGGCAGACGCTACCAGGACGGCAATACCCGCACCATGATCTTCAAGGTGCCCTATCTGGTGAGCTATCTGTCGCGCTTCATGCGCCTCGCCCCCGGCGACATCATCGCCACCGGCACCCCGCCCGGGGTCGGTCTCGGTCAGCAGCCGCCGGTGTTCCTGCGTCCGGGGCAGACCATGCGCCTCGGCATCGCCGGGCTCGGCGAGCAGCGGCTGGTGACGGTGGCCGCCTGAGGGGCCGGCTCATCCGGGGCGGATCACGCCTTTCTTGAGGAGGATGCAGCCGTAGAGCCGCGGTTCGCCGGTGGCGATCACCGCGAAGGCCTGCTGCGCCCGCTCGTAGAAGGCGAAGCGATCGATCTTGCCGAGCGGTACCCCGCCGTGCTCGGGACGGGCCAGGATCTCGCGATATTCGCGACAGACCTCGGGCTCGGCGTCGGGATCGCCGACCACCTCGATGCGCAGCGCCGGATCGGGCACGAAATCGTCGATCGGCAGGACGGAGAGCACCGCCTCCAGCATCCGCGGACCACTCGCCCCTTCCATCCGGATCAGGTTGCGGGCCATGGTTTCGGCGGGAAAATTGGCGTCGGCGACGACGATGTCGTCGCCGTGTCCCATCGCCCGCAGAGCGTAGAGAATGTCGGCGTTGAGAAGCGGATCGATTCCCTTGAGCATGATCGCTCACCTCCCCGAACGGCTTTTTCCGGCGCCCCCAACTGTGGCAGAAGGCGCGCACCAACGTCGAGAGCGAATCGGCGATCCCGACGCGGGAGTGGAGGATCGGTGACCGTCGGGTCGAGGACCAACGGCAAATCCGGGGGCGAACCGCCCCGTATCGGCCTGGTCAGCCTGGGCTGTCCCAAGGCGCTCGTCGATTCCGAGCGCATTCTGGCCCGCCTCCGGGCCGAGGGCTACGAACTCTCCGCCTCCTACGAGAAGGCCGATCTGGTGCTCGTGAACACCTGCGGCTTCCTCGATTCGGCGAAGGCGGAATCCCTCGAGGCCATCGGCGAGGCCGTGGCCGGTAACGGGCGGGTGATCGTCACCGGCTGCCTCGGCGTCGAGGCGGCCCGGATCCGCGAACGCTTCCCGACGATCCTCGCGATCACCGGCCCGCAACAGTACGAGGCGGTGATCGAAGCCGTGCACGCGGCGCTGCCGCCGCGCCACGATCCGCGCTTCGATCTCCTTCCGCCGGAAGGGACCAAGCTCACGCCCCGCCACTATGCCTATCTCAAGATCGCCGAGGGCTGCGATCACCGCTGCAGTTTCTGCATCATCCCGAAGCTCCGCGGCCCGCTCGCGAGCCGGCCGGCGGCACACGTCCTCCACGAGGCCGAACGGCTGGTGAAGGCCGGCGTGAAGGAGCTTCTGATCATCGCCCAGGACACCGGCGCCTACGGCCGCGATCTCGGCCACGCGGTCTCGAGCTTCCGCGGCGAAGAGATCCGGGCCCATATCGTCGATCTGGCGCGGGCTCTCGGACGGTTCGGCATCTGGATCCGCCTCCACTACCTCTATCCCTACGCCCATCTCGACGCGCTCCTGCCGCTGATGCTGGAAGGGGCGATCCTCCCCTATTTCGATATCCCCTTCCAGCACGCGAGCCCGGCCGTGCTGCGGGCGATGCGGCGCCCGGCGCGCCAGGAACGGATGCTGGAGCGCCTCCGCCGGTGGCGCGAAACCTGCCCCGAGCTGGTCGTCCGTTCGAGCTTCGTGGTCGGCTTTCCGGGCGAGACCGAAGAGGATTTTTCCCTGCTTCTCGACTGGCTCGAGGAGGCACAGCTCGATCGCGTCGGCTGCTTCGCCTACGAGGACGTGGCCGGTGCCGCCGCCAACCTGCTGCCCGGCCATCTGCCGCCGGCGATCCGGGAGGAGAGACGGCGGCGGCTGATGGAGCATCAGGAACGGATCAGCGCCGGCAAGCTGGAACGGCGGGTGGGGCAGGAACTGCGGGTGCTGATCGACGACGGCGGCGAAGATGTGGCGGTCGGGCGAAGCTACGCCGATGCACCGGAAATCGACGGCCGGGTCCATGTCGCGAAGCCGGCGGGGCTGAAACCCGGCGATCTCGTCTGGGTCCGGATCGCGGCGAGCGACGCCCACGATCTCTACGGCGAACCGGTCGCCGGGGAAACGGGCTAGGCGTCGAGGAAACCGAGCAGCACCTTGACCGTGTTCTCCGCCAGCTCGTCGATGGCGTAGCCGCCTTCCATGACGAACAGGGTGGGCAGACCGAGGCCCGCCACCCGTCGGCCGACGATCGGGAAATCCTCCGTCCGGAGACCGAAGAAGCCGATCGGGTCGCGCTCGTAGGTGTCGGTGCCGAGGGAGACCACCAGCGCTTCCGCGCGAAAATCCGCGATCCGCCGCAGGGCCGCTTCGAGAGCCTCGCCCCAGAGGCCGAAATCGGCGCCCGGGGGCAGCGGAAGATTGACCGTCGTTCCTTCGCCCCCGCCGCGCCCGGTCTCGTCCGCGAAGCCGGAGAAATAGGGGAAGGCCTGGGCGGGATCCCCGTGGATGGAGACGAACAGCACGTCGCCGCGGTCGTAGAAGACGTCCTGGGTGCCGTTGCCGTGGTGAAAGTCGATATCCAGAATGGCGACACGCGGCATCCCACGGTCGCGCAGCGCTTGGGCGGCGACGGCCGCATTGTTGAAGAAGCAGTAGCCGCCGTAGAGATCGCGGGCGGCGTGGTGACCGGGTGGCCGGCAGAGAGCGAAGGCGGCCCGTTCGCCGCGGAGCAACAGATCGACCCCGGTGAGGGCCACGTCCACCGCCGCCCGTGCCGCCTCGTAGGTACCTTCGTCGATCGCGGTTTCGGCGGCGAAGGCATAATAGCCGAGCTTGCCGTCGATATGGGCGGGCGGCGTGTCCCGCATGCGCCGGGCCGGCCAGCAGCTCGCGATCGCCTCGCCGTGGAAACCGGCCGCCAGCCATTCCTCGTAGGCCGTTTCCAGGAACCGGACGTAGTCGGGCGGATGTATGCGCAGGAGCGGGTCCAGCCCGTGCTGGCGGCAATGCACCACCTCGCCGAGCCCCACCTCGTCGATGTGGTCGCGTACGAGATCGGCGCGTGCCGGACATTCGAAGGGAGGGATGAATTCGCCGCCGTAGAGCTCGGTGCAGCTATCCCGCATTCGGTGTTTTTCACTGAAGACCGTGTACATTTCCGGATCCCGACACGCGGCGCCAAATCAGCGAGAGGAAAGAATAGCAGTCCCGACCACCGTCGCGTCTGTGACGATTCTCACAGAGTACGGGGCTCCGTCGCACCGGGGAGGCGTCCGCCTGCGGCGAGCTCGGCCGCGTGCTCGACGAAGGCCCGGACGGCCTGCGATCGCGGCCGGGCCCGCGGCATGGCGAGCCCCAGTGCGAGCGCCCGGGCCGCGCCGTCGAGCTCGACCGCGACCAGCCGCCGCCCGTCCCCGGCGGTGCCGCTTCCCGGGCGGATGTTGGCGAGAGTGTAGCCGAAACCGTTGGCCACCAGGCTGCGCACCAGCTCGAAATGCGGCGAGCGGGCGACGATCCGCGGTTCGACACCGGCCTCGGCGAACAGCCCGGCGAAGTATTCCCGGCTCAGCGGGAGATCGAGGAGCACGTAGCCGTGTCCGGCGAGTTCGCCCAGCGCGACCCGCTTCCGGCCGGCGAGAGGATGATCCTCGCCGAACAGGACATGGGGAGGCAGGGATCGCAGGGGAGCGAAATCGACCCGGTCGTCGAGCCCGAGATCGTAGGTGAGGGCGAGATCGATCCGCCCCCTGGCGAGGAGCTCGAGAAGGGCGCTCTGATCGGCCTCGTGGAACTGCGGCTCGACCGCCGGGAAGCGGGTCAGGAAGCTCGCGAGCAGTCCCGGCAGAACCACCGGAGCCAGGGTCACGAGGCAGCCGATGGCCAGCGGCCCCGAAGGAAAGGCCGCGAGCTCGCCGGCCAGGTCACCGAGGGCGCCGGCGCGCATCAGCAGATCGCGGGCTTCCGCGAGCACCCGCTCGCCGGCGCGGGTGGGGGTCACACCGCGGGCGTGATGACGGATCAGCAGATCGAGACCCAGCGCCTGTTCGAGCTGGGCGACCGCCGCCGAAACCGAGGAGGGGGACAGGGCGAGACGTTCCGCGGCCGCGGTCACGCCGCCCTCCTCGGCCACCGCCACGAAGCAGCGGAGCTGGCGCAGGGTGAAGCGGATGTCGGCGTCTCCGCGGCGCGGTCCGGGGGACAAGCTTCCCTCAGCGCTCCCCTTCGCCCCATACGCGATCCGACAGGCCGGCGGCCTTCTGTGCGAAGCGCAAGGGGCCTTCCCAGTCGAAATTGCGGTAGACCGCCGCCAGATGGGCGAAGGGCGGCGACTGGGCGAAAAGCTGGAAAGTCAGCCGGTGGCCCGCGTAATCCGAGTTCAGGAGATCGCGGGCCAATGCCAGCAGGCGACGCCGGTCCTCGGCCACCCACCGGTCGTCGATGGTATAGTATTTCTCCAGCCAGGGGCCGGTTTCGGGATCCCGGAAACAGGCGTGGTCGGGAGTCACGCAGACCTGGCCGCCGCAGAGCTCGCGTGCCAGATGCATCATCTGATGGAGCTGCGAGATGGCGAATACGCGGCCGGCATAGAGTATCGCCTGGTTGGGCATGAGCAGACCGGCCGGGCTGCGTTCCCCCTTGGCGATCGCCGCCGTCAGATGGGCATCGATGCCTTCCCGCCAACAGGCCAGGGTCGCGAGCTTTTCCTGCACCGCCTGCTGGCGCTCGAGGCCGGTCTGGCGGACGTTCCAGAGTGCGGTGCCGATCAGCAGATCGGCCAGCCGCAGGGTGCGCTGGACGAAGGGAAAGGCGCTGTAGCGATGCAGCGTGGCACGGATCCACTGCGCCGCCCTGGTGTGCCGGTAGAACAGCACGTTCTCCCAGGGAATCAGCACATCGTCGAAGACGACGAGGGTGTCCACCTCGTCGAACCGGTTGGCGAGCGGATAATCCTCGATCGGCCGTCTGCCGGCGAACCCCGTGCGGCAGATGTGCTTGATGCCCGGCCGGTTCATCTCGACGATGAAGCCCACCGCATAATCGGAAAGCTCGGCATCGCCCCAGTTGGCGATGGTCGGCTTGCAGAAGGCCTGGTTGGCGTAGGCGGCCGCGGTTTCGTACTTGGCCCCGCGCACCACGATCCCGGCATCGGTTTCCTTCACCACGTGCAGCAGCATGTCCGGGTCCTGGTCCTGGGGGCGTTTCGAGCGATCCCCCTTGGGATCGGTGTTGGCCGAGACATGGAACGGATCGCCGGTGATCACCTCGTGGATGTGGCGCCGGATGTTCTCCGAGAAGTCGGGGTTCACCTCGTCCAGCACCTCGCGGCCGTCGTAGAGCGACCACATCTCGCCGACCGTCTCGTCGCCGACGCGGGTGACGATTCCCCCGATCTCGTCGAACAGGGTGTCCACGGCGCGGCGCTTGGCCTCCCAGTCGGCGGCTTCCAGCGGCAGCTTGGAACCGATGGCGCAGCGCTCGCCGTCGCCATCGACGAAGGTCATGATCTCCCGGAAGGGCGCCTCGTGCTGCATGTCGTAGATGCGGGCCCGGATGTCGACCAGCGGCCGGAACATCGGATGCCGCGTCACATCGGCGACACGTTCGCCGTCGATCCAGACCTGCCGGCCGTCACGAATGGATTCCCGGTACTGTTCCCCGGTGCGGATCATGAGCCTGCCCTCCCTGGCTGCCACCTCCGATCCTTGATCCACGGGAAGCCGGCCCGTGTAAATGCGAACTTTCCGGCGTTCGGATGCGGATTTTCCGGATCAGGATCTCCACCGGTCGCGTAGCTCGGCGGCGAGGTCGAGCAGCACCGCGGCGTCGGCGGCGGGCGACGGTTCCCGCTCCCCGGCGACCGGCTGCCGCCAGCGGACGCAGCAGCCGCGAATCGCCTCGGTCAGAAAGCGGCTCGGCGCCGCCCGCACATGGCCGTCGCCGATCCTCGGATCGGCGTGGATGTGACAGCGCAGCGGCAGGAGGAGCCGGAGCTGGTCGCGGGCCCGGGTCACCGCGACGTAGAACAGGCGCCTCTCCTCCTCGATCTCCTCCGCCGAGCCGGTCGCCATGTCGGAGGGTATCCAGCCGTCGATCACGAACAGCACGAACACCGCCTTCCATTCCCGCCCCTTGGCGGAATGGATGGTGGACAGGACGAGATAGTCTTCGTCCCGGACCGGCCGGCCGGCTTCGAGACCGCTGCCGACCGCCGGATCCAGCGCGAGATCGGCGAGAAACCGTCGTCGCGAGGGGCTCGCCTCGGCGGCCGCGGCGAGGAGGTCGAGATCGGCGAGCCGTCCTTCGATCTCGTCGTACAGCTCGCCGGCCAGGGGATCGTAGAAGGCGCGGATGGCGGCGAGTTCGGAGGGCCAGTCGGAAGCCCTGCCCAGACGCTCCAGGAGGCGCACCAGTTCCGGCCAGAGCCTCCGGGCGGCCGGCGGGGGCGGCAGCAGGGCGAGACCGGAAGGATCGAAGCCCAGGGCTTCGAGGCGATCGAGGGCCTTGCGGGCGAAGGCCGGGCCGACCCCGGGCAGGAGCTGGAGCAGGCGGAAACCGGCCAGCCGGTCGCGCGGGTTCTCGGCGAACCGCAGGAAGGCCAGGAGGTCCTTGACATGTGCCGCTTCCAGCATCCGCAGCCCGCCGTACTTGCGGTAGGGGATCCGCCGTCGGGCGAGTTCGAGCTCGAGAAGGCCGGTATGATGGGCCGAGCGGACCAGCACCGCCTGCTCGCGGAGGTGCAGACCGGCCTCGCGATTGTCGAGCACCAGTTCGACGACCCGTCGCGCCTGGTCGGTTTCGTCGGCCACCGGCATCAGCCAAGGCCGTTCCTCGGAAGCCCGGGGACCGATGAGACGGCGGCCGAAGCTTTCCCGGCTGTCGGCCGCGATCGCGTTGGCCAGCTCCAGTACCGGTGTCACCGAGCGGTAGTTGGTGGTGAGGGGAAGGATGGTCGCCTCCGGTCCGAAGCGGCGGCGGAAATCGAGCATGTTGCGGACCGTCGCCGCCCGGAAACCGTAGATCGCCTGGAGCTCGTCGCCGACCGCCGTGAGCCCGCGGCCGTCGGGACACAGACCTTCGACGATCCGGGCCTGGAGCGGATTGGTGTCCTGGTATTCGTCAACCAGCACGAAGGGGAAGCGTGCGCGCAGCCTTTCCGCCAGGGGCGCACAGGCGAGCATTTCCGCCCAGCCGAGCAGCAGATCGTCGTAATCCATCACCGCCTGGCGCTGCTTGGCCTCGGCGTAGGCGCGGAACAGACGGCGCAGTTCCGTTTCGTAGGGTGCGCACCAGGGAAAGCGGCGGGCGAGCACCTCGCCCAGCGGGCGGCCGCTGTTGACCGCGAACGAGCAGATCTCGAGACAGAGGGCCTTCTTGGGAAAGCGTCTGTCGCCTCCGGCGAAGCCCGCCTCCTCGCGCAGGACATCGAGGAGATCCTGCGCATCGCCGCGATCGAGGATGGTGAACTCGGGCGAAATCCCGAGCTCGCGGGCGAACTCCCGCAGCAGACGCGCGGCGATTCCGTGGAAGGTTCCGGCCCAGGCCAGGGCGGCGCCGAAATCGATCTCGCGCCCGAAGGCGCGGCTGCAGATCCGCCGCACCCGGGCGGTCATGTCCTCGGCGGCGCGCCGGGTGAAGGTCAGCAGCAGGATTCTCCGCGGATCGGCGCCGTGGAGCACGAGATGGGCGACGCGGTGGGCCAGCGTCGTGGTCTTGCCGGTACCCGCCCCGGCGGCGATCAGCAGCGGCGGACCGGGACGGGACGCGCCGCTTTCGTCGATTCCGAAGGTGACGGCGGCGCGCTGTTCGGGGTTGAGATCGCGGAGATGATCGCCCGGGGCACCGGCGGCCATTCAGTCCGATCCGTGCAGAAGGGCTTCGGCCGCTTCGAGATCCTCGGCCCGGTTGACATTGAAGAAGGGATCGATCCCCTCGACCGGCCAGTCGACGGTGGCCAGACGATAGCGGGCGGTGAACCGGTCGATCTTGCGCAACCCTTCTTCCCGCATCAGGCGTTCGAGATCGTCGCGCAGGGCGAGGGGCCACAGACCGAAGACGGGATGCGCCCGACCGGCGGAGCTGGCGCAGGCGAGATCGGCGGCGTCGCCGGCCACCGCACCGGCGAGACGGACCACCAGATCCTGCGGGAAGAACGGCGTGTCGGTGGCGAAGGTGGCGATCCAGCGGGCAGCCGGCACCTCGGCCGCAGCCCAGTCGAGACCCGCCAGCACCCCGGCCAGCGGGCCGGCGAAACCCTCGATGGTATCGGCCACCACCGGCAGGCCGAAGGCCGCGAAGCGGGCGGGATCGCCGTTGGCGTTGAGAACCAGGGCGGCGACCTGCGGCCGCGCCCTGAAGATCACATGTTCGAGCAGCGGCCGACCGGCCAGCGGCAGCAGGCATTTGTCGCCCCCTCCCATGCGCCGGGCCCGCCCCCCGGCGAGCAGCACCCCCACCACCGCACCGGTCATCTCAGGCCGCGCCCCCCTCTTCCGGCAACGCGGCCTTGCGCACGAGCCGCGGATCCTCGGCCGGCGCCGATGCGGGATCGGCGTCGAAGACGAGACGATGGGCACCCGAGAGGACGAGAAAGCGGCGGCCGCGCGCCCGTCCCACCAGGGTGAGGTCCGCCCGGCGGGCGAGATCCACCCCCCAGGCGGTGAACCCCGAGCGGGAAACCAGGATGGGAATGCCCATCTGCACCGTCTTGATGATCATCTCGGAGGTGAGCCTGCCCGTGGTGTAGAAGATCTTGTCGCCGGCGGAAATGCCGTGGCGGAACATGTAGCCGGCGATCTTGTCGACCGCATTGTGGCGGCCGACGTCCTCCATGTAGAGGAGGACCCGATCCCGCTCGCAGAGGGCGCATCCGTGGATCGCTCCGGCCTTGAGATAGAGCGAGGGGCAAGTGTTGATGCGCCTGAGAAGCGCATGGAGCCAGGAGGTGCGCAGTACGGCGTCCCGCGGCAGCTCCACCTCGTCGAAACGCTCCATGAGATCACCGAACACGGTCCCCTGGGCACAGCCGGAGGTCTGGATCCTGCGGCGCAGCTTTTCCTCGTAATCGGTCCGCCGTTCGGTCCGCACCACGACGAGTTCCAGATCCTCGTCGTATTCCACCGCGGTGATGCGATCGTCGGCACGCAGCATGTTCTGGTTGAGAAGGTAGCCGATCGCGAGATATTCGGGGTAATCTCCGATCGTCATCACCGTGACGATCTCCTGATCGTTCAGAAACAGCGTGAGCGGCCGTTCATGGACGATGGATGCCTCGACCCGTTCTCCCGCCTGATCGATCCCCGTCACCCGCCGCGTCAGCCGCGGATCCTCGGGATCGGGCAGGAGCAGCGAATCCGTCATGACGTCCCCCGCGAATGGTCGTGCCCGGTGGCGTTAAGCTAGGCATGTCGAAACGGAAAACAAAGCCCGCCGGCGACAGGGGCCGGCCGGCGGCGCAGCGTGCCCGAGCGGGCAAGGGACGCAAGCGCGAGGCGGCCGGGCCGAAACCGCGGCGCCGGCCGCTGCTGCGGCTGCTCGCCGCCATTCCCGGCATTCTCACCGGTCTCCTCCTGCTGTGGGCGGCGAGCTTCTACCTCTTCGCCCCGGAGCTGCCGGACACCGACGAGCTGATCGCCAGCAGCCGCCAGGCCCGGGTGACGCTGCTCGCGGCCGACGGCGGGATCCTCGCCGAGCGCGGAGCGACGGGTGCGCCCTACCTGCGGCTCGGCGAAATCTCGCCCTGGCTCGTGAAGGCGGTGCTGGCGACCGAGGACCGGCGCTTTTATCGCCACTTCGGACTCGACATCATCGGCACGGCACGGGCGGTTCTGCGCAACCTGCTCTCGGGTGCCTATGTGGCCGGCGGGAGCACCATCACCCAGCAGCTCGCCAAGAACCTCTATCTCACCCCCGAGCGCAGTCTGACCCGCAAGATCCGCGAGCTGTTCCTGGCCCTGTGGCTGGAAGCGCGTCTGTCCAAGGACCGGATCCTCGAGCTCTATCTCAACCGGGTCTATTTCGGCGCCGGCGCGTACGGCGCCGAGGCCGCCGCCCGGACCTATTTCGACAAGCCCGCGCGGGATCTGAACCTGGCCGAAGCGGCGATGCTCGCGGGACTCCTCAAGGCCCCGTCGCGCTATGCGCCGACCCGCGATCTCGCCCGTGCACGGGCCCGGGCCGCCACCGTACTCGGGCTGATGGTCGATGCCGGATACATCGATGCGGCCACGGCCGAGCGGGCGCGGCGCCATCCGGCCGGGCTCGCCCCCGAGGGCGGCGGCTTCGCCGCCTATTTCACCGACTGGGTGCTGGAGCGGCTGACCCGGGTCCTCGGCAAGCCCGACCGCGATCTGGTGGTCCGGACCACGCTCGATCCCGATCTCCAGCGCGAGGTGGAAAGGGCCGTCGCCCGCCGTCTCGGGGGGGAAAACGGACTGCAGGCGGCGGTGGTGGTGCTCGACGCCACCGGCGCGGTGCGGGCGCTGACCGGCGGGCGCAGTTATCGGGGCAGCCGTTTCAACCGGGCGATCGCCGGCCGCCGGCAGCCGGGCTCCGCCTTCAAGCCCTTCGTCTACGCCGCCGCCTTCGCCCGAGGATACGGTCCCGACAGCATCGTCGACGACCGCCCCTTCGCGATCGGCGACTGGCGCCCCCGTAACGCCGGCGGCCGCTACTACGGTCGGATCGATCTCGAACGGGCGTTCGCCCGGTCGGTCAACAGCGTCGCGGTCCGTCTCGCCCGTGAGATCGGGCCGGAGGAGGTGGCGGCCCTCGCCCGCAGGATGGGCGTGACCAGTGAACTGCGCCCCGTGCCCTCGCTGGCCCTCGGGACTTCCGAGCTCACCCCCTTTGAACTGGCTTCGGCCTATCTGCCCTTCCTCACCGGCGGCCTCCGTCGGCCGCCGTTCGCGGTGGCGCGGGTGGCCGACACCGGCGGCACGGTCCTCTACCGCCATGTGCCGACCGAGGTCCGGGTCCTCGAACCGACCGTCGCCGCGGCGATGCGTCGGCTGCTGCGGGCGGCGGTGGAAGAGGGTACCGGCCGCAACGCCCGGCTCCCGGACCGGCCGGCATACGGCAAGACGGGAACCAGCCAGAACGGGCGCGACGGCTGGTTCGTGGGCTTTTCCGGCCGTCACCTGATCGCCGTCTGGGTCGGACGCGACGACGACCGGCCGGTGAAGGGACTGACCGGTGGCGGTCTGCCGGCCCGCATCTGGCACGATATCATGCGCGGGATCCCGGTCGAGCGGGAAGTGGCGGCCGCACCTCCGGCCACCGGCACCGGCGCCACCGGGGGCGAGGAAAGCGGCATGGCGCTGATCCTCGACTGGCTGGGGCGGGTGTTCGCCCGCTGAGTGCGGTCAGGAACGGCGACGCAGCGCCCTGAGCAGATAGAACACGGCCCAGACCGGAACGACGACCACCGCGCCGAGCAGCACGTAGGACAGTGCCCAGCTCGCCCAGCCCCAGAAATCGGTGGCGATCTCCCGGAGCAGATCCCGCCCCCAGGCCACGACCTCGCGGGGGGTGACGTCGAACAGGGCGAGCCCCAGGCCGACGAGAAAGGAGGCGATCAGCAGCTTGACGATGGTGGCGAAGGTGATGCGGGGCAAGAGCCTCTCCGTTTGCGGGATCGCCTGCGGCCCGGCATTCTCCTAGTCGTGCGGAAGCCGCCCGACAAGGCACGGCTTCCCGGACCGAGACCGAGGAGACCACGATGCGCTGGAGCCGCTGTCTTTCGCTCCTGGGCGTCCATGCCGAGGGTGAAATCGGCAAGGTGCTCACCGGCGGCGTCATCGACGTTCCCGGCGAAAGCATGCTCGCCAAGCTGCGCCATCTGGAGGAGGTCGACGACCGCCTGCGGCGCTTCTGTCTTCTCGAGCCGCGCGGCGGCCCCAACATGTCGGTCAATCTTCTCCTCCCTCCCTGCGAACCCGGGGCGGACGCCGGTTTCATCGTCATGCAGCCGGACCGCTGCCACGCCATGTCCGGCTCGAACGCGATCTGCGTCACCACCGCCCTCCTCGAAACCGGCATGGTGGCGATGCGGGAGCCGGAAACGGTGGTGACCCTGGACACCGCCGCCGGTCTCGTGCGGGCCCGCGCCCGCTGCGGTGAGGGCCGCTGCCTTTCCGTCACCCTCGACATGCCGGCGAGTTTCGTCGAGGCGCGGGAGGTGCCGGTCGAGGTGCCGGGTCTCGGCCCGCTGCGGCTCGACATCGCCTTCGGCGGCGTGTTCTACGCCCTGCTGGACCCGGCGCCGCTCGGCCTCGCCGTCACGCCGGCGGCGGCCCGGGCCCTGGTCGAGACCGGGATGCGGGTGCTGACCGCAGCGCGGCGGCAGGTGGTTCCCGAACATCCCGAACGTCCCGGCATCCGCGGCCTCGCCTATCTCATGTGGTGCGGCGGGGACGAGAACGGCCCGCGCAACGCCACGGTCATGCCCCCCGGAAGGCTCGACCGCTCGCCCTGCGGCACGGGCTCCTCCGCCCGGCTCGCGCTGCTGGCGGAACGGGGCGCGATCGCAGCCGGGGCGCCGGTCACCTTCCGCTCGGTGATCGGCACCCGTTTCGAGGCGGAGATCGTCGGCACCACCGAGGTCGCCGGCCGGGCGGCGATCCTGCCGCGCATCACCGGCCGCGGCTGGATCTTCTCGCGCGAGGAGATCGGGCTCGACCCGCAGGATCCCTTTCCCTTCGGCCACACCCTCTCCGACATCTGGGGACCCGGAACCATCCGGTGAGCGACACCGCCCGCGAAGCCCGCCTGCGCCGCCATCTCGAGGTGCTGAGCGTCGAGATCGGCCCCCGGGCCCCCTTCCTCGGCGATGCGCTCGACCGTGCCGAAGCCCATGTCCACCGCGCCCTGGCGGCCGCCGGCCTCGCGGTGGAACGGCAGACCTACGATTTCCGCGGCCGCGAAGTGGCCAACCTCCTCGCCGCCAACGCCGCCGCCCGCGCCTCGCCGGACTTCTGGCTCCTGGGCGCGCACTACGACAGCGTGCCCACCAGCCCCGGGGCCGACGACAACGCCAGCGCCGTGGCGGTGCTGCTGGCTTTCGCCGAGATCGCGGCCCGCCTGCCGATCCCGATCGTCTGCGCCGCCTTCACCATGGAGGAGCCGCCCGCCTTCATGACCGGCCTCCAGGGCAGCCGCGTGTTTCTCGAAACCTTCCCCGGAGCACGGCGACGGATCCGCGGCGCGATCGTTCTCGAAATGGTCGGCTACACCGCACCCCGGCAGCATTATCCGCCGGTGCTGCGCTGGGCGGGCTATCCCGAGCGCGGCGATTTCATCGGCATCGTCGGCGACCGGCGATCGCGCCGTTTCGGCTGGCGGGTGCTCGCGGGTTTCCGGCGCAACCCGGATCTGCCGGTGGAATCCTTGTTCGTACCGCTGCGCGGCCGGCTGCTGCCCGCCACCCGCCTGTCCGATCACGCGAGCTTCTGGGATGCCGGCATTTCGGCGGTGATGATCACCGATACCGCCTTCTTCCGAAATCCCAACTATCACCGGCCGAGCGATACCATCGACACCCTGGATTTCGGGTTCATGGCCCGTCTCGTCGACAGCCTTCGCCTCGCCTTCGAGACGCTGGCCGCCGCGGAGCCGGGCTAGATCACGAGATCGACCGGCCGCTGCGGTCCTTCGATACGGACCGCGGCCGTCGCCGCCCGGGCGTAGATCCGCGATCCGTAGGTCGCGCGGTCCGCCGCCCGCCCCTCCTCTTCCGGGATCGCGAGACCCGCTATCGGACGCGGCCCGCCGAAGATCGTGCGCCCCCCCGGCTGCACCGGTCCGGGATCCTCCCGCGGCAACGCGAAACCGGCCCGCACCACCGCACGCGCCGCCTCGCCGGCGAGCGGCACGAGGAGAAAGGATGCGGGCGCCTGCATCGACGCTGGACGGACAGCGAGCATGCCGCCATGGTGAAGCCTCATGGTTAAATCGCCGTAAACCGGCCTCCGGCAGCGAGTGCGCGGCCATGTCTCCGTCTCGCGGTCTCCTTCCTCTCCTTTTCCTGCTGCTCGCGGGATGCCTCCCGCCGCCGCAGCCGGTGGACAGCATCGGCGATCCTGCCACCGCCCGCGCCCTTCTCGTCGCCCGGGCAGCGGAGGGGCCGGTTCCGATGGTCCTGCGCGGCGAGCTCGAAGCTCTGCCGGCCCGACGGATCGCCGAAACCGCCGCCAGGGCCGTGCGGGCGGTCGAGGTCCGCTTCGCGGCGGTGACCGCGATACCGGCGGAAGGCTCCTACCTGCTGCTCGTCCTCCACGGGGCCAGGGAACCGCTTCCCCGCCGCCTCTGCCGGGAGGCGGACCGGCTTCCGGTCGATGTCGCGGAACGTGTCGCCGCCGCCTGGTGCGAGGGGGAGCGAACCGTGGCGGCGGTGGATCCGGCGATCGCGGAACCCACCGCGGCGGCCGTCGAGCGGGCGATCCGGCGGGCCATGGCCGCCCTCTTTCCCGACGATTACGCCGATACCTACGGCCTGGAACTGTTCGGCATGCGGATCACCATCGGCGGCAGCTTCGGCTTCTGAACCGCCCCCTCACCGTCCCCCGCCGAGAAAGGTCTCGAGGATCCGGGAGACCGCGAGGGTGGGCGTGATGCCGCCCGCCGCCACCTTCTCCTCGAGCTCGGGAAGCAGGCGGGCCACCCCGGCATGGTCGCGCAGCAGCCGTTCGAGCCGTTCGTCGAGAAGGTCGTGGAACCAGCGGATCCGCTGCTGCCGGCGACGTTCGGCGAACGCGCTGCTGGCTTCGAAGATGCGGCGATGCGCGCCGATCCGGGCCCACAAGGTGTCGAGGCCGTGGCCCTCGCGGCCGCTCACCAGCAGCACCGGTGTCCGCCACTCGGGATGGACGGGTTCGAGGATCCGGAGCGCGTTCTCGTAATGGCGAGCGGCTCGTCGTGCCCGCGGAAGATTGTCGCCGTCGGCCTTGTTGACGGCGATGATGTCGGCGAGCTCGAGCACCCCCTTCTTGAGACCCTGGAGCTCGTCGCCCGCCCCCGGCAGCACCAGCACCAGGAAGAGATCGACCATCTCCGCGACCATCACTTCCGACTGGCCGACCCCGACCGTCTCCACGATCACCGGATCGAAACCCGCCGCCTCGCAGAGCAGCATGGTCTCGCGGGTGGTCCGCGCCACCCCGCCGAGGGCGCCACCCGAAGGCGACGGCCGGACGAAGGCGGCTTCGCTGGCGGCGAGGCGGGGCATGCGGGTCTTGTCGCCGAGAATCGACCCGCCGGTGCGGACGCTGGTGGGGTCCACCGCCAGCACGGCGAGGCGACGGCCTTCGGCGACGAGCCGCGATCCGAGTCTGTCGACCAGCGTGCTCTTGCCGACCCCGGGCACGCCGGTGATGCCGATGCGGTGGGCCCCGCCGGCATGGGGCAGGAGGGCGTTCAGAAGCTCTTCGGCCCGCCGGCGATCGTCGGCACGGCGGCTCTCGATCAGGGTGATGGCGCGTGACAGAACACCCCGGTCACCGGCGAGGATACCCTGCAGATAGGCTTCGAGGGACAGCCGCCGCGCGGCGGCTGAGGCTCCGGCTGACGACACCACGATCCTTCCCGTCGGTCTTCGGCCGCCCTTTCATCGCACAGCCCGATGCCCGTCGCAAAGCGGGGTACCGGCGGCTCGACAGCCGGGCGCCGGCGCCCCATGCTGGGCGCCGCCTCGCAGAACACCGGAGCCGTCATGCAGCCCCCGTCCCTCGCCCATCGTCTCGCCATCGCCGAAGCCCTGGCCCGGGAAG